>Ga0182736_1000045_pt1 | contig 248375 bp, 239 predicted proteins | sample eDN5th30CKraftBY_FD_128882 | JGI IMG/M metagenome (GOLD analysis project Ga0182736, IMG submission 128882) | Enriched backyard soil microbial communities from Emeryville, California, USA - eDNA 5th pass 30_C Kraft BY (version 2) (version 2) | ecosystem: Environmental > Terrestrial > Soil >...
ACACCTACAAGCGCGTCGACAAACAAGGCACCTTCCACACCCTCTGGTCCGGCGACCGCACCGAAATCGAAGCCATCGACACCCACTGACCGCACGATGAAAGAAGAAGTTCCCAGCTCCAGACCACTCTGGAACCGGGAACTTCTTCTCTCACCCCGCCCTACGGCGCAATGTTGTGGTTACGGGCGAAGAGGTTCTGCGGGTCCCACTCCCGCTTGATCGCGCGCAGGCGCTCGTACGCCTCCGCTGCGTGCATACCGGCGGCGCCGTCCGACCGCTCGACGGGCACGAAGTTGCCGTACTCGGCGACGCGCGCCGCACTGATCCCGGCCCAGTCGGCGAGGATCCGGGCTCGCATATCGTCGTCGACGACACCCGGCACGTCGAATGCCCCCGCCATGATGAACCAGTTCGCGTCGCGGCCGGGGAACGGCGTCTCCTCCTGCGGCACATCACCGAACGCGCCGCCGAGCGATCGTAGGAACACCACCGACACCGGGTACGCAGCGCGGAACGCGACGAGCCGGTCGATCAGCGCGTCGTCGAGCTCGACGAACAGGCCGTTGCCGCCGAGGAATCCTGGCGGCTCGGCGCCGTCGGGAGCGTCAGGCATCTCCTGCAGAATTTCGCGGTAGGCCGGAGTCGTGTACTCCGCCTCCACACCGTCGACAGCGGTGATGGGTGCCATGACCTCCCGCAACCGCTCCGTCTCGGCATCCGCCCAAACCGCCGTGATCCGCGCCCCGGCGGGGGCGCTGGGGTCCATCGCCGGCACATCCATGTAGGTGACGGTGAGCTCGCGCGGAGCATCCCGCATCACATCGCGCATCGCGCGCATCGCCGAGGCCGCGTCGCCGCCGATGACGTGCTCGCCGAGCACCACTCCGTCGAGCGGGTGCGCGCGGAAGTCGAAGCGGGTCACGATGCCGAAGTTGCCACCGCCACCGCGAATCGCCCAGAACAGATCGGCGTTCTCGTCGGCGGAGGCTTCCACGACCTCGCCCGCAGCGGTCACGACCTCAGCACCGACGAGCTGATCGACAGCGAGGCCCCACGCCCGCACCATCCAGCCGATGCCGCCGCCGACGGTGAGCCCGCCGACGCCGACCGATGCCGTGTCGCCGGAGCTGATCGCCAGGCCGTCGGCGCCGAGAGCGGCCGCGACATCGCCCCAGACTGCTCCGGAGCCGATGTGGACGAGCGCGTCCTCACCGTCGAGCGCCAGGCCGTCGATCTCGATGCTCGACAGTTCCCCGAGCTCTATGCGCAGTCCGTCCCCCGGCCCGTACGACCATACGCCGTGCCCTCCCGCGACGACTGTGATGGGCAAGGACTCCTGCTGTGCACGCCGAACGAGGTCGGCGACCTCGGCGGCGGTGGTGGGACGGGTCGTGACGGTGTCAACGCTCATGGCGAAAACCGTAGACCCGGCATCCGACATCCGCGCGTGTGTTCACTCTCGGCGGATCACATCGTCGGTGTCACGACGGTCTTCAGCCCCTCGCCACGCGTTGCAGCATCCAGCGCCTCGAAGAACTCGTCGAGGGGAACGCGCTTCGTGATGAGCGGTGTCAGTACGACATCTCCTGCTTCGATCAGCCGCATGGCCGCACGCCAGGACGTCGGCGTCGACGCGAAGCCGCTGGTCACCCTCAGTTCCTTGTAGAGCACCGTGTCGAGCGGCAGTGTCACGTCGCGACCGAAGATGCCGACCTGGACGTAACGTGCGCCGCGCCGCGCCGACCGCATGGCCGTCGCCGCGCCAGGCGCCGACCCCGAGCACTCGATCACGACGTCGTACGCGTCCTCCTGCGGGCGCTCGGTGGTCGTTCGGATGCCGAGGTCCGAAGCCACCGCGAGACGGCCGGCGTCCGCGGGCAGGCCTGCGAGCGTGACGACGCCGCCACCGGCCTTCGCGACCTGCGAGGCGAGCTGTCCCATCGCACCGGGTCCTGTGACGAGCACGCGATCGCCTGGCTGCACGACCGGCGGATCCAGCAGGCAGTGCGCGACGCACGCCAGCGGTTCGCTGAGCACGCCGTCGAGGTCCCCCGGGGTCGGCGGCATCCGGTGCAGGTTCGCGACAGGCACGAGCATCCGGGTGGCGAATCCGCCGTTGCGGAAGGAACCGATCGATCGCCGCTCGGCACACAGATTGCGTCTGCCCGCTCTGCACATGTCGCAGCTCTCGCACGCCGAGAAGTAGGTCTCGACGGCTACCGTGGCGCCCACCCACGCCCCGTCGCCCGCCGAACCCACGGACGACACCGCACCCAGCACCTCATGGCCCATCACCACAGGGCGCTCATGCGCGTACTCGTCGTGCGCGATGTGCACGTCCGTGCCGCAGATCCCGGTCGCGAGCACGTCCACGACCGCCTGCCCTGCCCCGGCGATGGGAACCGGCACCCGACCGATCTCGATCCCCTCGACGCCGTCAGCGTTCTTGATGACGGCGGGCATGGTCGTGGCGTCGGCCATCATCAGCCCCTGACCGCTTTCCGGAACGCCGCTGCCCGCCGGGCCAGCGCCACCAGGTCGCCACCGGGCCTCGCCGCGTCCCCGACCAGAGGGCCACCGACGCCGAACCCGAAAGCGCCGGCCTCGAGGAAGGCCGGGATCGATTCGATCGACACGCCGCCGACGGGAATGATCCGCGCGTCGGGGAACGGATCCCGAACGGCCCGGATGAAGCCGGCTCCGAGAGCCGAGGCCGGGAACAGCTTGACCGCGGCCGCACCGAGGTCGAGCCCGCGCTGGATCTCGGTCGGCGTGTAGACGCCGGGAAGCACCCCGATCCCCTGGGCGATCGCGTGCTCGACGGATGCCGTCAGCGTGGGGGTCACGATGAACTGCGCTCCGGCGTCGACGGCGCGGTCGACGCCGGCCGCGGTGAGCACGGTGCCGGCGCCGATGAGAGCGTGATCCGGGGCATCCGCCACGATCTGGGCGATGGCCTCCTCAGCATCGGCGAGCGTCAGCGTGACCTCGAGCGTCGTGACCCCCTCGCGGATGAGTGTCTGAGCGGCGGCGACGGTCGCGTCGACGTCGGTGCCGCGCAGGATGGCGATCAGGCGGTCGGAGCCGATGCGGTCGCGCAGGGTGTCGTTGTCCACCGTCGTCATGTCGATCAGCTCACCATTCCGCCACGGATCCGTCGGCGTGCCGCCAGACCGGGTTCTGCCACCGTTCCCAGCGAGAGGCCGCCTCGCGCACCGCCGTCTCGTCGATCTCGATGCCGAGCCCTGGCCCGGTGAGCAGCGGGAAGCATCCGTCCTGGAACGCCAGCGGGGCCTTGTCCACGACGTAGTCGAGCACCTCGGCCCCGGTGTTGTAGTGGATCCCGATCGACTGCTCCTGGATGAGGTGGTTCGGCGTCGAGAAGGCCACCTGCAGGCACGCGGCGAGCGCCAGTGGCCCCAGGGGACAGTGCGGAGCCAGCAGGGCGTCGAAGGTCTCGGCCAGCGCCGCGATCCTGCGCGTCTCGGAGATTCCGCCTGCATGCGACAGATCGGGCTGGACGATCGCGACGCCCGCCTGGAGCACGGGGAGGAACTCCTGCCGGTTGTAGAGACGCTCCCCCGTCGCGATCGGGATGCTGGTGGCGTCGGTCACGCGGCCGATCATGTGCGAGCTCTCGGGGACGACGGGCTCCTCGATGAAGAACGGATGCAGCGGCTCGAGCATCGGCGCAAGACGCCGTGCTGTCGCCACGGTGAACCGCCCGTGCAGGTCGACGGCGACGTCGCGGTCCGGTCCGAGCACCTCGCGGGCGCTCGCGACCCTGGCGACCACGCCGTCGAGTTCCGCCATCGATCCGTTGCGGCTCATCCGGCCCGATGCGTTCATCTTGACCGCCGTCAGCCCTGTCTCGATCTGCTCCGAGATGTGGTCGGCGACCTCCGCCGGGTCGTCACCGCCGACCCAGCCGTATGCCCGGATGCGGTCGCGCACAGCTCCGCCGAGCAGATCGTGCACCGGCACGCCGAGTCGCTTGCCCTTGAGGTCCCACAAGGCCTGATCGACACCCGAGACGGCGCTGGCCAGCACTGCACCGCCCCGGTAGAACTGACTCTTCGTCAGCACCTGCCAGTGGTCCTCGATCAACCCGGGGTCGCGTCCGACGAGGTACGCGGCGAACTGGTCGACGGCTGCCCGGACGACGTCGGCGTAACCCTCGAGCGACGCCTCTCCCCACCCGACGAGGCCGTCGCCGGTCTCGATGCGGACGAAGAGCCACCGCGGTGCGACGGGGAACGATTCGACACGTGTGATCACGGATCGTTCGGTCACGGCTCAGCCCTTCGTCGCACCGGCGGTGAGGCCGGAGACGATGTACCGCTGCGTGAACAGCGCGATCAGCATGATGGGTGTCGTGACGACGACGGATGCCGCCATCAGCGCACCCCAGTCGATCGAGGCGTAGCCGATGAAGTCGAAGATCGCGACCGGCAGTGTCTTGGTCGAGTTGCCGGAGAGCACGAGGGCGAACATGAAGTTGTTCCACGAGAAGATGAACGACAGGATCGTCGCCGTCGCGATGCCGGGGATCGACAGCGGCAGCGTGATCCGGAAGAATGCGCCGATCGCCGTGAGACCGTCCACCTGTCCCGATTCCTCGAGCTCCTCCGGCAGCTGATCGAAGAACGACATCATGATGTACAGGATCAGCGGCAGCGAGACGAACATGTGCGAGAGGATCAGCGGCAGGTAGCCGCCCGTCATCTTCAGCTGGGCGAAGATGAAGTACCACGGCACCAGCAGGCTGACGCCGGGGATGATGCGCGCCAGCAGCACCACCATCGCGGACTTGTTCATCAGGAAGCGACTCATCGCGTAGGCGGCCGGCACGGCCAGGACCAGCGACAGCGCTGTGGCCATGAACGCCACGAAGAACGAGTTCCAGATGTAGACGAGGTAGTTGCCACGCCGCGGGTCGAACACCGTGCCGTAGTTCTCGAGCGTCGGCTCGAAGATGAACGCCTGGCTGGAGTCGTAGATCTGCACGTTGAGCTTCAAGCTCGCGAGCACCATCCAGACGATGGGTCCGAGGAAGGCGAGCACGATCACGGCGAGCCCGACGAATCGGCCGATGCCGGTCCAGCGGATCCGACGCCGACGGCGCAGAGGCGGTCGTCCCCCGCCGGTGACGAGGGTGCGGGTGTCGAGCGCGGTCATGATTCCCGCCCCTTCCTCTGCATCTGGAGCACCCAGATCACGGCCAGGATGAGCAGGAAGAACAGGATCAGCACCGCTGAAGCCACCCCGTACTCGTTGTAGTCGAAGCTCAGACCGTAGGCGTAGACGTTCAGCGTCTCCACGTCGTGGAAGGCGCCACCGCCCTTGCCCTTGGTCGCGTACAGGATGTCGAACGTCTTCAGCGCATCGATTCCGCGCAGCAGGACGGCGGCGACGATGACCGGTCGCATGAGCGGAACCGTGACGTACCAGAATCTCTGCCAGCCGTTGGCGCCGTCGACCTTAGCCGCCTCCTGCGGCTCTTCGGAGAGGCTCGTGAGTCCTGCGAGCAGGATGAGGGCGACCATCGGGGTCCACTGCCAGATGTCGACGAACGTGAGCGTCGCCAGCGATGTCGACGGGTCGGCGAGCCACGGCTGGGGCGGGATGCCGACCCAGCCGAGCATCTCGTTGATGAAACCGATGTTCGGCTCGAACAGCAGCCGCCACATCATGCCGACCGCGACCGGCGTCGCGACCAGCGGCAGCAGGATGATGGTGCGCACGGCGCCCTGACCGCGGAAGGGCTTCCACAGCAGCAGGGCGATGATCATCCCGAGGATCAGCTCGAACAGCAGCGCGCCACCGGTGAATGCGAAGGTGCGCCAGACCGCCGGCCAGAAGCGCTCGGTGTCCGTGAGTACCCCGAGGTAGTTCTCGAGGCCGTTGAAGTCGAATTTCCTGCGCACCGACCGCTTGGCGTCGGTGAAGCTGAGGAACAGGGTCCATCCGAGCGGGATGGCCAGCAGCAGGACGGTGAAGGCGATGGAGGGCCCTGCGAACAGCCATTTGCGGTGCCGGTTGGCCCAGCGGCTGAAGCGCTCCCCCACCCCGACCTGCTCGGGGGTCTGAAGTGCAGTCATGGGTGCTTCCGTGGTGGTGGGCGTCGCCGCCCCGGCTGGGCCGGGGCGACGACGGGAGCGGTCCGGTTTATTCGGAGTCCTCGACGAGGAACTCGTCGAACGCCGAGTTCGCGCTCTTGGCGGCAGCATCCACATCTCCGCCCGAGATGGCTGCGACGATGGGGTCGCCGACGATTTCACGGGCCTGAGCGACCTGGATCACCAGCGGCCGGTCCTCGCCGACGCCGTTCTCGCCGTTGGTCTTGATCGCCTCGACCAGCTCGGCCGGATAGTCGGCTGTCGCGTCCGGGTCCTCCCAGATCGACGTGCGAGCGCCCATGACGCCGAGCTTCGACATCTCGAGCGTGACCTCCTGGGAGGTCGCCCAGCGGATGAACTGCCATGCGGCGGACTGGTTCTCCGACGACTCGTTGATCGCCAGCGCCCAGGCTGCGACGTTGTACGGCTTGGAGCCGGCCGAGCCCTCCGGGAACGAGGCGAATCCGACCTGGTCGGACACCGTCGACTGCGACGGATCGGTCATGTTCTTGTAGAGGCTGTCTGCGTCGGCGATGAACGCGGCCTGCCCCTGCTGGAAGACCGCGAACGCTTCTGCCCAGCTCATCTCGGGGTTGATGGTCGCGTCGGTGTGGTTGCGGATCAGGTCGCCGTAGAACTTGTACGCGCCCACGGCCTCCGGGCTGTCGATCGCCGAGGTGCCGTCGTCGTTAATCCACTTTCCGCCGGAGCTGAAAAGGAATGCGCTGAACTGGGTGACCGCTGCCGACTTCCCCGTCCGGCCGATGTAGCCGGCCACGTCGGGATGCATCTCGTGGATCTTGGCCGCCGCGGCATCCAGCTCCTCGAGTGTGGTCGGCACCTCGAGTCCTGCCTCTTCGAGGAGGTCCTTGCGGTAGTACAGCACGGTGCGCTCGGTGATGATCGGAACGCCGACGACGGCGTCCTCGTACGACGTCAGCGATGCGGGGCCGGACTGGAAGTCGGACCAGTCCCACTCGGAGTCGCCCTCGACCTGCTCGGTGATGTCCGAGAGGTAGCCGTTGCTCGCGAACAGCTTGTTCTCCTGCAAGGGGCGGTACATGAGGACGTCGATCTCATCGGTTCCGGCGTTGAGCTTGACGTTGTACTGGTCGGAGAGCTGATCCTCGGCCAGCTGGGATAGCTCGACCTTGGCTCCGGTCTCCTCCTCGAACTGGGGAATGAGGTCCTTGATCGTCTCCGTCCAGACGTGGTTCGCGAGGGTGACGCGAATGGTCGTTCCCTCGATCCCCTCTTCCGGATCGATGTCCGAGCCTCCGCTGCAGCTGACGAGTGCACCGGCGATCACTGCTGTCGTTGCCGCCGCGAGGAAGCGGGCGGTCTTGGATCCGTACTTCACTGTGACTCCGTCCTGCCGTGCGTCATCGCGCGGCATCCTGGGGGCAAGCCGATGTTCCGTCACATCTGCCCGTCGTTATATCTGCCCAGTGGTCAAGATAGCGATGACAAGTAATACTTTTCAACCCTGTATATCGAAAAGATAAGATCAAGCCATGGCCACACCCTCGGGCATCGACGTCGATCCCGCTCTCACACCGGCGCGCGATCTGCGCAACCTCGTCCTCGACGCGCTCGGGCGGGAGATCTGCTCAGGCGTGATCGCCGTCGGGGCGATCTTCACCACGGAGTCGATCGAAGGCCGATTCCGCGTGTCACGCCCCGTCGTGCGCGAGGCCCTGCGGGCATTGGAAGCGCTGGGGCTCGTCGAGACGAAGCGCCGCGTCGGCGTGCGCGTGATGCCGGCGACCCGCTGGAACGCCTACGACCTGCAGGTGATCCGTTGGCGCCTCGCCGGCCCCAGCCGGGTCGCACAGCTGCGTTCCCTGACAGAGCTGCGGGGGGCGATCGAACCGGCCGCCGCCCGACTGGCCGCGATCAGGGTGCCGCTGAACGAGGCCGGCGAACTCGTCGGGCTCGCCGGCCGCCTCTGGGCGGCGGGCAGACAGGGAGACGCCGAGGAGTTCCTGCGCCTGGATCTGCAGTTCCACCAGATGATCCTGCGCCTGAGCGGCAATGAGATGTTCGAGCAACTGCATCATCTCGTCGAAGAGGTGCTGCTCAGCCGGGCGCAGTACAACCTGATGCCGCAGTATCCGGCCACCGAGGCACTGCAGTGGCACGTCGACATCGCCACGGCGATCCAGACCGGCAACGCCGACAAAGCCGCCCAGTCGATGATCGCGATCACGGAGCGGGCTCTCGTCGAGATGAGCACGATCTGGGACAGAGACGGCGACACCCCGACCAGCGAGGCGCTGACCGGGGCATCCTGACTGGCGCCTGCCGTCACCGGGTGATGTCAGTCACCACTCCCTTGGCGAGCCGGAGTCTCCGCGTGGCACGACCGGCGACCGCCGAGTCATGCGTCACGACGATGAGCGTCAGCCCTTCCGCGCAGAGCGTTTCCAGCAGAACGAGGATCTCATCGCGCATGCCCTCGTCGAGATTGCCGGTGGGTTCGTCCGCGAGGAGTACTCTCGGGCGCTTCACGATAGCGCGGGCGATCGCCACGCGCTGCTGCTGACCGCCGGAGAGCTCACTCGGCCGATGATCTCCGCGATCGGCGAGGTTGACGTGCTCCAGTGCCTGCGCGACGCGACGGCGACGCTCTTCGCGGTCGAGCCTGGCCATCTCGAGTGCCATGTCCACGTTCTCGGCTGCTGTCAGCGTCGGGATCAGGTTGAATCCCTGGAACACGAATCCGATCTCCTCCGATCGCAGCCGGTTCAACTGCGCGGAGGATGCCGTCGCCAGTTCGACGTCGCCGAGGTGGACCGACCCGCTGCTGGGACGATCCAACGCACCCAGGAGCTGGAGCAGCGTCGACTTGCCGCCGCCGGTCGGGCCCTGGATGCTGACGAACTCACCCTCCTGGATCTCGAGGTCGACCCCGGTCAGCGCTTTGACGATGCGGTCCTTCTGCGAATACGTGCGCGTGGCGCCCTCGAGTCGGTACACCGACGGGCGCTCCGCCCGAGGAGCCGCGGCCATCGTGGTTGCGGTGTCTGTCATGGTTGTCTGTCCATTCTGTTCGGGGGTGGTCATGACACGGATCGCAGTGCTTCTGCCGGGCTGAGACGTGCCGCTCGCCAGCCGCCGAATGCGCCGGCGATGACGCCGCCGAGCACGGCGATGCCGACGGCGGCGAGGATGACTGTCGGGGTGAACGGTGCCGTCAGGACGATGTCAGCGGCGGCGGCTTGCTGGAACATCCCCCCTGTCGGACGCCCCATGCCGCCGCTCGGGCCGTTCTCCATCGCTGAGGAGGATGCCGAGATCGTCGGCTGGATCACGTTCACGAGGACGATGCCGCAGATGCCGAGTACGAGTCCTGCGACCCCGCCGATCAGCCCCTGGACCATGGACTCGCCCGCTACCTGGCGCACGACCCGGCCGTCGGACCAACCGATGGCCTTCAGCGTTCCGAACTCCCTCGTACGGCGAGAGACGCCCGACATCGTGAGCAGCACCGCCAGCAGCAGCGCCACCACGAGGACGATGACCGACAGCCAGGTGCCGAGGTTCGTGATCATCGCGGTCGCGCTCGTGAGCGAGCCCGAGACGGTGGCCGCGAGCTCGGACTGCGAACTGACCGTGACGTCGTCGAGCGAGTCCGTGAGCGCCGTCTGGACCCCGTCGATCTCCGAGGCGGAGTCCGCCTGCACGTAGACCGTGGAGACGACGCCCTCCAGATCGGCGAGGCTCTGCGCCGTCGTCAGCGGGAGGTACACGTCTGCTGCGGTGTCCGCGGCATCCGACGTCGACGACACGATGCCGATCACCTCGACGTCGGAGCCGGCGACGTCGATCGTGTCTCCGACGGCGATCTCGTTCGTGGTCGCGTACGAACTGTCGACCAGGGCCACGAGGGAATCAGAGTCGTCAGCGCCGAGGCCGCGGCCGTCGCTCACCTCGACCGAGGCGAGCGGGCCGATCGCCGACGCCGTCGGGTCGATTCCGAGGACGGAGAACGAGTCGACGCCGAACGAGCTGCCGCCGTTCCCATCCGGACCGCCCTGCGACGGCTGACCCTCGCCGGGCGCGCCCTGCGCGGTCTGATCGGCGGCCCCGCCGGCCGGCATCTCACCGGTGAACGTCGTATTGGTCAGGCTCAGTGCCGCGGATGCCGCGGCGACGCCTTCCGTGCCGAGGACGTCCTCGAGCACCGAGGCGTCCAGCGTGCCGCGCATCATGTCGGCCATCAGACGCGACTGGCTGATCGTCGTGGTGTCATCGGCGCTCTCGCCGGCATCCGCTTCGAAATCGAAGCGCGCACCGCCGCCCTCGCCCGGCTCGGTCGCCTCACCGGTGACCGTGAGGTCGGTGCCGACACCGTACACCGACTCCAGCGCCTGCGCCTGCGCATCGCGCACCCCGGCGGTCAGCGCATTCACGACGATCACGAGGGCGATCGCGATAGCGAGACCGACCGCGACGATCACCGTCTGCTTCTTGCGTCCGGCGATCTCTCGCCGCAGATATCTTGCGTACATCTCACTCCTTCGGCCGGGATCGTCCCGGGCTCGATCTGAAGTTAAGGAGGGCGCGTATGGGCAGCAGATGATCGGACGATGAGATTCCTATCAGTGCGAGGACTCACAGACCACGCATAGCGTTCTCCATAGAAATCGCATAGGTGATTCCTCAGAATGAAGTCATGACCTCTGAGCTGCCCGAACTCCACCGCCCCGACGGATCCCCGCTGCGCATCCTCGCCGTCGACGATGAGCAGATGCTCACCGATCTGTTGGCGATGGCCCTGCGGATGGAGGGCTGGGAGGTGCGGACGGCATCGTCCGGCCTCGAGGCGCTGCAGGTCGCCCGCGAGTTCGAGCCGGACGCCCTCGTGCTCGACATCATGATGCCCGATCTCGACGGCATGAGCGTGCTGCGGCGGCTGCGCGAGTCGGGCAACCTCGTGCCCGTTCTGTTCCTGACGGCGAAGGATGCCGTCGGCGACCGCATCGCGGGTCTCACCGCGGGCGGAGACGACTACGTCACCAAGCCCTTCAGCCTGGAGGAGGTCATCGCGCGCCTGCGCGCCATCATCCGTCGCACCGGCGTCGCCACGGTCGACGACGGCCAGTCGATCCTGCGCGTCGGCGACCTCACGCTCAATGAGGACAGCCATGAGGTCGAGCGCGACGGCACCGAGATCGAGCTCACCGCGACGGAGTTCGAGCTGCTGCGCTATCTCATGCGCAACGAGCGGCGCGTCCTGTCGAAGGCGCAGATCCTCGACCGCGTCTGGAGCTACGACTTCGGCGGCAAGTCCTCGGTCGTCGAACTGTACATCTCGTACCTGCGCAAGAAGATCGACGCGGGGCGCACGCCGCTCCTGCACACCGTCCGCGGCGTCGGGTACATGATCAAGGCCCCGCAGTGAAAAAGCCTTTCGCGATGACGAGGATGCACCGTCCGCTGACCCTGCAGACGCGGCTGATGACCGCCGTCATCGGGTTCGTGTCACTCATCCTCATCATCGTCGCCGTCATCACCAGCGCGACGCTGGGGACGGCGCTGGAGGGGCGTCTGCTCGACCAGGTGAAGGCCACCTCCAACCAGACCACCTATCTCGTCGCGCAGCAGACGCTTTACTCCGCGGCGTCGGGCGAGCCGGTGACGGCGCAGAAGGCGCTGTCCGGCCAGCATTTCCAGGGCCCCGGGCTGCTGCTGGCCATCGCCTCGCCGGACGGCGCGACCGGCGTCGTCGTGACGTCGGACAAGACGATCGATCTCACCAGGGATCAACTCCTGAAGCTGAACGAAGCCGTGCAATCGTCACCGGAAGCCTCCGTGAACCTGGAGGGCGTCGGCTCGTTCCTCATCACTGTCACCCAGCGCAACGGCGTCGGCATCGTCACCGGCCTCCCCCGCACCGAGATCCAGAGCACGATGGCCCAGTTGCTCACCGTGATCACGCTCGCGACGCTCGGCGGGCTCATCCTGCTCGCGCTGACGACGGCCGTGACGATCCGCTACAGCCTGCGCCCTCTCCGCGCGGTGGCGCAGACCGCGACGCGGGTGGCGAATCAGCCCCTCGACCGCGGCGAGGTCGAGATCACCGAGCGCGTCCCTGCGGCAGAGGCAGATCCACGCACCGAGACGGGGATCGTCGGCGCGTCGTTGAACAAGCTGCTCGATCACGTCAACGATTCGCTCGCGGCTCGGCAGCGGAACGAGGCGCTCATGCGCAAGTTCGTCGCCGACGCCAGCCATGAGCTGCGCACTCCCCTGGCATCCATCCGCGGGTACTCCGAGCTCTCACTGCGCTCGATCAGGCAGGCGCAGGCGACGGATGCCGCGGCCGATGCCGCCGGCACCGAGACGGCGCTCGAGCGAATCCAGGCGCAGTCGCTGCGCATGACCCGCCTGGTCGAGGATCTGCTTCTGCTGGCACGCCTCGACGAGGGTCAGGAGCTCGTGCACGGCACTGTGGATCTCACTCAGTTGGCGCTGGAGGGGTTGTCGGACGCCCGGCCGACCGGCCCTGAGCACGTGTGGAACATCGATGTGCCGGCCGAACCCATCCTCATGCTCGGCGACGCCGGCCGCCTGCACCAGGTCGTCGCGAACCTGCTCGCCAACGCCAGGACGCACACCCCCGCCGGCACGGCGATCACACTGCGCGTCGCGCGCGAGGGCGATCAGGCGGTGATCCGCGTGCACGACGACGGACCGGGGATCGAGCCGGCGGTACGCGATCAGTTGTTCGGACGGTTCGCCCGCGGCGACAGTTCTCGAGCACGGCAGACCGGGGGCACCGGACTCGGGCTCGCGATCGCGAAGGCCATCGTCGAGGGACACCACGGCACGATCGCCGTCGAGTCGGAGCCCGGAGACACGACGTTCACCGTGCGGTTCCCGCTGAACCCTCGGGCCACCGCCTAGCAGCGAACGGGACTCAGTACCCGGCGAAGGCGTCGGTGGTCACCGAGTGGGCCTTCTGCAGCGCGGGTGCGAGGTCGGCGATCAGTCGCGGCGGACCGGAGATGAAGGTGTGCCGCGATGAGATGTCCGGCACGACGCGTTCGAGGCCTTCGGCATCCAGACGGATGCCCTCCGCCCACGTCCAGTGCGCTGGCAGATCCGCCGGCCGGTCGCGAGTGAACACGACCGTCGGCACGCCCGTCGCCTCCAGTTCGGCGCGGAATGCGAGTTCTGAAGCCTCGGATGCCACGTACACGAGCACCACGTCGCGGCTGATTCCCTCGGCCTGCAGCTGACGAAGCTGCGACACGAACGGGGTCACGCCGATGCCGGCGGCGACCATAAGCACCGGCGCCTCATTCTTCGGCAGCAGGAAGTCGCCCCATGTGCCGGTGACCGCGAGCACAGTGCCTGCTTCGGCGTCCGCGAGTGCGCGCTTGTACGACGATGGATGCTTCTGATCGCCGTTCTTGTAGGCGATCCGCAGTGCAGGCAGATCCGCCGGCGCCGAGACGATGCTGAACTCGCGGCGCGTGCCCCTCGCATCGGGGCGGTGATGCGGCACGTCGAGTTCGAGGTACTGGCCGGGCAGGAACCGCAGCTTCCCCTTCGCGCGGAACGTGAGCTCCTGCGCAGTCGGCGTGATGAACTCGCGCTTCTCGAGCGTGAGGCGCACCGACCCGCGCAATGCGAAGGTCAGCGCGAGCAGGTTGCCGATGAGCAGCGCCCGCTCCTGGCCGAGGGTGAACAGATCGCCGACGGCGATCGGCCAGCCGGCCAGGACGCCGACGAGGCCTGCCACCCAGAACTGCTGCCAGCGCCGCGGCGGGCTCGTCAGCGGCTCCGAAACCATGAACGCGCCCAGGAACAGGTACGGCGACTGCAGCACGGCGAACGACAGCGCCGTTGACACCTCGAACTCGATGCCGAACTGCTGCGCCTGGACGGCCTGACGAACCACCGATGCGCCGACGGCGATGAGCAGGAACACGAGAATGACGCGCACCTTCTCGATGCGCCACAGCAGGGTGAGCCCGAGAAGGGCGACAGGTATCGTCATGGCCGGGCTGCCCACCCACCAGGAGGCGGATGTTCCCAGCCATTCGAACGCGCCGAATGATCCGGCGATCGAGACGACGGCCGCGCCGAACGCCGCGGGGTTGAAGATGTGGCGTCCGCGCCAGGCGATGAGGTACTTCGAGACGCTGGCGAGCGCGCCGGCGAGCGCCAGCCCCACCAGCGCTGCCGCATCCGCGCCGGGGCGCATCACGAACAGCAGGATCAGCGCCGTCACCAGTGAGGACTCCACACGCCACGGCAGGCGCAGCAGACGCTGTGCCGCGGCATCCACTGCCGAGATCACGATCGCGAGCACCACGAACGAGACGACGAGTTCGAGCGGCTGGGGGCCGACCAGTCCGAACAGCGACAGGACGAACGCGATGCCGGCGAGGGTGGCCAGGCCGGTCAGAGCAAGCCGGTACATGGAAACGGCACCGAGGACGGCGAGCACCCGCTGACGTATCGAGGTGAATGAAGTCACGAGCTCAATCCTTCCGCATGAACAGCTCCACCGGCGCGTTCGGGGATCGTTCGGCGATGCCTGCGGTACTCATCCGCACCCACTCGACGCCCCACTGCTCCGCGAGGGCCGGCCCGCCGTCGAAGAACAGCGCGGTCGCGATGGCATCCGCCCGCATGGCGTCGGAGGCGAACGCCCACGTGGCGGCCCAGGTCCGCACAGGGACCCCGGTGCGCGCGTCGAGCACGTGGTGCAGTCCGTCTCCCCATGCGCGACGGTTCGTCGCCGACGCGCACAGCGCCTGGTCGCGGATCGTCGCGATGCCGATGGCCTTCGACGGGTCGAACGGATGCTCCAGCCCCACCCTGGACTCCCCTCGGACGGTCAGGTCGCCGGAGGCATCCACGACGAGACCGCCATCGTGGTCGTCGAGCGCCGCCGTCACGAGATCGACGAGCCGACCCTTGCCGAGCGCGCCCACGTCGATCAGAGCGGCGGATGCCAGGACGAGTCGCTCCTCGTCCCAGTTGAGGAGACTCTGCCAATCACCCGGTGCCGGCGCGGGCTCGTGCGCCGAGAACGAGTACGCAGCGTCGTAGCCGAGGGCGTTCAGACTCTCGCCGATGAGCGGGTTGACCGCCCCCGCTGTCGCATCGGACAGCTCCAGGTACGCGTCGAGCATGGCCGTGGCATCCGCCGGCGTCTCGACGGAACCGCCGGAGACCGACAGACGTGACACGAGAGAGTCCGCGCGGAAGCGCGACCATGTCGCATCGAATCCCGAGATGACCGCGGCGACGCGTGCTCGCTGCTCAGTCGAGAGCGGTTCGACGGTGTCGATCTCCCAGCGCGTGCCGATCGCGTCGAATCGCCACGTGGACATGTCAGGCTGCGGCCTGGTCCTTGATGTCCTCGACCGCGGCATTGAAGCCGCCGCTGGTGAGCGACGAGCCGGCCACGCGGCTGACGTTCAGTTCGTCCAGCGGCACACCGACCACTTCTTCGGCGATGCCGGCGACGAACTCCCCCTGGTACTGCTCCGTCTCACGCGCCTGCGGGTCACCGGTGACCTCGACGTCGGTGACGACGCCGTCGGCGAGGGTGAGGGTGACGGAGATCTGCTCGACCGTCTCCGGGGTCTGGTACGACCCTTCTGCCGTGTAGGTGCCGTCCGCGTACTCGCCGGATGCGGATGCCGTCGAGTCAACCGTCGAACCAGAGTCGGCGGGGACGTCCTCGGCGTCGGCTGCGCCGGAGCATCCGGCCAGCACGAGCATCCCGGCGATGCCGGCGACGGCGGCGCCCGTGCGAACGGTCGGGGATACGGCCTGGCTGATCATGGGATCGAGCGTAGGTCGGGCCGCTATGCGCGGGCTGTGTCCTGGTCTCGCTTCGCTGTGCGGACCCGACGCCTACGCGTCGCCGCCGAACATGCTCGTCACGGAGCCGTCTTCGAAGACCTCGTGGATGGCCCGAGCGAGCAGCGGAGCGATCGGGAGGATCGTCAAGTTGTCCCACTTGCGGGAATCGGTGAGCGGGATCGTGTCGGTGACGACGACCTCGTCGATCGAGGCGTCCTGCAGGCGCTCGCTGGCCGGGTCGCTGAAGATGGCGTGGGTGGCGGCGACGATCACGCGTCGGGCACCGTTGGCCTTCAACGCCTGCGCTGCCTTCACGATCGTCCCACCGGTGTCGATCATGTCGTCGACGAGGAGGCAGGTGCGGCCGTCGACCGCGCCGACGATCTCGTGCACGGAGACCTGGTTGGCGACCTTGGGGTCGCGCCGCTTGTGGATGATCGCGAGCGGTGCGTCCAGGCTGTCGGACCACGTGTCGGCGACGCGCACGCGCCCCATGTCGGGCGAGACGATCGTGAGCGTCTCACGGTCCTCGGCCGTCAGGTTCGCCCTGAAGTGCTCGAGCAGCACCGGCTTGGCGAACAGGTGGTCGACGGGGCCGTCGAAGAATCCCTGGATCTGAGCCGCGTGCAGGTCGACGCTCATGACGCGGTCCGCACCGGCGGTCTTGAGCAGGTCGGCGACCAGACGGGCGCTGATCGGCTCGCGGCCGCGGCCCTTCTTGTCCTGCCGGGAGTACGGGTAGTACGGCGCGACGACCGTGATGCGCTTCGCCGAAGCGCGCTTGGCCGCGTCGATCATGATGAGCGTCTCCATGAGCCACTCGTTGACCGGCTCGCCGAAGGTCTGGATCAGGAACAGATCGCAGCCGCGGATCGAGACCTCGAAGCGCGAATAGATCTCACCGGAGGCGAACGTGCGGTGCTCGACGGGTGCGACCTGGGTGCCCAGGCCCGCGGCGACCGCGTGGGTCAGCTCGGGGTGCGAACGGCCACCGGCGACGACGAGGCGCTTCTTGGTCTTGGCGATGAGGCCGGGGGCCACACCGTTGTCTCGATCAAGCGCAACGGTCTTCTTCTTCTGGCCCATAACCTGCCTTACTCTGCAGCTTCGCTGTTTGCGGCTTTGCTGGCACGAACCGCTGCTTCAGCGGCTCCCGTACCGGCCCGATTCTTCTCGACCCACCCCTCGACATTGCGCTGAGGGGCGACGCTGAGGGCCAGAGCTCCGGCCGGAACGTCCTTGCGGACGACCGCTCCCGCTCCGGTCTTCGCACCGTCACCAATCCTAACCGGCGCGACGAAGACGTTGTGCGATCCGGTGTGCACCTCGTCGCCGATCTCGGTGCGGTGCTTGACGATGTCGTCGTAGTTCGCTGTGATGGCGCCGGCGCCGAGATTGACCCGCTCACCGATCGTCGTGTCGCCGATGTACGACAGGTGCGGGACCTTGCTTCCCGCGCCGATCTGGGAGTTCTTCGTCTCGACGAACGTGCCGATCTTCCCCTTAGCACCGAGCACGGTGCCGGGGCGGACGTAGGCGAACGGGCCGACGGTGACGCCGGCGCCGAACACGGCGAGCGTCGCGTCGGAGCGGCGGATGACCGCATCCTCACCCACCTCGCAGTCCAGCAGCGACGTGTCGGGGCCGATCATGGCGCCGGACTCGACCACGGTCGCGCCGGCGATGTAGGTGTTCGGAAGCAGGGTGACGTCGGGGGCGAGCTTCGCGTCGTCGTCGATCCAGGTGGTCGACGGGTCGACGATCGTGACGCCCTCGCGCTGCCAGCGGCGGACGATGCGATCGTTGAGCACGCGCCCAGCCTCGGCGAGCTGCACGCGGTCGTTCACCCCGAACGTGGCCGCGGTGTCGGCCGCGATCTCGGCGGCGACGGTCTCCTGCGCCCCCCGCAGCAGTCCGATCACATCGGTGAGATAGAGCTCGCCCTGTGCGTTGTTCTGGTCGATCTTCGTCAGGAAGGTGCGCAGCGAGGCCGCGCGGAAGACGTACACACCGGAGTTGATCTCGGTGACAGCCGCCTCGTCGGCGGTGGCATCCTTCTGCTCGACGATGCGGGCGACTGTGCCGCTGTCGTCGCGGATGACGCGGCCGTATCCGGTCGGGTCATCGAGCAGGGCGCTGAGAACAGTGGCGGATGCCGCGGCTGCGCGGTGCGCGTCGACGAGCGCCTGCAGCGTGCCTGCTTCGAGCAGAGGCACGTCGCCGGAGAGGACGAGCACGTCCCCTGTGAAGTCGTCAGGCAGGGCGTCGATGGCGACCTGCACGGCACGCCCCGTGCCGGGGATGTCGTCCTGGTCGACGATCACGGCATCCGGATACTGCTCCGAGAGCACCTCGACCACGCGGTCGCGCTCGTGACGGACGACCACCTCGACGTGCTCTGCTCCCAGATGGGATGCCGTGGTGAGCACATGCCCGACGAGCGGGCGCCCGGCGATCGGGTGCAGCACCTTGGGCAGCCTGGACTTCATCCGGGTGCCCTGTCCTGCAGCAAGGACGACGATGGCGAGTCTGTTCTCGGTCATGCTCCGCCGCCAGGACTCGAACCTAGACCTAACAGCTCCAAAGGCTGTCGTGCTGCCATTACACCACGGCGGACCGCAGCCCATCGGGCTGCCAGACAAGTCTGCCACGGGTGAGCCGGGGCATTTTGACCGAGGTCAATGTGAGCCACTGGATCGAAGCATGGGCTCGGTCTCGCTGACGTCACGAATTCCGCGGAATTCCGCGGAATGTCTCTTGCATTTATCGAAGTTTTGTTCGATAATAGACGTATGATCCTCACCGCGGAGCAGTCAGCGCACGGCGTCGACGCCGACGAGCGCCGTGCGGCTCTGCTGGATGAATGGGGCGACCTGGGCGCGCAGATCGCCGCCCTCGAGGCACGCCGCGTGGAGGTGCTCGCCGAACGGGCCGAGCTGCTCGAGTACGAGGCCGGCCCGAAGATCGTGCACAGTTCGATGGCGGAGCGATCGATGGTCGCGGAGTTCGCCGCGGCAGGTCAGGTCTCTCCGGGCACGATGTCCGTGCAGTTCGGCAATGCGGCCGCTCTGTTGCGCGGGTTCCCCGGAACGATGCGCGCACTGCGCGAGGGGCGCATCAGCCGCCGTCACGCCGAAGTGATCCTCGAAGCCGCACCGCGTGAAGTCGACTCCGCTGATGACGGCGCGACACTGCGGGCCGCGTACGAGCACGACGTGCTCCCCTACGCGAGCGACACGACCGCGCCGCGCACCCGGGCTCATGCCCGCGCGGTGACCGCGCGACTGCAGCCCGTCACGCAGGAGGAAGCGCACCGAGAGGCGCGCGAAGAACGCGAAGTGAGCGTCAGACCGACGGCAGACGCCATCGCACAGTTCCTCGCGGTCATTCCCGAGCTCCTCGCCTACGCGATCTTCGACCGACTCACGGCGTTGGCCGCGGCGATGGACGACGACCGGACGATGGATCAGCGCCGAGCCGACCTGTTCTGCGACCTGCTTCTCACTGCCCTCCCCTCGACGGCCATCGGCACCGACATGGATTCCTTCCGTCCGACCGTTCAGGTGACGATCGCCGCGAGCACCCTCGCCGGACGCGACGACATGATGGCCGAGATCGATGGCATCGGCCCGGTCCACCCCGACATCGCCCGCAGCCTCGCCGGCCGGGCGCCCAGCTTCACCCGACTGTTCCTCGACCCGAACGGCATGGTCACCAACGTCGACAACTACGTCCCCTCGAGCCGGATGAAGAAGTACCTTCGGGCCCGAGACCAGCACTGCCGGTTCCCCGGATGCCGCGCCAAGACCTCGCGGTGTCAGCTCGACCACAACTGCGACTGGGCACTCGGCGGAAAGACCGAACTCTGCAACCTCGCCTGCTTCTGCAACAGCCACCACCCGCTCAAGCACCCCGACGTCGACGAACGACATCGGTGGACGGTCCAACAGGATCCGGACGGCGTCCTGCACTGGCGCAGCCCCCTCGGGCGCGAATACATCGACAACCCCGAACCCCGTGTGATGTTCGTCTGAGCCCTGCTCGATCCCTGAGCCGTCGTCGAGCCCTGAGCCCGTCGAGTGGTCGAACCCGGGCATCGGATAATGGAGGGATGAGCGAAGCAGACGAGGTCGACCGGATCGTCGGCGCGTGGAACACCCAGCGCCCCGACCTCGACTTCTCGCCGCTCGAGGTTCTCTCGCGCATGGACCGGCTCTCGAAGCATCTCGACCGCGCGCGGCGCGATGTGTTCCGCCGCAGCGACATCGAGCACTGGGAGTGGGATGTGCTGTCTGCCCTGCGCCGTGCAGGCGCACCGTTCCAGCTGTCCCCCAAGCAGCTCCTGCAGCAGACCCTCGTGTCCAGCGGAACCATGACCAACCGCATCGATCGGCTCGTCGGGCGCCGTTTCGTGCGCCGCGAGGCCGACCCCGGCGACGGGCGCAGCGTGCTGGTCACCCTCACCGATGACGGGCGCATCCGCGTGGATGCCGCGATCACCCGCCTCGTCGACGTGGAAGCCGAGCTCCTCAAAGCGCTCTCCCGCGCCGACCGCGAGCGAATGGCTGCTTTGCTGCGCAAGCTCAGCCTGAGCTTCGACTCGTGATGGCACGTTTAGTGATGGTTGCACTCTGATGGCGATGCGATCGCCGCTGCCAGTACGCGATGGCGTCGGCGCCACCCGGTTGCACGTGCCGCTCACAGGCCCGTGGCCGACGGTGAGTGCCTACATGGTCGAGCGGTTCTTCCACCTCGACTCCGAGCGCCTGCGCGAGCGCTTCGACCGCGGCGAGATCGTCGCCTTCGACGGCTCGGCGCTGACGCGCGACACCGCCCTCGGCGCCGAGGAGTTCGTCTGGTACTACCGTGAGCCACCGGTCGAGCTCGAGATCCCGTTCGAACACGAGATCCTGCATCAGGACGATGACCTGCTCGTCGTCGACAAGCCGCACTTCCTTCCCACGACCCCCGCGGGCAAGTACGTGCAGAACTCGGCGCTGATCCGGTTGCGCCGCGAACTCGACAACCCCGACCTCGCCCCGATCCACCGGCTCGACCGTCACACCGCCGGCCTGCTGATGTTCTCGACGCGACCGCAGACGCGCGGCGCCTACCAGATGCTGTTCCAGCGCCGTTCGATCGAGAAGGTGTACGAAGCGGTCTCGGCCAAGCCCGCCGGGTGGGTGAACCCGTTCCCCACGACGGTGCGGCTGCACATCGAGAAGCTCCGCGCGCAGGTATGCGTCGAGGTGGATGCCGCGCGTGAGCCGAACTCCGAGACGCTGATCGAGCTCATCGACGCCGACGATGACGTCATCCACACACTGCTGCGTCCGCACACCGGCAAGATGCACCAGCTGCGCGTGCACCTGGCGAGCATCGGTGCCGGCATCCTGCACGACAACCTCTACCCCATCCTCACGGACGAACGCCCGGACGACCACGATCGCCCTCTGCAGCTTCTCGCCCGCGAACTGCGTTTCGTCGACCCGCTCAGCGGTCAGCCGCGCGAGTTCGTCACGCGTCGCACTCTGCAGTACGCGCCGCGCTGACGCTCAGCGGCGCATCACCCGGCGCGCCAGCCACGTGCCGAGCATCTGCACGAGGTGCACGAACACGACGATCAGGACGATCGCGGCCCACATGACCACAGGCTCGAACTGGCGGAAGCCGTAGATCAGGGCGAACGCACCCAGTCCTCCGCCGCCGATCGCTCCGGCCATCGCCGTCATGTCGATGACCGCGACGACGATGAACGTGTAGCCGAGGATCAGGGGCCCGAGCGCCTCGGGGATGACGACGGTCAAGAGGATCCGCCACGGCCCTGCCCCCATCGCCCGGGCCGCCTCGACGACACCGGGTGGCACGGAGACGAGATGCTGCTCGACGATTCGACCGATGGCGAACGATGCGGCGATGCCGATCGCGAACGCTCCTGCCGTCACGCCGATACCCGTCCCGACGACGACCCGTGTGAACGGCTGCAGCACGGCGAGGAAGATCACGAACGGGATCGGCCGGAAGAAGTTGATGAGGAGGTTGACCACCAGGTACACCGGGCGGTTCGGCAGCACGCCGCCTGTTCGCGTGGCGTAGGTGGCGACGCCGATGACGAGGCCCAGGATGCCGCCGAGCACGAGTGCGAACGACGTCATGTACAGCGTCTCGACAGCGGCCTGCCAGAACTCGCTCTGCAGTTCGATGAGGCGATCCATCAGCGCACCTCCCCGTCGAATCCGGCCCCGTCGAATCCGGACTCTTCCGTGATCTCGGTCACCGTCACGTGCGAGCCGATCTGGGCGAGGGCGCTGTCGATCGCGGCATCCGCCCCTCGGATGGCGAGCGTGAGGTGACCGAACGCGCGACCTCTGATGTCGTTGATGCCGCCGTAGATCAGCTCGAACTCCAGCCCTGCGGCGGCGAGGTCGAGGAAGACCTGGGCCTGGGATGAGTCGCCGTCACGGAACGAGAAGGTGACGATGCGGCCGCGGTGCCGCTCGCGCAGCACGGCGCTCTCCGCCGGCGAAGGAATGCCCTTGATGACGGTTCCGACGAACCGCTGAGACGCCGGATGCTGCGGGTTCGAGAACACTTCGAAGACCTCGCCCTGCTCGATCACGCGACCGGAATCCATCACGGCGACCTTCGTGGCGATGGTCTGGATGACGTCCATCTCGTGCGTGATGATCACGATCGTGACGCCCTGCTCCTGGTTCACCCGCTTGAGCAGGTCGAGCACCTCGTGGGTCGTCTGCGGATCGAGGGCGCTGGTCGCCTCATCGGCCAGCAGGATGGCCGGCCGGGTGGCCAGAGCCCTGGCGATGCCGACCCGCTGCTTCTGACCGCCGGAGAGCTGCTCCGGATACGCACGGGCCTTGTCGCTGAGCCCCACGAACGACAGCAGCTCTGTGACGCGCGCGTCGATGTCGGGCTTCGACCACCCGGCGAGCTTGAGCGGATAGGCGACGTTCGCACGAACCGACTTCGCGGCGAACAGGTTGAACTGCTGGAAGATCATGCCGATGCCGCTGCGGACTCCGCGCAGGTTGCGTTCGCTCAGGGCTGTGATGTCGGTGCCGTCGACGGTGATCGTCCCGTCGGTGGCAGGCTCGAGCGCGTTGATCAGGCGGACGAGAGTCGACTTGCCGGCGCCCGAGTAGCCGATGATGCCGAAGACGTCGCCCTTCTCGACCTGCAGGGACACATCGTCGACCGCGACGGTGGGCTGCGCGTCGCGGCTCGACGGCGGATACGCCTTGGAGACGTTCTCGAGTGTCACGATCGGCATGGGTTCTCCGGTGGTTCTCTGAGCTGGACGTAAGAATCGGGCGGCACGAAGGCGCCGCCCGATTCTTTCACGGTGTGCTGATCAGCCGTTGGCCGCAACGTCCTTCTGGACCGTCTTCAGCGACTCGACGAGGTCGGCGACAGGCGTCTGCAGCGCAACCGCAGTGTCGCCGGAGGACTTCAGCAGACCCGCCTGCACGTCCTCATCGGTCTGGAAGATCTCCACGAGCTTCAGGTATGTCTCGTTCTCGGCATCGTCGGCGCGCGCCGCGAAGATGTTCACGTACGGCAGCGCGTTCGGGTCGGACGGGTCGTCCTGCGCGATCGCGTCCTCGAAGGAGAGACCAGCCTGTGTGACGAAGTCGTTGTTGATGATCGCGGCGGCGACGTCGGGAAGCGAGGTCGGGATGAGCGCGGCCTCGAGGGCCTGGACCTTGACCTTGGATGCCGACTCGTCGACGTCCGCGAGGTCGGAGAAGATCGTGCCGCCGCTCTTCAGCTCGATGAGGCCCGCGGACTGCAGCACGAGCAGTGCGCGTGCCTGGTTGGAGGCGTCATCGGGAACGGCGACGGTCTCGCCCTTCGGGATGTCCTTCACGTCGTCGTACTTCTGCGAGTACAGGCCCAGCGGGTAGATCGCGGTCGATCCGATCGGGGTGAGATCCTCACCCGAGGCCTCGTTGTACTGCGCGAGGTACACGATGTGCTGGAACTGGTTGAGGTCGAGCTCGCCCTCGGTCAGCGCGGGGTTCGGCTGCTCGTACGAGCCGAAGTCGACGAGCTCGACGGTGATGCCCTCTTCGGCCGCGGCATCCACGAATGCGGGCCACTGCTCATCGGACTTGCCGACGACGCCGATCTTGACGACCTCGTTCTCGCCACCGCCCGGGTTCTCGGAGGCTGTGGCGCAGCCGGCCAGGCCGATCACGAGAGGGAGCGCGGCGAGCGCGGCGACAGCGGAGACGATACGACGAGACATGGACAGAACCTTCCTGGTGGGATGCCTCAACGGTAAGCAGGCGACCGTGTCGATGCGGAATCCATCTGTCACAGAGCGTCACGGTGTCACGAACGCGTCACACACTCAATCGAGCTGCTCACTGAGCTCGAGCCAGCGCATCTCGTTCTCCTCGACCTCGGCCTCCAGCGCCGCGATGCTCTTCATCTTCTCGGCGAGGCCCGCATAGTCGGACTGATCGTGGTCGACGAGGCCGTGCTTGGCCTTGTCGATCTGCTGCGTGAGCTTCTGGATCTTCCGCTCCAGGGCCGCGATTTCCTTCTGGGCGGCGCGCAGGTCTGCGCCGGAGAGCGTCGGGGTCTTGGAAGCGGCCGGCGTCTTCGCGGCCTCACCCGGGGCGGATGCCGCGCGAAGGCGCAGATACTCGTCCACGCCGCCGGGCAGGTGCCGCAGGTGGCCTCCCATCACGGCGTACTGCTGGTCGGTGACGCGCTCGAGGAAGTACCGGTCGTGGCTGACGACGAGCAGCGTGCCGGGCCACGAGTCGAGGAGGTCCTCGATCGCGGCGAGCATGTCGGTGTCCATGTCGTTGGTCGGCTCGTCGAGGATCAGCACGTTCGGCTGGTCGAGCAGCACGAGCAACAGCTGCAGGCGCCGCTGCTGACCGCCCGAGAGGTCCTTGACCTGCGTCGACAGCTGAGCGGATGAGAATCCCAGCCGCTCGAGGAGCTGCCCCGGCGTGAGGTCCTGCGACTTGGATCCGGCGCCGAAGGTGTACTCCGTCCGGAGCCCGGCGATGACGGTGCGGACAGGGTCGTTCCAGTGCTGCTCGAGTTCGTCGATGCGCTGGGTGAGAGTGCGCACCTGCACCGTCTTGCCGCGCTTGACTCGACCGCTGGTGGGTTCGATGGTGCCGGCGACGAGGCCGAGCAGAGTGGACTTGCCCGCACCGTTCACGCCGAGGATGCCGGTGCGCTCCCCCGGCGCGATGCGCCACTCGACGTCGCGGAGGATCTCGACGTCACCGTACGCGACGCCGGCATCCAGCAGATCGACGACGTCCTTGCCGAGCCGCGACGTGGCCAGCGACTGCAGCGAGACCTTGTCGCGGATCTCGGGCACATCGGCGATGAGCTCGTTCGCCGCATCGATACGGAACTTCGGCTTGCTCGTTCGGGCCGGCGCGCCACGACGCAGCCACGCGAGCTCCTTGCGCGCGAGGTTCTGACGCTTCGCCTCGGTCGCTGCGGCCATCCGGTCGCGCTCGACGCGCTGCAGGATGTACGCGGCGTATCCGCCCTCGAACGGCTCGACGATGCGGTCGTGCACCTCCCAGGTCTCGGTGCACACCTCGTCGAGGAACCACCGGTCGTGGGTGACGACGAGGAACGCGCCGGTGTTCGCCGACCATCGCTTCTTCAGATGACCGGCGAGCCAGGTGATCGCCTCGACGTCGAGGTGGTTCGTCGGCTCATCGAGCGCGATGATGTCCCAGTCCTGCACCAGCAGAGCTGCGAGCGCCACACGGCGGCGCTGCCCCCCGCTGAGGCCCTTCACCGGAGCATCCCAGGCCAGGTCCGCCAGCAGGCCCTGGATGACGTCGCGAACTCGGGAGTCACCCGCCCACTCGTACTCCGGCACGTCGCCGACGACGGACTGCGCGATGGTGAGAGAGTCATCCAGCGTGTCCGCCTGGTCGAGCACGCCGATCGTGGTTCCGGCACGGACGGTCACTCGCCCGCCATCCGGCTCCTTGCGCCCGGCGAGCATAGCGAGCAGCGAGCTCTTGCCGTCGCCGTTGCGACCGACGATGCCGATCCTGTCGCCCTCCTCGATCCCCAGGGTGATCGAGTCGAAGACGACCTTGGTCGGGTATTCCAGGTGGAGGCCTTCGGCCCCGAGAAGATGTGCCATGTCCTCTCAAGGGTAGCCGCCGCAGAAACGAGCGAGCCGCCCGGCCCCGAAGGACCGGACGGCTCATGTGCACGATGTCGACTTACTTGTAGGACTCGACGATCTCCAGCAGGCTCGGCACGTTGGCGTAGGCCTCAGCGGCGTTCGCCTTCGTGACGATGATCGGGTCGAGCAGGTACGCCGGAACGACCTTCGCGCCGTTGTCGTACTGCTCGGTGTCGTTGACGTCGACCTCCTCGCCCTTCTGGAGCTGTCCGACCATCTTGATGGTCTGCTCGACGAGCAGGGTGGTGTCCTTGTTGATCGTGGAGTACTGGATGCCCTCCATGATCGACTTCACGGACTCGACCTCGGAGTCCTGACCGGTGACGACCGGGACCGGCTTTCCGGCCTGCTGCACCGACGTGATGATGGCGCGGGCGAGGGTGTCGTTCGGGGAGAGGACGCCGTCGATCACCGTGTCGCCGCTGTACGAGCCGGTGAGCAGGGTGTCCATGCGGTTCTGGGCGTTCTCGGCCAGCCAGCCCTCGGTCGCGGTCTGGGCGATCTTGGTCTGACCCGAGACCACGTTCAGCGTGCCGTCGTCGATCTTGGGCTGCAGCACCTCCATCGCGCCGTCGAAGAACACGGCCGAGTTCGCGTCGTCCGGCGAGCCGGAGAACAGCTCGATGTTGTACGGCGCGTCGTGACCCGCACGCTCGGCGAGACCGTCGAGCAGAGCCTGACCCTGGAGCTGGCCCACCTTGAAGTTGTCGAACGCGACGTAGTAGTCGACGGCCTCGGTGTTCTCGATGAGACGGTCGTAGGCGATCACCTTGGCGCCAGCATCCTGCGCCGCCTGCACCTGCGTGGCCAGCTGCTTGCCGTCCTTCGCGCCGATGACGATGACCTTGGCGCCGTTCTGCACCATGGTCTGGATCTGGTTCTGCTGCTCGGCGACGGTGTTGGATGCCGGGGCGTACTGCACGTCGGCCTTGAAACCGGCGTCTGCGAGGCCCTCCTCGAACAGCTTGCCCGCGAGGACCCAGTTCTCACTGGTCTTGTCCGGAAGGGCGATGCCGATCGTGGATCCTGCCTCGAAACCGGTGGTCTCCTCTGAGCCGGTGTCGGTGCCGGTGTCGCCGCCACCGCGCTGCCCGGAGCAGCCGGTGAGTGCGAGTGCTGCCGCGGCGACGAGCGCTGTCCCCGCGAGTGCGATCTTCTTCATGCGATCTCTTTCTCTGTGTTGATGGTGCGGTTATTTTGAGCTGGGATAGTCGGTGAGGTTCGGAGCATCGGCCTTGTTCCGCCTGCGCATCATGAAGCCGATGAGCGACGGCCGGCCCTGCTGCTTGTTCCAGACGTCGATGCCGACCGCGACGAGCAGGACGAGTCCCTTGATCATCGAGACGACGTCGGCGCCCTGACCGAGCAGCTGCAGTCCGTTGTTGAGGAAGCCCATGACCAGGCCACCGATGATCGAGCCGATGACGGTTCCGATACCACCGGCGACTGCGGCTCCGCCGATGAAGACCGAGGCGATGGCGTCGAGCTCCCAGCCGTTCCCGTCACCGGGTCCGGATGCCTGGGACCGGGCGACGAAGATCATGCCGGCGAGTGCGGCCAGGGTCGACATGTTCATCATCACGAAGAAGTCGATCCAGCGGTCCTTCACACCCGACAGGCGAGCGGCCTGGCGGTTGCCGCCGACGGCGTAGATGTGGCGACCGAAGACGGTGCTGTTGGTGACGAAGGAGTAGATGATGACCAGCGCCAGCAGGATGAGGCCCGAGACCGGGAAGCTGGTGCCAGGCCGACCGGTCGCGAACATCCATCCGGCGGCGAGGACGACGATCGAGATGAGGATGACCTTGACCGTGCTGACCCACGCAGGGGCCATGTCGGAGCCCATCTTTCGCTGGATGCGTCGGGTGCGCATCTCCCAGAAGACCACCCAGGCGACGCCGAGGAGTGCGAGCACCATGGTCAGCACGTTGAAGTCCAGCGGAATCGCGAGCTCAGGCAGGTAGCCGGCTCCGATGTAGACGAACTCCTTCGGGACCGGGATGGACTGCGAGTCGCCGATCCACTGGTTCGCTCCGCGGAAGAAGAGCATGCCGGCGAGGGTCACGATGAACGCCGGCACCCCGACGTACGCGACCCAGAATCCTTGCCACGCGCCGACCAGAGCGCCGACGACGAGGCCCAGCACGATAGCCAGCGGCCAGGGGAGGTTCCATTCGGCCATGGACTTCGCGACGATGATGCCGACGAAGGCTGCCACGGAGCCGACCGACAGGTCGATGTGCCCCATGATGATGACCATGACCATGCCGATGGCGAGGATCAGGATGAACGAGTACTGGTTGACGACGTTGATGAGGTTCCCCGGCGTCAGCGTCGCGCCGTTCGCGCCGTTGCGCATCAGCGTGAAGATCTCGAAGAACAGCACGATGACGATGAGGCTGCCGAGGATGCCGAACTGACGCAGCGACGACATCCCGCCGCCGCCGAACATCTTCCTGATGTCGGAGAACTGGAACCCGTGCTTCTGAGCCGGGGTCGTGCTGGTGCTCATGCGCTCGCCTTCTGATTCGTGGAGGTCATGCTGCGCATGAGCGCCTCCGGGGTGGCCTGGTCAGCGGGGATGCAGTCGGTGACGCGTCCCTCGAAGATGGTGTAGATGCGGTCGGAGATGCCCATCAGTTCCGGCAGCTCGCTGGAGATGACGATGACGCCCTTTCCGGATGCCGCGAGCTCGTTGATGATCGAGTAGATCTCGTACTTCGCTCCGACGTCGATGCCGCGGGTGGGCTCGTCGAGGATCAGCAGGTCGGGGTCGGTGAACATCCACTTCGCGAGGACGACCTTCTGCTGGTTGCCGCCGGAGAGCGTCGAGACGCCCTGCTCGACGGTGGGGGTCTTGATCCGGAGCGCCTTGCGGTACCGCTCTGCGACCTGGAACTCCTCGCGATCGTTGACGACGCCGTTGTTCGCGATCTTCGACAGCTTGGCGGAGACGATCGCGCGCTTGATCGTGTCGAGGAGGTTCAGGCCCAGGCTCTTGCGATCCTCGCTCACATAGGCGAGTCCGTGGTGGATCGCGCTTGCGACATCGCGGAGTTCGATCTCCGTGCCGTCCTTGAACAGCTGGCCGCCGAGGAACGTGCCGTACGAACGGCCGAAGATGCTGCGGGCGAACTCGGTTCGACCTGCTCCCATGAGCCCGGCGATGCCGACGACCTCGCCGCGACGGACGTTTAGCGAGGAGCCCTTCACGACCATGCGCTCGCTGACGGTCGGGTGCTGCACCCACCAGTCCTTGACCTCGAAGAACACATCGCCGATGTCGGGCGTGCGGTCGGGGTACCGGCTCTCGAGGGAGCGGCCGACCATGCCGTGGATGATGCGGTCCTCGTTGATCTCGCCCCTGGTGACGTCGAGCGTCTCGACAGTGCGGCCGTCGCGGATGATCGTGATCTCGTCGGCGATCTGTTCGATCTCGTTGAGCTTGTGGCTGATCATGATCGAGGCGATGCCCTTGGCCTTGAGACCGAGGATCAGATCGAGCAGGTGCTGGGAATCGTTCTCGTTGAGGGCCGCCGTCGGCTCGTCGAGGATGAGGAGCTTCACGTCCTTGTTCAGAGCCTTGGCGATCTCGACGAGTTGCTGCTTGCCGACGCCGAGGTGCTTGATCGCGATGTCGGGGTCCTCGGAGAGGCCGACGCGGGCGAGCAGTTCGGTCGCCCGGGTCTTGGAGGCTCGCCAGTCGATGACGCCGCCGCGACGGATCTCATTGCCGAGGAAGATGTTCTCGGTGATCGAGAGCTCGGGGATCAGCGCGAGCTCCTGGTGGATGATCGCGATGCCGGCCTGCTCGCTCGAGGCGATGTCCTTGAAGCGCTGCTCCTCGCCGTACAGCAGGATGTCGCCGTCGTAGCTGCCGTACGGGTACACACCCGAGAGGACCTTCATCAGGGTGGACTTGCCGGCGCCGTTCTCACCGCAGATGGCGTGGATCTCTCCAGCGCGTACGGCGATCGAGACGTCGGAGAGGGCCTTCACGCCAGGGAACTCCTTGGTGATGCTGCGCATCTCCAGGATCGGACCTGACACGGTCGGCAACGTCGCTGTGCTGCTCACGGATCTTCCTCGATAACTGACGGCCACCCTCAATGTGACCGTTCACATGAGACACCATCTTGCGCTCATGCGGGCACCGTGTCAAGTGGACCGCCGTCGTCGATGCCGATTCGAGACGGAAGGCCCCGGAATCAGCGCGCAGCGCTGGATGAACGCAGCCGCAGCTGGGGCACGACGGCGCCGTACTGCGGAGCCCGCTCGCCGCGGATCTCGGCGAGCAGCATGCCGACGGCCCGTCGTCCGAGCTCGGGAAAGTCCTGATGCACCGTGGTCAGTGGGGGCCAGACATGTGCCGCGACCGGAATATCATCGAACCCGACCACGCTGACCTCGCGCGGCACGTCGATCCCGGCATCCCGGAAGCCGTGCATGAGCCCGATCGCCATGAGGTCGTTCGCCGCGAAGACCGCCGTGAAGTCGCGTCGCCGCGCGAGCTCGCTGCCCGCGAAATGGCCGAAGTCGGCGGTCCAATCGCCGCGAATCGGCGGGAACGTCGGCAGATCGGCCTCTCTCAGCGCGTCGAGGTATCCGCGCATGCGCGATTCGGCCTCGATCCAGTCCTGGGGGCCGGCGAGATGCAGGATGTCGGTGTGCCCGAGGTCGATCAGGTGCTCGGTGACGGCTCTGGCACCCGCGACCTGATCGGCCGAGAGCGTGAAACCGTCCGACCCGGACGCGGTCTGCAGACTGACCAGCGGCACGCCGACGGCCATGCCCCGGAGGACGTTGAAGACCCGCACCTGAGGCGCGAGCGCGACGATCCCACTGACCTGCTCACGGCTCAGCTGCCGGATGGCGTCGCCGATGGCCTCCGGCGTCGTCGCCGGCAGGTTCACCGTCGTCACCGAGTAGCCCTCGGCCCGCGCGGCATCCTCGATGCTCGCGATCGACGACGTCGGGCCGAACTCCCCGATGGTGGCCGAGAGCACGCCGATCGTGTGGGTGCGACTCGTGACGAGGGCGCGAGCGGCGAGATTCGGCTTGTAGTCGAGGACGGAGATCGCGTCCTCGACCCGCTTGCGCGTCTCCGGGCGGATGCTCGGATGCTCGTTCAGCACGCGGGAGACGGTCTGATGGGAGACGCCCGCAAGCCGGGCGACGTCGCGGATGCTGGGCACACGTGCCCGGTCACCGGAGGCTGCCATCGCAACGCCTCCTTCGCGTGTGCACGGTCACATCGATCTCTCCATTATGTCCCCAGGGCACAATCAGCGCACGCGCCAGGTCGCGAACCGTTGTCCGATCCGCACGAGCCGGGTCGCTGCCGCCCCTCAGGAGATGATGCGCGCGCCCGGCACAGGACCGTGAACGTGCAGCGCCGTGCGGCCGTTCTTCTGCAGCTCGCCCTGGACGTACTGGGCGCTATCCGGCGTCTCGCAGAGGAAGGCGATCGTGGGGCCCGAGCCCGACACGATTCCGCTCAGCGCGCCCGCGTGCAGGCCCTCGTTGATGATGTCGTCCAGGGCAGGACGCTCGAGCAGCGCCGACACCTCGAGGTCGTTGAACATGGATGCTGCGAGCGAGTGAGGATCGCCGGCGCGCAGAGCCTGCAGCACCGGGATCGGCACATCCAGAGACATCGGCGGGTCGTCCGCGAGCGCGCCGATCTCGGTGCGGTGCGCGTCCAGCCGCGCGTAGATCTCGGGCGTCGACAGCCCGGCTTCGCTGGTGACGAGCACCCAGTCGAATCGACCGCGGGCGAGGGCGGGGTTGAGCTGGTCGCCGCGCCCCGTGCCCACTGCTGTTCCGCCATGCAGCGCGAACGGGACGTCAGCTCCGAGTCGTGCGGCGAGCTCGTGCAGTCGCTGCGGCGAGAGCCCGGTGCCCCAGAGCGCATCGCAGGCGACGAGAGCGGCCGCGGCATCCGCCGAACCTCCACCCATCCCCCCGGCGACAGGGACGCTCTTGCGGAGCTCCAGATGCACGCCGCCCTCGTAGCCGGTGGCCGAGGCGAGCATCTTGGCCGCGCGCATCGCGAGGTTTCGATCATCCACAGGCACCGTGCTCGGATCATCGACGCCAGTCACGCTCAGCGTGAAGTCGGGCGCGTCCGTCGCGATGACGTCCTCGTACAGGGAGACGGCCTGGAACACCGTCGCCAGCGCGTGGTACCCGTCGTCGTGACGGCCTCCGACGCCGAGGTAGACGTTGATCTTCCCCGGCGCGCGCACGTGCACGGATTCGGCGAAGGCCTCGCGGGTCACGATGCGCTCACAGGGAGGAGGAGACGGACCAGAGGTTGACGTCGATGCTGCCGGCGAGCGCATCGATGCGCGAGAGCTGCTCCGCGCTGAAGTCGGGACCGCTCACCGCGGCGATGTTCTCGTCGATCTGCTCCGGACGGGATGCTCCGATGAGCGCCGACGCGACCACCGGATCACGCAGCGTCCACTGCAGCGCCATCTGTGCGAGGGTCTGGTCGCGTTCGCCGGCGATCTCGTTCAACGATCGCAGTATGCCGAGGGCTTCCGCGGAGAGGGGCTTGTCCGGCAGCGACCCGCGCTTCTGCGCACGCTGGGCGGTGCCGTCGCCGAGGTACTTGTCGGTGAGCAGCCCCTGCGCCAACGGCGTGAACGCGATGGCGCCGAGGCCCTCCGAGCGCAGGGTCTCGGTGAGCTCCGGCTCGATCCAGCGGTTGAGGATCGAGTACGAGGGCTGGTGGATCACGAGCGGCGTACCGAGAGACCGCGCGACGGCCAGAGCTTCAGACGTCCGCTCGGCGCTGTACGACGAGATGCCCACGTACAGGGCCTTGCCCTGTCGCACCAGCGTGTCCAGCGCCCCCACGGTCTCCTCGACGGGAGTGACCGGATCGACGCGGTGCGAGTAGAAGATGTCGACGTAGTCGAGATTCATCGCGGCCAGCGATCGCTCGGCACTGGCAAGAAGGTACTTGCGGCTGCCGAAGTCGCCGTACGGACCCGGCCACATGTCCCAGCCGGCCTTGGACGAGATGATCAGTTCGTCGCGATAGGGGCGGAGATCCTCACGGAAGATGCGCCCGAAGTTCTTCTCCGCCGAGCCGTGCGGCGGGCCGTAGTTGTTCGCCAGATCGAAGTGCGTGATGCCGCGGTCGAAGGCGTGGCGCAGAAGCGCACGCTGATTGTCGAGCGGGATGTTGTCGCCGAAGTTCCACCACAGCCCCAGCGAGATCGGCGGTAGGAAGAGCCCGGACGACCCGACCTGCCGATACGCGAACTGTTCGTATCGTGAGCCATCGGCCGCGTAGGGTCGATGGATCTCTGGAACGTCGGAGCGGAAACGAGGCGAGTCGGTCACGCCTCCAGGTTAGCGGCCAGCGCGCGCGCGATTCGGACGAAGTCGTCGATCGACAGTTCCTCGCCGCGCGCGGTCGGCGCGACGCCGGCGCGTTCGAGCAGAGCGGATGCCTCGGCGGCCGTCCCCCCGAGCACGGCTGCGAGTGCCTGCCTGAGCATCTTGCGGCGCTGCTGGAAGGCGGCATCCACGATGCGGAACGTGGCCAGCCGCAGCTCCTCGTCGCCGCGCTCCTGCTCGTCGCGTTCGAAGGCGACCAGCACGCTGTCGACGTTCGGGACGGGCCAGAACACCTGGCGGGAGACCGTTCCGGCGAGCCGCCACGAGCCGTACCAGGCAGCCTTCGCGCTCGGCGCGCCGTAGACCTTGCCGCCGGGAGGGGCCGCGAGTCGTTCGCCGACTTCGGACTGCACCATGACGACCCCGCGCTGCAGGTTCGGGAAGGTCTCCATGAAGTGCAGCAGCACGGGCACGGAGACGTTGTAGGGCAGGTTGGCGACGAGTACGGTCGGGTCGCCAGGCAGTTCGGTCACACGCAGTGCATCCGCATCGACGACACTGAGCGCATCGCCGGGGACGCCGTGGTCTGCGGCGGTCTGCGGCAGACGAGCAGCCAGTCGATGGTCGATCTCGACGGCGGTGACGGATGCCCCGGTTTCGAGGATCGCGAGGGTCAATGAACCGAGGCCGGGGCCGACCTCGACCACGCGCTCCCCCGCCTGCACGCGTCCGACGTGCACGATCTTGCGGACGGTGTTCGCGTCGACGACGAAGTTCTGACCCAGCTTCTTGGTGGGGGTGACGTCGAGCTCGGCGGCAAGGCGGCGGATCTCGGTCGCGCCGAGCAGGGTGACGGTCATCCTGCCATTGTCCCCCATGCCGACTACTGTTTACGGGTGCGCACACTCGGCGAGCTCATCGCACCCCGCAGACTGGGACGTGATTTCCGCTGGCTCATGGCGTCGTCGTGGACGAGCAACATCGGCGACGGCATCGCGCTGGCCGCCGCTCCGCTGCTGATCGCGTCGCTGACGTCCTCCCCCGTGCTCGTCGCCGCTGGGGCCGTCATGCAGTTCCTGCCCTGGCTGGTTTTCGGCCTGCACGCGGGAGCCGTCGCCGACCGTTTCGATCGGCGCAAGCTGGTCATGTTCGCGAACGCCGCTCGCATGATCGTGCTCGCGACCCTGTGCGTCTTCATCGTCACCGGCGCCGCCACCATCTGGGCCGTGCTGGCCGTCGCATTCCTCTACGGCACGGCTGAGGTCTTCGTCGACACGGCTGCGAGCACGCTGCTGCCCATGCTCGTCAAGCCAGCCGATCTCGGCATCGGCAATGCGCGACTGCAGGCCGGATATCTGGTGGCCAATCAGTTCGCCGGTCCGCCGATCGGCGCGTTCCTGTTCGCGGCAGGCGCTGCCTGGCCGTTCCTCGTCGAGGTCGTGTGCGTCGGGCTCGCGGTCGTGCTGATCTCGCGGATGGCATCGACCCCTGTGCCTCCGCGCGATGCCGAGGCCCGCACGCCTGTGCACACCGATATCGCCGAGGGCGTTCGATGGATGTGGCGCAACCCGCCTGTTCGGATGCTCGTGCTGATCATCCTCACGTTCAACATCACGTGGGCGGCTCCATGGGGCGTGCTCGTCCTCTACGCGACAGAGCATCTCAACATGGGAGCGGTCGGCTATGGAGCGCTCACCACGGCATCGGCGGCCGGCGGCATCCTCGCCACGCTGACGTTCGGGTGGCTCGAGCGTCATGTGTCTTTCGCGACCCTGATGCGAGTGGCGCTGTCGCTCGAGGTGCTCATGCACCTCGCGTTCGCACTCACGACGGCGGGCTGGGTGGCGCTGATCATCATGTTCGTCTTCGGCACCTACGCGTTCGTGTGGGGCACGATCTCGACGACCGTACGGCAGCGGCTCGTGCCCCATGCGCTTCAGGGGCGGGTCGCCTCGGTCAACATGGTCGGCGTCTTCGGCGGGATGGTGATCGGTCAGGCGCTGGGCGGCGTGATCGCGCAGGTGTGGGGCCTGACCGCGCCATGGTGGTTCGCTTTCGTCGGCGCGGCGATCACACTTCTGCTCGTGTGGAAGCCGATCTCGCACATCGTGAACGCGCCGGTCGTCGTCGAGGAGTCCGACGGCGGTCTGCCTCAGCCCTCGAAGGAGCCGTAGACGCGCAGGGTGTTCTCTGCGATCTGCGCGGCGAGTTCGTCCACGTGCACGCCGAGCTCGTCAGAGATGAACCGCACGGTGATCGGCACGAGGTAGGGCGCGTTCGGGCGGCCCCTGAGCGGCACGGGGGTCAGGAACGGAGCATCCGTCTCGACGAGGATGCGGTCGAGCGGAGTCGCTGCCAGCGCATCGCGCAGGTTCTGGGCGTTCTTGAACGTGACGTTTCCGGCGAACGACAGGTAGTAGCCGGCGTCCGCGCAGATACGCGCCATCGCGTCGTCGCCGGAGAAGCAGTGGAACACGGTCCGCTCCGGCGCGCCGATGCGGGCGAGGGTCTCGAGGACCGCGTCGTGCGCATCGCGGTCGTGGATCTGCATCGCGATGCTGTGCTTCTTCGCAAGCGCAATGTGCGCCTCGAACGCCTCGAACTGGGCTTTGTGTCCCTCGGGCCCCGTGCGGAAGAAGTCCAGTCCCGTCTCGCCGATCGCGCGCACGCGCGGGTGCGCGGCGAGTTCGTCGATCACGTCGATCGCGTGACCGAGCTGCCCGGCTTCGGCGTAGTCAGGAGCGTCGTTCGGGTGGATCGCGACGGCCGCGAGGACGCGAGGATCGGATGCCGCGGCATCCACGGCCCACCGTGACGACTCGATGTCTCCCGATGCCTGTACGACGCCGAGGATGCCGACGGCCTGCGCCCGATCGAGCTGCTCGGTCAGTGTGAGCGGGTCGTCGCCGTCGGTGATCTCGAGGTGCGCGTGGTTGTCGTACACGGGCACCGTCAGCGGTTCGGGCGCGGGCGGGTAACGGAGGTCCTTGCGGCCGTCTGCCGCCCGCTCCCGAACGTACTGGCTCGGGCTCTCGGTCACGGGTCGACGCTCTCGGGTCAAGCCGGCTGCTCCACGCGGGGGAACAACGGTGCGAGGGCCTGCACAGAAGTGCCAGGGGCGAGCTTGCCCCAACCGCCCGCTTCGCGGATCGGCTGGTCCTGCAGACCGCCGAGGGTTTCAGCGGCGCCGAGAGCCGACCAGAGCTTGCCGGTCGATTGCGGCATCACCGGGGACAGCAGCACGCTCAGTGCACGCAGGCCTTCGGCGCACGTGTACAGCACGGTGCCGAGGCGACCCCGCTGGGCCTCGTCGCGTGCCAGGGCCCAGGGCTCGTTCTCGGTGATGTAGCCGTTCAGGGCATCCACGATCTTCCAGATCGCCGAGATCGCCTCATCGATGCGGAACTGCTCGATCGAGGCATCAGCTGCGCTGGCGGCATCCGCGACGATCTTCTGGATGGCGAGGTCCTGCTCGGTGTGCTCCGCGGCTTCGGGGACGACGCCCTCGAAGTACTTCTCGATCATCGCGATCGTGCGCGAGGCGAGGTTGCCGAATCCGTTGGCGAGCTCGGCCTGGTACCGGGCGGACAGGTCCTCCCATGAGAACGAGCCGTCCTGTCCGAACGCGATGGCGGAGAGGAAGTAGAAGCGGTACGCGTCGGAGCCGAACACATCGGTGATCTCGGTCGGCGCGATGCCGGTGAGCTTCGACTTCGACATCTTCTCGCCCCCGACGAGCAGCCACCCGTGTGCGAAGACGCCCTTGGGCACGTCGACGCCGGCCGCCATGAGCAGTGCAGGCCAGATGACGGCGTGGAACCGGAGGATGTCCTTGCCGACGACGTGATAAGCGGGCCAGCGGCGGGCGAACGTCTCTTCATCCGAGCCGTACCCGACGGCTGTGGCGTAGTTCAGAAGCGCGTCGACCCACACGTAGATGACGTGCGACTCGTCCCATGGCAGCGGGATGCCCCAGTCGAAGGTCGAACGCGAGATGGAGAGGTCCTTCAGACCCTGCGACACGAATGAGACGACCTCGTTGCGGGCCGAATGAGGGCGGACGAAGTCCGGTTCGTTCTTGTACAGCTCGAGCAGGCGGTCCTGGAACTCGCTGAGCTTGAAGAAATAGTTCTTCTCCTGCAGCAGCTCGAGCGGCTTGGAGTGGATCGCGCAGACCTTCAGACCCTCGAAGGGTCCGGTTCCGTCGACGATCTCGGACTCGGGCTTGAACTCCTCACAGCCCACACAGTAGAGCGCCTCGTACTCGCCGGCATAGATGTAGCCCGCGTCGTACAGCCGCTGGAAGAACACCTGCACGTTCTTCTCGTGGCGCTCCTGCGTGGTGCGGATGAAGTCGTCGTTGGCGACGTCGAGCGTCTCCAACAACGGGAACCAGCTCTCGGAGACGAGCTTGTCGACCCACTGCTGCGGGGTGACGCCGTTGGCCGCGGCGGCACGGAGCATCTTCTGGCCGTGCTCGTCGGTTCCGGTCAGCATCCAGGTGTCATCGCCCGCCTGGCGGTGCCAGCGGGCGAGCGTGTCGACCGCCACCGACGTGTACCCGTGGCCGATGTGCGGCACATCGGACGGGTAGTAGATGGGCGTGGTGATGTAGAAGGAATCGCCTGCGGGCATGCGCCCAATTCTAGGCGGGATGCCGGGGCGGCGAGCTCGTGTGTCGCTCCGGCCTCAACTGTCGCGTTTGATCGCAGTCAGAGCGGCGTGCGGGCGTGTACTGGCTTCAGCTGCGGTTCGCTGGCGGTGTTCCTGGTGCGTGACGGTGAAGCCGGCTTCGGCGAGAAGAGCATCCAGCGCCTCCGCTGACCAGAAGTAGGCGCGGGTGACCGCGTGGGCGAACGGCTCGCGGGGAGGTCCGTCGAAGAAGCCGAGGAGGAGGGAGCCGCCGGGGGCCAGGACTCGGCAGAACTCGTCGAGCGCGTCGGGGACCTCGGCTGGGGCAGTGTGGATCAGCGAGTACCAGGCGAGGATGCCGCCGAGCGAGGCATCCGCGACGGGAAGCGTGCGGAAGCTGCCGGCCTCGAACCTCAGATGCGGGTAGGTGCGGCGCGCACTCGCCAGGAACTTCTCAGAGAGGTCGACGCCGATGACGTCCCGGCTGCCGTCGTGGAGGAAGTCTGTCCACGGGCCGGGGCCGCATCCGGCATCCAGCAGCGGCCCAGCGGTGGAATCGCGCCACCCGGCGATGAGGCGGCGGTCCGAGGCATCCATCTGATCGATGCTGCCGGCGAGCTCGATGTACTCGGCCGCGCGCGAGTCGTAGGCCGCAGCGATCGCGACGTCGTCGGAATCTCGCGGTTGTGCGAGCATTTCGCGGGGTTCCGCGGAATGTCTGCGAGATTCGTGCGCTTCTGCGAAGTCCGCGCTCATCGGGTGCGGGAGGCGAGGGCCTGCTGGTACAGGTCGCGTGAGCTGAGGCCCGTCGCCGCGGCGACCTCGGCGCAGGCGTCCTTCAGGCGCATGCCGCTGGCGACGAGGGCCTGCACCTGTGCACCCGCATCCTCGACGGATGCCGCGACGGGCGCCGCCCCCTCGACGACGATGACGATCTCGCCCTTGACGCCGGCCTCTGCCCACTCGATGAGCTCAGGTGCGGTGCCCCGCCGGACCTCCTCGAACATCTTGGTGAGTTCGCGGCAGACGGCGATGCGGCGGTCGTCGCCGAAGGCCGCCCCCATGTCGGCGAGGGAGGACGCGAGTCGGGACGGCGATTCGAAGAAGATCATGGTGCGCGGCTCCGCGGCGACGGCACGCAGTGTCTGCCGCCGCTCCCCCGGTTTACGCGGCAGGAAGCCTTCGAATGTGAAGCGATCGGTGGGCATCCCGGAGATCGCGAGCGCCATGATCACCGCGCTCGGTCCGGGGATCGCGGTGACGGTCACGCCCTGTGCAACGGCTTCGGCGACCAACCCGTATCCGGGATCGCTGACCGCCGGCATCCCCGCGTCGCTGACGACGACGACGTCCTCGTCAGCGGCGAGCGCCGCGAGTTCTGCGGCCTTGTGCTTCTCGTTGTGGTCGTGCAGGGCGATCAGCCGAGGACGGTTCTCGATGTTCAGCGCCCTGAGCAGTCGCTGCGTGGTGCGGGTGTCCTCCGCTGCGACGACGGTCGCGTTCTCGAGCACCTCGATGAGACGACGGGACGCATCGCCGAGATTGCCGATCGGAGTCGCCGCGAGGATGATCACCCGTTCAGCTTAGGTGCGGCAAAACACGCACGCCTTAGGCTTATGCCGTGTCCGCGCCCGTGCCCCTGCTCCCGCCTCCGGCCGAGCGTCTGACGGTGTGGGGCCGCCTGCGCGATCGGATGCTCCTCGATCCGGACTGGAGCCGTGTCGTCCGTTGGCTCGCCCCGCTCGTGATCACCGCGCTCGCGGCTGTGCTGCGGCTCGCGAACCTCGCTCACCCCCACACGCTCGCGTTCGACGAGACGTACTACGTCAAGGACGCCTGGTCGCTTTGGGTGCTCGGCTACGAGGGCAGCTGGGGCGACGGCGCGAACGAGGCGTTCCTGACCGGTGACACGAGCGCGCTGGGCGAGACGGGCAGCTTCGTCGTGCACCCGCCGCTCGGCAAGTGGATCATCGCGCTCGGCATGGGGCTCTTCGGAGCGGGCAACAGCGCGGCGTGGCGCCTAATGGTCGCACTCGTCGGGACGGCGACGGTCCTGCTCGTGTACTTCGTCGCGAAGGAGCTGACACGATCGATCGTGGCCGCCTCCGTGGCCGGACTGCTGCTCGCCATCGATGGGCTGAGCATCGTCATGAGTCGGATCGGCCTGCTCGACGGCATCCTGACGTTCTTCCTCCTGCTCGGATTCTGGTTCGTGCTGCTCGATCGGCGGCGCTCCATTCCGCTTGTGGAATATGCCGACGGCGGCAAGCTGTGGGGTCGAGTCATCTGGCGCCGCCCATGGGTCCTCGCGGCGGGAGTCGCCCTCGGCGCCGCCACCGCCGTCAAGTGGTCCGGTCTGTACGCCGTGGCCGGATTCGGCATCTACCTCGTCGTCACCGATGCGCTCGCCCGGCGCCGCGCCGGGGTCGCGTTCTGGCCGATGGATGCCGTCGCCAGACAGGGTGCCGCGTCGTTCCTGTTGCTGGTGCCGGCGGCAGCGCTCACCTACCTCGCCTCCTGGACCGGGTGGCTCCTCACCGCCGGCGGCTACGACCGGCAATCGGACGCTGATCCGCTCGTGGCGCTGTGGAAGTACCACGAGGCGATCTACGCGTTCCATGTCGGCCTCGACTCGGGTCACCCCTACGCCAGCCCGGCATGGCAGTGGCCGTTCCTGATCCGGCCGACCGCGGTGTGGGTGGGCGACGACAAGTCCTGCGGCTCCGATCACTGCATGTCGGTGATCTCAACGGTCCCGAATCCGCTCATCTGGTACGCCGGGGTCGCCGCCGCGATCTATCTGCTCTACCGGTTCGTGCGCGGACTCATCGACCGCACGCCGATGCCGTGGACGTACGGATTGCCGCTGGTCGGCCTAGGCATCACGTATGTGCCATGGCTGCTGTACCCCGAGCGGACGATCTTCCAGTTCTACACGGTCGTGATGGTGCCGTTCCTCGTGCTGGCGCTGGTGCTCGCGCTGGGCGACATCGCCGGTCGACGCGACGATCCCCTCTATCGGCGACAGGCGGGCGAGCGCACCGTGCTGGTGTTCCTGATCGTCGTCGTGCTCGTCTCGGCGTTCTTCTACCCGGTGTGGACGGGCATGAACGTGCCGTACGACTTCTGGCTCATCCACAACTGGATGCCGACCTGGGTGTAGCCCCGGCGGCGCGGGCGCCGCGCTCAGTTGATGATCGTGCCGCGCTCGTCCGCCCGCAGGGCCGTGAGACGCTCGTGCCAGGCGGCGAGCGCCTCCGGTGTCTGCCTGGCCCAGTCATCGGTCTCGCCGACGACGCGGAGCGGATCGCTGCTGCGGTACGACCGCGTCGGGTTGCCGGGGAACTTCTTGTCGGTCACGTTCGGGTCGTCCTCGAATTCCCCGGTCGGCTCCACGACATACACCCGCGGCGCGCCCTCCCCTGGTGCGAGCTCGGCAGCGAGACCCGCACCGTCGGCGACCGCCGTGAAGTAGATGTGGTTCATGACGACCTCGGGTCGGTAGTTCGACCGGAAGCCGGCCGTCAGCAGGTCGCCGACCTGGAGCTCCGCTTTCGTGCCGTGGAAGAACGGGTCGCGCTTGTCCACGAGTGATCTCCTCTCAACGCTCTCGGACCAGTTCGCCGCCATCCGACACCGGCAGGCGGCAGACGAAATCGCGGCAGTCGTAAACCAGGTCGGCTGCGGCGGACTTGCCCGCGAACAGGTCGAACCCTGCGTCCTCGAAGTCCCCCGCCTGCGCCGGAGTGACGACGGCGATGACGTCGGCGTCGAGCCGTCGGGATGCCGTCGCCAGTGCGCCGTCGCGGGAATCCGTGACCGCGACGACCTGACGCGGCGTCTGTGCGAGACCGGCCGCGACGGCGAGGAGAGACCCGTGTCCGAACGGATGCTGCAGAGCGGATGCCGCGTGCGCCCGCACCTGCTCCTCGGCGGCCGCGCGGTACTGAGACCCCGCACCCAGACGCCAGGCGGTGAGCGACGCCGCAGCCGCGGCCGCGACTCCTGACGGCAGATCGCCGTCGGTCTGATCCGCGGCTGCGGGCACACCCTGTGCCGCGAGCACCGGATCCGTCACGGCACCGAGATTGAGCGCATCATCGAGGATCTCCCTGGCCTGCACCGCCCACCCAGCGCTGCCTGTCGCGACAGCCACGGCGAACAGCCCATCGGCGAGCAGAGCCAGATCCGCTGACGTCGCCACGGCCGTCGAGGCCTCGCCATCGAGGGATGAACGCACGATCCCGCCGTCAGCCGCGCGGTTCACCCGCAGCACGAATCGCGCCGTGTCCTCGGCCGCGTCCACCCACGCCGACTCCCCGAGCGCCGATCCCGCCCGCGAGAGCGCGGCGATCGCCAGGCCGTTCCAGCCGGTGATGACCTTGCCGTCAACGGCGGGCGGCTGCAGCGCTGCGCGCTCGACGACGGGACGCAGGTAGTACCCGCCCTCGTTGCGCTCGCCGTCGATGACCGACTCCGAGTCCTGCGCCGCGCCGAATCCGCCGCCCTCGCGGCGGAGCACGGACAGGAGGAAGGCCGCGACGCCGCGCGCCGTCTGCTCATCGCCGGCGCGCAGCGCGACCTCCAGCAGCTGCGCATTGTCGGTCAGCATCCGCTCGTAGTGCGGCACAGTCCAATCGCGCTGGGTCGCGTAGCGGAAGAAGCCGCCGTCCTCATCGTGCAGATCGGAGGCGGCCATCGCTGCCAGCGCCCGGTCGGCAGCGGCTGCGGCATCCGGCGACGCGCGGCGCACGAGGGGCTGCTGCAGAAGGCTCAGCGTCGTCGCGACAGGGAATTTCGGCGCACCGCCGAATCCGCCGAACATCCGGTCCTCGCGCGCGGCGATCGCCTCGGCCGCCGCGACGACAGCAGACGACGACGGCACATCGGACGGCGACACGACAGCCGCCTCCGCGAGAGCCGCGGCGACAGCATCCGCCGACTCGACGGCCTGCTCGCGGCGCAGCATCCATGCCTCCTGCACCGCGGCGAGCACGTCGCGGAACGCCGGCATCTGCCCCTGCGCCTCCGGGGGCCAGTATGTTCCGGCGTAGAAGGTGCGTCCCTGCGGTGTCGCGAAGACCGTCAGCGGCCAACCGAGATTCTGCGTGAACGCCGACGCCGCTGCCATGTAGGCGCCGTCGACTTCCGGATGCTCCTCACGATCGACCTTGACGGCCACGAAGTTCGCGTTGATCACCTGGGCGATGGCGTCGGAGGAGAACGACTCCCGCGCCATGACGTGGCACCAGTGGCATGTGGAGTATCCGATCGAGATGAGCAGGGGCACTCCGCGTCGCTCCGCCTCGGCGAAGGCGTCGGGCCCCCACGCCCACCATTCGACGGGATTCTCGGCATGCGCGCGCAGATACGGGCTGAGCGTCTCGGCGAGGCGGTTGGTCATGCCTCACACGCTACGCCCCACCCGACGTGGGGCGGCGGGTCAGACGAGCGCCTCCACCGTGCGCGTCGCCGCGTATCCGACCAGCGGCAGCGCGCGGTCGGCTGCGAGCGCGATGCGCGCCTCGAGCACGTCCGACGCAACGCGGTACCCGTCGAAGTCGGTGTTGCTGGCATAGACGCCGAGCGGCAGCGTCAGCGCCTGGAAGAACGCGAACAGCGGACGCAGCTGATGCTCGATCATCAGCGCATGACGCTCTCCCCCGCCGGTGGCCGCGAGCAGTACGGGCTTTCCGACCAGGGCGTACTGCTCGACGAAGTCGAACAGGTGCTTGAACAGTCCGGTGAACGAGGCGCGGTAGACGGGGCTGCCGACGATCAGCAGGTCGGCCTGCTCGATCGCGACGAGCTGCTCCTCGATGCGCGCGGGCAGCTGCTCGCGCCGCAGGGCCCCGGCGAGCGACGGGCCGATCACGGTGAGCTCGATCAGCTGCACTTCCGCGTCGGCGCGCGCGGCGACGGCATCCGCGATCGCACGGAGCAGGGCGGTCGTCTTGCTGGGCTCGTGGAGCGAACCGGAGACGGCGACGACGCGATAGGGAGCTGTCATGCCGATGACGCTACTCACGATGACGCCCTGTGGCACGCGAAGCGACACAGGGCGTCATCGAACGAAATGCGACGTCTCAGTTGAATTCGTTCGGGTGCGTTCCGACGCGGCCGGAGCCGTCCAGCGGGTCGAGCGCGTCGATCGCCGCGATCTCGCTGTCGGACAGCGTGAAGTCGAACACGTCGAGGTTCTCGCGCAGACGCTCGATCCGCACCGACTTCGGGAACACGATGTTCCCCTTCTGCAGGTGCCAGCCCAGCACGACCTGCGCAGGGGTCTTGTCATGTGATGCCGCGGCATCGGCGACGGCGGGCGTGCCGAACAGGTCGTACTTGCCCTGGCCGAGCGGACCCCACGCCTCGATGCGGACGCCGTGACCGGCGGCCCACTCGGTGACCTCGCGCTGCTGGTACGCCGGGTGGAGCTCGATCTGGTCCACGGCCGGGGTGACGCCGGTCTCGGCGACGACGCGCTCGAGGTGCTCCACGAGGAAGTTCGAGACGCCGATGCTGCGGGTCAGTCCCTGCTCACGCAGTTCGATGAGCTTGGCGAACGCGTGGACGTAGTTGTCCTTGGCGGGTGTCGGCCAGTGCACGAGGTACAGGTCGACGTGCTCGAGGCCGAGCTTCTCGAGGCTCTCCGCGATCGCGGCGTTCGGCTCGTCGCCGTCGTGGCGGTCGTTCCAGAGCTTGGTCGTGATGAAGAGGTCGTCGCGCGCGATGCCGCTCTTCGCGATCGCAGCACCAACGCCCTCTTCGTTGCCGTAGATCGCTGCCGTGTCGATGTGGCGGTAGCCGACCTCGAGGGCCTCACTCACCGTGCGCTCCGTGTCGGCCGGATCGACCTTGAAGACGCCGTAGCCGAGCTGCGGGATCGTGTGACCGTCATTGAGAGTGATCAGGGGAATCGTCATGCAGACCAGCCTACGACCTGTGATGACAGGCTCGGGCGTCATACGATGGAGGGCTATGTCTTCCCCCGTGATCGTCTATCCCCCCGAGCTGCCCGTCAGCGCCGCGCGGGAGGAGATCGCCGATGCCATCCGCGACAACCAGGTGGTCGTCGTCGCCGGCGCCACCGGCTCGGGGAAGACCACGCAGCTGCCGAAGATCTGCCTCGAGCTCGGGCGGACGAGCATCGCGCACACGCAGCCTCGGCGCCTGGCAGCGCGGACGATCGCCGAGCGCGTCGCCGAAGAGCTGCAGGTCGAGCTCGGCGGCGTCGTGGGCTACAAGGTGCGTTTCACCGATCAGGTGTCGGCCGAGACGAAGATCGCGCTGATGACCGACGGTATCCTGCTGAACGAGATCCACCGCGACCGTCTGCTGCGACGCTACGACACGATCATCATCGATGAGGCGCACGAGCGTTCACTCAACGTCGACTTCCTCCTCGGCTACCTGACCCGCATCCTCCCCGAGCGCCCGGATCTCAAGGTCATCATCACCTCCGCGACGATCGACCCGGAGAGCTTCGCGAAGCACTTCGCCGGCGCGGACGAGACCCCGGCGCCCGTCATCGAGGTCTCCGGCCGCACGTATCCCGTCGAGATCCGCTACCGCGGGATCGCCGATGAGGAGGAGGCAGAGGCGGACGAGGTCTCCGCGATCGTCACCGCCCTGCGCGAACTCGATCGGGAAGCTCCTGGCGACGTGCTCGTCTTCCTCCCGGGTGAAGCCGAGATCCGGGATGCCGCTGACGCTGTCCGCGCGGCGTACACATCGGCGACGGCTCCGGTCGAGGTCCTCCCGCTTTACGGCAGGCTCTCGGCCGCCGAACAGCACCGCGTGTTCGAGCCGAGCCGCGTCGCCGGCGTGCGTCGCCGCGTCGTCCTCGCCACGAACGTCGCCGAGACGAGCCTCACCGTCCCCGGCATCAAGTACGTCATCGACACCGGAACCGCGCGCATCTCGCGCTACAGCAACCGCTCGAAGGTGCAACGGCTGCCGACCGAGGCGGTCTCCCAGGCATCCGCGAACCAGCGCTCTGGCCGCGCGGGCCGAACCAGCGACGGCATCGCGATCCGGCTGTACTCCGAAGAGGACTTCGAGAAACGGCCCGAGTTCACCGAGCCCGAGATCCTGCGCACGTCGCTCGCCTCGGTCGTGCTGCAGATGCTGTCGCTCGGGTTCGGCGACATCACCGCATTCCCGTTCCTCACCCCTCCCGACTCCCGCGGCATCAAGGCGGCCTTCGACCTGCTCACCGAGCTCGGAGCCGTCGACACCACCCGCGACACCCCGCGCCTCACGAAGATCGGTCGCGACGTCTCCCGCATGCCGATCGACCCGCGGTTCGCACGGATGCTGCTCGAATCGCAGCGCAACGGCGTCGTCGACGAGGTGCTCGCGATCGTCGCGGGGATGACGATCCAGGATGTTCGCGAGCGACCGTCGCAGGACGCTCCGCAGGCGGTGCGGGATGCCGCGGATCGGATGCACGCCCGTTTCACCGACCCGACGAGCGACTTCTTGGGCGTCCTGAACCTGTGGAACCACCTGCGCGAGCAGCAGCGCGAGCTCGGTTCGAGTGCCTTCCGCCGGCTGTGCCGCTCGGAGCATCTGAACTACGTGCGCGTGCGCGAGTGGTTCGACGTGCACAGACAGCTCCGCTCCTTGGTGAAGGTCTCCTCCCGCGGGGCGTTGAGCGAGCGCGGCGACGCCATCCACCGGTCGCTCCTCGCCGGCCTGCTCTCTCAGATCGGCATCCTCGACGAGCGGAACGCGAAGACACCGCCGAAGGGCCAGGCGAAGGGCCAGAAGGACCCCAAGCGCCGCATCGCCGAATATCGCGGTGCTCGCGGCGTCCGCTTCTCCATCTTTCCGGGGTCGGGCCTCCGCAAGCAGAGCCCGCGCGCGGTGATGGCCGCCGAGATCGTCGAGACCTCGCGCACGTTCGCCCGCACCGTCGCCGCGATCGACCCGGCGTGGGCGGAGTCACTCGCCGGCGACCTCGCCAAGCGTCAGGTCGCGGAGCCGCACTGGTCGAAGGATGCCGGCGCCGCCGTCGCCTACGAGAAGGTGACCCTGTTCGGGGTGGAGATCGTCCCTCGCCGGCGCATCCAGTTCGCCCGCATCGATCGCGCGGCGTCCAGGGAGCTGTTCGTGCGGCACGCGCTCGTCGAGGGCGAATGGGATCCGGGCAGGATCGACAAGCGCGTCAGCGCGTTCTGGCGCAGCAACCTCGAGCTGCGCCGACGGCTCGAGAAGCTCGAGGAGCGCGAGCGCCGACGTGACATCCTCGCCGGCGACGAGGCGGTGTTCCGCTTCTACGACGAGCGCGTCCCGGCCGAGGTGTTCGACGTCCGGTCGTTCGAGGCATGGTGGCGCGAGGCCCTTCAGCAGACTCCGAAGCTGCTCGTCATGCGCGAGAGCGACCTCATCGAAGACGACGATCGCGCAGGCAAAGACGAGTTCCCGACCCGCTGGACACAGGGCGACCAGGTTCTGGGGCTCGCTTACCGGTTCGAGCCGGGTGCGCCGGATGACGGCGTCAGTGTTGTCGTGCCGCTCGCGCTGCTGGCGCAGATCGAGGACCGCGGGTTCGACTGGCAGGTGCCTGGTCTTCGCGCCGAGCTCGTCACGGCGCTGCTTCGTGCACTCCCGAAGGCGATCCGCCGTCACGTCGTGCCGGCAGCCGATTGGGCGGACAAGTTCGGCGCCGAACTGGCCGAGCAGGGCCCCGAGGGGCATGAGGGCCGACCGGAGCGATCGCTCAAGGAAGCGCTCGCCAGACTCATCCAGCCGCTCGCGAACCAGCCGGTCTCGGCTGCGGACTTCGAGGACGACCGAGTCCCTGGGCACCTGCGCGTGAACTTCCGCGCTGTCGACGAGCGCGGGCGCGTCGCCGGATCCGCACGCGATCTCGGCGAACTGCAACGGTCGCTGTCCGACCGCGCCAGGGCGAGTGTGGCGCGGACGATCTCGCACCAGGAGCCGCGTCGGCACGCGCCTTCCCCTCGCATGGTGGCGGCATCTCCGTCTGCGACCATCGAGCAGGACGGTCTGACCTCGTGGACCTTCGGCGATCTGCCGGAGGTGCTCGATACCCGAGTCGCCGGCGGCGTCGTGCGCGGCTATCCGGCGATCGTCGATCAGGGCAGGACGGTCTCGGTGCGTGTCGAGGCGACGGCGGATGCTGCCGAGAAGGCGACCAGCGCCGGCGTCCTGCGACTCGTGCTCCTGAATGTGCCGTCCCCCGCCTCGTACGTGCAGGATCACCTCACCTCGCAGGAGAAACTGGCGCTCGCGGCGTCGCCGTACCAAACCGTCGCTGCACTGATCGAGGACGCACGGACCGCTGTGGTGCGCGATGCCATCCGCAGAGCGCGCGGCTCGGAGCGCGCCATCCGAACAGAAGCCGAGTTCACCCGCGCGCGGGACGCCGTGAACGCGACGCTCGTCGACGACCTCTTCCAGACCGTGTCACTGGTCGCCCGCATCCTCACGAAGTCGCGCGAGGTCGAACGCGGGATCAAGTCGCAGAACTCACTCGCTCTGCTCGGGCCGCTGAACGATGTCCGGTCGCAGCTCAGCGGCCTCCTGCATCCGGGCTTCATCTCCGCCTCAGGCGCTGAACGACTCCCCCATCTCCCGCGGTATCTGGACGGAATGCTCGACCGCCTGAAGACTCTGGCGAGCGAGCCGGGCAAGGACCGGGCCCGGATGACGGAGTACGAGCGCGTCGCCCAGGCGTTCACGGAGGCCGGGGGCGCGATACCCCTCCCGGCGGACGCCCCGCCGGAGCTCGTGGAGGTGCGCTGGCTGCTCGAGGAGTTCCGGGTCAGCGTGTTCGCGCAGCGTCTCGGCACCGCCCAGCCGGTGTCCGCCCAGCGAATCGCGAAGGCCCTGCGCGGCGGGTAGCCTGGCGGCATGGCTCGCGCGATCGTCTACACAGAACTCGGCTCCCCTGACGTCCTCCAGCTCGTGGAGATCCCCGATCCTGTCGCGGGCCCCGGCGAAGTCGTCGTCCGCATCGAGGTCGCCGGCGTCAACCCGCTCGATGCGAAGCGGCGAAGCGGCAAGCGTCCCATGCCCCCGATCACCGAGCCGCGCCGCGTCGGCTTCGACGGCGCAGGCGTCATCGACTCGGTCGGCGAGGGGGTCACCGGTTTCGCCGTCGGCGACCGCGTCGCCGTCCGTGACGCCGTCGGCACGTACGCGACCCACATCGCGATCGGAGCCGACCACCTCTACCCGCTCCCGGATGCCGTCACCGCAGCGGAGGCCGCGGGTCTCGGCATCCCGATCGGCACCGCATACCAGTGCGTGCGCTCTCTCGAGGTCGGCGACGGCGACGTGCTCCTCGTCCATGCCGGGTCCGGCGCCGTCGGTCAGGCCGTGATCCAGTTCGCGGTCGCGCGCGGAGCGACCGTGGTCGCCACGGCGAGTCCGGCACGGCATGAGCAGCTCCGTGAGCTCGGCGCCATCCCGGTGGCCTACGGCGACGGTCTCGTCGATCGCGTGCGAGCGGCCGTCGACGGCGAGGTCACGGTGGCGCTCGACTGCGCCGGCACCGACGAGGCGATCGAGGCGTCGCTCGAGCTCGTCGCGGACCGGAACCGCATCGCGACGATCGTTCGCGGCCCGGATGCCGCGAGCTTCGGCATCCGCGCTTTCAGCGGCGGCTCTCCCGAACCGCTGACCGCACAGGAGCTCGCCTGGCGGGCCGAGGGCATCGGCGTCGCAATCGATCTGATCGCGAAGGGCGACTTCCAGGTCGAGCTCGGCGCAGAGCTGCCGCTGAGCGAGGCCGCCGAGGCGCACCGGCTGATCGAAGAGCATCAGGCACGCGGCAAGATCACCCTCGTGCCGTGATGCGCCCTGATTCGCCGGGGCGCGACACGACTGCTCTACGCTGAACAGATGACTGGTCTTCGCTGGGGAATCCTCGCAACAGGTGGGATCGCCCACGCCTTCGCCTCCGACCTTCGCACTGCGAAGCTCGACCTCGTCGCCGTGGGATCGCGGACTCAGGCTTCGGCCGATGCGTTCGCGGCGGAGTTCGGCATCCCGCGCGCCCACGCGACCTATGAGGCGCTGGCGACGGACCCTGCTGTCGACATCATCTACGTCTCGACGCCGCATCCGATGCACCACGAGGCGGCGAAGCTGGCGCTCGAGCACGGCAAGCACGTGCTCGTCGAGAAGGCGTTCACGGTCAACCGCGCCGAGGCCGAGGATCTGCAGCGAATCGCGGCAGAGCGCGGCCTGCTCGCGATGGAAGCGATGTGGACGCGGTACCTGCCGCACATGGTCAGGATCCGTGAGATCGTCGACGCCGGTGCCCTCGGCGAGATCCGTGCGGTTACCGCCGACCACACGCAGTTGATCAGTTCCGACCCTGCGCACCGGCTGAACAGCCTGGAGCTCGGGGGCGGCGCGCTCCTCGACCTCGGCATCTACCCGATCTCCTTCATCTGGGACATCCTCGGAGCTCCGGAGACGATCACCGCCACGGCGCGACTGGCCGAAACAGGCGCCGACGCCGAGGTCGCGACGATCATGACCCATGCGGGTGGGGCGATCTCCACGAGCCTCTCGTCCTCGCGTGCTGCAGGCCCGAACGCCGCGGTCATCATCGGCACCGAAGCCCGGATCGAGATCGACCGCGTCTGGTACGCGCCGACGACGTTCCGGGTCGTCACGCCGGATGGAACCGTTCGCGAGACCTACGAGTCGCGCATCGACGGGCGGGGGATGCAGTATCAGGCTCTGGCCGCCGAGCGCCTGGTGAACAGCGGCGTGCTCGAGGGCGATGTCTTGCCCATCGCCGAGACTGTCGCGATCATGGGAACGCTGGACGAGATCCGGGCGCAGATCGGCGTCCGCTACCCGAGCGAGGAGCGCGCAGATGGCTGAGACCCAGGAAGCCAGAGTCGCCGTCTACCTGGACTTCGACAACATCGTCATCTCCTGGTACGACCGGGTCCACGGGCGCAACGCCTACAGCAAGGACCGGCAGCGCATCTCCGACAACCCGAACGACCCGGAGGTCGCTGAGCGCCTGAAGGACGCGATGATCGAGGTCGGGGCGATCATCGACTACGCCGCATCGTTCGGCACGCTCGTCCTGACCCGCGCGTACGCGGATTGGTCCTCGCCGGTGAATGCCGAGTACCGCACGCAACTGGTCGCCCGCGCCGTCGACCTCGTGCAGCTCTTCCCTGCGGCCGCCTACGCCAAGAACGGTGCCGACATCCGGCTCGCCGTGGATGCCGTGGAAGACATGTTCCGCCTCTCCGACCTCACGCACGTCGTGCTCGTCGCCGGGGACAGCGACTACGTGCCGCTCGCCCAGCGCTGCAAGCGCCTCGGCCGCTACGTGATCGGCGTCGGCGTCGCGGGATCCACCGCGAAGTCCCTCGCCGCCGCGTGTGACGAGTTCGAATCCTACGACTCCCTCCCCGGCGTCACGCGCCCAGTGCAGAAGAAGCCCGCACCGGCCGCGACGGCAGAGGCCGAGGAGGACACCCAGGCGAAGACCAGGGCAGCCACCCGGAGTCGCGCGAAGAAGAAGCCGGTCGAGCCGGAGGCCGACGCGGATGCCTCGCAGCTCAGCGACCAGGACGAAGCGACGGCCCTCCTCCAGCGGGCGCTGCGTCTGGGTCACGACAAGGCGGATGCCGACGAGTGGCTGCACAGCTCGGCGGTGAAGACACACATGCGCCGCATGGACCCCTCATTCAGCGAGAAGGGCCTCGGCTACCGGTCGTTCTCGGACTTCCTGAAGTCCCGCGAGCAGATCACCGAGCTCGAGGAGACGGGGCACGAGCGTCTGGTCAGGCTCCGCGATCGCTGACGCTCCTGCGGTGGAGGTCGCGCAGCGCCGGCTCCAGTTCGTCGTAGCGGAAGCGGTAACCGGCATCCATCAGCACCTGCGGGGCCACCCATCTGCTCTTGAGCACGAGCTCCGGCTCGGTGCGCAGCACCCACATCGCCGGCTCCAGCATGAAGCGCCAGGCCGGCATGCCGAAGGGCATCCGCACGATGCGGCGCAGCGTCGCCATGAGCGTGCGGTTGTCGGTCTGCGTCGGGGCTGACAGATTCACGGGACCGTGGAGCGCCGGGGTGTCGCGGATGAACCGGATGCCGTCCACGAGGTCGTCGATGTGGATCCAACTGAACTTCTGCCGCCCCTTCGAGCGCACGCCGAGCGGGCTGCGAGGGTCGGTCGGATGCGGGCCGATGCCTCGGTAGCGTCGATGCGGGAACCACCAGCCGTCGATCTGAGGCCCGCCGAGCCCGAATCGTGCGAGCCGGAAGAGGATGGTCGTCGCCGGGCCGTCACCCAGCACGATCGTGATGCGCAGTGCCACTCGACGCGTGCCAGGAAGCTCGGCACGGAAGAACTCCTCCTCCCACGCCAGGGCGACGTCAGGAGAGAAACCGGTGTCGTACTCGGTGTCAGCCTCTGTCTGCGGGCGATCGAGCGCATACCGGTACACGGTGGCGCTGCTGGAGTTCATCCACAGAGCCGGCGGGTTCTCGGACTGTGCGATTGCGTCGCTGAGCAGCCTGGTCGTGTCGATCCGTGAACGCAGGATCTCGTCGCGGTTCGCGGAGGTGAAGCGACTGTTGACGATCTTCCCCGCGAGCCCGATGATGAGATCGGCACCGTCGACGACGCGCAGAACGGACACCGGGTCGTCCCACCGTGCGTCGGGTCCGGACCGGCCGATGATGCTGACCTCGTACCCATCGGCTTCGAGTGCTGACCTGAGCGCCGTGCCGAGGAAACCTGATCCGCCGCCAAGCACGGCCCGTTTCGGCATCGTCAGGAGGTCTCACCGTCCGTGAGCCTGCGCTTGGCGATCTCCTCGCGCAGCCGCCACTCCTCGATCTCGCGATCGAGGTCGGCGATCTGCTGTTCCGTCGTTCGGACATCAGCCGAAGCCGTGTACTGCGGAGCGGCCGCTGCCGGGGCGCTCGGACGGGCCTCACGGCGCGGCATCCGCGGTAGGGAGACGCCGCCGTCGCCGTACTCGCGACCGAGCAGGAACCACAGGATGCTTCCGACCAGCGGGAGCACCACGACGAGGATGATCCACACCATCCTCGGCAGGTGCTTCACCTGGGACTCGTCGCGCGTGATGACATCGATCAGCGCGCCGATCATCAGCGCGATGATGAGGATGGAGACGAACGGCATGCCTTCAGAGTAGACGACGACTGATTGAATGGGCAGGTGGCATTTCTGACCCCTCCCGCACCTGTCGTCCTCACCGGTTCCCTCGTCGAGTTGCGCCCGCTGGATCGCTCGCATGTCGACGGTCTCGTGGATGCCGTGCGCGAGGGCGACCTGTGGCAGACGGCCTGGTACACGTCCGTACCGGCGCCCGACGGCGTCGCGGACGAGATCGAGCGACGCCTCGGCCTCAGGGATGCGGGCGAGATGGTGCCGTTCACGGCGTTCGATGCGGCCGGTCGCGCGATCGGAATGACGACGTTCTACGACCTCGACGCCTCCGTTCCTCGGCTGCACATCGGGTACACGTGGAATCGTCCCTCAGCGCACGGCACCGGCACGAACGCGGAATCGAAGCTGCTGCTCATGCAGCACGCGTTCGAGACACTCGGCGTCTACCGGGTGGGGCTCACGACGCAGTGGGTGAACTTCCAGTCGCGCGCGGCGATCGAACGACTCGGCGCCAAACAGGACGGTGTCATGCGGGCGATCTCGCGCTACCGGAACGGAGCGCTCCGCGACAGCGTCGAGTACTCCGTGATCGAGCCGGAGTGGCCGGCGGTGAAGGCGAACCTGGAGGCTCGGCTCGCCAAGCGCCGCTGATCGCCGGCCGCTCGCTCGCCCAGGCCAGGCGGGTCAGGGCAGCAAGTGCCCGGCCGCCCGGAAGAGTTCGTACCACTCCGGGCGGGTGAGGGTGATGTCGGCGCCGGCGGCCGCATCGCTCACGCGCTGCGGCGTGGTGGTGCCGAGCACGACCTGCATGTTCGCCGGGTGCCGCGTGATCCAGGCGGTCGCGATGCCGATCGGTGTCACGTCGTACTCGGCCGCGAGCCGATCGATGACGGCGTTGAGTTCGGGGTAGTCGGGATTGCCGAGGAACACCCCGCTGAAGAATCCGGCCTGGAACGGCGACCAGGCCTGGATCGTGATGCCGTTCATCCGGCAGTACTCCACGATCCCTCCGCCGTCGCGGACGACGCTCTGCTCTTCGCCCAGCATGTTCATGGCGATGGGCTGGGTGATGATCGGCGCGTGGGTGATCGACAGCTGGACCTGGTTGGCGACGAGCGGCTGCTGCACAGCGGTGCGCAGCAGGTCGATCTGCCGCGGCGTGTGGTTGGAGACGCCGAACGCGCGAACCTTGCCTGATTCGGCGAGCTCGTCGAACGCGCGTGCGACCTCATCGGGCTCGACCAGAGCGTCGGGTCGGTGGAGCAGAAGCACGTCGATGTAGTCGGTGCCGAGCGCCCGCAACGACCCGTCGACCTGCCTGACGATGTGCTCGTACGAGAAGTCGAACATCCCCGCGTCCGGTACGATCCCGCATTTGGTCTGCAGCGTGATCTCGGCGCGCTCGGCGGCGCTCAGGCGCAGCGCGTCTCCGAAGCGCTGCTCGCAGAAGTGCATGCTGCCGCCGTAGATATCGGCGTGATCGAAGAAGTCGATCCCGGCATCACGAGCAGTGCGGTAGAGATCGCGGATCTGCGTATCGTCCTTGTCGTTGATGCGCATCATCCCCGCGATGATCGCGGGCGCGGCGGCTGAGCCGAACGGTACGGACTTCATCAGTTGGCCGCGGGGCCGCCGTCCCAGTTGTTCGAGCGGCGGGTGGCGCCGCTGCGACCCTCGCGCATCATCCAGGCCAGCGACAGGCATACGAGCGCGAGACCGACGCAGAACGTGATCGCCTGGAAGTCCATGGGCAGACCGTGCGCGATGCCCATCACCCAGATCCCGCCGATGAACATGACCAAGAAAACGATGAAGCTGAGAATCACGGCTGCCTCCTGTTGTGAATGCTCATTCCAGGATAGTCGGCGCTCCGCTCCCCCGTTCACCGGCGCCGTCGACGACGAGGTTCGGACGACTGCTCAGCCGCCGGACGGATTCTCCAGCGGCTTGCCCTCGTCGTCGGTGGTCTCGTCCTCGAGGATCTGATCCGTATCGTCGGGCGCACCACCGGACGCTGTGTCTGCCTGCTCGTCGGGACCGGGGGTACCGTGCGTGTTCTGCGGATCGCTCATCACATCTCCTCTTGTCGTTCTGTCGAACGTACGTGAAGCTCAGAGGCGATATGAGGGGGTTGACCTGCGCCCGGCCGACGTGGACACTGCCGCCGATGTCGTCTTCGTGACTCAGAAGTCCCAGTCGTCGTCCTCGGTGGCCTCCGCCTTGCCGATGACGTACGAGGACCCGGAGCCCGAGAAGAAGTCATGGTTCTCGTCGGCGTTCGGTGAGAGCGCCGAGAGGATCGCGGGGTTCACGTTCGTCACATCAGAGGGGAACATGGCCTCGTAGCCGAGGTTCATCAGCGCCTTGTTCGCGTTGTAGTGCAGGAACTTCTTGACATCCTCGGTGAGACCGACGCCGTCATAGAGGTCCTGCGTGTACTGCACCTCGTTCTCGTACAGCTCGAACATGAGATTGAAGGTGTAGTCCTTCAGCTCGTCTCGGCGCTCCTGAGTCTCCTTCTCTAGACCCTTCTGGAACTTGTAGCCGATGTAGTAGCCGTGCACGGCCTCGTCGCGGATGATGAGGCGGATGAGGTCGGCCGTGTTCGTCAGCTTCGCCTTGGACGACCAGTAGATCGGCAGGTAGAAACCCGAGTAGAACAGGAACGACTCCAGCAGCGTCGAGGCGACCTTGCGCTTGAGCGGGTCATCACCCTGGTAGTAGTCCATGATGATCTGCGCCTTCTTCTGAAGGTTCGCGTTCTCCGTGGACCAGCGGAACGCCTCGTCGATCTCCCTCGTCGACGCCAGGGTCGAGAAGATCGACGAGTAGCTCTTGGCGTGCACCGACTCCATGAAGGCGATGTTCGTGTACACCGCCTCCTCGTGCGGGGTGATCGCGTCCGGGATCAGCGAGACCGCGCCGACCGTGCCCTGGATCGTGTCGAGCAGGGTCAGGCCGGTGAAGACGCGCATGGTGAGCAGCTGCTCTTCGGGTGTCAGCGTGTTCCACGACTGCACGTCGTTCGACAGCGGCACCTTCTCGGGCAGCCAGAAGTTGTTCACCAGACGGTTCCAGACCTCGAGGTCCTTCTCGTCTTCGATGCGATTCCAGTTGATCGCCTGCACGTGGTCGACCAGCTTGAGCGAGTGCGGGGTCATTTCGTTCCTGTTCTCAAAGAGTTCTGTTCAGCGCATCAGAGCATGCAGCTGACGCACTCATCCATCGACGTGCCCTCAAGGGCGAGCTGGCGCAGACGGATGTAGTAGATCGTCTTGATTCCCTTGCGCCATGCGTAGATCTGCGCCTTGTTGATGTCGCGCGTGGTGGCGGTGTCCTTGAAGAACAGCGTCAGCGACAGGCCCTGGTCGACGTGCTGCGTCGCCGCGGCGTACGTGTCGATGACCTTCTCGTAGCCGATCTCGTACGCGTCCTGGTAGTACTCCAGGTTGTCGTTCGTCATGAACGGCGCCGGGTAGTACACGCGGCCGAGCTTGCCTTCCTTGCGGATCTCGACCTTCGATGCGATCGGGTGGATCGACGACGTCGAGTTGTTGATGTACGAGATCGATCCGGTCGGCGGGACGGCCTGCAGGTTCTGGTTGTAGATGCCGTGCTTCTGGATGCTGTCCTTCAGCTCGGCCCAGTCGTCCTGCGTGGGGATGTGGTGACCGGCGAAGAGTCCCTTGACCTTCTCGGTCTCGGGCACCCAGGCACGGTCGATGTACTTGTCGAAGAACTCTCCGGACGCGTACGTCGACTCCTCGAACCCGTCGAAGGCGACGCCGCGCTCGATCGACAGCTTGTTCGACGCGCGCAGCGCGTGGAACAGAACCGTGTAGAAGTAGATGTTCGTGAAGTCGATGCCCTCTTCAGAGCCGTAGTGCACGTGCTCGCGCGCCAGGTAGCCGTGCAGGTTCATCTGGCCGAGGCCGATCGCGTGGGATCGGTCGTTGCCGTCCTCGATCGAGCGCACCGATGAGATGTGGCTCTGGTTGCTGACGGCGGTCAGGCCGCGGATCGCGGTCTCGACCGTGGCACCGAGGTCTCCGCCGTCCATCGCGAGTGCGATGTTCATGGAGCCGAGGTTGCAGGAGATGTCCTTGCCGATCGTGTCGTACGAGAGGTCCTCGTTGTACGTGGTCGGCGTGTTCACCTGCAGGATCTCGCTGCAGAGGTTGGACATGTTGATCCGGCCCTTGATCGGGTTGGCCTTGTTCACCGTGTCCTCGAACATGATGTACGGGTAGCCGGACTCGAACTGGATCTCGGCGATCGTCTGGAAGAACTCGCGCGCGTTGATCTTGGTCTTCTTGATCCGCGGGTCGTCGACCATCTCGCGGTACTTCTCGGTGACGGAGATGTCACCGAACGGCACGCCGTAGACCTTCTCGACGTCGTAGGGCGAGAAGAGGTACATGTCCTCGCCGTTCTTGGCGAGCTCGAAGGTGATGTCGGGCACGACGACGCCGAGCGACAGGGTCTTGATGCGGATCTTCTCGTCGGCGTTCTCGCGCTTCGTGTCGAGGAAGCGCATGATGTCGGGGTGGTGTGCGTTGAGGTAGACCGCGCCGGCGCCCTGACGCGCACCCAGCTGGTTCGCGTAGCTGAAGCTGTCTTCGAGCAGCTTCATGACGGGGATGATTCCGCTGGACTGGTTCTCGATCTGCTTGATCGGCGCACCCGACTCACGGATGTTCGACAGCAGCAGTGCCACGCCGCCGCCGCGCTTCGACAGCTGCAGCGACGAGTTGATGCCGCGCGAGATCGACTCCATGTTGTCTTCGATGCGCAGCAGGAAGCAGCTGACGAGCTCACCGCGCTGCGCCTTGCCGGCGTTGAGGAACGTCGGCGTCGCCGGCTGGAAGCGGCCCGAGATGATCTCTTCCACGAGGTCGATGGCGACCTGCTCGTCACCGTCGGCGAGGCCGAGAGCGGTCATGACGACGCGGTCTTCGAAGCGCTCGAGGTAGCGCTTGCCGTCGAAGGTCTTCAGCGTGTAGCTGGTGTAGTACTTGAACGCGCCGAGGAACGTCTCGAAGCGGAACTTCTTCGAGTAGGCGAGGTCGTTGAGCTTCTGGATGAACTCGAGCGAGTACTTCTCGATGAGCTCGCCCTCGTAGTACTCCTTCTCGACCAGGTAGTCGAGGCGCTCCTTGAGGGAGTGGAAGAACACGGTGTTCTGGTTGACGTGCTGCAGGAAGTACTCCCGTGCGGCGCGCTTGTCGGCGTCGAACTGGATCTTGCCGTTCGCGTCGTACAGGTTGAGCATCGCGTTGAGCGCGTGATAGTCGAGCCCCTCGTACGCGGGGTTGACCTTGAACGCCACCTGCTCGGTCACTGCCTGCTCTTCAACTGCAATGTCCACCATCGTTCCAATCCGTCGCTCACGCGATCAACATCGTCTTGCGTGCCGAATACTTCGAGCCGGTACAAGTGCGGCACATGACACTTGCGGCTGATGATGTCGCCGGCGACGCAGAACGCGTCGCCGAAGTTGGTGTTTCCTGCGGAGATCACTCCCCTGATGTGACGCCGGTTGCGCTCGTCGTTGAGGAACCGGATCACCTGCTTGGGAACGGCCCCCTTCTCCTCTCCCCTGCCCTGGCCACCGCCATAGGTAGGGGTGACGAGGACGAAGGGCTCATCGATGACCAGCGGTTCCTCCCCGCGATAGAGCGGGATGCGGCGAGCCGGCAGGCCGAGCTTCTCGATGAATCTGGCTGTGTTGCCCGAGGTGCTGGAGAAGTAGACCAGGAGCGGCGCAGCAGTCGCGACGGCGCTCATCGTGACGTCTCAGGCCAGACGGGCTGCGAGCTCGTCGATCTTGTCGGGACGGAAGCCCGACCAGTGGCCCTCGTCGGTGACGACGACGGGCGCCTGCATGTAGCCGAGCGCCTTGACCTGCTCGAGCGCCGCGGCGTCCTCAGAGAGGTCGTGGATCTCGTATTCGATGCCCTTCGCATCGAGCGCGCGATAGGTCGCGTTGCACTGCACGCACGAAGGCTTGGTGTAGACCGTGATCGACATATTCATTCCCCTCAGATCCAAGTTTCCGACAGACCCCCCGTCGGGATCTCAATACTACATATGGGTACGGACATTAGGAGTGACCACAAGGGATAGTAGTTACATCCGTGTAGTTTTCCACCGTTCTCCACTGGTTACAACACAGGTTGTCCACCATTTCATCCACAGTCCCGAGGTCGGTTTCGAGCCTCGAGAAGCGCGTGATCTCGCGGTTCTCAGGAGCCGTTCAGAAATCCATCCACAGATCGGACGCTACGCCGGGGCTCGGACATCCGAATTCCTGTGGAAACTGCTGCTCGGCGTGTCGCGGGCGTGTCGCGCGGGAGACGCCCGACGGACGCGCGTGCGCACGACGATCGACGCCCACTAGCGTTGTCTCGTGGCGGGATATCGGGACCTTCTTCGCACCCCAGGCGTCGGGCGCATGATCGCCGCTCAGTTGACGGCGCGCTTCCCCAGCGGCATGACCTCACTGGCGGTGCTGCTGCACGTCGAGCAGCAGACCGGTTCGTACGGAGCCGCCGGTCTCGTGCTCGCCGCGACCTCGATCGGGCAGGCCGTCGCCGGGCCGGTGACGAGCCGCTGGATGGGCGTGTGGGGAATGCGCCGCGTCATCTCCCTCACCACGATCGTCTGCATTCTCGCCGTACTCGCACTGGCCCTGCTTCCCCTGAACGTTCCCGGCTACATGGCGTTCGGCCTGCTCGCAGGCCTCTCGACGCCGCCGATCCAATCGGCCGTGCGCACGATCTACCCGAAGCTGGTCAACTCCTCTCAACTGACCCCGCTGTTCTCCCTCGACGCATCACTGCAGGAGATCATCTGGATCCTGGCACCTGTCGTCATCACGCTGGTCTCCACCCAGGTCGGCACCACAGAGGGTCTGCTGCTCGTGGCGATCATCCTGGTCCTCGGCTGCGGCTGGTTCATCGCCTCCCCGGAACTCGGCCGCGTCCGCATCCCGCGCAGTCGCCGCAGCCTCGGCAAGGTTCTGCTGAAGCCGCCGGTGCTGCTGGCGACCGTGATCGGCTTCCTCCTCATCGGCGCGTGCGCCGCGGTCGAGGTGGGCGTCGTCGCCACGTTCGAGCACGGGAGCCTGGATGCCGGTCTCGTCCTGGCCGTGTTCTCGGTCGGCAGTCTCGTCGGCGGGCTGTCGTTCGGTCACATCCCGATCGGACCGTGGGCGATGGCGCGCAGATTGATCCTGCTGACCGTCGGACTGGCGCTCACCATGGTCATGCTCAACATCTTCTGGCTCGGCGGAGCGCTGTTCATCGCCGGACTCGGCATCGCCCCGGCCCTCGCCGTGCTGTTCGCGATCACCACGGCGAGCGTGAAGTTCAGCGAGACCGCCGAGGCCTTCGGCTGGGCGGGCACCGGGCAGCTCATGGGCGCAGCTGCCGGCTCCGCCATCGCCGGGTTCCTCGTGGACGGCACAGGAGGAGCCCAGGGCGCTTATCTCGCCGCCGTCCTGTTCGCCGTCGTCGGCGTCATCGTCTCCGTCGCCTTCGTCCGCTACCTGCCGGACCTGCGCGATCGGGATCCCAGCCCCTACCCCGACACCGAACCCGTCACGACGATCACATCCACATGAAAACTTCCGTCTCACCCGAATCCGCCTCACCCGAATTCCCCGTACCCGAGGTCGTCTGCATCGGAGAGACCATGGCTCTCGTCACTCCGACGGACGCAGCGCTCTCCCAGGCCCGCGAAGCGAGCATCGGCCTCGCCGGCGCCGAGTCGAACGTGGCCGCCGGCATCGTCGCCGCCGGCCATCGTGCAGCGTGGGCGTCCCGTCTCGGAGCGGACGCGCTCGGCGCTCGCGTCTCCTCGGAACTCGCGCGACGAGGCATCCAGCTGTGGACCGAGAACGACGAGGATGCTCCGACCGGTGTCATGTTCAAGGACCCGGGCGCAGACGGCTCTTCCGTCTACTACTACCGCCGCGGGTCCGCGGCATCCCGAATGGCATCCGGCTTCCTCGGAGCAGACCGGCTCGAAGGCATCCGGATCGTGCACACCACCGGCATCACGCCCGCTCTCTCTCCGAGCTGCCGCGCGATGGTCGACCAGCTCTTCACCGCCGCCCGCGCGGCGGGCGCGCTGGTGTCCTTCGACGTGAACGACCGGCGGCCGCTGTGGTCGCTGGAGGATGCCGCAGACACCCTTGCACGTCTCGCGAACGCGGCCGACATCGCGTTCGTCGGCCGCGATGAGGCCGAACGCGTCTGGGGCACGGCGACGGCATCCGAGATCCGCGCGTTCCTGCCCGGCTGCGCTCTTCTCATCGTCAAGGACGGCGATGTCGGGGCGACGGCCTTCAGTGGCGATTCCGACTCGGTGTTCGTCCCCGCGCCGACGGTCGAGGTCGTCGAGCCAGTGGGCGCAGGCGACGCCTTCGCTGCCGGGTTCCTCGCCGCCACCCTCGAGGATCGGCCACTCGCCGATCGCCTTCAGGCCGGCCACGACGCGGCTGCCAGAGTCCTGCGCATCGCGGCCGACATGCCGCCCATCGGGTGATCGCGCCGCTGCCCGCTCCGACGTCGAAACGGAGAGCGACACGACGCGCGTCGGCGTGTCATCGCCTGGCGCGCCGTCGACACGCCAGATCGTCCGGGTTTTCCGAGCACGGCACCGCGCACCCTCCTAGGCTGATCCCGTGAGCGTTGTGACACTGCCCCGATTGTCGTGGGGCGATCCCGCGTCCGAGAAGACCGCACTGCTCGTGCATGGGCTCGGCTCGTCCGGAGCGCTGATGTGGCGTCTGGGCGACGCGCTGGGGAACGCCGGATGGCACGCGGTCGCGATCGACCTGCGCGGCCATGGCGACGCGCCGCGCGCGCTCGACTACACGGTCGCCGCCTACGCCGCCGATCTGACTGCGACCCGCCCGGCGGGCGCCGATCAATGGGATGCCGTCATCGGACACTCGCTCGGCGGAGCATCCAGCACCGTCGCCGCGGCATCCGACCCGTCCTGGACGAGGCGCCTCGTCCTGATCGACCCGGCCATCCTCGTCGACGGGCGCGATGCGTCGATCGTCCGTCGCAGCCAGGAGCGGGCGTTCTCCGACAACCGGATCGAGGTCGTGCAGTCGGAGCACCCGCACTGGCACCCTCAGGACCACGAGCTCAAGATCGACGCGGTCACCCGGGGCAGCCGCTGGGCCGTCGAGCAGACGAGCGCGCAGAACAAGCCCTGGGACGTCAGGGCGGATGCTGCGCGGCTGACGATCCGAACACACATCATCGGAGCGGACCCCGAGGTGTACAGCCTGTTCACCGGCGGGGTCGCAGCCGAACTGCTCGCCGCGAACGCGAACATCTCGATGTCCGTCGTCACCGGCGCCGGACACTCGCCGCATCGCGACAAGCCGGAAGACACCATCCGCCACCTCCTGGAGGCACTGTCATGAGTTTCGACCCCACTGTCCACCTCCCCGACGACCTGCTCGAGCGCATCCGCGAGCGCGCGCCGATCCACGACCGCGAGAACACGTTCCCCCAGCAGGATCTGGACGACCTCCGGGATGCCGGGTACCTCAAGATCCTCGTTCCGACCGAACGCGGCGGCGCGGGGCTCGGGCTCGAGCAGGCGGCGATCCTGCAGCAGCGGCTGGCGACGGCATCCCCTGCCACGGCGCTGTGCATCAACATGCACCTGGTCTGGACCGGCGTCGCGAAGGTGTTCGGCGACCGCGGCGTGCCGGGGCTCGAGTTCGTGCAGGATGGCGCCGCCCGTGGCGACGTGTTCGCCTTCGGGATCAGCGAGGGCGGCAACGACCTCGTGCTGTTCGGAAGCGACACGGATGCCGCACCGCAGCCGGACGGCTCGTACGTCTTCACCGGAACGAAGATATTCACCTCGCTCGCCCCGGTGTGGACGAAGCTCGGCCTGCACGGGCTCGACACGACGAGCGAGGATGCCCCGAAACTCGTGTTCGCGTTCGTCGATCGAACGGATGCCGTCGTCACCAGCGACGACTGGGACACGCTCGGCATGCGAGCGACCCAGAGCCGCACCACCCGCCTCGACGGAGCCGTCGCGCCGGCATCGCAGATCGTGCGCCGCATCGACCCGGGGCCTTCACCCGATCCGATCGTCTTCGGGATCTTCAGCGTCTTCGAACTGTTGCTCGCCTCGGTCTACACCGGCATCGCCCGCCGCGCTCTGGAGCTGGCGGTGCAGACCGTGCAGAAGCGCACATCGAAGAAGACCGGTCTGGCATACAGCCAGGATCCCGACATCCGCTTGCGGATCGCCGACATGAGCCTCGCGTACGAGGCGCTGCCTCCGCAGATCGCAGCGCTCGCGCGCGACGTCGATCAGCAGGCGGACAACGGCGCCCGCTGGTTCACTCTGCTGTCGGGCACGAAGCACCGCGCGGTCGTGATGGCCAAGCACGTCGTCGATCAGGCGATCCTCACCGCGGGCGGCGGATCCTACTTCTCGTCGAACGAGCTCTCCCGGCTCTACCGCGACGTGCTGGCGGGCATGTTCCATCCGTCGGACCCGGAGTCGGCGCACTCGACCGCGGCGAGCGCGCTGCTCGGTCCGCTCGACTGACTACTACTTCCGCTCGAAGTCGAACGCCTTCAGCAGTTCGTCGACGGCTTGCTCGCGCTCGTCGCCGCCGGATTCGAACATGTGCGTGACGTGCGTGCGCAGGTGGTTCTCCAGCAGCAGGCGGTTCAGTGACTCCAGGGACTTCTGGATGGCGCGGGACTGCGTGATGATGTCCATGCAGTACTCCTCGCCCTCGATCATGCGGGCGACGCCGCGCAGCTGACCCTCCAGGATGCTGGTGCGGTGCAGCGCGCGCTTCTTGATGTCTTCGATCACGAGACGAGGCTACCCCGCGTGCGAGGATGACAGCATGCCGCGCACTCCGATGGCTCTGCTGTCCCCTGCCGATCAGGAACGCCTGCGCGCCCTGCGGGTGATGAAGGCGATCGCACTGGGCGCACTCATCTTCATGGCGATCGTATTCGTCATCGCGTTCTGGCTGCAGGAGCGGCATCCATGGCTCTCGTACGTCCGGGCCGCCGCCGAGGGCGGCATGGTCGGCGCACTCGCGGACTGGTTCGCCGTCACGGCCCTGTTCCGGCGCCCACTCGGGCTGCCGATCCCGCACACGGCGATCATCCCGAACCGCAAGGACGAGATCGGCCGGACGCTCGGCGAGTTCGTCGAGACGAACTTCCTGGCCGCCGACGTGGTGCGCACGAAACTCGCTTCGACGGCGATCGCACTGCGCGCCGGCGAGTGGCTGCAGCAGCCCGCGCACGCCGAACGGGTGGCCGCCGAAGGTTCTGCGATCGCCACGGGTGTTCTGAACGCCCTGAGCGACGACGACGTCCGCGACCTCATCACCGACCTCGCCCGCGAGCACCTCGTCCAGCCGGAGTGGGGGCCGCCGGCCGGCGCCTGGCTCGAGAAGATCGTCGAATCCGACGCGCACCGCGGCGCCATCGATCTCGCCGCCGACAGCATCAGCACGTGGCTCATCGCGAACGAGGACGCGTTCCACGGACTCGTCTCCCGACGCCTCCCCGGCTGGGTGCCGAAGCTCGCGCACCGGTTCGTGGATGACACGGTGTACCACGAGGCGGTCAAGTTCGTGGATGCCGTGCGCGCCGACCCGCAGCATCCGGCGCGGCTGGCGATCGACGGGTATCTCGCCCGGCTGGCCGAGAACCTGCAGAACGATCCGGTCACCCGCCGAAAGCTCGAGAACGCGAAGGCGTCGCTGTTCGACAGTCCACGCGTCGGGGCCCTGGCGGCCGAGGCCTGGAACACCGCCAAGAACGGGCTGATCCGATCGCTCGCCGATCCGCAGAGCAGCCTCCGCCTGCGGGCGGTGCAGGCGCTCGAAGAGGTCGGCGAACGCCTGACGAAGGATGCCGCGCTGCAGCGCCGCGTGGATTCCTGGGTGTCGGAGGCCGCCGTCTTCCTCGTCGACCGCTACCGGCACGACATCGCGTCGATCATCACCGACACCGTCGAGCGCTGGGATCCGGCCGAGACGACCGAGAAGATCGAGCTCATGGTCGGTCGCGACCTGCAGTACATCCGCCTCAACGGCACCGTCGTCGGGGCGCTGGCAGGGCTTGCCATCTTCTCCATCGCGCACGCCGTGATCCCCGGCGTCTGAAGAACACGGAGTGTGAACATGGCTCTCTCGCAAGACCCGCTGTGGCCTCGTGCCGGTTCCTGGCCGGCCTTCGACGGCGAGGCGAATGCCGTGCTGCTCGGCGTGCCGACGTGGCAGACCTCGCTGTCGCCCACCGGGGCGCACGCGACGCCAGGAGCGATCCGCGAGGCGCTGCAGCGGTACGGCACGACGCTCATGGGTCCGCCGATCCTCGATCTCGCCGATGCCCTGACGATCCAGGATGCCGGCGACGTCGACGAGCCGGATGGCGACGAGGGTGAGGCCGCGACCATCGCACGGGTGCGCGAACTCGCGCCGGCGTTCGTGATCGCCCTTGGCGGGGACAACTCGCTGACCTATCCCGTCGCGCTGGGCTCCGCGGCATCCGGTCTCATCACCTTCGACGCCCACTTCGACCTGCGCGACGGCGTCTCGAACGGCACCCCGGTGCGGCGGCTCGTCGAGGACGCGCCGGCGGCCGCCACCGTGCCGACCGAGCGCATCGATCCGCGTCGGATCGTGCAGATCGGGATCGCCGACTTCGCGAACTCGGCCGCATACGCTCGACGCGCGGCCGACTGGGGCATCCGCGTGATCACGCTCGACGAGCTGCGTCGGCGCGGCATCGACGATGTGGTCGCCGAAGCCGTCGAGGTCGCCGGTGCGGGCGACGGCCCCGTCCATCTCGACATCGATGTGGACGTGTGCGATCGCTCTGTCGCGCCGGGGTGCCCTGCGAGCGTGCCAGGCGGGCTCGCAGCCTGGGAGCTGCGCGCGCTCACCAGGGCGGTTGCCTCCGACGCTCGGGTGGTCAGCGCGGACATCGCCGAAGTGGATGCCACCGCCGACACCGAGGACGGCCGCACCGTGCGCCTGGCCGCCCTGTGCGTGCTGGAGCTGCTCGCCGGGGTCGCCGGGCGGATCTGACCGCTGCGCTCAGCGAACGACGCGCTCAGCGAACGACGAGCTCCGGCTCGATCAGCACGTGCGCGGTCCCGGCCTGCGGCCGGCGCGGCACGACCACATCGCCGGTGCGGCCCATGAGCAAGGTGAGCACTCCGTCTGCCACGTCCTCCGGCCGCTGCTCCACGCTGGAGAAACCGAGGGCGTCAGCGGTCGGTGTGTTGTCGAAGCCGATGACCGGCATCCGTCGTCCTGCCGCGTTCAGGGCGAGCAGCGCGCCGACGGCGAGCGTGTCGCTGACGCAGACGATCGCGTCCGCATCGAACCCGTCATCCAGACTCTGCGCGACCGCACCGCGCGCCGCGGCGACGTCCTCGGTGGCGGTGAGACGCGTGCCCCCGACTCCACCCGCGCGCATCGCCTCGAGCCAGCCGCGCTCGCGATCATCCCCGGTTCCTGAGCCCGACGGCCATCCGAGGAACGCCACACGGCTGCCGTAGGCCAGGGCATGCTTCGTCGCCGCTCGCGTGCCGCCGGCCCCGTCGACGTCGACCCACAGGTGGCGGGGGTCAGCGATGTCGTCCTTCCCCCACGGCCGGCCGAACGACACGAACGGCAGCGCGCGTTCGTCCAGAAGAGGAACCCGTGGGTCATCGCGCACGGTGCCGGTCAGGATCGCCGCATCGATCTCCGAGCTGTCCCACAGCTCCGACAGGCGCGTGTACTCCTCCTCCGCCGACCGTGCCGAGTAAACGAGCATGCGCATGCCGCGCGCGCTCGCGCGCTCGGTGACGGCGTGCACGAATCGGTCCAGCACGACGCCGGAGATGCCGCCGACATACGGGTCGAGCCGGATGCCGATGGTCGAGCTGCGGCGCAGCCTCAGCCTGCGCGCGGGGCCGTGCCGTCGATAGCCCAGCTCGTCGATCGCGGACAGGACGCGGTCCCTGGTGCCCGGGCGCACGACGTCCGGCGTGTTCAGGACGTTGGAGACCGTCTGCCGCGACACACCGGCACGCTCCGCGACGTCCTGTACCGTCGGCGCCTTCGCCATCGGGGCCTCCCGTCCCGCAGGTGCCCTTGACAGCCCCCTGCACCGGATCTAGCGTATTGCATACCGAATTTGATCGTTCAAATTCACCGGACTTTCTTCAAGGGAGAATGCAATGTCACGGCACACCACCCGTTCGGTGCTCGGCACCCTCGCCCTGCTCAGCACCGCAGCTCTCGCGCTCACCGCCTGCGGCTCCGGATTCTCGGACGACACCGGCAGCTCAGCCGAACCCGACTCGCTCACGTCGTCTGACAAGCCGCTCAGCATCCTCATCGGGTCATCCGGTGACGCCGAGACCGACGCGGTCGACGCGGCCGTCGCAGCGTGGTCGAAGGACTCAGGGGTCAAGGCGACCGTCACCGCCGCCAGCGACCTCAACCAGCAGCTGTCGCAGGGATTCGCCGCCGGCTCCCCCGCCGACGTGTTCTACCTGTCGACCGACGCTCTCGCCGGATACGCGTCGAACGGGTCGCTGCTCGCCTACGGCGATCAGCTGAAGAACAAGGACGACTTCTACCCGAGCCTGCAGACCTCCTTCACCTACGACGACGAGCTCTACTGCGCTCCGAAGGACTTTTCGACGCTGCAGCTCATCATCAACACCGACATGTGGGATGCTGCTGGCCTCACCGACTCCGACATCCCCACCGATTGGGATCAGCTGACCTCCGTGGCGAAGAAGCTCACCGCAGACGGGCACGTCGGCCTCAGCATGGGCGGCGAGTACGCCCGCGTCGGCGCCTTCATGGTCGCCGCTGGAGGCGGCCTGATGAACGCCGACTCCACGGAGGCCACCGCGACCGCCGACGGCAACGTCGCGGCGCTCGATTACCTCAAGGGCATGCTGAACGACGGTGAGATGAAGTTCGCCGCGGACCTCGGCACCGGATGGGGCGGCGAGGCGTTCGGCACGCAGAAGGCCGCCATGGTCGTCGAGGGCAACTGGATCACCGGCGCCATGACGAACGACTACCCCGACGTGAAGTACAAGGTCGCAGAGCTGCCGGCCGGCCCTGATGGCGACATGGGAACTCTCCAGTTCACGAACTGCTGGGGCATCGCAGCCGACAGCCCGAATCAGGAGGCGGCGCTCGACCTCGTCGAATACCTGACGTCGACCGATCAGCAGCTCGCATTCTCGAAGGCGTTCGGCGTGATGCCGTCGATCCAGTCCGCAGCCGATCAGTGGAAGAGCGACAACCCGACTCTGGCGCCCTTCCTCGCCGGCGCCGACTACGCGATGAGCATGCCCACCATCAAGGGCGCGGCTGACGTCGTCACCGACTTCAACAGCAAGATCGGCGCACTCGCGACGGCCGACCCGCAGGCGATCCTCGACTCGGCGCAGAAGAACCTCGAAGCACTTCTGAAGTGATCATGGCCGCCTCCGATGTGCGGTCCCACCGCGGCCTCCGCCGCGGCGAGACCGCATCGGGGTGGCTGTTCACCGCCCCGATGCTCATCCTGCTGGGAGTCTTCCTCGTCGTTCCCGTTCTCATGGCGCTGTGGGTGAGCGTCAGCGACTGGGGAGGGCGCGGTTCACCGTTCGCCGGTTCGGTGTCGTTCGTCGGGCTCCGCAACTACGGCACACTGCTGGTCGGCGGAGGACTGGACGAGCAGGACTTCGGCATGAGCCTGAAGAACAACGCCTGGTACGCGCTGCTCGTCGTGCCGTGCCAGACCGCGCTCAGTCTCTTCCTCGCCGTCCTGGTGAACCGGCAGATCCTCAAGGGCCGAGGCTTCTTCCGCACCGCCTTCTACTTCCCGTCCGTCACCAGCTCGGTCGCCATCACCGTCCTGTTCCTGTTCCTGTTCTCGACGACGGGTGCGATCAACGCGGCGCTCGGCTGGCTCGGCATCAACGGCCCGAACTGGCTCAACGACCCCTCCGGGATCTTCCACTTCGGAGCGACCTCGGGCCCTGCCGCCCTGACAGGCAACGACGTGCTGGGCGTCTCGCTCTGGGACTGGATCGGCGGCCCGAGCGTGGCGATGTGCGTGTACATCATCATGGCCGTGTTCACCACGAGCGGCACGTTCATGCTGCTGTTCCTCGCGGCCCTTCAGAACATCTCGGGCGAGGTGCAGGAGGCTGCCATGACCGACGGCGCGAACGGGTGGCAGCGCTTCTGGCAGGTGACGCTGCCGCAGCTGCGTCCGACGCTGTTCACGGTTCTGACGCTCGGACTGATCGGCACCTGGCAGGTGTTCGACCAGATCTACACCGGCAGCCGCGGACAACCGGGCAAGACCACGCTGACGCCCGCGTACCAGTCCTACCAGGCCTCGTTCATCAATCAGGACTGGGGGCAGGGTGCCGCGATCGCGTTCATCCTGTTCGTCATCATCATCCTGCTCACGCTGCTGCAGCGCTGGGTTCTCCGTGAGCGTCCGGTCTCGCGCCGGCGTGCACGTCCGTATCAGGCCGCTGTCGCAGCGGCGACCGCCCGCGAGTCGGCGGCCGCGGCATCCGCCGCTGAGGAGGCCAGATCATGACCGCGATCGATCCCGCCACCGATACCGCTGCTGCTCCGTCGGCGGCCCCGGCGCGCCGCGCCGGCATGAGCAGCGGAACGAAACGGATTCTCACGACGTCGATCCTCTACGCCGTCCTGGTCGTGCTCGCTCTTGTGTACATCTACCCGTTCCTCATCCAGGTCGCCACGAGCTTCAAGACCGATCCGGATGCGGCGGCCAACCCGCTCTCCCTCGTGCCGCAGACCTTCACGACCGAGGCGTACGCGCAGCTGTTCCTGCGCAGCGACTACCCGACGTGGTTCCGCAACTCGGTCGTCGTCACGGTCGTCGTGACTCTGGGACGCGTGTTCTTCGTCTCGCTCGCCGGCTACGCCCTCGCCCGATTGCAGTTCCGCGGTCGCGGGGTCGTGTTCGCCGGACTCGTCGCGGTCATGAGCGTCCCGGCGGTCGTTCTGCTGATCCCGAAGTTCCTCGTCATCAAGCAGCTCGGCATCTACGACTCGTACGCCGGCATGATCCTGCCGCTCCTCGTGGACGCGGCAGGCGTGTTCATCATGAAGAACTTCTTCGAGTCCATTCCCGCCTCCGTCGAGGAGCAGGCCCGCATCGACGGGGCCGGCACATTCCGTGTCTTCTGGTCGGTGGTGCTGCCGATGGCGCGTCCGGCGCTCATCACGATCATCATCCTGTCGTTCCAGGGATCGTGGAACGAACTGGCGCACTTCATCATCTCGACGCAGTCGCCGGATCTCACCACACTGACCAGAGGCGTCGCGCAACTCGCGAACGGACAGCTGAGCCAGGGCAAGCAGTATCCGCTCAAGCTCGCAGCGGCACTCATCATGACCATCCCGGTTGCGGTGATGTTCTTCATCTTCCAGAAGCGCATCATGAACACCAGCGAAGGAGCAGTGAAGGGATGACGAGCACGCCTCTCCAGCCGCTTCTGAACGACGCGATCATCATCCTTCAGGCGCCGACCCAGGTCTGGTCGGATGCCGCAGGAAGTATGGGCGCGTCGCCCATCCACGGCATCTATCACGGCGATGTCCGCTACGTCCGGTCGGTCGCGACCGGTGTGGACGGTACGGAGCTGGAGTCGATCGCGTGTGCGACCCCGACGGCGCAGACTGCGGTGTTCACGGATGTGCTGCGCGGCATCGACGACGACCAGGCCGACCCCAAGGTGCGCATGGATCGCGAGCGCCTCGTCGCCGCTGGGTCGTTCCACGAGCGGATCGTGCTGTCCTCCGCCCGCGACGTCTCGCTCTCCGTGAGCCTGACCGTGGCGATCGCGCCGGACTTCGCGCCGCTCCAGCAGGTGAAGGCCGGGGTGGACGGCACGGACGGGTGGGCATGGGACGGGACACGAGTCCGGTCGGGCACGGCGTCGTTCACCGTCGAGGCCGCGGATGCCGCGATCTCGATCGAGGATGCGGGGTCGGAGGCGGATGCCGGCATCCGGCTTCGCTGGCGTGTCGAGCTGCCGCCACGTGGACGCGTCGAACTCGCCTGGGCTCTCGCGTTCGAGGACGCGACGCTCGTGGTGGGTGCGCCGACGTCGACTGCCCAAGCGGTCGAGGTCGCGACGAGCGACTCCCGCGTGCGACGCTGGCTCGACCGAGCCGCCGGTGACCTCGCGGCGCTGCGGCTGTCTGCTCCGGAGCATCCGGACGACGCCTTCTACGCGGCCGGAGCGCCCTGGTTCTTCACCCTGTTCGGCCGCGATTCGATCTGGGCCGCGCGACTCGCGCTCGCACTCGACCCCGACATCGCCGCCTCTACTCTGCGCGTGCTCGGTCGCCTGCAGGGCACGAAGACGGATGCCGCCACCGCCGAGGCGCCCGGCAAGATCCCCCACGAGCTGCGCAGCGCCGCACTGTCACTGCCGAACGAGGGGGTGCATCTGCCGCCGCTGTACTACGGCACCGTGGATGCGACGCCGCTCTGGGTGTGCCTGCTGGCCGATGCTCGGGATGCCGGACTCTCGGACGCGGATCTGCGCGATCTGCTGCCCAACCTGCGCGCAGCACTGGACTGGATGATCGTGCACGGCGACGCCTCGGGCAGCGGGTTCATCGACTACGTCGACCAGACGGGGCACGGCCTCGCGAACCAGGGCTGGAAGGACTCAGGAGACTCGATCCAGTGGCAGGACGGGCACCTGGCCGAGGGCCCGATCGCGCTGAGCGAGGTGCAGGGCTACGCCTACGAGGCCGCGATGCGCGGGGCGGAGCTGCTCGATGCACTGGACGAGCAGGGCGGCGACGATCTGAGACAGTGGGCGGCCGACCTGCGCCGGAGGTTCCGTGCAGCGTTCTGGGTGGAGACCTCAGAGGGCCGGTACCCGGCGATCGCCCTCGATGCGCACGGAGCAGCGGTCGATTCGCTCTCGAGCAACATCGGGCATCTGATCGGCACCGGCATCCTGGATCCCGACGAAGAGCGCGCGTGCGCCGCGTTGCTGACGTCGCCGGCGATGTCGAGCGGATACGGCATCCGCACCCTGTCGACCTGGGCCGCCGGGTACTGGCCGCTCAGTTATCACGGCGGCAGCGTCTGGGCGCATGACACGGCCATCGCCGTGCACGGGATGCTGCGCGCCGGGCTCACCGCAGAGGCCGCCGCCGTCGCTCGCGAACTCGTCGACTCGGCAGAGGGCTTCGACTACCGCGTGCCCGAGCTGCAGTCCGGTGACTCCCGCGTTCCTGGCGGTGCCCCCGTGCCGTACCCCGCCGCGTGCCGACCGCAGGCGTGGTCAGCGGCAGCCGCCGTCGTGTGCGCCCAGGCACTGGGCTGATCTCGCGCTGCTGTTTCCTGCTTCGCGACCGGCTACGCGACGGGGACGCCGTCCTTCCATACCTGCCTGACCAGCGGAACCCCTGGCCGGTACGACAGGTGCACGTGGCTGGGCGCGTCCAGCAGCACAAGATCGGCGCGGAAACCGGGCGCGATCATGCCGATGTCGTCCCGCCGCAGCGCCGCCGCTCCCCCGGCGGTCGCCGCCCACAGCGCTTCGGCCGGAGTCATGCCCATGTCGCGGACGGCGACGGCGATGCAGAACGGCATGGACGAGGTGAAACTCGACCCGGGATTCGTGTCGCATGCGAGCGCGACGGTGACGCCGGCGTCGATGAGTCGGCGCGCGTCGGGGTACGGCTGGCGCGTGGAGAACTCGACGCCGGGCAGCAGCGTGAGAACGGTGTCGGATGCTGCGAGCGCCTCGATGTCGGCGTCGGTCAGGTACGTGCCGTGGTCGACGGATGCCGCGCCGAGCTCGATCGCCATCCGCACGCCGTCGCTGGGGCCGAGCTGGCCGGCGTGCACGCGCGGCGCGAGTCCACGGGCGATGCCGGCTTCGAGCACACGGCGTGACTGCTCCACCGTGAACGCCCCGGTCTCGCAGAACACGTCGATCCAGCGGGCGTGCGGGGCGCAGGCCTCCAGCATCGGGCCGGTGACGAGGTCGACGTAGCCGTCCGGGTCATCGGCGTACTCCGCGGGGACGACGTGAGCGCCGAGGAACGTGACCTCGGGTGTGACCTCGGCGGCGAGCCGGACGAGGCGCAGCTCTGTCTCGACGTCCAGGCCGTACCCGCTCTTGATCTCGACGGTCGTGGTGCCCTGCGCATGCATCTCGGCGATGAAGCCGCGCAGCCGTGCACGCAGATCGTCGTCGCTCGCACCCCTGGTCGCGGCGACGGTCGAACGGATGCCGCCGGCGGCATACCTCTCTCCCGCCATCCGCGCTTCGAATTCCGCGGCACGATCACCGCCGAACACGATGTGACTGTGACTGTCCACGAACCCGGGAACGACGGCACGGCTCTCGGCATCCACCTCGACGTACCCGCCTGGTTCCGTGGGAGCATCGTCCACCGGGCCGACCCACGCGATCCGGTCGTGCTCGACGAGGATCGCGGCGTCGCGGATGATCCCGGCACTGCCGTCAAGCTGCACCGTGCAGGTGCTCAACTCACCGATGTTCGTGATCAGCGTGCGCATGGTGCCGTCCTCACAGCATCGGCACGTTCAGGCCACGCTCGCGCGCGACCTCGCGGGCACGCTCGTACCCGGCATCCACATGACGCATGACGCCGGTACCAGGATCATTCGTGAGCACCCGCTCGAGTTTCTCTGCGGCGAGCGCCGTGCCGTCGGCGACAGTCACCTGTCCGGCGTGGATGCTGCGGCCGATCCCGACCCCTCCGCCGTGGTGCAGCGACACCCACGATGCTCCGGATGCCGTGTTCAGCAGCGCGTTCAGCAGCGGCCAGTCCGCGATCGCATCCGAGCCGTCGGCCATGGCCTCGGTCTCGCGGTACGGAGAGGCGACGGATCCGGCATCCAGATGATCGCGGCCGATCACGATCGGCGCCTTCAGCTCGCCCGAGGCGACCATCTCGTTGAACTTCAGGCCGGCGAGGTGGCGCTCCTTGTATCCGAGCCAGCAGATGCGGGCGGGCAGCCCCTCGAAATGCACCTTCTCGGCTGCCTGGTCGAGCCAGCGGTGCAGGGCCGCGTCCTCGGGAAAGAGCTCCTTCACGGCGCGGTCGGTCGCGGCGATGTCGGCCGGGTCACCGGAGAGCGCGACCCAGCGGAACGGCCCCTTGCCCTCGGCGAACAACGGCCGGATGTACGCCGGCACGAACCCGGGGAACGCGAACGCCCGCTCGAACCCGCCGAGCTCTGCCTCACGACGGATGGAGTTGCCGTAGTCGAAGACGGCGGCACCGGCATCCTGGAATCCGACCATCGCGGCGACGTGCTCGGCCATCGAGGCACGCGCACGATCGGTGAATCCGGAAGGGTCGCGCTCGGCCTCGGCCTTCCAATCCGCGACGGCGACCCCCTGCGGGAGGTACGCGAGAGGATCGTGCGCGCTGGTCTGATCGGTGACGATGTCGATCGGGATGCCGCGGCGCAGCAGCTCGGGGAAGACATCGGCGGCGTTGCCGACGACCCCGACAGAAAGTGCTTCGCCGGCATCTTTCGCGGCGACGGCGCGGGTGACCGCCGCATCGAGATCGGCGGTGTACTCATCGAGGTACCCATGCTCGACGCGGCGGGCGAGGCGGGTCTCGTCGACGTCGACGATCAGCACCGCTCCCCCGTTCATCGTCACGGCAAGCGGCTGCGCGCCGCCCATTCCGCCAGCGCCTCCGGTGAGGGTGAGCGTCCGCGCGAGCGAGTCGCGGCCCAGCGAGCGTGCGACGGCGGCGAACGTCTCGTATGTGCCCTGCAGGATGCCCTGGGTGCCGATGTAGATCCAGGAACCTGCCGTCATCTGCCCGTACATGGTCAGGCCCAGTGATTCGAGGCGGCGGAACTCCGGCCACGTCGCCCAGTCGCCGACGAGGTTCGAGTTCGCAATCAGCACGCGCGGCGCCCACTCGTGCGTGCGGAAGACGCCGACCGGCTTGCCGGACTGCACGAGCAGGGTCTCGTCGGGCTCCAGCTCGTCGAGGGTGCGCACGATCGCGTCGTACGCCTCCCAGCTGCGCGCGGCGCGTCCGGTGCCGCCGTAGACGACGAGGTCCTCCGGGTGCTCGGCGACCTCGGGGTCGAGGTTGTTCATCAGCATGCGCTTGGCGGCCTCGGCGCCCCAGCTCTTGGCGGTGCGCTCCGGTCCGCGTGCGGCGTGGATGTCGTTCATGAGTTCTCCTTCGCGATGATGGATGACAGCGCGGTGCGGGCGACGGCGCCCGAACGGACGAGTTCGGTGACGGCTTCCATCTCGGGTGAGAGGAATCGGTCGGGGCCGGGGCCGGCGGCCACGGTGCGGACGAGGTCGCGAACGGCCCCGGTGGCTGGTCCTGCCTCGAGCGGTGCTCTGAGGTCGAGCGCGCGAGCCGCCGTGATGACCTCGATCGCGAGAACGCGGGCGAGCCCGTCGATCGCTCGACGCAGCTTGCGCGCTGCGGCCCACCCCATCGACACGTGGTCCTCCTGCATGGCGGAGGACGGGATCGAGTCGACGGATGCCGGAACGGCGAGCCGCTTGAGCTCGGAGACGATCCCCGCGGCGGCGTACTGCGCGATCATGAGCCCTGAGTCCACGCCGACCTCGTGCGCGAGGAACGGCGGCAGACCGTGGCTGCGTGCGGGGTCGAGCGCACGATCGGTGCGGCGCTCCGACACCGACGCGACGTCGGCGACCGAGATCGCCAGGAAGTCGAGGACGGCCGCGACCGGCGCCCCGTGGAAGTTGCCGTTCGACTCGATGCGGCCGTCAACTGTGACGACGGGGTTGTCGATGACGCTCGCGAGCTCGCGCGAGGCGATCATCGCGGCGTGCGTCATGGTGTCGCGTGCTGCCCCGTGCACCTGCGGAGCGCAGCGCAGCGAGTAGGCGTCCTGCACGCGGCCGTCCTCGGGTCCGCGGTGGCTCGCGACCATCGGCGAACCGGCGAGGAACGCGCGGATGTGCGAGGCGGACACCGTCTGCCCGTCCTGCGGGCGCAGAGCCATGAGGTCGGCGGCGAACACGGCATCGGTTCCGAGCTGGCTCTCGACCGACATGGCCGCCGCCACGTCGGCAGTCGTGATGAGCGTCTCGAGGTCGTGCAGGGCGAGAAGCAGCATCCCGAGCATCCCGTCGGTGCCGTTGATGAGCGCGAGCCCCTCCTTCTCCTCGAGGACCAGCGGCTCGATGCCTGCGTCGGCGAGGGCGTCGGATGCCGGGATAAGCGCGTCACCCACCCGGACATCGCCCTCTCCCATCGCCGCGAGCGCGATGTGCGCCAGAGGTGCGAGGTCGCCGGAGCATCCGAGCGACCCGTACTCGCGGACGATCGGGGTGATGCCGGCGTTGAGCATCGCGGCGTAGGTCTCCGCGACCACGGGCCGTACGCCGGTGCGTCCGGAGGCGAGGGTCTGCAGTCGCAGAAGCTGCAGTGCACGCACGACCTCGGTCTCCACCTCTGCCCCGGTGCCTGCGGCGTGCGAGCGGATGAGGCTGGCCTGCAGCTGACGGCGGCGCTCAGGGGCGATGAACGTGGTGGCGAGCGCGCCGAATCCTGTCGAGACGCCGTAGTGCGGGTTCGGGTCGGCGGCGAGTCCGTCGATGACGCTCCGCGTCTCGGCGATGCGTCCGCGCGCCTCGTCCGCGATCTCGATCAGGGCGCCGTCTCGAGCGACGGCGACGACCTGTGCGGGGGTGAGCACGCCTGCGCCGATGCGAATGGGTTGTGACATGACTCGATTCCACACCTCACCGATGGCGGCGGACACTGCGGCATGGCATCCTGTGTCTGTGATCCCAGACAATACGCGAACGGCCCCGCAGGTCCCGGCAGCCGACCAGACGCTGCGGATCCTGCGTCACCTGGCGACGCGTCCTGCCCCGGTCGCGGCATCCGCCATCGCTCGCGATCTCGACCTCCCGCGTTCGAGCGTCCACCACCTGCTCAACACGCTCTGCGACCACGGATTCGTGCTGCACCTTCGTGAAGCGCGGCGGTGGGCGCTGGGCACGTCGGCATCCGAGCTCGCCGGCGGTTTCGCCCGCCAGCAGCCACTGGCCAGGCTCGGCCGCCCGCTCGTCGCGGCCCTTGCCGACCGACTCGGAGAGAGCACGCACCTCGGTGTGCTGAGCGGCTCCGATGTCGTCTACATCGTCGAGGAGCGAGCACCGCGTCGGCCTGCGCTCGTCACCGACGTCGGCGTGCGCCTGCCTGCGCATCTGACGGCGACCGGGCGTGCCATGCTCGCCGCGCTCCCCCGCGAACAGGTGCGGGCGCTGTATCCCCACGCGTCGGCGTTCTCCACGCGGACGGGGCTCGGCCCCGGTCGGGCCGGCGAACTGCGCGAACTGCTGCGCAGCATCCGCGCCGCCGGATACGCCTCAGAGGACGGTGAGGTCACGAGCGGCACGCGGTCGGTCGGCGCAGCGGTGCTCGACGCTTCCGGGTGGCCGGTGGCGGCCGTCGCCGTCACCTGGTCGAGCGGCTCGGGGCCGGCCGAGGCCGACGCGGCGAAGACCGTCATCGAGACGGCTGCGGAGCTTCAACGCCGCCTGAGGTGACCGACCGGTGGACGTGGTGAGGGGAGCCGCAGCTCACCAGTCCGCGACTCCCCCAGGGGCCAGGCCTTCGTCGGGTCAGCCTGCCGCGCCCTTGCGGGGCTTGATGAAGGATTCCGGCGCCTGCTTGGCGCGCTTGGCTGCTCGCTTCTCCTTGAGCGTCAGCTGCGCTGTCTTCTTGCCCGTCTTCACTGTCGGCGTCTTTCCTGCCATTGGGACTCGCTTCCCCTCTCGTATCGGCTGGCGTGTGTGCCACCGCACCATAGCCGGTTCCCAAGGGAAGTCAAATTACCCGGTGAGAAGGAAAAAACGGAATCTCGCGGCGAGACGCCGGAACGGCCGAGCACTAGGCTCGAGAAGTGCTCGAGACTCTGACCGGATTCGCCGTCGTCGGACTCGCGATCGCCGTCGGGTACATCCTCGGTCGCATCGACCTCCTCGGCCCTGGCGCACGGCATGTGCTCGGCCGGCTGACCTTCTTCGTCCTGTCGCCCTTCCTGCTGTTCACGGTTCTCGCGCAGGCGGATGCACGTGTGCTGTTCTCGTCGCTCCTGCCGGTATCGGCGATCGCCGCGATCGCAGTCATCGGCGTGTACGCACTGGTCGCCCGTCTGGCCTGGAAGCGACCGATCGGCGAGACGGTCATCGGCGCGCTGTCCGCTGGGCAGGTGAACTCGAACAACATCGGCATCCCGCTGTCGCTGTACCTGCTCGGCAGCGCCGCCTACCCGGCGCCGGTGATCCTCATGCAGCTGCTGGTCTTCACGCCGATCTCACTGACGATCCTCGACACGGTGACGAGCGGACGCACCTCTGCGTGGCGCACGTTCGTCCGCACGGCGACGAATCCGATCATCGTCGGCTCGGCGCTCGGCACACTCGTCTCGGTGCTCGGCATCCAGCTGCCGCCGATCGTGATGGAGCCGGCGACCCTGATCGCGAACGCCTGCGTACCCGTGCTTCTGATCAGCTATGGCATCTCTCTCTTCGGGCAGAGGGTGCTCGGCACCTCGGGGCATCGGCGAGACGTTCTTCTCGCGAGCACGTTGAAGCTGCTGGTCATGCCGGTGATCGCCTGGGTCGTCGCGGAGTTCCTGTTCGGCCTGTCGGCGCATGAGGTGCTGATCGTGGTGGTGCTGGCGGCGCTTCCCACGGCGCAGAACGTGTTCAACTACTCGCAGCGGTACGACATCGGCGAGTCCATCTCCCGGGACACGGTGTTCGTCACGACGGTCGGGTGCATCCCGGTGCTGCTGGCTGCGACCCTGATCCTCGGGTGAGATGTCGCGGGTGAGATGTCACTGCTTTCTGGCAGAGTGAGTGCATGAGCGGTCTGCGAATCCTGCATCTCAGCGACACGCATTTCTCCGGAGACGGCGGGCGCCATTACGGAGTCGTCGACACGGCGGAGCACCTTCGCCGTGCACTCGCGCACGTCGGGCATCTGCTGTTCGACCTCGTGGTCGTCTCGGGCGATGTGAGCGAGGACGGCACCGAGGAGTCGTACCGGCTCGTCCGCGAGCAGCTCACGCCGTGGGCGCAGGCGCGCGGAGCGCGCCTCGTCTTCGCGATGGGCAATCACGACAGGCGCGAGGCCTTCCGTGCGGTTCTGGGCGGCGGACAGCCGGATGCCGGTGAGCAGGAGCTCGCGGGCATCGATCTGGACCGTCCAGTGGCATCTGTCGCCACGCACGAGGGGTGGCGCGTCATCGTCCTCGACAGTTCGGTGCCCGGCGTCGGGTTCGGCGGTCTCGAGGATGAGCAGAAGCAGTTCCTGCGCGAGACGCTTGTCACCCCGGCAGAGAACGGCACCGTCGTCGTCGTGCACCACCCTCCCGTGGGCGCCCAGACCGATCTGCTGCAGGCGCTCGCCCTGGATGAGCAGGACGGACGCGACCTCATCGACATCGTCGCGGGCACGGACGTTCGCGTCATCCTCTCTGGTCATTACCACTTGCCGATCACGGAGTTCGTGGCGGGGGTGCCCGTCACCGTCGCCCCAGGCGTGACCAACGTCTCATGCGGGTTCGGCGACCCGGCGGAGGAAGCGGCGATCAACGGCTTCGGCGGATCGGTCGTGACGATCGACGGCGATCGCGTGCGCGTCGTGCCGTTCGTCGAGCGACTGACTCCGGACGAGCTCGTCTTCCATTTCGACGCGGACGTCGTCGCCGACATCATCAGGGATGCCGGGCGGCCTGCTGACCCTGCGGAGTCGCTGGCTCCCTGAGCGACTCCGATCTTCTCAGAGGGCGGGATCGAACCGCACGATGCGATCGTCGTCGAGCCCTGGACTCCCGCGACCGTCGGTGTTGTTGGTCAGCACCCAGAGCGCGTCATCGGGCGCGACGACGACGTCACGCAGCCGGCCGTACTCGCCGGTCCAGAGCTCGGTGGAGGCCGTGAGGTCGTCGAGCGGCACCTGTCGCAGCCGCTCGCCTCGGAGGTTCGCGATGAAGATGCTGCCGCCCGCGACCGCGATGCCGCTCGGGCTCGCTTCGGCGGGCTGCCATTGCTGCACGGGGTCGATGTAGCGTTCGTCCTCTGCGATCCCCTCGACCTCGGGCCAGCCGTAGTCGCCGCCGGCCTCGATGACGTTGAGCTCGTCCCAGGTGTCCTGCCCGAACTCGGATGCGTACATCGTGCCGTCGGCATCCCAGGCGATGCCCTGCGGGTTGCGGTGCCCGTAGCTGTACACGTAGGAGCCGGGGAACGGGTTGTCTGCGGGGGTATCGCCGTCCGGGGTCATGCGCAGGATCTTTCCGCCCAGGCTGTCCAGGTCCTGGGCGGATGGGCGGTCTCCTGCGTCGCCCGCTGTCGCGTACAGCATCCCGTCCGGTCCGAACGCGATGCGGCCGCCGTTGTGATTGCCGGCCGACGGAATGCCGTCGAGCACGGTCTCCGGATCCCCGACGCTCACGCTGCCGGACCCTCCCTCGATCGGGAAGTGCACGATGCGGTTGTCGTCGACGGATGTGAAGTACGCGTAGAGGTGGTCGTCGCGCACGGCGATGCCGAGGAGGCCGCCCTCGCCGGACGGCTGGACCCCCGGCACCACGACGACTTCGCGCGCTGCGCCGGTGTCGTCGAGCTCGACGATGCGTGCCGTGTCGCGTTCGCTGACGAGCGGGATGTCGTCGAAGAACGCCACGGACCACGGCACGTCGAGCCCGTCGGCGACGACGGTTGGGGCGCCTGCAGAGGTCGCCCCTGGTGTTGCAGCATCCGTGTCCGGTGAGACGTCCGAGTGCGGAGCACACGACGCGAGGACGAGCACGGCCACAGCAGCCGCGGCACCCAGTACAGCCCTCGCATTCATGCTCGGAGCCTACGACTTCTCGGGGGAATGAGTGAAGCCCCCGGCAGCTGCCTGGGGGCTTCACGTTCGGTGGACCTAAGGGGATTCGAACCCCTGACCTCCTCGATGCGAACGAGGCGCGCTACCAACTGCGCCATAGGCCCATGAACCTCAGCTAGATTATCACGCTCGAAAGGGGCGTTGCGCCGAGGCGATGCTCAACCGGCCGCGCGCCGCTGCAGCAGTTGACGGACGTGCCGCTCGATCTCGTCGTCGTCCACGAAGCCCATGCGTGCGTACGGCGAGGCAGGCTGTTCCGCGGGTGGAGCGGGAGCAGCAGGCAGCGAGATCGGCTCCGCCGGAGCCATCTGCGCTGCGCGCTTGCGCAGCTCGGCCATGCGCTCAGCCCGAACCAACTCGCGCTTCGCTTCGATCTCGGCCTGGGCGGTCTGCGCCAGCGATCCGCTGACGGATGCCATCGGCGCCGGCAGTGGACGCGGCGTCCACGACGCGCGCCCCTGATCGTGCAGAGGCGGCGAGACGCGCGGCGCATTGTCCGCCAGGACGGTCGCTGCGGGCCGGTTCAGCGCGCGGCGCGCAACGGACGCCATCTTCTGCAGCGTGATGGCTGCCGCGACGGCCACGGCGCCACCGATCCAGATCAGCACCGCAGACCCGACGGCGATCTGCTGCCAGACCCCGAGTCCGGCGAGTGCGAGCCCCACCACAAGCACGGATGCTGCGACAATACGGACCCGCCGACGTGCGCGCGCCTGGCGGAGCACAGGATCGGCGCTGGCAGCGGCGAGTTCGGCTCGAAGCTGCACGAGTTCTGCGGCTTCCTTCTCCGACTGCAGCCGCTTGGCGAGCTTCTGCTGCGCGAGCGCGGTGCGGGCGTTGAGCTCCAGGCGCACCTCTTGGGGCGTCTCGCTCGTCTCGGCGAGAACGCGAAGAGCCTGATTCAGGCGAACGGCGTTCCGTTCGGCGGCGTTGTACTGATACCGGCCGCGCCATGACGGCAGCAGATAAAGCATCCAGAGCAGCACTGCGACAAGGACGATCACGCCCCCACTCAGCACCGGCCCATTCATAGCCTCAACGGTATTCGACCGCGCCCCGCGCGCCCCTCAGCGCCGGCGCGTGTCGCCCGGCGACATCGGACGGGTTTCAGATCGCGAGTCGATCGGCGGGTGGGATGCTGGCGGCGTCCTGTGGCGCACGGCCGCTGAGCCAGCGCGCCAGCACTCCATCCGGCACATCCTCACGGGTCAGCGCGAACGCGTAGTGATCCCGCCAATCGCCGTCGATGTGGATGTACCGACGCCGGAAGCCCTCGTATCGGAAACCGAGCTTCTGCACGACGCGCAGGCTCGCGGCGTTCTCCGGTCGGATGCAGATCTCCATCCGATGCAGACCGTACTCGGTGAAGCACGCATCAGTGGCGAGCGCGACCGCGGTCGGAGTGATTCCCCGCCCGGCGAATCGCTCGCTGACCCAGTACCCGATCGTCGCCGAGTTCAACGAGCCTCGGGCCACGCCCCAGACGTTGAGCTGCCCGGCGATCTCACCGTCGTGCAGCATCACGAACGGATAGCCGCCGCCGTCGCGGTACTGCTGGAGGAGTCGCCTGATGCTCAGCCGCATGTCGAACGACGCCGTCCCGCCGGGGATCGTCGCCTCCCACCGCTGCAGCCACGAGCGATTGGCGAGCAGCTCGTTCTGAAGGGTGCGCGCGTCGCGGGTCCTGATGAGCCGCAGCTCCACGGGACCGTGACGATGACCCTGCAGGTACTCCATCGATCTACCCCGCCGGAAGGCCTAGAGGCTCTCGGCGAACTCCTTGAGCCACGGCCGCAGGTCGTCGCCGAGATCGTCGCGGTCGGAGGCGAGCTGGACGATCGCCTTGATGTAGTCGACGCGGTCGCCGGTGTCGTAGCGGCGACCGCGGAAGATCACACCGACGACGCCCGGTCCGTTCGGATCGGCGGCCAGCTCCTGCAGGGCGTCGGTCAGCTGGATCTCACCGCCCTTGCCCGGCTCGGTGCGCTCGAGGATCGGGAAGACGGATGCCGGCAGCACGTAGCGACCGATGACGGCGAGGTTCGAGGGCGCATCCTCCTTGGCCGGCTTCTCGACGAGCCCGGTGACCCGCACGATGTCGTCCCTGTCGGTGGACTCGACGGCCGCGGCGCCGTACATGTGGATCTGCTCGGGGTCGACTTCCATGAGGGCGACGACCGTGGCACCGGTGCGCTCGTGCTCGGCCATCATCGTCGTGATGAGCTCATCGCGCTCGTCGATGAGGTCGTCGCCGAGCATGACGACGAACGAGCTGTCGCCCACGTGCGTCTTGGCGCGCAGAACCGCGTGCCCGAGCCCCTTGGGCTCGCCCTGGCGGACGAAGTGGATGTCTGCGAGGTCGCTCGACTTCATGACCCGCTCGAGGCGACCGGTGTCGCCCTTCTCAGTGAGTCGCACCTCGAGCTCCGGCACGGAGTCGAAGTGGTCGGAGATCGCGTTCTTGTTGCGCCCGATGATGACGAGGATGTCGTCGATGCCCGCAGCTGCGGCCTCTTCGACGACGTACTGGATGGCCGGCTTGTCGACGACCGGCAGCATCTCCTTCGGCATCGCCTTGGTCGCCGGAAGGAAGCGCGTGCCGAGGCCCGCTGCCGGAATGACTGCCTTGATCGACTGCTTTCCCATCTGGCCAGCTTACTGGGGGCGGGCATCAGCACCGCCACGTAGAATCTCAGCATGTCGCCCGACGTCGAACAAGAAAAGCGCGCACTGCGCGCCGACCTGCGCGAGCGCCGCCAACTGCTCTCGGATCAGCAGCGCGAGGCAGCGGCATCCGGCATCACCGAGCAGCTCGATGCGCTGGTCTCCGCGCACGAGGCGCACTCGATCTCATGCTTCCTCTCGACGACGACCGAGCCCGACACTCGCGAGTTCATCACCGGCGCCGTGCGTCGCGGCATACGAGTGCTCCTGCCGATCACCCGCGCCGACGGCCTGCTCGACTGGGCCGTCGCCGACGACTCCGATGAGATCGCCGAGGGCATGTTCGGGTTGCCCGAACCGACCGGGGAGGTCCTCGGTCCGATCGCCGTGAACGACGTCGACCTCATGATCATCCCCGCCGCCGCCGTGGATGCCGAGGGCACGCGACTCGGCTGGGGCCGGGGATACTTCGACAAGACCATCGGATCCATGGAGAACTGCCCGCCCGTGTATGCGGTGACTTATGATTCCGAAGTACTCGACTCCCTTCCGCGGGAGCTGCACGACCAGCCGGTATCGGGCGTCGTGACTCCCACGCGAACCCTCCATCTGTCGCCGCAGCGACACTGAGCCATACAGAGACGCACATGCCCACCTACGCCTATGCCTGCACGTCGTGCGACCACGCCTTCGATGCTGTGCAGTCCTTCTCAGACGACGCGCTGACGCTCTGCCCCGAGTGCGGTGGAGCGCTGCGCAAGCAGTACGGATCGATCGGGGTGACCTTCAACGGATCCGGCTTCTATCGCACGGATTCTCGGAGTGGCGGTGGCGAAAAGCCCCGTTCATCGGCATCATCGAAGACGGAATCGTCGACGAGCGCCAAACCGGCGCCCGCGGCGGCGCCGGCCTCGACCTGAGGTCAGAACACACCTACGGGGGTTCCCATGTTCCAGGGATTCAAGGAATTCATCACCAAGGGCAACGTCATCGACCTCGCGGTCGCGGTCGTCATCGGCACGGCGTTCACCGCCATCGTCACCGCGGTCGTCGACAGCATCATCACCCCGCTCGTCGCACTGTTCTACCAGCCGGACGACTCGGGCAATTTCGGCCCGACCCTGACCGGCCTCTACGGCCAGCAGGTCACCTTCCCGCTCGGCAGCCTCATCACCGCCATCATCAGCTTCCTCGCTGTCGCACTCGTCGTGTACTTCGTCTTCGTCGTTCCGATGAACAAGTACAAGGAGCGCCAGGCTGCCAGGAACCCCGCCGTCGAAGAGGAGACCCTGCCCACCGAGCAGGAGCTGCTAATCGAGATCCGCGACGCTCTGCGCAGCGGTGCTGCCGGCACCGCAGGCACCGCTCCACGCCTCTGAGTACGAACCTGCAACGCCGAAAGGGCTCCCGCGCAGCGGGGGCCCTTTCTTTCTTGTATCTCAGTAGTGCGGGGGAACGTCGCGAAACAGCTGATCGTCGTTCGCGCCCTTCGCACCCCGCCGCTCCGGCCGCTCGGACTTCGGCGGCACGTCAGGGGCAGGGTCGGTGCCGGCGACGGGCGTCAGGCGGGCGCGGCGACTGCCGGCGACGCGGACGATCCGCTGACGCTGCGGCTCAGCGGCATCCACAGGGGAATCCTGGTCAGACATCGCCCGGCAGGTCGATCGGCTGCGTGTCCGTCTCGGCCCGCACGGCATCGGGAGCGATGCCGAGGACGGCGGCGATCCGGGATGCGGCGGTCACGGGGTCGCTGTACAGGTCGAAGGCGTGCACGCGCACATAGTGCCACCCGAGGCGTCTGAGTACGTGCGGTCGCAGACGAATGGTCTCGCGCAGCGATTCACCGAGCGTCTCCGGATCCGACTCGATCACGACGGCCTTGCCGTTGTGCTGAGCGACCAGCGGCAGGAGTCCGCGATAGTCCACGTCGACGGAGGCTCCCAGTCGACGCAGCTCGCGGGCGAGGGCCAGCGTGAGCGGATCCGCGAGGTCCTCCAAGCGGGAGTCCCTGCCCCGTGCGGCGAGGCCGCCGAGGATCGACATGAGGGTGGATGCTCCGTGCTCGAGGCGCCCGTCGTCGAACGAGGACGGGCGGATCGACGACACGATGACCATCGATCGCCGCGCACGCGTCATGCCGACCGTCAGCAGCCGCTCGCCGTCCGGCGTCGACAGATCGCCGAAGTCGCTGAGGACCCGGCCGTGCTTGGTGAGGCCGTAGCCGAGCGAGAAGATCACGCGATCGCGGCTCTCCGCGACCGACTCCTCGAGGGTGAGCACGGCGAACGGCTCTGCGGTGTCGCGGCCGACGAAATCAGCGACGTCCGAGCGCCCGGCGAACGCCGTCGTCACAGCAGCACGCACGCGCTCGGCGTGTCGGGCGCTGGCGGTGATCACCATGAGCGACTCGGACGGACGGTGCACGGCGTGCTCGACGACGAGGGTGACGACGCGCGCGACCTCGGCATCCGGGCTCTCCACGGCACCGGATATCGGATCTGGTGCGCCGACTCCGCCTTCGACGTAGTCGACGGTCAGACTGCCACGGCCGAGGTACGAGCCCGCCCACGGGAGCGACACGATCTCTCCCCCGTAGAACGCATCGTTGATGAGCTCGGCCAGGTCTTCGCCACCCGCGCGGTAGCTCCGCGTCAGGGTCATGACGGGCAGCAGCTCGGCAAGGCGCTCGAACACCGAGGTTTCGTCGAACGGCACCTCGGCCTCCCACTCCTCGCCGGCATCCACTGCCGACTCGAACGGGGTGGGCCGCTGGGTGACCGGATCGCCGAACGCGACGACCTGACGAGCGCGACGGATCGCCGGCGCCGCCTCAGCGAGGTTGATGGCAGCGGCATCCACGAGCAGCACCGTGTCGAACTCGACGGAGTCGGGGATCTCGGGGACGAGGTAGGGCGACGCGATCCACGCCGGGGCCAGGGCGTTCATGAGCGTCGGTGCGGCCGAGACGATCTCGGCCGTCGTCGGCGTGCCCTGCGTGAGCGCCCGGCGCAGGTTCTGCGACTCGGTCGGCTCGTCGACGATCGCGATCCGCCACTGGTTCGCGAGCTGCCAAGCGAGCAGCGGACCCGCCATCGCGGCGTGGGCCTCATCGACCAGACGGAAGTCGCGCTCTAGCCGATCGACGACTGCCGTGTTCGCGCCGAGCAGCGCCCGGTTCTCCTGCAGAGCGCGCTCGAGCAGCGACTGCCACCAGGCGAACTCGAGCTCGTCGGCGACGCGGTCGTCCGCGACGTGACGCACCGAGAGGTCGGCGAGCAGGGGCTCGAGGCCCAGCGTCGCCAGTTCGTCGCGGATCGTCGCGCGTTCGACGATGTTGTCGAACACATCCGATTTCGCGGCGAGACCCGCCAGCGTGCGCACCAGGCGCTCCACGGGGAGCGTCGCGAGGGGTTCGCGGCGACCGAGTGCGGCATCCAATTCGGAAAGCTCGGCTGCCACCCGCTGCCACGAGGAGTAGACCTCGCCGAGGCCCAGAGGGATCTCCGGCGCCACACCCGCATCGACGAACCGCTGCCACTGCGTGCGCTGCTGCTGGATGCGCAGCAGTGCCTCATGCATCTCGGCGATGTGCACGCCCGGCCGGACGTACTCCTTGGCGAGGCGACGCAGGCGCCGACGGTTGGCTCCGGACATCGCCGGCGCGTCGCGGCGGGAGCCGTGCGCCTGGATGAGCTCGCCCAGGGGGCGCTCGAAGACGGTGGGGCTGAAGCGGTCGAGCGAATCGCGGATTCCCTCGAGCAGGCGCACGTACTCGCCCAGCTCATCGATCGTCGCGAAGGGGCGCATACGCGTCTGCGAGATCAGCGCGTAGCCGCGCTCGAGCAGGTCGGGAACGCTGGTGGAGTGAAGACGACCGGCGAGCTCGTGCGCGGCCCGCGCGTCCTGCGTGCTGCGGAAGTTGACCCCGTACCACGGCGAGTCGTTCGGGCCGAAGCGGAACTCGCCGAGCCTGGCTGCCTGGACGAGTGCGGCAGCGGCAGCACTCCGATCGCCCGCGAGGCGTCGCAGCGTGTCGGCGTTCAATCGCGCGGTGGTCGTCGGAGGCGTCGGCAACGAGGCGAGCCTGGTCAGCTGACGCGTCGCATCCAGGACGGTCGCGCCGAGGCCGTCGATCGGCGCGCTCAGCGACTTGCGATAGTCGATCAGGACGTTGCGCAGTCGAACGAGCGCGTCGTCGACCTCGCTGACCTTCGGGGTCGTCGCCTTCTCGTTGCGGCCGATCGCGCGCACGAGATCGCGGCGGATGCTGGCGGGCGAGATCGTGAGGCTGTCCAGGCCGATGCCGCTGAGGCGGTGACGGACGCCGTCCAACGTGGATCGGCGGGCAGAGACGACCAGCACGCGCTTGCCGGCGCGGACCAGTTCGCCGAGCGCGTTGATGACCGTCTGGGTGCCGCCGGTTCCCGGAAGGGTCGATACGACCAGGGAGTGACCGGCTGAGATGCGGGCGAGCACGGACTCCTGTTCGGCGTCGGCGTCCAGCAGGAGGGTGTCGGATGCTGGAGCGCGTTCGTCCGGGCCGGTGATGTGCGGGAGCGGGCGGGCTGCGGTTACCTGTTCACGGTCGGCATCGTGGCCGGCGAGCGCGTTCAGCAGCCTGTGGTCGAGAAAGCGGCTGTCGCGCGCCAGCGATGCGCCGACGTCGGCGAACGTCGAGACGACCAGACGCGGCAGCACGGCGAACGTGTCGATCGACTGGGTGGCCGCGCGCAGCCGGTCGATCACGGGCTGCGGCTTGAAGATGCCGCCGTCGTACGCGAGGGACGCCAGTGCCTCGGCGTCGATGGTGATGCCGAAGTGCTCGCGTGCGACGCGAACGAGCTCGGGGTTGACCGCGAAAGCGCCCTGCAGCTTTAGCTCGTAGTCGGTGTGGTGGCGGCGGATGGCCAGCGGGCGCAGCAGCACCGGAGCCGCGAACTCCGCGCCGCCGATGCGCCAGCTCGCGATGCCGACGGCGAGATGGACCGCGTCGATCCCCCTGACCATTCGCAGCTCGGTGTGCTTCGCGGTGATGCGCTCGGCGGCCAGACGCGCTGTGCGCAGTCCGACCTCGTCGCGGAAGAGATTCGACAGCAACGTCGACTTGCCGGTGATGAACTGCGGCAGGCTCCCCGGGTGCGCCTTCGAGATGTCGATGCCGCCCTCGACCGTGTCCCGGTAGGTGATCAGCGGCGAGGGTCCGCCGAGGTCGGCGGCTTCGGCGCGCAGCCGAGTGCGTTCGGCGTCGGCGATGTGCGCGACCACGACGGCGGTCGGGTCACTCTGCTGATCGCCGATCATCATCGCGGCATCCGCTGCCGCGGCATCCGCGGCCTTGTCTTCACGTCGCCACACATAGACAGACTAGGCTCCGGTGTCCCACGCACCCTGTATCCTGAGCGGGTTTCACCGGATTGGCCCACATCTCCTCCACATCGGAGGGTGTTCAGCGGCTTCTCCCCCACTCGTGAGATCTCGGCCGCTGCGAGGTCGACACACGGTTCAGGATGAGCGCATGACATTCCGCTACGACTTCGCACCCACTCCGTTCGGCGACGCGCTCGTCGTGTTCTCCGACGAAGGCATCGTCCGGTTCGATCTGTCCGAAGCGGTCGATCCGTCCGTGCCCTGGCTGCTCGAGGCAGTCTCTGCCCGGCTGCACGACACACCTGTTCCCGACCCGGGCGCCGCCGACGAGCTCGCGCACCTTCTCGACGACTACTTCGCCGGATCGCCGGTCGCATTCGACGAGCATGTGCGGTTCGACTGGCGACTCGTCGACGGGTTCCACAGGACAGCGCTTCAGACGATCGCCGCGATCCCCTGGGGCGAGACGATGAGCTACGGCGAAGTGGCGGTGGTCGCGGGCAGCCCTGGTGCGGCACGGGCTGTGGGCACCGCGTGTCGGATCACCCCGTTCTCGATCATCGTCCCCGTCCACCGCGTGGTGCGCTCGGACGGCAGCCCTGGTCAGTACGGCGCGCACCCCGAGCACAAGCGCTACCTGCTCGACCTCGAGCGGGCGTAGACAAGGCGGGAACCCCTGGCGCGTGGGCCGCCAGAGGTTCCCGCCTCGAGCTCATCGCGGTGAGCAGGGCTCAGCGAGACGAGGTCAGTGATCGACCGCCTTCTCGGCCCCGAAGCCGGTCAGCGAACGCACCTCCATCTCGGCGGCCAGCTCCCGCGACTCGGTGGCACGACTGGTGATGGTGCCCAGCCAGCCGAGGATGAACCCGAGCGGGATCGAGACGATCCCTGGGTTGTTGAGCGGCCAGATCGCGATGTCGATCGACGGGATCATCGCCGTCTCCGATCCGGAGAACACCGGCGAGAGCACGATGAGGATGATCGCCGAGCCGAGTCCGCCGTACATGCTCCAGACGGCGCCGCGGGTGTTGAACCGGCGCCAGAACAGCGAGTACAGGATCGTCGGCAGGTTCGCGGATGCCGCGACCGCGAAGGCGAGCGCCACCAGGAACGCGATGTTCTGCCCCTGCGCTCCGATGCCGCCGACGATCGCGAGGATGCCGATGACGATGACCGTGCGTCGGGCGACCTTCACCTCGGCGTTCGGATCTGCGTCGACGGGCGTGCCGTCGGCATTCTTGCGTCCCTTCTGGATGACGTTCGCGTAGATGTCGTGCGCGAACGACGCCGCAGCCGTGATCGTGAGGCCGGCGACGACCGCGAGGATCGTGGCGAACGCGACTGCCGAGATGAATCCGAGAAGCAGCGGTCCGCCGAGGTACTGCGCCAGCAGCGGCGCCGCCGAGTTCACACCTCCGGGAGCCGCCTGGATCACCTCTGGACCGACGAGCGCCCCCGCGCCGTAGCCGAGCACCAGCGTCAGCAGGTAGAAACCGCCGATCAGCCAGATCGCCCACACCACGGAGCGACGGGCCTCCTTGGCCGTCGGCACCGTGTAGAAGCGCATCAGCACGTGCGGCAGCCCCGCCGTACCGAGCACCAGGGCGAGGCCGAGCGACACGAAGTCCAGCGGGTTCGCGCCGTACTGGAGCCCCGGTGCGAGCACCGCGTCGCCCTGCGGCGAGGCCGCGACAGCAGACTCGAGCAGCGTGTTCAGGTTGAAGCCGTTGATCGCCAGCACCCAGATCGTCATCACGATCGCCCCGCCGATCAGCAGGAACGCCTTGACGATCTGCACCCAGGTCGTGCCCTTCATCCCGCCGATCAGGACGTAGATGATCATGAGAACACCCACGACAGCGATGACGACGGACTGGCCGATCCGCCCCTCGATGCCCATGAGCAGCGAGACCAGCCCGCCGGCTCCGGCCATCTGCGCCAGCAGGTAGAAGAAGCAGACCGCGAGCGTGGTGATCGCGGCGGCCATCCGAACGGGGCGCTGCTTGAGCCGGAACGACAGCACGTCGGCCATCGTGAACTTCCCCGTGTTGCGCATCAGCTCGGCCACGAGCAGCAGCGCGACGAGCCACGCGACGAGGAATCCGATCGAGTAGAGGAATCCGTCGTAACCGTTCACGGCGATCGCTCCGCAGATACCGAGGAAGGATGCAGCAGAGAGATAGTCCCCGGCGATGGCGAAGCCGTTCTGCGGACCGGTGAAGGATCGACCGGCCGCGTAGTAGTCGGCTGCGGTCTTGTTGTTGCGACTCGCACGGATGACGATGAAGAGCGTCACCGCGACGAATGCCGCGAAGATCGAGATATTCAGGATCGGATTGTTCTCACCGCTCGGGGCGGCGGCCAGGTGAACGATATTCATGACTGCGCCTGCGCATTCTCGAGGTCTTCGCGGATCGCCGCAGCCTTCGGGTCGAGCTTTCGATTCGCGAACGACACATATGCCATCGTGATGGCGAATGTCGTGACGAATTGCCCGAGTCCGAGCAGCAGGCCGACGGTGATATCGCCCCACACTCGCTGGCCCATGAATTCGGTCGCGTATGCGCCGAGCAGGACATAGACGAAATACCAGATAAGGAACAGTGCAGCGAGAGGGAAGATGAATGAACGCTGCGTGCGCTTCAGTGCTTGGAATCGGGGTGATTCCTCGACGGCGACGTAGTCGATTCCACCGCCGGACTCATCAGGGATTCGGTCAGTCATGGGGCCTCCTTGCCTCATGTCGGATCCTCGCGCGGTGAGACCCGCGCGAGTGGTAGGGTCGACGCTACGAAACGGGGGCCAACGCCGTCACCCCCGAAAGTCGGTACCGAGGAGCACAACGATCGCACTTGATCCGGACGCTGATCTCGTGACACATGCCGTGCGCGAGCTGGCTCGGCGCACCCGCTTTCCCGTCGCTTTCGGGGGCTTGTTCGAAGACGGCATGGTGTCGGTGACGAGCATCGTCGGTACGCGCACCCGGAGCATCGAGGGACTGGGAGTGCGGCCCGACCGTGGCCTCGGTGGCCGAGCGATGGCAGAGCTGCGACCGCGGATGACCAGCGACTACGGCGCATCGCGGCACATCACCCACGATTACGACGAATTCATCCTCGGGGAGGGACTGCGTACTCTTCTCGCCGTCCCGATCATCGTCGGGGGCCGCTCACGTGGTGTCCTCTACGCCGGCGCGTGGAAGGAAGCGCCGGTCGGCGGCGTGACGACTGCTCCGGCGATGAACGTCGCCGACGACGTCGCATCCGAGTTGCGCATCCGTGATGAGGTCGACCGCCGCGTACGCGCACTCGCTCCGCAAGGGCAGATCCTCTCGTCATCGGATCGAGAGGAACTGCGGGAGAGCTTCGCCGAGCTGCGCAGCATCTCCGCCGAGGTCACCGACTCCGCTCTGCGTACGCGGCTGAGTCGACTCGAGAAGACGCTGCTCACCTTCGCCGGTGACGCCACCCCGGCGACCGGTCCGATCACACGCCCGATTCCGACCGTGCAGCTCTCGCCACGCGAGACCGATGTGCTCGCCTGCGTGGCGCTCGGCGGCACGAATGCCGAGATCGCCTCACAACTCGGGCTTCGTGAAGGAACGGTCAAGGCGTATCTGGGAACGGCGATGTCGAAATTGGACGCATCGACAAGACATGCCGCAGTCGCACGTGCTCGACGAGCCGGAATTCTTCCCTGATATCAGACGGCTGAATTCCCGAAGAATGCGTTCGGGAACATTGTCTCCGCGCATTCCTCCTGCGTAAGCTGAGTGAATGGCTCGACGAATTGTGCACCAGCTGGTTGATGACATCGACGGAACCGTTCTCGGGGTCGGAGAAGGTGAGACCGTTCACTTCTCCCTGAACAGCACCGCATACGAGATCGACCTGACGACCGAGAACGCGGACGAATTCCGAAAGGCTCTCGAGCCGTACATCGCGGGTGCCCGTCGCGCCTCGGCGGCCGGCGCGCGATCAGGATCAGCTCGCAAGCGATCGGCAGCATCTCCCGAGACCGCCGCGATCCGCGAGTGGGCCAACGAGAACGGCCACCAGGTCTCGGAGCGCGGACGCATCCCTGCGACTGTCATCGAGGCGTACCGCGCCGCGCACTGACCGGCATCATTCTTCTGCGGAGATCGCCCACGGCTCATCGCCGAGGGCGATCTCCGTCGTCATATCCGCGAGGAACCGGGTGATGATCTCGCGCTCGGCCGGAGCGAGTCGGGCCGCGGCTGCGAACCGACGGGCGTGCTGACGCCCGACCGTCTCGATCGCCGAGCGCCTCGTCGCCGCTGTGATCGCGATCGCGAGCGCCCGCCGGTCGGACGGGTGCGGGGATCTCGTGACGTGGCCTCCCCGCTCCAAGCGGTCGAGCAGCTTGGTCGTCGAAGCCGTGGAGATGCCGAGGTGAGCCGCCATCGCACCCGGCGTCGCGACAGACCCGCTGTTTTCGCAGGCGATGAGGAAATGCAGCGCCCGCATGTCGGTGCTGTTGAGTTTCATGTACCGCAAGGACGCCTCCGAGATCTTCTGCTCGGCCTCCCGCAACTCCCCCAGCGCGCGCATGAGCGCGCTGATCTGGCGGACGTCGGCCGCCGACACGGCGCTCCGATCGATCAGCTCGCCGTGAGGATCGCTGACATCCACGTCGTAGACGCCGGATCCCGATTCGAAGGGAGGAACCTCGGACATGGTGACGATGCTACCTCCAACTTGTTTCCTGCTAGGCTTACCTCTTGCCTGGCTAGCTAAATGAGGTCCCATGCCGAAGAACACCGCATCCACGACTCCGCGTACCCGCGTGCGTCGCCGATCATGGGCGCGCGCACTCGTCCCAGCTCTTCTCATCATCGCGTGGCTCGTCGCGGCCGGCATGGGCGGCCCGCTCTTCGGCAAGGTGAGCGAGGTCTCCTCGAACGACCAGACCAGCTATCTGCCGACATCGGCTGAGGCCACCGAGGTGCAGAACCTGCTGGGCGAGTTCAACGACTCCGATGCCATCCCAGCCGTCGTCGTCTTCGTCGGCGACGGCGCGCTCGACGACGACCAGCTCTCCGCCATCGACAGCGCCATCGAGAACGCCCCGGATGTCGACGGGGTCTCCGCCGAGGTCTCCCCCGGCCTCCAGTCCGAGGACCGCCGTGCCGTGCAGGCCTTCATCCCCATCTCCAGCGATGCGGACCTCGGCGACACCGTGGAGGCCCTCGGTCAGCACCTGCGCGACGCTGCGCCGACGGGCGTGAGCGTGTATGTCACCGGACCGGCCGGCTTCTCCGCGGATCTGGTCGCCGGCTTCTCCGGCATCGACGGCCTGCTGCTCGCCGTCGCCCTCCTGGCTGTTCTCGTCATCCTGATCCTGGTCTACCGGTCGCTGCTCCTGCCGGTCGTCGTCCTCTCGACCAGCCTGTTCGCGCTATGCGTCGCACTGCTGGTCGTCTGGTGGCTGGCCAAATGGGAGATCCTGCTGCTGAGCGGTCAGACCCAAGGCATTCTCTTCATCCTCGTGATCGGCGCGGCGACGGACTACTCGCTGTTGTTCGTATCCCGGTTCCGGGAGGAGCTGCGCAGCACGAAGGACAAGGGCGCGGCGATCATATCCGCCTGGAAGGGCTCGCTCGAGCCGATCGCAGCGTCCGGCGGAACGGTGATCGCCGGGCTCCTCTGCCTGCTGCTCAGCGATCTGAAGTCGAACAGCACACTCGGCCCTGTGGCCTCCATCGGCATCGTCTTCGCGATGCTCTCAGCGCTCACCCTGCTTCCTGCCCTGCTGTTCGTGTTCGGGCGCGCGGCCTTCTGGCCCCGGCGGCCGAAGTTCGAACCCGACATCGTCACCGCGGAGCGCGGGATGGCCGGCACCGGGCTCTGGGCGCGCCTCGCCGGCGCCATCGGGCGTCGTCCACGTCTGATCTGGATCGTCACGTCGCTCGTGCTCATCGCCGGCGCGGCCGGGATCACGCAGCTGAACGCCTCGGGGGTTCCGCAGTCCGACCTCGTGCTCGGCGCCTCACAGGCCCGCGACGGCCAGGTGGCGCTCGGCGAGCACTTCCCCGGCGGTTCCGGAAGCCCCGTCTACGTGGTCGTGGCCGAGGAGTCGCTTCAGGATGCCGCTGATGTGCTGCTCGCCAATGACGGCATAGACGCCGTCGCAGTCACCGCATCGGACTCGCCGAGCGGGTCGGCGAGTGTGACCGAAGACGGCATCGCCGCGTTCGGCCCTCCGGGAACGCCGGCCCCGGAGCCGACCATCGTCGACGGCGACGTGCTGCTGCAGGGCACTCTGAGCGCTGCAGCCGACTCCGACGCGGCTGCCTCGACAGTCAGAGAATTGCGCACCGACCTGACCGATTCGCATGCGCTGGTAGGCGGGGTGACCGCCACTCAGGTGGATACGAACGACGCCTCGATCCACGACCGCAATCTGATCATCCCGTTGATCCTCGTCGTGATCCTGGTCATCCTCATGCTGCTGCTGCGGTCTGTGCTCGCCCCTGTGCTGCTGGTGCTGACCACGGTGCTGTCGTTCGGCACGGCCATGGGCGTGTCGGCCCTTGTCTTCAACGGGATCTTCGCCTTCCCCGGCGCCGACCCCGCAGTGCCGCTCTACGGCTTCGTGTTCCTCGTCGCGCTGGGGATCGATTACAACATCTTCCTCATGACCCGCGTGCGCGAGGAGGCACTCAAGCACGGAACCCGCGAGGGCGTGCTCCGTGGCCTGTCCGTGACCGGCGGCGTCATCACATCAGCCGGGCTGGTCCTGGCCGCGACGTTCGCAGCCCTCTCCGTCATCCCGATCCTGTTCCTCCTGCAACTGGCGTTCATCGTCGCCTTCGGAGTTCTGCTGGACACGCTCGTCGTCCGTTCGCTGCTCGTCCCGGCGCTGGCATACGACATCGGTCGCGCGATCTGGTGGCCGTCCGCACTGCGACGCGGAGAGCGCTGACGCCGATCGGCCTCAGATGAACGCGGGGATCATCGACAGGATGAATCCGACAGCCCCGAGCGCCGTGAACACGATCCCCAGCGTGGTGAAGAGCTTCCGCAGCACGGGCGGATCGAGGCGCGCATGGCTCGGATCGCGCACGCTGACGAACCCCCGGTGCCAGCCGTCGCCGACGTGCTCACCGGCGGAGAGGGCCCGTTCGTGGAAGTCGCCGCCGGCGAACCACCGCAGGATGGTCCCGTCCGCGCGCTCGACCACGGCGATGTCGGCGCCTTTCCAGCGCCCTTCGGCCAAGGCGATCATCCCGGCGATCACGAGGAGCGGGATGCCGATCCCCAGCCCGATCCACGACACGACCTCGCCGACGATGGCGAGGGTGTCGATCGGACTCATTCGCTCATTCTAGAAGGCGGGCGTGGCGCGGAACGCACTTATAGTCCGCCGATCGACTCCGGTCAACCGGGTCTGCGTCGGACAGGCGCCTGCGTAGCATCCGGAGCATCGACGAAAGGTGAAGTCATGTCCAATCCCCCCATTCCTCCGTTGCCATTCCCCGACGACGACCGCGTGGCGGCCGAGGGCGTCCCGGAACCAGGCGTCGATCCGGCCACCGTCGATGACGACGGCGAGCGCACGATCGACCCCGACATCGACGACGATCAGGTCGACAGCGCGGAGGCAGATCGCCTGGCCGCCGGCGCAGAACCCGAAGAAGGTGCACTATGAGCGGCATCGGAGATCAGGGGATGCGCCCACCGGACGTCGAGAAGGCCCCCGCCGAAGGCGCCGACGACGAGACGAAGAAAGACCGGCCGGACGACGAGACCGAGCAGGTTCCCGCCGGCCGTGCAGGCGCCGACTCCGGTTCCGCCGACAGGGTGCGGATCGATCCGGATGACGAGTCGCAGATCCCGGACACATCCGAGATGAACGACACCCCCGGTGTGGGACCCGGCGACCCTAGCTCTCAGTGACCACGCTCTCCACGTGCTCGTCGATCAGGGTGATGCCGCCGCTGGAGCTGGCCGAGTTCGCGAGATCCTCGACCCATTGACGGCTGATCGCGGGCGCCTCCGGCGCGTCGAAGACGAACCGCAGAGGAATCGACGGGTGAAGCCAGATCGTGCTGCGGCCATTCGCTTCGGTCTCCGGGTGCGGCCATGAGAGCGTGAAGCTCTCGTTGCGCCGCAGCTTCGTCGCGATCACGATCTTGAGATGCGCCAGCGCACGATCCTCGATGTTGATGGGCTCGGCCGAATCGCCGTAGTAAAGGCTCCCCATGACGTCTCTGCTCTCCTGATGCCTCACGGCGCTGCAGAACTGCTGACCCGAAGGCCATGCGCCTGCTCTGAATCTAACCGTCCGACGCCGCGCGCCCCGGCTCGGACTCGAGGCAGGTGCATTCCGCGCACATTCAGTGCGCCGTCAGTCACCGCGCCCACGGCGCAGGGCCTGCGAAGGTGCGACACCGTAGACGTCTCGGTATGCGGTCGCGAATCGGGAGGGATGCGCGAACCCCCAGCGTCGCGCGATCTGACCGACGGTCGATGCGCGGCCGCGCAGCAGCTCTCGGTGCGCGCCGTCCAGGCGCGCTCTGCGAAGCTGCTCGGCCGGGGTCGTGTCGAGGGCGCGACGAAACGCGTACTGGAGTCCTCGCGTGGACATGTGGACGGCGACGGCGATGTCATCGACCGTGATGTCCCGGTGGGCGTTCTGGTCGATGAAATCGAGTGCACGACGCACCGTCGTGGGCGCTGGGCGCAGTTGCGCCGCCCCTTCGAGCGCCTCCCCGAAGCCGGTATCGAAGGCGGTGAGCGTCGCCCACAGCGCGTGTCGGCGAAGCCCCGCGAGGATCAGGTCGTCATCGGGTGATGCCTGCCCGAGCGATGCGGTCAGATAGGCGTACGAGCGCTCCCATTGGGCGGCTGCATCACGTCCGACCGGTCCGAGTTCCCTCACGCGCAGACGATACGCGTCGTTCCCGCTCATTCGACGAGCAAGATCCTGCGCGGCAGTTCGGTCGAAGATGAGTGCACTGACCTTCGCTGCTGCATCCCATCGGGCCCAGACCTGACGGCCGTCCGTCATCCAGGGCAGGTGCGCGTCGACGTCGGCGTGCCCCGAGCCGAGTTCGACGCGAGGCGAGTCGACACGGCAGACGAGGATTTGATCGTCCGGCTCGACAACCGAGCGCACCTCGGCGGCGAGCTCGTACTGCACCAGCGTCATATCCGGAGTCTCTGCCGAGAACCAGTCGAAGGCGAAACGCGTGGGGTCCACGTTCTGAAGAGCCGCGGACGGGACGAACTGCTTCCAGGTCTCCTCAACGCGCGAAACGTCCTTCGATGCGAAGCGCAGTGTGGACAGCATCCCGTTCCTTCTCCGTTCTGATTCAGGCCTCACTCGGACAGTATCCGAGGTTTCATGCCTCGGCCGCCATACCGGCGTCGTCCGTCACGGTCAAGCGTCTTGCCGCGCCCTGTGCCCAAGACGAGACTGCCCTCATGACCGTCATCACACCGCGACGAGGCAGCCTCTTGCGCCGTCGTGTCAGACGCGCGTCTGCCGCCGCCGCTCTCTCCCTCATCACCCTGTCCGTCGCGGCGTGCGGGGTGACCGTTCCGACTGACCCGGACGGCACGCTGGAATCCGTGACGGGTGCGACCATGCACGTGGGCGTCACTCCCGACCCCGGCCTGGTGGTCGTCACCGGCGACGAGCCCAGCGGGCCGCTCGTCGATCTGGTGGAGGGCTTCGCCGCGTCGATAGACACGCGCATCGAATGGAGTGCGGGCGCCGAGGAGACTCTCGTCGGCGATCTCGAGTCCGGGAGGATCGACCTCGCGATCGGCGGGTTCACCGATCAGACCCCGTGGGCCGATCGAGCCGGAATCACCCGTGGGTACAAGAACATCGAAGGGTCGGACGGCCGCACTCTGGTCTTCCTCGTGCCGCTCGGTGAGAACGCGTTCCTCTCGAAGCTCGAAGCCTTCCTCGATCAGGAGGTCGGATCATGAACCCGAGTCACCAGTTCGGCCGCACCGATCTGCCACCCGAGCAGCAGGTCGCGCTGAAGAAGGCGGTGTTCTGGGAATGGTTCACGATCGCGTACACCACCTGCACGATCACGCTGGTGGCCTTCGTCGTGGGCAACTCACAGGCCATGCGCACGGCCTGGATCGAGGACATGCTCTCGCTGATCCCGCAGGTCGCCTTCCTCGTCGCTCTCATATTCGTCCGCCGCAGGCCCGACAAGAAGCACCCCTACGGCATGCACCGTTCGATGGGGATCGGCCACCTCGTCGCCGGCGTCGCGCTTCTCACGGTCGGTCTCAACCTCGCTTTCGAAGCCGTGACGGGACTGATCGCCGCGGAGCACGCGACGATCGGCACCGTGCAGCTGTTCGGCCAGACGATCTGGCTCGGCTGGCTGATGGTCGGCGTCATGGTGCTCGTCGTCGTGGGGCCGGTGTTCATCTACGGTCCGGCGAAGGCGAAGCTGGCCCCCGTGCTGCACAACAAGCTGCTGTTCACCGATGCCGACATGGCCAAGGCCGACTGGCAGACGAACGCGGCATCCGTCGTCGGTGTGCTCGGGATCGGTGTCGGCGTGTGGTGGCTCGACGGCGTGGCGGCCGTGTTCATCTCGCTCGGGATCATCCACGACGGGTTCCGAAACACCAAGTCCGCCGTCGTCGGCCTCATGGATCAGCGCGCCACGACCTACGACGACAAGGAGCCGCATCCGCTCGCCGCGCACATCGTCGACACCCTGCGATCATTGCCGTGGATAGCCGACGCGGCGGTGCGCATGCGCGACCAGGGTCAGGTGTTCCACGTCGAGGCGTTCGTCGTGCCTCGGAAGCGCCGGGTGTCGCTGCGTCACATCGATGAAGCATCCGAACGGATCGCCGCTCTTGACTGGAAGGTGCAGGACGTCGTCATCGTCCCGTCCGATCGTCTGCCTGACGAAGCGGATGCTGCGCGGTGACGCCCTTCTCCCGGCCCCGGCCCCACTGCGCCAGCAGGTAGAGCACGACGCCGACGGCGAGCAGGATCGCACCGAACAGCCACACCTGCGGGCGCTGCTGGGTCAACAGCAGGATGCAGGAGGCGATGCCCAGCACCGGCACGAACGTCCAGACGCGGAAGTGCTCGTGCTCCACCCGGTCCCGACGCAGGACGAGCACGGAGACGTTCGCGCTGATGAAGACGAACAGCAGGAGGAGCACGACGGTCTCTGCGAGCGTGGCGAGATCCCCGACGAGTGTCAGCAGGATCGCAACCAGGGTCGTGGCGAGGATGGCGACCCACGGCGTCTTGCGTTTCGGCAGCACTCGCGCGAGGGCACCAGGGAGCAGCCCCTGTTCCGCCATGCCGTAGGCGAGGCGGCTGGCCATGATCATGGTGAGCAGCGCACCGTTCGCGACGGCTATGAGCGCGATCAGACTGAACAGCCAGGAGGGGATGCCGACTCCGGTCGCCTCGACGACGGCGAGCAGCGGCCCGCTGGAGCCCTCGAGCTGCTCCGGCGGAAGAGCCGCCGAACTCGCCAGTCCGACGAGCACGTAGACGACTCCTGCCGTGATGAGAGCTCCGAACAACGCACGGGGGTAGGTCTTCGACGGGCTCTTCACCTCCTCGATGACATTCGCGGACGTCTCGAACCCCACGAAGGAGTAGTACGCGATGATCGCTCCCCCGAGCACCGCGAACCCGACCGGCGTGGCTTCGGGCGCCTGGGTCACCCTCGTGACATCTCCGCCGCCGCCGGCAACGAAGACGCCGACGACGACGATCACGATCACGAGACCGCTCACCTCGATCGCCGTCATGACGAGGTTCGCCCCCATCGACTCGCGGATGCCGCGGGCATTGAGCGCGGCGACGATGGCGAGGAAGACCATCGCGACGGGGATCACCGGCAAGGCGAAGAAGGTCTGCAGGTACTCCCCCGCGAATGCGATGGCGAGCCCCGCGGCGCTGACGACACCGGCGGCCATCATGCTGAAACCGACCAGGAACGACAGGATGCGACTGCGGAACGCGCGTTCGGCGAAGACCGCGGCCCCGCCGGCGCGCGGGTACTTGGTCACCAGCTCCGCATAGGAGCCCGCTGTCAGGAGCGCCAGCAGCAGAGCAAGCAGGAGCGGCGCCCACAGCATCCCGCCGACCTCGGCCGAGAGCACACCCATCAACGCGTAGATCCCCGCACCGAGGACGTCGCCGAGGATGAAGGCGAACAGCAGCGGCCCGGTGATGGCGCGCCGCAAGCGTGAGGGAACCTTCGAATCGTTCGTCATCCCGCGACCCTATTGCGGACGTTCTCTCCCCGCATCGGGCTTGACAATCATGCCGCGGATGAGCCGAGGGTCAGCCGCGGATCCGGCGGGCCCGTGCCTCCTCACGGCGGTCACCGCGCACGCTCTTCGCGATCCGCCGGGCATCCCGCAGCGGCACCTGGACCTGCGTCTCGGCCGGAATGCCCGCCTGCAGTTGGCGGACTCTCTCCACCTCCGCATCGAACTCCGCGCCGACGAGGATCGCCATGTTCGCGATCCACAGCCAGAGCGCGAAGATGATCACCCCCGCGAAAGCTCCGTAGAGCCGGTCGTAGTCGGCGAGCGTGGAGACGTACAGCCAGAACCCGAACGAGGCGAGGAGCAGCACGACGAGGGCTGCCGCAGCGCCGAGACTCATCCAGCGGAACCTCGCCGGTTCGACGTTCGGAGCGAAGTAGTACAGGAACGCCAGTACGAAGACGGCTATCGCGGCCAGGAGCGGCCAGCGCAGGACGCGCCAGACGAGCAAGGCCACATCGCCGAGCCCGAATGCCTGCCCGAGCGTCTCTGCGACGCCGTCGGTGATGGACAGTATGACCGCCATCAGCGCGGTGCAGATGATGACGACGAGGGCGATCAGGAGCTGCCCTGCTTTCAGCCGCCACACCGGGCGGCCCTCTGCGACGCCGTAGATGCGGTTCATGCCTCGCCCGAGAGCGGCGACGTACCGAGCGACGGCCCAGAGCGTCAACGCGAGCGCGAAGAGGAGCAGGAGGCCGGAAAGACGCGCTTCGGCGATCTGGCCGATCGCGTCGCGCACCGCAGCAGCCGAGGCATCCGGTGCCAGGGCACGGACGACGTCGACAACGATGCGGGCGGTCTCCTCACCGCGTCCGAGCAGGCTGACGATCGAGAACGAGACCATCACAGCCGGCACCAGGGCGAGCACGGAGTAGAACGTGAGGCTCGCAGCGACGTCGGGGCATTCGTCGGCGCCGAAAGCTCGAAGAGCTCGCCGCACCGCCAGCCGCCATGATCGTCCGTCGATCTTCGCCGGGGATTCGGGTTCGGCGGCGTGCTCTGATGTCATGACGGGCTCCTGACTCTGTTGCCTCGACTCTGCGCCTCTGCTCGGCACAGAGCACTCCCCTTGACATCCCGCGCTGTGGTGGCGAACCCTGATTGTCAACCCTGTTCGGTGCACGCGTGGTCTCGGCGAAGGTGTAAGCATGAAGGCACTCAGCTGGCAGGGTAAACGCGACGTCCAGGTCACCGAAGTCGACGATCCACAGATTCAAGAGCCGACCGACGCGATCATCCGCGTCACTTCATCGGCGATCTGCGGGTCCGACTTGCACCTGTACGAATTGCTCGGTCCTTTCCTCGATCGCGGTGACGTGCTCGGGCATGAGCCGATGGGAGAGGTCATCGAGGTCGGCGCCGATGTGACGCAGCTCAAGGTCGGCGATCGCGTCGTGATTCCGTTCAACATCGCCTGTGGACACTGCTTCATGTGCCGCCGAGGCCTGCAATCCCAGTGCGAGACGACTCAGGTGCGCGAGTACGGCAGCGGCGCCGCTCTCTTCGGGTACACGAAGCTCTACGGTCAGATCCCGGGCGGACAGGCAGAGTACCTTCGGGTGCCGTTGGCCGACTACAACCACGTCCTCGTGGGGAGCGAACTCCCCGACGACCGGTATCTGTATCTCAGCGACATCCTGCCGACGGCGTGGCAGGGGGTCGAGTATGCGCACGTTCCCGAGGGCGGGACGCTCGCGGTGCTCGGTCTCGGCCCGGTTGGTCAGCTCGTGTCGCGCATCGGCACGCATCGCGGCTTCCGCGTACTCGCGGTGGATCCGGTCCCGGAGCGACGCGCGATGGCTGAGCGTCACGGCATCCTCACCTATGACCTGACGGACACGGTCGTCGAAGAATTGCGTGATCTGACCGATGGCCGCGGCGCGGACTCCGTCGTCGACGCCGTCGGGCTCGAAGCGCACGGCGCTCCCGGCGTGAAGTTCGCCCAGCAGGCGATCGGGTTGCTCCCGGATGCCGTGGCGCGAGCGGCGCTCGACAAGGCAGGAGTCGACAGACTCACCGCACTGTATGCCGCGATCGACCTCGTTCGTCGCGGGGGAACGGTCTCGCTCAGCGGCGTGTACGCCGGCGACGCCGACATCCTTCCGATGAAGACGATGTTCGACAAGCAGCTGAGCCTGCGCATGGGCCAGTGCAATGTGAAGCATTGGATCGATGATCTGCTTCCGTTGGTCGAAGACCCGGCGGACCCGATCGGCGTGATGGATCTCGCGACGCATCACGCGCCGCTCGAGGATGCTCCCGGCCTCTATTCGACTTTCCAGCGCAAGGAGGACGGCTGCATCAAGGTCGTCCTCAACCCCTGACCCACGACGAAAGGAAGCGCATCATGAGCGATTCGACGACCGATCCCGAAAGCAATACCCCGGCTGAGCCGAAGCGCCCCGATCCGGAGCAGATGCCGGACGCCGAGGAGATGCAGGAGCCGAGCGCGGAGAAGGACCCCGGTGAGGAGCCCAAGGCCCCTGCTCGCGAGGAGCCCGAACCCAGCCATGAGGCGGTCGGCATCGGCATCATCGGACGGCCGCAGGTCGAACCCGAGCTGGGTGACGAGGGCGAAGGGACGGATGACGCCGAGTAGCGTCGGGCGCGCGCCGTTACAGATCCCAATCGCTCATCGCGTCGCTCGGGTGCAGATGCTCGGGCGTGGACGACTCCGGCCGGACGGTGATCACGACCCTCGACTGAGGCGAGACGAGGACGGAGACGAGGTGCGCGCTGTCGGCGAGGTCGACGAACGTCGGCCTCGACTGCGCGGCTGCTTGGATCTTTGACATGACGTCGACCAGGTCGAGATCTCGCCCGAGCGTGTACTCTCTGCCATCGATCTCGACGTAAGTCGTTGTGCGCCTGCTTTCCCCGTCCATACGAAGAGGGTAGAAGGGCGCATTGGCGGACACTGAGGGCCTTGCGGGATGCTGCAGGAGAAGGTACATGCGCCGGGAAGGCATCGAGTCGCCCCCAGGATCGACTCGGCGGAAGCTATGGCTGCCGACGGCGTCTGATGATCTGGATGAAGCTCGAGACGGCGAGCAACACCATCGCCACAACGGTGAACCAGAGGGTGCCGCCCACCACGCCAGTCAGGATCAGCACAGTACAGAGGATGGCGTAGGAGCCCCCGAAAGTCAGGCCAATCCAAGTCATTGTCGGGTTCACCTCGCGTTGTCGCATACCTCCACCCTCGCAGTCCGGGATAAGGCTGTCGAGCCGTCATGGAAACATCCGGAGGATGAGCCGGCGGACGTTCGACAATCTGGCTGTGCCCGTCGATCCCGTTGCAATGCGACAGATAGCGCATCCCGCGTCGGACAGGCAAGCCCCTGACCGCGGCGCGCGCACTCGTTCTATGTTCGACCGAACAGCAGAGAGCGGAGCCATCATGCCCAAGGGAGACGTCGAAACCTTCCACGAGAACGGTACGTGGCACAACCACGTGACGGGCGAGGCCGGGAACACCGGTGAGACCTACCGGACACAGGCCGGAGCAGCCGAAGAGGGCCGGCAGATTGCGGCCAGCCGTGAGGTGGAGCACATCATCAAAGACAAGGACGGCCAGGTCTCTGAGCGGAACAGCTACGGAAAAGACCCGCGCGACGTCAAGGGCTGACGACCATAGTCACCCGTGGATGTTCAATCCGCTCCCATGTGTTCGGCTGCGGCGTTGACATGTTGAAGCGTGGTCGGCGGCTTCCTATAATGACCTCGACGCCTGATGGGTGAGTTCTCCCTGTCGCCGAGATGAGTGCTCGTCACGCTCGACGCTCTACTCAGCGAAGTGGGGTCTCCGTTCCTTTCAAGCGCACCTGGTTCCGTCTGATTGGAGTGTTGAGATGTCGCTGATGCCTGATCCTCGGTTCGAGTTGAAGAAGGTCACGGACTCGGAGTGGTTGATCCTTGACCACCGTTACGGGCCGAACGATGCGCGTAGGACAGTTGCCTGTGTTCACCAGATGGAAGAGTGTCTGGTCGGTGTGGTCTGGGTGCGCGATCTCCCGTTGCGGGTTTCTTACACGGATGCGGCCGAGGTTCTCGAGGACGTGAACCGCTTCCACTCCAGAAGCCGTTCGCGCCGCCCGATCCAGATTCCGCACTTCCCGCCCCTGGCAGCGACAGCATAGGGCACTCGCAACCGCCGCCCGCCCGAGATCCTTGACATCACACCCGCGTGCTCTACCAACAGCTCGCGCGCGCGCTGCGCGGTCACGGAAAGGCCGTGGCCGAGCCGACCACGGCCCGGCGTGTCCGCGCGTTCAGTCAGAATCGTTTCTGCTGCGTAAGCGACGGATAAGAGCGTCTCCCAGGATCCTGTCCACAAGCCGATCCGAGTCGGCAGTATGTGAAGGTGGTGCCCCTGGAGGGACTCGAATGCGAATTGAGCAATTCGCATCCCGGCATACAACGACAGATTCCGCGTAATTACGGGGGTTTTCGAAGTCGCGACGACATCCAGCTACGTCCGAAAACCGCCAGTTGGAAACAGGATGCGGCCAGAAAGCGGCCACGCCGCCGTCCCGATCCCCTCTGGTGGAGCGGCGCTCGGGCATATGCCGAAACGGGATGCGTTCAGTGTCGAGCTCACCGCATTGTCCGTGCCAAGTATTTGAGCAGTTTGTGACGGCTTGGTTGCATCTGCTGAGCAAACCGCAGATTTGACGCTTGACGCTTCCAGTTGCTGTCACAGGTCGATCGATGGGCCAGACGGCGCGCCCGGGACCTGATGAGGACGGGCCTGTTCCTCGTCGGCGACCCGCATCCTGCTGTGCGGCTCGCGAGTGATCAGATCGACGGCGAGGCCGGCTTCACGAGCCCGAGCCATCATGCGCGTGGCTGTGCTGACGCTCACGCCGAGCTGCTCCGAAACGAGCTTGAGAGGCGCCAGGTTCACCGTCGCCGCGATCCGATACAGTGTCACCGCTTCCCGCACTGTCTCCTCGTAGCTGCGATCGGTGCGTGACCTCACTTCTGCCAGGTACTGGCCGAGCGGCTCGGTCTTGCCCTGCTCTCGGGTCACTTCGACGACGCGCATTGAGGAGACCGCAACGAGGTACTGCACGCGCACGTCGCGGAGCGCGGCAGCAGTCACCTCCGCTCCCTCCTCCGCACGATCGACGCGAACCGATGCCGCCACGGTGCGACGCAGCTGCTCGTCGAACACCACGTGCAGACGGATGGCTCCTGCGACGTTCGCCTCTCCGGTGGCGACAACATCCCACGCTTTCGGGATGCTCACGCCGTCGCCGACATCAAGTCTCTCGCTGTCGGTCACCTCGACTGCAACGTCACTCATATCGTGACCCTTTCACGAATTCGGCGTAGTGAGCAATACATGTCGCGGATTGCTCACGACAGGAGTACGGTGTGGGCAAGTGATGACATGCATTGCTCACGAGAGGAGAAGGACATGAACAGGACAGACACTTCACTCGCCCTGACGATGAAGGATGCTGCCAAGCTCGTCGGCGTCGACTACCGCACGATCAAGCTGGGAATCGAGAGCGGGACCATCCCCACGGTCCAGCTCGGGCCGCGGCGGATGATCCCGCGCGTCCCGTTGCTGCGTGCGTTTGGCGTCGACGCGAGGTAGTCGCGCGGCAAGGCGTTGCCTGGCGCCTAGGCACCGGAGGCACAGCGCGATCCCTATGAATTCGGTGCGCGGTAGCGGTCGGCGCCGTGCGAGTGATCCTATGCGGGTTCCGTGGTACGGATAACGCCGCAAGTCAGGCACGACCAAGCGACGAGGAACTTCTCGTCGTCGAGGATCTCGAATGCCAGCTTGTCGCCGCAGGTCGGGCAGGCCATCGGGTCGGCTTGCGAGTCACGCATGCTGCCAGCCTAGGACGGTGGGGCGTCGTCGATCCCTACCCGTGCGCCGGCTCGATGCGGATCCCCGTACGGGCACCGTTCAATGAGGGCACCATGAGTGTGTGATCCACCGCGGCTGGCGTGAGATCCAACGGAGGGCTTGCAGCCCGGACAACCGTCCTCGGGAGAAGCTCGGGAGACACTTGTGACGCTTGGCTGCGGATACTTCTGAGTTCGTCGCCCCGTCCAGCAACACGATCTCGATTTCCGAAGGCATGTCGGCCTGAGGTCGAAATCGTTCAGCACCTTGCTAGAGGGTCAAGGCCGCGGAGAGCAGGTTTGCTCCGGACCGCGGTGGGATTCGGTTGCGCACGTCAACGGCCGGATTCAAGCTTCCCCAAGACCGTCGACGTCCGGCAAGCTGAGTGCCAGTCAAGGCGAGGAGGCCAAATGGTGAACAAACTTGAAATGGGGACGCGTCGGGTCGGGGACTTCATCGACTTCGACCCGGACACCCCCGAGGTGAAGGTGATCCTCGAGCGCTCGGAGCGAGGGATCAGTATCACACTGCCGTGGTCGGAGCCGGGTAGTCCCTACGCGGGCTGGTTTGTCGGCGATGGATTCATGCAGCCCTCTGTGCTCGAGGGGGAGGAGCCTGCCGAACGGAAGCCCGTCCCGAAGCGGGTCCTCTTCCATGATTCGCATGGCCCGATTCTTCTCACCGGCTGCCGCGCAAAGGGATTCCATGCGAACTTCTGGGGGCCTGGCAGCGGGACGCTCTGGTCACGGGCCGCGATCCTGGGAGTGGACCACGATGTCGAGTACGACAAGCCCCACGGTCTGAAGACCGAGATCTCCGGTCTCCGGGAGTGGCTCGGCGTCACGTCTTGGAAAGAGACATATACCTGGCCAGACGGCCCAGTCGTCGCTTCATTCACCTCGGTTGACGCCGACAGGTTCGAGATCGGTGACGTCGACGGGATCGCGCTGTCATTCGTGCCGGGGTGGGCCGTCGTCCCCGAAAGTGGGCGCGATGCTCGCACCCTGAAAGACCTGATGAGGTGCACCACGCGGAGCACCGACCCCAGGCGCTGGCGCGACCACTACGCCAAGCATCGGGCGATTTGCGACCTCCTCGTGCTGTCCCGCTGGTGGAACGAGTCTTGTGTAGAGGTGCTTGCCTACCGAGAGGATGACCCTCTCACGACGATGGATGGCAAGGAACACGGCGAACAGTGGCGCAACGTCGTGGTGCCTGATGACACGCCGACGGCGCCGCCCAGCGGATACCGCCCCCACATCATCCGGTTCGCCGACCTGCAGGTCGTGGGGATCAAAGCTTGGCTTGCCCTGCATGACGAGTTCTCCCGAGCTCTCGATCCCGTGATCACTTGCATCAACCTGAAAGAGGCCGGTGGTCACACTCGGCTCGCGCACACCGGCCCCGGCCTGGAAGCCTTGGGCTACCTGTTGATGATCCGAGATAGCGTCGCGGAGAAGGACGCGGCCCATGCCTCACTGCGCGCGCGTCTGGAACGAATACTCGCCGATCTCGGGGACAGCTTGCCGTTCGAAGGAGCGGACTGGGTCGACTCATTCGTCGAGGTATACAACGGGATCAAGCACGCCAACCGCGCGGAGCCCGACATGGTAGACGTGCTCAACGCTTGGCAGCGGGGCGTGCTCGTCGTCCGAGCGTGGGTTGCCGCGGAGCTGGGAGTGCCTTTGGACGAGCTGAAGACCCGCCTCAAAGACGACTCGCAACAGCACGGCTTTGTGAAGGCCACATAACCTCCGCCGGATCACCAGGGCAGGTCCGAGCCGGCTAGACCCTGGCCGGTCAGGCAGCTAGGCCTGTGCCTCCTCCGTCCGTCCCGGGGCGTCCAGCGAGAGGGAGTCCAGGACGAACTCCCGGAGGACGGATGGATCGACATCGGGGCTTGGGAGATCATCAAGCTGATACGAGAGCCCGGTCCTCGCTGCCTTCACCTGTTCAAGAAACCGGGACCTCGTATCAGTCGAGACAACCGCCGCGAACTCCGGTTGGGCGAATCGCATCTCGTACGTGATGTCGCTTCCCACCCACCGAGAGAAGCGAACGAAGGCGCTGGCAACGCGCACGTAGCTGTCAAAACTATCGATTGCGTTGTCAAGAATGCCCTCGACCATCTCGACTCCGTAAGACCAGGCGATCAGTTCGATTGAACTGGTCAATCGAATGTGGTCGTCGAGCAACTCATCCTTTCGGGTGCGAACGGCATTGAGCCAGTAGTCGGCGAAGCCTCGAGCAATCGACTTGGCGCGATCACGGTCCCGGAGAACGTTCGTGAACTGCATGATCACCGTGAACGAGTCCACTTCGCCGACCGCTTCGATAACGTCGGCGGCTAGGGCCTGTCCTGCCTCCACGCTCAGCGCGACTTCTCGCGCCAGCCAGGGAGTTAGAGTCGTGCGCGGCGAACCGGGGATGCGAGGGTCCGCGAGGCGACGCCGGACACGCTCGAGCAGAAATTCGACCAATGCGCGGCTGGTCGAGCTTGCATCGCGCCGATGCTCAAACGCGCGCTTGTATCCGAGATTCGCGGTCGCGTCTGCACCGTCGAGCAATGCGATGAGCTCGTCCAGCCGTTCTGACTCTCCTCGGTCGACGAGGTCGTCGACCACAGCCGCGATCAACTCATCACTCACATCATCCTCGGGAAGAGCCAGCAGCAGGTATCGCCCGAAGTAGACCTCATCTGCCACTGATCGTGGATGTGCGTAATGGCTGCTTACTTCGTCAAGACTGATGCCGGGGAACAGTAAGTCGAGCACCCTCGCTATGTCCCGTGGGTCGCCCGCTGGGTCAACGCCGCGGATTCGCGCTAGCCAGTCGTCGAGCGGGATCTTCTCACTAGTAAGCAAGCCGGCGCTTCGGGTCCCAGACTTCAGTTCCGAGTGCCAGCGAGACAGCTGGCTCCAAACGCCATGAGCCTCGAGGCGCAACCATGTAACTCCGGCGTAGTCGAGCACGTCGAGCTCAGCGTCTCGAACGTGAGTTGCGAAGGCCAGCAACTGCGACCGAAAGCGCCCCAGGGTTCGGGGCGTTCTGATCATGGGAGCAAGCACATGTGCGAGTTCGGCCTCACGCTGTAGCCCAAGATCATCCAGGCGGGCGCCGCTTGCCTCCATCAACTGACTCAGCGTCTGGTGGGTCAGTCGTAATGCGGCGGCCCGCGAGATGGGCGGTACTTCGAATGGGTATTGAACGATCTTCTCCATGAAGGAAGTGGCACGCCCCACGGACCCACTAACCTCAAGGAGTTCCTCAATCGTCGCCTGGTCGTACGCCATCAAGTAGTGGATTCCCCGGAACCTGCCGAGCAGTCGCACCACGCGCAGCAAGTTCATGAGCTCGGACCCAGCCAGCCGGTCCACATCGTCGATCACGACCAGCACCCGCGTGCCGACCTCGGCAACGGTTGAAGACAGTTCTTCAAACTGCTTGTGCCAGGGCGGCCGCGATGCGAGGGTGGCGAGCACTTCGTTCGCTACACCGCCGGCCGCCGCGCCCGCGAGGGGCACCGCATTTAGTAAGGGCGCGACAAAACCGGCGTACCGGGCGAACTTCGCGCGCGTCTCCCCAGACGCGGCGACACCAAGTGCATCAGCGAGAGTCGACACGAATTCGAAGGACATTGCACTCGTGTCTCCGCTTGACCACGGCGTGAAGTCCGCAACGATCCAGTCATCAGACAGCTTCGATCTGACCTGCTGGATGATGGAGGTCTTCCCAGACCCCCATTCCCCGACCAGCCCGAAAACTGTGCTTGGATCACTCGCGGTGCTTTCGCTGATTTGAGAGACGACGGTGTCGACAAAGGGTCCGCGACCAAGCTCATCCCCAGTCGCGTCCGTTAGCGGCTCATCGGCCCACGGTGCCGGGTCGTGCTGGTGCCGTTCGTATGCCATGGTCACAGATTGGCACGATCAAGCGTGCGGACCTCTTCACACGCCCAGCCGGGCGTTGCACACCGCTGGAGGGCGCGTCGGGACTGGCACTCGCGACGGGGTCGCTCACGTACTCGAGTCGAGTCGAGGCCGGTTGGTCGTCAACCTGCTACAGCGGGATCTGCCCACCATCTGTCCATTCCACAACCGCGCTCCCCGAGCAGCGTGCGAGAAGATGGGAGCGAACGGCAGATTCGCCACCATTCACCACGGGATGAGGGGTTCTACAGTGACCGACATGGCGGGCTCGGTTTACCGAGGGGTAATCGCGACGACGAAGCCGACCGTTCTTACCTCTGGCGAGCACGTGGTCTTCGCGAGGCAGGCGCTCGAGGGCATGATCACACAGATCGACGGTGGCTTCATTCCGCTCTCTGAAGAGCATCTCACCATCTACCCGCCTTTGGGACGCATCGTTAGTGGGTCGCTCGAGCCGACTGAAGACGGCTACGAGGCGTTGGTTATCGAAGGCGTTACGTTGCCAATCCACGATCGCGATGACGACAACGATCCATTCGCGTCGTCGAGCGACATGCCGGAGGAACCGCCGGAGTCCGTCGAAGTCAACGTGCAGGTTGAGACCCGGAACTTCGAGCCCGAAGTGTGGAGTGAACTCGCGGTTGCCAGCCCGCTTCCCATCCATGAGGTTCAGAAGTGGTCATCGCTGCCGCCCATCGAGTGGCTGCTCGCCATTCCGGTTACGTGGGGCGCGGCGAAGTTCGCAGGCAGCTTCCTCGAGCGTCTCGGAGGGTTGACGGCAGATCGCCTAACCCAGTGGATCGGGCGCGCCTCGGATGCAGCGAAAGAGTCCGGACGCGATCGGTTCGTGACCCTCTCGTTCGACCTCTCGGACGGGCGCCGACTCTTGGGCTTCGTCCCCTTCTCTGCGGGCACCGACCTTACCGAGCTTGGGACCGCCGTCGACAGCGCTGGCAAGCTGGCCGAGATCGCTGGGAGCTGGCGGGATGCAACCCGGGTGGACGCTCAGATCGTCGCATATCTATACTCCGCTGGGCAGTGGCGCCTGGCGTGGTTTGTCACGGATTCGATGGTTCTCAGAACGCCCTACTTCGTCAAGCATCTCCCAGATCCGTCGCGCTTCCTCAAGGAATAGGTTGACCTTCGGCCACACTCAACGCGTCAGGACTCAATCGTCAACAACGGTCGCCTCGTCGATCCATCGGGCCCGCACCGGCACGCTCATCCCGAAGCCGTAGCGTGGGCGCTGCGGAGCCGGTACACCGTGTCGAACTCCACCGCGGCATGCGGATACCGTTCGCGGAGCCCATCACGTCACGAACGCCACCCCGACACCCGCACGGCGAGCACGGCGCCAGTGCGATGTGGACACGGGAGCAACAACGGCTACGCATCAGCGCCCCGACATTCGACGAATCACAGACGCGTACGCATCCAGGGCGTCGAAGATGCCCCGGTGCTGCCACACGCGGCCGCGACTCTTCCCCGTGGTCTCTGTGAGCACGTCCCGTTCGGTGAGCGAATCGAGCGCGCGAAGTGCGGTCATCTCACCGAGGCCGAGCGTGTTCTTGAGGTACTTGACGTTCACCGCGGGCTGACCCACCAGGTGCGGCAGGATCTTCCACGCGGCGGCATCCGCACGGATGCCCGCCATCTTCGCGCGGGACTCGTCGAGCTGCTCGACGAGATCATCGACAAGCTCCGTTCCTGTAGCGGCAGCGATCCTGCTCGCACCGGCGAACGCGCGGACGATCGGGCCGGCGTCACCATCACGGAAAGAGGTGAGCGCATCGAAGTAGCGGGGCACGTCGACGAGGAGGCCGGCAGAGATCGGCACAGCCGTCGATCCGACGAGTCCCTTGTTTCGCAGAATCGACTGCGCGAGAGCGCGGCCGGTTCGGCCATTGCCGTCCGGGAACGGGTGAATCGTCTCGAACTGTGCGTGTGCCACGGCGACTTGCACGAGCACGGGCACGTCCTGGCGTCTCACGAACCGGACAAGGTCCTCGATCGCACCGTGAACACGATCCTGATGTGGTGCGACGAAGTCGGCGACGCGAGGACCAGCTTCGCCCTTCCCGATCCAGACCTGCTCATTACGGAATCGCCCCACATCCCCGGGAGGGAAGCCGGTCTGATGGAGCATCAGCGCTTTGTGCATCGCCAGGATCGAGTCCTCGCTGATGTCATCGGCGAGCTGCAGCGCGGCCTCCATGGCGCGCACATTCCCGACGACCGTGAGCGCGTTTGCCTTGTCACCCTCGTCGATCTCCGCGAGCGCAAGCTGCTTGGCCGACGTCGTGAGCTGCTCAATCTGCGAGCTCGACGCCGACTCCGTACGCAGCAGGATCGCGGTCATCGGCCCCAATGCGGGGTTGCCCGTGCCGAGCTTCCGCTGCGCGTGGTGATCGAACTCAACCAGCTGACGAGTCGCGTCCTCGACGTCCGCCGAATCCTCACTCGAGATGACAGGAGTCCAAGCGGTTATGGTCGGGGGCACCGCTGCGTCATATGTTCCAGTCTGTCGCTCCACTTCGGCTCGCGAGTGAACCTGGGGTGCATGCGGAATCCAGTCGAAGGTCTCGTACGCCACCGCATCGACGGGGATAGGACTACTGGCAGGTGTGGACATGAAACGACATTACCAACACTTATGCGAATAAGTGTTGGTAATGACTCTCGTTGCCAACACTACATCCCGATCCCGCGTTCAGCACTCGATTCCATGGCCACCGCCCCGGCAGACATCGCCGCCTCCCGACGCCGTGCCGCCCGCCGTATCTCCACCTCCGCCGCGCGCACGGCATCCTGCACTGTCAGCTCCGGCGTCCCGCGCTGCATCGACTCGACGAGGCGCTCGCGGGCCGCATCATCCGACCCCGCGACCACGATCGCGAGGTTGTGCACCCGCCCGCGCGTGAGGCCCACATAGAGTCCGGCAGCATCCACATCCGGTCCGACGACCGAGGCATCCGCGGTGTCGCCCTGAACACCGTGCACGGTGGACGCGTAAGCGAGCTGCAGATGCTCGCGCGCGTACCCGGCAGAGACAGCCGCCACCTCGCCACTGTCACCCAGGGAGACGAGAGAAACGTGATCTTCGTGGATGCCGCGGACGATCCACTGCGCGCGATTCTCGACACCCGTGCGCCGATCATTGCGCCGAGTTTGGACAATGTCGCCGACGAGGATGCGCTGCTCCCCGATTCCCAAGGCAACGGCGCTGGCGTCGAGCTCGCCCTGATCAATACGTCGCTGCTGGATGGCGTCATTGATCGCGTCTGCCTCGGCGTTCGAGCCGGACACCAGGGTCACCCTATTGCCGTGCGCGTGCCACTCGAAGTACGCCTCGATCATCCGCTCGCGGGCCGCGTAGTGATGATCCACCCGGGCGACGTGACCGAGCTCCGAAAGCTCAGCGGCGACAACCAGCGCATGCTCGCGGTCCCCTGCGTCGCGGAGCCGTAGCGTGAGCGCGGCGTAGTCCGGATCACGGAAGCGATGCACCGTGTCGAGCTCGACCGCAGCGTTCGCATTCCGAATCGCAGAGCCCATCGCTCCCGCATGCCCCACGGGCAACGCCTGATGCGTGTCGCCGACGAATGCCAGCCCGACGCGTTGCTCGATGGCGAGCTCGGCGAGGGCGTTCGCTGTCTGCAACTCGACCATGCCGGCCTCGTCGACGACGATCCGGTCGCGCGGGCGCAGCGGGAATCGTGTCGGTCCGGCGTACGCGACTCCCGTCGTCGGATCGGTCTCCCCGAGCCGCAGTCGAGTCCAGACCATCGCGCCCGCTTCATCGGCTCCCCAGCGGTATCCGTGGTCGAGAAGCAGCGCGTGCAGGCTGGAAGCTTCGGCGCCGATCTCGCGTGAAGCCACCGACGCCGCCTTCCGGGTCGGTGCGACAACAAGCATCCGCCGTCGTTGCGCCGAGAGCGCGGCATACGCGACCTTCAGCATCGTTGTCTTGCCCGCGCCAGCGGGGCCGGTCACGGTCACGAGCCCGTCGGTGCCGGCGATCGCGCACGCCGCGACGCGCTGCGAGGCATCTAAGGTCGCGTGATCCTCTTGCGGTGCGAGCCTGTTCAGCTCATTGGTTATCAGCGAGCGCCCCGGATGCGCAACTGCGTCCAAGCGGCCAGAGAGACGCACCTTGGCGCGCTGGGTCTCGGTTGCCATGAAGGCTTTGACGTGCGGCGGCGGGTCGTCCGCGACGAGCCGACATACGGTGCGCATGGCGCGTGCCGTGATCTCGACGATCACACCGTCGAGACGGTCACGCTCGGTGACGATGCCCGTGCGTGAGAGTGCGCGGACCGCGCCGGCGCGGATGTCGAAGTTGCTGAATCGTCCACCGCAAGAGGTGGATCTCTCGTCCGCGTCGACAACCGCTCGCGCAGCGAGCAAATCCAGATTGACGGCATCCAGGGCTGCCGCGACGACGGATCTCGGCGTCAGAGGGACGATCAGGTCTGGAGCGATCGCCGTGATCTCGTCGTGGACGTGCTCCTCCCAGGACGCCTCGTCGAGCTCGGCCGGCTTGTTCGGTCGCGCGATGGCCCATGCGCGCCGATCGATCTGTTGGAGTGCTTCGACGCTGGGCGGTGACCCTCCGTGTGCCACCGACCACTCCGCGATCAGGCGCGCACGGTTCGCCTCGATCTGCGCGGACCGTCGCGAGAGCGGACGCACAGCTCCTGCGAGTTCGGCAATCTCCCCCGCATCGTCGAGCGTGTACCCGTGGCGCGCGAGCGCCGAGATCCAGGCTGGATCTGTGCGAGCGGCGAGCTCCCCCTCGGCGTTGACAACCGTGTGCAGCTTCATCGCGACGCGCGAGTCGAGGTTCGACCACCTGCCGTCGACCCCGAGCACTTTGATGTTGAGCCAGAGGTGCCGGTGGATGTGAGGGTCAAGTGCGCGTGAGCGCCGGTGCTGCAGCTCGACGACCTCGAGGCGAGCGATCTCCTTTCGGACGAGTCCGCCATGTCCGCGGCGAGCGTTGAGCTCGGTCTGCCAGGTGAGCAGGATGCGGTCGCGCAATCGGTCCTGGAGTGCTTCGAACTCGGCGGCAAGTTCCGGGTGCAGCAAAGCGGCGACGCTGTATGACTTCGGATGGTTGATTGTTCCGTCGAGCAGCAGGTCGGCGTCCGGGCTCAACCGCTGGACCCCACGCTCCTCCCCCGTGATCGGATCATGTCCGGTGAGCCAGACCCGAAGGCTGCCAGCCGTGAGGTCGTCGGATGTGATGACGCCGTTGTCGACGACGAATCGGGCGACGGTGGAATCGGATGCCGCACTGTACGCCTCAAGCGCTTCCGCGCCGGTCGTGGGGTGGATGTGGGCGTCGCAGGTGCCCTTAAACGCGTACGAGATCGCCTGCCGAACCCCGCGGGATTCAGCACCTCGCTTCCAGCGCTCGAGGCCTCCTCGCATGTCGTCAGAGTAGGCTCAAGTTTGCCGATTAGCCAGGGATTTTTCCGCGTTGTAGGCAACTGTAGCGAAGCGGTCCTAGAGGTCTTCGTCCACCGTGGGTGCCTGCGTGCATTGCACTTGCTTGTTCGCGTGTTTGACGCGGGTTGATTACGAGCCCGCCGGCGCCGCCTTCAGGGGCAGCCGAATTCCTACCACGTCCGCTTCGGCGTGAATCGGTTTCGGCAGGGGGTTTCGGCGGATCGTCTTCGGCGTGCCGCGCAGGTTCCCTGTCGCAGGAGACAAGGTCGCCGGACACGATCGTTTGGGAACTGGCACAGGACGAAGTGCGGGGCACGACCGACAGGTGGCCCAACCCGCCGCTAGCCTGAGGTGACCAACAAGGGGGTACCCGGTGGGGAACGAAGAAGTAGAGCCCGTCGAGATTCGAGCCGTGTCCGAGCAGCGGTTCAACGCTCACGTGGTCTGGGCGCGCGGACCTGGAGGGTTGCCGCCGATCAAAGAGGTTGAGTGGCTGGAGATTCAGCCCGCGCGAGTGTTCGGGACGATCTTTCTGGACCTCACCGACAAGGACCTGCACAGCGCCGTCATGGCTCCGGACCTCGCTGGCAGGTACCGCGGCGTGGAGATCCTTCAGGATCACGCGGACATCCGTGAGGCCGTAGAGCGGACTGCGGCGAGCATGGCTCGTGTTCACAACGACTACGACGACGAGCGAGCACAGGGCGATGAGAAGCCTTCGGTGGACTTTTTTGCGAAGCTGGCGAAGGAGAGCAAGCTGCACGAACGTTTCAAGTACCTTCGTGACAGCCCGAGTGCCATTGCGGCGAAGCGGCTGATCGAGGTCGCGATGCGCTGGTACGAGAACCAGGACGGCTCCTACATCGAGCAGTTTCAGACGACCGGCTTCGATGCGCGGGTCTGGGAACTCTACTTGTGGGCCGTGCTGAGGGAGGCGGGACATCGGGTAGAGCACCCTAAGCCTGCGCCTGACTTCTTGGCACGAGGCATCGTGGGCGACTTCTATGTGGAGGCAACCACCTCGAACCCTCCCCCTGCCAGTCAGGTAGTCCCGCTCCCCACGACCGAGGAGGACATCTTCGAGTACGTGCACAACTACCTGCCAACTCGGTTCTCGGGTCGGCTGTGGGAGAAGCTGAACGACAAGGGGTACTGGACCCGCGAGGGCCTGGATCTGGCTATCCCGTTCGTCATCGCGATCCAGGACTTCCACCATCCTCTCTCTATGACTTGGAGCCAATCGGCCCTCTACGAGTACCTGTACGGTGTGCGCATCGAAGACGTGGAGAGCGAGGGCAAGATGCAGAGGGTTGAAGTGCCGGTTGCTCAGATCAAGTGGGGTACGAAGGAGTTCCCTTCGGGCTTCTTCAAGTTGCCCGACTCGGAGCACGTGAGCGCTGTCGCATTCAACGCGGCTGGAACACTGACCAAGTTCAACCGCATGGGCATCGCGGCGGGCATGGGCGATCCGAGTGTGGCGGTGAAGCACGAGGGGCGACGCTTCTCGAAAGACAACACGGGTGTTGAGGAAGCCTTCTCGCAGATGGTGACTCCCGGCTACGAGGAAGACTGGATCGACGGCTTCACCGTCTTCCACAATCCGAATGCGCTCAATCCGCTTCCCTTCGAGGCGTTCCCAGGAGCCGCACACGTCTTCGAAGAAGATGGGTTACGCAAGCAGGTCTTCCCCACCGGTCACCTCGTGTCGAGCACGACGGAGATCGTGTCGCACAACTGAGGGTGTCCGTAAACCATCGCTTACGGCAGGCGATGACGAGACAGCGAGGCACCTCCGCATGCACAGTGGAGCCTTCAACGAAAACGATTCGCGACCGTGGTGGGTCGCGGAACCCGGTCGAGCGCCTCGCGGGTGCACGGGGTCTTCAGTCATGTCGTCCCGCGAGTGAAATTCACACGCATTGCTCGTACTTTCAAGAAGCATCGATGATGCCGGCGTGCAGCGCCGCGCAGATAGATGAAAACACCCTGATCCATGGCGGAAGCGACGGCTGTCGACTCATGCGCATCCCCGCGCAGGGGGCGTGTCTATTCATCCCGATAGAGTCAGGTGCAGGATGACGACAGGAGGAACGGCCAAAATGCAGATGCTCAGTGCAGAGGATCTCGTACCGGATGAGCCGCTTGGCGCTAGGGCAGCAAATATCGGTGAGAACGACGATCTGTTGCACCACCGTGTACTCGCCCGGCGAACAGCGGAACTGGCCATCTCCTCGCCCGGAAACGCGAACATAGCTCTTTTCGGACCGTGGGGATCGGGCAAGAGCAGCTTCAACGCGCTCTTGCGTGAGGAACTAGGCAAACAGAAGTCCAAGACTCAACATGTCACATTCGATGCATGGAAGAACGCGGGCACCGGTTTCCGCACGAACTTCCTGTCCGAGATCGCCGCGCAGCTGAAGGCAGACGTCGCGATCTCGGACAGGCTGTTTCAAGCCACCACGTCAGTCCAAGGGCCGCTTTCCGACCGGAAATGGAAGCCGCTTACCCGGTTGCTCATCCTGATCGGTGTCCTGGTCGGTGTCTTCGTTGGTCTGCCTGCCGCGTGGACCGGTGCGCAGGTTCTCTCGGGTGTCAAACGCGGCTACCTCAGTCTTCTCGTTGAGAACATCGGTGGATTCGCGAACATGGCGGCGGGTGGCACCCTTATCGTTGTTGTCGCGTTGGCGATCATCGAGCTGTCGAAGGTCACGGTATCGAAATCGACGCCAAGTCACGTCGCGCAGTTCGGCAAGCTGTTCGATGAAATTCTTGAGACGAAGGAGAAGCACCGCTTCGTCATCTTTGTCGACGAGCTCGACCGGTGCACTCCTGCTGACGTGATGGCGACTCTGGAGGGCCTTCGCACGTTCCTCGGCCACAAGGACTGCGTCTTCGTCGTCGCGTTCGACCGCGAAGCGGTCGCTGGAGTCATCGCCAACCAGTTGAGAGAAAGCGCCCCTCGGGACAACGTAGCTCCCTACTACCGGACGAGTGGGGAGTATCTCGACAAGATCTTCCAGTTCCAGCTGGCGCTCCCCCCACAGCCTGTGCACACGTTCCGAAGGTTCGCTAGCTCGCTCGTGCGGGAACGAGGAGGGGTGTGGGCTCAGCTTCGATCTCACGATCCCGACCTTCTGGACCGGGTTGTGAACATCTTGTCACCGATGCACCTTGCTAGTCCTCGGCGCACCAAGGTTCTGCTGAATGACTTCGCGCTGAACGCGAGAATCTATGAGGGCTTGAACTTCAAGTGGTTGGAGAGGGCTGAAGAAATCGCAGTCCTCACCGTTCTCCAAACAGAGTTCCCTCGTCTTGCAGCCGACCTCGAACGCGAGCCGGCACTTATGCGATACCTGTATCGCCTAGACACCGCCAAGCCCACCCGCGCGTCTCTTCTAGCTCTCGTTAATCAGTACGTTGGCAACGACAAGCGCGAGACCGCTCTCGATGAAGTTGTCGGCGAAGACCGGCAGGGGGCTGTGAAGGAGAAGCTCGAGGAGAACCTCGAACGCTACCTGCGCCTACTGCGGGAACGGAACGTTCCCGAGCCTCGGGCCGATCTGATCATGATGCATTCGGACGGGTCGCTGCTCGCATTCGACGATCCGGGTGTCTATCACGAGCTACTCTCCGCCGCCGACGTACCCCGATCTGATTTACTCAATGCGCTAAATCAGGCCAGCGACCACGATCTTGGACAGGCAATCCGCTACCTTCTAGACCAGACGGAGAAGGAAACCAAAGACGTCTCGGATCGACTCGTCGTTCTGGTCGGGGAGATCGCGGCCGCGCTTACCGCCGTCGAACCAGAACTTGCGCGCCTGCTGGCCGGTCGAGTCTCGCCCGCCGTCGACGGCATGACCGTTCAAAGCCTCCAGGGATACGGCAGGGCTGCCACGGTCGGTTACACGCGCGCGGAAATGCAAGCGATACTCGCGGTGGCCGAGGAGCAGACTGGCGTTGGCGTCGCGAAGGTCATTTGGTTCCTCCAAGATTCGATAAAGGACGAAGACTGGGTGGATTCCCGCGCAAGCCTGTTGCCCGCGATCCTCAAGCACGCTGTTGCGGAGCCAGATGTGGCATCTGCGTTCTTTGTGAGGTTCTCTCAGGACCTAGACGCGAATCTGAGTTTCGAGCAGATCGAGGGTCTCGCTGCCGCGCTCTCGGCGACCGCTCCGGAACCTGTGGAACCGACGGCGGCAACGCCCGCGGCGAAAGCTGTGGCGGATGAGCAAGATGTGGAGAACAGAGCAGCCTACGAACAGCAACGCGAAGCATATCGAGGTATCGCTACGGAGATAACCTCCGGCTGGACCGAGATGGCACTCGGGTCGACGCTTCGACGTGACCTGCTGCGCGTCCTTCGACGGGCGGACAGCCAAAGGGGCTTCCTCGACGTCCATGACGCCCTGATCGACCGCGACATCGAGCGTGGTCAGGGAAGCGAAGCGAACTCGCTGCTCCTCGACGCGATTCATAGGACGCCCGCGCGCGCGAAGACCCGATGGGTCGCCAAGCTGGACGGCAGCGTACCGGTTTCAGCGTCGCTTAAGCATGATGCCTTGCGCGCTGTCATCAAGCTCGTCACCGACAGCAGCAACGAGTCGCGTCGTGAGGGTGGCGCGATCGCAGGTCAGAAGGTCGCGAGCCTGCCGGCTGACGAGTTCGACCTGGCAGAGATTGTCGAGCTGATCCGAGGTGATCTCAAGGCGGACTGGGACGAGTACTCCGACTCGAGATTCGAGACCCAACTACGGCTGATTGCGATCTTGGACGCCCTCGGTAGTGAGGCGGCGACCACCGAGGACGTCCGCGAAGAGCTCTATTTGGCCGCCATCGACTCCGCGCAATCAGAGGCGGCGCCAGTGGACGTCATCGTCACGGCGCTCGAATCTGAGAAGCCCGTTTGTGCCGCGCAAGTCGCGGCAGCGCTAGTCGCGAAGCAGCCATGGGAGGAAGCCAATCCGGAGCTTGCGCTACGCGTGCTTCTTGCCGCCCACCACCGTGCGCTCTCCGATGGCATAGCTATCACCCATCTCCCAGTGACCGCGCTATCTGCGGTGAGCGATCCGAAAACATCTCGTACACTCACAGCTTCTTGGTTGTCGACGGCTCCGCCTGTCACGGAGATTGAGCAACTGTCAAGCGTGACAACGCTGCCTCAGGACGCGTGGCGCCGTTTCGGCGAGAACTCAGATGAGATACAGCGAGGTCAGGCATGGAGATTCCTGGTCAAGAGAGATCCTCGTATCGGAGACCTGCACGCGCTCAGTGCAGACGGTCAGGGCCTCGACGTTTACGAAGAGACCGGAGCCGGAGTTCGCTCAGCTAAGACGATCCCGCTACGCGAGCGAGCGGTGAAGGTGTTCCTCACGCTTCCTGTTCGCCGCGAGGCCGCGGATGAGGTTCGTGCGATGGTCAAGGTGATGGCGCAGGACAACAAGCGTGGAGAGTTGGCTCTGGGAATCCTCCTCCTCAAGGCATACCGAGACGTCCTCCCCGGGTCAGCCGTCAAGTCACTGCGTCCGCTCGTGTCTTCGTGGGCCGAAGAGGGCGAAGGGCTTGTCGCTAAGCGTGACATCTCTTGGCTTGTCGACCATGGTTTCGCCACTAAGAGTTCGTCTCTTTGGGGCGTTGTGCGGAAGATGTCCAAACGCTGACCTGATTACCGCTCCACAGGCGTCGACGATGAGCTGCCGGCGGCCGCGGCCGAGAGCCTCGCCCTGGGTGAAGGAACAGCCGATCCGGTTCTCGGGCCTCAGGTGTCCCGTTTCACCTCCGCTCAGCTCTAAATGAGTCGAGGGGAACTCTCCGAAACGGGGCAGCGCCTCGCCGACCTCAATCGCTGGGCGAGTCGAGCGATCCTTGTCGCGCCGCAGGGCCCCTCATCAGAGCGCGATCGGGCCCGCGGCTGCGCAAGCATGATAGCCATGTCCGCGGCCACGCCAGCCCTCACGCCGCTCCGCTCCGACAATCAGCCGCCCCAGCGATCGGGCGCGGCGCAGTGCTCGTCGCGAACGGCTGCTAAGCGGAGCGCGCCAGCGCGGAGTCTGCAAGGAGTGAGCGGCGAGAACGGAGCCGTGCCCGATCGCTACACTCTCGGCGTCGGAGGGAGGCTTCCCTTCCGCCCCAACGCCAGTTGGGGACGTGTTCCTTCATCTATCCACATCTGTCGTCGGTCGCGTTGACGGGGCCCCACAGGTGTTCGACACTAGGCGCATACTGACCATCAAGCCGGCATCGATCGGAGGTCGAGATGGGCACCATCACCCCATATGAAACGGTGAACGGTCGCCGGTACCGCGTGCGCTATCGGAAACCGGATCTCTCCGAGGCGCAGAAGCGCGGCTTCACGACGATGCGGGAGGCGCAGCTGTACCTGTCCATGGTCACGACGTCGAAGTCGAAGGGCGAGTACATCGATCCGTCCACGTCCCGGGTTCCGGTGCGGATGTTCGCGGACAGCTGGTTGCGATCCAAACGCCCGCCGATGTCGAAGCCGTCGTACTACATGACGCTCGCGCGGGCGTGGAAGAACCACGTGGAGCCGGTCTGGGGTGACCGGGAGATCTGGTCGATCCGGCGCTCGGAAGTGCAGGATTGGGTTTCCGACCTCGCGACACAGAGGTCTCGTACCGTCGTCTTGCGCGCGCTCGGTGTCCTTGCTGGCATTCTCGATGTCGCGATTGACGATCGGCGGCTCGCGAGCAATCCGGCCCGTCATATCCGCAGCCTTCCTCGAAAGGGGCCGGGCAAGCGCCGTGTGTACCTCACGCACGACCAGGTGGCAACGCTGGCGGCGTGCTCGGCGCACCCGACGCTCGTGCTGACGCTGGCGTACACCGGACTGCGCTGGGGCGAGGCGACAGGCCTGCGTGTGCGCAGCGTGAACCGGCTGCGACGCCGCTTCGTCATCGAGGAGAACGCGGTGATGATCGCGTACGAGATCCATGTCGGCACGCCCAAGACGCACGAGAAGCGCTCGGTGCCCTACCCCGAGCGTCTGGCCGCGATGATCGAGCAAGCATGCGCGGGGAAGGGCCCGGAAGGGTTGCTGTTCGGCGACGGGGTCAATCACATGCGCAACTCGGGTGCGCAGGGCTGGTTCGCGAACGCGGTCCGCCGCGCACAGGCGATGGACCCCTCGATCCCGCGGCTCACCCCGCACGATCTTCGCCACACTGCCGCCTCGCTCGCGATCAGCTCGGGTGCGAATGTGAAGGCCGTGCAGCGGATGCTCGGGCACGCGTCGGCGGCGATGACGCTGGACACCTACGCTGATCTCTTCGACGACGATCTGGATGCCGTCGCGGCCCGACTGAACGCCGCCATGCCGCTGATTGCGCTGCCGGCGGGGCCACAGACCCGCTACGCCCGACCGAAGTGACCGCAGAGAGCAGATTGCTCAGTTCTCCGACAGCGCGCACGATGTCCGAAATGCTCGATTTCGGCGTCTGGAGACGCTCGACGAAGCCCCTTGGCGGACCTCGTCTGCGGCTCGTTTCGGGCTCATAGGAATTTCAAATGCGGCCAAAAAGCGGCCAAAAATGAGTTTTCTATGGTCTGACCACGGAAGAAAGTCCTGGTCAGGGTCAAAAAGAGACAGTGCCCCTGGAGGGACTCGAACCCCCAACCGTTTGCTTAGGACGCAACTGCTCTTCCATTGAGCTACAGAGGCTGGCCAGACAAGTCTATCCAGTCGATCGGGCGGCACGAGAATCGCGCATGCACGACGCACGCCGAGTGTCAGTCACCCACCCGGATGATCGTCTTGCCCTTCCGGCGCTCGGTCGGATTGAGCGCCGCGACCGCGTCATCCAGATCGGCGATCGTTCCGATGTTCGTCCGCAGCCGCCCGTCTCGAACTCGCTGAACGATCTCGCTGAGCTGCGCGCGGTCGGCCTCGACGACGAAATCGATGGCCAGGCCGTCGACGGGACGCGACTCGGGCGGCGCGACCACTGTAACGAGCGTTCCGCCGGGCTTCACGAGAGCAGCGGAGCGACGCTGGATGTCGCCGCCGATGACGTCGAACACCAGATCGATGCCGCCGACGTCCTCCAGCCGATCTCGTTCCAGATCGACGTACTCGTTCGCTCCATAGTCGAGCGCCTTCTCCCGATCGGCGGCACGACCCGTTCCGATGACGTATGCACCCGCCTCATGCGCCAGTTGGATCACCATCGCGCCGACGGCTCCTCCCGCGCCATGCGCGATCACGCTCTGCCCTGCTTGCAGTCGCCCGTGTACGAACAACCCCTGCCAGGCTGTGAGCCCGGAGATGGGAAGACTCGCGCCCACGGTGAAATCGACATCTCCGGGCAGCGGTGCGAGATTGCGCGATTCCATCGCGACGTACTCCGCCAGCGTGCCGTCGCGGTGCCAGTCGGCAAGGCCGAAGACCCGCTGCCCGACCGACAATCCCGTCGTCCCGTATCCGAGCTGCTTCACGACTCCCGCCACCTCGTGCCCCAGGATCGACGGCGTCCTCACTCGCCCAGCTCGATCCATCCACGTGGATGGCCACTCCAGCTCGGTCGGGACGAATCCGGCAGCGTGAACCTCGACGATGACGTCGTTGAGCGCCGGAGACGGGTCAGGCCGTTGCACGATCGTCATGCCTGCCAGGCCGGCGGCCTCATCGGCCGCCACTACCGCTCTCATCGATGCTCCTCGCTCAAGCGGCGAGCGCGAGATACGGTTCCCAGCACGGGTCGCTGCGCTCGGTGCCGCGAACGGTCCAGCTGTTGCCGTTCGGTTGACGCGGCACGAACCGCAGTTCCCAGCGCATCTCCTGAGGCGTGCGGTCGCTCTTGACGTTGTTGCACCGCAGACAGCACGCGACGAGGTTCTCCCACGAGTCCGCTCCCCCGCGTGACCGCGGCATGACGTGATCGATCGTGGATGCCGCTTTGCCGCAGTATCCGCATCGATGATTGTCACGACGCAGCACACCGCGCCGGGTGACCGGCACCCGGCGGCTCATCGGCACGCGTACGTATCTCGACAGGATGATGACGGCGGGTCTGTCGTACGGGCCCCCAGAGGCCCAGACGGGATCGTCCTCGACCCGTTCGATCACGGTCGCCTTCTGATTCATCACGAGCACCAGGGCTCGTTTGAAGGAGACCACGGCCAGCGGCTCGTATCCCGCGTTCAGAACTAGTGTGCGCATCGTCATCCTCTCGATCCGCCGGGACGGCTTCCCGGCACTCTCGACTCACACGACGCCACACGGGCGGCAGACGATACGCAGAAACGAAAAAAGACGCCGCCCTACGGACGACGTCTTTCGCACACGACAAGCTCAGTGCATCCCTGCGGGCAATGCCGAAGGACGTAACGACCGAGTGCATCCATGGTGCGGATGCTCGGAGTTCGTTCCATCAGCTTCTCCCGTCCGTGCGACGACGGGAACAGGTTAGCCCATCACCCTGACGGATGACGAAACGACGGGTGAACGCTCAGGCGCGTGTCGCCTGAGCCGACGAGGACGGACTCAGCCGGCGTTGGCGGCGAGCCAGCCGTACGGCTCGTACAGGCCGCCGTTGACCCACACCTCGAAGTGCAGGTGGTTCGCCGTCGAGCGACCGGTGCTTCCGACGAAGCCGATCAGCTGGCCTGCACTGACGGTCTGACCCGCCTGCACCTGCCGCGAGCCGTACGTCATGTGTCCGTACGTCGTCGCGACGCTCTGCCCGCCGACCACGGAATCGATCATGACGGCGACGCCGTATCCGCCGATGCTCTCGGCCGATGCGCGGACGACACCCGCGGCAGCGGCGTAGATCGGCGTGCCCTGAGGTGCGAGCATGTCGGCGCCGTTGTGGCCGCCGCCGATGGTGCGGCCCTGGGTGTACGAGCCGCGAGGAAGCGGGTAGCGCACCTCTCCGGATCCCGGCGAGACGAGCGCATAGTTGCCGACGTCGAAGCTTCTGGACGACGCACCGCTGGATGCAGCGGCCGCGGCGGCGGTTGCGGCGGCGCGGGCCTTCGCGGCTTCCTCCGCCTTCTTCGTGGCGATCTCTTCGGGGGTGGTCGCACCGTAGGTCGAACGGTCGAGCGGCGAGGCGGTCGCGGCGGATGCCACGACCAAAGACTGGGCGTCATCCACGGCGACCTGCTGCAGCGTGGTTGCGGCATCGACGGGGCCGGACGAAGCGGCATACGCAGGCAGAGCGACAGCGGCGACCAGGGCGCCGACGGCACCGAAGATCACGATCGAACGCATCGGCTTCACCATGGTTCGCGCGACCTGACGCGGCGCGACAGGGCGTCGGCGCTTCGGGGTCTGTTCAGATGTCGTGGTCGGTTCGATGTCTGCGGCCAAAAGGAAATCCTCCTGCGCCTCAGCGCTCGGGTGCGCTGGCTCGTCGGCACTCTGCTTCTCGGGGCACAAGCTCGGGGTACTTCGTGCGATCTGACCGTGGAGACGACGAGCCGGGGAGGCGATCTTCACGGGGTTGTCCCCGGCGGGCTTCTTCGCCGACGACCTGTCCGAGGTTACCGGAAGATAACGATCATGTCACCCTGTCGGCCTGGCAATCTTCCGAGAGGGGTCAGGCGGCCTCGCCGACGAGGAAGATGTGCGACGCGAGTTCGACCGGAAGCTCGAGACCCTCATCGTTGCCGTCCATCTCGATCAGGACGTATCCCTCGCTGTAGCGGTAGTTGCCGCGCGCACCGGGAACGACGCCGGCTTCGCGCAGTTGCTGGAGCAGTTCAGGGTCGACCTGGGCGGGCTCCGCGAGCCGTCGCACCGTGCCTTCGATGGGCTCGCCGGCCGCGTTGAGCTTCTGCACGAGACCGATCACGCCCTCGTCGAACGTGCGAGCCGGAGCATCGCCGAGCTGGTCGAGACCGGGGATCGGGTTGCCGTACGGCGACTCCGTCGGGTGACCGAGCAGCTCGACGAGGCGACGCTCGACCTGCTCACTCATCACGTGCTCCCAGCGACAGGCCTCGTCATGGACGAAGGCCCAGTCCAGGCCGATGACATCGGAGAGCAGGCGCTCGGCCAGTCGATGCTTGCGCATGACGTCGACGGCCTTGCGGCGACCTGCATCCGTCAGCTCGAGCGTGCGGTCCTCCGACACGACGACGAGACCGTCGCGCTCCATGCGACCGACGGTCTGCGAGACAGTCGGTCCTGAGTGACCGAGCCGCTCGGAGATGCGCGCGCGAAGAGGAACGATGTTCTCCTCCTCGAGCTCGAGGATGGTGCGGAGATACATCTCCGTGGTGTCGATCAAGTCCGTCATCTGGCCCTCCGGGGTCTTCTTAGGCAAGCCTACATTCCCGCGAAGACGTCAGGCGGAGTCACAGTGGACTCAGCGCTCCGAACGCGCCCTAGAATCGACGCATGGCGATCGAGATTCCCCGTGACCTCCTGCCCGTGGACGGCCGTTTCGGCTGCGGCCCCTCGAAGGTGCGCCCCGCGCAGCTCGAGGCGCTGGTCACCGCGGGAGCGAGCATCCTCGGCACCTCCCACCGTCAGGCACCGGTGAAGAACCTCGTCGGCAGCGTCCGCGAACAGCTCGCGAGCCTGTTCCGCCTGCCGGACGGCTACGAGATCGTGACCGGCAACGGCGGTTCGACCGCGTTCTGGGATGCCGCGGCCTTCGGCCTCATCGAGCGTCGCAGCCAGAACCTCACCTTCGGCGAGTTCGGCGGCAAGTTCGCAAAGGCCGCTGCCGCCCCGTGGCTCGAGGCCCCCGACGTGCGCAGCGCTGAGCCCGGATCGCGCGCAGCCGCGGAGGTCGTCGACGGGGTCGACGTCTACGCGTGGCCGCACAATGAGACCTCGACCGGCGTCGCCGCGACGATCGAGCGCGTCACTGCGGACGGCGCTCTGACGGTGATCGATGCGACAAGCGCCGCAGGCGGCATCGACTTCGACGTCACGCAGACGGACGTGTACTACTTCGCCCCGCAGAAGAACCTGGGATCCGACGGCGGCCTGTGGTTCGCAGCCATGTCGCCGGCCGCGATCGAGCGGATCGAGCGGATCGCGGCCGGCGACCGCTACATCCCGGAGTTCCTCAGCCTCAAGAACGCCGTCGACAACTCCCGCCTGAACCAGACGCTGAACACGCCGGCGCTCACCACACTGCACCTGCTCGACTCGCAGCTGCAGTGGATCAACGACAACGGCGGCCTGGCCTGGGCCGGCGCCCGCACCGCGGAGTCGTCCCTGGCGCTCTACGACTGGGCCGAGGCATCCGCCGTCGCGACGCCCTTCGTGACGGATCCGGCGCACCGCTCCCCCGTCGTCGTCACGATCGACTTCGACGAGTCGATCGACGCCGCGGGCATCGCCAAGACGCTGCGTGCGAACGGCATCGTGGACACCGAGCCGTACCGCAAGCTGGGCCGCAACCAGCTGCGCATCGCGACGTTCGTCTCGATCGAGCCCGACGACGTTCGTCAGCTCATCCGCTCGATCGACTACGTGCTGGAGAACAGCGGCGCCTGAGGGCAGGACCGCCCGCGCGAACCGGGGATCAGCAGCGCGAACTACTCCTCTTCGTCGGAGTCGTCCGAGTCGGACTCGTCGTCCTCATCGGACTCGTCGTCGTCGGAGTCGTCCTCGTCGGACTCGTCGTCGTCGGCCGAGTCATCGAGCTCGTCGATGTCGACGCCGTCCAGGTCACCGGCGTGCAGGATGTCGGGCTCGTCGTCCTCGTCGAGGTCGTCGTCCACGTCGTCATCGTCCGAACTGCTCGACGCGTCGTCCCCGCCGTCCTCGCCAGACTCGGCAGCCGCCGCGGCCGCCTGCTCCGCGAGCTCCGCCTGGTGTGCGCGGTACTCCGCGAGCCGCTCCGCCCACGGCACCCACTCGGGTGCGAGCAGCGCACCCTCGTTGGGCAGCAGCTCGACCTCGAGCACGGTGGGCTCGGCATCCTCGACGCGCGCGACCGTGACCGTCCAGTACCACCCGGGGTAACCGGGAAGCCTGTTCTCGAACCGCAACGAGACGGAGCCGTCCTCCTCGACGATGTACCCGGCCGCAGGGCCGATCGTCGAGGCCGGCGTGACCTCCTGCAGAGCGGCGAGCGCGAGATCGTGCGCGCCGACCAGGCGGTCGTCCGCTTCGGCAGAGGGATCAGGCGTCGAGGTCATCGGCGACCTTGCGGAGCATGGCCGCGATCTTGCGACCGTGACTGCTGGAGGGGTATCGACCGCGACGCAGGTCGCCGCCGATGCCGTCGAGGAGCTTCACGAGGTCCTCGACGATGATCGCCATGTCGTCGGCGGGCTTGCGCTTGGCCTTCGACAGGCTGACCGGGGCCTCCAGCACGCGCACGGAGAGCGCCTGGAGTCCGCGCTTGCCGTCGGCCACGCCGAACTCCACGCGGGCGCCGGACTTGACCGTGGCGCCGGCGGGCAGGGCAGAGGCGTGCAGGAAGACGTCCTGGCCGTCATCTGTGGCGATGAAGCCGAAGCCCTTCTCGTCGTCGTAGAACCTGACCTTGCCGGTGGGCATGGGGAAACCTCGCTGTGTGATGGTGCCGATATGAAGGCACGCGCGTACGCGGCCACCCCCAGCCTACCGGTGTTCCAGGGACTAGGCTGAGACGGATGAGCACGCAGAATTCCGGGCCAGAGGTCCCCGTCAGTCGACTCGATCGCATCCTCGCGTTCACGGCCCTGACGCTGGCGGCGCTCTCGGTGATCTGCTTCTTCGCCATCATCATCGGCAGCTGGGTCGGAATGGATCAGCATGCGTTCGGCGAAGGCATCTGGCCGATCGTCGGCGCGATTCCGCTGTGGGGTCTTCCCCTCGCGTTCGTGATGATCATCGCGCTTCTGATCATCACCTTCGTGCGGAAGGGACGCGCCGCCAAGCGCTCCTGAGATGAGCACGCATGCCCGCCCGCTCGCTGTGTGGCTGGCCGCTGCGCCCGACGCGCAGCTGGCGGCGCTGTTCGCGGCGCGCGGCGTGCGCGCGGATGCCGCATGGGCCGACTTCTTCGACGCGGCCGAAGCGCTGCTCGACCAATCGTCGATCGACCGGATGCTGCCGCGTCTGACCGTCGACGAGGCGAGGGCGCTCCGCCACGCGACCGATGGCGACGCCCCAGGCGCTGACGTCGATGGCCTGATCGCACTGGCGCTGCTGCGGCCCGATGGCACACCGTATCCGCCGGTCGCGGAAGCCGTCGCAGCACGAGAGCTGCCGCCTCACATCGACATCGCCGACCCTGAGCCCGCGGATTCCGTCGCCGCGGCACGGGCGGCCGAACGGGCCTTCACGACCGTCGCAGCGGTCGCCGATCTGGTGCTGCTCGCAGCCGAGACGCCGCTCGCCCTGCTCACCGGAGGCGGCCTGGCCGCGGGTGAGAAGCGCCGTATAGCCGAGAACGGCACGCCCGCAGAAACGCTCGACGACCTCGTCGCCATCGCTCTCGACGCCGGCATCCTCATCGCCGCGGATCGCCGACTGCATGCCACAGCCACCGGCGAGTCGTGGTTGCGGCTGCCGGCATCCGATCGATGGATCGAGCTGGCCGAATCGCTCCGCTCCGCCCTTCCCCGCGGCCTGCGGACCACGGACGGAGGCTGGCTGCCCACCGACGCGTGGGACCGCCAGTATCCGTGGGACGCGACGTGGAGCGACCGCGTTGCGGGGATCGCGGCTCGCGCCGAGCTGCTCGGGTTGACCACGGCGGATGGCTCGGAACCGGAATGGGCCCGCCCCCTGAGACTCGGCGAAAGGGCGGACCCGACGGCGTTGCAGCAGATGCTGCCCTCCGAAGTCGACCGCATCTTCCTGCAGAACGACCTGACCGCGATCGCGCCCGGCCCCCTCGAGCCCGCGCTGGACGTGCGACTGCGGCACATCGCGGAACGCGAGTCCGCAGCGCAGGCATCCTCGTATCGATTCACGGCGGATTCGATCGCGCACGCCCTCACCTCTGGTGAGACCGCAGCGTCGATCCTCGACTTCCTGACCGTCATCTCGCTCACCGGCATCCCCCAACCGCTCGAGTACCTCGTGATGCAGACGGCGCAGCGCCACGGGCTCGTGCGCGTCTTCACCGACTGGTCGGGGCGGACACGCGTGTCGAGCGTGGATTCCACGCTGCTCGACGCGATCGGCGTCGACCAGGTGCTGCGACCGCTCGCGCTGGCACGGGATGCCGAGGGGCTGACCTCTCGCGTCGGCCGGGACACGGTGTACTGGACGCTGACCGACGCGCGCTACCCCGCGATGATCGTCGGCGCCGACGGAGAGCCGATGGTCGTCGAACGCAACCCGGCCCCGGAGGCTCCGACGACGTCAGCGCCTGACCATCAGCCGCTGATCGCCCGCCTGCGCGCTCAGCAGGGCCCGGACGCGGACGCCGCCTGGCTCGATCGCGAACTCGACGCGGCCGTTCGGGCTCGGGCCGTCCTCCTGGTGGAGATCGTGATGCCGGACGGCACAACGCGCGAACTGCAGCTGGAGGCGAGCGGCCTCGGCGGCGGACGACTGCGCGGACGCGATCGTGCCGCCGACGTGGAGCGCACCCTGCCGGTCAGGAGCATCCGCTCAGCACGCGTCATCGACCCTTCGACAGGCGGTTCCTCGTCGAAGGGCTCAGGGACAGACGCCGCCGACGGACGGTAGACTGAAAAGCTATGTCTGATGGCCCCCTGATCGTCCAGAGCGACCGCACGGTGCTCCTCGAAGTCGCGCACGCGGATGCTGAAGCAGCCCGCCACGAATTGGCGATCTTCGCCGAGCTCGAACGCGCGCCAGAGCACATCCACACCTACCGCATCACGCGGCTCGGCCTGTGGAACGCCCGCGCAGCCGGGCACACCGCCGAGGACATGCTCGAGGTGCTCGACCGCTGGTCGCGCTTCCCCGTTCCGCCGTCGGTCTCGGTCGATCTGCGGGAGACGGTCAACCGCTACGGCCGCCTGGTCATCGAGCGCGACGACGAAGGCACGCTGATCCTGCGTTCCACCGACCCGGCGGTTCTCACCCAGGTGGCGAACAACAAGCGCATCCAGCCGCTGCTGATCGGGCATCCCTCCGCCGAGACATTCGTCATCGACGCGTGGGCCCGAGGACAGATCAAGCAGGAACTGCTGAAGATCGGCTGGCCTGCGGAGGACCTCGCCGGCTACACACCGGGGACCCCGCACGAGATCGAACTCGCGGAGGACGGCTGGAAGATCCGGCCGTATCAGCAGGATGCCGTCGACGCGTTCTCCAAGGACGGCTCCGGAGTCGTCGTCCTCCCCTGTGGCGCGGGGAAGACGATCGTGGGGGCCGGCGCCATGGCCGCGACCAAGACGACCACACTCATCCTCGTGACCAACACGGTCTCCGCCCGTCAGTGGCGGGACGAGCTGCTCAAGCGCACGTCGCTGACGCCCGAGGAGATCGGCGAGTACTCCGGCCAGGCCAAGGAGGTCAAGCCGGTCACGATCGCGACGTACCAGATCCTCACGGCCAAGCGGAAGGGTCAGTACGCGCATCTGTCCCTTCTGGACGAGATGGACTGGGGTCTGATCGTCTACGACGAGGTGCACCTGCTGCCCGCACCCGTGTTCAAGCTCACCGCCGACCTGCAGGCACGTCGTCGCATCGGCCTCACCGCCACCCTCGTGCGAGAGGACGGCCGGGAGGGCGACGTGTTCAGCCTCATCGGCCCCAAACGCTTCGATGCACCGTGGAAGCAGATCGAGGCGCAGGGCTTCATCTCCCCCGCCGCCTGCTACGAGGTGCGCGTCGACCTGCCGGCGGACGACCGACTGGAGTACGCGGCGGCGACCGACGACGAACGGTATCGCCTCGCGGCATCCGCTCCGGCGAAGGTCGACGCCGTGCGCGACCTGATCGCCAAGCACCCCGGCGAGCGCATTCTGGTGATCGGACAGTATCTCGACCAGCTCGAAACGCTCTCCGAGGCGCTGAATGCGCCGCAGATCACCGGCGCGACGCCGATCGACGAGCGCGAAGAGCTGTACCGCCAGTTCCGCGAGGGCGAGATCGAGCTGCTCGTCGTGTCGAAGGTCGCCAACTTCTCCATCGACCTTCCCGAGGCGTCGGTGGCGATCCAGGTGTCGGGCTCGTTCGGCTCGCGCCAGGAGGAGGCGCAGCGACTCGGACGCCTGCTGCGGCCCAAGGAGTCGGGCCACACGGCCAGCTTCTACACGCTGATCGCGCGCGACACGGTCGATCAGGACTACGCGCAGAACCGCCAGCGCTTCCTGGCCGAGCAGGGCTACAGCTACACGATCTTGGACGCCGACGCTCTCGCTGCGGCCTGATCGCCTTCTCGCGCGAACCAGTCCAGAGCGAGCGCGGCCACGGCATCCGGCGCGTCGTCGACGATGAAGTGCGCGGCGTCATCGACGAAGGCGAGCTCGAAACGGTCGGCGCGACGGGCGTGGTCTCGGCAGATGCGCCGAGCCGTCGGCTCGGCGAACGGCCCGTCCTCGCGGCCGAACACGACGAGCGTCGCGGGGTGCAGCCGCATCCGCTTGTACACCCCGCGCATGAGGCGCATCGAGAAGGGGACGACCATCCCGCGATACATCGCGGCGACGGCCCTGGTGACCCTGGGCCGCTCCTGCACGCGCAAGTAGCCGTCCCGAGTCTCGACGCTCAGCGGTCGCGCCGCGTAGCGAGGCCCGAACAGGTAGTCCAGTGGGCCCCCGGGCCGGTGCATGAGCAGCTTGGGCATGTGCGCGAACGCCGGCATCACCCGCGGCGTGAACTCCATGAACCCGGGCGGCACCGACAGCTGCACGATGGTGCGCACCCGCTCGGGATGCCGGTACGCGAGCTGCATGCCGGAGATGGCGCCCATGTCGTGACACAGCAGGTGCGCCCGCTCTATGCCGAGCGCATCGAGCAGCGCGACGACGTCGTTCAACTGCGATTCGGGTTCGAAGCGCGGGTCGATGGCCTCGGTCCACCCCGAACCGCGCAGGTCAGGGCAGATGACGCGATAGCCGGCCGCCGCGACGGTCGGAGCGACGTGCCGCCACTCCCACCAGTGCTGCGGAAAGCCATGGAGCATCACGACCGGATCGCCTTGGCCGATGGTCGCGATGTGGGTGCGCAGGCCGGGGGTCTCGATGACCGAGTGCTCGAATCCGGGCGCCTCCGGCAGTGGTGGATTCCCGTTCATGCACCGAGAATACTACGTTCATAGTGTCATGTCACTAGGAACATAGTGATCGCATTAGAATCGCTGGATGAGCACCCGCCTGCGCGCCCTGGATGCAGCCGTCGATGTCGTCGGCGCGGACGGCGTGCGCGCACTGACGCACGCTCGAGTGGATGCCGCGGCCGGCCTCCCCCGCGGCTCGACGTCCAACCATTTCCGCACACGCGCGGCTCTTGTGGCCGGAGTCATCGCCCATATCGCGGAGCTCGAGCGCGCCGACGCACGGATCCCCGAGATCCGCAGTGCGAACGATCTCATCACGGCCCTCACCGGGATGATGGAGGCGCAGTCCGGGCCATTCGCGTCCCGCACCCGGGCGCGGTACGCCCTGTTCCTCGAGGCCGACTCCGACGCAGTCGCCCCCTTGACGATTCAGCGCGAGGTATTCGAACGGTGGACGAACGGCATCCTGTTCGCGCTCGGCGGCGAAGCGGCGGCGGCCCGCACCACGTTTCTCATGGCCGCCTGCGACGGGCTTCTCCTGCACCGACTGACGGTCGACCGCGACGCGGAGCTGGTGGCGTCCGTCGGCCTGGCCGTCGATGCGGCGCTGGGCGGCAAACAGGGCGCTCCGCAAGACAATCAGCCGTCGCATGGTTGAAGTCACCATAATGGGGTCATGACTGATGCGCGCATCCTGGTCGTCGACGACGAGCCGAACATCCGTGATCTGCTGTCCACCGGCCTGAGCTTCGCCGGCTATCAGGTCAAGACGGTGGCCAATGGCGCCGCCACGATCTCGGCGGTGCTCGAGGAGGAACCAGACCTCATCATCCTCGACGTCATGCTGCCCGACATGAACGGATTCAGCGTCACCAAGCGCCTGCGCGGCGCCGGGTTCACCGCCCCCATCCTCTTCCTCACGGCGAAGGACGACACCCAGGACAAGATCGAAGGCCTCAACGCCGGGGGCGACGACTACGTCACCAAGCCGTTCGCGCTCGATGAGATCGTCGCGCGCGTGCAGGCGATCCTGCGGCGGACCATGCAGGCCGACGAAGAGTCGATCATCCGCGCCGGCGAGCTGTCGATGGACCAGGACACCCATGATGTCTTCGTCGGCAAGGAGCCGATCGAGCTCAGCCCCACGGAGTTCAAGCTGCTGCGATACCTCATGCTCAACCCGAACAGGGTGCTGTCCAAGGCGCAGATCCTCGACCACGTCTGGGAGTACGACTTCAACGGCGATGCCGGCATCGTGGAGAGCTACATCTCGTACCTGCGTCGCAAGATCGATCCGCACACCGAGGAGTCCGTCATCCAGACCAAGCGCGGATTCGGCTACATGCTCAAGGTGGGCAAGTAGTCCGCGAAGGGAGCGCGCATGGCGCACAAGCCTGACGCGGTCACCGGCTGGTGGCGACGCATCAGTCTGCGTGCCAAGGTCACCGGTGTCACCGTGGCCGTCCTCGCCCTCGGCCTCGTCGTCGCCGGTATCGGCACCGTGCCGCTGCTGCGCAACTCCCTCATCACCAACATCGAGGCTCAGCTGCCGTCGCTGGCGGCCAGCGACCTCGTCAGCCGCTGGTTCGACGTCGAGACGGTCGACGGCGAGCAGAAGCTCGTCCCCTCGGAGAACGCGCCGCGCGCCGCCGACTACACCTTCACGGTCTACGCCGCCGACGGCTCGTTCCTCGCCAGGGCGGGCGGAGCGACGGACGAGTCGGCGCCGGCGTTCTACTCGTCACTGGCGCTCGAGCAGGCGCACGCCCTCGACGGCGAGATGATTCCGCTGCGCAGCGCCGACGGACAGGAGTTCCGCGGTGCTGTCGCGGTCGTACCGGGCAACGACGGCACCCTGTACGTGCAGTTCGTCGCGCTCCCCCTCGCCGAGGTCGACAGCATCATCGGCCAGTACTTCGGCATCTACACCACGGTGGCACTGGTGACGATCCTCATCGCCGCCCTCCTCATCCGCGGCCTGGTGACCCTGACGTTCCGTCGCCTCGGCCAGGTCGAATCCACGGCGATGCTGATCGCCTCAGGAGACTTCAGTCAGCGCCTCACCGACCTCGAGCCCAGCACAGAGGTGGGGCGGCTCAACTTCGCCATCAACACCATGCTCGACCGGATCGACCGCTCCCTGGCTCAGCGCGACCGCACCGTGCAGCACATGCGACGGTTCATCGGCGACGCGAGCCACGAACTGCGCACCCCGCTGGTCAGTGTGCGCGGATACGCGGAGCTGTACCGGATGGGCGCCATCCGCGGCGAGGAGGACACGGCGCGCGCGATGGAGCGCATCGAGAAGGAGGCGATCAGGATGGGCGTGCTCGTCGAGGATCTTCTCGACCTCGCCCGTCTGGATGAGGAACCGGAGCTTCAGATCGGGCCGCTCGATCTGCGGCCGCTCGCCCGCGATGCCGCCCTGGATGTGCGTGCGGCGGCTCCCGGGCGGACGATCACGGTGATCGACAGGACAGCGGATGCCAAGACCTCTGCACCGGCGCCCAGCCGCCCGACGCTCCCGAAGCTCACTCCCCCGGTGACGAAACCGCGCGCCGGAGCGCTTGCGCGTCTGCGACGCCGCCCTCGGGGCGCCGGCGAGCCCATGCCGCAGATCGACTTCACCGAAGCGGAGGACGTGCCGGTGCGCACCCCTCCGATCGTCCTCGGCGAGGAGAACAAGGTGCGCCAGGTCGTCGCCAACCTGCTCGGCAACGCACGCCGGTTCTCGCCGGACGATGCCCCGATCGAGCTCGTCGTCGATTCGGACCGCACCGCGGGAACGGCGAGCATCGCGATCGTGGACCACGGCGAGGGCATCCCCCCTCAGATCCGCGAGCAGATCTTCGAGCGGTTCTGGCGCGCGGACACCTCGCGTGCGCGGGAGACCGGCGGCTCGGGCCTGGGCCTGGCGATCGTCGCGTCGATCGTCTCCGCGCTGGGCGGGAGCGTCCGGGTCGACGAGACCTCCGGCGGCGGCGCCACCTTCACGGTGACCCTGCCGCTCGCCCCGTCGCAGGCGACGCCCGAGCACCTGCTCGAGGACACGCAGCCCCTGGAGCGGGTCGATCTGGACGGCGCCTGACCCGCTCTGCACTTCGTCCCCTCCGCTGGGTTCCTCCACGGATGCCGCTTCCCCGGCTCTCGCGCGTTCACGCGCTCTTCTAGCGTGTGAAGCCCGACGAGAGGAGTTCCCATGTCCGTCTACACCGTCGACACCGAGGCGGTCTTCGCCGCGAACGGTGCGACCAGGGCCACGATCGAACGTCTGCGCAGCGAATCCCAGGCTCTCAAAGGCCAGCTGACGCAGTTGCAGTCATCGTGGACCGGTGCCGCATCCGCCGCGTTCCAGGGGTGCAGCGATCAGTGGGCCGCCGCCCAGCTGCACGTCGAGCAGGTGCTCGATTCGATCGGCACGGCCCTAGGGTCTGCGGCGACGCAGTACTCGGACGCCGATCAGTACTCGGCGAGCCTGTTCCGGCAGTGACCCCGCCCCGGAACGCAGGAACGCCCCGGCCGTGAGGCCGGGGCGTTCCTGCGTAGGGCTACGACTCAGAAGTCCATGCCACCCGTCGGGTCGCCGGCCGGAGCCGCCGCCTTCTCGGGCTTGTCGGCCACGACGGCCTCGGTGGTGAGGAAGAGACCGGCGATCGATGCCGCGTTCTGCAGCGCGGAGCGGGTCACCTTGGCCGGGTCGATGATGCCTGCACCGAACATGTCGACGTACTCGCCGGTGGCGGCGTTGAGGCCCTCACCGATCGGAAGCTCGGCGACCTTGTTGGCGACGACACCCGGCTCGAGGCCGGCGTTCATCGCGATCTGCTTCAGCGGAGCCGAGATGGCGACGCGAACGATGTTCGCACCGGTCGCCTCGTCACCGGTCAGCTCGAGAGCGTCGAGCGCCTTGGTGCCGGACTGGATGAGTGCGACGCCACCACCGGCGACGATGCCCTCCTCGACGGCCGCCTTCGCGTTGCGGACGGCGTCCTCGATGCGGTGCTTGCGCTCCTTGAGCTCGACCTCGGTGGCTGCACCCGCCTTGATGACGGCGACGCCGCCGGCGAGCTTGGCCAGACGCTCCTGCAGCTTCTCGCGGTCGTAGTCGCTGTCGGTGTTCTCGATCTCGCGACGGATCTGGGTCACGCGACCCTCGATCTGGTCGGACTCGCCAGCACCCTCGACGATGGTCGTCTCATCCTTGGTGATGATGACCTTGCGCGCACGGCCGAGCAGGTCGAGCGTGGTGTTCTCGAGCTTGAGGCCGACCTCTTCGGTGATGACCTGACCACCGGTGAGGATCGCGATGTCCTGCAGCTGAGCCTTGCGACGGTCGCCGAAGCCGGGAGCCTTGACCGCAGCCGACTTGAAGATGCCGCGGATCTTGTTGAGGACGAGAGTGGCGAGAGCTTCGCCCTCGACGTCCTCAGCGATGATGACGAGCTCCTTGCCGTCCTGGATCACCTTGTCGACGACGGGGAGAAGATCCTTGATGTTCGAGATCTTCGAGTTCGCGATGAGGATGTAGGGCTCCTCGAACACGGCCTCCTGGCGGTCGGGGTCCGTGACGAAGTAGGGGTTCAGGTAGCCCTTGTCGAAGCGCATGCCCTCGGTGAGCTCGAGCTCGGTGCCGAAGGTCTGCGACTCCTCGACGGTGACGACGCCCTCCTTGCCGACCTTGTCGATGGCCTCGGCGATCAGCTCGCCGATCTCAGCGTCGGCCGCGGAGATCGATGCGGTAGCGGCGATCTGCTCCTTCGACTCGATCTCCTTGGCGCTGGAGAGCAGCTCGTCGGTGATGGCGGCGACAGCCTTCTCGATACCGCGCTTGAGCGAGATCGGGTCGGCACCGGCTGCGACGTTGCGCAGGCCCTCGCGCACGAGCGCCTGGGCGAGAACGGTCGCGGTGGTGGTTCCGTCGCCGGCGACGTCGTCGGTCTTCTTGGCGACCTCCTTGACGAGCTCCGCGCCGATCTTCTCGTACGGGTCGTCCAGCTCGATCTCCTTGGCGATCGACACACCGTCGTTCGTGATCGTGGGGGCGCCCCACTTCTTCTCGAGCACGACGTTGCGACCGCGCGGGCCGAGGGTCACCTTGACAGCGTCGGCGAGGATGTTCAGGCCACGCTCGAGGCCGCGGCGGGCCTCCTCATCGAAAGCGATGATCTTTGCCATGAGTTTTGTCGTCCCTCCTGGACGTAGACGTTGGGTTTAGCACTCAGAGTGAGAGAGTGCTAACGCCATTCTGGCACTCGACCCCATCGAGTGCAAGCCGCCGAGGCGGTGTCTACTCCGCGGGCGTCTCCGTGGACTCCGGCTGCGCGCTCGAGCGGTCCAGCCCCACCACGACGACGAGCTGCTTCTGCTCGGGGTCGTTCGGGTCTGCGTAGATATCGCTTTGATCGACCAGCGCCCCGCCGATCAGATCGGCGAGTCCGAGGGCGGCTTCGCGCTCGGCATCCGATACGTAGTACACGGTCGTCTCGGCGAAGTCCTGCGTGCCGGCGTCGCCGTAGCTGATGAGCTCGTCCGGCCACTGCGCGTTGATCAGGGTCTCGCGCACCTGCGCATCGAGCCCGTCCTCCGGCGTCGCGTTCAGGACGAGCACCGAGTAGGTCATGTCGACCACGCCTGTCTCCTCCGGTGCGGGAGCGACCGATTCCTCGGCGACCGGGAACAGGGTGATGCGCTGCTGCGCGACGAGCGTGGCGAAGATGCCGACGACGATCAGGATGAGAGCGGCTACGAACGACCACAGCAGCACGGCCCAGCCGTTCATGCCGGGAGCTTCGGCCCGATGCGCGCCTACCCGACCTGAGGTACGGGGGACGTCGTCGAAGCGGTCTCTCACGGGCTGGGGCACGCGTCGATGTTACCCGGCGAAGCCGCGCATTCGCGCAACGCGCTGGTCGACCCGATGCTCCCGCAGGCGCCGCAGGCGCCGGACGAGAAGCGGGTCGTGCTCGAGCGCCTGCTCGGTGTCGATCAGACGCCCCAGCAGCTGGTAGTAGCGCGCAGGGCTCATCCCGAGCGTGCTGCGGATGACCTCCTCCTTGGTCCCGCCGTGGCGCGGCCATGCGGCCTCCAGGGCGAGGATCGCGCGATCGCGATCGGTGAGATCTCCGAGCATGGCTCCAGGCTAGGTCCGAGATGCCGCCTCGTCCGCGCGCCACTCCCACCATCGTCCGAGTGGATCCGCTGACGCGCGCACGTCCCCGTCGAGGGCGACCACGAAGCCCGGCCACGCCGCAGCATCCACCGGCGGCTCCCATGCCTCGTGCAGCGTCGGGGCATCGATCGTGATCCATCGCGCCGGCAGGGCGCGAACACGGTCGATCAGCGCGAGCCTGGCCGCGCGCGGAATGTGCGCGAGGACACCGGGTGTGGTGATCACGAGGGTCGCGTGCCGAGGCGCGGATGCCGCCACCTCGGCGACGAGGTCGAGGGCGTCGCCCTGGGTCATCCGAGGCGGATCGGCCGCGACGACGTCCAGCGCTGCTGCGATCCGCTCCTCCCGACCGCGCTCCCCTGGCCACACGAGCCCCTGCAACCACGCGCGATCGCGCGGACTCCGCGCATCGAGCGGCGCGAGATCGATTCCCGCTCTCCAGACGATCTCCGGCATGCTGACGGCGGGCATCGCCCCGCGGACCTCGCTGGTCAGCACGACAGCCGAGGGGCCGTCCGCAGGGTCGAGACTCGAGCGCAGTGCGCCGTCCTCGCCGACGAAACGGTACGAATACCTGTCGGGGTACAGGCAGAGCCCACCGGACGCGCCGATCTCGAGCAGCGCGATGGGCCCGTCGATCTCGGACAGCACCGGGAGCAGCGGCGCGAGCCGCAGCGGCTCATTGGTCTGCACGCTGCGCGCGGCGCACTCCGCCACCACCGCGTCCTCGTGCGCGAGCAGAAAGGCGCGCCAGGTGGAGAATCCCTCGAGCGGCGCGCCCAGCGTCCGCGTCACCGCGAAGACGAGCGGAGGCTGCCTGTGCGCCTCAGGGATGCGAGCGAGGACCCGGCGGACCTCCGGATCGGATGCCGCACCCTGCGCCCACTCCTCGTACAGCTCTGAACGCCCCGGTGCCTCCTCGCGGGCGAATCGCTCGTAGCGCTCGCGCACAGCATCCGTCATGCGTCCATTGTCACCTCTCGTCATGATGGCCCGCGTGCCCTGTGCACGGTGGACAATGGAGAGGACTCAGGAGGACTGATGGACTACAGCGTGAAGAAGACCGACGACGAGTGGCGCGAGGAGCTCGGCGACGAGCAGTTCGCAGTGCTGCGCGAGGCTGCGACCGAGCGCGCCTGGACGGGCGAGCTGCTGGACGAATCGCGTGCAGGGCTGTACACCTGCGGCGCGTGCGGCACCGAGCTGTTCAAGAGCGGGACGAAGTTCGACTCCGGCTGCGGCTGGCCGAGCTTCTACGAGTCGATCCGTCCTGACGCCGTGCAGCTGCTCGAGGACAACACCCTCGGCATGCAGCGCACCGAGGTCCGCTGCGCGAACTGCGGCTCGCACCTCGGCCACGTCTTCCCCGACGGCTTCGGAACCCCGACCGGTGACCGCTACTGCATGAACTCGCTGGCCCTGAACTTCACCCCCGAGGCCCCCGAGGCGTGAGCGCCTATGAGGCCGCGCTCGCGCGGCAGTCGTGGTCGAAGGTCACCGGCGACGGGCCGACGCACGAAGAACTGGTTCGCCTCGTCGCCGCGGCAGGACGCGTCGCCGACCATTCCTCGCTGCGGCCGTGGCGGCTGATCGAGCTGCGCGGCGATGACCGTGTGCGGCTCGGCAAGGCGATCGCGAAGGCCGAGAAAGACCGGCATCCGTCGTCGAAGCCGATGCGCGCGCCGGTTCTGATCGCGGTGGTGGCCAGCTTCCAGAAGAGCTCCAAGGTGCCGCACTGGGAGCAGGAGGCGGTGGCGGCCGGGGTCGCGCACACACTCAGCCTGCTGCTGGACGAGGCCGGCTGGGGCGTCTTCTGGCGCACGGGCGGGTATACGCGCTTGAAGCCCGTCGCGAAAGCTCACGGGCTGAAGAAGAACGAAGAGCTGCTGGGCTGGCTCTACGTCGGCGAGAAACCCGCCGACCGGAAGCCAAGCAGGCGCAAGTCCGTCGACGCCGAGGCGTTCATCTCGCGGATGCCGTCGAAGAAGCAGTAGTCACCGACGTCGGCGCCACGGCACCGCCACGACGACGGATGCCACCGCCACAGCCACCATTGCCAGCAGCTGCCAGAGCGCAGGCACGGCTGCTGCGGGCCAGAGCAGATCGATGATGACGGATGTGACCAGCTGTCCGAGCACTGAGCCGAGCCCGAGCAGCAGCACCCCGGTGTGAGCGACGATCGTCGCACCGAGCAGGATGTACGCGAATCCGAGCAGCCCGCCCGTGTACAGCCAGGGCTCGTTCGGCAGGGCGGCCGGCATCCCGTTCACGGCGACGCTGATGGATGCCGCGACGGCGAGCACGAGCGTCCCGCCGACGAAGCTCATCAGGGTGGCCGTCATCGGCGACTGCACCCGTTGAGCCAGACGCCCGTTCGCCGCGGACTGCCAGGCGATGCCGACCCCGGCGGCGAACGGCAGCACCAGCAGCCACCAGGGCGCCCGCGTGAGCGCGTCGCCGCTGAGCGAGATCCCGACGGCGGCGAGCGCGAAGACGCCGCCGAGCACCCGACCGGGTGTCACCGCGACCACACCGGCCGGTCCGACGCCGATGCGGTCCAGGAGCAGCCCGTTCACCGTCTGCCCCGCGACGACGCCGACGGTGAACAGCGATACGCCGAGGACGCCGGCTGTGAGGCCCTGCGTGGAGACCGTCAGCGCGCCGCACACGCCGCCGAGCAGCATCCAGATCGGCACGTGTCGAGAGCGGACTCCTCGCCACAGCCGTGCGGCTCCGGCACGTGAGGTCGGCAGCGCGATCGTCACGATGATGAGAACGACGAGCCCGACGCTGAAGGAGACGAGACCCGCGACGATGCCATCGTCCAGGCGGACTCCGAGAACGCCGTTGATGCGCGCCTGGATCGCGGTCATCGCACCGATCGACACCGCACCGCCGAGCGCGACAGAGGCGGGCATGCGGCGGGACGTCTGGGGCACCAGAGCACCCTACCCGAGCATGCGCGCGAGTTCCGTGTCGGTGGCCGGCGGTACGCTGACGGCATGTGCGCGAGCTATGGACTCGATCCCCGCTTCACCGACGCCGAGCTGCTGGCCGAAGCCGACGCCGACATCCTCGAGGGTCTGCGCGAGTGGGCGCAGCAGAACGACGGCGAGACCCTGCGGCCCACCGGCAAGAACCTGCGCAACCTGAACCCGGTCGTGGTTCCCGGCAGCGGCCGAGCCGCGCTCGAGCCGGCGTGGTGGGGGTACTTGATCGACGGCCAGCCCTCACGGTTCCCCTCGATCAACACCCGCTCGGAGCGCCTCCAGGATCGGCCGGGCAATCTGCGCACCCGCGCGATCGTCCCGACGACCGGGTGGTTCGAGATGCGCAAGCCGGAGCGGGTGTGGAACGAGTTCACCCTCGACGACGGCGTGCTGTTCGGCATGGCGGCCGTCACGCAGCGCGGACGCACTCCCGGCGGGGACTGGGTCACCTGCTATTCGATCGTGATGGCCCCGGCTCCTGATCACCTGGCAGAGGTCCACGACCGGATGCCCGTGCTCATCCCCGCAGAGATGAGCGCTGACTGGCTCACCGCAGAGCCGGGACGAGAACTCATCGACGAGGCGCTGGCGGCATCGGCCGAGATGGCGGAGCGGATCAGCGTGGCGCCACGAGCGTCCGACCGCTAGGCGGGCGGCAGCAGCTTCGCCCGCAGCGCCGCCCTGGTGGAAGAATCCACCCCCGCGCCGTCCAGGTACGCGCTCATGCCGCCGTACTCGCTGTCGATCCAGTCGAGCGTCTCATCGAGAACCTCGGCCGGCGAGCCGGTGAGCACAGCGACGATCTCGTCGGTCACAGGCACCCGGAAGCGTCGCACCTTGCGCAGCATCCGCTCGGTCCACTCCCCCGCCAGGTTGGCCGCGGTCGCCGCGTAATCCGCGAGGATGACGCGGCGGTCGATGTCGAGCGCCGCGAGCGTGAGTGCGACGATCAGGCCGGTGCGATCCTTGCCCGCCGTGCAGTGCACGAGAACCGGGCCGTCGGACGCCGCGATCTCGCGGATGATCCGGCCGAGGATCGGCTGGTGGCGGGTGAGGATGACCCGGTAGACGTCGGCGAGCGTGATGGTGGCGAGATCCACGGCGCGCGGCGTCCCGTCGATCGGGACACTCACGCGGATCGCACCAGTGCCGCGCAGCCTGTCGCGGCCGCCGAGACGCCGATCGATCGCCGACCGCAGGTCGAGCACCGTGCGGATGCCGAGTTCGCCGATGCGCCGCCGGCCGGCCTTGTCGAGACGGTGAAGCGCGTCGGAGCGGTACAGCCGACCGGACGCCAGCACCCCTGGAGCCACCTCGCGGAAGTTGTAGGTCCCCGGCACGTCGAGTCGGCCTGCGGCATCGCCAGGGGGTTCTAGGACCATGGCGCCATGCTAGTCGTCGACTATCGTGGGCTCATGGGTTCCGAGGACGACAAACCGCGCCCGCGCGCACTGCGCGACGGCACGGCAGAGCCCCGTTTCGCGGCGCGCTACGCGACGATCGACGAGGTCGCCGAGTTGCTCGGCGTGACGCCGGTGTCACTGCGCCAGACGATGCGACGGCGGGATGCCGGTGAGGCGTCGTCCGCGAGCGACGCGTTCATCGATCCGATCGGCAACGTGTCCGGGTATCTGTGGGATCGCGACGATCTCACGCCGGAGGCCATCGACGCGTGGCACAACCGCCCCCGCAGGGGCCGCAGGCCGAACAGCGCGCAGTGACGCGTCGAACTCTCGGTGATTCTGTGGAGCCGACTACGGGATTCGAACCCGTGACATCCTGTTTACAAGACAGGTGCTCTACCAGCTGAGCTAAGTCGGCGAACGCCGTCCAGCTTAGCGAGCAGGACGCGCGAGTCTGAAACCAGGACGCTCTGAGACTAGGGGGCCGGCGTCTCGGTTGCGGTCGGAGTCGGAGTCGGCGTCGCGGTCGAATCGGTCTCGGCCGCGACCGTGAGAACGAACTGCGAGAACTCCGCCGGGTCCTTGAGCGATCCGACATAGGCTTCGCCGTTCACGACGATCATCGGCGCGCTGGTGAGGACGAGGTCGTCCGAACCGTCCAGCGGGCCCTCGAGTGCGCGGGATGTCGCTTCCTTGGCCCACGTGAGGAAGTCCTGGTCCTCGATGCAGGAGCGCACCGCCTTGGGCGTCTGAGCGCCGACGGCGACGGCGAGGTCCGCGAGCTCGACGTCGGTGCGCCCGCTGCTGTCGACCTCCGGCTGGTCGACGAGCAGCTCGTGGTTGAAGGCGTAGAACTGGTCGGGCGAGTGCGTTGCGACGCACGCGGCGGCCGCTGCGGCGCGCAGCGAGTACTTCGTGCCGTTCGAGCTGGCCGTGAGCATCGCGACCGGGTGGTAGGTCACGGTGACCGCGTCCTCGTTGATCCAGCCGGCGAGCTGGCGCGTGTTCGCGCGCTCGAATTCTCCTGCGCCCGGTGAGAGGTAGTCGACGTAGATGTGCACGTCGACAGGAGCGGTCGTCGGCACGGGCGTCGGCGTCGGCGCTGCGCTCTCCTCGCCGGCACCGGACTCCTCCGGAGCAGGAGTGCTCGGCACGCTCTCGGCGACTGTGTCCGAAACGCTGCCGACGACGATGCCGTCGCCTTCGAGGCCCTGCGGGTTCATGACCGGCTTGGACACGCTCGAGGTCACTGCCATGGTGACGGCGGTGCCGATGGCGCCGACTGCCACGATCGCGACAGCGCCGATGATGATGCGTCGCATGATGCGCGCGCGCGACTGCTTCGCGTGCATCTGCTGGGCCTTCTCCCTGACCGCCTCACGGGAATTGCGAGGGGTGGGGACGTTCGGCGTTTCGTCGCTCGACATCGTTCCTCTTGAAGATCTGATCGGGGACGGGTTCCCCGGCATCCGCCGAACACGCGATCTGCATGCCTGACCGGACCGTCTTCGATGGTATCGAGCCAGGCTGGGAAATACCCAGGTGGGGCCGCCCCGTGCCATACTGAAACCGGCCCGATGGCGGGCCACGGCGGGTCACCTCGCCGCTTCCATCACAACGGATCGTCCGGCACGTACCTGCCGGTGAAGGAGAAAACAATGGCATCGGTAACTTTCGACAGCGCCACGCGGCTGTACCCAGGCGGAACCCGCCCGGCTGTCGACAAGCTCAACCTCGAAGTCGCTGACGGCGAGTTCCTCGTCCTGGTCGGCCCCTCCGGTTGCGGTAAGTCCACCTCGCTGCGCATGCTCGCCGGCCTCGAAGAGGTCAACGAGGGACGCATCCTCATCGGTGACCGCGACGTCACCGATGTGCCCCCGAAGGATCGCGACATCGCGATGGTCTTCCAGAACTACGCGCTGTACCCGCACATGACCGTCGCCGAGAACATGGGCTTCGCGCTCAAGATCGCCGGTGTCGGCAAGGAGGAGCGCGCCGCTCGCGTTCTCGAGGCAGCCAAGCTCCTCGACCTCGAGGAGTACCTGACCCGCAAGCCGAAGGCGCTCTCGGGTGGTCAGCGTCAGCGCGTCGCGATGGGCCGCGCGATCGTCCGCCAGCCGCAGGTGTTCCTCATGGACGAGCCGCTGTCGAACCTCGACGCAAAGCTCCGCGTCCAGACCCGTACGCAGATCGCCTCGCTGCAGCGTCGCCTCGGCGTCACCACGGTCTACGTCACCCACGACCAGACCGAGGCACTGACGATGGGTGACCGCATCGCGGTTCTCAAGGACGGTCTCCTGCAGCAGGTCGGCACCCCGCGCGACCTGTACGAGAAGCCCGAGAACGTGTTCGTCGCCGGCTTCATCGGCTCGCCCGCCATGAACCTGTTCGCCGCAGACCTCGCTGAGGGAGGCGTGCAGTTCGGCACCGAGGTCGTGCCGCTGGACCGCGACACCGTCGGCCGCGCGAACGGCTCGCAGGTCACCGTGGGTGTTCGCCCCGAGGACATCACCGTCGGCCCGGCCGACGGCAAGGGCCTCTCGGTCACCGTCGACCTCGTCGAGGAGCTCGGTGCCGACGGCTACCTCTACGGCCACACCGACATCAACGGCAAGCGCACCGACATCGTCGCTCGCGTCGACGGCCGCAGCCACCCGAACGCCGGCGAGACCGTCACGCTGGCCGCCAACGCCGGCCACGTGCACGCGTTCGACATCGAGTCGGGCGAGCGCCTCAACGACAAGCCGGTCGTCTCGGCCTCGTAGGTTCGCCACACACGCGGCGCGGGCTGACCTCACGGTCACCCGCGCCGCGTCGTTTCCCGGCCGCGTCATCCAGGGAGGTCAACATGCAGAACGCCCTGCGCATCACCGCCAGCAAGGTCGACCCTGAACTCCTCGCCCTGCCCTGGTCGACTCCGCTCGCCAAGTGGCCATCGGAGCGGATCGTCTCACTGCCCAAGGGACTCTCCCGCCACCTGGTGCGTTTCGCCGATCTGTCCGGCCGTGTCGTCGCGGTCAAGGAGACCACGGCCGAGATGGCCCAGCGCGAGTACGACATGCTCGGCAACCTCGCCAGGCTCGCTGTGCCGTGCGTCGAGCGCGTCGCGGTCATCGCCGGGCGAACGGATGCCGGGGGCGCGCATCTTCCAGCGGTCCTGGTCACCTCGCACCTGAGGTTCTCGATGCCGTACCGCGCACTGTTCACGCGCGTGCTTCGGCCCGACACCGCCACCCGCCTCGTCGACGCCCTCGCTCTCCTGCTCGTGCGGCTGCACAACGTCGGCTTCTACTGGGGCGATGTGTCGCTGTCGAACACGCTCTTCCGTCGCGACGCCGGTGCGTTCGCCGCCTACCTGGTGGACGCCGAGACCGGAGAGCTGCACGAGGAGGGTCTCACCGAGGGGCAGCGCCTCTACGACCTGGACCTCGCGCGGACGAACATCGCCGGGGAGATCATGGACCTCGCTGCGGGCGGACGCCTGGAGCACGGTGTCGACGCCGTCGCGATCGCCGACGGCATCGTGTCCTCTTACCACTCGCTGTGGGCTGCACTGACGGCCGAGGAGTCCTTCTCGGCCAACGAGACGTGGCGCATCACCGAGCGCGTCGAGCGGCTCAACGCCCTGGGCTTCGACATCGACGAGATGTCGATGGCCACGACCGCCGACGGCACGGTCGTCGAGATCCAGCCGAAGGTGGTCGACGCCGGGCACCACCAGCGCCGTCTCATCCGCCTCACCGGCCTCGATGTCGAGGAGAACCAGGCACGACGCCTGCTCAACGACCTCGACGAGTTCCGCGCCCGCTCGACGAAGGAGTGGGCCGACGAGGAGATGTACGCGCATGAGTGGCTCACCCGCGTGTTCGAGCCGGTCGTGCGCGCCATCCCCTACGAGCTCCGCGCGAAGCTCGAGCCCGCCGAGGTGTTCCACCAGGTGCTGGAGCACCGCTGGTATCTCTCGCAGGCGAACGGCCGATCAGTGCCGCTGGCCGAGGTTCTGACCTCGTACATCAACGACGTGCTGCGTCACCGTCGCGACGAGGCCACCATCATGGGCCCGCCGACGGAGACGGTGTCCCTCCCCGTGGTCACCGGCGCCGTGCCGGTGACCGACGAGGAGGAAGCGGTCGACTGGCGCGACCTGGTCTGACTCTCGAGCCCGAGGGGCCAGGGATCAGTAGCCGACGGCGAAGTTCTCGCGGTGGTGCTGGGGGTTCTCGATCTCGTCGACGAACGCGACGCCGAGGTCCGGGCCCGAGATGAACGATTCGCCCTTCTCGTCGGAGACCAGAACGGGTCCGCCGTCCCGGTACGTGCCGGTGCGCTCCCCCGGCGCCCAGTTGCCGAAGCCGCCGGCCGGGTGGACGAAGAACCAGTCGCGCCCGCTCGTGTCGGCCTGCAGGTCCTCGAGCACGCCGATGGCCTCGAGCGCCTCGGCCTTGAACTCGTCGGGGAAGCCTGCATCCACCAGGCGGGGCCCGTCAGGGGAGACCAGGCTGCCTCCGGCGCCGCCGACCACCCCGAGACGCACGTTCTCGGGGAGCGCTGCGAACAGCTCCGCCGTCGCGGGGCGTACCTTGCCGACCATGTCGCCGCGCGGCGAGAGTGCCTGGATGACGACATCGGCCTCGCCGATCTGCGTGAGGAGGCCGGGGACGTCGAGGATGTTGCCCTCGAGGTACACCGCGCCCTCGACGCGCTCGGCGGGAACGGTTCGAGCGATCGACACCACCGAGTGACCGCGCGACACCGCCTCTGCGACGATGTTCGAGCCGGCGTAGCCGGTGCCTCCGATGACGGCGATGCGTGCCATGTGCGTTCCCTTCGTGGACGTCGGTCGCTGAATGCGGCCCGCTCAGGGAAACAACCTGCCTCGGCAAGTATTCCGCGACCGATGGATCAATTCCCGCCTGCGGCGCGGAACGTGGAGATCTGGTACAGCGCGACGGATGCCGCGATGCCGGCGTTCAGGGATTCGGTTGCTGCGGAGATCGGAATCGAGACGATCTGATCGCAGTTCTCGGTGACCAGACGCGACAGCCCCTTGCCCTCGGAGCCGACGACGACCACCACGGGACGATCGGCCAGTTCGAGCGCGGGCAGCGCGACGTCGCCGCCGCCGTCCAGGCCGAGGACGAAGACGCCCTGCTTCTTGAACTCCTTCAGCTGGGTCGTCAGGTTCGTCGCCATCGCCACAGGGATGCGTGCGGCAGCGCCGGCGCTCGTCTTCCAGGCTGCGGAGTTCACACCCGCCGAGCGGCGCTGAGGCAGGATGATGCCGTGCCCGCCGAATGCGGCGGTCGACCGGATGATGGCGCCGAGGTTGCGCGGATCGGTGATGCCGTCGAGGGCGACGAACAGCGGCATCTGACCGCGATCGATCACCTGCTCAAGCAGATCCTGCGGGTGCGCGTACTCGTACGGCGGCACCTTCAGGGCGACGCCCTGGTGGACGCCGTCGAAGCCGGCCATGCGGTCGAGCTCCTGTCGGGTGACCTCGAGCACGGGGATGTCTCGGTGCGTCGCGATCGACAGCATCTCCTTGACGCGGTCGTCCATCTCGACGCGTTGCGCGATGTAGAACGCCGTGGCGGGGATCTTGGCGCGCAGCGCCTCGAGCACCGAGTTGCGGCCGGTCACGTTCTCGGTGTCGTCGCCGGCCTTCGCCTTAGGCGCGCGGTTCGGGTTGCTGCCACTGCTGCGCCCACCGCCCGAGCCCGCCCCAGGGCGACCCTTGCCGCCGGCTGCTGCGTAGCGCTCGTTCGCGGCCTTGCGCTTGCCCGCGACGTGCCACGCACGGTCCTCGGCCTTGGGCGTCGGACCGCGGCCCTCGAGCGACTTGCGTCCGAGTCCGCCGGTGCCCTTGAGAGCGCCCTTCTTCTTGCTGTTGCCCGCTCCGGGGCGTCCTGGCTTAGCCATCAATACTCCAATGAGTTCCGGCCGGAGTGTCCTCCAGCGTGATTCCTGCTGCGGCGATCGCGTCGCGGATGCGATCCGCTGCCGCCCAGTCCTTGTCAGCGCGGGCCTGTGCGCGCTGGGTGATCATCTCCTGCACGAGGGCGTCGAGCGCCGAGCCCTCGGCGCCTGCGCCGTTCGCACGCCACTGCGCCGCCAGGGGGTTGATGCCGAGCACGAGCGTCATGTCCGTCACGTCGGACACGTCCTGACGTGCCGCGTCGATGCGTCCGGCATCCAGGTGGGCGTTGCCGGACCGAATGCTCTCGTGGATGACAGCGAGCGCGCGCGGCACTCCGAGATCATCGTCCATCGCCTCGGTGAACGCCGCGGGGAGGCCCTCCTTGTGCTGGCCCCACCCGGCAGCCGCCATGCGCTGCCCGCGCTCGAGGAAGGTGCGGATGCGTCCCACAGCGGCCTCGGCCTCGGCCCAGGACGACTCCACGAGATCCAGGCTCGAACGGTAGTGCGCCGCCGCAAGCGCGTAGCGGACGACGAGCGGGTCGTGCGCGGCGAGCACGTCGGCCGCCAGCGTGAAGTTGCCGATCGACTTGGACATCTTCTGCCCGCCGACGGTGACGAGTCCGTTGTGCACCCAGTAGTTCGCGAACCCGTCGCCGGCTGCCGTCGACTGGGCGAGCTCGTTCTCGTGATGCGGGAAGCGCAGGTCGAGTCCGCCGCCGTGGATGTCGAACTCGGCGCCGAGGTAGCGCTTCGACATGGCCGAGCATTCGATGTGCCAGCCGGGGCGCCCCGCCCCCCAGGGTGAGGACCAGGTGGCATCGGCCGGCTCACCGGCCTTGGCGCCCTTCCAGAGGGCGAAGTCCTGCGGATTCCGCTTGCCGCGAGGATCGGCATCCTCAGCGGCCTCCATCGCGTCGAGCGACTGGTGCGTCAAAGCCCCGTAGTCGGTCCAGGAGCGCACGTCGAAGTAGACGTCCCCCGATCCGTCGGGCGCGGGGTACGCATGACCTCGTTCGATGAGGCTCGCGATGAGCTCCTGCATCTGCGGGATGGATGCCGTCGCGCGCGGCTCGTACGTGGGCGGCAGCACGCCGATGCCGGCGTACGCGGCGGTGAACTCCTGCTCCATTCGATACGCGAGCGCCCACCACGGCTCGGAGTCCGTGGCGTTCGCGATCACCTTGTCATCGATGTCGGTGACGTTGCGCACGAAGGTCACGCGCCCGTACCGGTGGGTCAGCCAGCGGCGCAGGATGTCGAAGCTGAGGGCGCCGCGGACGTGTCCGATGTGCGGGCCGGACTGAACGGTGGGTCCGCACACGTACATCGTGATGTTCTCGGGGTCGAGAGGCACGAAATCGCGCAGTTGCTGTGCGCGGGTGTCATACAGGCGGAGAGTCACTGCTCCAGCGTACTCGGAGCACCTGCAGAACCAGGCAGAACGAGCGCGACGGCGGTCACAGCGACGCCTTCGCCACGGCCCGTGAATCCGAGTCCGTCGGTCGTGGTCGCGGTGACCGACACCGGGGCGCCGAGCGCAGCCGACAGGGCCGTCTGAGCCTCGGCGCGACGGGTGCTGAAGCGCGGCCGATTCGCCTGCAGCTGCACCGAAACGCTGCCGATCGCGAAGCCCGCCTCCGCGAGGATCTCGCGAGTGCGGGCCAGGAAGACCGCCCCGTGCGCTCCGGCGTACTCGGGGTGGGAAGTGCCGAAGTGCTCGCCGATGTCGCCGAGGCCGGCGGCGCCCAGGAGCGCGTCCACGATGGCGTGGGAGACGGCGTCCCCGTCGGAGTGCCCGGAGAGCGCCGGCTCCCCCGGCCATTCCAGTCCGGCGAGCCAGAGGTCGCCCTCACCGCCGTAGGCGTGCACGTCTGTCCCGACGCCGACGCGCGGGATGGATGCCGCGACCCGGTCGCTGCGCGAGAGCAGCTGGCGGGCGCGCTCGAGGTCGGCGGGAACCGTGATCTTGAAGGCCAGCGGAGATCCGGTCACGTGAGACACCTGATGACCCGCAGCCGCGAACAGCGCGGCGTCGTCGGTGTACTCGGCGCCAGAGGCGCCGGCAGCCGCGTACGCCGCCTCGAGGAGATCGCGCGGGAAGCCCTGCGGGGTCTGCGCGGCGACGAGTTCGCTGCGGTCCACGGCCTCGACGACGTCCGCGCCGGCGACGCGCTTGAGCGTGTTGACGACAGGGAGCGCCGGGATCACCCCGGACGTCGGAGCGACCGCCGCGGCGACAGCGTCGATCTGAGCGGGCGGCGTCAGGGCGCGCGCGGCGTCGTGCACGAGAACCGTCGTGATATCCCCCCACAGCGCGTGCAGTCCAGCGGCGACCGACGCCTGTCTTGTCTCGCCGCCGACCACGACGCGTCCGAGATCGGCACGGTCTCCGGCGGCCGCACGCAGCTCGGTCTCGGCATCCCCTTGATGCCCGTCTGGTACGACGACGATCACCTGAGCGGGCGACGCGGCGAACACGCCGTTCAGGGCGTGACGCAGCACCGACAGCTCATCGATGCCGACGAACGCCTTGGGAGCCGAGGCGCCCAATCGCGTTCCGGAGCCGGCAGCGACGACGATGATCGCCGTCGTCGGCACGGGAAGGAGAGTCACGCTCTCAGATTACGATGCGAGGACCTCGTCGAGCAGCGCGCCGGCCTTCTCCTCGTCGCACTTCTCAGCGAGCGCGAGCTCGGAGATGAGGATCTGACGAGCCTTCGCCAGCATCCGCTTCTCACCAGCGGACAGACCGCGGTCCTGATCCCGGCGCCACAGGTCGCGCACGACCTCGCTGACCTTGATCACATCACCGGAGGCGAGCTTCTCGAGGTTCGCCTTGTAGCGACGCGACCAGTTCGTGGGCTCCTCTGTGAACGGGGCGCGCAGCACCTCGAACACGTGATCGAGGCCCTCCTGGCCGATCACATCGCGAACGCCGACGAGGTCGACATTCTCTGCGGGAACCTCGATGATCAGGTCGCCCTGAGTGACATTGAGCTTCAGATACTTCTTCGTCTCGCCCTTGATGACGCGATCCTTGACCTCGATGATCGTCGCGGCCCCATGGTGCGGATAGACGACCGTCTCGCCAACCTCAAAAAGCATAAAATCGTGTCCTTTCGGCAACCTCCAGAATACCACAGGCGACATGCGCTAAGGTTTGCCTCCGCATCGTCCGTGCCGGCGCGATCGATACCCATAGAATGGACTGGACATCCCACAGCTCCAGGAGGATCCGTGAAATCGCGCCTTGTAGCGTCTGCCGCCCTCAGCGCCCTCGTTCTGCTCGGCGCGACCGGATGCACGTTCATCACGCCGCAGTCGACAGAGATCGATTACCCGGCCTCGGACGGCATCAACATCCCGGACTCCGACGGCCCCCTCCAGATCCGCAACGTGATGGTCATCGCCACCGAAGACGGCTCGACGGGCAACCTGATCGCCGCGATCGTGAACGACACCGATCAGGCAGAGGTGCTCACCGTCGAGATCGAGGGCCTGTCCCCTCTCACGGTCCGCGTCGGAGCGCGCGACACGCTGAGCCTCGGCGCGAACGCCGAGCCGCTGCGCATCGACGATCTCAACACCATGCCCGGGGCGACCGTCGAGATGTACTTCCAGTCCGGCGGAGCCACCGGGAAGACGGCCGAGGTTCAGGTCCTCGACGGCACTCTGCCGTACTACGCCGATCTCGTCCCCGCAGCCTGACGATCTGACATCACGAGAGGCCGGTCACCCCGTCGGGGGCCGGCCTCTCGTCGTACGCGGCGCGCTCAGCCCTCGAAGCGGTACCCCAGGCCGCGCACGGTGACGAGCATGACCGGCTCTCCCGGGTTCTCCTCGATACGTGAGCGGATGCGCTTGATGTGGACGTCCAGCGTCTTCGTGTCTCCGAAGTAGTCGCTGCCCCACACCCGGTCGATGAGCTGGCCGCGGGTGAGCACGCGGCCGGAGTTGCGCATGAGCACCTCGAGCAGCTCGAACTCCTTGAGCGGCATGTTGATCTCCGAGCCGGCGACCGTCACGGTGTGGCGGTCGATGTCGAGGGAGACCCTGCCGCCCTCCAGCACGCGTTCGTCGAGGTCGCCTTCTGCCTGGACGACACGGCGCAGCACGGCACGCATGCGCGCGAGCAGCTCGCGCGACGAGTACGGCTTGGTGATGTAGTCGTCGGCGCCCAGCTCGAGTCCGACGACGATGTCCACCTCGGAGTCCTTGGCGGTGAGCATGATGATCGGCACCGCGGATGTCGATCGGATCTGACGGCACACCTCGGTGCCGGGCATCCCCGGCAGCATCAGATCGAGCAGCACGATGTCTGCACCCCGCTCCCGGAATGCGCTGAGCGCGCCCGGGCCGTCCTCGGCGATCTCGACCTCATAGCCTTCACGGCGAAGAAGGTAGGCGAGCGGGTCGGCGAGGTCTGGCTCGTCCTCGACGAGAAGGATGCGGGTCATGCGTTCTCTCCGTTTCGAACACGCGCCGCTTCGGCGGCTCGGAGAGCCTGCTGCGCGCGCTTCTTCTTTTTCTTCTTCTTGGCCTTCTTCTCGGCCTCCGTCATCGGAGCGTCGATGCGCGGGAGGACCATCGTGAAGGTGGATCCACGGCCGGGGCGCGACCAGAGCCGCACCTCTCCCCCGTGCCGCTGCGTCGCGTGCTTCACGATCGACAGTCCGAGACCTGTGCCGCCTGTACGACGAGAGCGCGCCTCGTCTGCACGGTAGAAGCGCTCGAAGATGCGCTCACGGTCGGACTCGGTGATACCGATCCCCTGGTCCGAGACTGCGATCTCGATCGTCTCGCCCTCGACCTTGACCCCCACCCCCACGCGAGAGCTCCGCGGGGAGTACAGGATCGCGTTCGCGATCAGGTTGCCGACGGCCTCGATGAGGATCTGCGCGTCGCCGCGCACGAACGTCCCTCGGTCGCCGCCGCGCACGAGCTCGACGCCGGCTGAATCCGCCTGGACCGTGTGCGCCTCGATCGATGCCGCGATCACCTCGTCGACGGCCACCGCTGCGAAGTCGGCGACGCCGTCCGAGGCCTGCAGCCGCGACAGGCTCATGATCCGGCCGGTGAGCTGGCCGAGCCGATTGGCCTCGGCGGAGATCCGAGAGGCGAAGATCCGCACCTGAGCAGGATCATCCGCGGCGGACTCGATCGCCTCGGCGAGCAGGCTGACGGCGCCAACAGGCGTCTTCAGCTCGTGACTGGTGTTGGCGACGAAGTCACGCCGCATCTGATCGAGACGCTCCTGCTCGGTGACGTCCCGGATGATGAGCAGGGTGAGCTGCGCACCGAGGGCGCTGGCACGGGCCGAGACCAGACGAGGATCGAGGCTGACCCCGGAGCGCGTCAGGCGCAGCGTCTCGGTCTTCGACGTCTGGGTCGACCGCACCGTCCGCACCAGCTGCCTGAGCTCCTGATTGTCGAGCGTCGAACCGACGTCGATGCCGAACTTCGCTGCGGCGTGCGAGATGGCGAGCACGAGCCCGGAGGAGTCGACGACGCAGGCCGCGTCGTCCATGCTGTTGAGGACGTCGACGGTTCCCTGCGGAACGACCGTCGATGTGGCCTCGGCGAACTGGGCACGAGTGTAATAGGCCCATGCGACGACCGCGGCGAGGCCGAGGCCGATGACGACGCCGGCGGCCAACGCGATCATGGCGATTGTCCCCGGGCTCATGCCTCCAGCGTAGAGCCCGTTCACCTCCTCTTCCGCAGGTTTCCGCGCCACTCCTGGGTGCCGCGAAGTAGTATTCACACGATGGGCACCGTTCGTTAACCTTCGGCGCACAGAATCACTGAGGGCCTGCGAATGCGGCCTCGCCCTCCATCGGCCGGCCGGAACCGCCCGAACCGAACGAAAGGTTGCGCCGTCATGCGCGAAGTCTTCCATCAGTCACTCGAGGAGATTCAGTCCCGCCTCGTGGAGATCACCGACCTCGTCACCGTCGCCATCGACAAGGCCACCCGCGCCTTCGCGAACAGCGACGTGGCGATGGCCGAAGAGGTCATCGCCAACGACGTGCAGATCGACGAACTGGCCGTCAGCCTGGACGAGCTGGCCATCGAGGTCCTCGCCCGTCAGCAGCCGGTGGCCCGAGACCTGCGCATCGTCGTCTTCGCCCTCCGCGTGAGCGCCTCGCTCGAGCGCATGGGCGACATGGCGGAGCACATCGCTCAGCTCGCGCGTCTGCGCTTCCCCGAGCGCGCCATCCCGAAGGGCCTGAAGGGCACCTTCACGAAGATGGGCGAGCGTGACGTGGAGATCTCGCGCACGCTCTCCGAACTGCTCCGCACACAGGACCTCCGCCTGGCCGACGTCATCCGCAACGCCGACGACGAGGTCGACGAGCTCCACGCACGCGTGTTCGAGAAGGTCCTCAGCGACAATTGGAAGGGCGAGCCGACGGCGACAGTCGACGCGACCCTGGCCAGCCGCTACCACGAGCGCTTCGCCGACCATGCTGTGGCCGTCGCCAAGAAGGTCGTGTACCTGGCCACCGGCGACTGGGCAGTCGGCGACGACGACATCGCCGCTGCCGCCGAGGCGCACGGAGAGATCCGCAAGACCGAAGAGGCCTGAAACCCCCTGTTACCGCCGAGGCCCCTGGCTGCTGACGTCAGCAGCCAGGGGTCTCGGCGTGAAAGCGGGGTCTCGGCGAGGCTACTTCTTGCCCTGCGCGGCGACCGCTGCCGCTCCTGCGGCGGCGGCCTCGGGGTCGAGGTAGCGGCCGGGGCCGGTGGGGACGTTGTCGTCGTCGAGCTCGTACACCAGCGGGATGCCGGTGGGGATGTTCAGCTCGGCGATGTCGTCGTCGCTGATCCCGTCGAGATGCTTGACGAGGCCGCGCAGCGAGTTGCCGTGGGCTGCGACCAGCACGGTCTTGCCCGCCTCGAGGTCGGGGACGATCTCGTTCTCCCAGTAGGGCAGCATCCGGTCGATGACGATCTTCAGCGACTCGGTGCGGGGCACCTCGCCGTCGATCCCGACGTAGCGCGGGTCGTTCACCTGGCTGAACTCGCTGTCGTCATCGAGCAGGGGCGGCGGCACGTCGAACGAGCGACGCCACAGCTGGAACTGCTCGGGGCCGAACTCCTCGAGCGTCTGCGCCTTGTCCTTGCCCTGCAGCGCGCCGTAGTGGCGCTCGTTGAGACGCCAGGTGCGCTTCACGGGGATCCACAGGCGATCGGCCGAATCCAGAGCGATGTTCGCGGTCTGGATCGCGCGGCTGAGCACCGAGGTGTGCAGCACGTCGGGCAGCAGGCCGGACTCGGCGAGCAGCTCGCCACCGCGGCGCGCTTCTTCCTTGCCCTTCTCGGTGAGACGGACGTCCACCCAACCGGTGAACAGATTCAATTCGTTCCACTCGCTCTGGCCGTGGCGGAGCAGGATGAGAGTGCGGGTCATGGCCCCAGTCTATGGCTCTCGCCGCCAGCCGCCCGATGGAAGAATGGGCCCATGCCCCCTTCGCCGATCGGTCGCCCCACCCGGGGCACGACGGGGACGAACCGGCTGCGGCGCAACGACCGCTGGATCGCGTCGAGCGCTGCCTTCCGCACAGCATCCGACCCGCTCGTGGTCGACCTCGGATACGGCGCCAGCGGTGTCACGGCCTTCGAACTCGCCACCCGGCTGACGAAGGTGCGCCCTGACGCCGAGGTGATCGGCTTCGAGCTCGACCCCGAGCGCGTCGCGACAGCCCGCGGCCAGCTCGACGAGGTCCGGCTCGGACGGACCTCGTTCTCGCCCGCTCTGCCCGTCGCGTTCGCCCGTGGCGGCTTCGAGGTCCCGATCGCCGGCGGACGCCGTCCTGCCGTGATCCGCGCCATGAACGTGCTCCGCCAGTACGACGAGGAGGACGTGCGGGACGCGTGGCGCACGATGAGCGCACGACTCTCCCCCGGTGGGATGCTGTGCGAGGGCACCTGTGACGAGATCGGTCGTATCGCCAGCTGGGTCGACGTCATGCCGGACGGCGACCCGGTCCGCCTCACCGTCTCCCTGCGCCTGGCCGAGCTGGAGCATCCCGGAATCGTCGCAGAGCGACTGCCCAAGGCGCTGATCCATCGCAACGTCCCCGGCGAGCGCATCCACGATCTGCTCGTCACGCTCGACCGCGAGTGGGACAGGGCAGCGCCTATGTCGACGTTCGGTGCGACGCAGCGGTTCCTCGCCGCGGTGAAGGCGCTGAAGGAACAGGGCTGGCCCGTGCTCGGAGATCGCAGCCGGTGGCGGCTCGGCGAACTCACCGTCCCCTGGGACGCCGTGGCGCCCGCCTAGATGTTAGACCCTGCGCGGATCCTGGCCGACCGGTCGTCGGGAGAGGCGCGTCAGGCGCGGCACGTCGGCGGTGGCACCGGCATCCGCCGGAACGATCACCTGCTGAGCCGCCGCGATGTCGGTGCCGTCGGTGCGCACGACGAGATCTCCGGCTGGCGCTCGGCGCGACAGCATCGCCAATGCGATCGGCCCGTCTTCGTAGTGGCGAGCGACCGAGGTGATCTGCCCGACTTCGTTCTCGCCTGCGAACACGGTGTCTCCCGGCGAGGGGAGCACATCGTCGCTGCCGTCCAGGTGGAGCGCGGCGAGCCGGCGCGGCGGGTGCCCGAGGTTGTGCACCTTGGCGACGGTCTCCTGGCCCCGGTAGCAGCCCTTGTTCAGGTGCACGGCGCTGCGGATCCAGTCGGCCTCATGAGGGAGCAGTCGATCATCCACCTCCCCGGACCAGCGGGGGCGCCAGGCCGCGATGCGGAGCGCTTCGGTCGCGAGAAGGCCGGCCGCGTCGATCTCCGACAGAGCGGATGCCACGGCATCCTCCTCGACGATCGCCACTCGCCAGCGGTACTCGGCGCCCGGGTGCTGCTCCACGGCCGAGTACTGATACCCGCCGGCCTGCACGGCATGCCACGGGTCGGACCACACCAGCGTCGCGTCATGCGGAGCCGAGGCCGCGACACTGACGGCCGCCTCGGCGTCGCCGCCTGCGAAGAAGCCCAGCAGCGCGAGTTCGGGACGCAGCGTCACCGCGGCCCGCGACCGGAACACCATGCGCTGCAACCAGGTGGCCAGACCTTCAGCATCGGCGGCGTCCGCGATGAGCCACGTCGACGCGCCGTCCTCGAGAACCGCAGCGGCGTGTTCGACCCGCCCTTGCGGGTCGAGGATGAGCAACTCGGTGCTGTCGCCCGGCGCCAGCCGGGTCAATGCCTGCGAGGTGATCGAGTCGAGCCAGGTCAGTCGGTCTTCGCCGGCCACTTCGATGACCGTCCGGTCACCGAGCAGGGCGATCGCCGACCCGTCGGCGAGGCGGCGCTGCTCGCGCATCGGGTCGCCGTAGTGCGCGATGAGTCCGCCGTCGACGACCGCGCCCTGCCGCGCGGCCAGCGCGTCGTGGAGAGCGGACACGATCAGACCCGAGCCAGTCGCGCCGAGGCGTGCGATGCCATCCCCGAGCCGAGCGCGGCGATGTCCCACGCCCAGAGCAGATGGCCATCGACCAGTCCGTACATCCGGCTGGCCGCGCCGTACTCCTTGCCGCCTGCCGGCCGGACGATGGCGTCTGTCGCGATGTCGATGCGCGGCCCGTTGATCTCGCCCAGGTACAGCTCGAGGACGCCGTCCGAGTGCGTCAGCGACACCTCGATCGGGAACCCGCCGGATGGCGCACGCAGCAGCTCGACGTCGTCGACGGTGCGGACGGGCGGCTCTTCGATCGGCGGCAGCAGAGCAGGGCCGGCATCCGCCGGCGTCGCCGGTCGCGAGAGACGCCAGAAGCCGGTCTCGGCGACCAGGGGGATCCGCGTCTCGCCGTCAGCGGGATCCATCCAGCCGGCAGCCGAATAGTTCAGGTGGCCGGTGCCGTCGTGGCTGAAGCTCACGCGATGCGTGAACTCGCCTTGGAAGCGGCGGTCGCCGGCCGTGTACTCGATGACGCCGGTGCCCTCCCACACGCCGATGAGCCAGCTCAGCGGGGCGAGGTCGGCAGGGAGATCCGTGGGCAGCTCGAGCATGACGGCTCGGTTCGACCAGGGGTCAGCGCTGGCCGCGGAACAGGTTCCGCAGCACGACGCCTGCGACGAAGACGATCGCGAGGCTTGCGAGACCGAGCAGGCCGATGAAGAAGAATTCGAGGGCGACGAGATCCATGGGCCCCACTCTACCGTGCGGCCGTCACGCGGGGATCAGCGCGGCGAGCCCGAATCCGGCCGATACGACGCCCAGCAGGACGAGAGCACCGATCGTGCTGGCTGCGACTCGGAAGATGAAGCCCGTCGTCTGCCCGTACCAGAGCTGCATGGCGAACGAGAGGAGGATGGAGCCCCCGAAGCCGATGAGCAACCATGTCACGCGCCACTCCTCCGGCACGGCGAGGCCGATCACGACCGCCGCGACGAGTGCGACGGCCCACACGATCATCACGCCACCGAGGGCGTTGCGCGGTGCGAGAGCGGGTTCCGACATGCCTCCATTCTCACCCATCGGTATCATTGGCGCACGGCGCCGTGCTGGCAGCCGACCTGGGCGGCCGCCTCGCCGCTCGAAAGGAATGCGCGTGGCTTCGATCCTGATTCTGTCTTCGGTCCCCTCCGAGCAGGTGCTGCCCGCGCTGGATCTGCTCAGCCACCACGTCCGCCGCATCCCTGCTGAACCAGCCCAGCTCGTCGACGCGCCGGAGAGCGACGTCGTGATCGTCGACGCACGAACCGACCTCGCCGGGGCGAAGTCCCTGTGCCGTCTGCTGCGGGCCACCGGCCAGGACTCCCCGCTGCTGCTCGTGGTCACCGAGGGCGGCATGACGGCCGTGTCCGGCGAGTGGGGCATCGACGACGTGCTGCTCGCGGATGCGGGCCCGGCCGAGACCGATGCCCGCATCCGGCTCGCGATCGCCAGGGCGGAATCGACCGCCGCGCCGACGAGGGTGCAGGCATCCGGAGTCACGATCGACGAGCAGTCCTACTCGGCGAAGCTGCACGGACGCCCGCTGGACCTGACGTACAAGGAGTTCCAGCTCCTGCACTTCCTCGCCACCCACCCTGCCCGAGTGTTCACCCGCGAGCAGCTGCTGAGCGAGGTGTGGGGGTACGACTACTTCGGCGGCACCCGCACCGTCGACGTGCACGTGCGGCGACTGCGCGCCAAACTCGGCGACCAGGAGCAGATCATCGGGACGGTCCGCAACGTCGGCTACCGCTTCAACGTGCACGACGACGAGCAGGTCAGCGCTCCGGCCTCCTGACCGCGGTTCGGGTCCGTTCACACGCCCGTCACTTCGCGGTGCAAAGATGTAACCCATGATCGATGCCGCAATCACCGATGCCGGGCTCGGCGACTCCGAGGACGACGACTTCGACGCCATCGAGGCCCCGGACTCCCTGCTGCCCGACCATCGGTATCACGACCGCGAGATCAGCTGGCTGGCGTTCAATCAGCGCGTTCTCGAACTCGCCGAGGACCCGAGCCTGCCGGAGCTCGAGCGCTCCAACTTCCTGGCCATCTTCGCCAGCAACCTCGACGAGTTCTTCATGGTCCGCGTCGCCGGACTCAAGCGCCGCATCGTGACCGGCCTCGCGATCCCCACGAACGTGGGCCGATCACCGGCGGACGTCCTCGCCGACATCTCTCAAGAGGCGCACGCGCTGCAGCTCCGCCATGCGCGGGCGTGGACCGAACTGGTACGGCCCGCACTCGCAGATGCCGGCATCGAGATCACCGAATGGGATCAGCTCACCGAGTCGGAGCAGTCGGGTCTGACCGAGTACTTCCAGCTGCACGTGTTCCCTGTGCTCATGCCACTCGCCGTGGACCCGGCGCATCCGTTCCCGTACATCTCGGGGCTCTCGCTGAACCTCGCCATCCGCATCCGCAACGCGCGCACCGGGCGGCAGGAGTTCGCCCGCCTCAAGGTGCCGCCGATGCTCCCCCGCCTCGTCGAGGTGCCAGGCACGAGCGAGATCGCCCGCTACCTCCCCCTCGAAGACCTGATCTCGAACCACCTCGGCGACCTGTTCCCGGGCATGGAGGTCCTCGACCACCATGCGTTCCGGCTCACTCGCAACGAGGACGTGGTGATCGAAGAGGACGAGAGCGAGAACCTGATCCAGGCGCTCGAGGCCGAGCTGCTGCGGCGCCGGTTCGGTCCGCCGATCCGGCTCGAGATCGCCGACGACATGGACGACCTCACCCTCGATCTTCTGATCAAGGAGCTCGACATCACCGATCAGGAGGTCTACCGCCTCCCGAGCCCTCTCGACCTGCGCGGACTCTTCTCGCTCTCGCGCGTGAATCGTCCCGATCTGCGCTACCCCCCGCATCTGCCGACGACTCCTGTCGCGTTCCAGCCGACGGGTTCCAACAGCCGCGCTGACATCTTCGCCGCGATCCGCAAGAGCGACGTGCTCGTGCACCACCCGTACGAGTCGTTCGCGACGAGTGTGCAGGCCTTCCTCGAGCAGGCGGCCAGAGACCCGCACGTGCTCGCCATCAAGCAGACGCTGTACCGCACGTCGGGCGACAGCCCCGTGGTGCAGGCGCTGATCGACGCGGCGGAGGCGGGTAAGCAGGTTCTCGCCCTGGTCGAGGTGAAGGCCCGATTCGACGAGGCGAACAACATCGTCTGGGCCCGCAAGCTCGAGAAGGCGGGCGTGCACGTCGTCTACGGTCTCGTGGGCCTGAAGACCCACTGCAAGCTCGCCCTGGTGATCCGCGAGGAGGAAGGGCAGCTGCGCCACTACTCCCACGTCGGCACGGGAAACTACAACCCGAAGACCAGCCGGATCTACGAGGACTTCGGACTGTTCACCGCCGACGCTCAGGTCGGCAAGGACCTGACCCGGCTGTTCAACGAACTGTCCGGGTACGCGATCGAGAAGAAGTTCAAGCGGCTGCTGGTCGCGCCCCTCCACCTGCGCAAGGGCCTGCTCCGCCTGATCGACGGCGAGCGCAAGAACGTCGTGGACGGCAAGCCGGCGCACATCCGCATCAAGGTGAACTCGATGGTGGACGAGGAGATCATCGACGCGCTCTACCGCGCGAGCCAGGCCGGCGTGAAGGTCGACATCTGGGTGCGCGGCATCTGCAGCATCCGCACCGATCTGCCGGGCATCAGCGACAACATCACCGTCCGCAGCATCCTGGGCCGCTACCTCGAGCACTCCCGGATCTTCGCTTTCGAGAACGACGGCGATCCGCAGGTGTACATCGGCAGCGCCGACATGATGCACCGCAACCTCGACCGCCGCGTCGAGGCCCTGGTGCGGGTGAACGATCCGGCGCACGTGACAGAGCTGCTCGCGTTCTTCGACCTGTCCCAGGACGACGGCACGAGCTCCTGGCATCTCGGGGCGGAGGGCATCTGGGAGCGACACTCCGAGGATGCCGACGGCACGCCGCTGGTCGATCTGCAGGATAAGACCATGAACCAGATCCGTCGCCGCCGCCGTTCCCGCTCGGTGCGATGACTCAGGAGGTCCAGGTCGTCCGCGACGACAAGGCTGTGTACGCCGCCGGCGCGGTGGTGTGGCGGCTCACGGAGGACAAGCTCCGCATCCTGCTCATCCACCGCACGAAGTACCAGGACGTCACGCTGCCCAAGGGCAAGGTCGACCCCGGCGAGATGCTCGCCGAGACGGCTGTGCGCGAGGTGTTCGAAGAGACCGGGATCCGGGTGCATCTCGGCGTTCCGGTCGGCGTCAGCCGCTACTTCATGCGACCCAAACGCCAGAAGGTCGTGCACTACTGGGCGGCCGAGGCCACCGACGATGCGATCCGCCGGTCGACGTTCGTGCCGAACAGCGAAGTCGCGGCGCTCGAGTGGGTGAGCCTGAAGAAAGCCCGCAAGCATCTCAGCTATCCCGTCGATCTCGAGATCCTCGACGAGTTCGAGCGTCTCGTCTCGGACGGCGTGCTGCGCACGTTCCCCATCGTGGCCCTCCGGCACGCGAAAGCCGTCTCGCGTTCGGAGTGGGACAGGTCGGATGCCGCAAGACCGCTCACCGAGCGAGGGCTCCGTCAGGCCCAGGCGATCGTCGCGCCGCTGCGCGCCTTCGGCATCCGCAAGATCGTCACCAGCGACGCGGTCCGCTGCGTGCAGACGGTCGCCCCGCTCGCATTAGCACTCGGACGAACCCCGACGGGGACGGCGCGGATCAGTCAGGATGCGTGGGAGGAGGGCGTCTCCGACGTCCGCAGCGTCGTCGGCAAGCGAGTGCGCTCGGGGAAGCCCGCGGTCATCTGCAGCCATGGCCCCGTTCTCCCCGGCATCCTCTCCGAACTCGCTCTGGCGACCGGCACCATGCACGGGTCCTATCTCGGCAGCGCATCGGCGCTCGAGGTCGGCGCATTCTCCGTCGCGCATCTGTCGGCGACCAATCCCGGCTCCGGAATCATCTCGATCGAGACGCACGTTCCGAAGGTCTGACGCTTCGACGGACCCCGCAGCGAACGAGTCGGCGTCGGGCGGCTCCCCCAAGGGGACGGCTCCCGTTCACCTCCCGTTTACCCGTGCGCGCGAATCTCGTTAACCGCCGCACTTAGCGTCACTGTGTGCCCTGCACCGGGCCTCAACCATCCACGATCGAACGGATCCCACAGTGAAGATCTCCCGAATCGCTCGCATCGGCGCCATCGGCGCCGTCGCCGCTCTTGCCCTCGCCGGCTGTGCTGCGAACGAAGCCGCTCCTCAGGACAACGCCTCCGACGCTCCCGAGTCGACCGTCTCCGGCACGATCGAGGCCACCGGCGCCTCGTCGCAGGAGGCCGCTCAGCAGGCCTGGGTCGCCGCCTTCCAGACCGCCAACCCCGACGCCACGGTGAACTACACCTCCACCGGCTCGGGCACCGGCCGCGAGAACTTCATCGCCGGTTCTTCCAACTTCATCGGCTCGGACCGCGCCTACAACGCTGACGAGATCGCAGCCGGCGGCTTCGGCGCCTGCACCGACGACGAGATCGTCGAGGTCCCCGTCTACATCTCGCCCGTCGCCGTCGCCTTCAACCTCGACGGAATCGACACGCTGAACCTCGACGGCGCAACCATCGCGGGCATCTTCGCCGGCGACATCACCAACTGGAACGACGAGGCCATCGCGTCGCAGAATGAGGGCGTCGAACTCCCCGACCAGGCGATCGTCCCCGTTCACCGCGCCGACGCCTCCGGCACGCAGGAGACCTTCACCTCCTACCTCGAGGCCGTCGCGCCCGATGTGTGGACGAACGAGGCCAGCGACGAGTGGCCGCTCTCGACCGGTGAGGCAGCCGATGGCACCTCCGGTGTCGTGAACGCCATCACCAACGGCGTGGGCTACGTCGGCTTCGCCGACGCTTCGCAGGCTTCCGGCCTCGGCCAGGTCGCCATCGAGGTCGAGGGCGAGTACGTCGCATACTCCGCCGAGGCCGCTTCGGCTCTCGTCGCCGCGTCGCCGCTCGAGGAGGGCCGTTCGGACCACGACCTCGCGTTCGCCGTCGACCCGGCCGCCGCACCCGCCGGCTCCTACCCGATCGCCCTGGTCTCGTACCTGATCGGCTGCGTCAACTACGAGGACGCTGAGGTCGCCTCGCTCGTCAAGGCGTACTTCCAGTACGTCGCATCGGCAGAGGGCCAGGACGTTTCGGCCGAGGCTGCCGGCAGCGCCCCGATCTCGGACGACCTCCGCGAGAAGGTCAACGCCGCGATCGACGCCATCGTCACCGAGTAATCTGACCCTCAGCCGAGGCTGAGAAAGTCACACGCCCCCGTGGCGCTGATCGACTGGATCGACAAGCGCCACGGGGGCACCCGCATGAATGACCCGAACACCCTCCGAGCCCAGGCATTTCTCTGAACCCGAGATCTTCCCTCTGAACACCGTGGAGCCGCTCAGATGACAACCACCACGACGGGACCCGAAACCACCCGCCCGTCTGCGGAGCCCAGAGCCGTGAGACGAGTGGGAGACCGCGTCTTCTCCGGCACGGCACTCGCTGCCGGCATCATCATCCTCGTGACGCTGGCGGCGGTGGCGGTCTTCCTGATCGTCCAGTCGATCCCCGCGTTCAAGGCCGACACGAGCAACAACCACATCCTCGAGGGCCAGTCCTTCATCTCCTGGGTTTGGCCGTTCGTCTTCGGCACGCTGTACGCGAGCGCGATCGCCCTCATCGTGGCAGCGCCCCTCGCGATCGGCATCGCGCTGTTCATCTCGCACTACGCCCCGCGCAAGATCGCCGGTGTGCTCGGTTACATCATCGACCTGCTGGCTGCTGTCCCCTCCGTGGTCTTCGGCCTCTGGGGGGCGCTCACGTTCGCGCCCATGCTCGTGCCGTTCTACAAGTGGCTGAACACGAACCTCGGCTGGATCCCTATCTTCGGCGGCACGCCCTCCGGCACGGGCAAGACGATCCTCACGGCATCCCTCGTGCTCGCGGTGATGATCCTCCCGATCATGACCGCCATCTGCCGCGAGGTCTTCCTCCAGACCCCGAAGCTCCACGAAGAGGCGGCTCTCGCGCTCGGCGCGACGCGCTGGGAGATGATCCGCATGGCCGTTCTCCCCTTCGCCCACAGCGGCATGGTCTCGGGTGCGATGCTCGGCCTCGGCCGCGCGCTCGGCGAGACGATGGCCGTCACCCTGGTGCTCTCGCCGCTCGGCATCGTCACCTTCAACCTGCTGAACCCGGAGAACCCGACGACGATCCCCGCGATCATCGCCCTGCGATTCCCCGAGGCTCACGATGAGGGCGTCAACACCCTGATCGCCGCCGGTCTCATCCTGTTCATCGTGACCTTCGCGGTCAACTTCGTCGCACGCTGGATCGTCTCGCGACGCGCCGAGTTCTCGGGAGCCAACTGACATGACCGCCACCGCTGTCGCTCCGTCCACTCGCACGTACACCGCCGGCCACCTGCCCAAGTGGGCGCCGTGGATGCTCCTGCTGGTCTGCTTCGCCATCGGCGCCGTGATCTTCGCGTTCGCCAACACCGGCGGCGACCCTGCAGACTTCAACATCGCCATGGCCCTCGTCGTGGGAATGATCCTCTACATGGCGCTGATCTTCATCGTCTCGACGGTCGCCGAGAGCCGCCGTCACGCGATGGACCGGCTCATGACCGCCCTGGTGTCGACGGCGTTCGTGATCGCACTGCTGCCGCTGGTCTCGCTGCTCTACACCGTCGTCCTCAACGGACTGGTGCGCTTCGACGCCGAGTTCTTCAGCTCATCGATGCGCAACGTGGTCGGCGAGGGCGGCGGCGCTGTCCACGCGCTCTGGGGCACGCTGCTCATCACGCTCGCAGCCACGATCATCTCGGTGCCGATCGGCCTGATGACCTCGATCTACCTGGTCGAGTACGGCGAGGGCAAGAAGCTCGCCCGCGGGATCACCTTCCTCGTCGACGTCATGACCGGCATCCCGTCGATCGTCGCGGGTCTGTTCATCTACTCGGTGTTCGCGCTGCTCATCGGGCCGGGGACGCGTATGGGCATCATGGGCTCGCTCGCGCTGTCGGTGCTGATGATCCCCGTCGTCGTGCGCGGCTCGGAGGAGCTGCTGCGCATCGTGCCCAACGAGCTCCGCGAGGCGGCGTACGCACTCGGTGTGCCGAAGTGGCTGACGATCCTCAAGGTGGTGCTGCCCACCGCCATCGCCGGCATCACCACGAGCATCATGCTCGCGATCGCCCGCGTCATCGGAGAGACCGCCCCGCTGCTGCTCACCGTCGGCATGGTGCAGAGCCTGAACGTGAACCTGTTCAGCGGACAGATGGCGACACTGCCGGTGTTCACCTACATGCAGGCCAAGTACCCGGGCATCCCCGCCGAGGCGTTCATCGATCGCGCATGGGCGTCCGCACTCGCGCTCATCCTCGTCGTCATGGTCCTCAACCTCGTCGCCCGCCTCATCGCGAAGGTGTTCGCCCCCAAGACCGGCCGCTGAGCGGCCCAACCGACCCGACTGAACAAGAAGGATTCCAGTGTCAAAGAGCATTGAAGTCAACGACCTCAACGTCTACTACGGCGACTTCCTCGCCGTCGAGGGCGTCAGCATCGACATCAAGCCGAACACGGTGACGGCGTTCATCGGCCCGTCCGGCTGCGGCAAGTCGACGTTCCTGCGCACCCTCAACCGCATGCACGAGGTCATTCCGCGTGCCCGTGTCGAGGGCGAGGTGCTCATCGACGGCAAGAACCTCTACGGGCCGGGTGTCGACCCCGTGCTCGTGCGCCGCCAGGTCGGCATGGTGTTCCAGCGCCCCAACCCGTTCCCGACGATGTCGATCAAGGAGAACGTGCTCGCCGGGGTCAAGCTGAACAACTCGCGCATGGCGAAGTCCGACCAGGACGCCCTCGTGGAGAAGTCGCTGCGCGGCGCGAACCTGTGGAACGAGGTCAAGGACCGTCTCGACAAGCCGGGTTCTGGCCTCTCGGGTGGTCAGCAGCAGCGTCTGTGCATCGCTCGCGCGATCGCCGTCTCCCCCGACGTCATCCTCATGGACGAGCCGTGCTCGGCCCTGGACCCGATCTCGACCTTCGCGATCGAGGAGCTCATCGCCGAGATCAAGAGCCAGTACACGGTCGTCATCGTGACGCACAACATGCAGCAGGCCTCACGGGTGTCGGACCGCACGGCGTTCTTCAACATCGCCGGCACCGGCAAGCCCGGCAAGCTCATCGAGTACGACGACACCGCCACGATCTTCACGACGCCGTCGGTGCAGGCCACAGAGGACTACGTCTCCGGCCGCTTCGGGTAGGCCCGGCCCGGCCGCCCCCTCGCATCCGTGCTCCCGGGCACAACTTCGGATGCCGCGCACGACACGCCGCACGATCGCTCTGATCGGCGGCGTGTCACCGTTTGGATCCGAAGTCGTGCCCGGGGCGAGTTGCTCTGCACAATGAGGCGAATGAGCGGATGCTCCACGGAATGCGCGAAGCAGACCGCAGAGAGACTGACGGATGCTGCAGGCTCAGCGGCATGTGCGAGACCTGGGCCCCGGCGATCTGGACCTATGCCGAGCTGCGCGGTGACCTCAGCCGCCGCGAGATCGAGTCGCAGCACTCCGTCGGACTCCTCCGACGGGTGCGCCGAGGCGTCTATGCCGGCGTCGACGCGTGCACGGATGCTGTGGATGCCGCTGCGCACGGCGGTTCGCTCGCGTGCGAGAGCGCGGCCCGTCATCTCGGCCTCTGGGTGCTCGACGACGTCGACGGCGTGCACGTGTGGATGCGCGGGGAGCGCCATCAGTACGAGCACGGCGAGAAGGCCGAGTGCGACTGCACACCGCACTGGGATCACGCCGACGCCCCATCCGCTTTCGGCTTGCCCCCAGTCGAACGCGTGCTCCTGCAGGTCTATGGATGCCGCGGCGGAGAGAGCTTCTTCGTCGCGCTGGAGTCGGCCCGCAGGAAAGGCCTCATCTCCGCACCGGCTCTGCGGCGGTTGCACCGCCTGATCGATCGTCGCGGCCAGGATCTGATCGAGTTCTCCCGCGACGACGCGGACAGCGGTCTGGAGTCGCTCATCCGGTTGCGAACGAGGCATCACGGCTGGGATCTGCAGTGCCAGGTATGGATCTTCGGCACCGGCAAGGTCGACTTCCTCATCGACGGATGGCTGATCGTCGAGGCCGACGGCAAGGAGAACCACGACGGCGAGAGCCATCGGCACAAGGATCTTGTCAGAGACGCGAACTCCGCTGCGTGGGGCTACGTGACGCTGCGCTTCGACTACGCCATGATCGTCCACGATTGGGATGCCGTCGAACGCGCGATCCTCGCTGCCATGGCCGCTCACCCCACCACCTGACCCCACCACCTCCTCGTGCACAATTTCGGGCCGGGTCGTTCGACACGCCGCGGCTGCAGCCCGAGTCGCGGCGTGTCGTCCCCGGCATCCGAAGTTATGCACGCCCGGGGCCGGGGCGGGCTCCGGGGGGGCGGGGGGACGCCGACCGCCGGGTCAGTCGCGCGGAGAGAGGAGGTACTGGTTCAGGGACTCGGTCAGCGCATGGTCGACGGGCAGCGGGCGATCGTCGACGGCCGTGATGGGCGCGGCCAGGCGGACGCTCGAGACGAGCCATGCGGCATCCGCCTCGGCGATCCGCGACGCAGGCACCTGCTCGTAGCCCGCCTCGAACCCGCGCCCCTCCAGGTACTCGTAAACGCTGAGCTGCGTCGTGCCCTGCAGGATGCCGCCGCTCGGCACCGGTGTGACGAATCGGTCGCCGAAGCGCAGAATGAGGGATGCCGTCGGCGCCTCGAGCACGAAGCCGTCGCTGGAGAGGAACACGGCGTCATCGGCGCCCCGGCGGTGCGCCTCGCGGAGCGCCGCCATGTTCACGGCGTACGACAGTGTCTTGGCTCCGAGGAGCAGCCACGGCGCGCGCTCTGCAACGTCGAGCGGGTAGCCGCGGTCCAGCGTTACGACGGAGACTCCCGATGTTCGCACCGCGGTGAAGACCGCCGCTGGGGCGGCCGTCACCCAGGCGGTCGGCGTCGGGCCGTGCTCCACTCCCCTGCTGAGGATCAGTTTGATGACCCACTCGCCGGCAGGGCATTCCGCAGCGGCCACGGCGACCGCCTGACGCCACTGCTCCAGGTTCGGCGCCGGCAGATCGCAGATCCGGGCGGAATTCGCCAAGCGCTCCAGGTGCGGCACGACCTCCTGCGCGTGCGCATCGATCACGCCGATCGACTCGAAGACGCCGTCGCCGCGCTGGGTGCTCAGTTCGCTCACGCTGAGCGCCGGCGCCCCGGCATCCACCACCGTGAAGGTGTCGGAGAAGTCGGCGCGCTCCTCAGCGGCATCGGCTGGGTCGAGAATCAGAGCGAAGCGCTGGGCCATGAGAAGACTCTACGGCCACTCAGGAATACCCAGGGCGCGGGGACGTTACACTGAAGTGGCCGGGCCGCATAACCCCGGGCTCCAACTTCTGCCGCTTAGAGCGGCCTTCCGCCGAGAGGCGTTCTTGCGGCCCGGTCTTCCTGTTTCGGGGCGAGAGCCGATCCCGCGAACGGGCCGGAGCCGGGCACAACTTCGGACGTGGACGACGACACGCCGCCGACCTGAGCGATCGCACGGCGTGTCACCTCCGGCATCCGAAGCTGTGCACGCACGGGCCCGGGTGCGACAGGTCGGGCCGTCCGTTCAGGCGAGCGCGTCGGCCCGCCACAGCATCGCCGCCGCGGTCAGGTCGTTCGCGTACAGGTGCAGCCTGCGCGCCCTGGCGGTCAGCTCTGTCGCCCGGTCAGGCTCCGTGGCGTCGTAGTCGTCGGCAAGATACGTCGCGCCGGACACCTGCACCCGACAGAACGCGGCCGCCCGCTCGAGCGCGACGGAGAAGTCCCCGCGGAACGCGCCGCGCAGAATCGTGTCGATCAGCGCGACGATCTCTTCCGGGCTCGCCGGCACCGGCGCCCCTGCGACGACGGCATCCGCCGACGCCAGCTCGACACGCCCTCGCTCGTACAGCAGGGCAGAGGTCTGCGGATCCGTGTGTATCGCCAGTTGCAGCAGGTACAACCGCCACAACGCGCCCGGCAGCGACACAGCAGGTGCCTGCGCCCACAGCTCGGCGATGTCGTCGATGCCGTGCTCCGCGGTGAAGGCGATCAGGCGCTCAGTGCTCTCGCCGCTCTCATCCTCGCGCGCGCGCATGAGCAGCGCGGACGCCGTGGCGTGCGCGACCCTCATGGCCTCAGCCGAATCGGTTGAGCCGACGAGGTTGTCGAACGCCGCAGTGGGTCGACGAATGGGCCGGTGATGCTCAGGCATCCGTCCAGGCTACTCGCGCTTCAGGCGGTGGGGATCGCGATGATCGGATCCGTGGTGGGGAGCCCGGTCGGGGATCCGCCGGCCTGCTCCACGGTGACGGCGATCACGTCGCCCTCGTGCATGGCGCCGTCCAGCAGCGCGGTGGCCGCGCCCGCCTCCGTCTCGAAGAGCCCTGCGGGGAGCGCTTCTTCACCGCGGACGAACCAGAGCTGGTAGGTCTGGTCTTCGTCCAGAGCATCCAGCCCAGCGGTGACGAGGACCGCACTGCCGACGGATGCGGACCAGTGAGCCGTCGCCTCAGCACCCGACTCGAGTTCGACGGTGGCCTGCTGCGCGTCGGACGCCGCTTCGATCTTCTCGAGTGCCACCACGGATGCCGGCTGCACGAGCTGCGGGATGAGAACAGCGGCGCCGATGCCGAGTCCCAGGACCAGGACGACGGATGCGGCGAGCGTGAACAGTCGGCGGCTCCAGCGCCGCGGACGCTCCGCGGAATCGGGCGCAGAAGCGGGTCCGGGCGCAGACGTGCGCGCGGGCGCGGGTTCAGCGGCATCCGTCTGAGGAGTCACGGCGATCTTCGCGAGCAGGGCGTCTCTGATGCCGGCGGGCGGCACGGACGCCTGCGCGGCATCAGCCAGGAGCGCAGCCGTCTCGGCGTCGTGTTCGGCGATGGCCGCCCATTCGGGATGCGCGGCGAGGGCGTCCGCATAGCGGCGCTCGTCAGCATCCGACAGCGCGTGCAGGGCGCGACCTGCCGCGAGCTCAGCGAACTCGTTCTCGTTCATGCGTTCACCCCCATCTCGTTCCTCAGTCGTGAGAGTCCGTCTCTCATCCTCGTCTTGACCGTTCCCAGCGGAGCACCGATGAGCACGGAGATCTCGCTCTGACTGTAACCGCCGTAGTACGACAGCACGATCGCCTCACGCTGCGGCTCGGGCAGCGTTCTCAGGGCTGTCACGACCCGCTCGCCCTCGATGCTCAGCTCCACTTGCTCGGCGACGCTGTCGTGGGAAACCGCGACGTCTCGGATCCCGGCCCGGACGTCCCGATCCGTGCTGGACTGCGACGCCCTCACACGATCGACCGCGCGGCGGTGGGCCATCGTGAGAACCCAGGTGCGTCCTTGCCCCTTGTTCGGAGCGAACCGGCCAGCGGATTGCCAGATCTCCAGGAACACTTCCTGGAGCACCTCTTCGCTCTGCGCGCGGTTGACGAGCACGCGGAGGATGAGTCCGAACACGCGCGAGGAGAGCAGATCGTAGAGTTCGGCGAACGCCCGCTGGTCTCCGCGCGCGACGCTGACCAGGAGATCGGCGACGGGATCCCCCGCCGAACCGTCCTCCGGCACGTCCACACCGTCGATCACCATCTCCACAAGCATGCCGTATCAATCCCCTTCGCCCTGACCACTCACCGATCATCAGCTCATCCGAAGGTGAACGAGTAGGCCTGGATGCCCTCGGGGATCTGCACCGTCAGCTCCCCCGAACCCGGCTCCCCCTGGAGCAGGCGATACGATCGCGGGGTTCCCGAGACGTCGATCGTGCGGCTGTCGCCGTCAGCGGTCACAGTGACCTCGCCCTCGCCGGCCAGCACCATCCGCACCTCGGACGCCCGATACCTGAGACGCACTTCGGCGCCGGATTCTGCCGGTGTGGCGTACTGCGACGCGATCTCCCACGTGCCGTCGAGCGCGAACGTGTCCTCGTCCTGGTCCGCGGGGAAGGAGAACTCCGACGTCCCCGCGCCGTACTCGTCCCCGCCGCCGTAGTTGACGTCCTTGGACGACCCGAGGAATGTCTCAGGCGTCGTCGAGCCGAGCTCCGGCGTCTCGTCCTCCACGCCGGATTCGGCGGGAAGCCGGACGTCGGGATCGGCGTCGACGAGAAGCTCGCGGATCATCTTCTCAGTGGCCTCGTAGTTGCCCTCGCCGAACGAGATGTGCCGCACGGTGCCCTCGGCGTCGATCAGGTAGTGCGCCGGCCAGTAGCGGTTGCGGTAGTTGGTCCAGGTCGAGAGGGTGTTGTCGAGTGCGACGGGATACTCGATCCCGAAATCGCGGATGCCGGCCGCGACGTTTCCGGCGTCCTTCTCGAACGCGTACTCCGGCGAATGGATGCCGATGACCTGCAGGCCGGCGTCGCGATAGGTCTCGTCCCAGCCGACCACATGCGGGATGGACCGCTGGCAGTTGATGCACGAGTACGCCCAGAAGTCGATGAGCACGACCTGGCCGCGCAGGTCGTCGAGTTCGATCGCCTCACCGTCAGGAGTGTTGAGCCATTGCTCGATCCCGCGGATCGACGGCGCGGTGCCGCAGGACTCGAGCTCTTCCGCACCGCTCGTGCACTTGTCGAGGTCCCGGTTCTCGTCGTTGACGAGGCCGCCGAGGCCGAGCGCCTCTTCTGCGGCGTCGTTCTCGGTGAGCTCCTGCTGCAGCGGAGCGGTGTAGTCGGGCAGCAGCCGCTGCAGCATCTGCGGCACATTGAACACGAGGCCGACGGCGAGCGCGATCATCGCGATGCCGGCGGCGATCCGCAGGCCGCGCTCGCGGGTGCGGAAGGCACGGATGCGGTTCACGACGCTGCGGCCGGCCAGTGCGAAGATCAGCAGCGGAACTGCGACGCCGATCGAGAACGACACCGTGAGCAGAACTGTTCCAGGGCCGATCTGCCCGGTGGACCCGGCCACGATGATCGCGGCGAGCACGGGCCCGGCACACGGCACGAACACCGCTCCGAGCGCGAGCCCGACGCCGAAACCGCTCCCCTGGTTCTTGACCTCTTTGCGCGGCAGCCACTGGAAGGGCTTCTCGAGCAGCTGCTCGAACCGCGGGATGAGCAGGCCGACGCCGATGATGATCAGCACGATGATGCCCGCCCAGCGCAGCACGTCCTGCGGGAGTCCCAGCAATCCGAGGATCAGCGAGCCGACGAGCGTGACGAGGGTGAAGCTGAGGACGAGCCCGGCGATCACGAGATAGGGGCGGCTTCGGCGCGCAGGGATCACCTCGCCGGCACCTTCGAAGCTCGCGGACTGCGCGCCTCCGGTCAGGAAGATGACGGGCAGGACGGGCAGGATGCACGGCGAGATGCCGGTGATGAGCCCTCCGAGCAGGCCGATGAGTACCAGGTCCATGAGCTCCTCGCTTCTGTTGCGAGTTCTTCGGCGTCGAGGGTCATTCGGATTGACCGAAACGAATCTGAGATTCTTCCCATCCGAACCGCCGGGGGTTCCGAACAGCAATCAACGCCGCGGAGATGTCGCGGCTCCGAACCCCGGAGGTAGAGATGTTCAGCACCAAGAAGAAGATGACCGCAGCACTGTCGCTCGGATTCGCCAGCGTGCTCTTGCTGGCCGGATGTTCGATGGGCGGCGGCAGCACGGCCGAGGAGTCCACCGAGCCGTCCGCACCGGAGACGTCTGAGGCCGCACCCGACACGATGGACCCGGCCGCCAACCTCGTCGGCCCCGGCTGCGAGGCCTACGCTGAGGCCGTGCCGGATGGCGCAGGTTCCATCCAGGGCATGTCGCAGGATCCCGTCGCGGTCGCAGCATCCAACAACCCGATGCTGACCACGCTCGTCTCGGCAGTGAGCGGAGAGCTCAACCCCGACGTGAACCTCGTCGATACGCTCAACGGCGACGAGTTCACGGTGTTCGCGCCGGTCGACGACGCCTTCGCGAAGATCGACCCCGCCACGATCGAGACGCTGAAGACCGACTCGGACATGCTCTCGTCGATCCTGACGTACCACGTCGTCCCCGGTCAGATCGAGCCCGCCGACATCGCCGGCATGCACAAGACCGTGCAGGGCGCCGACCTCGAGGTCACGGGTGAGGGAGACATGTGGATGGTGAACGACGCCAACATCGTCTGCGGTGGTGTGCAGACCGCGAACGCCACCGTGTACCTGATCGACTCGGTCCTCATGCCGCCGGCTGAGTGACCCACCCATGCGGCGCGCCCTTCGTTCTCGCGACGGGGCGCGCCGCATATCCTTGCCTCATGCGGTTCTCAGCGGATGACGGCGGCACACGCGCATGAACTGGGCGTTGACGGCCGATCTGCTGGGAACCTTCTTCTTCGCGATCTCCGGGTCGCTTCTGGCCGCGCAGCGCGGCTACGACATCGTCGGCTCGCTGCTGCTGGGAAGCCTGACCGGGCTCGGCGGCGGCGTGATCCGCGACCTGATCATCGGCGTCCCCCCGACCGCGTTCGCCGAACCGGTCCATCTCGCCGCTCCTGTCGCGGCCGCCGTGCTGGTGTTCTTCCTCGCAGGCGGCATCGAACGCTACTCGCGCCCGCTGCTGATCTTCGACGCGGCGGGCCTCGCGCTGTTCTGCACGACCGGGACGGTCAAGGCGCTCGAAGCAGGAATGAACCCGGTCGCCGGGATGCTGCTCGGCGTCACCACAGGCGTCGGCGGAGGGCTGCTGCGCGACGTCGTCGCCAACCGCGATCCGCAGCTGTTCAACTCCTCCGATCTGTACGCCGTGCCGGCGTTCCTGGGGGCCGCGATCGTCGCTGTCCTCTGGTTCACCGTGCTCCCGAACATCGCGACGGTGCTGGCTGCGGCGATCGTCGTCTTCGTGTTCCGCGTGCTGTCGCTGCGATTCCACTGGCGCATCCCGCACGCGCAGGGACAGCCGAGAAGAGGAAGGGCATCCGAATGAGCATCGCCGTCGGCATCCTGAACGACTACGACTCCATCCGAGAGGATCAGGAGGCGCTGTACCGCGACCTGCACGCGCATCCCGAGCTTTCGCACCACGAGATGCGGACCGCGGGCGAGGTCGCCCAGCGGCTGACCGAGTGGGGTTTCGAGGTGCACACCGGCATCGGCGGAACGGGAGTCGTCGGCATCCTGCGCAACGGGGATGGTGCGACCGTGCTGATGCGCGCCGACATGGACGCTCTGCCGATCACGGAGGCGACCGGCGTCGAGTACGCGAGCACGGTGGATGCCGTGATGCACGCGTGCGGGCATGACGTGCACGTCGCCTGCCTTCTGGGCGCCGCGCGGCTGCTCGCCGCGCATCAGGACTCGTGGCAGGGGACGCTGGTGGCGCTTTTCCAGCCGGCGGAGGAGACGGGCGACGGGGCGAGGGGGATGCTGGATGACGGGCTGGCCGGCATCATCCCGAAACCCGACGTCGCGCTCGGGCAGCATGTGCTCCCCGGCCCCGCAGGCACAGTCCTGACCCGGCCGGGCCCGGTGCTCTCCAGCGCCGACAGCGTGCGGATCACCGTGTTCGGGAGGGGCGGACACGGGTCGATGCCTCAGAAGACGGTCGACCCGGTGGTGCTGGCCGCCCTCATCGTGGTGCGGCTGCAGACGGTCGTCTCGCGCGAGATCGCGCCGACCGAGCCGGCGGTGCTGACGGTAGGCAGCATCAGGGCGGGGTCGAAGAGCAACATCATCCCGGATGACGCCGTGCTCGAGTTGAACCTCCGCACCTACACCGATGCGACCCGCGCCCACATGCTCGAGGCGATCGAGCGGATCGCCCGTGGAGAGAGCCAGGCGAGCGGCTCGCCGAAGGAGCCCACCATCGAGGTGCACGATAGCTTCCCGCTCACCGAGAACGATCATGCTGCGACGACGCGCGTGGCTCTCGCGTTCACCGAGCACTTCGGCGATCGCGCGCTGCCCATGGAGCTGCAGACCGCCAGCGAGGACTTCAGCGACGTGCCACGCGCCCTCGGCGCTCCTTACACGTACTGGTCGATCGGCGGCACGGATCCGGATGCCTGGGCCGAGGCCGAGCGCAGAGGCACGGTGTTCTCCGACATCCCGGCCAACCATTCGCCGTTGTTCCTGCCGGTGATGCAGCCGACGCTCGCGACGGGGACGGCCGCACTGGTCGTCGCCGCCGGCGCGTGGCTGGGCCTCGAGAAGAACCGATAGACTCGCATACGCGGGCCTCTAGCTCAGTTGGCAGAGCATCGGACTTCAACAAAAAATAGGAGCGCCTCGGGGGAAACTCCGGGGATGACACCACTCAAAGTCGGGGAACCCTTCCTGGGAGACCAGTTGGCAATCCCGAGCCAAGCCGGATGAAAGTCCGGAAGGTGTAGAGACTGGACGGGTGGCACCTACAGCGCAAGCCAGGGTGAAGGGACAGTCCAGACCACGAACGTCCATTGGACGGCGGCGAAAGCCGAAGTGGCATGTTAATCCGCGGGTCATGGGTTCGAGCCCCATGGGGCCCACCGCAATTACGTCTGACCCCGGCGTTAGTGTGACGCCATGAAGAAATGCGGCACCTGCCGGAGGGTCAGACCGTTGACCGACTTCAATCCGAGTTCCTCCTGGCCCATCCCTGCATAGACTGCGGCAACGCCGACCTCCGAGTTCTCGACTTCGACCATCGTCCAGGAACATCGAAACGTGACGCCGTGATGAAACTCGTGCGCGATGGATTCAGCACTCGAACAGTCGTCGAGGAGATTGGCAAGTGCGACGTTCGCTGCCGCAATTGCCATGCGATCGTCACGTACCAGCGCATGGGGCGCAACTGGCGGTCCGCCGCGATGCACGGACGAGGCCTGTGACTGTGCTCACTGGCGCGCCCGGTGCCGGCGCACTGCGGCGCGGTTCGCGCATCGCACGGAGCAGAATCTCTGCCGGCCATTGCGCGTGACGTCGACCACGACGTTCGTGCAGGGCGCTGCAGCGCATCGTCCGAGCCGGTCCATGCCACGTGTGACCAGGTGCAGTGAGGTGCCGACGCTGATGATCGCGCGCAGCACGTACGGCAGTGATTGCACGTCGTCGCGATAGTGCAGATGCCAGCCCTCACCGTCGTGATCGGTGAGCCGCGGGTAGGCAGCCGCCTGAGCGAGCTGCACGTTCAGCAGCTCGGCGCGAGCAGCGTGATCCGGCTCGTCGACGATTCGGAGCCAGTCGTCGATCACGTCGCGCACACGGGCGTGGTCGTCCTGCGCCGGCGGGAACGTCATGGTCATGCCGAGATCCAGAGTGCGATCCTCGATACCCTGCCGGTCGTCCGGCCACTCGTTCGCGAGAGACGCTGCCAGCAGCACCGCGTACTCACCGTAAGGGTTGAGATGCATAAGACCATTACATCACGCTGGTCTCATGACCACACTGCACACTCGGCCGATCCCCCAGCAGACGACCCTCACGATGCACGAGCACGCCTGGCTCACCGAGTCGAGACATCGCACCAGCGAAGGCTTCGTGATCTACGTGCGCTGCGCAGGGTGCACGGCGAGGCGCGTCGACCTGCAGTCGAGGCCGCAGCTGCCACCCGTCGCCCTCAGCCGCAGCGTCGACACTGCATCATGACCGCGGCACGTCGATGAGGCGCTCCACGCCGGTCGGATGCACCGGCACAGCGCCGGCGGATGCCGCGGCCACCTCTGCACGGAGCGCATCGAGTTCGTCCGGCGCGACCCAGAGCGTGAAGGTCGCACGACTGGCGTAGACGGGGTCGTCGAGCACGGCATCCCGGCCCTGCATCCACTCCCGAAGCAGGTTCTCGAAGCGTCCGGCATCCGCGTGCATCACCGCCACTTCGACCCCGGTGAGCATTCGCCGGTCGACGAGCACCGCGAGATCGAGCGCCTCCGACACAGCCGATGAGTACGCCCTGACGAGTCCGCCGGCACCGAGCTTGACCCCGCCGAAGTAGCGCGTCACCACGGCGACGAGGTCGGTGAGCTCGCGTCGTCGAAGCACCTCGAGCATCGGAACGCCAGCGGTCCCCGATGGCTCACCGTCATCCGACGAGCGCGCCCGCTCCCCCAGGGAACCGGTCACGTGCGCCGAGCAGTTGTGCCTGGCATCCCACGTACGCTTCTTGACGGCGGCGATCACCGCATCCGCTTCCTCCGGCGATGCGACGGGGGCGACGAACGCGATGAACCGGGACTTCTTGATCACCGTCTCGTGTTCGACCGCGTGAGCGATCGTCGCGGGGTACCGGGTCACGCTGTGAGTTCGGCGAGCTTGCGCGTCGTACGGAGGTTCCTTGCCGTACCGGCGACGCCGAGCGCGCGGTCGAGCACCGCCTTGGTGAGCTTCGTCGCGTGGACGCCGTTCTCGCTGTAACTGATCCAGAGGTCGCGTCCGACGAGTTCGACCTCCTCCCCCGGAACTGCGCGTCCCCGCAGCGCCTCAACGGCCCCGTCTGACGGCTCCGCTTCGAGGAACATCGCGTGCACGAGCTTCTCAGCCCCGTCTGCGAACGGATGCGATTCCAGCGCCGCCACGAGCTCGTCGTGCGTGCGCGGGATGACGGGGGTGTCGACGCCGAAATCGGCGGCGATGACCTTCCGCACGCCTGCACACGCCGCGGCCGGGTCGGCAGGAGTGTCGCAGATGATGTTGCCGCTCGCGATGTACGTCGAAACGTTCTGCAGGTCGGTCTCGGATGCCAGCACCTCGCGGAGCCGCGCCATCGGGACGCTGTTACGGCCCGAGACGTTCACGGCGCGCAGCAGCAGAACGCTGCGGCTCACGAGGCCGGGCTCTCGAACGCCTCGTCGCTGCGGACGAGCTCCGCCCCAGCGTGGGCGAGCTCGGCGAGTGCCGCATCGCTGGACGCCTGATCCACCCCGGCGACCAGGTCTGTCAGCACCCGCACGTGCACGCCGTGGGCGATGGCGTCGAGCGCCGATGCCCGGACGCAGTGGTCGGTCGCGATCCCGACGACGTCGGCAGCGAGCACCCCGTGCTCCCCCAGCACAGCCGCAGCGGTCGCGCCGTCCTCGGTCCCGCCTTCGAACATCGAGTACGCCGGCACGCCCTGGCCCTTGCGGACGTGATGCGTGACGGCATCCGTCGCCAGCAGCGGGTCGTACTCGGCGCCGGCGGTGTCTGCCACGCAGTGCACCGGCCAGGTGCCGATGAAGTCGGGCGCCTCGGCGAAGTGTCCTCCGTTGTCGCTGTCCGCTTGATGCCAGTCGCGGGAAGCCATGATCACGTCATACTCGGGCGCGTGGGCCGACAGGAACTCCGAGACGGCGGAGGCCACGGCATCCCCTCCGGCGACCGCAAGCGCGCCGCCTTCGGTGAAATCGTTCTGCACGTCGACGATGAGGAGTGCTCGGCTCATGATTCGAGCGTACGCTCCCGTCGAGACCCGTGGATATCTGCTGTCCGGTGGAGAAGAATCGCCGCATGTCTGCCATCAAGCGATTCGACCATGTCGGTATCACCGTCTCCGATCTGGATGCCGCCACGAAGTTCTTCCTCGATCTCGGACTGGAGATCGAGGGCGGACCGATGCCCATGGAAGGAGAGTTCCTCGACACCGTGTGCGGCATCCCCGACGCGAAGACGACGATCGTGATGCTGCACGCACCCGGAGGCGGTACAGGGATCGAGTTGTCGACGTTCGAGCGCCCAGCCCCGGGCGCAGGACAACCGGAGGCGATGGCGAACGAGATCGGCATCCGCAGTGTCGCGTTCGAGGTCACAGGGCTGCGCGAGATGGTCGAGCGACTCACAGCAGCCGGCTACCACCTGGACGGCGGCATCGGCGAATACGAGAACTACTGGCTGATGACGTACGTGCGCGGGCCGGAGGGCATCATCGTGGCGCTCGCCGAGCGGCTCGGCTGACCTCTTCGGCTCCGCGGGAGACGAAGAAGCCCCGTGATGCTCTTCGCATCACGGGGCTTGTGGAGCCGCTTGTCAGAATCGAACTGACGACCTTTTCATTACGAGTGAAATGCTCTGCCGACTGAGCTAAAGCGGCGTGCGTCGCAGAAGCGGCGCGATCAACGATATTACCGTGTCGACGCCGCTATCGCGAATCAGTCGCACTTCACGTCGGCATCGGGCACGGTGTCATCGAGGAAGTACGCGTCGACGGCGCTGTCCACGCAGACGTTGCCCTTGTTGTAGCCGGTGTGCCCCTCGCCGACGCGCGTGATGAGGACACCCTCTTCGAGCTGCTTCGCGAGCGAGACGGACCATTCGTACGGCGTCGCGGGGTCGTTGGTCGTACCGACCACGAGGATGGGACCTGCGCCTTCGGCATGGATCTCTCCGCGCGTGCCCGTCGGCGGGTACGGCCAGACCTCGCAGGAATCAGGACCGCTCCAGTACGGGGCGATCGTCGGAGCCCCGGCAGCGATCTTCGCGTCGGCGGCGTCCTGCGCCGCCTGATCATCCTCCACCGGATAGTCCATGCAGTTGTACGCCCTGAACGCCTCACTCGAGTTGTCGAGGTACGTGCCGTCCTCGCGGGCGTTGTAGAAGTCGGCGAGCACGAACGCCGTGTACGGATCGCCCTGCAGGGCGCCGTCGAGGGCCTGGGTGAGGTAGGTCCAGCTGTCTGCCGAGTACAGCGCGGCGATGATGCCGGTCATGAGCGAATCCGCGCCGAGCATCCGCCCGTCGTCGTTCTTCAGCGGCGTGCGGTCGACAGCTGCCAACAGCGCGCCGAGGTCTGCCATCGCCTCGTCGACAGTGCCGTTGAACGGGCACGACCCGGAGTCCAGGCAGTCCTGCATGTATGCGCGGAGCGCGGACTCGAAGCCGAGCGCCTGGGTGGTGCCGACGTTCATCCCGGAGACGGCCGGATCGATGGCGCCGTCGAGCACGAGACGACCGGCCTTCTGCGGATACAGGTCGGCATAGGTCGCTCCGAGGAACGTGCCGTACGAGTAGCCGAGATAGTTGAGCTGCTTGTCACCAAGGACCCCGCGGATCAGGTCCATGTCGCGTGCCGAGTTCACCGTCGTGATGAACGGCAGGATGCCTTCGCTGTTCGCATCGCACGCCTCGGCGAACGCCTTGTTGCGCTGAGTCAGCTCCGCCTCCCACTCCGCGGTACCGCGGGGGGATGCCGGGATGTCGTAGAGGTACGCGTCCATGCCCGCCGCGTCGAAGCAGCGGACGGCGGTGGAATCACCGACGCCCCGGGGGTCGAACCCGATCACGTCGTAGTTGTCGGCGAGGTCGGTGCTCACGGCGTAGCTGAGGTTGTCGAGGATGAAGTCGCGGCCGCTCGCTCCTGGCCCGCCCGGGTTCGTCAGCAGCGACCCGGCCGGCGTTCCGGCCGCCTGGTGCCGCACGATCGAGAGCTGGATGTCGCCGTCGCCGGGGTTCTCCCAATCGAGCGGAGCGTTGACGTAGGTGCAGTCGAAGGCCGCGCCCCCTCTGTCGCACTGAGTCCACTCGAGCGTCTGCTCGTAGTACGGCAGAAGCTCAGCGGACACGCCCTCGGTGTCCGGGGTGTTCGTCACCGACGGACGGGGGGCCGCGCCCTCCGGGATCATCGCGTACAGGCATCCGCTCAGCATCATGGATGCCGCGACGAGCCCTGCCGCGATCGCCGCGATCCGCCGCAGGCGAGAAGTCTGTCGAGTGTTCACGGTTTCCTCCCGCTCGCGACCGTCACGAGCAAACTCTCCAGGGCCAGCGTCGGAGCGATGTTGCGCTCCAGCGACTCCCTGGTCTCGGCCAGATGATCGAGCACCACCAGCGTACGTTCCACCGGCCACGCCGTGGCCAGCGCGGCGAGCTCGGATCCCAGCTCGCGGTTGATCTGGTCGTCGCCGCGACCGTACTGCAGCATCACCACGTCGCGGAACATCGACTGCATGTCGGTGAGCACACGATCGATGCCATCGCGCAGACTGCGGGTGGCGCGCTTCTTCTGGTCGTCCTCGAGAGCCGAGATCTGGGCGCGCAGCGCCGGCGGCACAGCCTGGCCCTCAGCGATACCGACCGTGCGCAGCAGAGACGCGCGCTCGGACGCATCGCGTTCGGCGGTGAGCGCCTTGGCGTCGTCGGTCGCTGCCTGGATGATGTCGCCGGCGACTTCGACCGCGCTGCCGACACCGCGCACGGACAGCACCGATCGCAGCGTGCTGTCGCGCCGGCGACGGGCCGACTCGTCGGTCGCGAGGCGCTGAGCCATTCCGATGTGACGCTGCGAGTGGCGGGCCGCCTGCTCCGCCACCTCGGGAGCAGCTCCGGTGCGCTCCACGATCAAGCGCGCGACATCGTCGACGTCGGGTTCACGCAGCCTCAGCGGACGCACCCGTGAGCGGATGGTCGGCAGCAGATCGGCTTCGCTCGGTGCGCACAGGACCCAGACGGTCCTCTCCGGCGGCTCCTCGAGCGCCTTGAGCAGAACGTTCGAGGTGCGCTCGACCATGCGGTCCGCATCCTCGACGACGATGACCCGGTAGCGCCCGGCGGACGGCGAGAAGTACGACCGCTCGACCAGGGCCCGCGCTTCTTTGATCGTGATGATGACCTTGTCGGTGCGCAGCGCCGTCACGTCGGGATGCGTGCCGGCGAGCACCTGGCGCATTGTCTGCTCGTCATCGGGGGTGTCGGCGATCAGCGCGGCGGCGAACGCGTAGGCCAGAGTCGATCGTCCTGATCCTGGTGGGCCGGTGATCAACCATGCGTGGGACAGCGAGGCGGGATCGGCTGCCGCGGACCTGAGCGTCTCGACCGCGTCGTCCTGCCCCCACACGTCCGTCCAGGGGAACGGAGCGAGGGTCGCGGTCATGGTCTCAGCCTAACTGTCGCCGCCGACACGGCCTGCTCGCCGGACGGGCCTGTGAGGGCGGGTCAGAGGAGGGTCGAGACGCGAGTGCGGATCGCGTCGGCGATCGCATCGGCGGATGCCGCGGCATCCAGCACGAGGAATCGATCCGGCTCGGCATCCGCCAACGCGAGGTACGCCTCTCGGACGCGAGTGTGGAAGTCTAGCTTCTCCGCCTCAAGGCGGTCGAACGGCTTGTCCGCCGAGTCGAGCCGCTTCCTGGCTGCGACCGGATCCAGATCGAGCAGCACGGTGAGATCGGGCAGCGCTCCCTCGGTCGCCCACAGCGACAGGTCGCGCACCTCGGTGCCGTCGAGTACCCGCCCCGCGCCCTGGTAGGCGACGGACGAGTCCAGGTAGCGGTCCTGCAGCACGATCTCACCGCGCCCGAGCGCCGGGGTCACCACCGTCGCGACATGGTGCGCGCGGTCGGCGGCGTAGAGCAGCGCTTCCGCGCGGGGCGCGATGTCGCCGCGGTGATGCAGCACGATGTCGCGGATCAACTGGCCGACCTCGCTGCCGCCCGGTTCGCGGGTGCGCAGAACCGTGCGACCGGCATCGGCCAACCACGCCTCCAGTCGTTCGGCCTGGGTCGTCTTGCCCGAGCCATCGCCGCCCTCGAGCGTGATCCAGAGGCCGCGGCCTGCGGTCACGCGTTCGCCTTCACTTCGGCAGGCTCAGTGCGCTGCTTCGCGGCGTTCGCCGCGCGGGTGGCAGCAGCCTTCTTCGCCGCGGCCGAGCGCGCAGCGGCCTTCTCGGCATCCGTTTTGGCGGCCGCGCTCTTCGCTGGCGACTTCTTGGCCGCGGCCTTCTTCGCCGGTGCTTTCTTGGCCGCTGTCTTCGCCGGAGCCTTCTTCGCGCCGCGCTTCGGAGCCGGGCCCTTCGCCCGCTTGTCGGCGAGCATCTGCACCGCGATCTCGAACGTGATGTCCTCTGGCTTCTGACCGCGAGGGATGGTCACATTCGTCTCGCCGTCGGTGACGTACGGGCCGAAGCGTCCGTCACGCACCCGGATCGGCTTGCCGCTCACAGGGTCGGCGTCGAACTCGGCGAGCGCGCTGGAGGCTCGGCGGGAACCGGCGCCGTACTTCGGCTGGGCGTAGATCGCCAGAGCCTGCTCGAGCGTCACGTCGAAGATCTGCTGCTCGCTCTCGAGAGACCTCGAGTCGGTGCCCTTCTTCAGGTAGGGGCCGTAGCGTCCGTTCTGCGCCGTGATCTCATCGCCCGATTCGGGGTCGACGCCGACGACGCGCGGGAGGCTGAGCAGCTTCAGCGCGGTGTCGAGATCGACGGTGTCGACCGACATCGAGCGGAACAGCGACCCGGTGCGGGGCTTGGGCGCATCCTTCTTCGCCGTCTTCTTCTTCGGCGCTTCGACGACCTCGCCGGTCTCCTCGTCGACGACGGCGTCGTCCTCGGGCAGGTTCTCCTGCACGTAGGGGCCGTAGCGGCCGTCCTTGACCACGATGACGCGACCGTTCTCGGGGTTCTCCCCGAGAACACGGTCACCGGCGACGGGTGCGTCGATGAGCTCCTGCGCCTTCGCCGCGGTGAGCTCATCCGGCGCGAGGTCCTCCGGGACGTTCACGATGCGGCCGCGCTCATCCGGCTTGGCGGGGTCGACGACCTCGAGGTACGGACCGTACTTGCCGAATCGGAGCGTGGCGTTCTCCGTGATCCGGGTCGAGTTCAGCGCGCGCGCGTCGATCTCACCGAGGTTGTCGACGACCTGACGCAGTCCGACGTGCGCGTCGGACCCGAAGTAGAACGAGTGCAGCCACTCGACGCGCTTCTGCTCGCCGCGGGCGATCGCGTCGAGGTCGTCCTCGAGCGCTGCGGTGAAGTCGTAGTCGATGAGGTCCGCGAAGTGCTCCTCGAGCAGCCGGACGACGCTGAACGCCATCCACGTCGGCACGAGCGCCTGGCCCCGTTTGGTCGCGTAGCCGCGATCGATGACCGTGCCGATGATGCTGGCGAACGTCGAGGGGCGGCCGATGCCGTGCTCCTCCAGCGCCTTGACCAGCGATGCCTCGGTGTAGCGGGGCTTAGGCGTGGTCTTGTGCCCCTTCGCCTCGGCATCCGACATCGCGAGCTCGTCGCCGACCGCGACGGCGGGAAGCGACTGGTCGGACTCGGCGTCGGCGTCGCCGCGCTTCTCGTCCTTGCCCTCCTCGTAGGCGTCGAGGAAGCCCTTGAACGTGTAGACGGTGCCGGATGCCGTGAACTCGGCGTTCTTGCCGTCGGCGCTCACAGAGATCGTGACCGTCGTGGTCTCGTACTTCGCGTCGGCCATCTGGCTGGCGACCGTGCGCTTCCAGATCAGGTCGTACAGGCGCAGCTCTTCACGGTCGAGCTCACTCGAGACGGATGCGGGCTTGCGGAAGTTCTCGCCGGACGGGCGGATGGCCTCGTGCGCCTCCTGAGCGTTCTTGCTCTTGGACTTGTACACGCGCGGCTTCAGAGGCACGGCGCTGTCGCCGTAGAGCGCGACCGCCTGGCTGCGCGCAGCCTGCACCGCCTGGGTGCTGAGGGCGACCGAGTCGGTTCGCATATAGGTGATGAAGCCCTTCTCGTACAGGCGCTGGGCGACGCTCATCGCCTGCTTGGCACTCATCGAGAGCTTCCGACCGGCTTCCTGCTGCAGTGTGGAGGTCGTGAAGGGGGCGTACGGGCTGCGCGTTCCTGGCTTGGCCTCCACCTTCGTGACGGTTCCGGCACCGGCGGCGTCGACGGCGTGCGCGAGCGAGGTGGCGTCCTTCTCGGAGAGGACGACGACGGCCTTCTTGAGCTTTCCGGTGTCGTCGAAGTCGGTTCCGCGGGCCAATTGGCCCCCGTCGACGCGCACCAGGCGCACACGGAATGACGTGCCGCTCGATGCGGCTGCTTCGACGTCCCAGTAGTCGGCGGAGACGAACGCCATCCGCTCGCGCTCCCGCTCGACGATCATGCGCGTCGCGGCGGACTGCACCCGCCCGGCGGACAGCCCGGTCTTGACCTTGTACCAGAGCACGGGCGAGACGTCCCAGCCGTAGAGGCGATCAAGAATGCGGCGGGTCTCCTGCGCGTCGACGAGCGCGAGGTCGAGCTCGCGGGTGTTGCCGACAGCGGCGCGGATGGCGTCCTTGGTGATCTCGTGGAACACCATGCGCTTCACGGGCACCTTGGGCTTGAGCGTCTCGAGCAGGTGCCAGGCGATGGCCTCGCCCTCGCGGTCCTCATCAGTGGCGAGCAGGAGCTCGTCGGCGTGCTTCAGTGCGCGCTTCAGTTCGGCGACCGTCTTGGTCTTGCGATCGGAGACGACGTAGTACGGGTCGAAGCCGTTGTCGATGTCGATGGAGTACTTCCCGTACGCCTGCTTGTCAGCGGCCGGGATGTCCTTCTTGTCTGCGAGGTCGCGGATATGGCCGACGGAGCTGAGCACCTCGTAGTCGTCGCCGAGGTACCCCTGAATCGACCGCATCTTCGTCGGGGACTCGACGATGACGAGCTTCTTGCCTTCAGCCAAGGGTGCGTCCTTTCTTCGAAGCACACCATACACACCACGGTCGTGGCGCGTTCACAGCGGAGCCGTGAGCGGAGTCTCGGGAGTGGTGCCGTCAGAATCCCTCGGGCGGCCCTGCGCGGGCTCGGGAGACGGCAGCAAGACCAGCGTACGCCGCTTCGACACGCACGGTCGCCACGAAGCCGTCGACGGTGCACGCCGTCAGCGTCGCGCCGGACGCCGCGGCGACCCGCGCGGCGAGCGCGCACGGCTCGTCGTCGGTGATGATCGCCCCGGATGCGGCATCCGCAGCCGACAGGGCCGCAGCATCCGCTGCTCCCGCAACGCGCTGGGCAGTGACAGCGGCACCGCCGACGGCTGCGAGTCCGACCGCGAGCGCGGCCGAGACGGCGAGGATGCTCGCCGACAGCGCGGCGCCCGCCATCACAGGCCTCCGGTCAGAGCACAGCTCGACGCGGACAGGGGGATGCTGATGAGCCGCCCGACCCGCGCATCGATCCGCGCGCTGACACAGACGAACTCACCACGGATCTCACTGCTGACGTGCGCACCGGGAACCGACGCCGCGACCGTGGCGTGCGCCGACGCCTCGTTCTCGCCGCGGCCGAGGAGGCGCGCGGCGTCGGCGACGGCATCCTGAACCGAGACCAGTTGCGCCGCCGCTCCGAGCGCCCCCGCACCCAGCAGCAGCGTCAGCGCGACCGCGGGCAGGGCGAGGGCGAGTTCGGCGGCGACGGAGCCGCGCTCCGCATCGTGCTTCGCGCACATGCCGGTCACGACACGGTGAGCGCCCGGCGCACGAGATCGGTGAGGATGCCGCGCACCTCGTCCGACCGCATGATGACCACCAGGAGCCCGGCGAAGGCCACAGCGGCCATCGTCGTGATCGCGTACTCGGCCGTTGCGGCCCCGGACTCGTCGGTGAACAGTGACGATGCACGGCGTCTGGTGAGGGTGGGGATGGTGTTCATGTGTTCCTTCTTTCTTGTGGTGCTGCTCAGATCGGCAGCGGGGTCGAAGCGAGGACCGACAGGATGAGGGGCGCGACCCCCAGCAGCAGGAAGGCCGGGAGCGTGCAGGCGCCGAGCGGGATCAGCAGCTGCGACGAGAGCTTCGCTGCCCGCACGCGGCCCTGCACGCGGGCGTCGTGCCGGTCCTGAGCCGCGGCCGCGCGCAGCAGTTCCCCCGCCGGCACACCGGCTGCACGCGAGAGCTCGAGCACAGCGGTCGTGCGATCGCCCTGCAAATGATCACGCGCAGGAGTGTCGTCGACCAGCTGCAGCGAACGAGTGATCGACGCCCCGCCTGAGAGGGCGACCGCGACGAGTTCCGCATGCATGCCTGGGCTGCCGGGGTCTGGTTGAGCGCGTCGCAGCAGCCGTCCGGTCCACAGCCGCGCGCACAGCACGAGCAGCAGCCCCGCCACCAGGCAAGCCGTGCCCATCGGATTCGTGACGAGGATGCCGAGCGTGTCGAACCCGAGCGCGAATCCGAGCAGCAGTCCGGCGAGCGGCATCCACAGCAGCAGCCGGGCCGTGCCGGCGGGCTCCGCGAGCGCGATCCGCACGTCGTCGGCGGCGGATGCGGCATCCCGCATGCTCTCGGCGAGCGAGCGGAGCACCTCGGCGAGCGGTGCGCCGACAGTCGTCGCGACCTCCCACGCCGCAGCGAGGTCGCGCCACGCGCCGCCCTCCGCTTCGATGGCCGCGATGAGCTGACTGCCTTCGTCGCAGCGGTCGATGACCCGCTGCGCGCTCACGTCTCCGGAGTTCGCGAGATGCCGCCACGCGTTCAGTGGCACCGCTCCTGCCTGCAGCAGCACCGCGAGCGTCCGCACCGAGACGGCTGCGGCCTCAGCCCCGGCGACAGCGGCGACTCGGCGCCGTCCGATCACCACGGCTGCACCTGCTCGATGTCGAGCCGCTCGCCGCGAAGACGGAACCGCCCGGCGCTCTCGAGCCGCCTCACCCCGTCCGATCCGCGCGCCAGGTGCAGCACGACGGTGAAGGCGCTGACGACCTGGCGCGCCAGCGCCGTCGCATCCATCCCCGCGAGTGCGCCGAGGGCCTCCAGCCGTGCGGGCACATCCGTGAGGCCGCTCGCGTGAAGGGTTCCGGCTCCGCCGTCGTGGCCGGTGTTCAGCGCAGAGAGCAGTTCGCGCACCTCCTCGCCGCGACATTCGCCGACCACGAGGCGATCGGGGCGCATGCGCAGCGACTCCCTGACCAGCCGAGCGAGCGTGATGGAGCCGGCGCCCTCGAGATTCGACTGCCGAGCTTCCAGGGCGACGTGATGCGGATGCTCGGGGCGGAGCTCCGCGACATCCTCGATCGTCACGATCCGCTCATGGGCCGGGACTTCTCTCAGCAGCGCTGCCAGCAGCGTCGTCTTGCCCGTACCGGTACCGCCGGTGATGAGGATGTTCGCCCGAGCGGCGACGAGCGTCTCGAGCCAGGCGCGTCTGGCGCCGTCGAACGCACCCAGGGACGCGAGCGCGTCCAGATCGGTCGCGCCCACCCGGGGAATGCGCACGGAGACGGCGGTGCCGGAAGTCGATACCGGTGACAGCACGGCGTGGACGCGGATGCCGGACGCGAGACGCACGTCGACGCAGGGCGACTGGTCATCGAGGTGGCGGCCGCCGGCGCCGATGAGCGCGACGGCGAGGTCTCGGACCTCTCGCTCGGAAGCCGCCCAGCCGACGACGCGTTCTACCCCGGCCCCGCGATCGACGAAGAGCCCGTCGGAGCCGTTGACGAACAGGTCGGTGACGAGCGGGTCGGCGAAATGCGCTGCGAGCGGCCCGAGGGCGGCATCCAGATCCGGTGTCGAGGCCGCGCGTGCTCCGGGCACGACCGACGCTGCACGAGGCTGGATGATGAACGGCTGCGACATGCCCCGACGGTATGGGAGACGGCATCCTCTCGGGCGGCCGGTTCGCACGCTCTGTGCGCAACCTCCGCCCATCGCGGAAGGTGCAGAGAGACTGCAGCGAGCCGTTCGTACCCACTTTCGGCGGTACTGGAGGGAAGTGCGCGAGACTAGATTCACGTGTCAAGGTCGTGACCCGTGCACGATCTCGTCCATCGCAAAGGAGCGCATGCCATGAGCAGCCAGATCGACCATCTCCTCGACGAGACCCGGCAGTTCCCGCCGTCCGACGAGTTCGCCGCCGCGGCCGTGGCGAAGCCGGAGCTCTATGAACGCGCCGCCGCCGATCGCGAGGGGTTCTGGGGCGATCAGTCGCGCGACCTGCTGCACTGGCACAAGCCCTTCACCCGCGTGCTCGACTGGTCGGCACCGCCGTTCGCGAAGTGGTTCGACGACGGCGAGCTCAACGTCGCCTACAACTGTCTCGACCGTCACGTCGAAGCAGGCAACGGCGACCGCGTCGCGCTCCTGTGGGAAGGAGAACCCGGCGATGAGCGCCGGATCACCTACGCGGAGCTCACCGACGAGGTCAAGCGCGTGGCGAACGTCCTCGAAGGTCTGGGGGTCGGAGCAGGCGATCGTGTCGCCATCTACCTCCCGATGATCCCCGAGGCGGTCGCGTCGATGCTCGCCGTGGCCAGGCTGGGCGCGATCCACTCGGTCGTGTTCGGCGGTTTCAGCGCCGAGAGCCTCCGTTCACGGATCGACGACGCCGGCGCCAAGGTGGTCATCACCGCAGACGGCGGCTACCGCAAGGGCAAGGTCTCGCCGCTGAAGCCCGCGGTCGATCAGGCGCTCAGCGACGACCGATTCGGCGAGCAGCAGACAGTCGAGCACGTGCTCGTGGTCAAGCGCGGCGAGAACGACGTGGACTGGGTCGAGGGCCGAGACCTCTGGTGGCACGACGTCGTGCCGGCTGCCTCCGCTGAGCACTTCGCAGAACCGTTCCCCGCCGAGAACCCGCTCTTCATCCTGTACACCTCCGGCACCACCGGAAAGCCGAAGGGCATCCTGCACACGTCGGGCGGATACCTGACCCAGGCCGCCTATACGCACAAGAACGTGTTCGACCTGAAGCCGGAGAGCGACGTGTACTGGTGCACGGCCGACATCGGCTGGGTCACCGGGCACACGTATGTCACCTACGGCCCGCTCGCGAACGGCGCCACGCAGGTGCTCTACGAGGGCACCCCCGACGCCCCGCATCCCGGTCGCTGGTGGGAGATCATCCAGAAGTACGGCGTGAGCATCTTCTACACCGCGCCGACCGCGATCCGCTCGTTCATGAAGTCCGGCCGCGCGATCCCGCAGAAGTTCGACCTCTCCTCGATCCGCGCGCTCGGGTCGGTCGGTGAGCCGATCAACCCCGAGGCGTGGATGTGGTACCGCGAGGTCATCGGCGGCAACAAGGCGCCGATCGTCGACACGTGGTGGCAGACCGAGACGGGCGCGATCATGGTCTCCCCGCTCCCCGGCGTCACGGCCACCAAGCCAGGTTCGGCGCAGGTGCCGGTGCCCGGCATCTCGATCGATGTCGTGGATGAGTCCGGAAGCGAAGTCGGCAACGGCAACGGTGGACTTCTGGTGATCACCGAGCCCTGGCCGAGCATGCTCCGCGGCATCTGGGGCGACCCGGAGCGCTACAAGGAGACCTACTGGGAGAAGTTCGAGAAGCAGGGGTACTACTTCGCCGGCGACGGTGCACGTCTCGACGCCGACGGCGACCTGTGGCTTCTGGGTCGGGTGGACGACGTGATGAACGTCTCGGGCCACCGGCTCTCGACAGCGGAGATCGAATCGTCACTGGTCGCGCACGAGGCCACGGCCGAAGCTGCCGTCGTCGGCGCATCGGACGAGACCACAGGCCAGGCCGTCGTCGCGTTCGTGATCATCAAGGAGAGCTATCTCGCAGTCCACGACCCCGCTGGACTCGCCACGCAATTGCGCGGTTGGGTCGGCGAGCAGATCGGCGCGATCGCTCGCCCCCGCGACGTCTACATCGTGGGCGAGCTGCCGAAGACCCGCTCAGGCAAGATCATGAGACGCCTGCTGCGCGACGTCGCCGAAGGGCGCGAAGTCGGAGACACCACGACGCTCGCGGACACCGCGGTGATGAGCATCATCTCAGCGCAGGTGAAGTAGCGAGGTCCTCGAACGCCTCGTGCCGCTGCTCGTGGTGCGGGGCGCTCACCGCGCGGGGACGCTGAGGGCCTCCATCCGCTCGCGCACGGTGCGAAACACTGCAGGGTCGAACGGGAAGTCCGCTCCGCCCTCGCCGACCAGCCGCATGACCTCGTCGCCGAGTGTGACGGAGAAGTTCACGATCATCCGCGCCTCGGTGGCGTGATCGGCGTCCACCAGACGAGCGGATGCCGGATGCTCATCGAGCCAGCTCCTGATCACGTCCTGCAGGCCGGCGCGACTCGTCCCCGCTGCCCACGACACCGTCGTCGTCGTTCCAGGCTCGCGCGCGAAGAGCGCGAATCGTTTGCGCAGGAGTTCGTCATCCCGTTGCCCGCGTACGGACTCCATCACGATCAATGAGGCCGCGACCACGAGATCGTCCTCGTGCGCCGCGAGGATGCGCTCGGTAAGAGCGAGGTCGTATGTCAACGCGGGTCCGAAGATCGCGTGTTCGAGCGACGGGAAGTAGTTGAAGAACGTGCTGCGCGAAACCATCGCAATCGCGCAGACGCGGTCGACCGTCACCGCCTGCACACCGTCGTCGTAGGCGAGCCCGACCGCCGCTTCTTCCATCGCGCGACGCGCGATACGCATCTTGCGCTCTCTGAGCCCTTCGGTCATCACTCTCCCCTCGATCCGGATGCCATCCTACGTTCATCAATACTTGGCTTGTATGCAAGTTTGGACCTAGTCCATACTTAGCGGAGAACGATCAGAAGGGATCGCCATGCCCCGCCTCACCGAACCACGTCGTCGCGACCGGATGCCACGTGTGCGCACCCTCGGGGCGCTGTCAACGATCACCGGACTCGTCCTCGTGACGCTGCCGTTGACCGCCAACGCCGCTGAAGCCGAACGTGTGCTCATCACGACGACGATCTCGGACGACGTGGCCTCGGCACCGCTGGGCGGCACGACCGTGAGCGTGCACCCCGCAGACGACCCCGAGCAGGTGATCGCCACCGGCGTCACGGGCGCCGACGGAACCGTTTCTCTCGAAGTGCCGGCGACCGACACCAGCTTCATCGCCGAGGCATCCTGGCGCGGCGCCATCGGCGACCTCGTCGACTCCGCGGCGCGGACCGAGTTCAACCCCGCCCTGGGCGATCCGGTCTCCCTCGTGCTGGGAGGTTCATTCGGCGCCATAGGCGGGTCGGTGACGGCGACGACGGATGCGGGAGCCGTCTCAGACCTCTCCGGCTCGAGCATCACGATTCTCAGCGGCGGCACGGCCGTGCAGCGCATCGCCGTCGCCGCCGACGGCACTTTCACCTCCGGCGCCCTACCGACGACATCCACAGACGATTACAGCATCTCCTTCGAGCCCGCCACGGGCTTCACGCTCACGGACGTGCAACCATCGACCAACCCCGCCTTCGCCCTTCCCCGCGGCGTCGAAAGCCCCAGCGGCGTCGATGTGGCCCGGTCGTTCGCGCTCACCGCGGACAGCGCGACTCCGACTCCGACTCCGACCCCGGCTCCGACTCCCTCGCCGTCGACTCCGACCCCGACCCCGGCTCCCTCGACTCCGACTCCGACTCCGACCCCCGCTCCCTCGACTCCGACTCCGACTCCGACTCCGACTCCGACTCCGACTCCGACTCCGACCGCACCCTCCATCGACCCTGTTCAGCAGCCCTACATCGCGTTCTTCCACCGCCCCGATGGCACTGGCCTCACTGACGTGTTCAGCGGCATATCGGAATCCGAGCTTGCAACTCTGCTCGCGACCGCGGCAGGCACGCCGAACAGCGCAGTCCCCCTTCTCAACGCCTCGGGCCAGGCGCTCGGCCTCGCACAGCAGCCGACGCCGGACAAGGCGGCCGCCGCAGTCCAGTTGCTGTCGCCGGTCGTCGCCGACATACCGGGGTTGACAGTGAACCAGATCTCGCTCACCGCGTTCGATCTCGAGGGAGCTCTGCTCGCCGTCCAGGATAGGCGCGCTCAGCTGCTCGACCAGCAGCTGTCTTCGCAACTCACGGATGTGCAGAAACGCAACGCCCGCATCGCCGCACTCAACAAGGCCATCTCGGCCCTCCGCGCATACGTCGCCGCTCCGGCTGATGGATCGCTGGCCGTTGCGGTCACGGCCGCAGGCGCGGCGGTGGAGTCGCACGATCTCCTCTCGGCGACTTCGGATTCCCCCGAGGCGAGAACGGCCGCCGCCTCGCTCGTCGCATCGTTGCGCATCGAACTCGACTCCGTCACGAACACCCAGCAGATGGACATGCTGCGGCTGGCCAGCCTGTCGAACAAGCGCAATGAATCGTTCGACATGATGACGGACTTCGTCAAGAAGATGCAAGACTCGCGGTCGGCGATCATCGGCAACATGCGATCGACCCCGGTCTCGATCGGCACCGTCCAGTGGGACGGCGGAGCCATCACTGGCCACTTCGATCTCGCCGCCGTCGAGGACGGCGAGCACCACGTCATCATCAGCTTCGACGACATCGGCCTCACCGTGGTCGCCGCGGTGACCGTGGGGCGCGGCGAACTGGCAGCGACCGGCTCCGAGTCGAGTGCGGCTCCCTGGGTGGGTGCTGCACTGCTCGCGCTCGGGGCCGGGTCGCTGGTCGGCTCATCTCTCCGGGCGAGGCGCCACGTGCACGTCTGACCCTCGAACAGCAACGGAGGCCGCCGGCGCCATGGGCGCGGGCGGCCTCCGTACTGCACGGACCGGGTCAGGCGAGGATGAAGGTGACCTCGACCTCGACGGGGCTGTCCAGAGGCAGCACGGCGACGCCGACGGCTGCGCGGGCATGCCTGCCCGCATCGCCGAAGATCTCGCCCAGCACCTCGCTCGCGCCGTTGATGACACCGGGCTGCCCGGAGAACGACGGGTCGGATGCCACGAATCCGCCCACGCGCAGCACGCCGCCGATCCGATCGAGGCCCCCGGCCGCGAATGCGGCCGCGGCGAGCGCGTTCAGGGCGCAAGTGCGGGCGTAGCCCTGTGCGTCCTCCACCGACACCTCGGCGCCGACCTTGCCTGTCGCCGGCAGAGTTCCTGCGGTGAACGGCAGCTGACCCGACGTGTACACGAGTCCGCCGTGGACGGCTGCGGGGACGTACGCGGCGACGGGTGCTGCGACCTCCGGCAGCTCGATTCCGAGCTCTGCGAGGCGTGCGGCGACGCTCATGCGGTGCCTCCGTCGAACTGGCGGGCGGCCTGCTCGGCAGCGGCGAGGCCGGCGGTGTTCGAGCCGTCCCCCGTCACCGGGCGCTTGAAGTAGGCGACGAGCCCGCCTTCAGGGCCCTGCACGACCTGCACGAGCTCCCACCCCTGCTTGCCCCAGTTGTTGAGGATCGCGGCGGTGTTGTGGATCAGCAGCGGGGTGGTGAGGTACTCCCACGTGGTCATGGCACTCCTGGCGTCGGTGACGACGGGATCCCGTGCGTCAAGGGCGGTTATTCAGGGAACTCCCCTACCATCTAGCGTATGCCCCAGAAGAATCGCACGGCATCAGGCGTGCTCGGCGGACTGCTCGGCCTGGTCGGGCTCAGCGTGGTCGCCGGACTCCTGGTGACCGCAACGGTCACCCCCGCACTCGCTGTCGCCGGTGCCGCCGGCTCGAGCGCTCTCGACCTGTTCGAGAAACTCCCCTCGTATCTCAAGCCGGACGAGCCGATGGAACCGAGCACGATCTACGGAGTCGGTGAAGACGGCAAGCCGCTCAAGCTCGCGACGTTCTTCGATCAGAACCGTCAGCAGGTCGAGTTCGACGAGATCAGCCCGGTGATGTACGACGCGATCCTCTCCAGCGAGGACAAGAGCTTCTACGAGCACGGCGGCATCAACCTCGGCGCCACGGTCAAGGCGCTCGTCGACAACGTCCGGGGCACTTCATCGCGCGGCGCTTCGACGATCAGCCAGCAGTACGTCAAGAACGTGCTCGTCCAGCAGTGCGAGCAGAACGTGCTCCCCGGCACGGAGGGCTACGACGACAAGATCGCACAGTGCTGGCTCGATGCGACGAACGCCACGGGCGCCGACGGCGTCGAGCGCAAGCTCCAGGAGATGCGCTACGCGATCCAGATCGAGAAGGACTACTCGAAGAACGACATCCTGCTCGGATACCTGAACATCGCCAGCTTCGGCGGAACCGTCTACGGCATCGAGGCCGCGGCGAACTACTACTTCAACACCAGCGCCGCCAAGCTGACCGTCGCCCAGGCCGCGACGCTGGCCGGCATCGTGCAGAACCCGAACACGTTCCGCATCGACAAGAAGGACGGCACTCTCACGAACGACGCCGGCGAGGGCGTCAACGGCGAGGCGGACGGCTGGGCCCTGACCAAGGACCGCCGCCACTACGTTCTCGTGCGCATGCTCGCCGACGGCAAGATCACTCAGGCGCAGTACGACGAGGCCGACGCGTCGGATATTGTTCCCGACATCAAGGCGCCGACGCAGGGATGCGGCGCGGCCGGGAACAACGCGTACTTCTGCAAGTACGTGCAGACGCTCATCCTCGACGACGAATCCTTCGGCTCGAACCTCGCGGAGCGCACCCGTGCTCTGCAGCGGGACGGCCTGCAGATCTACACCTCGCTGGACATGCGCATCCAGAACCCCGCCGTCACCGCGCTCAAGGATCGCGTGCCCGCGAACTTCGATAACAAGCACTTCGGTGCCGCGGGCGTCACGGTCGAGCCGGGCACAGGGCGCATCCTGGCGATGACGCAGAACACCACGTTCCGTGAGACCAAGACGGATGACCAGGCGTACTCGAGCCTCGTCTACGCCTCGGACAAGAAGCACGGTGGCTCGGGCGGATTCCCGGTCGGCTCGTCGTACAAGCTGTTCACGCTCATCGATTGGCTCGAGAAGGGTCATTCGGTCAACGAGAGCCTGAACGGGAACAACCAGCGCCTGAACATGACCGACTCGTGCACGGGCATGGGCGGCCCCTTCGATACGAAGACCGTCGGCAACTTCCGAGACGCGCCCGGCTACCAGGGATCTCCGATGGTGTTCACGCGGAACTCGCTGAACTCCGGCTACTTCGCCATGGCGTCGAAGCTCGACCTCTGCGACATCAACAAGGTCGCCGATCGCATGGGCGTGAATGTCGCAGACGGCACGAAGACGTACGATTCGAACGGCTCGTTCGAATCGGTGCTTGGTTCGAAGTTCATCTCGCCTCTGGACATGGCCGGCGCGTACGCCACGGTCGCCAACAAGGGCGTGTACTGCGAGCCCCGCGCGATCGACAAGGTCGTCAACCAGAAGGGCGAGGAGTTGCCCGTTCCCGCGGCCGATTGCTCTCAGGTGATCACGCCCGAGGTCGCTGCCACGGCCGCCTACGCGCTGCAGGGCGTGATGGCATCCGGCGGAACCGGTTCGCAGGCCAACCCCTGGGACGGCACTCCCCTGATCGGCAAGACCGGTTCGCACAACAAGATCACCACGATGATGATCGAGTCCAGCACGAAGGCGACCACCGCCGTGTTCGTCGGCCGCACCGAAGGCTCCGAGAACATGTGGGGCTACATGTACAACGGAAACCTGCTGGAGAACATCCGCTACCTCGTCGCCCGCGACATGCAGCGCGCCGCCAACCAGGTCCTCGGCGGCGGAGATCCCTTCCCTCAGCCGGACAAGAACCTCACCCGCCAGGTCCTCGTGAACCTGCCGAGCGTCGTCGGCATGTCCGTCGACGAGGCGACCACGACCCTGCGCAACGCCGGCTTCTCCGTCACGGTGGGCCCGGCCGTCGACAGCGACCTCGCCAAGGACATGGTCGCCGAGCAGAGCCCTGGGGCCGGCCGCGTCACCAGCGGCACGACCGTGACGATCTCACCGAGCAGCGGCAAGCCGAAGACTGCTGAGGTGCCGAACGTGGTCGGTTCGAAGTTCGCGCAGGCGAAGAACGCGATCGAGAAGGCCGGGTTCACCGTCGACTCCAATGGATGCTCCGAGGGCGACGACGTCGCCGCGCAGAATCCGGGCAAGGGTCAAGCAGCACCAGGCACCACGGTCATGCTGCTGTGCGCCGGCGGGGACGATTGAACGCACGCGCGCCGCATCCGGCCTTCATCGCGCTCGGCGCGGTGGGGGCCGTCGGCGCTGCCTGCGCAGTGTGGGGCATCGGCATCGAGCGATACCTGTTCACGGTCCGCGAGGCGACGGCTGCCGCCCTTCCCGCAGGCTCCGCGCCGCTCCGAGTGCTGCACGTCTCGGATGCGCACATGGCGCCGTGGCAGCGCCGGAAGCAGCAATGGCTGGCATCGCTGGCCGATCTCGAGCCCGATCTCGTCGTCAACACCGGCGACAACCTGGGGCATCGGGACGGTCTCGACGGCATCCGCCGCGCGTTCGAGCCGTTCGCCGGGACGCCAGGGGTCTTCGTGCACGGATCCAACGACGTGCACGGGCCGACCGCGAAGAATCCGCTGCTCTACTTCGCCGGCCCCTCGAAGCGACATGTGAAACCGGAGCACCTCGACACCGCCGGGCTCGACGCGTTCTTCACGGAGGAGCTCGGCTGGGCCGATCTCAACAACGCCGCCGCGCGCGTGCGCGTCGGTGATCGCGACGTCGACTTCTTCGGCGTGAACGACGCCCACCGCCACTGGGACGATCTGGGCGCGCTCCCCCCCGCCATCGCCGAACTCGACCGACGCGACGATGCCGCCACTCCCCTGCTCGGAGTGACGCACGCCCCCTACCAGCGCGTGCTGAACGGCTTCACCGACCTGGGCGCCCAGGCGATCTTCGGAGGGCACACGCACGGCGGGCAGGTCTGCCTTCCGTTCTACGGCACGCTCGTCGCCAACTGCGACATCCCGCTCGGGCAGGCCAAGGGCCTGAGCACCTGGACGCACGGCGGGCGCAGCATCCCGCTCAACGTCAGCGCCGGCTGCGGGCACTCGATCTATGCCCCTGTGCGGTTCGCATGCCGCCCTGAGGCGACGCTTCTGACGCTGACGGCGCGGGACACGCCCGCCTGATCGCGGCGCCGCCGTCGATTCGGCTCAACCGATATTTCCCTGTAGACTCAAACGGTTGCAACGGGGTGTGGCGCAGCTTGGTAGCGCGCTTCGTTCGGGACGAAGAGGCCGCAGGTTCAAATCCTGTCACCCCGACGTTGCAGGAAGGCCGCCCTCACGGGCGGCCTTCTTCCATATCCTGGAGACATCATGACTTCACCGCGTCCGACACCTCCGCGCCTGGTCGCGTTCGATCTCGACGACACGCTGGCAGCATCGAAGAGCGCGATCGACCCGCGGATCGCCGCGCAGCTGCGCGCCCTGCTCCGCGTCGTCGACGTCGCGATCATCTCGGGCGGCAATGAGACGCAGTTCCGCTCGCAGGTGGTCGCGCACCTCGGCGACGCGAATGCCTCCGAGCTGGCGCGCCTGCACCTGCTCCCGACCTGCGGCACCCGGTATCTGCGCCACGACGGCGAGGACTTCGTCGCCGTGTACGCCCACGACCTCTCGGGCGATGAGAAGTCCTCCGCCCTTCGTGCGCTGCGTGAAGAAGCGGAGCGGCTGGGGCTGTGGGAGCAGAACCCCTGGGGCGAGATCCTCGAGGACCGCGGTTCGCAGATCACCTTCTCGGCGCTGGGCCAGCAGGCGCCCGGCGATGCGAAGCACGCCTGGGACCCCACGGGACAGAAGCGGCTCCGACTGCGTGACGCCGTCGCCGCCCGCCTGCCAGGGCTCGAGGTGCGTGCCGGCGGCTCGACCTCCATCGACATCACCCGCGCGGGCATCGACAAGGCCTACGGCATGACGTCTCTCGCCGAGCACACCGGCATCCCGCTCTCGGACATGCTGTTCTACGGCGACCGTCTCGATGAGGGCGGCAACGACTACCCCGTGCTAGCGCTCGGCGTCCGCTCGATCGCCGTCAGCGACTGGCGCAACACCGCCGACGAGCTCGACGCGCTGCTTCCGACGCTGCAGCCGCATGGAGTCCCGTCCGTCGTAGCATGACGGCATGGACCCACTGACGCTCGTCGTCGTCGTCGCAGCCGTCGCCAGCGGCGCTTGCTGGGTGCTCTCGATAGCCACCCGCGACACATCGTGGGTGGACAGGGCGTGGTCGATCGTTCCGGTGGTCTACGTGTGGATCTTCGCGATCGCCGCGCTGACGGCCGGCTTCGATGCCGCGCGCCTGATCGTGATGGCGGTGCTCGCGACGGCCTGGGGCGCTCGGTTGACGTTCAACTTCGCGCGCAAGGGCGGCTACACCGGCACGGAGGACTATCGGTGGGCGATCCTTCGCGGCCGGATGCGTCCCTGGCAGTTCCAGGCGTTCAACCTGCTGTTCATCATCGGCTTCCAGATGACGCTGCTCGTGCTCATCACCCTTCCGGCGCACATCGCGCTCACGACCCCGGCGCCCTTGACCGCGTGGGATGCGCTGTTCAGCGTGCTCTTCCTGGCTCTGCTCACCGGTGAGACCGTGGCGGACCAGCAGCAGTGGGACTTCCATCGCCGAAAGGCCGCGGGCGAGGCGTCCGGGTTCCTCGCTGCCGGGCTGTTCCGCTACAGCCGGCACCCGAACTTCTTCTTCGAGCAGTCCCAGTGGTGGGTCTTCTACGCGATCGGCGCGACAGCGGCCGTGGCATCCGGTGCCGGATTCATCGGCGGAGCGCTGAACTGGACGATCATCGGTCCGATTCTGCTGACCGCTCTGTTCATCGGCTCGACGATCTTCACCGAATCGATCTCGGCGTCACGCTATCCGGAGTACGCGCAGTACCGCCGCACGACCTCGATGATCGTGCCTCTGCCCCCGCGGGCGACGACGTAGCGTTCAGCGCGAGGGCGTCTCCTCCGCGTTCCGCGCCAAAGGGACGAGGCGGGTCAACTGCGTGACGTGCGCCGGCTCCAGCTCGGCGAGGCTCGAGACGCCCAGCAGGCGCATGGTGCGCACGATCTCGGTGCGGAGGATCTCGATCGCGCGATCGACGCCCTGCCTGCCGCCAGCCATCAGGCCGTACAGATAGGCACGGCCGATGAGCGTGAAGTCGGCGCCGAGCGCGACGGAGGCGACGATGTCGGCGCCGTTCATGATGCCGGTGTCGACCATGACGGTGAAGTCGTCGCCCACTGCCTTGCGAACGCTCGGCAGCAGGTGGAACGGGACCGGCGCCCGGTCGAGCTGGCGCCCGCCGTGGTTCGAGAGCACGATGCCGTCGACGCCCTCACCCTGCAGCCGCACGGCGTCTTCGACGTTCTGAACTCCCTTGATGACGATCTTGCCCGGCCACAGATCGCGGATCACGGCGAGGTCGTCGTAGCTGATCGTCGGGTCCATGGCGGCGTCCAGCAGCTCGCCGACGGTGCCACCCGTGGTGCTGAGGGAGGCGAACTCGAGCTTCGGGGTCGTGAGGAAGTCGAACCACCACCACGGGCGCGGAATCGCGTTGATGATCGTGCCCAGCGTCAGCTGGGGCGGGATGCTGAAACCGTTGCGCTTGTCTCGCAGGCGCGCACCGGCGACCGGGGTGTCGACCGTGAAGTGCAGGGTGTCGAAGCCGGAGGCGGCTGCGCGGCGAGTGAGCTCGTACGAGATCTCGCGGTCGCGCATCACGTACAGCTGGAACCAGTTCCGCCCGTGCGGGTTCGCTGCTTTCACGCCCTCGATCGAGGTCGTGCCGAGCGTGGAGAGCGTGAACGGGATGCCGGCAGCGGCCGCGGCCCCCGCACCGGCGATCTCACCCTCGGTCTGCATCAGGCGGGTGAATCCGGTCGGGGCGATGCCGAAGGGCAGGGCGCTGAGCCCGCCGAGGATTTCGGCGCTGGTGTCGACATCGGGTGCCGGCTTGAGGATGCCCGGGTGGAACTCCACGTCCTCGAAGGCCTGGCGGGCGCGCGTCAGGGAGATCTCGCCCTCGGCTGAGCCGTCGGTGTAGTCGAAGGCGGCCTTCGGAGTGCGGCGCTTGGCGATCGTGCGGAGATCGGCGATCGTCAGCGCACCCTCCAGGCGTCGCTTGCGGCCGTCGAGCTCGGGCTTCTTGAACTTCATCAGTTCGAGGAGCTCGGCGGGGTTGGGCAGCTGGCGCTGGACCATGGCGTTCCTCTCAGGGGTGTGCGCCGGACGTGAGCCCGGCAGCGGTGTAGTAGCCGGTGATGTGATCGCGGACCAGGGTGCGCGCGGCATCCGCATCGCCCTGATCGATCGCGGCGACGATGTCGCGGTGCTCGGCGCGCAGCCGAACGGTCATGGCATCCCAGTCGTCGATCTGCTGCGATCCGGCGAGAACGTACGACTCGATGGCGGTGCGCAGGCCCGCCATCATCGCCGCGATCACCGCATTGCCGCTGGATCGGGCCAGTGCCAGGTGCAGGTGCGCGTCGAGCGCGAGGAACTCGGCCGCGGTGAGGTCGTCGGCATCCATGGCGTCGAGGATGTCGTGGGCGGCCGCGGTGTCGCGCACGTCGGCGGAGGCGAGGGATGCCGCGACGGCATCCTCCAGGACGAGACGGGTCTGCACCACATCCGTCAGCGGGAAGCCCTGTGCGGCCACCTGGAGCCGCATCAGCGCCGACAGCCCACCGGAGGGCGCGGCGATCACGATCGCGCCGGAGGAGGGCCCAGAACCCGTCGCTGTGCGGATGAGCCCCATCACCTCGAGGACGCGGAACGCCTCGCGCACGCTCGAGCGTCCGACGCCGAGCTCGGCGGAGAGCTCGCGCTCGGACGGGAGCCGGTCGCCCGGTCCGAGGCGCGCGTCGAGGAGGTCGCGTTCGATCCGCTCGAGCACGAGCTGCCACGCGCGTTCCGCCATTGCTCGCCCCTTCATCCGCCACTGTGGTCTGACCACAGCGTACCTCGTGTGGTCAGACCACGCAATGCGCGGCTGCGCTTCGCCGCGCGGGTCGTTGAGCGAGCACAGCGAGCCGAGCGAGGAGCGCAGCAACGAGTCGAAGCCTCGACCTCAGCCCAGGCGTCCGCCGGACTCCTCGAGGTAGCAGTTGCCGCACAGGGACTCGTAGGTGACGACGTCGGCTGGTGCTCCCCCGAGTGCTCCCTCGTCGATCGCGACCTGGTCGCCGTCGAAGACGAATCGCCCGCGGACGAGACGGCCGTTGAATACGGCCTTGCGTCCGCAACGGCAGATGGTCTTCATCTCCTCGAGCGCGTGCGCGATCGCCAGCAGCCGCGCAGATCCGGGGAACGCATGTGTGAGGAAGTCGTTGCGGATGCCGTAGGCCATGACCGGGATGCCGTCCTCAACGGCGATTCGGAACAGATCGTCCACCTGGTCCGCAGTGAGGAACTGCGCCTCATCGACCAGCAGACAGGCGACATCGATCGGGTCAGCGGGGATGAGCCCCTCGGCGCTGCGGCGCTGCATCCGCTCGCGTTCCTGTCGGAAGAGCTCGCGGGCATCGCCGCCCGCGGGGATCAGGAAGTCGACCTCGCGGGTCACGCCGAGACGGCTCTCGATCTGGGTCGCACCCTTGGTGTCGATCTCGGGCTTGGCCAGCAGAACGTGCTGACCGCGCTCCTCATAGTTGTATGCGACCTGCAGCAGCGCCGTGGACTTGCCGGAGTTCATCGCTCCGTAGCGGAAGTAGAGCTTCGCCACGGCGACGCGTCACTTCGAGATGTTCAGCGCGTCGGCCGTCGCCGACATCGACTCATCGGCAGCTGCCGCATCGTCGTTCAGCGTGCGTCCGTACGTGGGGATGAGCTCGCGCAGCGCGGGCTCCCACCCGGCGTAGTGCTCGGGGAAGCAGCTCTTGAGCAGTCCGAGCATGATCGGCACGGCCGTCGAGGCCCCGGGCGATGCGCCCAGGAGCCCGGCGATCGAGCCGTCGGCGGCCGCGACGACCTCGGTTCCGAACTGCAGGACGCCGCCCTTCTTGGCATCCTTCTTCATGACCTGAGCGCGCTGGCCGGCCTGGATGAGGGTCCAGTCCTCGTCCTTCGCCGTGGGCATGAACACGCGCAGGCTGTCGACCTTCTTGCGGTGCGTCTTGGTGAGCTCGCCGAGCAGGTACGTGATGAGGTCGGGATTCGCGAACGCGACCCGCAGCATCGGCCACAGGTTGTGCGTGCGCACCTGGCTGACGATGTCGAGCATCGAGCCGTTCTTGAGGAACTTCGGGCTGAACGTCGCGAACGGGCCGAACAGCAGGGACGCCTCGCCGTCGACGACGCGGGTGTCCAGGTGCGGGACCGACATCGGCGGAGCGCCGACAGAGGCCTGCGAGTAGACCTTCGCCTTGTGCTGAGCGACGACGGCAGGATTGGTGGTCTTGAGGAACTGCCCGCCGATCGGGAAGACGCCGTAGCCCTTGATCTCCGGGATGCCGGAGCGCTGCAGAAGCTTCAGAGCCCAGCCGCCGGCGCCGACGAACACGAACTTCGCGTTGATGCGTCCTGGCGTGTGCCCGAGGCTGTTGCGGAACTTGAGGTTCCAGCTGCCGTCCTTCTGCTTCTTCAGCGATCGGACCTCATGGTTGGTGCGCAGCTCGACGCCGGCATCCGCGAGGTGGTCGAAGAGCTGGTGGGTGAGCGCGCCGAAGTCGACGTCGGTGCCCGCCGGTACGCGGGTGGCCGCGAAGGGCTCGCCCTTGCGGCGCTTCTGCATGAGGAGCGGCGCCCACTTGTTGATGACGCGGGAATCGTCGCTGTACTCGATGCCCTCGAACAGCGGCTGCTCCTTGAGGACCTCGTAGCGGTCCTTGAGGTACGCGACATCCTTCTCGCCGCGCACGAACGTCATGTGCGGCGTGGCGTTGATGAACGTCGACGGGGCGTCGAGGACGCCCTTCTCGACGAGCGACGACCAGAACTGACGGCTCTGCTGGAACTGCTCGTTGATCGAGACGGCCTTGGCCGGATCGAGCGGCGCATCGCCGTTCTGCGGCATGTAGTTCAGCTCGCAGAGCGCGGCGTGGCCGGTGCCCGCGTTGTTCCAGGGGTTCGAGCTCTCCTCCGCCACGTCGGACAGTCGCTCGAAGGCGACGATCTTCCAGTCCGGCTGGAGTTCGTGCAGCAGAGTGCCCAAGGTGGCGCTCATGATGCCACCACCGATGAGGACGACGTCGACGGATTCAGTCACCCATCCATCCTAGTTCGCCTCGGGCTCCCGCTCGAACTGGGCAGAACTCAGACCGCGAGGCGCTCGGCGACGATCTCGGCGATCTGCACGGCGTTCAGCGCAGCGCCCTTGCGCAGGTTGTCGTTGCTGACGAACAGCACGAGGCCCTTGTTCTCGGGCGCGGACTGATCGGCGCGGATGCGGCCGACGAAGCTCGCGTCCTTGCCTGCCGCGTACAGCGGCGTCGGCACCTCTTCGAGCACCACGCCCGGGGCGTCGGCGAGGATCTCCCGCGCACGGTCCGGCGTCACATCGTCGCGGAACTCGGCGTGGATCGACAGCGAATGCCCGGTGAAGACGGGCACACGCACGCACGTGCCAGCGACACGGAGGTCGGGCAGCTCGAGGATCTTGCGGCTCTCGTTGCGGAGCTTCTTTTCCTCGTCAGTCTCGTTCAGGCCGTCGTCGACGATGGAGCCGGCGAGCGGGATGACGTCGAACGCGATGGGAGCGACATACTTCTCGGGCTGGGGGAAGTCGACGGCCGATCCGTCGTGCACGAGCCGCAGGGTGTCGCCCTGCGCGAGCACGCCCTCGACCTGGCCGAGCAGCTCCTGGGCCCCGGCGAGTCCCGAGCCCGAGACGGCCTGGTACGTGGAGACGATCAGGCGCTCGAGCCCTGCTGCCTCGGCGAGAGGCTTCAGCACCGGCATGACGGCCATCGTGGTGCAGTTCGGGTTCGCGATGATGCCGCGGGGGCGCTCATCGATGGCGTGCGGGTTGACCTCGCTCACCACCAGGGGGACCTCGGGGTCGTTCCGCCAGGCGCTGGAGTTGTCGATCACGACGGCGCCGGCGGCGGCGAAGCGCTCGGCGTAGGCACGGCTCGCGGTGGCTCCGGCCGAGAACAGTGCGATCTCGATGCCTGAGGGGTCAGCGGTCTCGACGTCCTCGACGATCACCGAGACACCGCCGAAGTCGATGGCCGTGCCGGCGGAGCGCGAGGACGAGAACAGCCGCAGCTCACGGATCGGGAACGCACGCTCCGCGAGAATCTCGCGCATCACGGTGCCCACCTGGCCGGTGGCGCCGACGATGGCGACGGAGTGTCCTTGATCGGAGATGCGGGTCATGAATGTTCCTTGGCGTCGTGCAGATGGTGCAAGCGAGGCGCAGGGCGCAGCGTCGGGGTGCGGATGCCGCGCCTGGCGCCGATGTCAGGGTTCTGGCGAGTCTACCGGCTCAGCGGCCGGTGCCGGCGTGCACGACGGCCTCGTCCTCGGCATCCAAGCCGTAGGCGGTGTGCACGATGCGCGCAGCGTCCGCGAGGTCCGTGTCGCGGAGCACGACGGAGATGCGGATCTCCGAGGTCGAGATCATCTCGATGTTGATGCCGGCGGTCGACAGAGCCTCGAACAGGGTCGCTGAGACGCCCGAGTGCACGCGCATGCCAGCGCCGACGACCGAGAGCTTTCCGATCTGGTCGTCATGGACGAGGCTGTCGAAGCCGACCTCGATCTGCTCAGCTGCGAGGGCCTTGAGCGCGGCCGGCGCATCCGCCTTCGGCAGCGTGAACGAGATGTCGGCACGGCCGGTGGCGGCACCGGACACGTTCTGCACGATCATGTCGACGTTGGCGCCGGACTTCGCGACGATCTTGAAGATCTCTGCGGCTTTGCCCGGTACGTCCGGAACGCCGATGACGGTGATCTTGGCCTGACCCTTGTCGGTGGCGACGCCGGCGACGATCGGTTCTTCCATGGCTTCTCCCTCAGCTTCGCGCGGGTTCTTCATGCCCTCGCCCAGAACGTAGGTGCCCTCGCTCGACGAGAACGTCGAACGAGCGTGGATCAGCACGCCGTGGCGGCGCGCGAACTCCACAGCACGGATGTACAGCACCTTGGCGCCGTTCGCGGCGAGCTCGAGCATCTCCTCGCTCGAGACGTGGTCGAGCTTCTGCGCGCGCGGGATGACGCGCGGGTCGGCGGTGTAGATGCCGTCCACGTCGCTGTAGATCTCGCAGACGTCCGCGTCGAGCGCGGCGGCCAGTGCGACCGCGGTCGTGTCGGAGCCGCCGCGGCCGAGCGTGGTGATGTCACGAGTGTCTCGGTTGAAGCCCTGGAAGCCGGCGACGATGACGATCGCGCCCTCGTCGAGCGCCTCGCGCAGACGCACGGGGGTCACGTCCACGATGCGGGCCGACCCGTGGTGGTCGTCCGTGATCATCCCCGCCTGGCTGCCGGTGAAGGATCGGGCGTCGAAGCCCATCGAGTGGATCGCCATGGCCAGCAGGGCCATCGAGATGCGCTCTCCGCTCGAGAGCAGCATGTCCATCTCGCGTGGAGCGGGGATGGGGGCCACCTCGTTCGCGAGGTCGAGCAGCTCATCCGTCGTGTCGCCCATAGCGCTCACGGCGACGACGACGTCGTGGCCGGCCCGTCGAGTGTCGACGATGCGCTTTGCGACGCGCTTGATGCTCTCGGCGTCGGCGACGGACGAGCCGCCGTACTTCTGCACAATGAGGGCCACGTTCACTCCCGGGGACATCGGGCGGATTCGCCCATGCGTCATTCTACGTTCGACGCGTATGCGCGCCGGCGCATGTGACACGTGCCGCTACAGCAACCCCAGCCGCCTGCCCTCGCTGGCCGCCGCAGCGCGGCTGGCGACCCCGAGCTTCTCGAGCAGGTGGACGACGTGGGTCTTGACAGTGGACTCCGAGATGAACAGTCTCGCGGCGATCTCCTTGTTCGCGGCGCCCTCGTCGACGAGCGCGAGCACGTCGCGCTCACGGTCGGTGAGGACGACGCGGGGGGCGCGCAGCGCTGCGATGATGCGGCTGTCGCCGCCCGGCGTGAGGACCATGGCCCCGGCAGCGGCGTCGCTGATGGCGGCGACGATCGTGTCGCTGTCCACATCCTTGAGCAGGTAGCCGGCCGCGCCGGCCTCGATGGCTCGGATGATCTGGGCATCGTGGTCGAACGTCGTCAGGATCACGACGGCAGGAGCATCCGGCATCCGTCGCAGCATCGATGTCGTGTCGACGCCGTCCATTCCGTCGCCCAGTCGCAGATCGCAGAGCACGACGTCCGGATGCAGAGCGGATGCCATCTCCACAGCCTCCTCGCCGGTCGAGGCCTCCCCGACGACCGTGAACCCCCGCGCTTCGATGACCGCGCGGAGACCGGCCCGCACGATCGGGTGGTCGTCCACCAGCAGGATGCTCGTCGTCATCGCGCCATCCCATCCTCGGGCGCGGGTGCGGCGGGCAGCGCCGCGACCAGCGTCGTCCCCTCGCCCGGCGCCGAACGCACCTCTAGCGCTCCGCCGAACTCCCGCAGTCGGGACCGCATCGCCGCGAGTCCATACGAGGTCGTGGGTGCGGCGGCCGCGTCGGCGTCGAATCCGACGCCGTCATCGTCGACCGTCATCGTGACGGTTCCGGCATCCACAGCGAATTCGATGCCCACGTGCGCAGCGACGGCGTGCTGACGGACGTTCGCCAGAGCGGACTGGGCGACGCGCAGGAACGCGACCTCGTGCGAGGTCGGCAACGACGGCAGATCGGCGTCGACGTGCAGCGAGGTCTGGACGCCGGTATCGTCCCGCAGCGAGGTCAGCATCCGCTCGACCGCTGCGGCGAGCGCCGCCCCCTCGAGCTCGGCCGGCGCGAGGGCGGCCACGATGCGTCGCAGATCGGTCAGCGAATGCTGCGCCAGCGACTCGATCTGCGGCAGTCGCTCGACATCGCCGCTGCGCGCCATCAGCACCATCGAACTGAGCTCCTGGGCGATCGTGTCGTGCAGATCGCGCGCGAGCCGCGTGCGCTCCTGCGTCGCGCCGGCCTCGCGCTGCGTGCGGGCGAGCTCCTCCTGCAGGGATGCCATCTCGTCCTGTGTTCGGACGAGCGATGCGATGAGCCGCTCGCGCTCGACGGCATCCCGCAGCAGCGCGTCGTAACCGAGCGAGATGCCGAGCGCGAAGCCTCCGCCCAACAGGGGTCCGACGATGTGGGCGAAGGTTATCGTCACCTGATGAAGGATCGGCGCGAGGATCGCGGCGACCAGCACCGGCACCGCGAACACGACCGACGGCCAGCGATGCAGCACGTGACCCGCGAGCAGCAAGAGCGGGAACGAAAGCCACACGAATTCGGCTGAGATCAGCAGAGTGCCTGCCCACAGGATGCCGAGAAAGCCCAGCCACCAGGCGCCGAACCGGCCACGTGCGAACGCGGCCCCTGCCGCATACCAGGCGAGGAAGACACCGGCCGCGAGCATCGCCGGCAGCAGCGGCACGCCGGTCGCGATCGCCCGTATCGCGGTCACGGCGGACAGCAGTGCCGTGATCAGATGCAGCGCGAATCGCGCGATGGACAGCATCCGCTGGCGCGAGACGCCGGACGGATCGGCTGACGAGGACATGACCCGATTCTCTCGCGATCGACGCGCGGATGCCGCGAGCGGAGATCGATCTTTCGATGGATCCGCATCCGCGGGTGCGCGAACAGGCTGGATTCATGACCACAGACATCGCTCGCGCATCGCGCTCCGCCCAGCTCCAACTCCTCATCGCAGTCACCGTCTACATGGTGCTCGGACTCGCCGCAGGGCTCTTCTACCGCGAGTTCACCAAACTCAACGGCTACGAAGAGGGGATGATGGGCCAACTCGGGCTGGCGCACACCCACATCCTCACGCTCGGCATGATCGTGCTGCTGCTGGTCCTCGCGCTCGAGAAGTCGTTCGCGCTGTCGTCGAGCAAGCTGTTCCGCTGGTTCTTCTGGGTCTACAACGTCGGCGTAGTACTCACGTCGTCGATGCTCGTCTGGCACGGGATGCTGCAGGCGCAGGGTCTGGAATCGTCGAAGATGATCTCCGGCATCGCCGGGATGGGCCATATGCTGGTCGGCGCAGGATTCGTGCTGCTGCTGATCTCGCTGTTCTCCGCCATCCGCCGGGAGGAGTGAGCGGAGTCCGCTCCGGACGCGGTCAGGGCATCTGGGGCGGGGGCAGCGACTCCTTGCGAGGACGCAGCCTTCCCCCTGTTCCGGCGAACCAGCATCCGATGATGACCAGAGGGAAGCCGATGAGGAGACCCGGCGTGATCGGCTCCGACAGGAAGATCGTGCCGAGGAGGATCGCCACGATCGGATTCACATAGGTGAACAGCGGCGCGCGCACCGGTCCGACCTCGCGGATCAGTGCGAAGAACGCCACGAACGCCACTGCAGTGCAGATGATGCCGAGCAGCAGCAGGGAGACGCCGGAGCGCAGCGTCGGGAGCTCATGCTGCGTCAGCAGTGCTGCCGGCAGATATCCGAGGCCGATCGCGAACAGGGCGAGCGTGATCGTGCCGATCGACGGCACGTCGGCGAGCTTGTGCGCGATGATGAACGGCGCGATGGCGTACAGGACCGCGGTCAGCAGGATCTCGCCGATCGCCACGACACTCGCCGACTCGCTCGGAAAGAGTCCGGGACCCGCGACGACCACGGCGACACCGACGAACCCGAGCAGCAATCCTCCCAGGCGCACGGGGGCGAGCGCGCTGCGGTCCCCTCGCAGCAGCGCGATGATCACGGCGAACAGCGGCACCGTCGCCACGAGCAGCCCGGTGAGACCGGAGGGCAGCTGCGTCTCGGCGTGGCTGAGCAGCAGGAAAGGACCTGCCATCTCGACCAGTCCGAACGCGAGCACCCAGGGCCAGTGCTTCCACGCCGCCTTCAGCGCTCCGCTGCGTATCGCGAACGGCAGCAGCACGAGTCCGCCGAGCAGGGTGCGACCGGCGACGACTGCGGGTGGCGTGATCGACTGGACCGACTCTTTGATGAACAGGTAGGTGATCCCCCACACGAACGCCATCACGGCGAAGAGGAGCCAGCCCTTGCGCGTGAAGCCGCCCTGGGCGTTCACGCGGCTACGACCGTGCTGAGCGGACGCGTCGCGCTCACAGCGTGCGCCGACCCTCGAAGGCCCGCCCCAGAGTCACCTCGTCCGCGTACTCCAGGTCGCCCCCGACGGGCAGGCCGGATGCCAGGCGCGAGACGGTGATCTGCATCGTGAGCAGCAGTCTGCTCAGGTAGCTGGCCGTCGCCTCGCCCTCGAGATTGGGGTTCGTGGCGATGATGACCTCCTGCACGGTGCCGTCGGCGAGCCGGGACATGAGCTGGGCTATGCGCAGGTCATCCGGACCGACGCCGGCGATCGGGCTGATCGCGCCGCCGAGCACGTGGTACAGACCGCGGAACTCACGGGTCCGCTCGATGGCCGAGACGTCCTTGGCGTCTTCGACCACGCAGATCAGGGCGGGGTTGCGTCGCGGGTCACGGCAGATCGCGCAGCGGTCCTGCTCCGACACGTTGCCGCAGATCTCACAGAACCGCACACGCGCGCGCACATCCGTGAGCAGCTCGGCGAGACGGGCGACGTCGAACGACGGCGTCTGCAGGATGTGGAAGGTGATGCGCTGCGCCGACTTCGGGCCGATGCCGGGGAGGCGACCGAACTCGTCGATCAGCTCCTGAACGATGCCGTCGTACATCAGGCGAACCTCGTCGGGGGCTCGTAGGGCTCTTCGCGCACGAACGTCGCGCCGAGCACCTGGCGGATCACGGCCTCGCCGTAGCGCTGGACACCACCGGGCGCCCGCTCGGTGACCGCCGGCGCCATGCGGGCCGGCGCCTGTGAAACGGGAGTCTGCGCCTGCGGTGTCGCCCCGCGCGGTGAAGCCTCGGCAGCCTGGCGCGGCGGCTCGTACGGCGGCTCGTCGTCCGGCGGCGGAGCCTCGTCGTCACCGGGCAGCGGCGGCTCGTCGCGGTCGACGAGGCCGTCCTGCGGTGCGACGGGGGCGGATGCCTCGACCTCGGCGGGTTCGTCGTCAACGGGGAACTGCGGCTGGGGTGCGGACTCGGCCGGAGCAGGAAGGTCGGCGGGAGCGTCGGCAGGGATCGCGGCCACAGCCCAGTCGGTGACCGGTGCCGCGGGGGCGGCTTGGGGCTTCGGCGCCGGCGGGGCGGTGCGAACCGGTGCGGGTGCCGCCGCCTCGGACAGCGCCGCCGGTGGGATCTGCGCCGGCCGGTACTTCACCTTCACGCCCAGCTCCTGCTCGATCGCCGCGCGGAGGTGATCGGATGCGCCGCTGCCCGGAGTCTGCCCCTTGAACTTCGCGAGGTCCTGCTGGCTCGCGAACCCCACGGTGAGCACATCGGTGTCGGATTCGAAATCGAGCGGCTGCACTGCCGTGACCAGGAGCCACGACGTGCGGCTCACGCTCTCGAGCCGCGTGAGGACGGCCGGCCACACCGCGCGGATCCGGTCGATGTCGACCGGGCCGGATGGGGTGGAGGCCGGTGCCGGCGTCTCGGCCGGAGTCGAGGCGGCCGGAGCGGACGTCTCGGTCGGAGCCGAGGTTTCGGCCGGAGCGGACGTCTCGGTCGGAGTCGAGGTTTCGGCTCGCTCCGCTCGCTCAACCCGTTTCGTCTCGTTCGCTTCGCTCGCTCGCTCAACGACCCGCGGGGATGACTCTGTAGGAGCGGGAGCGGCTTGAGCGGGAGCGGCCGGAGCGGGAGCGGCCTGAGCGGGAGCGGCTTGAGCAGATCCCTGCCCAGCCGCGCTGAGCACGCGGGCGATCATGAGCTCGAGGTGCAGACGGGGCGATGTGGCACCTGTCATGTCATCCAGGGCGGCGCTCACGACGTCGGCCGTGCGCGAGAGGCGCGCAGCGCCGTACACGCTCGCCTGCGTGCGCATGCGTGCCAGCTCGTCTTCGGCAAGACCGCGGAGCACAGCGGAAGCCCCGTCGCCGACGGCCGCGATCACGATGAGGTCGCGCAGACGCTCGAGCAGATCGTCGACGAACCGGCGCGGATCCTGCCCGGTCTGCACGACGCGGTCGATCGCCGGGAAGGCAGCGGCGGCGTCCCCCGCGGCGAGCGCGTCGACGATCTCGTCGAGAAGCGCGCCGTGCGTGTAGCCGAGCAGCGATACCGCCCGCTCGTACGCCACGGAGTCGCCGTCGGAACCGGCGATGAGCTGATCGAGCAGCGACAGCGTGTCTCGAGGCGATCCGCCACCGGCGCGCACGACCAGCGGCAGCACGCCCTGCGCGACCTTCACGCCCTCTTCGACGCAGAGCTTCTCGACGTATTCGAGCATCGCCGCAGGCGGCACGAGACGGAACGGGTAGTGATGCGTCCGCGAGCGGATCGTGCCGAGCACCTTGTCGGGCTCGGTGGTCGCGAAGATGAACTTGACGTGCTCCGGCGGCTCTTCGACGAGCTTCAACAGGGCGTTGAATCCCTGCGGCGTGACCATGTGCGCCTCGTCGAGGATGAAGATCTTGAACCGGTCGCGGCTCGGCGCGAATGTCGCCCGCTCGCGCAGGTCGCGGGCGTCGTCGACGCCGTTGTGGCTGGCCGCGTCGATCTCGACGACATCCAGTGAGCCGCCACCGGCCCGTGACAGCTCGACGCAGCTCGGGCACGTTCCGCATGGAGTGTCCGTCGGGCCCTCTGCGCAGTTCAGGCAGCGTGCCAGAATGCGTGCTGACGTGGTCTTTCCGCACCCGCGCGGGCCGGAGAACAGGTACGCGTGGCCGACGCGATCGCTGCGCAGCGCCGTCATCAGCGGATCCGTCACCTGCGACTGCCCGATCATCTCCCCGAAGTTCTCGGGGCGGTAGCGGCGGTAGAGGGCTGTGGTCACCCGTCCAGCCTACGGCGTGCCACCGACACTTCGGCAGGCTCAGCGCATCGCACTTCGGCAGGCTCAGCCCGCGCCGCTAGTCCTCGTACGCCGCGATCACCGGAATCGCACTCGTGACGACAGGAACGGATGCCGAGATCCTGGTGCCGTCGTCGCGACGCGCATCCTCGAACTGCCCGAGCCTCGGACGGTCAGGCAGCACCGGGCCCTGGTCCTCGAGCGTCACCACAGCATCGGTGTCGACCGCTGCCCAGTACTCAGCACCGCGTACCGTGAAGGTCACCGGATCGCCCGATCTCACGTGCACGCGCAACTGGTCCCTGGTCACCGTGACCTGCAGCATCGCCCCCTGCCACTGCAGCGGGAACGACAGCGACGGCCACTCCGCCGGCAGTCGCGGATCGAAGCTGAGTTCTCCGCCGTGATCGCGCATGCCGCCGAAGCCGGAGACGAGCGCCGTCCACACGCCACCCGCCGAGGCGACGTGCACGCCGTCGGAGGCGTTGTGGTGCAGGTCGCCGAGATCGACGAACAGCGACTGCCGGAAATACTCCAGCGCCAGATCCTGATACCCGACCTCTGCGGCCAGAACAGACTGGACGACGGCAGACAGCGTCGAGTCGCCGGTGGTCAGCGGGTCGTAGTAGTCGAAGTCCGCTCGTTTCTCCTCCGGGGTGAAGTGATTGCCCTGCAGGAACAGCGCGAGCACGACATCCGCCTGCTTGAGCACCTGGAACCGGTAGATCACCAGCGGGTGGAAGTGCAGCAGCAGCGGGCGCTGGTCCTTCGGCGTGTTCTCCAGGTCCCACACTTCTCGCTCGAGGAAGAGCGAGTCCTGCGGGTGGATGCCGAGACCCTCGCTGAAGGGGATGAACATCGCCTCGGCGGCGCGATCCCAGGCATCCGCCTCGCCGGCATCCAACCCGGTGCGCTCGACCACGCCGGCGTACGCCTGCGGATCCTCCTTCTGGATCTCCCGCACCACACGCGCGGCGAAGCGCAGGTTGTACCGAGCCATCACATTCGTGAAGAGGTTGTCGTTGACGACCGTGGTGTACTCGTCCGGACCCGTCACGCCGTGGATGTGGAAGGTCGCGTCACCGTTCGCACCGCGCCAGAAGCCGAGAGTCGCCCAGAGTCTCGCCGTCTCGACGGCGACGTCGACGCCCTCCCGACGGATGAACTCCTCGTCCCCCGTCGCGCGTACGTACTTGCCCAGAGCGAAGCTGACGTCGGCGTTGATGTGGTACTGCGCGGTGCCGGCCGCGTAGTAGGCCGACGCCTCTTCGCCGTTGATCGTCCGCCACGGGAAGAGTGCGCCCGCTTCGTTCAGTTGCGCCGCACGGCGACGCGCCGCGGGCAGCATGAGCACCCTGGCACGCAGCGCATTGCGCGCCCACTGCGGGCTCGTGTACGTCAGGAACGGCAGCACGTAGATCTCGGTGTCCCAGAAGTAGTGGCCGCTGTACCCGGAGCCGGAGACGCCCTTCGCCGGCACGCCGGTGCCATCGGCGCGGGCCGCGGCCTGCGCCAGCTGGAACAGGCACCAACGCGCCGCCTGCTGCAGATCGTCGTGGCCCTCGATGACGACGTCTGAGCGCTCCCAGAATGCCGCGAGCCAAGCGCGCTGCCGGTCGAACTGCGCCTCCACACCCTCGACGGCCGCGCGGTCGAGCGAGCGACGGCAGCGGTCCACGAGCTCGCGCGCCGGGACGCCGCGCGATGTGTGATAGCTGACGAGCTTGGTGATCGCGATCGGGATGCCGGCCTTGGCCTGAACGCGGAAGACGTTCTTGGCGATGTCCTGCTCGATGAGCGTGCGGGCGCTGTACTCGTTGTCCGTGGCGATGACGTGATCGGCGACGAGCGCGATCGTCATGCCCGAGTCGGCAACCTGATACGACAGTGCAGAGCGCAGGCCGTCCTGCCAATACTCGACCGGCTCGAGAACACGCGCGGTGATCTTCTCGGTCTTGCGGGGATCGAACGCGGCCGACTTGGCCTCCGTCGGAGTCCCGGCGTACACGTCGCCGCCGTCCTGCCTGTTCAGCAATTGGCAGCTGACCGTGACGGGCGCGTCGGCGTTCTCGACCGTGACCTCCAGGCGCAGGACTGCGAGGTGACGCTCCTCGAAGCTGACGAGGCGCTCGTCGCGGATCCGGATGCGCTTGCCCGACGGCGTCTCCCACACGAAACTGCGGGACAGGACGCCGGTGCGCATGTCGAGCGTGCGCTCGTACTCGCGCACCTCCGCCTCGTCGAACGAGATCGGCTCATCGTCGACGTAGACGCGCATGATCTTGGCATCCGGGGCGTTCACGATCGTCTGCCCGACCTCGGCGAACCCGTAGGCCTGCTCGGCGTGGCGGATCGGCCAGGTCTCGTGCAGACCGTTGATGAACGTGCCGTGCTCGTGCGCACCGCGACCCTCGATGTGGTTGCCTCGGAGGCCGAGATAGCCGTTCCCGACGGCGAAGAGCGTCTCCGAGACGCCGTCCTCGCTGTAGCGGGTCTCGGTGAGACGCCACGGGTCGACGGGGAAGCGGTCGCGATCGATCATGCGTTCTCCTGGTTGTCCGTCGACGAGTCGTTGTCGAGCGATGAGGCGTCGTCGAGCGACGAGGCGTCGTCGGTCGAGGGGATGAGCAGGCGGTCGAGGTCGTCGATGACGCTCGTGGCACCGGCCGCGCGCAGCGCCTGCGCACCGGCGCCGCGGTCGACGCCGACGACCGTCGAGAATCCGGCCGCGACGGCCGAGGCGACGCCGGACAGGGCGTCTTCGACGGCGACGCTGTCAGCGGGGTTCACTCCGAGTGCAACGGCACCGGCACGGAACATGTCGGGCGCGGGCTTGGATGCCAGTGCGTCGCGCTCGGCCACCCGGCCGTCGACGACGACGGTGAAGAAGTCGCGGATGCCGGCGCTCTCGAGCACCTCTTCGGCGTTCTTGGAGCTGGAGACGACCCCCTGCGGGATGCCCTCGTCACGCAGCTGCCGGATGAGCGCGAGCGACCCCGGGTACGGCGCGATGCCCTCGCGCCGCAGGGCCGAGGCGAATGCCGCGTTCTTGCGGTTGCCGATGCCGCAGATCGAGTCGACTTCCGGTTCGTCGGTCACCTCGCCCCACGGGATCTCGATGTTGCGGCTGCGCAGCAGGCTGGCGACGCCGTCGTAGCGCTTCTTGCCGTCCACATACGCGTAGTAGTCGGCATCCGTGTACTCGGGCGTGATCCCCCACTGCGCGAAGACGCCGTCGAACACCGCCTTCCAGGCGCGCATGTGCACCTCGGCGGTCGGGGTCAGCACACCGTCGAGGTCGAACAGGACGCCGTCGGCGCGACGCAGGTCAGGCAGGTTCTCAGGCACTCGGCTCTCCAATCAGGTCAGGCGGATGCACAGCGATCATGTCAGACTCATCGCCTGGCGGGCGATCTCGAGCTCCTCGTCCGTGGGCACCACGAGGACGTCGACCTTCGACGCGTCCGTCGAGATGCGCCGGATGCCGGGGACGCGCTCCTCGTTGCGCTCAGCATCGATCTCGATGCCGAGGAATCCGAGGGTCGCCATGGCGTCCGCGCGCACCTTCGCAGCGTTCTCCCCGACCCCGGCGGTGAACGAGATCACGTCGACCCCGCCGAGCTGGGCGATGTACGCCCCCGCGTACGCGCGGAGCCGGTGGATGTACACGTCGAACGCGAGCGTCGCGGCATCCTCCCCCGCCTCGACGCCGGCGAGGATGTCGCGCATGTCGATGCGGCCGGCGAGACCGAGCATTCCGCTCTTCTTGTTCAGCAGCTCATCGATCTCGCGATCGTCGAGCTGGGCGACGCGGCCGAGGTGCAGCACGACGGCCGGATCGATGTCACCGGATCGCGTGCCCATCACGAGGCCCTCGAGCGGCGTCATGCCCATCGAGGTCTCGACCGAGCGCCCGCCGTCGATCGCTGTGACCGAGGCTCCGTTGCCGAGATGGAAGACGAGTTGCTTCAGCGCGCCGAGCGGCCGATCGACGAACGCCGCGGCCTGCTCGGAGACGTACTTGTGGCTCGTTCCATGGAACCCGTACCGGCGGATGCGGTGGCGCTCGGCGATCTTGCGCTCGATCGCATACGTGTACGCGGCCGGCGGCAGCGTCTGGTGGAACGCGGTGTCGAAGATCGCGACGTGCGGGACGTCCGCGAAGGCCCGCCGCCCTGCGCGGATGCCGGCCACGGCCCCCGGGTTGTGCAGCGGCGCGAGCACCGAGAGGTCTTCGATGTTGATCTCGATGAGGTCGTCGATGAGCGTCGGCGCGAAGAAGCGGGCGCCGCCATGCACGACGCGGTGTCCGACGACGACCGGCGGATGCTCCGCCAGCTGCGGCCCGTGCTCTGCGAACTGCTCGAGCATGACGGTCATCGCCGCGTCGTGGTCGGCGACCGCCCGCTGGCTGCGGTGCGTGGCATCCAGAACCGCCGGCGCCGGCTCGCCAGGGGCTGCGACGCGGCGGACCGTGTGCGCGATGTCGCTGGATTCCTGGCCGATGCGCTCGATGAGGCCCTCGCCGATCGGCACCTCGCGCTCCATGTCCATGAGGCTGTACTTCAGCGACGACGAGCCGCTGTTGATGACGAGGACGACGCTCATTCCGCACCTCCTTGAGCCTGGATCGCGGTGATCGCGACGGTGTTGACGATGTCGTCGACGAGCGCGCCGCGCGAAAGGTCGTTGATCGGCTTGTTCAGGCCCTGCAGCACCGGCCCGATGGCGACGGCGCCGGCCGAGCGCTGCACGGCCTTGTACGTGTTGTTGCCCGTGTTGAGGTCGGGGAAGATGAACACCGTCGCCCGCCCGGCGACCGCGGAGTCCGGCAGCTTCGCCTTCGCGACGGCTGCGTCGGCGGCTGCGTCGTACTGGATCGGACCCTCTACCGGCAGCTCGGGGGCGCGCTCGCGCACCAGCGCCGTGGCCGCGCGGACCTTGTCGACGTCGGCGCCTGTTCCGGACTCCCCCGTCGAGTACGAGAGCATCGCGACCCGCGGATCGATGCCGAACTGCCGCGCGGTCCGGGCGGAGGAGATCGCGATGTCGGCCAGCTGTGCACTCGTGGGATCGGGGATGACGGCGCAGTCGCCGTAGACGAGCACCCGGTCGGCGAGCGCCATGAGGAAGACGCTGGATACGACGTCGACCCCGGGCTTCGTCTTGATGATCTCGAACGAGGGCCGGATCGTGTGAGCCGTGGTGTGCGCCGCACCGGAGACCATGCCGTCGGCGAGGCCGAGGCGCACCATCATCGTGCCGAAGTACGACACGTCGGTGACGGTGTCGGCCGCCTGGCCGAGCGTTACGCCCTTGTGCGCGCGCAGCCGTGCGTATTCTTCGGCGAATCGCTCCACGTACTCGGGATCCGTCGGGCTGATGATCTGCGCGGCCGACAGATCGATGCCGAGAGAGGTCGCCCTGGCGTGGATGTCCGCCGGATCCCCGAGGATCGTCAGTTCAGCCACGTCGCGGGCGAGCAGCGTACCGGCGGCGCGCAGGATGCGATCATCATCCCCCTCGGGGAGCACGATGCGCTGACGATCGGCGCGTGCGCGTTCGATCAGTCCGTACTCGAACATGAGCGGCGTGACGACCGTGGACTCCGCCAGTCCCAGCTGCGTGGTCAGTTCGGCGATGTCGACGTGCGTCTGGAACAGCCCGAGCGCCTTGTCGTAGCGGTGCCGCGAGTCGGCGGCGAGGCGTCCGCGCGCACCCATCACCCGCACCGCGGTGTCGTACGTGCCGTGGTCCGTGGTGATGATCGGAACCCGTGAGGCGAGACCGTCGAGAAGCCGTTCGATCGTCTCCGGCAGGGGGAAGGGGCCGTTCAGGATGATGCCGGCGATCGAGGGGAAGGTGCCGGAGGCATCGGCGAGCAGCAGCGCGAGCAGCACCTCGGTGCGGTCGGCCGGCACGACGACGACGGCGTCCTCGGTGAGTCGAGGGAGGACGTTGACCATCGACATGCCTGCGACGACGACGCTCAGCGCCTCGCGGGTGAGCAGATCGGGGTCGCCCTTGATGAGATGGCCGTCGACCGCCGAGAGGATGCCGCGAATCGACGGCGCGACGAGCGTGCGGTCTTCGGGGATCGCCCAGATCGGAGTCGTCTGCTCCTTCACTGCGCGCACGGCATCGACGGTCGCAGACAGCGAATCCGGGTCGGCGCGGTTGACGATCACCGCGAAGAGCTCTGCACGTTCGGCCTGCAGTTCTGCGATCGCGAGCGCGGCGCTCTGGCCGACGGCAGCCGCAGTGCGGGCGGTCGACGTGCCGAGCTGCTCAGCACGGTCCTGCTGATCGCGGCCGCCGAGCACCAGGAGCACAGGGGCGCCGAGGTTCGCGGCGATGCGCGCGTTGTAACCGAGCTCGGCCGGACTCGCGACATCCGTGTAGTCGCTGCCGATGATGACAACGGAGTCGCACTGCGCTTCGACCGACTTGAAGCGCGAGACGATCGTGGCGAGGGCCCGATCGGGGTCGTCGCGCACCTCGTCGTAGGTGACGCCGATGCAGTCGTCGTAGTCGAGGTGCACGCCGTCGTGGGCGAGCAGGAGCTCGAGCACGTAGTCGCGCTCGGCGGATGACCTCGCGATGGGCCGGAAGACCCCGACGCGCGGGGTAGCGCGCATCAGAGCGTCCAGAACGCCCAGAGCGACGGTGGACTTCCCAGAATGGCCTTCGGCCGAGGTGATGTAGATGCTCCGCGCCACGTCTCCAGCTTAGGCGGTGGGGCGTCAGGCCGGGCAGGGGCCGGACAGCACGTCGACCAGTTCGGACGCAGCGCCTTCGAATCGCGCATAGTGCCCGGGGTCGGCATTGATCTGCACCCGGTGGATCGCGATGGTCGGCTCCAGCTCCTGCCAGCCGGGCAGCCGCGCGAGCCGCGCGTAGAACAGGCCGGCCGCGGACGCGGGGTCCATCCGGTCCTCGACGCTCCCCCACCAGTCCTGCTGCTGGAACAGCCCGATGCTGCTCGTGCGGGTGCCGTCAGGGTTGGTCACCCCAGACGTCTCCCAGTCGCCGTAGTCGATGTTGTGCAGGCTGCTCTCGCCGATCGCCGCCATGACGCCGAGGACCTGACCGTCGCGCTCGAACCCGCGATCGCGTGCCGCCGTCACGATGATCGCGGCGTTCTCGAGCTGCTCCCGGTCCCACCCGTCGGCTCCGGATTCCGGGAAGGTCGACGGCTGGGTCGCGCACAGCGCGAGAGGGTCGCGGGATGCCGCCATCGGCACGAGGACGGCCAGCAGCACGACGAGCGTCACACCGCCGATGAGTATGCCGGGGAGCCAACCCCGTCGGCGCGCACGTCGGCGCCGCTTCGATCTGACGCTCACGCTCCGAGCGCTCCGCGTCCCCGTCGCGCTCCTCCGCGAGGAGAGCTGGCGGCGAGCGCAGCGAGCGCCCCGCCTATCGCCCCGAACAGGTGCGCCTGCCACGAGACACCAGGGCCAGCGCCGAGCACGCCGGCGAGCATCGAGCCGCCGTACAGCACGATGACGAGCAGCGCGATGAGGGCATAGACGAGCCGGTGCGCGATCGGTCGCGGCGAGAAGACGCGGACGACGATGTAGGCGAAGTAGCCGAAGACGAGCACGGAGGCACCGACGGTCAGCGTGCCGGGTGCGTTGATGAACCACGTTCCCAGCCCGCCGACGAATGCGGCGGCCGCCGTGACGAGCCAGAACCTGCCTGCACCTTCGACGGCGACGAGGCACCCCAGCACCAGCAGGGGAAGCGTGTTGCCGATCAGGTGGGGCCAGCCGGCATGCAGGAGCGGGCCGAGGACGACGCCCGGCAGGCTCCCGAGGTCCCACGAACGAAGCCCGAATCCCGTGAACGAACCGGGGAGGATGGCGTCGGCGAACTGGATGACCCACATCAGAACCACGAGCGCGACAGGAGACGCGAAGCGCGAGACGGCGCTGCAGCGGGAGGCGACGGGGGTGGTCACACCACGATCCTCGCAGGTCGAGCCGGAGAGCGCCGGACAAAAGAAAGGACCCTCCGCGCACCCAGCAGAGCCCGGTTACCCTTGCTACGTTTCCGTCCTGGGGGAATTGGCCTGGATGCTGCCACGCGGAGAGCCGCAGGCAAGTCTACCTGCACCAGGGACCGGTCGAGAACCGCTCGCCCCTCGCACCCCTGGCAGAGATACGATCAGTTGACACCCGACGGCGGGCGAAAGGCAGCGCATGGACGATTCCCTGATCACGGCCGAGCAGTTCGCGACGCAGACGTCAGCGATCCTGGCATCCGTCGGCGGCGTGATCGATGGCAAGGAGGATGCGGTCCGCAGCGCCCTGGTCTGTCTGCTCGCCGAGGGCCACCTGCTGATCGAGGACGTCCCGGGGGTCGGCAAGACCATGCTGGCGCGTGCACTGGCCGCGAGCGTGGATGCCACGGTGCGCCGCATCCAGTTCACACCCGATCTGCTCCCGGGCGACGTCACCGGCGTCTCGGTGTACAACCCCGTCGACAGGGAGTTCGAGTTCAAGCCGGGCGCCGTGTTCGCGCAGATCGTGCTGGCCGATGAGATCAACCGCTCCTCGCCCAAGACGCAGTCGGCGCTTCTGGAGGCGATGGAGGAAGGCCAGGTCACCGTCGACGGGCGCACCCACATGCTGCCGGATCCGTTCCTGGTGGTGGCGACGCAGAACCCGCTCGAGATGGAGGGCACCTACGCCCTGCCGGAAGCGCAGCGCGACCGGTTCATGATGCGCATCTCGATGGGATACCCGGATGCCGCGGCCGAGGCACTCATGCTCCGTCAGCGCGACAGCGTCAATCCGCTCGCTGCGATCCGGCCGGTGGCCGATGCGGCATCCATTCTCCGCATGATCGGGTGGGCGCGCTCGGTGCACGTCTCCCCCGCCGTCGAGGAGTACGCGGTGGCGCTGGCCCAGGCCACACGCAGCGACCCGAGTCTGCACCTCGGCGCGAGTCCGCGCGCCACGCTCCAGCTGGTGCGCGCCGCGAAGGTCTGGGCGGCGCTGGACGGCCGAGAGTTCGTCATCCCCGACGATCTCACGGCGCTGATCAGCCCGGTATTCGCGCACCGTCTGCTCCCCGCACGCGGGGTGCACCGCGCCGGCGCGCAGCCCGTGGAGGCCGCGTTGCGTCAGATCGTCGACCGCGTACGCGTGCCGCTGACCGCACGCGCCTGATACCATGCGCTCCGGCCGGCCCCTGACAGCTCGCGGCGTCGCCGTGCTGGCCGTCGGCGTGCTCCTGGCGATCGCGGCGAATCTGGTCGCCGCCCCGATTCTGCTGTACGTCGCCGTGCTCCTGTTCGCCGTGCTCGTGATCGGCATCCTCGTCGTGCACGTCCCCCGACGCAGCGGTTCGGTCACCCGGCGCATCTCGACCGATCTGCTCACCGTCGGCGAGGAGTCGCAGGTGGCGGTGCGCTTCGATCTGCGCGCATTGCGCGTCCCGTTCGGCGCCTGGAACGACGAGCTTCCGGATGCGGTTGCAGGTGACGCCTCGGGAGAGTTCCCCACCGACAACGGCACGCACATCCGGTACAGCATCACCGGCGTGCGGCGAGGAGTGTGGCCGGTCGGGCCGCTGTCGCTGCGGACCATCGACCCATTCGGCGTCGCGCAGCGCACGCAGTCGTTCGGCGATACCCGCACGGTCACCGTGGTCCCAGAGGTCGTCCCGCTGTCCCCGATGAGCAGCGAAGTGGGAGCGGCCGGCGGCACCGCCCACACGGCCTCGGCGCGGCTCGGCCAGGGGAGCGACAACCTGTCTCCGCGACTGTACGTCTCCGGCGACTCGATGCGGCGCATCCACTGGCGCGCCACCGCTCATCGCGGAGATCTCATGGTGCGCCAGGAGGAGGAGGAAGCCAGCCCGGACGCGATCGTCATCCTCGACCGCGCCGCGCGGCGCTGGGCTCCCCGGTCCGACACCGCGGACCCGACGTTCGAGTCGGCGGTGGCGGCGTGCGCGTCCGCGGCGCTGCACCTCGTCCAGGAGGGCTACAGCGTGGACGTCCGCGACTCCGGAGGAACGGTGCTCGGTCAGTTGCGCGGCCAGGAGGACGATCGCGATTCACTGCTCGTCGCGCTTGCTATGGTGACGCCGCAAGGAGAGGGGCGCGATCTCGTCTCGCTGTTCGACGGCACCCCGCCGGGCCCGCTGGTGATGATCACGGGCCGGATCGATGCGGACGACGCGGCGCATCTGCGCCACGGCGGGGCCGGTGCGCCGATTCTGCTCGCCACGGCCCCAGGGCCCGGCGCGTTCGCCGCAGCGGGTGACCTCGGCTGGTCGGCCGCCGAGCTCGGCGAGGACGTGTCAGAAGCGTGGGACGACGCCCTCGCGGGATACGTGGCACCCGGCGGCGGTCATGTTCCGCGCTGAGCCGCGCGCCGCGGTGCGCACGCCGATCGAATACGAGCAGCGCGTGCGACGCCGCGACCGCACTCTCGCGATCGCGCTGCTGTCGGCGTGCGCGGGATACGTCGCGCTCTGGCCGTACACATCGGTCGTCACGCCAGGCGCCTGGACCCTCGCGGGCGTCTACGTGATCACCGTCGTCGCCCTGACCGGCATGATCGTTCGACTCGTGCGGTCCGGCCGATTCGCCGATGGGCCGCTGCCGCTGATCGCTCAGCTCGTCGTCGCCGTCGGCGCCCTCACGCTGCTGCTGGTCCCGCAGGGTGCGCTGTTCGGCGTCGTCCCGACCGGGACGACCGTCTCCGCTCTTGGCCGCTCGGCCGGGGAGGCCTTCGAACAGGTGCAGTACGGCACCGCCCCGCTCGTCGACACGCCCGCTCTCCGCACGATGCTCTCGATCGGCTTCGCGCTCGTCACGATCCTCGTGGACCAGCTCATCGCCGCCCGATCGGCGCTTCCGGCGATCGTCCTGATCGCAGCGGTCGGCGCGCTGCCGATGATCATCACCCTCGGCGACGCGAATGTGCCGTGGTTCGTGATCCTCGCGCTCCTCGCGCTGTTCCTGCTGCGGCACGGCGTCAGGCATGATCCGCGTCAGCCGCGCCGGGCCTCCGTCGGGCTCTCGGCCGCGACAGGTGCAGCGGCGATCGCTGCCGCACTCGCGATCACTCCGGTGCTCCCGGTCTCGGACACCTGGGTCGGCGTCGGCACGAGCACCCAGCTGGACCCGTCGCTGCGCCTGGGTGAGGATCTGCGGCGTCCCACACCTTTCACGGTGATGACCCTGGCCACGAGCGCCGCGTCGGCGCCGTACCTGCGCATTGCGAGTCTGTCCGAGTTCGACGGCGATACATGGTCGCCGGACGACGGCGATCTGCAGCAGATCACCGACGGGTTCGGCGACCCGGACTGGTCGGAGGACATCGAGACGGTCGAACGCCGCACCTCGATCCGCATCACGGGGATCTCCGGTTCCTGGCTGCCGGTGCCGTACGCCGCCACCAAGATCGTCGGCGCCACCTCAGGGTGGCAGATCATGCCGTTCAACCGCACGGTGACCTCCGAGATCCGCGATGCCGCGGACGAGGATTACACGGTCACGGCTCAGGTGATCGATCCCACCCGCGAGCAGATCCAGGCCGAGTCGGCGACGACGGCGGATGCCGAGGTCCCCGAGTTCATCGCGGAGACCGCGCGCGAGGTGACAGCGGGGGCGACGAACGACTACGACCGGCTGATCGCGATGCAGAACTGGTTCCGGTCCGACTTCGAGTACTCGCTGGACGCGCCGGTCGACGGCGACTTCGACGGCACCGGCACGGATGCGGTCGAGGAGTTCCTGCGCGTCCGCTCCGGTTACTGCATCCACTTCTCCGGCGCGTTCGCGCTCATGGCGCAATCGCTCGATATGCAGGTCCGCATCGTGGTCGGGTACCTGCCGGGGTCCATGACCGACGAGAAGCGCGGCGACGAGGCGATCTACACGGTCAGCAGCGATCAGCTGCACGCCTGGCCGGAAGTGCATTTCTCCGGGCTCGGCTGGGTCCCGTTCGAGCCGACGGCGTCGCTCGGGACGCCGACCGACTTCCTCCCTGCGACGACCGGCGGCGGCACTACCACGGACCCGACGGACCCGCAGCCGTCCGCCACTCCGTCCGCGGCCCCTTCGCGCGGCCCGGAGGCCCAGGACGACCCCGGCAGCTCGTCCGCCCAGGGTTCCGATTCGCTGCGGCGTCTCGACCCTCAGCCGATCGTGCTGGTGGGAACCGGCATCCTGATCGTGCTGCTCCTGCCTCTGCTCGTGCGACTGGGCATCCGCGCACGACGGATCGGACGCGCCGGGCGTGGAGACGCGGCGAGCGCGTGGCAGGAGGTGCGCGCCACGCTCGTCGATCTGAGGCTGCCAGTGTCGGACGCCGACACCCCGCGTGCACGCGGTGCCCACCTGATCGAACAGGGCGCGGATGCCGCGTCGGTCGGTCTGATCGTGGATGCTGTCGAGCGGGCGAACTTCGCCCGCTCCGCTCCGGCATCCGCAGATCTCGCGCACGCGCTGCGTCAGGCGACGTCCGGGCTCCGGCGGAGCGTCGATGCACGCGACAGGGTGACCGCCCTGCTGCTGCCTCGCTCGCTCTTCGCCGCGGACACATCACGCGTGACGGCGCGCCGCTGAGGCAAGGACGATCTCAGCCCGCCGTCGCTGCGGCGTGCTCCTCGCACGGGATCGCGTCGCACGCCTCGCAGACGACGAACTGGCGTCGGCAGGACGCATCAGGGCAGTTCGCCGTCCGCTTGGTCGCGGCGCCGCAGCCGACGCACTCGCCGACGACGACGGCGTGATCGCTGAAGTCGATGGAGCCGCGCTTGTCGAAGACGTAGAGCGAGCCCTCCCAGAGCCCGTCATCCCCGAACGTCTCGCCGTACCGGACGATGCCGCCGTCGAGCTGGTACACCTCGCCGAAGCCACGGGAGACCATGAGGCTCGAGAGCACCTCGCAGCGGATCCCTCCGGTGCAGTATGTGACGACCGGCTTGCCCTTGAGATCGTCGTAAGCGCCGGAGTCGAGGAGCGCCACGAAGTCGCGCGTCGTCTCGGTGTCGGGCACGATCGCGTCCTTGAACCGACCGATCTCGGCCTCGAGGGCGTTGCGTCCGTCGAAGAAGACGACATCGTCTCTGGACTCGACGAGCTCGTGCAGCTTCTCGGGCGAGAGGTGGATGCCTCCACCGACGACGCCGTTCTCATCGACCCGCAGCTCGTCCGGGGCACCGAACGACACGATCTCGTCGCGCACCTTGACGCTGAGCTTCGGGAAGTCGACGCTGCGTCCGTCGTCGTCGAGACCCGTCCCCTCGCTCCACTTGATGTCGGCGTTCTTGAACGGCGCGTACGAGCGGAACGACCGCGCCCACTTCTTGAGGTCGTGCAGGTCGCCGCCGAGCGTGCCGTTGATGCCGTGCTCGGAGATGATGAGCCGCCCGCGGAGCTTCAGCGCCTCGCCGAGGTCGCGCTGCCAGACGCGCACGGCGTCAGGGTCGGCCAGGGGCGCGAAGGCGTAGAACAGGACGATCTTGGGTGTGCTCACCTGGAGATTGTAGGCGGGCAGCCTCAGTACACGCGCCCAGTCGCGCACCCTTCGGTGTCGCCAGTGGTGCCGGTCACGTCGCCGGGGAGCGTGACCGGCTCGTCCTCCGGCGTCGCGGACGCCGTCGGAGCCGGTGTCGCCGGCGCTGGAGACTCCGTCGCCGGGGGCTCGCCGCCTTCATCCTCGTCGGCGAGCGCGAGCGCTTCGTTCTTCTCGAGAGCGTCGAAGAGCGCGGCCGCGGCGTCGGGCAACGGATCGAGGCGGTTCCGGTCGACGGCCGACTCGGCTGCCGGGTACTGCACGAACACGTAGTCGCTGACGGGGATGTCCTTCAGCGCGAGTCCCATCTGTGCGAGCGTGACCGGGTTGGTGAGGCTCGTGCTGGGGTCGACCGACGCCAGGATCGTCTTGGCCAGCCGCAGCAGGAGCGCGGGGTCGGTGAGCACCTTCTCGCTGGTGATCTTGCGCACCAGACTCGACATGTACAGCTGCTGGTTGCCGATGCGGGCGGTGTCGCTGCCGTCGGTCGTGGACTTCCGTGCGCGCAGGAACGCGAGGGCGTCCGCGCCCTTGAGCTCATGCGTTCCCGCTGGCAGATCGATGCCCGAATCGGCGTCCTTCATCGGTGTGGCCAGGCACACCTCGACGCCGCCGATCGCATTCGTCACATCGATGACGCCGCCCCAGTTGATGGATGCCGCGTATCCGATGTCGAGCCCGGTGAGGGACTCCACGGTCTTCACCGAGCACGCCAGCCCTCCGGTGCCGAATGCCGAGTTGATCATCTGACCGTAGGCCTCGGATGTCGCGTTGCCGTTCGCATCGATGCAGGAGGGGATGTCGACGAGAAGGTCACGCGGAAAGCTGATCACGGTGACCCTGCGCGGCAGCTCCGAGATGTGCACGACCATCAGCACGTCGCTTCGGACGCCGTCCTCGGCGTCCGTGCAGCGGTCGCCGAACAGATCGGCGTACTCGGGTTCGCAGTTGTCGGTGCCGGCGACGAGGATGTTCGCGCTGCCCTCGAACTCGGAGAAGGCGGGCGGATCGTCGCCTTCCAGCTCGACGACGTTCTCGGTATAGGTCGAGCTCAGGTCGATGTACAGCCAGGCGACGACGCCGAGCACCGCGACGAGCACGACGGCCGTGCCGATGCCCAGTGCCTTGAGCAGGCGCCTGCCCCTGGAGGGCGGCTTCTGCTGCCCGTGTCGGGCGACCGTGGCTCTGGTGGACTGCCGCATCATGCGGTCAGCCTACTGGCGGACGCTGTCGGCCCCCGTAGCGTCACGGGTGCAGGGCGCGATCGGATAGACTGTTCAGGTTGTTCCCTGGTGACGTGTCCGAGCGGCCGAAGGAGCACGCTTGGAAAGCGTGTGTTGTGCAAGCAACCGCGGGTTCGAATCCCGCCGTCACCGCCAGACGACTAAAGGGCCTCGCGCAAGCGGGGCCCTTTAGTCGTCTATTGGATGCCGGGGATTCGGGGAGGCACGAGCGCAGCGAGTACCGGAGTCCCGCCGTCACCGCCAGACGAACAAAGGGCCTCGCGCAAGCGGGGCCTTTTGTTCGTCTATTGGCTGCCGGGCATTCTGGACGCTCAGAACCGGATGCCGTAGGCCAGTTCGCCGGGCGCGGTCGCCAGCCGCTGCATCCCGATGCGCTCGTAGAACGCGGCAGCTCCCGTGTTCGCGGGGTCCATCCCGAGATGCAGCCCCGGCACACCCCGCCGCCGGAGCTCGGCGAACAGCGTCCCGATGAGCCGACGCCCGAGGCCCTGCCCCTGCGTCTCCGGCAGCAGGTCGATGTGGAGGTGCGCCGGGTACGCGTCGACGTGCGGCTCGCGGCCGCGCCCCCGCGCGTAGGCGTGCTCGATCATCGTCTCCTCGCGGGTCTGCGCTGATGCCGGCCGGGGGAACCGTTGGACGAACTGCGGCCACCATTCGCCCTGGAACCATCGCTCGAAGGCATCAGTGTCATCCGTGGCGACGATGTATCCGATGATCCTTCCGTCGTCTGATTCGACGACCCACGTGAGATCGGGATGCCGTTCGGCATAGGGCACCGCGAACAGGAGTCCCCACAGGTCGTCGTCGGCGAACAGCCCGCTCGCGTCGCCTCCCGCGTCGGCAGTCCGAACGCAGACATCGAACAGCGCAGCACGGTCCGGCGCGCGGTAGGGCCGGATGCCGGTCACGACGGCGTCTCTGCGCGCCGCGGCAGGTCGGGCTCTCTGCCGCGCGATCGCGCCCAGGTCAGCAGGAAGCCGGCCATGACGAGCGAGACTCCGGCACCGATCAGCATCCCCCCGACGGTGTCGCTGAGCCAATGCACCGAGACCAGCGTCCGCGAGAACGCCATCGCGAGCGTCCACGCTGCGGCGGCGATCACCACCCACACGCGCGGAAGGAGCAGGACCGCAAGTGCAGCGAGGGTCGCCGCGTTGGCCGTATGCCCGCTGGGGAATGAGCCGAAGTCCGACTGCACGAGCATGTCCTCAGGGCGCCCTCTGGCGAACAGGCTCTTGAGCAGTTGCACGGCGGCGACGCTCACGAGCATCACGACAGCGGCGAAGACCGCGGCGCGCCAGTGCTTGGCGATGAGCAGCCCCGCGATGACAGCGAGCGGGACGAGATACGTCGCGACCCAGCCGCCGCCGATGTGATCGAGCACGTTCCCGAACGCGATGAGCGCAGGTGTGCGGATGTCGCCCATGAAGGCGTTCCAGCCGGCGTCGATCCACGGCGCGTTCGGACCGGGGCCCGTCACCGCGATCCCGAGCACGACGGCCGCGAGGATCGCACCGATCCCCCACCACAGCAACAGCGGACGCGTCATCCGGCCATTGTGCCCGATCGGCGCGTGCGAGACGAGGAGCCCGTCAGCGTGTGGAGCGGACGAGACCCGCTTCGAGGTCGGCGAGCAGGTCGCTGATGTCCTCGATGCCGACCGAGAGACGCACGACGTTCTCGGGAACCGCGAGCTCGGTGCCGCGAACCGACGCGTGCGTCATGTCCGGCGGGTAGCCGATCAGCGACTCGACCCCGCCGAGCGACTCCGCGAGCTGGAACAGCTCGGTCGATTCGGCGAAGGCGCGAGCGGCATCCTGCCCTGCGGCGAGACCGAGCGACAGCATCCCGCCGAACCCGCTCATCTGGGATGCGGCGATCTCGTGCCCGGGGTGGGACGAGAGTCCGGGGTAGTACACGGTCTCGAACTCGGGGCGGGAAGCAGCCCACTCCGCGATCGCCTGGGCGTTCGCGGAATGCTGGCGCATCCGCAGCGCGAGGGTCTTGATCCCGCGGGTCGTCAGCCAGCCGTCGAGCGGCGCTGAGACGGCTCCGACGGCGAACTGCTGGAACTTGACCTGCTCGACGAATCGGTCATCGCCGAAGATCACCGCTCCTCCGAGCACGTCGGAGTGCCCGCCGAGGTACTTGGTGGTCGAGTGGACGACGAAGTCGGCGCCGAGGGCGAGCGGGTTCTGCAGGGCGGGCGAGGCGAAGGTGTTGTCGACGACCACCAGGACCCCGGCCGCACGCGCGACTTCGACGGTCTTCGCGATGTCGACGACCTTGAGCAGCGGGTTGCTCGGCGTCTCGATCCAGATGATCTTCGTCTCCGGGCGCAGCGCGGCGCGCAGGGCGTCGGCGTCGCCGAGCTCGACGATCGAGGATTCGACGCCCCAGGCCGCGTGCACCTTGGTCAGCAGCCGGTACGTTCCGCCGTAGACGTCATTTCCCAGCACCACGTGGTCGCCGGGCTTCAGGATGCCGCGCAGCAGCGCGTCCTCCGCCGCGAGGCCCGAGGAGAACGACAGCGCTCGGATGCCGCCCTCGAGGGCTGCGAGCTGCGTCTCGAGCGACGTGCGGGTCGGGTTGCCTGCGCGGTTGTACTCGTAGCCGTCCCGGAAGCCGCCGATGCCGTCCTGAACGTGCGTGGAGGCCTGATAGATCGGCGGGATGATCGCTCCGGTGACCGGGTCGGGTTCCTGACCGGCATGGATGGCACGAGTGGCGAAGGCGTGATCGGACATGTCTTCAGCCTACGTCGCACCCGCTCTCGGCATCCGCCTGTTACGTCGCCGGACGCGTCCAGGCCTCAGCGCGCGAGGTAGGCCACCAGGTCCTGTCGGGTGAGCACGGTGTGCGGCCGTCCGTCGACGGTCACCAGCAGGGCGTCGGCGTCGGCGAGCGCAGCGCGCGCGTCGTCGACGGACGTGTGGATGCCGACGAGCGGCAGCTGCTCGCCGATGTGCGCCGCCAGTGCATCGGCGGGCTTCGCCTCTCCGCGGAACAGCAGATCGAGCAGTCTCCGTTCATCCACGCTTCCCACGACCTCGCCCATCATGACCGGCGGTTCGGCGCTCAGTACGACCAGCTGCGACACGGCGAACTCGGTCATCGTCGCGATCGCGTCGTGCACGGTGTCGCTGGGGTGGGCGTGGACGAGATCCGGGATGGCCGGGCCCTGGGCGCGACGGGCATCCAGCACGTCGGCGACGGTCTCGCCTGCGTCGACGTCGCTGAAGCCGTACGAGCGCATCCACGAGTCGTTGAAGATCTTCGAAAGGTACCCGCGACCGCCGTCCGGCAGGAGCACGACCATGACGGCATCCGCCGGCAGGCCTTTCGCCACGCGGAGCGCCCCCGCCACCGCCATGCCGCTGGATCCGCCGACGAGGATCCCCTCTTCCCGTGCGAGACGTCGGGTCATCGCGAATGACTCGGCGTCGTCGACGGCGACGATCTCGTGGGGGACCTTCGGGTCGTATGCCCCTGGCCAGATGTCCTCGCCGACGCCCTCTACCAGGTACGGGCGGCCGGTCCCGCCGGAGTACACGCTGCCCTCCGGGTCGATGCCGACGATGCGCACCCGATCGTCGGACACGTCGCGCAGGTATCGACCGGTGCCTGTGATGGTGCCACCGGTGCCGACGCCGGCGACGAAGTGCGTGATCCTGCCGTCGGTGTCGCGCCAGATCTCGGGACCGGTGGTCTCGTAGTGACTCCGGGGGCCGTTCGGGTTCTCGTACTGGTTCGGTTTGAAGGCGCCGGGGATCTCCTCGGCGAGCCGGTCGCTGACGCTGTAGTACGACTCCGGGCTGTCTGGGGCGACCGAAGTGGGGGTCATGACGATCTCGGCCCCGTAGGCGCGCAGCACGTCGATCTTGTCCTCGCCGACCTTGTCCGGCAGCACGAACACACATTTGTAGCCGCGCTGCTGGGCGACCAGGGCCAGACCGACGCCGGTGTTGCCGCTGGTGGGTTCGACGATCGTTCCCCCGGGCTTCAGGTCGCCGGACTCCTCGGCGGCATCGATGATGCGCCGGGCGATGCGGTCCTTCGCGGAGCCTCCTGGATTCAGGTACTCGAGCTTGACGAGCACGGTGCACTCCACGCCCTCTGTGACGTGCTGCAGCTTCACGAGGGGGGTGTTGCCGACGAGGTCGACGATGTGCTCCGCGTAGTCCATGTGCACAAGCGTAGACGGCGCGGACCTCGTCGGCTGGTGGCGTTACCCCTTGGTCGCTCCCGCCATCAGGCCGCGGACGAAGAAACGCTGCAGGGCGAAGAACACGATCAGCGGGACGATGATCGAGATGAACGTTCCGGCGGACTGCAGGAACCACTTGTTGCCCCATGTGCCGGACAGCGAGTTCAGCGCCTGCGTGATCGGCAGAGCACCTGGCGAGGCGAAGATCGTCGCCACGAGCAGGTCGTTCCACACCCACAGGAACTGGAAGATGCCGAACGAGGCGATCGCCGGCATCGCCAGCGGCAGGATGATGCGGAAGAACACCTGACCGTGGCCGGCACCGTCGACGCGTGCCGCCTCGACGATCTCGCCGGGGATCTCGGCGATGAAGTTGTGCAGCATGAAGGTCGCCAGCGGCAGCGCGAAGATCGCGTGCGCGATCCACACTCTGGCGAAGCTGTAGCTGACGTCGTTCAGGCCGAACCCGGGGAAGATCATCACGTCGCCGATCGTGAGACCGTCGGAGAACAGGCTCAGCAGCGGCACGAGCGCCATCTGCAGCGGCACGATCTGCAGCGCGAAGACGAAGACGAAGAGCATACTCCGTCCCTTGAAGTCGATCCACGCGAACGCATAGGCGGCCAGGGCAGCCATGACGATCGGGAAGACCGTGGCGGGGATCGTGATGGCGAGGGAGTTCACGAAGGCGGATGCCAGCGTGGTCGACGTGCCACCGGCGTTGAGCGCCTGGGTGTAGTTGTCGAGCGTGAACTCGGGGTTCGTGAAGACCGTCCACCATCCGGTCGACTGGGTGTCGGCGCCGGGTCGGAACGACGTGACGAGGAGTCCGAACGTCGGGATCGTCCAGAAGATCGCGATGATCGCCGCGGCGATCGTCGCCCCCTTCGAGGTGAGCTTCTTGTGGGCGATCGCCTCGTTGCGCCGGGTGTCGCGCGCGACCTGGCGCTTGGTCCGGTTGTCCGTGACGACGGCTTGCGTGGCACTCATCAGCGGATCTCCCTCTGCTTGCGCATGGCCTGGGCGTTGTAGATGATCAGGGGCAGCACGAAGATGAACAGCACCACGGCGAGTGCGGAGGAGTGTCCGTAGCTCTGGAAGCGCTGCTGCTGATTGACCATCTCGAAGCCGAGGACGGTGGTGTCGTCTCGGCCGCCGGTCATCACGGCGACGATGTCGTAGACCTTGAGCGATGCGATCGTGATCGTGGTGAGCACGACGATCAGGGATGACCGGATGCCGGGGACGGTGACGTTCCTGAACCGCTGCCAGGCGTTCGTGCCGTCGAGCTCGGCTGCTTCCATCTGCTCGATCGGCACTGCCTTGATGGCCGCGGAGAGGATGACCATGGCGAACCCGGTCTGGGTCCAGATGAAGACCACCAGCAGCATGAGCGTGTTGATGATCGGCTTCACCGCGAGCCAGTTGACTGGATCGCCGCCGAACATCGTCACGATCGCGTTGAGCAGGCCGAGCTGATCGCCCTGACGGTAGTCGTACATGAACTTCCAGATGATGCCGGCGCCGACGAACGAGATCGCGACCGGCATGAACACCAGGACCTTCAGCAGCTTCTCGCCCCGGGCCCTGTCGATGAAGACCGCGTATGCGAGGCCGATGCCGACGGCGATCGTCGGCGCCAGAAGGGCCCAGATCAGCGTGTTGATCACGGACGCCGCGCCGGTGGGGTTCGTGAAGACCCAGAAGTAGTTCTCGAGGCCGACGAAGTCCGTACCGGTCTTGTCGAAGAAGGACTTGAAGAATGTGGAGATCGCCGGATAGATGAGCCCGAGCAGCAGCATGATCGATGCGGGAGCCATGAACAGGATGAGCTGGAACAGGTACCCCGCCCCCTGCCGCGATCGGTAGTCGGCGAAGAAGAGCAGCCCACCGGCCAGCAGCGCGATGGCCACGACGTAGAGCAGCGCGTTGGAGTACGGTCGCAGCAGCAGGAACGCCAGCACCGGGATGACGAGGCAGGCGATCAGGCGCATGATGAAGTAGCCGCGGCCGGCGCGGGGCGCGTACTCGATGAGCACGAGCACGATCGCGACGACGATGCCGAACAGCACGAGCACGACGGGGATCTGCAGCAGCGGGTGCAGCCCGCCCATCCAGATGAACAGGCTGTTCAGCGAGAACCCGATCGTGATGCGCTGCGGGTCCTCCACGGGTGCGCTGATGAGCAGGAGGAAGATCAGGGCTGCTATCAGCACGAATCCGACGACCACGACGACGCGCGTGATCGTGCGACCTCGCGGATCGGTGCCGTGCAGCTTCGCGGACACCTCTTGCGTCGCGTGGGTCTCCGCGACTGGTGCCTCGTCAGCGGCAGTGTGCGACATGGACACTCCTTCTGAGTACGACTCTGGACTCGAGTGGTGCGGTTCGCGGGACCGGGCAGCGCCCGGTCCCGCGAACCGTCATGTCTCGAGAATAGGGACTGCTAGTTCTCGTAGCCAGCCTGGATGTCGGAAAGCACCTGATCGGTTGCCTTTCCGTCGATCCAGTCGACCATGCCCTTCCAGAACGAACCGGAGCCGACCGTGGACGGCATCAGGTCAGAGGCGTCGAAGCGGAAGACCGTGGAGTCGTCCTGCATGATCGTCATGGCTTCCTGAAGGAACTCGCTGGATGCCAGGCTGGGGTCCGCGTTCTTGTTGGCGGAGATCACGCCGCCGAGCTCGACGCGGGCGTCGGCGAACTCAGGGGATGCCATGAACTCGAGCACCTTCTGCGTCGACTCGTCGTCGGAGAAGCCGGCGACGAACTCGCCGCCACCCTCGACCTGAAGCTCGCCAGCGGTCTCACCCGGCATCACGAACGCGTAGACGTCGCCGTCGGGGGCGACGGTCGGCGTCTCACCGTCGGCGTTCTGCACGTCGAGGAAGTTCGCTGACAGGAAGGAGGCCTGGTGCGTGAGAGCGCAGCTGCCGTCAGCGACCTTCGCCGCGACGTCGCCGAAGGCGGTGGAGTTGATGCTCTTCACCTCGCCGTAGCCGGCGTTGACGTAGTCCGGGTTGAGCAGGATCGAGCCGACCGCGTCGAACGCCTCCTTGATCTCGGGGTCGGTGAACTTCACGTCGCCGGCCACCCAGTCGTCGTACACGTCAGGACCGGACTGGCGCAGGACGAGGTCCTCGATCCAGTCCGTGCCGGGCCAGCCGGAGGCTGCGTCGGAGGCGAAGCCGGCGCACCATGCGGGGCCGCCCGTCTTCTCGACGATGGTGTCGGTGAGCGCGATCATGTCGTCCCACGTCTCGGGGACCTCGACGCCCCACTCGGCGAAGCTCGCCGGGGAGTACCAGACGTAGCCCTTGAGGTTCGCGAGCATCGGCGCAGCATAGAACGTGTCGTCGAACGTGCCGTAGGTCTTCCAGTCCTCGGACCAGTTCTCGTCGACGGCGGCCTCGACGGCCTCAGGGGCTGCCATGACCTTGCCGGTCTCGACGAGGGTCTTGAGCAGACCGGGCTGCGGGACGATGGCGATGTCAGGAGCGTCGCCACCGGTGACCTTGGTGACGATGTTGCCCTCGAAGCTCTTGTCACCGGTGTACTCCACCTTGATGCCGGTGTCCTCGGTGAACTTGTCGAACGACGCGTTGAGGTCGTCCGCCTCGATGCCGGTGATGCCACCCGAGATGCGAACGGTCTTGTTGCCGGCGTCTCCGCCGCCGTCACCGGACCCGCCCTCGGCACAGCCGACGAGCGTGAGCCCCAGAACCGTCGGAATTGCAAGGGACGCGAGCAGGACGCGCCGCTTGGACTGACTCATGAGTGCCTCCTAGAGTGACGCAGGAGATCTTCCTGCGCTGGGGTCAGCGATGACCACCTGTGCCCAATCTATTCCCAAGAGAGCGCTCCCACAACCTTCCGAAGGTCACGACAACACAACCTTCTTGGCGCGGAATGCACGACGAAGGCCCCGGGGCGAACCCCGGGGCCTTCGTGATGCGAGAACGCGATTACTTGAGGGTAACCGTGGCGCCGGCGGCCTCGAGGACCTCCTTGGCCTTCTCAGCCGACTCCTTGTTGGCGCCCTCGAGGACAGCCTTCGGAGCACCGTCGACGACGGCCTTGGCCTCGCCGAGGCCGAGCGAGGTGAGCTCGCGGACAGCCTTGATGACCTGGATCTTCTTGTCGCCGGCAGCCTCGAGGATGACGTCGAAGGAGTCCTTCTCCTCTTCAGCCTCGGCACCGGCACCCGCGCCCGCAGCGCCGGCAACGGCGACGGGTGCAGCAGCGGTGACGTCGAACTTCTCCTCGAACGCCTTCACGAACTCGCTGAGCTCGACGAGGGTCAGGTCTGCAAACTGCTCGAGCAGCTGCTCAGTGGTGAGCTTCGCCATGATGTATCTCCTAGATTGATGGGGTTTGTGGAACGAGATCGCCGGTCGCTCACGCGGCCTGTGCGGTCTCCAGCTTTTCGCGAAGCGCGTCGATGGTCGCGGCAGCCTTGCCCATCGTCGCCTTCATCATGCCCGCAGCCTTCGCAAGCAGAACCTCACGGCTCTCGAGCGAGGCGTACTTGTTGACCTCGTCGGCGGTGAGGGCATTGCCCTCGAAAACGCCGCCCTTGATCACGAGAAGCGGGTTGGCCTTGGCGAAATCACGAAGAGCCTTCGCGGTGGCGACGAAGTCGCCGTGCACGAACGCGACAGCCGACGGACCCTTGAGGTCGTCGTCCAGCGCGGAGATCCCAGCCTTGTTGGCGGCGATCTTGGTCAGCGTGTTCTTCACCACGGCGTACTCGGCGTCCTGACGGATGCTGTTACGCAGCTCCTTGAGCTGGGCAACCGTCAGACCGCGGTACTCGGTCAGCAGGACGGCGTTCGAGTTCTCGAATGACTTCGTGAGCTCGGCAACCGATGCATCCTTCTGCGCCATGGTCACTCCTTGGTGGGTACGGGATGCCTCACGTTCGTGAGACATCGACCTTGGACCGCGCATGCAAACAAAAACGCTCCGGCGCAAGCGACGGAGCGTGGAATCCAGTTTCCTGGAGAACGATCATGTCCCCTGCGCGGGCCCCTGCAGTGCAGTGCTTCAATCGCCTGACGCTTGCGCGCACGACGATGACCAGCGGTCTTCGGTTACGACAACTGTACCTCACGGGCCTACCTCTGCCAAATCGCGCGCGTCAGCCTGCTCGCACGCCTCCCCGGCGGTGCGCCGCGCGCCCTGAGTGCCCGGCGAGCGCGTCAGCGGCCCGAACGAGCGCGAGGTGGGAGAACGCCTGCGGCACGTTCCCCGCCTGCCGTGCTCCGCCGACGTCGTACTCCTCCGACAGCATCCCGACGTCGTTCACGAGGGAGACGAGACGGTCCATCAGCGCGTGCGCGTCGGCGGTCCTGCCGCTGGCCGCGTACTGCTCGACCAGCCAGAAGCTGCAGGCGAGGAACGGATGCTCGCTCCCGACGAGGCCGTCGACGCCGGACGACGTGCGATACCGCATCAGCAGCCCGTCACGCACGAGCGTCCTCTCCAGCTGTTCGACGGTGCGCAGCATCCTGGGGTCATCCGGATCGCAGTAGCCCACCTGCGGCAGCGTCAGCAGCGAAGCATCCACCTCGTCGGTGTCGTAGTGCTGCAGGAAGTAGCCGTCAGCGTGGACGCCACGCTGATCGATCTCGGTCCGCAACCTGTCGCGCGCCTGCTCCCAGCTGTCCGCCTCGCCGTCCAGACCGTGCTCGCGCACAGCCCGCACTCCGCGCTCCAGGGCCGCCCACATCATCACCCGCGACTGCGTGAACCACCGGAGTGGTCCGCGGATCTCCCAGATGCCGTTGTCCCGACGGTCGACGTCCGCCATCACGCGTTCGATCAGAGCCCGCTGCAGCGGCCATGAGAACGCGGACTCCTCGAGGCCCGCGATCCGAGCCGCCTCGAGCGCGACGAGCACCTCCCCGAGGACGTCGCCCTGATACTGGTCGACCGCGCCGTTGCCGACTCTCACCGGTGCGGCGCCATCGTAGCCGGGCAGACTCGCCACCTCGCGCTCCGCAAGATCGCGCTCCCCTGCGATGCCGTACATGATCTGCACCTCGGCCGGCTCCCCCGCCACGGCGCGCAGCAACCAGCGCCGCCAGTGGTGCACCTCTTCGAGGAAGCCGTGAGCGATCAGCGATTCCAGCGTGAGCGCGGCATCCCGCAGCCAGACATACCGGTAGTCCCAATTCCTCGAGCCGCCAAACTGCTCCGGTAGCGAGGTCGTGGGAGCGGCGACGATGCCGCCGGTATCGCGATGGGTGAGAGCCCGCAGCACCAGCAGCGATCTCACGACGGCATCCTGATACGCCCCATCGCGCTCGATCGGGCTCGCCCAGCCCTGCCACCAGGCGCGAGTCCGCGCGATCGCATCCTCGACATCCAATGGCGGCGGCTCCACTTCGTGCGAAGGATGCCAGGTGAGAACGAGATCGCGATCCTCGCCGCCGACGACGGAGAAGTCGGCGCCGTGGACATGGTCGGATGCAGCGAGCGCGATCCCGCGGACGATCACCGCGTCCGGCCCGGCGATCGCGCTCAGCGCCGGCGCGCCGTCCTGTCCGACCTGTCGCACCCAGGGCAGCGCCCTGGCGTAGTCGAAGTGCATGCGCAGCTCGGTGCGAAACTCGACAGTGCCGCGCACACCGACGACGCGTCGGACGAGATCCGTGCGGTCCTCCGTCATCGCCAGGAACTCATGCACCTCGGCCGCGCCGCTCGCCGTCTCCCAACGTGTGACGAGCATGAAAGTGTCGGGCTGGTATCGTCGCTGCACTGTCGCCGATTCATCGCGCGGACGCAGCGTCCAGCATCCGTGCGTCGGGTCTCCCAGCAGCGCGCCGAAGATCGACGGCGAATCGAAACGCGGCAGACACAACCAGTCGATCGCCCCGTCGCGGGAGACCAGGGCCGCGGTCCGACAGTCGCTGAGCAGTGCGTAGTCCTCGATCGGCGCCGGCATCGCCCGATTCTCGCACGCCCTTCGTTCCGATGCGAGCGGGCGGGATGCGGGGGTGGTCGGGATGCGAGGGGCGCGTTACGGTTGGCGCATGGATGCCGCCACCACACTCGTCCTCTTCGGAGCCACCGGCGACCTGGCCTCGCGCCTCCTGCTTCCCGCGCTCGGCCAGCTGCTCACGGTCGAGCCGGACCGCCGGGTCCGCCTCATCGGCGCCGGCACGCAGGACTGGACGGATGCCGATCTGAAGAAGGTCGTGCAGGCGGCGTTCACCGCCTCGGATGCGGAGGACGCCACCGAGCGCGTCGAGATCGAGTACCAGAAGGCGGACATCACCACGGCCGCCGATCTCAAGCGCCTGCTGAAGGGACTGTCGGGGCAGGTCGCGCTGTACTTCGCCGTTCCACCGTCGGTCGCTGCCGCGGCGTGCGAGGCGATGACCCCCGAGATGCTGCCCGACGGGGTGATGCTCGCGCTGGAGAAGCCGTTCGGCACGGATGAGGCAGGCGCCCATGAACTCAACGCCCGGATCGCAGGGCTCGTTCCCGAGGAGCAGGTGTTCCGGGTGGACCACTTCCTCGGCAAGTCCACCACGCTGAACCTGCTCGGCGCCCGGTTCGCGAACCGCCTGCTCGAGCCGCTCTGGTCGGCGGAGAGCATCGAGTCGGTGAGCGTCGTGTACGACGAGAAGCTGGGGCTCGAGGGCAGGGCCGGCTACTACGACGGCGCCGGTGCGCTCGTGGACATGATCCAGAGCCACCTGCTGCAGGTGCTCGCCGTGATGGCCATGGAGCAGCCGGCGACGATCGGCGAGGCGGACTTCCGCGAGGCCACCTCTGCCGTACTGCGCGCGACACGGCTGTGGGAGGACGACCCGACCGCATCCTCACGGCGTGGACGCTACACGGCAGGCAGCATCGACGGTGTGGACAAGCCCTCGTACGTCGACGAGCCGGGCGTCGATCCGTCGCGCGGGACCGAGACACTCGCTCAGGCGACGTTCGAGGTGCGCAACGCCCGCTGGGCCGGCGTGCCGTTCACGCTGAGGTCGGGCAAGGCCATCGGCGACCCTGCGCGGGAGATCACGATCCGATTCCGAGCCGTCCGCCACGTGCCGGAGGGTCTGCGCGGCGCGGCCGACGGCGCCGTGCTGCGCTTCTCGCTCGGCCCCGACCGGATGTCGCTGGAGTTCAACGTGAACGGCGCCAACGACCCGCTGGTCCTCGAGCGCGCGACGCTGTCGGCCGACCTCGGCGCCGGCCAGCTGCTGGCCTATGCCGAGGTGCTCTCCGGCATCCTGGACGCCGATCCGATGCTGTCCGTCCGCGGTGATGCCGCAGAGCAGTGCTGGCGCATCGTGCAGCCGATCCTGGAAGCGTGGGCGAAGGACGAGGTCCCCCTCGACGACTACAACGCCGGATCGCCCGGCCCCGCGCACTGGCCGTTCCTCGGCTGACCGCACCGCCCGCTCCACGGTCGCCGCAGACGATCCGGTTAGCTCGGCGCGGCAGCGTCGTCGAGGTCTGCGGTGCGGGGTAGCCTCGAATGGTGACTCCGGAACTCCAGGCTCGAATCGTCGCGGACTCCCGCGACCGGGTCGCCTGGCTCCGGGCTCGGGCGCGCGGCATCACCGCGACCGATGTCGCCGGGCTCTCCAGCGAGAAGTCGATCATCCGCGCGGCGGACGCGAAGCTCGGCGGCGGAGCCCGCTTCGGCGGCAACGCGTACACCGATCACGGACGCCGGCGCGAGCCCGAGATCGCCGCGTGGGTCGCCGCAACGCACGGCATCCGCCCCTCGTCGGCGCTGTTCCGCGCCGAGATCGAGCAGCGTCATCTCGCCACCCCCGACGGCATCGTCCAGGATGCCGGTGGCCGGATCCTGCTCGCCGAGATCAAGACCACCAACAAGAACTGGCGAACGATCCCGCGCACCTACCTCCGTCAGGTCTGGTGGCAGCAGCACGTGCTCGGCGCCGAGCGCACGCTGTTCGTGTGGGAGGAGCACGACGACTTCCGGCCCATCGACGACGAGCCGCGGTGCGTCTGGATCGATCGCGACGAGCGCGAGATCGATCAGCTCGTCAGACTCGCCACGAACCTCATCGACGAGCTCTACCACCGCACCACCGGCAACCGCCCGCCGAGTGCGCCTCCCGTCGTCGCATCCCGTCGCGATGCTCTCCGCGAGCGCGACGCGTTCCGGGCACTGGCACTCGCCGACTGAGCTGCCAGGACTCACCGGCCGCGGGTCAGTTGCTCAGAGTCAGTGGCGCAGGACGCGTGCCGCCTCCTGCGCGACCTCCGCCGCGATCGCGTCCAGCAGCGTGGAGCGCAGGTTCCACTGCTGCCAGTACAGCGGCACGCGCACGGGCTCGCCGCCCAGGGGCCTGACTGCTCCGGATGCCAGCGCCGCGCTCAGCTGCGGCTCCGGCAGCATCCCCCAGCCGACGCCCAGCGTCACGGCCTGGGCGAAGTCGTGCGATGCAGGAACGTAGTGACGCGGCACCCCGTGCGCGTCGACGCCGCGGGACGCGAGCCACTGCTGCTGCAGCGCGTCCCGGCGGTCGAAGTCCACGAACGGCGCCACGCGAAGGGCGTCGACGCCGATGCCGTCGGCGAACCAGCGCTCCGCGAATGCGGGCGTCGCCACCGCCTCGTAGGTGAGGATCCCCAGAGCCGAGACCGTGCAGCCTGTGACCGCAGCGGCCTCTGAGGTCACAGCCGCCATGACCTCTCCGGACTCGAGCAGGCGGGCTGTGAAGTTCTGGTCGTCCCTGTGCAGGTCGAAGTCGATGTCGTGCGCTGCGCTGAGGCGCGCCAGCGGGGCGAGGAACCAGGTCGCCATCGAATCGGCGTTCACGGCGAGCGGCACGCTCGCCCTCGCGCCGGACTCGTCCATCCCGAGTTCGGAGAGAGCCTCGTGCTCCAGAAGCGCGATCTGCCTGGCCATGCGGACGATCGCCTCTCCCGACGGAGTGACGGTCGCCGGGCGGCCCCGGACGACGAGCACGCGGCCGAGCTGCTGTTCGAGCGTCTTGAGACGCTGGCTCACGGCCGACGGGGTGATGCTCAACGCGCGCGCCGCGGCCTCGAGACTGCCGCCGTCGACGATGGCCGCGACCGTGGATGCGAGTTCGGGAGCGATGGACGACATGAAGCAAGGCTAATGGAAAGTAAGATACCTGCGCTGGCTCTTATGGTGCGCGCCGCCTAACGTCGAAGGGTGATCTCCTTCCTCGCCGGGCTCGGTCTCGGCCTCTCCCTCATCGTCGCGATCGGCGCGCAGAATGCGTTCGTCCTCCGTCAGGGCATCCGCCGCGAGCACGTGCTCGCCGTGATCATCATCTGCGCACTGTCGGATGCCGTGCTCATCGTGGCCGGCGTCGCCGGGCTCGGGTTCCTCATCGAGCGGATGCCGTGGCTCGTCGTCGTCGCGCAGTGGCTGGGCGCGGCGTTCCTGCTCACCTACGGCCTGCTCGCTGCCCGGAGAGCACTGCGCGGCACTGATCTGGGATTGAGTGCACAGGCCCTGACGCGAGCGCGCCCGGGCGGCCGGCTCGTCCCCGTGGTGCTGACGGTACTCGCGCTCACCTGGCTGAACCCGCACGTGTACCTCGACACCGTGCTGATGCTGGGCTCGATCGCCGCCACGCACGGCGACGAACGCTGGATCTTCGCGGCCGGAGCCGTCGTCGCCAGCATCGTGTGGTTCACGGCGCTGGGCTACGGCGCCCGCTACCTCGGTCGCTGGCTCAACACCGCACGGGCGTGGCGAATCCTCGATGGCGTCATCGCGGTGATCATGATCGCCCTGGCCGTGAGCCTGATAGTGCAGGCGGTCAGCGGCTGATCAGTTCGCGTCGCCGTCGCCGGATGCCGGCGTGGCGCCGTCGCGTCCGTCAGCATCGAGCGGTCGCATGATCCGAGCGAGGAAGCGCTTCGTGCGCTCGTGGACCGGGGCGGTGAACAGCTGGTCCGGCGGCCCCTCTTCGAGGACCACTCCCCCATCGAGGAACAGCACGTGGTCGGCGGCCTCCCGCGCGAACGCGAGCTCGTGCGTGACGACCACCATCGTCCAGCCCTCGTCCGCGAGCTCCTTGATGACGAGGAGCACCTCGCCGACGAGTTCGGGGTCGAGTGCACTTGTCGGTTCGTCGAACAGGAGCAGAGCGGGTCGAAGCGCGAGCGCGCGCACGATGCCGACGCGCTGCTGCTGACCGCCGGAGAGTTCGTGCGGGTACGCGTCCTCCTTGTCGGCCAGGCCCACTCTGTCGAGCAGCACCCTCGCCGCGGCGATCGCGTCCTCCTTGGGAACGCCGTGCACGCGCCACGGCCCCTCGATGACGTTCTGGAGCACCGTGAAGTGCGGGAAAAGATTGTGATGCTGGAACACCATCGCCGAGCGATCCCGTAGCGCGAACCGGGTGGGCCTGTCCAGGCGCGCCGAGAAGTCGATGTCCGGCCCGCCGTCGAGGGTGAGAGTGCCGGCATCCGGCGTCTCGAGTCCGTTGAGCGAACGGAGGACGGTGGTCTTGCCGGATCCGCTCGGGCCGATGAGCACCACGACCTCGCCACGGTGCACCGTCAGGTCGAGACCCTTGAGCACCTCATCGGAGCCGAAGCTCTTGTGGAGTCCCCGTGCGGAGAGAAGGGGCTGCTCCCCGATGGAGCGCGGTCGGTCAGTGCGCGACATGACGGTCGAGCCTCCTCTCGAGCAGGTTCTGTCCGGATGCCAGGACGAGGCAGAACACCCAGTACACGAGTGCTGCCGTGAGGTACACGGCCATGAACTTGTAGTTGAACGCAGCGATCTGCTGGGCAACGCGGAACAGCTCTGTCACGAGGATCAGCGAGGTGAGGGAGGTGTCCTTGACCAGCGAGATGAACGTGTTCGACAGGGGCGGGACGGACACACGTGCAGCCTGCGGAAGGATGACCCTGGTGAGGGTGCGGGTGCGCCCCATGCCGACGGTGTACGCAGCCTCCCACTGCCCCTTCGGAACGGACAGGATGGCCGCACGGATGACCTCGGCCGCGTAGCCGCCCACGTTCAGCGAGAGCGCGATGACGGCGCTCGGCCATGGATCGACGACGACACCGATGGACGGAAGTCCGTAGAAGATGACGAACAGCTGCACGAGCAGCGGCGTTCCACGGATGATCGAGATGTAGACGCGGGCGATCACGGACAGGATCCGGTGCTCCGAGATCCGCATGAGCGCGGCCCCGAGGGCGAGCGCCAGCCCGATCGCGAACGAGATCAGTGCCAGTGGGATGGTTGCGACCAGGCCGGCCAGGGCGATGGGCCCGACCGAGCTGAGGAACACATCCCACAGATCCATGGTTACTCGGTGACGTCGGCGCCGAAGTACTTGTCGCTGATCTCAGCGAGGGTGCCGTCTTCGCGCAGTTCGGCGAGGGCGCCGTCGATGGCCTCGGCGAGTTCCGTCTTGTCCTTGGTGAAGACGAAGGCCGACAGTCCGGCCTCGTCGGTCTCGGCCGCGATCTTCAAGCTGGTGTCGCCCTCGGTCTTCTCGTAGTCGAGGAAGGTGAGCTTGTCGTTGATCGTCGCGTCGACGCGTCCCTGCTTGAGGAGGGACACGGCCTGGGCCCAGCCCTCGACGCCTTCGACCTTGGCGCCGCTGGAGGTCGCGAGCTCGTTCCAGTTGCTGGTGAGCGACTGTGCGGTCGTCTTGCCGGCGAGGTCGTCGAACGAGGTGATCGAGTCATCGTCGGCGTTCACGACGATGACTCCGGGCGACACGGTGTACGGCTCGCTGAAGAGGTAGCTCGCCTCGCGCTCGTCGTTGATCGTGACCTGGTTGGCGATCAGGTCGAAGCGACCGGCATCGAGGCCGGCGAAGATCGCATCCCACTGGGTCTCTTCGAACTTGATATCGAGGTCGAGCTTCGAGGCGATCGCCTCGATGATCTCGACGTCGTACCCGACGAGCTCGCCCGTGCCATCGCCCTCGTGGAAGCTGAACGGACGATAGGTCCCCTCGGTCGCAACCGTCAGAGTGCCGCCCGCGATGAGACCGTACTCGTTGTCGGCGTCGCCGCCGGAGCTGTCGTTCGCGCCGCAGCCGGTCAGTGCCAGACCTGCGATGGCGAGAGCTGCTGCAACGGTGACGACGCGACGCGACATATGTGGTTGACCCTTCCGGTCGATGATCGCCTTTCGGCGTGTTAACGCAAAATGGCCACCCTGCTTTGGGTGGCCATTTTGACTAAAAGGAGTCCGGCGGTGTCCTACTCTCCCACAGGGTCCCCCCTGCAGTACCATCGGCGCTGTGAGGCTTAGCTTCCG
>Ga0182736_1000046_pt1 | contig 245086 bp, 234 predicted proteins | sample eDN5th30CKraftBY_FD_128882 | JGI IMG/M metagenome (GOLD analysis project Ga0182736, IMG submission 128882) | Enriched backyard soil microbial communities from Emeryville, California, USA - eDNA 5th pass 30_C Kraft BY (version 2) (version 2) | ecosystem: Environmental > Terrestrial > Soil >...
CTGCCGCACCCGCAAGCCACCACAGGTCGAACAGAGCGTGGACGCGACCTGGTGGGAGTCGCTCGATGAGATGCTGGCCCATGTCGATATCGTCTCGCTCCACACCCCCCACACCCGGGCAACGTTCAACATCCTTTCCGCCGACCGGCTGCGGCAGATGAAACCAGGAGCCTTTCTGGTCAATATTTCCCGCCCCGAACTGGTCGATGAGGCCATGTTGGCTCAAATGGTTGAAACCGGACACCTATCGGGGGCGGCGCTTGATGTGTTTGAACGCGGACGGGGCGTCAATCCGCGTCTTCTCCAGCTGGCGCGCGCCCATAAGGTGATTCTCACCCCGCACATGGGATCGGCTACGCTGGAAGCGCGGATCGAGACCGGGGAGACCGTGATCGTCAACATCCGCACCTTTCTCGATGGACACACGCCCCCGCACCGGGTTCTGCCCGAAGGCAGCTCAACAATCTGAGCATCATGCGTCGCTTATCAGGCCTGCCGCTCCCTAAGCTGCTCCGCCACTTTCTTGTGCTGCTCGATGCCGGCCCCATCGGTCCCAAAATCCTCAAGCTCGAACAGTTGGCGGATTTCGAACCGGTCCTGATCGTGGGCGATCGGGCATTTGGCCACCCAATCGATCGCTTCTTGCAAGGATGAGCAGTTCCAGAGCCAGTAGCCGGCGATCACTTCCTTGATTTCGGCGAACGGGCCATCGGTCACGAGCGCTTTGCCATCAACCACCGTGACCCGAGCGCCCATTGACGTCGGCTTGAGGCCTGCACCGTCCAAAAGAATGCCCGCCTCGACCAATTGCTCGTTGTATTGGCCCATGGCGAGCAACAACGACTCCTCGGGCTCTACTCCGGCTTCGCTATCTTGTGATGCCTTGATCATTATCATGAAACGCATTGCCATCTCCTGTTCTGCGCTGTCGTGGGCCCATAGGACGGATGATGCCGCTCGCATCCGACATCGAACAGAAAAATCGCTCGCGCACACAAAAAAGCCCGGCACTCTGGGGAGTGCCGGGCAAAATGTTTGGCGTAGAAACTGTGCCGATTACTCGGCAGCGTCTTCCTTGGCCTTTTCCTTGCCGGTCGACTGATCGACGACCTTCATGGAGAGGCGGACCTTGCCGCGCTCGTCGAAGCCGAGCAGCTTGACCCAGACCTTGTCGCCTTCCTTGACCACATCGGTGGTCTTGCCGACGCGCTCGTCGGCCAGTTGGGAAATGTGAACAAGGCCGTCCTTGGCACCGAAGAAGTTCACAAACGCACCGAAATCGGCGGTTTTGACCACGGTGCCCTGGTAGATTTCGCCCACTTCAGGCTCATCGGTGATCGACTTGATCCACTTGATAGCCGCGTCGATCTGCTTGCCGTCTGAGGACGAAACCTTGACGGTGCCATCGTCTTCGATGTTGACCTTGGCGCCGGTCTTTTCGACGATTTCGCGGATCACCTTGCCGCCGGTGCCGATCACTTCGCGGATCTTGTCGGTCGGAATCTTGATGGTTTCGATGCGCGGAGCAAATTCGCCCACTTCAGACCGGGCGGTGTCGATGGCCTTGGCCATCTCGCCGAGGATGAAGTTGCGACCGTTGCGGGCCTGGCCCAGCGCGATCTCCATGATCTGCTCGGTGATGCCGGCGATCTTGATGTCCATCTGCAGGCTGGTGACACCATCGGCGGTACCGGCCACCTTGAAGTCCATGTCGCCAAGGTGATCTTCATCACCGAGGATGTCGGACAAGACAGCGAACTTCTCGCCTTCGAGGATCAGGCCCATGGCAATGCCGGCGACGGCCTTTTTCATGGGAACGCCTGCGTCCATCAGCGCCAGCGAGGTGCCGCAGACAGTCGCCATGGACGACGATCCGTTGGACTCGGTGATTTCCGCAACGACACGCAGGGTGTAGGGGAATTCCTCGGCGCTGGGCCGGACCGGATTGATGGCGCGCCAGGCCAGCTTGCCGTGCCCGATCTCACGACGTCCGGGCGAGCCCATGCGACCGGCTTCACCCACCGAATAAGGCGGGAAGTTATAGTGCAGCAGGAAGTTCTGCTTGTAGGTGCCTTCGAGCGAATCGATGAACTGTTCGTCGTCGGCCGTGCCAAGAGTTGCCACAACCAGCGCTTGGGTTTCACCGCGGGTGAAAAGCGCCGACCCGTGGGTGCGCGGCAGAACGCCGACTTCGGCAACGATGGGACGCACGGTTTCGAGGTCGCGACCATCGATGCGGGTCTTGGTGTCAAGGATATTCCAGCGCACAACCTTGCCCTGGAGCGACTTGAACACAGCGCCGACCTGTTCAGGGGTGTAGCGCGGCTCGCTGTCTTCGGGGAAAAAGTGTGCCTTGACCTTGGCCTTGGCAGCATCGACCGCCGTATAGCGGGTCTGCTTGTCGGTGTTCTTGTAGGCGTCGCGCAACTCGGCTTCGATAAAGCCCAGCATTTCCGCTTCCAGCTCGCTCACGTCCTCGGGTTCGAATTCGCGCGGGTCCTTGGCAGCCAGCTCGGCCAGCTTGATGATCGCCTCGATGACCTTCTGGCTCTGGGCGTGACCGAACATCACGGCACCGAGCATCACCTCCTCAGACAGCTCCTGAGCTTCGGACTCCACCATGAGCACGGCGTCGGCAGTACCGGCCATGATCAGGTCGAGCTTGGAATCATCACGCTGGTCGATCGGCGTATTAAGCACATATTCGCCATCGATATAGCCGACGCGGGCCGCGCCGATCGGGCCCATGAAGGGGATGCCCGAAATGGTTAGTGCAGCGGAAGCCGCGATCATGGCCAGAACGTCAGGCTGGTTCTCAAGATCGTGCTGGAGCACGGTGATGATGACCTGGGTTTCGTTCTTGTAGCCTGCCGGAAACAGGGGCCGGATCGGGCGGTCGATGAGACGCGAGGTGAGGGTTTCCGCCTCGGTGGGGCGGCCTTCACGCTTGAAATACCCGCCAGGAATCTTGCCGGCGGCAAAGTACTTTTCCTGGTAGTTGACGGTCAGCGGGAAGAAATCGATGCCCGCTTTGGGTTCTTTGGCGGATACGACAGTGGCGAGGACGACGGTTTCGCCCAGCGTTGCCAGCACGGCGCCATCGGCCTGACGGGCGATCTTGCCGGTTTCAAGCGTCAGAGCTTGTCCGCCCCAGTCGAGTTCTACTTTGTGGTGGTCGAAATTGATGGTCATAGGGTGTTCCTTTTCGAGCGTCCGGCTTGCTACGCGCTCAGAAGCGGCATGGGCAACGCCGGTTGCGTTGCGCCGGAAGCGCCCTTAGTCACGGAACATGGACAAGACGGCGAGAGGCTCGGGCGCGCGGTGCGCGGGCTGAGCCTCCGGCGATCCTGCCATGCCCCAGAGGGGCGCGCCCGGCAGGGGCCGCCGGACATTTACGTCCGGCAATGTGGTGCGGGGCTGACGCAACCGCCAGCCCCGCACCAGTTCGAAACAATCAGCGGCGGATGCCGAGCCGTGCAATCAGGCTCTGGTACCGCGCTTCGTCGCCGCGCTTGACGTAGTCGAGCAGCGAACGACGGGTCGAAACAAGCTTCAGAAGCCCGCGGCGGGAGTGGTTGTCCTTGCCGTGGGTCTTGAAGTGCTCGGTCAGGTTGTTGATGCGTTCAGTCAGAATGGCGACCTGAACTTCCGGAGAGCCAGTGTCTCCGGCCTTGGTCGCATATTCTTCGATCAGCGCTGTCTTGCGCTCAGGAGTAATCGACATCGGAAGTATCCTTTCAAAACAAGGAATTAAATGACGCCAAAACCGGGATGTCGTCCAGGAATGGCCAAGTGTGAACAAAACGCGCAGCGTTCCGCTGGCGCTCATATAAGGGATCAGGGGTTAAAAGAGAAGTTCTTTCTCGTTTGGCTGGTCAGGCCTCGGGTCGAAGCTCGTCATGGGCCGGGGTATCACGGTCGGGATCGATCTGGTCGAGAGGGATGGAAAACACCCACTCGATGCCATCCTTGTGGACCAACCGCTCCACATCGGCCTTGAGAGCTCCGGCAACCATGGTTTCAAGCACCACCGAGCCGAACCCCTTATGGTCCGAGGGGAGGGCAAAATCAGGCACACTCTCGCGCCACACCAGATGCAGCCTGCCACCGCCCGCCCGGTTCCAGTGCACGGTCAGCTTGCCGCCCTCACGCGAGAACGCGCCATATTTGGCAGCATTGGTTGCCAGTTCATGGGCCGCCATGCCCAGAACCTGCGCGGCCTGAACGTTGAGATAGACGTTGGCGCCGGTCTTGATCACGCGCGAGGGGTCTTCGGGCCGAAACGGATCGATCTGGGTGCGCAACAGATCGCGCAGGCCAATCCCCTGCGTTCCGTGGGCGAGCAGCAGATCGGTCGAGCGGGCCAGGCCATAGAGGCGCTTCTGGAAGTTATCTACGAATTTTTCGACGTTCTCGGCCCCGCGCGCCGTTTGCTTGGCCATAGCCGAAATCACGGTCAGCTGGTTCTTGGACCGGTGAGCTACCTCCCGCATCAGAAACCGGGCTTCGGTTTCGGCCTGGCGGCGCTTGGCACCCGCATCGGCCAGCGACTGGGAGACAGCGGCAAGCTCCAAGACGGGATAGGGCGCGGGCGCGATGGCTTCTCCCGCCCCCATGGCACGGGCCTGGCGGGCCAGTCCACGCACCGAGGACGCGATCTGGCGGGCAATCAGCGCCGCAGCGCCTGCCGCCAGCCCCACAATCCCCACCGCTCCGGCCAGCAGCCACAGCAACGTTGTCCGCAAGGGTTCGGTGACAACCCATTCGGGAGCCCAAGCCACAACATACCAGCCGGTCAGAATCGAATGCTGAGTAATGGTCTTATAGTCTTCGCCCTCAATGGCGAGGTCGCGCCAGCGCATGGAGGTGCCCGGCCCCTCGCGCAACGGTATGAAAAACGCTTCGCCGATATTTGCCGAGTCCTGCGACGCGGCCAGGACCCGGTTTCGCGAATCAACGAGCGCAACGTGCCAGCCCGTCGGCAGTTCACGAGTCAGCAGCGCATTGGAGAGCGATGAAGCGCTCTGGGTGAGAATGACCAGTTGGGCAGGCTCGATTCCAGGCCGTTTGCGCACGACGTTGAACACATAATCCTGTGCAACCTGGCCGAAGAACACATCGGAAATCACCGCATCGGGCGTCTGCAAGGACCGACGCGATGCTTCGATTTCCGACAATCCGGGCAGAGGGGTGCCGAAATCCACGCGCGTGTTGAGAAGCTGGTTGAAATCGGCGTCGGCCAGAATCATGTGCGCCCCGGTCCCGGACAGGGCATTGCGGGCGTGATCGTGAAACTGGGCAAGATCGCCGGCATTGAGCGCCTCGATGCTCATCAGCACCCGCTGCGTGGTGATCATGCCCGAAATTTCGCGCTCAACCGCCTGGACCACAGACCGCGTGGTCGCGACAGTGAAGGTCTGGACGATCTCTTCCTGAGCGATGTTGTAGCGGGACAAGAGCACGGCAGTGAACGCCGTGGACGGCAGCACGACCACTGCAATGAGAAAGGCGAGATAGTAAATGATGGGAATCGATCGGGGCGCGCCGATCGGCTCGTCCGGCCCCGCAGGATCAGACAGATCAGGTCCGTTTTGGGAAGCGGAGATAGACATGGACGAGTGGCCGATCCCTGTGGATGATCAAACCTTTAGCCAATCGCGCCAGATGGGTAAAGACCGGAGGGACGTTCCGATCAGGCCAAAATCACGCGCCGGGGCTTGAACTGGCCGTGCTCCACATATCCCAGCGCCACCGCCTCACCACGCAGGCTGGCCCAGGCCTGTTCCATTTCCACGGGGGCGTCGCGACCGGTGAGCAGAACCGGGTTGCCCAGACGCAGTGTTGCCGCCTGACGCGCATCGATGCGGATTTCCGGCACGTTGGTGAGCCCGGCAGCGACCGGGAGCAGCAGCGCATCACGTCCGGCCTCGTCGCCGCCCTCAACGGTTTCGAGCGTGATGGCGTCGGCGTCGGTAAAGCTGCCGACCCTGGCCCTGTGCAGCGCCCCCACATGTCCTCTGGTGCCCAGCGCCTCGGCGATATCGCGGGCCAGCGCCCGCACATAGGTTCCCTTGGAGCACGTCACCGACAGACGGGACCGCTCTTGGCCGTGGGAGATGACCTCCAGCGCGTCAATCTCGACCTGACGCGGCGGCATCACCGGGCGCTCGCCAGCCCGTGCCAGATCATAGGCGCGCTCGCCTCCGATCCGGATGGCCGAAAACGCCGGAGGAATTTGGGTGATCACACCCGAAAAGCGCGGCAGGATCGCGTCGAGTGCCGCCCGGTCGGGGCGGACGTCGGAGGTCTCGGTCGCCTCGCCTTCCACGTCATCGGTGGTCGTGGCGATGCCCCAGACGATATCGAAATGATAGACCTTGATGCCGTCCTGCACGGCAGGAACCGTCTTGGTGGCCTCGCCAAAGGCAATCGGCAGGATTCCGGTGGCAAGCGGATCGAGGGTGCCGGCATGTCCGGCCTTTTTGGCGCCATACAGCCAACGCAACTTGCCCACCGCTTCGGTCGAGCTCATATCGTAAGGCTTGTTGAACACAAGCCAGCCTGAAAGGTCACGTCTGGCGCGTTTCTTGGGGGCGTCGCTCACCGAATAATCCTAAATCTCGTCGTCTTCGCCATCGCGCGGACCGAGGTCCCGCTGGACGCGGTCCGACCGCAACAGTTCATCGATCCGTCCGTATTCATCGAACGTCACGTCCACGTAAAAGCGGAACTGAGGCGCGTATTTAAGGTCCAGCGCGGGGGCAATACGCCCGCGAATGAACCTGGCATGCGCGTTGAGCGCGCTGGCCACCGCCTCGGCGTTCTCGCCGCCCAGTGGCATGATATAGACATTGGCCAGCTTGAGATCGGGCGTCATGCGCACCTCGGGCACCGTGACGGTCACGGTTTCGAGCAGCGGATCGATGATCTCGCCACGCTGAAGCAGCGCTGCAATTTCGTGGCGCACCCGTTCACCGACGCGAAGCATGCGCTGGGAGGGTGCCGATATGGATGCCTTTTTGACCATCTGTGCGCAATAGGCTGCAAACGGAGCCGCGTCAATCGCGCTCGTTCGGCCCAATCGCCGCGTGCCCCTCACGATAGGTGGGATGAAGCAGCTCATAGCCGAGGGCGGCCTTGATCTTTGCGTTGGAAACCCGCCGGTTTCCCGAATAAAAGCTGCGCGCCATCGGCGACAGGTCGGCCTCGGCAAAAGCAATCTCCGGCGGGGGCGCTGCGCCCATGAGGGACGCAGCGTGCGCGATAACGTCTTGAGGCGGCGCGGGCTCATCGTCGCTGACGTTGAACGTGCCCTCAACACCACCCAGAGCCGCCCGCGCGGTGATCGCCGCGATATCATCGACATGAATGCGGTTGAACACCTGGCCGGGCTTGTGGATGCGGCGGGCCGTGCCGTTGCGCAGCTTGTCGAAAGGGGAACGGCCCGGACCGTAAATGCCGGCGAGGCGCAGAATGGCGAGGGGGATATGTTTTTCCTCTGCCAGCGCGCGCCAGGCGTCTTCCGCTTCGACCCGATAGCGGTTTCGTGCCGAAAGCGGGGCGGGGGGAGCCGTTTCATCGATCCATTGCCCCCCGGCGTCGCCATAGACCCCGATGGTGGAATAATATCCGATCCAGCGCAGATTTGGAGCGGCAAGGATATCGGCGCGGTGCTGGCGCAGCACAGGGTCGCCTTCCGGGCCCGGGGCGATCGAGATCAGCAGATGGGTGGCGGCCGCCAGATCGGCGCGCAGCGTTGCACCCGGAATGATGCCGTCAAAGATGTGCGCCGCAATATCCCGGGCTTGCAGGGCCTCGCGTTTTTGATCGGCGCGCGTTGTCGCAGCGACGGCGCATTCGGCCTGGGTCCTCAAAGCCGCAATGGTAGCGGAGGCCGAATAGCCCGCGCCGAAAATGAAAAGATTCACAGTGTCCATTCGGCATTCACCTCCGGCTCGGATTCTTCGGTCATGGTCGCCGCCCGCATCGCGGCGGCTTCGCTCTCGGAGACAAGCTGGCGCGTTGCCCAGACAGCCATGCCACGCACCAAGGCGTGCTCATGGCGGAGCAGACGGGTGATGGCAGGCAGATAGGTCCGGTCTTTCGAATTCCCGGCCGCGACGAGACAATTGCGCAAGAACCGCGCCGAGCCGAGCCGCTTGACCGGAGTTCGGGCGAAAAAATTGCGGAAATCGGCGTCGGTAAGCTCCAGCATGTCGCCCAATCGCGCGGTGCGAATCGCCTCCTGCGCCGCCAGCTTGGCATCGCTGGTACGGCGGGCGAACTTGTTCCACGGGCAGACGGCCAAGCAGTCGTCACAGCCGAAAACCCTGTTGCCCATGGGACGGCGGAATCCGAGCGGAATCTGCCCTTTGTGCTCGACCGAATAATAGGCAAGGCATTTGCGTGCATCGAGCTGGAACGGCGCCGGAAACGCATCGGTGGGGCAGATATCGAGACACCGGGTACAGGACCCGCAGCTTTCCTTGTGCGGCGTATCCGCGGGAAGCTCCGCGGTGGTAAAGATCGCGCCCAGAAACAGCCACGACCCGGCCTTTCGCGAGACCACGACCGAGTGTTTGCCCTGCCAGCCAAGGCCGGCCGCCTCGGCGAGCGGCTTTTCCATCACCGGGGCCGTGTCGACGAAAACCTTGACCTCGGCCCCGGTGCGCCGGGCCAGAAGCCCAGCCAGGTCCTTGAGACGCCCCTTGAGCACATCGTGATAATCCCGCCGCTGGGCATAAACGGACACATTGGCCAGGTGTGGATCAGCGAGCCGGGTCATCGGATCTTCAGACGGGCCGTAGTTGAGGCCGACCATGATGATCGAGCGTACATCGGACCAAAGCGCGGCGGGAGCCTTGCGGCGTTCCCCGGTCTCCTCCATCCACACCATCCCCGCGTGCCAACCTTTTTCAAGGGCGGCCTTCAGCTTTGCGGGGAGATCGGGTCGGGCATTTGCGGTGGTAACCCCGAGACTGTCAAAGCCCAGATCCTGCGCACGGGCGCGCAATTGGGATAGGATTTTGTCGCCGTCAGCGGTCAAAAATCAAGATCCACATAGGTCGAGGACGCCGGCATGCCCACCACCCGATCTGCCAGCAAGGGCCGGAAGGCGGGGCGGGATTTGATTCGCGCATACCAGTCCTTGATGTCCCCAGCCTTTTCCCAGGCGATATCGCCCATGTAGTCGAGCACCGAGATGTGGGACGCGAGGGCGAAATCGGCAAGCGTCAGCGTATCCCCGGCCAACCAGCGGCGGGTGGCGAGCAACCAGGAAAAATATCCCAGATGCTCGGCCAGATTGGCCTTGGCGATGCGGATCACCGAGGGCTCGGGGGCGCCAGAGCGCAAATCGCGCTTGATCAGCTTTTCTTCCAGCAGATAGGTGGTGACTTCCGGGCCGAGCTTTAACAGCACCCATTCGAGCAGACGCCAGACCTCGATCTTTTCCGTGGCGTTTTCAGGCAAAAGCGCTTCGACGTGACCGTCAGGGCCAAAATTGCCTTCAATATGGGCAATGCAGGCCAGCACACCCACCACCGGCGGAAACGGCTCGTCAAGCAGCACCGGAACGGCGGCGGCAGGGTTGATTTCAAGAAAATCCGGGTCGCGCCGCCACGGCGCCACTTCCACGAGGTCGACGTCAATCCCGTATTCGGCAAACATCAGGCGGATGAGGCGGGAGGCGGGATCGAGCTTATGGTGCAAAAGCTGGGGCATGAACCAATCGTACCTGATGCGCAGCCCGATCCGAATGGCCCGGCGCCGCGTGTAACCTCAACAAGCGATCCGTCATGTTTTCGGATCCATCGAAGCACCAGTTGGCAAACGGCCAACACGGGCTTTTTCGGTCCGGACGAACCATAAATCAAGAGACCGCACAGGCTGGGCCGCAATCAAGGTGTTTTTGTGCTCACCTGCGGCCAATGCCCGTCATTTGCGTTGCGCGGTCAACGATCGGTTAACCGCGTCAGCCTCACCCGCTGATCAACGGGCTCGCATGGCGCTCGAACTCACCATTCTTGCGGAAGCGCCACAAATAGGTCGGCAGGATAGCGTCAAGCGTCGTTGGCACGATGCCAAAGGCCGCCAGCGTACGCTTATCAGTGTTGGCCGTGTCCGACACCACATTGTCGATACCGAGCTGGACCACCTGATCGGGCGTAAGCAGCGGGCGCGGCAACAGGCCGACGACAGCGGCGAGCGGTTTGGCCACCGCGAGCGGCAGAGGCAGGACCGGGCGCTTGCGCCGGGTTTCCTCCAATACGCGCTCAATCACGTCGCGCATGGTAACAATCTCGGGCCCGCCCAATTCGTATGTCTTGCCGGAAGGGACCTTTCCTTCGGCGGCCATGACGATGGCAGCGGCAACGTCGCCTACATAGACAGGCTGCAGGCGGGTATCGGCCCCAATCAACGGCATGATCGGGAGCATTCTGGCTAAAGTGCCGAATCGGTTGAAGAAATCGTCATCCGGCCCAAAAACCAGCGATGGGCGCAGGATCGTCGCCGACGCAAAGCTCTTGATGACCTCCGCCTCGGCCCGGGCCTTGGCGCGCTGATAGGCCGATGGCGAGTTCTCGCTGGCTCCGAGGGCCGAGACATGGACCAGAGTGGTCACGCCGGCGGCCTTGGCCAATTCCGCCACGGTGCTCGCGCCCTCGACATGCACGGTCCGGAAACGTTGCCCGCCCCGTTCATTGAGGATGCCAACCAGATTGATGACAATATCTGCGCCCCGAACCGCGGACGCCACCGAATCAGGATAACGCAGATTGGCCTGCACCGGCTGCACCTGCCCCGGAAAACCAAACATGCGGACGTGTCCGGCCAGATCCGGTCGCCGAACCGCCACCCTGACGGCATAGCCCAGCCGCGCCAGGTTTTGGGTGACCTGCGTCCCGATAAAGCCCGAGCCGCCAAATATGGTCACAAGTTTTCGTGCTTTTTGGGTCATCCGATATCCGCACTGAACCAATTATCGTCAACACGCCCGTTCTAGCCGCAGGTCCTCCCGCTGGCAATCGGCCTCGGCAAGACCAAAAGGCATGGGACCAACCTCCACGGCCTTAAAACCCACAATACGACCGAGACGCGACCTCTCGTTTCCATGGTGCGGATACCTAAAACCGGTTCATGTCGGTTTCAGGCAGCAGAACGCATTGACAAAGCTTCGGGGGGCCTCTAAAGCGTGGCCCCGTTGCCCAGATGGCGGAATTGGTAGACGCGCCAGCTTCAGGTGCTGGTTCCCGCAAGGGAGTGGAAGTTCGAGTCTTCTTCTGGGCACCATCCTCTTTGAATCAGAGGATGTCTTTGGTGGATGGATGTGTTTCCATTGTCACCGCACAGCCCGCCTCCGATGATATATTCGACTTGCGTCTGAAACGGATGGGACCCGGGCAATGGCGGAAAATGCGTTTGTTTCATGGGTGTGCCGGCTTGCCCACAGGGTACGGATCGGGCACTGGCCGGACATCGAAAATCCCCGCAGCTTCAATGAAAAGATTATGGCGTTCAAGCTTTTGCAGCGGGACGCCTCCTATGCACCCTATGTCGATAAGGTCGCTGTAAAGCCCATAGTTGCAAGCCTGCTGGGTGAAGACTGGGTCGTCCCCACGCTCTGGCACGGCACGAGTCTTCCCCAACGTCGCAGCTGGCCCCTGCCTTATGTGCTCAAGGCCAACAATTCGTCGGGCCGAAATCTCTTCGTGCGCAATGCCGATGAGGAAGACTGGCCCAAGATCGAACGTCGCGCAAAGCGCTGGCTCGAAACGCCCCACCCCCGCTTCAAAGGCGAATGGCTTTACACCCAGATCAAGCCCCAACTGCTTGTCGAGCCGTTGATGGGCGACGGAAGTCTGCCCGCAGATTACAAATTCTATGTCTTCGAGGGGCGCGTTCAGCTGATCGAGCATGTCTCGCAACGCGATACGCGTTACCTGTGCAAACTGCTTGATCGCGATTGGCAGGCGGTCGAGGGAACAATCCGCAATCGTGAAAACCCGCAAGAGGTTCCGCGCCCCGAAAAACTCGATGAACTGGTGTGGGCCGCGGAGCGGTTGGGCGCTGGGTTCGATTTTGTGCGGGTGGACCTGTATCTGGTGTCTGGAAAGCCTTATTTCGGTGAATTGACGTTTACGCCGAGCGCTGGCGTTGAGCGTTACCAGCCCTTGGCGCTCGATTACACATTGGGCGATTACTGGCCATGGCCCTCTCCGGCAAACTAGCTGGGCGCCCCACCGGCTTTGGTCTTTGCACCACAGAGCTCATTATGGCATCTACACGGGACGACATTGCCGCATCGGAAGCCCGATAAAGCCAAATTTTGCCGGCGCCTGCTGGCTAGAGACCAGGAACCACAATGAGCGTCAGACTTCATAAGGGCGACCTGCCCGATCTTACCCGCTATACTGGACGGCAAGTCGCCATCGACACCGAGACGATGGGGCTCAATCCGGCGCGCGACAGGCTGTGCGTGATCCAGCTGTCTCCCGGCGACGGCACCGCCGATATCGTGCAGATCCTGCCCGGACAGACCGATGCGCCCAATATCAAGACGCTGCTTGGCGACGAATCGGTGACCAAGCTGTTTCATTTCGCGCGCTTTGATATGGCGGCGCTTAACGCTGCGTTCGGGGTCATGCCGTCCCCTGTCTATTGCACCAAGATCGCGTCGCGCCTGGTCCGCACCTATACCGATCGCCATGGTCTCAAGGACCTCGCTCGCGAGTTGCTGGGTGTCGATCTGAGCAAGCAGCAGCAGAGTTCTGATTGGGGCGCCGAGACCCTGACCCAGGCACAGCTCGACTATGCCGCTTCGGACGTCCTGTATCTGCACGACCTGCGGCGTCATCTCGATCGCATGCTGGCCCGCGAAGATCGCTCCGCGCTGGCGCGAGAGTGTTTCGATTTTCTCCCCACCCGCGCCAGGCTCGATCTTTCAGGATGGCCGGAAATCGATATCTTCGCCCATAGCTGACGGACGCCCCGATGAGCGCACCTGCCGCCGGCATGCGATTGGACACTTATAACCGGTTCGCGCGTCACAACCGGCGGATCGGGGTCCTGCGCTGGGGAGTGCCTGTGATTGGTGTCATGTTTCTGTCGGTGCCCGTGATGCAACTGGCAGCGTCGATGGTCGCTGACAGCCTGCCGATCGAGGGGCTGCGCCTGGAAAACGACACGCTGGTGATCGAAGGACCGCGTTTTGAAGGCCGGACAGCGACCGGATCGAACTATTCGATGGACGCTGCCCGGGCCGAATCGCGCATTGGTGACCTCGATACCGCAGACCTCTACGATCTCACCATCGCCATCACCGACGATGCTGGCTACGACGCCACGGTACGGTTTTCATCGGCGGAGTGGACGATGAGCACACAGTATTTGCGCTCGAACGAAGATGTCGCGGTGGCCGATTCGACGGGCGCTTCCGGCATTCTGGCGGGCGTGGAGGTGGATTGGCCCGTCCAGCGGATCACTAGCGAAGGTCCGGTCCGCTTCAGCTTCGACTCCGGCGCCAGTCTTGTGGCCAGAACCATGGCCTATGACATGAATGCCGACTTGTGGCAGTTTACCAATGTCGATCTCGACATGGTTCCTCAACCCGACGCTGGGGAAACCCGCGATCCTTTTGCTGCGGAGTGACGACAATGATCCGGTTTGCCCTTGCCGCCCTGCTGGCCGCGTTTCTGGCCTTCCCCGCCCATGCGCAATCGACGGTCAGTGACCCGGCCGGCTTTGGCGGCCTTGCCGGGGAAGCCGGGGAACAGGTCAATGTCACGGCGGATGATCTGCGAATCGACGAAAACGAAAGCACGGCCCTGTTCTCGGGCAATGTGGTCATTGTTCAAGGCGCGATGGAATTGCATGCGCCCCAATTGCTGGCGGCGTATGGCGAGGGCGGCCCGTCCGATCTGCAAAATTTCCGCGCGTCAGGCGGCCGGGTCGATATGCTGTTTGACGACCAGACCGTGGAAGCCGACGAAGCCTTTTACGATTTCGGACAACGCATCCTCACATTTTCCGGTTCGGTGGTGGTGGTCAATCCGACCGGCACGGTCAATGCCGAGCGCCTGGTGATCGACACTCGCGCCGGCACATCGTCCTTTTCCTCGTCGGGCGGTGGCGGGCGCGTGACCAGCACCTTTACTCCGGCCGGCTGATGGCGGCGATCGATCAGACTGGCTGGCTCGTTGCGCACGGGCTGGCCAAGAGCTTCAAGAAACGTGCGGTGGTCAGGGACGTTTCGCTTGCGGTGCGGCGCGGCGAGGCGGTCGGACTGCTCGGCCCCAATGGCGCCGGCAAGACAACGGTTTTCACGATGATCATGGGGCTGGTGCGCCCCGATGCCGGGCAGGTGTTGCTCGATGGCCTGCCCATTACCCACCTTCCACTCTATCAGCGCGGGCGTCTGGGGATCGGCTATTTGCCGCAGGAGGCTTCGATCTTTCGCGGCCTGAGCGTCAAGGACAACGTTCTGGCGGTGCTTGAAGGCCACATCCGCAACAAGGCGGAACGCTATGCGCGGCTCGATGCGTTGCTGGCGGAGTTTTCGGTATCGCATTTGCGCGATGCGGACGCACTCGCCCTCTCAGGAGGGGAACGCCGCCGGGTGGAAATTGCCCGCGCCCTGGCCGCCGATCCGAAATTCATGCTGCTCGATGAACCGTTCGCCGGTGTCGATCCGATCGCGGTGGCCGATATCCAGGCGCTGGTGCGACAGCTGACAAAGCGCGGGATCGGGGTGCTGATCACCGACCATCAGGTGCGCGAGACCTTTTCGCTGGTCGACCGGGCCTATCTGATCCATGGCGGCAAGGTGATGATCCAGGGCCGGCCCGAGACGATCATGGCCGACCCGGACGCGCGACGCGTCTATCTGGGCGAAAGCTTCACCCTCTAACATTTGGCATGAAAATTGTATGTCCGCTTGTCGGACTCAAGCGAAGCGGCTAGGATTCGCGTAAAAGTGTAGTTCGAGCAGGAGCCTTGCTCATGGCCCTGACGCCCCGGCTGGATGTCCGGCAAACCCAGTCCCTGACCCTCACGCCACAACTGATGGCTTCCATCCGCCTGCTGCAACTGAGCCATCTCGAACTGAGCGCGTTCGTCGATGCAGAATTGCTGCGCAACCCCCTGCTCGAACACGCGGAGGGGGTTGACGCAGAAGCGGCGGGCGAACGCGAACACGAACCTCTCCCCGATAGCAGCGACACCGTCGATGTCGTCGACCACGCGCGCCAGTTGGGCAGCGCGCAGTCGATTGCCGATGGGCTCGACACTTCGGTCGCCGATGTTTTTCCCGAACAGGACGACAGTCGCCAATCCTCCGCGCCGTGGTCCGAGCGTACGGGCGGCGACACCTTTGGCGACGCTCCCGACATCGATCAGTATGTCGCGGCACAGACGACGCTGGCCAGTTACCTGGCCGAACAGGTCGCATTGATGCTCAAAGTTCCGCGCGAGCGCCTGATCGGGCGCTGCCTTATCGATAATCTCGACGAGCGCGGGTATCTTTTGGCAGATCTCGGCCTGATGGCCGAACAGCTCGGAACGACAGTCGCGGCAATCGAGGCGGTGTTGGCCAAGATTCAAGCGTGCGATCCGGTGGGGGTCTTTGCCCGCTCGCTTGCCGAATGCCTCTCGCTGCAATTGCGCGAACGCAACCGGCTCGACCCGATGATGGCGGCGCTGCTGGCCAATCTTGATCTGGTCGCCGTCCATGACCTCGTAGCATTGAGCAAGCGCATCGGCGCGACCCGCGAAGACATCGCCGACATGCTTGCCGAGCTGCGCGCCCTCGATCCCCGGCCCGGGCGGGCTTTTGACTTCGCGCCAGTGCAGGCCATCGTTCCCGACGTCCATGTGCGGCGCGCCAATGACCTGAGTTGGCAGATCGAGCTCAACGCCGACATTCTGCCCCGCGTTCTGGTCAATCGCACCTATTATGCCTCAGTGGTGGGCAAGACCCGCGATAGCGCTGAAAAAACCTTTCTGGTCGATTGCCTCAATACGGCAAACTGGCTGACCCGGAGCCTCGATCAGCGCGCCCAGACCATCTTGAAGGTGGCCACGGAAATTGTCCGGCAGCAGGACAGCTTTCTCAATCACGGCATCACCCATTTGCGACCGATGACTCTCAAGACGGTGGCCGCAGAAATCGGGATGCACGAATCGACAGTGTCGCGAGTCACGGCCAACAAATATATCGCCACGCCGCGCGGTCTGTTCGAAATGAAATATTTCTTCACAACGGCGCTCACTTCAGCCTCGGGGGGAGAGGATCACTCCGCCGAAGCGGTGCGCCATCGCATCCGGCAATTGGTGGATACGGAAACGCCCTCCGCCATCCTGTCCGACGATGCCATCGCGGCAATTTTAAAGCGCGAGCAGGGAATCGATATCGCACGGCGCACGGTTGCCAAATACCGTGAGGGGATGAATATCGGCTCGTCCGTGGTCCGGCGACGGCAGAAAAACGCGCAGATGGCCTGATCCCCTTGGGAAAATGGTCTATTGACCCTGAGAGGGGTTGCCCTCTACACAGTTTTCTTCATGTTCGGGTCACTCGCAAGGCGGGAACAAGATCCGCCAGTTTTGATCGGTTGCGTTTTCGCATCACAGGAAGGGATATCCCCTTCCAGCAGAAACACCGAAAACGCCCAGAGGGGAGTCCATGGCAGAGCGCGCCCATTCTTACGATTACGACCAGTTGCTGGCCTGTGGGCGCGGTGAATTATTCGGACCGGGAAATGCTCAATTGCCCTTGCCGCCGATGCTCATGTTCGACCGCATTACCCGGATCGACGATGATGGCGGCAGCTTTGGCAAAGGCCAGGTCCGCGCCGAACTCGACGTCACGCCGGACCTGTGGTTCTTCTCGTGCCATTTTCATGGCGACCCGGTGATGCCCGGATGCCTGGGTCTGGATGCCCTGTGGCAGATGACCGGCTTTTTCCTCGGATGGGGCGGATCGCCCGGGCGCGGACGTGCACTGGCCGGGGAGATCAAATTCACCGGACAGATCACCGACGACGTCAAGCACGTGGAATATGGCATCGATATCAAGCGGGTCATGCGCTCGAAGCTGACGCTGGGCATTGCCGATGGCTATGTTAAGGCCGACGGCAAGACCATTTATGAGGCCAAGGACCTGCGGGTCGGCCTTTTTACGGACATGGGTGCGCTCTAAAAAGGGCGGATCATTTGGCTGACAGACAAACCAAGAGGCATACATGAAGCGCGTTGTTGTCACCGGCATGGGGATCGTCTCCTCGATCGGGAACAATCTCGACGAGGTGCTCGATAGCCTCAAAATCGCCCGGCCCGGCATTTCCCGGGCGCAGGACTATGTCGATCTGGGTTTTCGCTGCCAGGTACATGGCGCGCCGAGCCTCGATCCGTTCGAAGTGCTGGACCGGCGGACGACCCGGTTCATGGCCAAAGGCGCGGCCTGGAACTATATCGCCATGGCCGAGGCCATTGCCCAGTCGGGTCTGGAAGAAAAAGACATCAAAAATCCCCGCACCGGGATTGTGATGGGATCAGGCGGCCCGTCCACGCGGGCGGTGGTGGAAGCTGCCGATATCACGCGCGAGCGGAAAAGCCCCAAGCGGATCGGGCCATTGGCCGTGCCCAAGGCCATGAGCTCGACGGCATCGGCGACCCTTGCCACCGCCTATGGCATCCTGGGCGTCAACTATTCCATCTCCTCTGCCTGTGCGACCTCCAAGCATTGCATCGGCAACGCCTATGAACAGATCCAGCTCGGCAAGCAGGATATCGTCTTTGCTGGCGGGCACGAGGACCTCGACTGGTCGATGTCGAACCTGTTCGACGCCATGGGCGCCATGAGCTCGAACTTCAACGACACGCCCGAGCGGGCGTCGCGCGCCTATGACCGGGACCGCGACGGTTTCGTCATTGCCGGTGGCGCTGGAGTGTTGGTGCTCGAAGAACTGGAGCATGCCAAGGCGCGCGGGGCCAATATCATCGCCGAGATTGTCGGCTATGGTGCGACTTCTGACGGTTTTGACATGGTCGCCCCGTCTGGCGAAGGCGCGGTGCGGTGCATGCGTATGGCGCTCGAAACGGTCAAGGCACCGGTCGATTACATCAATCCCCACGCCACCTCGACCCCGGTCGGGGACCGCAAGGAAATCGAGGCCCTGCGCGAAGTGTTCGGCAATGAGGACAACTGCCCGCCGCTATCGGCCACCAAGTCGCTGACCGGGCACTCGCTGGGCGCGACTGGGGTGCAGGAATGCATCTATTCGCTGTTGATGATGCAAAACCGCTTCATCTGCGAGAGCGCCAATATCGAGCATCTCGATCCCGAATTCGAGGACATGCCGATCCTGCGCCAGCGCCGCGATAACGTCGACCTGGGTGTGGTCCTGTCCAACAGTTTTGGCTTTGGCGGCACCAACGCAACGCTGGTCTTCAAGCACCCCGACGCCTGATCAGAAAACTCTACGGCTACAGACAGGGCATTTCAGCTTTTTCGAAAAGTTGGAATGCCCTAGCCGTATTCCATGATCCGGCTTTGTGCCGTACGGGCCGAATAGACCAGCAGGCGCCCCAGCAGGGGCTCTCCAAAACCGGCAATCATCTTGATGGCCTCATTGGCCATCATGGTCCCGATAATGCCCGGCAGCACGTTGAGCACGCCGGCCAGCTCGCAAGGCGGGCTGTCTTCCGGCATTGGATCAAGCGGGTAGAGCGCCTCGAAATCAGGCCAGGCTTTTCCGCTCTCGCGCAAAAGGAAAGGCGCCAGAACGGTAACCGATCCATCGAACTGCCCCAATGCACCGCTGACCAGTGGAACCTGGTTTTGGGCACAGATGCGGGCGATCAGACGTTTGGTCGGAAACCGGTCGGTACCTTCGATCGCCAGATCGACATCCCGCAACAGCTCCGCTCCGTTGAGGGTCGAGAAGGGCTGTGACACCGCTTCAACAACAAGCCCTGAATTGAGCGCTCCAACGAAGCGGGCAGCGGCTTCAGCCTTGGGCTGCCCCAGATCAGCTTCTGTGAAAATCACCTGTCGGGCAAGATTGGACAGGGCAACTGTGTCGGGATCGACGATCGTCAACCGCCCTATCCCAGCGCCGGCGAGATAGGCAATCACCGGTGCGCCCAGTCCGCCAGCACCGATCACCAGCACATGGGCCGCTGAGAGTTTCTGCTGTCCCACGCCGCCCATATCCTTGAGGACGATATGGCGGGCGTAACGGGCCGCTTGCGAAGCGGTGAGAGGCATGGGCGTCAGCGCTCTCCCACCGGCACCGCCATGAAGCGTCTATCCGGTCCCTCAAAGCCGTGCGACCAGACCGAGAGCACAGCAACGCTGGACGCATCGTCATAGGCTTCGAACGGATTGAAGATGCCGTAAAACTTGTATGTGATCACACAGCCGCGCGAGGCCGGCACCCGCGAATCGCGATAGATTTCGGCTGTCGCCCCCTCCGTCGTGCGCCGCATGGCAAACGCCATGGGATTGCCTTCAAAATACTCGCAATCGCGGGGTGAGGGCGCTTTGAAGATATCGATCTCCAACCCGTATTCGCCCTCCGTTCGGGCAAGGCCGTAGCTGGGAATGCCGTAGGAAATCTCCAGCCCGTCATCATCGAGAACACCGTCACCGCGCAAGGCAATGGGCAGGGCGGGACGAGAAATCTCAATTTTCTCCAATGCGCCCTCCGCCTGTGCGAGCGCTTGAGCCCGAACGTCTGGGAGTGAGGCCGTCTCGTCATCGATCCGCGCCTTGAAGGGCGAGCCAGCCGCAAAGCTGTCGCTATCGAGATCGATGATGAAAATCTCGGAATACGGAAAGCCCGATCCGTCCTGAATGCCGAACTGCTCGAAGGCGAAGAACTGTCCATCGGCCGAATAGCCCAACGCCGAGAACTGCGCGTTGTCCCCGGCCCAGACCACAGAAGACGCCAGCAGCCCAAACAGCAGGGTCAGGCTAACCGATCCCCGTCGAACCAAATCCACCAGAGCCACGTTCCGTCTCCTCAAGTGTGTCGGCTTCAGCAAGCGTCAGATCGGCAACCGCCGCGAACACCATCTGGGCAATCCGGTCACCTCGCCGGATTTCAAAGGGCGCGGTGCCGTGGTTGATCAGAACCACCTTGATCTCGCCGCGATAGTCCGCGTCCACGGTACCGGGCGCGTTGAGCACTGTAACGCCGAACTTTGCCGCCAGGCCAGAGCGGGGCCGCACCTGGGCTTCAAAACCGGCGGGAATCGCCAACGCGAACCCGCACGGCACCAGCGCCCACGCTCCCGGCGCAAGCGACAGCGCCTCCCCCTCGGGCAGTGCCGCAGCCAGATCGAACCCGGACGCGGATGCGCTCTGGCGCTGGGGCAGCGGCAAACCCACCCCATGTGCCAGCCATGTGAACCGCACCGTCACCGGCTATTTCTGCACAATGGCGTAAAGTTCGGCCGGCAGATCGAGATCGGAGCCAAACAGATCGACAAACGGGATTTCGAAGCTGGCCGACATGCCATCGGCAGCGATCTGCATATTGGTGTCGACGATCGGGCCGCCCATCACCGTCATGGTGATCGCATGGCCTTCAAACATCGAAGCGATCATCGCCTGAATCTGGACATCTTCAGCAGCGCCGGTGTCTTCAGCCAGGCTTTCGGCCAGATCGCCGGTAGGGAAGCTCACCCGCACCTGCCCGCCGCCGATAGCTTCGATCGACGGGCTTTCCCCATCTTCGGAATCAAACTGCAACTCGGCAAAGGGGCCCGATTCGATGACCGTGCATTCCATCACGTCGGGCTTTTCAGCCAGTTTGCCATCGGCACAGAAATCGTCTTCGTCTTCGGTCGATTGCGCCATCATCAGGTCGTACATGTCGCGCTTCATCGCGGTGACCATCGTGGCCTCCGCTTCGGCTTCGCTCTGGATGTCGACCGTCATCGACACGTCCATGCAAGCTGTCAGCATCAGGGCGAGTCCGCCGGCTCCGGCCAGGCGGGTCAGGGTCGAAATCATCATCGTCAAGCCTCGTGTTGTCCTCAACAGCGCTGGCTCCGGAGCCGGAGCAACCGCGTTGGGCGCACTGTGATTGCAAGAAAAGCGATTGGCAAGTGGCGCTTACGCTTCAGAAGAGAGCCGGACCGCAATTCGCTCGGCCAGCCGCGCGGCAACCGCCGTTTTGGACAGCGGCCCCCAGTCCTCGCTGCCCGCCGCGTCCAGAAACACGATATGGGTGTCCGAACCGCCAAAAATTCCGGTGCCGGGGCTGACATCATTGGCCAGCAGCCAGTCGCAGCCCTTGCGCGCCAGCTTTTCCCGCGCCTGAGTTTCCAGGTTCCCCGTCTCGGCGGCAAAGCCGATGACAAGGCTGGGGCGCTGTCCGGCGGGCAGTTGTGCAACCGAAGCGAGGATGTCCGGATTGGGCGTGAACTCCAGCGTGGGCGGGGTTGCCGCCGCATCCTTTTTGACCTTCACATCCGATGGGGCCGTGATGCGCCAATCGGCAACCGCTGCGGTGAAAATGGCGATCTCGGCCGGCAGCGCCGCATCCACTGCCGCCTTCATCTCCAGGGCTGTTTCCACCGGCACGATCTCGCAGCCAGCTGGCCGGGCATACTCAGCCGGCCCGGTGATGAACTTCACGCGCGCACCCAGTGCGGCGAGGGCTTCGGCGATCGCCGTGCCCTGTCGTCCCGATGAGGCATTGGAAATATAGCGCACGGGGTCGATCGGCTCCCGGGTCGGACCGGAGGTGACCACAGCCGTGCGGCCTTCGAGGGGGCGTGGTGCGCGGGAGCGGGCAAAATGATCGGCAATGGCCGCGAAAATCTCCTCGGGTTCGGCCAAACGGCCCGGCCCGAATTCGCCACACGCCATATCGCCTGCATCGGGACCGACAAAGGCCACGCCGTCCTCGCGCAAAAGCTCGATATTGCGGCGGGTCGAAGCCGCCTCCCACATGCGCACATTCATAGCCGGGGCCGCAAGGATGGGCGTCGTCGTGGCCAAAAGGCAGGTGGTGGCCAGATCGTCGGCCAGACCGTTGGCCATGCGCGCCAGAATATGGGCGGTAGCGGGCGCAACAACGATGAGATCGGCGGAGCGCGAGAGCTCGATATGGCCGATTTCGGTTTCACGGGTGAGATCGAACAGATCGGTGAGGGCAGGCCGCCCGCACAAGGTGGCGATGGTCAAAGGCGACACGAAATGGGTCGCCCCTTCGGTCAGGATCGCCTGCACGGTGCCGCCCGCCTTCTGGATCAACCGGATGAGATGGATGGACTTATAGGCGGCTATGCCACCGGAGATGATGAGCAGGATATGCTTGCCAGCTAGGGTCACAGGGCTGCTCCCAGATGAAGGGCGAGCGCAATAATCGCCAGCACGATGGTCAGAAGACTCGCCCATTTGAGCGTTTCGATCAACGGGTCCCTGCGGTCCTGACGGATCTGATCGGCCTCAAGGCGCGACAGAACCCTTTCGGCCCGCCGCCCAAGATCGGGCAACCGCCGCGCCAGGTCGACGGCTTCGTCCAAAGCCTCGCGCGCGATCTCGATCCGGCCCGTCGGCCCCACGGTGCGGCGCACCCAGGCCGATACCACCGGTTCAGCGGCGGTCCACATGTTGAATTGGGGATCGAGCTGGCGGGCAGTGCCCTCAACCAGCACCATGTTTTTTTGCAGTAGCACCAGTTCGGGGCGGGCGGCCATATCGAACAGTTCGGTGATCTCGATCAGTTGCGCCAACACCCGCGCCATTGAAATCTCATGGGCACCGCGCCCCACCAGAGGCTCGCCGATGGCGCGGATGGCCTGCGCAAAATCGTCGATGGTGTGAGTATCGGGCACATAGCCGATGTCGATGTGCAATTCGGCCACGCGGCGATAATTGCGGGTGATGAAGCCATAGAGGATTTCCGCCAGAAAGCGCTGTTCGCGCTTGCCGATCCGGCCCATGATGCCGAAATCGACGGCGATGATGCCGCCGGTGCGCGGGTCGGCAAAGAGATTCCCTGGGTGCATGTCGGCGTGGAAGAAGCCATCGCGGATGGCCTGCCGCAGAAAACTCCGGATCAGATCGGCGGCGAGTTTCTTGCGGTCGATGCCAGCGGCGTCGAGCCGGTCGATCTCGCGCACCGGAATAGCGTCGATCCAACTGGTGGTCAGCACCGAGCGGCTGGTCTGTTCCCAAAAGACGTCCGGGACAGCGAAATCGCCGTCCTCGCGCACGTTTTCAGCCAGCTCCGAAATGGCGGCGGCCTCCATGCGCAGGTCCATTTCAAGGGCGGCGGAACGGGCCAGCGCATCGACAACCTGCCGGCCATTGAAGCGCCGGGTCGAGGGCATGAAACGCTCGGCGATCCGGGCGAGGGCATAGAGCCCGTCGAGGTCACGGGCGAAGCGCTCGCGGATGCGGGGGCGCAAAAGCTTGATGGCGACGACCTGTTCCCGACCGCCGGTCACCAGACGCGCTCTATGCACCTGGGCGATGGACGCAGCAGCGAGGGGAGCGGAAATATCTTTCAGTTCCAGTGCCTTGTCGCCCAACGCCTCAGCGAGAAGGCCGGGCACCAGGGCCGGATCAAAGGGCGGCAGCGCGTCCTGCAGCGCGGTGAGATCGCTGGCCACTTCAAACCCGATGATGTCGCGGCGGGTGGCCAGCACCTGACCGAGTTTGACATAGACCGGCCCCAGCCGCGTCAGGGCATTGGCGAGGCGGGTGACGCGCCCGGTCTTGCGCACGTCGCGCTTCTCAATCAGCCGCGCCAGCCCGACAAGAACCTTGGCGGACGGGGGAATCGGCTGGTCTTCGGCCAGCGAGAACGCGCCTTCGCGGGCCAGAACAAACCCGGCCCGTGCCAGCCGTGCATAGGTCCCCAATCCCATGGTCAGAGCTTCCAGCCCCCGTGCAGCGCGGCGATGTTGCCCGACAGCGGAGTGTGGGTGACGCGAGAGAACCCGGCGGTTTCGAGCATGGAGGAAAACTGTTGCGGCTCGGGGAAGTTGCGGATCGAGTCGACGAGATAGCGGTAAGGCTGGGCGTCACCGGTCACCAGACTGCCCATGGGCGGGATGATATGGTCGGAAAACAGGTCGTACAGCCGGTCGAGACCCGGCAGGTCGACATGGGAAAATTCGAGCACCAGGATGCGGCCACCCCGGCGCAAAACCCGGAAAGCCTCGGCCAAGGCCTTGTCGATCCGGGGCACATTGCGGATGCCGAATGCGATGGTATAGGCGTCGAAGCTCTTGTCTTCAAAGGGCAATTCTTCGGCGTTGGCCTGAACGAACTGCGCATTGGCCCGGTAGCGCCAGCCCTTGGCCCGCTCGGCACCGACCGCCAGCATATCGGCGTTGATATCGGAGACCGTGACCTCGGCAAAGCCGTGGCTGGCGTTGAGGATGCGCATGGCGATATCCCCGGTGCCGCCGGCCATGTCGATCACCTTATAGGGGCGCGAACCGCTTCGGGGCGGGGCCAGCCGCGAGACCATCTGATCCTTCCAGAGCCGGTGGACGCCACCGCTCATGAGATCGTTCATCAGGTCGTAACGGGACGCAACCTTATGAAAAACCTCATCAACCAGTCCCTGCTTCTCGCCCAGCGGCACCGTGCGCGTGCCGAAATGGGTGGTGTGGGCGCTCTGGGTCATCGCCGCCTCTCTTGTTTGCGACCGGCCGGTCGGGTTATGGGCTGGGCTCGGTTATAACACAAGCACGACCCGCAAACATTGACCGAAAAATGTATGGACTTGCGTGAAATAAATGCCCGAATTGCCAGAAGTTGAAACGGTGCGTCGGGGCCTTGCCCCCTACATCGAATCCGCCCGCATCGAGCGGGTCGAATTGCGCCGTCCCGACCTGCGGTTTGCGTTTCCAGAGCGGTTCGCCGAACGCCTCAAAGGCCAGGCGATCACCCAGCTCAACCGCCGGGCAAAATATCTTGTGGCGACGCTCTCGGACGGCGCGAGCTGGTTGAGCCATCTGGGGATGACCGGCGCGTTTCTGGTGGACGACGCGACGCTCGCCGAGCCGAGCCGGATCGATCCGGGCGGAACGAGCGGCAAGCACGTCCATGTGGTGGCCCATCTGACGCACCCCGAGCGCGGGCCGGTCATCCTGCGCTATTCCGATCCGCGCCGATTCGGCTTCATGGACCTGTTTCCCGCCGGTGCGCCCAACCCCTATCTCGACACCCTCGGCCCGGAACCTTTGGGCAACGCGCTCGACGCCCCCTATCTTGCCGAGCGCCTGCGCGGGCGAAAGGGCCCGATCAAGGCGGTGCTGCTCGACCAGAGGGTGATTGCGGGGCTGGGCAATATCTATGTGTGCGAGGCGCTGTTTCTCACGGGAATCGATCCGCGCCGACCGGCCGGATCGCTGACCGGTGACGAGATCGAGCGGCTGGTGCCGACCATCCGGCAGGTCCTCACCGCAGCGATCGCGGCGGGTGGCTCGACGCTGAAGGATTTTTCCGGCGCCAACGGCCAGCCCGGCTATTTCCAGCACAATTTTGCCGTCTATGGCCATGAGGGCGAGCCCTGCCCGGTCTGCGCGACGCCGATTACTCGAATCGTCCAGTCCGGGCGCTCGACATTTCTGTGCCCCACCTGCCAGCACTGAGGGCGACCGCTTTGCCGGCGCGTGGATCGCTGAGAATTGTTGACTCACGGGCCGCCGCATTCTACAGAGCGGCCTTCACCGGGCAGGTCCGCCTGCCCCTTCCGGTTGCACTCGCCCCCAAGCGGGGGGAATTGAGCGCGCAAGGCACCAAACCGATCCGGCTTGACCGCCCATGAGCCAAGGGCTCAGGACCCAGGCCGGCGCCACGAGGAAAGACATGGCAAATACACCTTCGGCCATCAAGGCCGTCCGCAAGATCGAATCCCGCACCAAGACCAACATTGCGCGCCGCTCGCGCGTGCGCACCTTCCTGCGCAAGGTCGAGGAAGCGATCGCCACCGGCGACAAGGACGCAGCCGCCGCAGCGCTGCGCGCCGCCCAGCCCGAACTGCAGCGCGCCGCCGGCAAGGGCGTGTTCCACAAGAACATGGCCAATCGCAAGATTTCCCGTCTCGCGCAGCGCATCAAGGCGCTCGGCGCCTGATTTCGCCTATCGGCCCGATCGAGTATCGGGTTTGAGAACAAGTTTCCAAGGCCCCCGCAAGGGGGCCTTTTGCTTGTCCGGCCCACGACTGATTCTCATGACAATTCCGACATCGCCCTGTCATTTTAGCGAGCCGAACGGCGCTGGGCGGGCGGGGCGGAAAAAATAATCCGATGGGACTCAAGACGGACCGATCGCGATTCCGTGTTGAGTCCCATACCCTTAATTTTCCGCAACCAGCCGGGCCCCTCCGCCCTTTCGCCGCAAGTGACGAGTCAAGCTCGAATTTGAAAAAAAGGACGGTTGTGCGCAAAAATTTGGCTGTCTAAAATGCCCCCGTTGGATCAGAAAGAGGGCGGCGACGGACCAGTCTAACGCCACCCTCCCAGGGCAAGCCGGGGAAACAGAATGCATAAGCTGAATCACGTACGGCTTCTGACGAGTCGCTACACTGATTTGACTTTATATTCGCATCGACTGGCTGCCGCGTAAGCTGACAAAGACGGGATTCCGTCTTTTTCTTTGGCGCCTTGCGCCGATTTCAATTTGTAACAACAGGGTTCTGCACAAGATCATCTTGTGCAGCGTCGTAAACTATTGTCCCGACCAACGGGACACAATGGGGAAACAGGGGTGTCGCCGGGGGCAGGCGGCACGTTGAAGGAAAGAGGCAAAACCAATGGATTCGATGGCGGCAGCGGATCGCGCGGCATGGGAGACAGCCGGGAAAAAGGCGGGCGCGGCCCCGCGCAACTCTGCAAAGACAAGCAAAGGGGACACCACGATGACCATGGACACCGATCAGGTCTGGCTCCGCGCCCGGGCGCGGCTTCGGGCAGCGGTGGGCGAGGACATCTTCACCTCCTGGTTCGCGCGGCTCGAACTGGAAGAGGTGGTCGGGGACCTGGCCCATCTTTCGGTGCCGACCCGGTTCCTGTGTTCCTGGATCCAGTCCAACTATGTCGAAAAGATCCTCGAAGCGTTCCGCCACGAGGACGAGTCCATTGGCCGGCTGCACGTCACCGTGCGGGTGACGGGACAGGCGCGGCCCCGACTGGTGAGCTCTGCCGATCCGGTGGTCGAAGCCGACGCCGCCGCGCCGGTGCTCGAAGCGCGCCCGTCCCCGGCGCTGGCAGCGGTGCAACCTTCGGGCGGGTTGCGGGCCGATGCGCTGTCGGGCTCGGCGCTCGACCGCAAGCTGACCTTTGACAGTTTTGTCGCCGGTGGCGCCAACGAAATGGCGCTCGGGGTGGCCCGGCAGGTGGCTTCGGCCGCCGCCAACAATGTGGTGACCTTCAACCCGGTCTATATCCATTCCTCGGTGGGGCTGGGCAAGACGCACCTTCTGAACGCCATCGCCTGGGCGGCGGGGGCCTCGGACACCGCGCGCAACATTGTCTATCTGACCGCCGACCATTTCATGTATCACTTCATCACGGCGGTGAAGAGCCAGTCGGCGCTGGCCTTCAAGGAATGGCTGCGGCGCATCGACCTTTTGCTGATCGACGACATGCAGTTCCTGCAGGGCAAATCGGCCACCGAATTCGGCCACACGCTGTCGAGCCTGATTTCGGGCACCAAGCAGGTGGTGGTGGCGGGCGATGCGCCCCCGCGCGACCTCGAAATGCTCGATGATCGCGTACGCTCGCGGCTGTCGGGGGGGCTGGTGATTCCCATCGCCCCGTTCGACGCAGACCTGCGCCGCGCCATCGTGCACAAGCGCGCCGCCCAGGCGGCAAGCCGGTTCACCGGGCTGAACTTTCCCGATCCGGTCATCGATTTCGTCGCCCGCTCGATCGTCAGCCATGGGCGCGACCTCGACGGGGCGGTCAACCGCCTTGTCGCCGCCAACCAGCTGACCGGCGAGCCGATCACCGTGGGGCTGGCGGAAAAGACGCTGCAGGACCTGATGCGCTCGCGCGACACGGCGCGGGTGCGCATCGAGGACATCCTCAAGATCGTCGCCCGCCACTACAAGGTGCCGCGCAACGAATTGCTGTCGGCCCGCCGCTCGCGCGACGTGGTGCGACCGCGCCAGATCGCCATGTATCTGGCCAAGGCGCTCACCTCACGCTCGCTGCCCGAAATCGGCCGCCGCTTTGGAGGCCGCGACCACACCACGGTGCTGCACTCGGTGCGCAAGGTCGAGCAGCTGATGAGCGAGGACGGGGAGCTGACCCAGGAAATCGAACTGCTCCGGCGCATGCTGGAGGAGTGAGCGGCGGCGGCCTGTGACGGGCTCACACAATCGCTCCGATGGAGCGATTGTGGCTGCGAACGCGCGGAGGCCCGACTCACCGGGTCGGGGCTGCGGGTTTGATTAGCCGAAATTGGTTGCGCGCTGATAGGCTGCGCACCCCTCACCCCCGGCCCCTCTCCCTCAAGGGGAGAGGGGGGGGCTCTTGGTTTCAACGCTGAAGATCTGCCGAAACGCCGCCAAGATCGGCTCCCGGTCGCGCGGACAGGCGGCGCCCCCTCATCCGCCTCGCTTCGCGGCCCACTTTCGTCATTTAAATCTCTCCACTGGAGAGATTTACCCTTCGGGACACTCCTCAATCCCTCAAGGGGAGAAGGGAAAACGCAGGCGGTTGCTGATATTTCCTCCTTCAGTCCCGGTTCCTCTTCTACGAGGAATTTGGGGGACGCGCCTGCCACCGGCCCGGGAAAGGGCCGGGGCGCTGCCGGTTACTGGATCCCGGGTCTTCGCCCGGGATGACGGGGTGGGAGCGGCGGTGTTGTGGAAAGGGCCGAGACGTCGGGGGTGGAAAATCGGAGTGGGCAGCGGGAAGCCGCCACTTGTAATCTCCATCCCCCTCGGGACCAGCGGCAGCCCGTGGCTCACGGGGGTCTCTCAGCGCGGTCATCCCGGGCGAAGACCCGGGATCCAGTAACCGGCAGAGTTGAGTGTCGGCTTCGGCCTTGCCGCTCATGCACCGTCCTGCAGGTTGGTACAATCCGGACATCCTCGTCCCGCACCTGTGAAATTCCACCAGTTTTCGCTCCAACCGGTCCCCTGCGGCTGGCTGGCCCCTTGTTTTTTTTCGCCTGCCGATGCAGGGTCCTCACCCCGCCTTTCGGGCCGGATGCCGCCCGGATGGGCGGGGGGAACAGACCAGTTTCGATCAGGGTAACGAGAGACACGCGATGAAGGTCACGCTCGAGCGCAACCATCTGCTGAAATCATTGGGCCATGTGCACAGGGTGGTCGAGCGACGCAACACCTATCCGATCCTGGCCAACGTGCTGATGAGCGCCACCGGCGAGGGGCTGGACCTGCGGGCCACCGACCTCGATATCGAGGTGACCGAGACCGTGCCGGCCATAACCGGAACGCCGGGCACCACCACCGTGCCGGCCCATACGCTCTATGAAATCGTGCGCAAGCTTTCGGACGGGGCCGAAGTGGTTCTGGAAACCGACGGCAACGACCAGATGCAGATCATTTCCGGGCGCTCGCGCTTCCATCTGGCGTGCCTCAATCCCGATGGTTTCCCCGATCTGAAATCGGGGGCGTTCAGCCACAGTTTCTCCATTCCTGTCGACACGCTCAAGGACCTGATCGAGCGCACCCAGTTTGCGATTTCCAACGAGGAAACGCGCTATTATCTCAACGGCATTTTCGTCCACACCGTGGACGGGCCGGACGGGGTGGTGATGCGCGCGGTGGCGACCGACGGACACCGGCTGGCGCGGGTGGAGACGGAAACGCCGCAGGGCTCGGCGGGCATGCCGGGGATCATCATTCCCCGCAAGACCGTCGCCGAAGTGCTCAAGCTGCTCGACGGGCTGGAAGACCCGATCGCGGTGGAGTTGTCGGACACGAAAATCCGCTTCACGCTGGGCGGGGTGGTGCTGCTTTCCAAGCTGATCGAAGGCAGTTTCCCCGATTACGAGCGCGTGACCCCCAAGAACAACGACAAGGCTTTGCTGGTCGATCGCGACAGCCTGGCGCGGGCCGTCGATCGGGTGTCGACCATTGCCTCGGAACGCGGCGGCAAGGCGGTCAAGCTGTCGCTGTCACCCGGCCAGCTCGAATTGTCGGTGACCAACCCCGACCATGGCACGGCCAATGAGGAACTGCCGGTCGAATTTGAGATCGACAGCTTCGAGATCGGCTTTAACGCCCGCTATCTGCTCGAAATCATCTCCCAGATCCGCAGCGAAAACGCGAGCTTTCTGTTCAACGATGCCGGCTCGCCAACCCTGGTCAAGGAAGAAGGGGAGACCAAGGCGCTGTTCGTGCTGATGCCGATGCGGGTGTGATCATCCCCCAGCGTTCCCTCTCCCGTCTGCGCCTGTCCGGTTTCCGCAATTATCTGAGCGCCGCGCTCGACCCCGATGCCCGCCACGTGGTGCTGACCGGGGAGAATGGCGCGGGCAAGACCAATCTCATCGAGGCGATTTCGCTGCTGGCCCCGGGACGGGGCCTGCGACGTGCCCCGTTCGATACGCTGGCGCTGGCCGGGGGTGACGGGCACTGGGGCGTGGCGGCGACGATTGAAACCCCGTTCGGGCCGGTCGATATCGGCACCGGGGCAAGCGGTGAAGGGGCCGGGCGACGGGTGCGCATCAACGGCGCCAATGCCCGCGCCGTCGAAGATCTGAGCGATCACATCAGGGTGCTGTGGCTGACCCCGTCCATGGACGGGCTGTTTACCGGCCCGGCCAGCGAGCGGCGGCGGTTTCTCGACCGGCTGGTCACGACGCTCCATCCGGGCCATTCCGGGGCGGTGAGCGATTTTGAAAAGGCCATGCGCCAGCGCAACCGGCTGCTCGAAGACAATCGCGACCCGGCCTGGCTGACGGCGATCGAGACCCAGATGGCGGAACTGGCCAGTGCCATCCATTTCGCGCGCACCGATTCGCTGAGCCATTTGCAGGCGCTGATGGACAAGAGCGTCGCCGATACCGGTTTTCCCGCGGCGCTGCTGGCGATCACGCCGCTGCTCGACGGCGATATCCCCGAAACCGCGAGCGGGCTGGAAGCGCGGCTGGCGCAGGTGTGGCGGGAAAACCGCAACCTTGATCGCGCCGCCGGACGCACCACATGGGGACCACACAGGATCGATCTTCAGGTGACCCACGCGCCCAAGGCCATGCCGGCGAGCGTGTGTTCGACCGGGGAGCAAAAGGCGCTGCTGATCGGGCTGGTGCTGATTCATGCGCGATTGGTGGCGGCGATGACGGGCATTGCCCCAATCCTGCTGCTCGACGAAATCGCCGCCCATCTCGATCCGACGCGCCGTCGCGCCCTGTTCGATGCCCTCGATCTTTTGGGCAGCCAATGCTGGATGACCGGCACCGATGCCGTGCTGTTTGCCGATCTGGGCCCCAGGGCCCAACATTTCACCGTCGAGTCCGGTCAGGTGCGTCCAGCCGGCTGAAAATAACCGCCCAAAACCCGAATAAAGCCCAAATTGCTTGGGGATAACGTCCCGATCGGGTAGAACTAAGATAACTCCTAACAAGGCTGATTCTTTTGTCGATGAGCGATACGCCCCCGATTCCCTCCGATGCAGATTATGGCGCCGATTCCATCAAGGTCCTGCGCGGCCTCGATGCGGTGAGAAAGCGCCCGGGCATGTATATCGGGGATACCGATGACGGCACCGGCCTGCATCACATGGTCACCGAAGTGGTCGACAACGCCATCGACGAGGCGCTGGCCGGCCATGCGGACATCGTGACCGTGACCCTCAATGCCGACGGGTCGGTGACGGTGACCGATAATGGCCGCGGCATCCCCACCGGCATCCACAAGGAAGAGGGTGTCTCGGCAGCCGAAGTGATCATGACCCAGCTGCACGCGGGCGGAAAGTTCGACCAGAACTCCTACAAGGTGTCGGGCGGACTGCACGGAGTGGGCGTCTCCGTGGTCAACGCGCTGTCGGTCTGGCTCAAGCTGAAAATCCGGCAGAACGGCAAGATCCACGAGATCAACTTTACCCATGGGGTGGCCGATGCCCCGCTTGCCATCACCGGCGAGTATGAGGGCCGGTCGGGAACCGAGGTGAGCTTCATGCCGTCCTCGGAAACCTTCACCATGATCGAGTTCGATTTCAAGACGCTTGAACACCGGCTGCGTGAACTGGCGTTCCTCAACTCGGGCGTGCACATTGTGCTGCGCGACAACCGCCACCCCGAAAAGGTGGAAACCGACCTGTTTTACGAGGGCGGTCTGGAAGCGTTTGTGCGCTATCTCGACAAGAGCAAGACCGCGCTGTTCGACAAGCCGATCACGCTTTTGTCGGACAAGGACGGCATCACCGTCGAGGTCGCCCTGTGGTGGAACGACAGCTATCACGAAAATGTGCTGTGCTTTACCAACAACATCCCGCAGCGCGATGGCGGCACCCATCTGGCCGGTCTTCGCAGCGCGCTGACCCGGCAGGTGACGGGCTACGCCGACCAGTCGGGCATTCTCAAGCGCGAAAAGGTCTCGCTGACCGGCGACGACACCCGCGAAGGGCTGACCTGCGTGCTGTCGGTCAAGGTGCCCGACCCCAAATTCTCGTCGCAGACCAAGGACAAGCTGGTGTCCTCGGAAGTGCGCCCCGCCGTGGAAAGCGTGGTCAACGAAAAGCTCAACCAGTGGTTTGAGGAAAACCCGACCGAAGCGCGGTCCATCGTCTCCAAGGTTGCCGAAGCCGCCGCCGCCCGCGAAGCGGCGCGCAAGGCGCGCGAATTGACCCGCCGCAAATCGGCGCTGGAAATTTCCTCGCTGCCGGGCAAGCTGGCCGACTGTCAGGAACGCGACCCGGCCAAGGCCGAAATCTTCATCGTGGAAGGGGACTCCGCCGGGGGCTCGGCCAAGCAGGGGCGCGATCGCGCCACCCAGGCCGTGCTGCCGCTGCGCGGCAAGATTCTCAACGTCGAGCGGGCCCGCTTCGATCGCATGATCTCATCGGATCAGGTGGGCACGCTGATCACGGCGCTGGGCACCGGCATCGGACGGGAAGAATTCGATCCCGACAAGCTGCGCTACCACAAGATCATCATCATGACGGACGCCGACGTCGACGGCGCGCATATCCGCACCCTGTTGCTGACGTTCTTTTACCGGCAGATGCCGGAAATCATCGAGCGCGGGCACCTCTATATCGCCCAGCCGCCGCTGTACAAGGTGACGCGCGGGCGCTCGGAGCAGTATCTCAAGGACGAGCGCGCCCATGAGGATTACCTGTTGGCGGGCGGTTCGGACGACGCGGTGCTGACGACGCGGTCCGGCGCAGCCCATGCAGGGGCTGACCTGCTGGGCATTGTCGAACAGGCCCGCGACCTCAATCACCTGATCGACAACCAGAACGCCCGCTATAACCGCCAGATGATCGAACAGGCCGCCGTGGTCGGTGCGCTCGATCCCGAGGCGATGGAAAACCCCGAGGCCGCCAAGGCGCTGGCCGACCGGGTCGCCAACCGGCTCAACCGCATGTCCGACGAAATGGAGCGGACCTGGGAAGGCGAGATCGACGGCGAAGGCGGCTATGTGTTTTCCCGCGTGGTGCGCGGTGTTGCCGAAACCTACACGCTCGATGCGGCGCTGCTGGGCTCGGCAGATGCGCGCAAGCTGCGCAATCTGGCCGGCAAGCTCGACGAAATCTATGGCGGCGTGCCGACCCTGGCCCGCAAGGACCAGACCCACGAGGTCTATGGGCCGCGGTCGCTGTTCCAGATCGTGATGGCGGCGGGCGGCAAGGGCGTCTCGATGCAGCGCTACAAGGGGCTGGGCGAAATGAACGCCGAGCAATTGTGGGAAACGACCATGGATCCGGATGGCCGCACCTTGCTGCAGGTGCAAATCCGGGAGACGGACGACGCGGATTCGATCTTCTCGCAGCTGATGGGCGATCTGGTCGAACCACGCCGCGAATTCATCCAGGATAACGCGCTCTCGGTGTCCAATCTCGATATCTGACCACGACACCGGGAGACCGCATGGGGGGGCGAAACGCGTGGACGGAGCAGGCCGGGGCACAGTTTGCGCCCGGCGCGGCGTGTTGCCCGGCAACCACACCGGGCGCCAAGAGTGGAAAACCCCACATAAACCGGCCACATTTGCCCGCGATAGCCTTAGGCGCTCAGGAACCGCAACACGGATTGGCGCTTTTGCCAGTCATGCGCCGTGAGCGCTGCCGAGTTTTGTGGTTCGGAACGCCGGCTTAGGATATCCTGTCGAGACAGCGCCGCCGCAACGTCCGCGTCCCGACCTTTGTTCTACATGATGGCCCGAAAGTAATCTTTGATGGATCTTCGCCTCTCGCCCGATGATCGCGTCGATACCGGCGCACAGCGCAAGTCCGGAGCGCGCCGCGCCGCAGCGACGACATCGCCGCGCGCGCCCAAGGGATCGCAGCCGCGCAAGCCCCGGAAAGCCCAGCGCGTGAAAAAGCGGCGCGGCGGCGCGATGAAATTCATCGTCGGGCTGGCCTATTTCTGCTTTTCCATCCTACTGCTGGGCGGGGTCGCGGCGGCGGGGATCATCGTCTATTACGGTCAGGGGCTGGGCTCTTCGGAAACCTGGGAAGTGCCCCAGCGGCCCCCCAATATCAGGGTGCTCGCCTCCAACGGGCAGCTGCTGACCAATCGCGGCCAGACCGGCGGGGAGGCTGTGGGCATCCACGAGTTGCCCGTTTATGTGGGCCAGGCCGTGGTCGCCAATGAAGACCGGCGTTTTTACAGCCACTTTGGCGTCGACCCATTGGGACTGATCTCGGTGGGGCTGGAATCGGTGCGGGCCGGGCGCATGACCCGTGGCGCCTCGACCATCACCCAGCAGGTGGCCAAGAACCTGTTCCTCACCCCCGACCAGACCCTGGGCCGCAAGGTGCAGGAAGCATTGCTGTCGATATGGCTGGAACAGAACTACACCAAGGACCAGATTCTCGAACTCTATCTCAACAGGGTGCATTTCGGCTCGGGCTCGACCGGCATCGAAGCCGCGGCGCAGACCTATTTCGGCATTTCCGCGCGCAACCTGTCGCTGGGCCAGGCCGCCATGCTGGCCGGCATCCTGCCCGCGCCGAGCTATTACAACCCCAAAAGCCACCCCGACCGCGCTTCCGATCGCCAGCGGGTCTCGCTCTCCAACATGGTGCGCGCCGGCTATATCACCCAGGAACAGGCCGACGCCGCCGCCGCGGACGTTGACGCCCATATCACCACCCAGCGGGTGGCGGGGGCCGAGTTCTACGTCGCCGACTGGGTCGAAACGCTGATGAACGACTATCTGGGCGAGGTGAACCAGGACGTCGTGGTCTCGACCACGCTCGACTGGGAGCTGCAAAAGCACGCCGAATTCGTCGTCAAGGAGGCGATCGCCGAACTGGGACAAGACCGCAGCTTCTCGCAGGCCGCCTTTGTGGCCATGGATACCGATGGCCGGGTGAAGGCGCTGATCGGCGGGGTCGACTACAACCAGAGCGCCTATAACCGCGCGGTGACGGCGCGGCGGCAGCCCGGATCGGCCTTCAAGCCCTTCGTCTATCTGGCGGCCCTCCAGCAGGGCTATACGCCCGATACGCTGATGGTCGACGAGCCGCTCGACTATAATGGCTGGCGGCCGGAAAACTCCAATGGCCGCTATGTGGGCCCGGTGCTGCTGCGCGATGCGCTGGCCTTCTCCATCAACACCGTGGCGGCGCGGCTGGCCATCGATATCGGCCCGGAAAACGTCGTCGAAACCGCCTATCGCATGGGCTTTTCCTCCAACTTCCAGGCGGTGCCCGCCATTGCGCTGGGTACCCAGGAAGTGTCGCTGCTGGAGCTGACCGCCGCCTTTGCCCCATTTGCCAATGGCGGCTATGGGGTGATCGCCAACGTCATCACCCGGATCACCACCGTGGACGGCGAAGTGCTGTTCGAAGCGGTGCCGTCGGGGCCGGGGCGAATCCTGACCGACGAGCATGTGGGCATGATGAACGACATGCTCCAGACCGGCGTGCAGGCTGGCACGGGCCGCAGCGCCCAGCTCGGTAACTGGCCGATGGCCGGCAAGACCGGAACGTCCCAGCGCAACCGTGACGCGGTGTTTGTGGGCTATACCGCGCAATTGGTGGGCGGGGTCTGGCTGGGCAATGACGACGATACGCCAACCCGCGTGTTCGGCGGCCAGGTGCCCGCCCAGATCTGGCGTGACGTGATGGCCAAGGGCCATGAGGGTCTCACGGTGGCCAATCTGCCGGGCCACTATGTAAAGCTGCAGGACCGGGGGGCAGTGCCGATGCAGGACAGCGTGCCGCCGACCGGGCAGCCGATCACCATCGACCAGATCCAGACGCCGCTGGGCGGCCAGCCCATCCAGCAGCCAATGGACGCCTTCCCGCAGCCGGTGCCCGTGCAACCGCAGGGCGGCGACGGGATCGGCAATCTGCTCAACAATCTGTTTGGTGGGTAATCACAGCGCCATCAGCGCCGCGCCATGGGTCTTGAGCCAGCCCTGCCCCTTTTCGTAATCGGGCAGGGCGCGCGCCACCGTGCGCCAGAACACCGGGCGGTGGTTCATCTCAAGGATATGGGCAACCTCATGGGCGGCGACATAGTCGAGCACATGGGGCGGGGCCAGGATCAGACGCCAGTTGAAATTGAGCGTGCGCGCCGACGAACACGACCCCCAGCGGGTCGACTGATCGCGGATGGAAATCCCGGCGACCTGAACGCCAAGGGTTTGCGCATGGCGGGCGCAGGCCCTGTCGAGATCGGCGCGGGCTTCGGATTTGAGCCAGTCGACCAGCCGCCGGCGCATGTGATCGGCACCGCCGGGGACGTGCAGGTGCGGGCCGTCCTCGGCCTCCACGCGGGTCACCACGCCCCGGATGCGCTCGATGCTGACGAGACGATGGGGTTCGCCGCGCAAGGGGATGATGCCGCCGGGAGCAAGGGAATAAGGGCTGTCAAACCGCGCCAGCCGGGCTTCGAGCCAGCCGCGATTGCGCAACAGGAAGGCTTCGGCCTCGGGCCAGCGCCCGCCGCGCGGCACGGTCAGCAGCGCTTCGCCCCGGGGGCTGAGCGACAGGCGGTAGGATCGGGCATTGGCGTTGACCCGAACGGTGACCGTCAGCGGCCCGGCTCCCACCTCGATCGAGGTGGACGCGGGAATGGACCGGCGGGACAGGCTGGGCAGCGCCAAGGCTGAAACTCTCCACACTCTTGCTGGAAGCGCGTCAGGCGCGAATCGATATCGGGCCATTATGGCCGGGGCGGCGGGGCAAGGCAGCACCAAACACAGCAAAAAGGCGGCACGGCGGAAATCCGCCAGCCGCCTCATGTCCCGAGACTGGGAAAAGGTCGCCTTGGGTGGAGGGGAACCCAAGGCGCGGCTCACGGAACCCGGAGGGAGGAGGAAAGGTTCCGGAGCCGATTGCAATGACGCCGGCCCGAAGGCCGGCGAGTGGGATCAGTATCCCTGACGGGTGCCGCCCTCATCGTGGCGCGGGGCAGTGTCGTCGGTGCGTGCGGCGTTGCGATCGCGCATGAAGCGGTCGAACTCCTCGCGGTCCCGGGCCTTGTGCAGATTGGCCAGGTACTCTTCGAACGCGGCGCGTTCTTCTTCGAGGCGGCGGCGTTCCTCTTCGAGCCGGTTGAGCTGCTCGTCACGATAGTGATCGAACGCGGCATTGCCGGTCGAGGCATGGAACGGATGGGCATGCCACCCGCTGCGCCGCGATTTGAAGCCTTGCTTCTGCTTGGCGACCCAGCTCTGAGCTTTTTCGCCGCTGCCGCCGAAATATTCGCCCCACAGGATATAGGCGAGCACGGCCATGCCAAGCGGCCAGAAAATGATAAAGCCGAGAACCATCAGGGCGATGGTCAGCGGCGACCATTCGGGTTTGATAATTGCAGTGGTGTTCATCGAGGTCTCTCCAGTCTCGTACAAGACCAAATCTGGTGCGCGAACGCTCCGCATCAAGAGCGAAGCAGAAATTTTCTGCATCTTGAAATCTGCTATAAGACTACCCATGCCGACTTTCACCGTGAGCTTTGATCCATGACCGATACCGCACAATCGGGCCCCGCCTATCTGGCGCGGAGCCCCAATCCCATGCGGCTGGAAACGCTGGTGCTGCTGCGCTGGCTGGCTATTTCGGGCCAGCTCGGCTCGGTGGTGTTCGTGCGCTATGGGCTGGGCTACGACATGGCGCTGGGCGCCTGCCTGCTGCTCATCGGGCTGTCGGTATTGCTCAATGCGGTGCTGTTGATTCGATACGGCCCGGGGCACCGCCCCTCGACCCGACTGGCCTTTTTGCAACTGGCCTATGACAGTTTGCAACTGGGGGGCCTGCTCTATCTGACCGGGGGGCTGGGCAATCCCTTTGCCATCCTGCTGCTCGCGCCGGTCTCGGTATCGGCTTCGACGCTGGCGTCGCGCGAAACCATCTGGCTGGGGCTGCTGGTGGGCCTGATCGCCAGTCTCTTGGCGCTGGTGCATTTGCCGCTGCCCTGGGAAACTCCGGCAGGGTTCGAGCCGCCGAGCATGTATCTGATCGGGGTGTGGGTGGCGATCCTGTGCGCGGTGGGATTTGTGGCCGGATACACCAACCGGGTGGCCCATGAAGCCCGGCAATTGGTAGATGCGCTAACCGTTACCGAGTTGGCGTTGTCGCGCCAGCAGCAATTGTCGGCGCTGGACGGGCTGGCGGCGGCAGCGGCGCATGAATTGGGCACACCGCTGGCCACCATCGCGCTGGCCGCCAAGGAAATCCGCCGTGACCATTCGGAAGGCGAGCTGGCCGAAGACCTCGATCTGATCATCGAACAGGTGGCCCGCTGCCGCGCCATATTGGGCAAGCTGCGCAACCTGCGGCCCAGCGGCTCGGACCTGTTCGACACCGCCACGCTGTCCGACATCATTGCCGAACTGGCCAAGGCCCATGAAGCGCCGGCAGCGGTGGAAGGCAAGACCATCACCCTGGCCCAGTCGCGCTCCCAGCACGCCGAGCCGGTGATCACCCGCAATGTCGCCCTGCTCTACGGGCTGGGCAATATCATTGAAAACGCCGTGCAGTTCGCCAACAGCGAAGTGACCATCCGCGCCGTGTGGGACGGACGGCGGGTGATGATCGCCATCATGGATGACGGGCCGGGCTTTCCGCCCGATCTGCTGAGCCGGTTGGGCGAACCCTATCTCACCACCCGCACCCGCGACCGGGACGATCCGCGCCGCCCGGACGGGGCCGGGGGATTGGGGTTGGGGGTGTTCATTGCCAAGACGCTGCTGGAGCGCACCGGGGCGACGCTGAAGTTTTTCAACGCCCGACCCAACGGCCATGCCTGCGTCGAAATCCGCTGGCCGCACGACATTCTGGTGCGCGACGTATAGCTTTGACGTTTCAGTCGAAATTAGCGATAAACGGAGGAAAGGACCCAGGCCAATGACCGATATCACCGATCTTCCCGAGGCCGACCGCACCCTGCTGCTGGTCGATGACGACAAGCCGTTTCTGACCCGGCTCGAACGCGCCATGGAAAAGCGCGGCTTCACCGTGTCCATCGCCGATACGGTGGCCGGAGGCCTCGCCGCTGTCAAGGCCGATCCCCCCGCCTTCGCTGTGGTCGACCTGCGGCTGGAGGATGGAAACGGGCTGGAAGTGGTCAAGGCCCTGCATGAGAACCGCCCGGACGCCCGCGCCGTGGTGCTGACCGGATACGGCAATATCGCGACCGCAGTGACGGCGGTGAAGCTGGGAGCCGTCGATTACCTCGCCAAGCCCGCCGACGCCGACGATGTGGTGAAAGCGCTGCTGGCCGGAGAGGAAACCAAGCCCGAGCCGCCCGACAATCCCATGTCCGCCGACCGGGTGCGCTGGGAGCATATCCAGCGGGTATATGAATTGTGCGACCGCAACGTCTCGGAAACGGCACGCCGGCTCAACATGCATCGACGCACCCTGCAACGCATCCTCGCCAAGCGCGCCCCGCGCTGATCCTTACACGACTGTTTTCATCGAAACTGAAGCGCCTGACCCCGGGAAGCCTTTTCCCCGGGGGCGCTCATGCGCTGGCGCACCCGCGTCCCAATCGCTCAGGGATCGACGCCAAGCGAAGCCGGACCGGGCTTGGGATCGGCGTGCGGCCCCGCGAGCAGCAGGGGCTGCTTGCGGCGGCGGCGCGAGATGCGCACCTGACGCACCCGCCGGGCATCGGCCCGGGTGATCTCGAACTCAAACCCCTTGAAGCGGCTGACGATCTCGCCGCGCACCGGCACCCGGCCCAGGATGGCGACAATCAATCCGCCAAGGGTATCGACCTCCTCGGCATATTCGCCGGGGTCAAAATCGGGGCCGATGGTTGCGATCAGATCATCGAGCTCGACGCGGGCATCGGCCACGAACACATCCTCGTCGAGGGCGCGGATCATGGGGACCTCGTCCTCGTCGTGCTCGTCCTCGATATCGCCCACCACCGCTTCGAGCAGATCCTCGATGGTGGCCAGCCCGTCGGTGCCGCCATATTCATCGATGACCACCGCCATGTGCATCCGGGCCGCCTGCATGGAGGCCAGCAGATCGGTGACCGGCATGGAGGGCGGCACGAACAGCACCTTGCGCACCAGATCGAGGCGGGAAATCTTTTGCTTGAGGGCAGGAGTGATGAACCGAACCGGGCTGCGCGACCCATTGGCTGCCGCGCCATTGGTGCCCGTGTCACCGGCCGGAGCGGGGGCCGGTTCGGTGACTTTTTCCAGTACGTCCTTGATGTGGATCATGCCCACGACATTGTCGAGGCTCTCATCGTAAACCGGCATGCGCGAGTGGCCGACCTGGCGGAACCGCTCGATCACATAGCCGACATTGACGCCCATCTCGACCGCCTCGATATCGGCGCGGGGCACCATCACGTCCTCGACGCGCATGTCGCCAAGCTTGAGCACATTTTGCAAAATAGTGCGCTCGGACGGCGAAAAGCTGGTTTCGGACGGATCAAGCGGCGCGTCGAGCGCTTCCTTGAGATCGGTGCGCAAGGAGGCTCCTCGCACCGGAACCAAGGCCCGAAGCCGCTGCCAGAACGAAAGCTTTGCATCGCTGGGTGAAGAAGAAAGGGGTTTGTCGCCAAACAGGCGATACGGCCGGCGCGCCGCGGCGCTAGATTGATCGTCGGTCATTTGGGGGTGCGGTGGCCATTATGTGTGGCGGCCAGCCGTCGACGCTCCATATCTCGTTGCACAATCGGGACGTCATGTCCCCGGACCGGCACTATGACCGGGCCAGTCCGTATTCAAGGTCGCGTACAGTGGCGCGGACTTGCGATCCACGCTTGCGGGGTCGAATCCCCGGCTCCTACACGCTAAATACTGTCAATAAGCTCCTGACCGTCATAGGGGTCGGCAAAGCCCAGTACCGCCATAATATCGGTCTCTCTTGCCTCCATGGCAAGAGCCTCTTCGTCGGTCAAATGGTCGTAGCCCAGAAGATGCAGCATCGCATGGACGAGAAGATGGGTGAAATGGGCCTCAAACGGCTTTTCCAGGTCCGCCGCTTCACGCATAAGGGTTTCAAAAGCCAGCGAAATATCGCCCAGCATCCCCTCGATCGCATCCTCGGGGCCAAGCGAGGGGAACGAGAGCACATTGGTAGTGCTGTCGGTGTCGCGCCAGCGCCGGTTGAGCTCTTTTTGCGCCGCATCATCGGTGAGCAGTACGGAAACCTCGCACAGGCCCTCGACCACATAGCCGCCGCCTTCGAGCGCGGCAACAAGCGCGCGCTCGGCGAGCGGCTCAAGATTGGACGGCCAATCGCCCGCTTCAGCTGTGATCTCGACCGACAGAACCGTCACACGTCGAGCTTTCCATCGGCGGAGGGGTTCTTGCCGTTTACCCCTTCATAGGCGCGTACGATCCGGGCCACCAACTCGTGGCGCACCACGTCCTTGTCGGAAAACCGCGTGATGTGGATGCCTTCGACATCGGACAACAGATGCAGCGCCTCGACCAGTCCGGAACGCTCGCCGCGCGGCAGGTCGACCTGGGTGGGATCGCCGGTGACGATCATTTTGGAATTTTCGCCCAGCCGGGTCAGAAACATCTTCATCTGCATCGAGGTGGTGTTCTGCGCCTCGTCGAGGATAACGGCGGCGTTGGCGAGGGTACGTCCGCGCATGAAGGCGAGCGGGGCGACCTCAATGGTGCCGGTGGTGATGCAGCGCTCGACCATTTCGGGTTGCATCATATCGTAGAGCGCATCATAGAGCGGGCGCAGATAGGGATCGACCTTTTCCTTCATGTCGCCGGGCAGGAACCCCAGCCTTTCGCCGGCTTCCACTGCCGGGCGCGACAGGATGATGCGGGAAATCTCGCCCCGTTCGAGCAGCGTCGCCGCGTGGGCGACGGCCAGATAGGTCTTGCCGGTGCCCGCCGGGCCGACCCCGAACACCATCTCGAACCGGTCCATGGCGCGGATATAGCCATCCTGAGCGGGATTGCGGGCGACGATGGTGGCCTTGCGCGTCGCGATCTGGGCCATGCGCACCTTGCCCTTTTTCTCCAGCGTGGGCAGCGAGAGCTGATTGTCCTCGGACTGGACCATGCGGATCACCCCATCCACATCGCCAACCGTGACCATTTTGCCCTCTTCGAGCATGTCGTAAAGCGATTCGAGCACCCGGCGCGCCTGATCGACGGCATTGGCGCCGCCGCGCAGCATCACATGATTGCCGCGCGAATTGGCCTCGACCCCGACGCGCTGTTCGATCAGCGCCAGATTCTGGTCGAATTCGCCGTAAAGCTGGGAAACGAGCCGGTTATCCTCGAAGGCCAGTTCGAGATGGGTGGCGGCCGACTGGTCGGATGACGACCTCAAATTCCGTATCAAACGCGATGGCTCCGAAGCTCGCTCACGGGTGCTGACAGGCCTATACCCTATCAGACCGCTGCGGTCGCCGCTGTGACAATTCTGCCTTCGAGCGAATTTTTTGCCAGTCCGATGATTTCCACGGGGAGAATCTGCCCGATCAGCCCGGCATCGGCGGTGATGTGCACCGCTTGCAGATAGGGCGAACGACCCGCGACCTGGCCGGGATTGCGGCCCGGCTTTTCGATCAGAACCGGGAAGGTCATGCCCACACAACCAGCGTTGAACGCCTGGGAATGACGGGTGATCTCGGCCTGGAGGATGTCCAGCCGCTCGGCCTTGACGTGCTCTTCGATCTGGTTGTCCATGCCGGCGCCCGGGGTGCCGGGGCGGGAGGAGTATTTGAACGAGAACGCCGAAGCGTAGCCGATTGTGCGAACGATCTCGACGGTCGCTTCGAAATCCGCGTCGGTCTCGCCGGGAAAGCCGACGATGAAATCGCCCGAAATGGCCATATCGGGCCGCGCCTCGCGCATACGGCCGATGATATCGATATATTCAGCGGCGGTGTGGCGGCGGTTCATGGCCTTGAGGATGGCATCGGACCCCGACTGCACCGGCAGGTGCAGATAGGGCATCAGCTTATCGAGATCGCGATGGGCGGCGATCAGCTCATCATCCATGTCGCGCGGGTGGCTGGTGGTATAGCGGATGCGGGCGATGCCCTCGATTTCCGCGAGACGATGACACAGGGCACCAAGGCTGACCGGCTGCCCCGCAGCGTCGAGGCCGTGATAGGCGTTGACGTTCTGGCCCAAAAGGGTGATTTCGCGCACCCCCGCGTCGGCCAGCGCCCGCGCTTCTGCCAAAACCTGCGCCACCGGGCGCGAGACTTCGGCGCCACGGGTGTAGGGCACAACGCAGAACGAACAGAACTTGTCGCAGCCTTCCTGCACGGTGAGGAACGCCGTCAGCCCGCGCGAAATGGTGACCTCGCGCCGGGGGGCAGGAAGATGGGCGAATTTGTCTTCCTCGGGGAACTCGGTATCGACCACGCGCTCGGTGCGGGCCCGTTCCACAAGGTCGGGCAGGCGGTGATAGGATTGCGGGCCGAACACCAGATCGACGGCGGGCGCGCGCGCCATGATCTCTTCGCCTTCGGCCTGGGCGACGCACCCGGCCACGCCGATCAGCATCTTTTTGGCACCGGGACCGCGCTCGTCGCGGAAATCGCGGATGCGGCCCAGTTCGGAATAGACCTTTTCGGCGGCTTTTTCCCGAATGTGGCAGGTGTTCAGCAACACCAGATCGGCCTCACCCATATCGGTGGTGGGCGTATAGCCGTGCGGCGCCAGCGCATCGGTCATCCGGTCGCTGTCATAGACGTTCATCTGGCAGCCATAGGTCTTGATGAAGACCTTTCTGGCGTTGGACTGGGGGGCTGGATTGTCGCTCATGGGCGCGGTTTACACCATATTTGCAGCGCTTGGCAAAGGCTCTCGACGATTGAGAGCATTGAGCATGCGGCGCACGCTCGCTTCAGCAGTCCGCGCCGTCACCTTTCGGTCGCCATTGGCGGGCAGTGGCGCGCCGAACGCCAGCCGAACGTCCTTGGGGCCGGAGCCGAGAATAGCAGCGAGATTGTCACCCACCCCCATATCGCCGATCCAGGCGACCTGATGGCGCTCATGGCGCGACAAGGGCAGGCCGGAGATGGCGGTATAGGCGATGGCCAGCGGCTGGATCACGACCTGCGACCCGCCATTCGTGCCCATGGCGGTGCTCGCCGCCCCCATCAGGGCCGAGCGGAACGGCAGCACATGGGTGCCGATATCGGAGGTGCCCTCGGCAAACAGAACCACCGAAGCCCCCTCAGCGATGCGGGTGCTCATCTCATTGGCGGTGCGGCGGGAATCGGTGCGGCGGGTGCGTTCGACAAAGATGGTGCGGTGCAGCTTGGCAAACAGCCCAACCACCGGCCAGCGGGCGATCTCGGACTTGGCAACGAACGACACCGGCACGCGACTGGCCACCGCAACGATATCGAGCCAGCCGATATGATTGGCGACCAGCAACACGGGTCCATCGGCGACCGGTTCACCCTGCATGGAGACCCGCAGCCCCAGCCCGAACGCCAATATCTTGAAAAACATCAGCGGTACCACCTGCCAGCCGGGCAGACGGAAAAACACGATGAAGGCCTGGATGGGCAGTGCCACAAGGGTGAAAGGCAACAGCACCAGCCCCAGAAACACCAGCCGCAGGATCATTTGGGCGACGAGGGGTCCGGATCGCTGTCCTTTTCCTCACGGGGGATGCCGTACAGCTCCAGCCGATGATCGACGAGGGTGTAGCCGAGCTTTTTGGCGATCACTTCCTGGATCGCCTCGATTTCCTCATTGCGGAATTCGATGACCTTGCCGGTACGGATATCGATCAGGTGATCGTGGTGCTCATCGGGAATCTGCTCGAAGCGAGCGCGGCCATCCTTGAAATCGTGCTTGGTGACCAGCCCGGCCTCTTCAAACAGGTTCACGGTGCGATAAACGGTGGAGAGCGAGATGCGCGCATCGATGGCAGAGGCGCGGCGATAGAGCTCTTCCACGTCGGGGTGGTCGGACGCGGCTTCAAGCACACGGGCAATGACCCGGCGCTGCTCGGTCATGCGCATATTGCGCGCCACACATTGCTCTTCGAGCGTCATCTCGCTGTCGGGCCGGGTTTCCATGGCGCACCCTCATCAAAATTCTTGCTGGTGTGAAACAGGATCATAGCCGGTTCTTTAAGAACGGCGTAGGGGGTTGATCCGGCGCGCATTTGCTCCGTTTTCGGCCCCTTGTGCCCGGGACGCTCTAGCCGATCGGGGCGCGCATGACAAGGGCGGTGGCGGCGGTGCCATCGGGCCGGGGATAGTAGGCCTTGCGGGTGCCGACGGGCACAAAGCCGAAGCGGCGATAGAGCGCGATGGCCGCCCCATTGGCTTCGTCGACTTCGAGAAACATGGTTGTGACCGGCGTCATGGTCAGATCAGACAAGGCAGCAGCGAGGAGGGCCCGCCCGATTCCCTTGCCGCGCCGTTTTGGATCAACAGCGATGGTGAGCAATTCGCTTTCATCGTCCGCCAGCCGCAAAAGAGCAAATCCGGCAATGGTGCGCTTTGCATCGGTGGCCACGTAAGCGGGCGTCGTTGCGGGATCGGCCAGATAGGCCTCGAATTCGGCGGTGGGCCAGCCGCGGAAAAACCCGCCCGCATGCAGACGCGCCAGAGCCGGAGCATCGCGGACCTCCCCGCGCGCCACATGCAACCCGGCCGGAGCCAGCCACAAATTCATTGCAGCGCCACCTGTGCCCGGGCCTGCGGCTTGGCATCGGCGGCGCGGATATAGACCGGATCGGGGGGAAACGCCAAAGGCGCGGCTGTTGCGGCGAAACGGGCCAGATGGGCGATATCGAGCAGGGGCGCGTCGGGCTCGGCGCGATCGGCGGCAGCCAGCGCCGCGTCCAGAGCGACCAGTTCGGCCGGGCCCGAGGGTTGGCCGGGAGCGGAAAACCGCTGGCGGTACGCTTCGCCGCGCTTTGCATCGACGATCAGTTCGGACGGGCCGGGGCGGGGGAGTGACAGCGCCAGCAGCGAGGGCACACCGACAACGGGAATAGCAAGGGCCAGACCCAGCCCGCGTGCAGCAGACAGCCCGATGCGCAGGCCGGTGAACGAGCCCGGCCCCGTGGCCACCCCGATGCGCTCCAGCGCATCGTAGCTCACCCCGCTGCGCCCCATGAGGACTGCAATGGCGGGAAAGATCGCTTCGGCATGGCCTTTGGCAATCTCGACAATTTCAGTCTCGACGCGGCCATCGGCAAGAACGAGCGCCAGTTGCAGGCGTTCGCGCGAGGTATCGATGGCAAGCGTGATCGGCAGGGGCGCAGACATGCCCCTCGATATGCCGAAATGAAAAGCCCCGCAAGCGGCGAACCGATTGCGGGGCGTTCTGGGGCGTCAGCCCCTAAGGCGTGAGGCCTATAGTTAGATCTGCTGGACCTGCTCGACGCCGGGAACGAAATGGCGCAGCAGGTTCTCGATGCCCGATTTGAGCGTTGCCGTCGATGACGGACAGCCCGAACAGGCGCCCTGCATCTGGAGGAACACCGTGCCTTCCTTATAGCCCTTGAAGGTGATGTCGCCGCCATCCATGGCCACCGCCGGACGGACGCGGGTGTCGAGCAATTCCTTGATAACCTCTACGGTTTCGGCATCTTCGGCCTCAAAGAACTCGTCGCCGGTCGCTTCCTGCGCGGCAGCACCTTCGGCGAGGATCGGCTTACCGCTCATGAAATGTTCCATGACCGCGCCAAGGATCGCCGGCTTGATATGGGCCCAGTCGACAACGTCGTGCTTGGTGACCGAAACGAAATCGGCGCCAAGGAACACACCAGCCACCCCATCGAGCGAAAACAGCGCCGAAGCGAGGGGGGACAGGCGTGCCGTGTCCGCGTCGCGGAAATCGCGCGGCTCGCCGGAGAGCACCTCACGACCGGGAAGGAATTTCAGCGTGGCGGGATTGGGAGTTGCTTCGGTCTGAATGAACATGTGCGCTGCCTCTTTATGTGTCGGAGCGCCACAATCTTTGCGATTAAGCGCCCGGAAATCTCTTTAGAACCATTCCAAGTTGGTTTTGAAGATAATCCTTTCGCCGACAAATGCAAGAGTTTTGCAGTGCAGGCCTTGCATGTGTCAGCAGAGCGCCGCCAGATCAGCGTCGGAAATCGTGCCCGGCACGACGGTGACCGGCACGCTGAAGGCGTTGGCTCCCCGCGCGGCGAGCGAGGCCACGAGCGGGCCGGGGCCTTCCGAGGAATCCGCGGCGGCGAGCACCAGAATGGCAACGTCGGGGTCTTCGGCGATCTGGGCTTCGACCTCCTCGGTCTTCTTGCCTTCGCGAATCACCTTTTCGACCTTGATCGAACCGAAAGCGGCGATGGAGGCCGCGTGGCGGGCCTGCAGCGCCTCGATGGCCTCATAGGCCTCGGCGCGCATCACCTCCTCGACCCCCAGCCAATGGTGGTAATTGTCGGGTTCGATGATCGAGAGCAGCACCACGGTGCCCCCGGTGCGGCGCACCCGAAGCGCGGCGAAGGTCACCGCCTTGGCACATTCGGGGCTTTCATCGACGACGACGAGGAATTTACGTTGATATTCATCGTCGTATCTATCTTGGCTGTCAGACAAGCGCAGGTCCGTCACGTCGTTGCGGGCGGCGGGCATGCTGCCACAGGGGATAAAGGGGACGCAAGCAAATCCCGTTCTGTGCGGATTTTCCCCTGAAAAGCTGAGCTTGTGGCCGGCTCAGCGGATGAACCCAACGATATCGCGCACCTCGAACATGGTCTTTTCAGCGATCGTCCGGGCCCGTTCGGCACCATCGCGCAGATGGGCGTCGATGGTGTCGGGCTCGTCGAGCAAGTCACGCATCCGGGTCGAAATGGGCTCAAGAACCGCAACCGCGAGATCGGCGAGCGCCGGCTTGAAGGTGCCCCAGCCAGCCCCGGCATATTCGGTGAGCACCTCGGCCTTGCTGCGATCGGACAGGGCCGCATAGATGCCGACGAGATTGTCGGCTTCGGGGCGGCCCTTGAGATCGGCCTCGTTATCGGGGAGCGGCTCGGGATCGGTGGTGGCGCGGCGGATCTTTTTAGCGATGGCGTCGGCGGTGTCGAGCAGGGAAATGCGCGAGGCGTCGGACGGATCGGACTTGCTCATCTTTTTGGTGCCATCGCGCAGGCTCATGATCCGCGTCGCCGGGCCGGCGATCAGCGGCTCGGTGATGGGGAAATATTCGGGATCGAGACCATTGGCGGCAATCGAGGCGGCGTAGTCATTGTTGAACTTTTGCGCGATGTCGCGGGTGAGTTCGAGGTGCTGTTTCTGGTCATCGCCGACCGGCACCGAGCCGGCCTTATAGAGCAAGATATCGGCGGCCATCAGCGAGGGATAGGCCAGCAGCCCGAGCGACACATTCTCGGAATTTTTGCCCGCCTTGTCCTTGAACTGGGTCATGCGGTTCATCCAGCCGATGCGGGCGACGCAGTTGAACACCCAGGCCAGCTCGGCGTGCTGCATCACCTGCGACTGGTTGAAGACGATGTGGGCCTTGGGGTCGATGCCTGCCGCGATGAAGGCCGCGGCCACCTCACGGGTGGCGCGGCGCAGCTCGTCGGGATCCTGCCAGACGGTGATGGCGTGCATGTCGACCACGCAATAGATGCACTCATGGGTCTGCTGCAACGGCACGAAACGGCGGATGGCGCCGAGATAATTGCCCAGATGCAGATCGCCCGAAGGCTGGATGCCGGAGAAGACGCGGTTATTGACAGGCATGGCTGAAAGTCTTTGACGCTGGCGATTGGGAAATTGCGGTCTAACCCGTCAGCCCCGCCGCCGCAAGCGGGCGAGCAGGGGACCGAGGGGTTGGATGCGCGTGACATGGAGCAGGGCAAAATAAAACGCCGCCCCCAGACCGCACAGCGCAAACAGCGCCAGCGCCTGGAGCGGAAAGAAAAACCCGGCGGCAAAAATGGGCGCAGCCCAGAGGGCGACGCCGTAGAGCCCGCCCCCCATGGCGGCGGCGACCGCGATGATCCCGGCCAGCGTTGCCACCTCGGCTTGCGTGGGGCGGAAATGGCCGCGCCGCACCAAAAGCACGCCGAGCAGCAGCACATTGACCCAGGCCGCGACCGAGGTGGCCAGCGCGATGCCTACATGCTGGAGGGAGGGGAACAGCGCCAGCGACACGGCGACGTTGACCAGCATGGACAACAGAGCCAGCAGCGTCGGTGTGCGGGTATCCCGGCGCGAGAAAAAGCCCGGCTGGAGCACGCGGACCAGAACAAAGGCCGGAAGGCCGGTGGCAAAGCCGGTGAGGGTTGCGGCCACCGCAATTGTCGCTTCAGCGTCAAAAGCCCCGCGCTCGAACAGCACCCGCACGATCGGCTCGCCGATCGCCATCAGCGCCGCGGCGGCGGGAAGCGTGAGGATCATCGACAGCACGATCGCCTGGCTCTGACTGGCGCGCGCCTCACTGTCCCGCCCTGCCGACAGGTGCCGGGAGAGTTCGGGCAAGAGCACGGTGCCGATGGCAATGCCGATGATGCCCAGCGGCAATTGATACAGCCTGTCGGCATTGGCGATGATAGCGATGGCGCGGTCGGCCTGCGACGCGATCACGGTGCCCACGAACACGTTGATCTGGACGATGCCGCCGGCGGCAATGGCCGGCAGGGCCAACAGCCAGAAGCGGCGCACGTCAGCCGTGTAGCGGGGCCAGCCGATCGCAGGCAGGAACCCCGCGCGGCGGATGGCAACAAACACCAGCGCCAGTTGCGCCACGCCGCCTGCCATCGCCGCCACCCCGAGCCAGACGGCGATATCGGCGGGGTTCTCAAGCGTCCAGATGGCCAGCGGGACCAGAACGGCGATGTTGACCAGATTGAGCAGCACCGGCGCAAAGGCAGCGGCAACAAATTTTCCCAGCGAGTTGAGGATCGCCCCATAGGCCGCCATCAGGCTCATGCAGGCCAGGTAGGGAAACATGATGCGCGAGAGAAACACGGTGAGCGCGAATTTTTCCGGATCGTCCACGAAGCCGGGGACGAACACCGCCATCAGCGGCTCCATGAAAATCTCGGCAAGGATGGTGACGAGCACGACGGCCGCGACCAGCCAGCTCATGATCCGCCCGGCTAGTTTCAGCGCCTCGTCAGGCCCGCTGGTTTCGAGCGCTCCCGAGAACATGGGCACAAAGGCGGTGTTGAAGGCCCCTTCGGCAAACAGGCGCCGGAACAGGTTGGGAAACCGGAACGCCGCCTGAAACGCATCGGCTGCCGGGCCGATGCCGAGCACGGCAGCGATCAGCGCATCGCGGACAAAGCCGAAAATGCGCGAGATCAGCGTGAGACCGCCCACCGAGAGCGTATTGCGGAAAAGGCTCATGAAAGAGGCGACCTAAGAGCAAGCGAAAGCGTAAGGGGCAGCCTCGGCGCACCCCTCATCCGACCTTTCGCTTCGCGAAAGCCCACCTTCTCCCTCAAGGGGAGAAGGGAAGAAAGGTGCCTTGGCAGGAGGCTTGCCTCGGTCGTCCCTTCTCCCCTTGAGGGAGAAGGTGGCCGCGAAGCGGTCGGATGAGGGGTGTCCTGAGCTTGCGGATTGCCCATGAGAGTGTGGGGGGCGCTCACGCCGAGACCTTTTCGCGGCGCGCGGGGGCGAAGACGGCTTCGAGGGCCTCGCGGATGCGGGTCTGGCGCGCTTTGGAGGTGATTTTTCCGCCCATCAGATCGGTGACGTAAAAGACGTCGACTGCCTTTTCCCCATAGGTGCCGATATGGGCCGAACCGATGGTGAGGTTGAGATCGGACAGGGCGCGGGTGAGGTGATAGAGCAGGCCGGTGCGGTCGAGACCGGAAATCTCGATGACGGTAAACTTGGTCGACAGCGCGTTGGAAATGATGATTTCGGTGGGCACCGAAAAGGGCTTGATGCGCCGGTTGTGCCGCGACTCCGCGCCCAGATCGGCGGGCAGGACGATGGTGCCTTCGAGCAGGCCGCGCACCGTGTCGGTGATGCGGGAGGCGCGGATGCGTTCATCCTCATCGGCGGTAAAGGCCCGGCGCAGGCGGAACGTATCGAGGGCGTGTCCGTCCCGTGTGTTGAAAATCTGCGCGCCGATGATCGAGGCGTCGGCCATGGTACAGGCGCCAGCGATCAGCGACAGAAGGCGCGGGTGATCGGGCGTGTAGAAAGTGATTTCGGTGATCCCCTCGAACGCCCGGATGGCGATCGAGCGGGCAAAGGCCGAGTCTCTGGTCTGCGCCGCCTCGATCATATGGGCATGCGCGAGTTGCAATTCGGGCTCGGCGCGCAGCCAGTAATTGGTGAAATGGCGCTCGATATAGGTATCGATGCGGGCCGGGGGCCAATCGGAGAGGCCAGCGCGCAGGGCGTTCTGGGCCGCGATGACCCGGTCATGCTGGGACACCTGGGAGTGACCGCCGGACAGCAGTGGTTCGGTGGCGTAGTAGAGAGCGCGCAACAAAGAGCCCTTCCAGCCGGTCCACACCCCCGGCCCCACCGCGCGGATATCGCAGGCGGTGAGGATCATCAGCAGCGCCAGCCGTTGCGGGCTCTGGACGATCTGGGCGAATGATCGCGCGGTTTCGGGGTCCTGAATATCACGGCTCTGGGCGATTTCGCTCATCAGCAGATGATGGCGCACCAGCCAGGCGACGGTGTCGGTTTCGGCCGCCGACAGCCCCAGGCGGGCGCAGAATTTGCGCGCGATGGTCTCGGCGGCTTTCGAGTGGTCCTCGGGGCGGCCCTTGGCGATGTCATGGAGAAACAGCGCCACATAGAGCAGGCGCACATCCGACAGGTGGGGCAGCAATTCATGGGTGAGGGGCAGTTCCTCGACCAACCCGCCGCTGGCGATTTCGGCCATCACGCCCACCGCCCGGATCAGGTGCTCATCGACGGTGTAGTGGTGATACATGTTGAACTGCATCAGGGCGACAATCTTGCCGAATTCCGGAACAAAGCGTCCCAGAACCCCCGATTCGTTCATGCGGCGCAGAACGCGCTCCACCGAGGGGGCATTGGTGAGGATTTCAAGAAAATAGGTATTGGCGCGTGGATCGGCCCGCAATCTGGCATCGATCAGCCGCATGGAGCGGGTGAGCAGCTTGAGCGCTTCGGGATGAAACATCACGCCCTCGCGCCCCGCCACCCAGAAGATCTTGATGATGTTGACCGGGTCGGCGGCAAACACATCCTCGGACGCAACGGTCAGCCGACCGTGTTCGAGCACGAAATCGGGCTCGCCGCGGATCGGGCGACGGGCCTTTCGAAACGCGGGCAGCACGCGCCCAAAGGCACTCACCGTCTTGGCGTGGGCAAATTCCAGCGAGGTGCAGAAAATACGGGTGAGATCACCCACATCCTTGGCGACAAGAAAATAGCGCTTCATGAAGCGCTCAACGCCGAGCAGGCCTGCCCGGTCATCATATCCCATGCGCCGGGCCATTTCCTGCTGGCTGTCGAAGGCCAGACGATCATCGGAGCGCCCGAGCAGGAAGTGCAGGTTACACCGCACGGCCCACAGAAAATCCTCCGAGCGCTGGAAGGTGCGGTATTCCGAACTTGAAAATACGCCTTTGGCGATCAGTTCGGCCGGGGTGCGCACACGATAGAAATACTTGCCGATCCAGTAGAGGGTATTGAGATCGCGCAAGCCGCCCTTGCCATCCTTGACGTTGGGCTCGACCACATACCGGGTATTGCCCTGGGCATCGTGGCGCGCGTCGCGCTCGGCCATCTTTGCTGCGATGAATTCTGGCCCGGTATCGGCGACGATCTCAGTCTCGAAGCGATCGCGCATCAGGGAAAACAGGCTCTGGTCGCCGGCCAGAAACCGGCTTTCAAGGGTAGCGGTACGCACCGTCATGTCCGAGCGGGCCATGCGGATGGAATCCTCGACCGAGCGGACCGCATGGCCGACCTTCTGGCCCAAATCCCACAGCATATAGAGGATATATTCGGTGACGCTTTCGCTCCACGGGGTCTGACCACTGGGGAGGATGAACAACAGATCGATATCGGATCCCGGGGCGAGGGTGCCGCGCCCATAGCCGCCCACGGCGGCAAGGGCAAAGGATTCGGCTTCACCGGCTGTCGGGCGCACAAAGACATATTGCGTCGCCCACAGATGAATGGCGCGGATCAGTTCGTCCTGAGCATTCGAAAGGGTTTTGGCGCAGCGTGTGCCTTTACGGGTTGCGATCAGGTCTGCCTCGGCCGCGGTGCGCGCCTCGCGCAGAGCCGTGCGCAATGCGGCGAGCAAAATCGCGCGGGCCGCCGGGCTGTCGGGGGCGTTCTCACCGATCGCTTCGCGCACCCGTGCCAAAAGGGCAAGGGCATCGATAAGCCCCGCTCGTTTGCGCGCGGTCGGGTCAGATGTCGCCGTCGGCATTGGCAGCCTTTTTAAGCTCATAAATCCATTCAAGCGCGGCGCGCGGGCTCAGATCGTCCGGGCGCACCGCTGCAACCATTACGTCGACCGGGTTAGCATCCGGTTGAGACGAGAGCACGGCAGGCGCGGGCGCATGGGCAAACAGCGGCAGATCGGCCAGCGCATTGCGCGGACCGGACTGGCCGCGCTCTTCGAGCAGATCAAGCACCTGCCTGGCCCGGGCGATCACCGGGTCGGGCAGCCCGGCCAGCCGGGCCACCTGAATGCCATAGGACCGATCGGCAGCGCCAGGCACGACTTCGTGCAAAAACACCACATCGCCCCGGTATTCGCGAACGCTCATGGTGCGGTTGGACATGCGCGAGAGCGACGCCGAGAGCGCGGTGAGCTCATGATAATGGGTCGCGAAAATGGCGCGGCACAAGGTTGTTTCGTGCAGGGTTTCGACGCAGGCCCAGGCAATCGAGAGCCCGTCAAAGGTGGCAGTGCCGCGCCCGATCTCATCGAGAATGACCAGAGAACTGCGGGTGGCCCGATTGAGGATCGCAGCAGTTTCGACCATTTCGACCATGAAGGTCGAGCGTCCCTGCGCGATATCGTCGGACGCGCCCACCCGGGAAAACACCCGATCGACGACGCCGATATGGGCGGAGGTAGCCGGAACGAATGACCCCATCTGGGCGAGAATGGCAATCAGTGCATTCTGGCGCAGAAAGGTCGATTTACCCCCCATATTGGGGCCGGTGACCAGCCAGAGCTGGCCGCCATCATCGACACCGGGTGCGGAAAGATCGCAATCATTGGCGACAAAGCTGCGTCCTTCGGCTTGCAGCGTCTGTTCCACCACCGGGTGGCGACCGCCTTCAATGGCAAAGGCGAGCGAATCGTCGATGCGCGGGCGACACCAGTTGCGCTGGGCGGCAACATTAGCCAAAGCCGTCGCCACATCGAGCGCCGCCATGGCGTCGGCGACGGCAACGAGGGTTTGGGTCTGGGCCAATACCAAATCGCGCAGGGTTGCAAAGATGTTGCGTTCGATCTCGACGGCAATTTCCTGTGCCCGGGCGATACGGCCTTCGAGTTCGGCCAATTGGGTGGTGGTGAACCGCATGGCGTTGGCGAGGGTCTGGCGGTGGATGAAATCGGCATCCTCCATCAGCCGCGCACCGTGGGTTGCGGGCACCTCGACGAAAAAGCCCAACACGTTGTTGTGCCGAATCTTGAGCGCCCTCACGCCGGTGCGCTCGACCAGTTCGGCCTGCAATTCGGCCACCACCTGGCGGCTTTCCGACCCCAAGCGGCGCTGGGTATCAAGCTCGGGGTCAAAAGAGGGCGCGACAAAGCCACCGTCGCGCGCCAGAAGCGGCGGCTCGTCCACCAGGGCGCGGGCCAGTTCATCGGCAAGGGCTTGTGGTGCCTGGGCAAGCTGGCTGGCTATCGCGTCGAGATCATCGCCGCGATCGGGGAAATCGGCCAGCATGGCGGCCAGCGCCTGCGCCTGGGCGATACCGCTGCCGATGGCGGCAAGATCGCGCGGGCCGCCGCGTTCGAGCGTCAGCCGGGTGAGCGCCCGGGCGATATCGGGCGCGGCACGCAGACGTTTGCGGATAGCGTCGGTTTCCATCGACGCGCTGATCAGAATTTCAATGGCATCGAGCCGGGCGTTGATGCGGGCCGGATCATTGAGCGGCGCGGCAAGGCGCGCGGCAAACAGGCGCGCTCCCGCCCCGGTGACAGTCAGATCGACCGTCGCTCTCAACGCGCCTCTGATTTCTCCGCGCTGGGTAGTCAGCAATTCGAGCGACGAGCGCGTGGCCGCGTCGATCTGCATGTGCTCGTCAGCAGCCTGATGCCGTGGCGGGCGCAGGGAGACTCCCGCGCCCTTCTGGGTCTCGGCAACATAGGCAATCAGCCCTCCGAGCGCCGCCCGCGCCGTGCGCGAAAACGCTGTTGGATCGACAGCGCCCGCAAACACCTGCCGCAAGCGCGTTGCGCCCGCTTCGGACTCGAACGTTTCGTGCGGGAGGCGGGTCGCGGCAGCCAGTCTGTCGGCAGCCAGAATGCGGGTTACGGCCAAATCGTCGGCCACGCGATCGGACAGGATCAGTTCAGCGGGATCGATGCGGGCGAGTTCATCAGCCAACGCAGCGCGCTCGACATCGGCGGCAAACAGCTCGCCAGTAGAAATATCAGCCCAGGCAAGGGCGTAACCATCGCCATCCGCCCCCAACCGGGCCAGCGCGAGCAGAAAATTGTTACCCCGGGCCGGAAGCAGATCCTCTTCGGTGAGGGTGCCGGGCGTGACGAGGCGCACCACATCACGCCGCACAACTGATTTCGATCCGCGCTTGCGCGCTTCGGCGGGGTCCTCGATCTGCTCACAGACCGCCACCTTGTGGCCCAGGCCAATCAGGCGCTTGAGATAATCCTGGGCGGCGTGGACCGGCACCCCGCACATGGGCACATCCGTGCCCAGATGCTTGCCGCGCTTGGTGAGGGTGATCCCCAGAGCCGCAGCGGCGATCTCGGCATCGTCAAAGAACAGTTCGTAAAAATCGCCCATGCGATAGAACAGCAGATAGCCGGGATTGACTCCCTTGATCTCGAAATACTGGGCCATCATGGGCGTCATGGCCGAGGAGGCGGGCGGCACGGAGTCGGCCTGGGACTCGGTCTGGGACATCGAATACTGAATCTGGCTCTGGAGCGCTGAAAACGAAGGCGCACGCTAGGACAAAAGCGCTGCGATTCCAACCGGTCATCGCAAGGCAGGATGGCGCAGGCCCGTCACCCGTTCAACACGGCGGCGATAGGCGGCAGGCGCGGTGGCAAAGCGGACCAGAACGAACACATCGGTGGTGCCGAACCCGGGATCGACAAAGGCCCGCTCGCCGAACACCGCATTGACCCGTAAATAGCCGCGCACCAAAGGCGGCATGGCGCGCAAGGCGGTATGGCGGTCCGCGGGAACGCCTTCATTTCTGCCCAGCGCATAGCCGCCCCTTGCCGGAGCCGCCCACGCCTCTGGCGCACGGGCTGTGTGGTAGAGATAGTCGAGGGCCAGCCTATGGGCCGCCGGATCGGTGCCCGGAAAGCTCGCGGTGCCGAAATAGGCATCGATGCGAAACTGGCAGGCATAGGCCCAGAGGCCGCACCACAAGGCCTCAATGGTGCGCATGGAGCGGTAGGACGGGGCAACGCACGAACGCCCCACTTCGCAAAACCGCATTTGAGGATGCCTGACAAACAGTCCTGAAAGGTCGAACTCAGCATCAGACGTCCAGCCAAGCCCCGGAGCGGGAGCGCGCATGGCGCGATAGGTGCCGACCACCGCCGGGACATCCCCGGGCGTACGCGCTCTGGTATCGATCACGATGATGTGGTCGCAAAACGGGTCGAACCGATCGGATTCGATGTGTTCCGCGTGGACCATCGAGGGCGCGTCGATGCCCCCTTCACGGTGAAACACCTCGTAGCGCAGACGAAACGCTGCGCGACGCTCCGCGTCCGTCTCTGCCAGCCGCACCTCGAACGGACCTAAACGCGCCAGGGGGGCGGTTAGGGGAGCGCCAGAAATGTGGGGAGCGGGATCGATCATGGGCCCTTTGTACCGGAGTTCCGGACCTGTGGGAATTGCGGCGGTAAGACGCCGGACGACCAGATCCCTTGACGTGCGCATCTGGGCGCGAGATGAGTTACGTACGTCAGGGAGGGTGGGTATGGAATCAGGCGGACGTGTCACGGTGCATGATCTGGCGCGGGCGGCGGGGGTCTCGCTGGCAACCATCGACCGGGTGCTCAACGGGCGACCGGGGGTGAGGCCGGCAACAGCGCAAAAGGTCGAGGCAGCGATTGCCCGGATCGGGTTCCGGCGCGATCTTACAGCGTCCATGCTGGCGCGGGCGCGCGATATCGGCGTGCGGGTGATTGTGCCGCAGGGCACCAATCAGTTTTTCGGCAAGCTCGCCGAGGCGGTGGAGACCGTGGGACGGCAGATGCGCGCCGAACGCATGCGGCTCGATCTGGTCCGGGTGCGAGCGCTCGACACCAAAGCGCTGGCCGAAGCGCTCGATGCTACCGGGCCCGACCATTACGATTGCGCCGCCATCGTTGCCATCGACAAGCCCGAAGTGCATGCGGCGGTGGCGCGGGCAGCATCGCGGGGGATCAAGATCATCACGCTGGTGTCGGACCTGCCCAACTCGGCGCGCCATGAGTTTGTCGGTATCGACAATATTGCGGCCGGGCGCACCGCAGCTTCCCTGATGGGGCGGTTCCTGCCCCAGGGCGGCACGGTCGGGCTGGTGGCCGGATCGCGCGAGTTGATCGACCACGCGGAGCGGATCGAAGGCTTTCGGGCGGTGATGAAAGAGGAATTTCCCGCCATCGCGATCGCCGGGCCGGTGGAGGGGCAGGACGCCTTTGCCCCCACCCTTGAGGCGACGCGGAGCCTTTTGGCCAAGCATCCCGAACTGGCGGGCCTTTACAATGTGGGGGCCGGCAATGCCGGAATGCTGATGGCGCTGTCCGAGATTGGGCGTGCGGGAACGCTGCGGGTGATCGCCCATGAACTCACCGGCCCCACAAGAGCGGGATTGTCTGCGGGAAGCATTGATCTGGTTCTCGACCAGAGCCCCGAGGATGAAATTCACGCCGTGTGCGCGACGGCGCGGCGGCTGGTGCTCGGCCCGGATGCCGCGCCCCCCAGGGCTTCGATCGGGATCAAGGTTTTTCTGCGCGACAATCTGCGCTAAAAATGACCCATCATTGAGCTGAGGAAGGCTGCCCGGACAGCGGAATTTGCAAGGGAGGGATGAATGAGGAGTATTTTGAGGTACGTCACTCAAATCGCCAGGTGGAACAGCGCATGACGTATCTGGGACTCGATATCGGAACGTCGGGCGTAAAAGCCGTGCTGATCGATGGAGAAGGAGCCACACTGGGGGAAGCGAGCGCGCCGCTGGCGATTTCGCGTCCGCGTCCGGGCTATGCCGAGCAGGATCCAGCCGATTGGTGGCAGGCGGTGCTGCTGGCCGTCGACAGGCTGAAGGCCGCCCGCCCGGATGCGGTGAGCGCCATCAGGGGCATCGGGCTTTCCGGACAGATGCACGGGGCAACGCTGCTCGACCACGACAATCGCGTAATCCGGCCGGCGATCCTGTGGAACGATGGCCGCGCTGCCGCCGAATGCGCCGAGATGGAAGAGGCGCTGCCCAGCCTGCGCCAGATTGCCGGCAATATCGCCATGGCAGGGTTTACCGCACCGAAAATCCTCTGGCTCAAAAAACATGAGCCAGAGCACTACGCGCGGATCGCCAAGGTGCTGCTGCCCAAGGACTATGTGCGTTTTCTGCTCACCGGCACCTATGTGTCGGATATGTCGGACGCCTCGGGCACGTTGTGGCTCGACGTCGAATATCGCGGCTGGTCGGACGATCTGTTGGCGGTGACCGGGCTAACCACCGAACAGATGCCGGCGCTGGTGGAGGGGACCGAACCGTCAGGCCATCTGTCCGGGGCTTTATGCAAACGCTGGGAGATCAGGGAAGCGCCCGTTGTGGCGGGCGGTGCGGGCGACAATGCGGCTTCGGCCTGCGGCATCGGCGCGATCGCGCCCGGCACAGGGTTCGTTTCGCTGGGCACCTCGGGGGTGCTGTTTGTCTCCAATGACACGTTTTCGCCCAATACCGAGGGGGCGGTACACGCCTTCTGCCACGCGATTCCGAAAACCTGGCATCAGATGGGGGTGATATTGTCCGCCACCGATAGCCTCAACTGGCTGGCGAAACTGGTGGGGCAGGACGCAACCACGCTGGCACTGTCGGTCGACGATACGTTTTCAGGACCGGGGGAGGAAATCTTTCTGCCGTATCTTTCCGGCGAGCGCACCCCTTACAACAATCCCAGCGCACGCGGCTCGCTGGTCGGGCTGTCTCATGTTTCCGACGCGACCTCCATGGCTCGGGCGGTGATGGAGGGGGTGGCGTTTGCGGTGCGCGACTGCCAAGAGGCCCTGCTGGCGTCGGGGACCGAAATCGGGTCGCTGATCGCCGTGGGCGGGGGCAGCAAGTCCGATCTTTGGCTTGAGATGATCGCCACCAATCTGGGCATGGAAATCGACGTGCCCGAGGATGGCGATTTTGGCGGGGCGTTCGGTGCGGCACGGCTGGGCCTGATCGCCGCCACCCGCGCTGACCCCAAAGCCGTGTGCACCAAGCCGAAAATCAGAAAGACCATCGCACCGCGAGCGGACCTTGCGTCCGCTTATGACAGCCGATACCGGCGCTATCGCGCCTTGTATCCGGGTATCGAGGAGGCCCGCGCACAATGAGCGACTTTTTCAACGGCCAGGGCAAAATCGCCTATGAAGGGCCGGACAGCGACACCCCCCTGGCGTTCCGCCATTACAACCGCGACGAAATTGTGCTGGGCAAACGCATGGAGGACCATCTGCGCTTTGCCATCGCCTATTGGCATTCGTTTGCCTGGGAGGGCGGCGATCCGTTTGGCGGGCGCACGTTCGAGCGGCCCTGGTTCGAGGGCGGCATGGAAGCGGCACAGCACAAGGCGGACGTGGCATTCGAGATGTTTTCGCTGCTGGGCGTGCCCTATTTCTGCTTTCACGACGCCGATGTCCGCCCCGAGGGGGAGAGCTTTAGCCAAAGCAAACGGCGGCTCGAAGCCATTACCGATATTTTTGAGCAAAAGATCGCGCAGACCGGCGTAAAATTACTCTGGGGCACGGCGAACCTGTTTTCCAACCGCCGTTTCATGGCGGGGGCGGCGACCAATCCCGACCCGGACGTGTTTGCCTATGCCGCCGCGACGATCAAAGCCAATATGGACGTGACCCACCGGCTGGGCGGCGAGAACTATGTGCTCTGGGGTGGGCGCGAGGGCTATGAGACCCTGCTCAACACCCATATGAGCCAGGAACTCGACCAAATGGGGCGGATGCTGTCCATGGTGGTCGATTACAAGCACAAGATCGGCTTCAAGGGGGCGATCCTGGTCGAGCCCAAGCCGCAGGAGCCCACCAAACACCAGTATGATTTCGACGTGGCGACGGTTTACGGCTTTCTCAAGCGCTACGGGCTGGAGGATGAGGTGAAGGTCAATATCGAGGTCGGCCACGCTATTTTGGCCGGGCATACCTTCGAGCATGAAGTGGCCACCGCCGCCGCGCTGGGTATTTTCGGCTCCATCGACATGAACCGCAACGACTACCAATCAGGCTGGGACACCGACCAGTTCCCCAACTCGGTTCCCGAAGTGGCGCTAGCCTATTACCATATCCTCAAGGCGGGCGGATTTGCGACCGGCGGCACCAATTTCGACGCCAAACTGCGTCGGCAATCGATCGACCCGATCGATCTGCTCCATGGCCATATCGGCGCGATGGATGTTTGCGCGCGGGGGCTCAAGGCGGCTGCGGCCATCATCGAGGACGGGACATATGACGCCTATATCGACGACCGCTATGCCGGATGGAAAACGCCCGAGGCGCAGGCCATGCTAAATGGCGAACGATCCCTCGACGAGATCGCCGCGCGGGTGGAGCGGGAGGGTCTCGACCCGCAGCCGCGGTCGGGGCGGCAGGAATATCTCGAAAACCTGATCAACCGGTTCGTCTGACACGCCAATGACGGACGGGTTTCACGTGAATCCGTCCGTCTGCGAGATGCCTTCGGTACGCTTTTGAACCGAACAAATGGCGTCGCCTTGTTCTGGAAACGCTCTAATCGCCCTGCTTGAGGGTCACTTCGATATTGCCTTTGGTCGCGTGCGAATAGGGGCACACGATATGGGCGCGGTTCATCAGGTCGCGCAGCTGTTCGCGGTCCATGCCCGGCGCGGTGGCCGTCAGCGTGACCTTGATCCCGAACCCTTCACCATCATCGCGCTGGCCGAAGCCGACATCGGCTTTCACGGTGGTGCCTTGTGGCAGCTTTGCCTTGGCCTTGCCGGCGGCAAAATGCATGGCCCCAAGAAAACAGGCGGAATAGCCCGTGGCAAAGAGTTGTTCGGGGTTGGTGCCTGCCCCTCCCGAACCACCCATCTCTTTTGGCGTCGAGAGCTGGACATCGACCTTGCCGTCATCGGTGCGCGACTGGCCATCCTCGCGGCCGCCGCCACTGGCGGTGGCGTGGGCGGTGTAGAGAATTTCCATGATACAACTCCTTTGTGCGGGTGAACGGGACAGGGATCAGCGACCTGATCCATGAAAGGCGAGTGTGGCGGGCGCGCAGGCCGGAAAAGCGCGGCGCGCCGAAACCACCCCATGGAACCACGCCTCTTGCCGCCCCGCAAGACCAGGGCGCGGTTCTCAAGGGGTGCGCACCATATAAAGATTTTCCATCCTCTGGCCGTCATCGATGACAAAGCGATGGTCGGCGGACGGGTGGGCCCGCTGGCCGCATTCGCGCCTCGGGCAAATGCGGCACCCAACGCCGATGGGCACCGCCCCAGCCGGAGCCGACAAATCCACGCCATCAGCGTAGATCATCCCCGCGGCGTGGGAGACGTGGCAGCCCAGCCCGATGGACAGATGCCGGCGCGGCGCGTGGTGGGCGTGGCCGCCCTTGGTCACGGCCTTGGCGATGCAGAAATAGCGCTGCCCATCGGGCATCTGGGAAAGCTGGATATTGATCTGGCCGGGATTGAGAAACGCCCCGTAAATGTTCCAGCGCGGACACGCCCCCGAGTGGCGCGGAATATGGATACCCGAAAGCGAAAACCGCTTGGAGATATTGCCGGCGATGTCGGTGCGCACGAGATGGAGCGGAATGCCGCTCATTCCGGGCCGTTGCAGGGTGGTCATGCGGTGGCAGACCTGCTCGAAACTGGCCCGGAAGCGGCGGGCCAGCCGCTCGATATCATAGCGGGTATCGCGACAGGCTATGAAAAACGCTTCATAGGGCATTACCAGCGCTGCCGCGATATAGGAGGCAAGCACCGAGCGGGCCAGCGGCACCGCGTCGGGCTGGGGCAGATCGCTGTTTTCGATCAGCGTCATGATCTCGGTCTGGGCGCTAAGCAGCGCCACATGCTGGGCCACGGCAAACAACCCGGATTCCGGTTCGAGTGTATCGGCAATCGACAACACGCGCCCGCCATCCTCGATACGGCGCACCACGCCATCGGGCAGGGAAGCAAGGCGGGTTTCGATGCCGAACACGTTGAACAGGTAGGTCTTGAGCCCTTCTTCAAATCCATCCGGCCCGCCGCCGACGTCCCGGCGCACCCGCTCGGCCGCCTCTTCAAGCAGGCCAAAATAATTGCCGCTTTCCTGCAAATAATCGGACACCGCTTCGGTCACCACATTGTGCCCCGAAGACACATCGCGCGGTTGGGCCGCGCCTGGCCCCTGCAACTGGCGCAACCGGTCGAACAGCTTGAGTACGGCGCGGCCCACAGCCGGGTTGTGACTGGCAAGATCGCGCACATCGGCATTGGTGAGATCCGCATCGGCGAACACTTCATCGCCGAACATTTCCATCAGATCGCCCGAGAGGCGGGTATCATCGCTTTCGGCCAACTCGCCCGGCTCAACCCCGAACTGGCCCGCGACCCGAAACAGCAGATCGACGGTGATCCGCCGCCGGTTGTGCTCGATGAGGTTGAGATACGACCCGGAAATGCCCAGCGCTTCGGCGAGCTTTGCCTGACTCAGCCCCCGCTGACGCCGCAAACGCCGGATGCGCCCGCCAATCTGTAAATCCGCACGCATCGTCGCCGCCCTCCGCCGAGAAGTTTTACGAAACTTACAAATCCGGCCAATCCGTTTACCGGACTTCACAACTTAACGCGCTGTAATATAGTCTTTTCTTGCGCTTTCTGTTTCGATTGTCAATTCTTTACGCTTAGCAAACAGATCACAATCATCCGCTACCGCTTAGAGCGCTCGACCATATGTTCCGGGATGCGGCCATGCTCGCCGTCACCTTCGCGCGACGTCCAGCCGCGTGATTCACGTGAAGCAATTAGGATGATGCTTCACGTGAATCGTTGGGCGGAGCGGCGTGTCATCGTGATCGCTGCAAAGATCGCCGGCACCGAGAGTGCCGCGCACAGGCCGAAGGTGACCACCAGTACCGCAGACAGCGCTGCCGGTGTGGTGGCCGCGCCGATCCCCACCCCGTTGGCGATCAGCCCGGCTAGGGCGGCCCCGATGCCATAGCCCGCAGACTGGATGGTGGGCAGCAGCGCCGAAGCCCTGTCGCGTTCGCCGGGCCGGGCCGCTTCCATGATCGTCTGGCTGGTATAGGCCCAGGAGGTCCCATAGGCGGCGCCGATCAGCACCTGCGAGACCAGCACCAGCGCCATGTTGGACAGGCCAATGGCAAGTGCGAGCAGGGCCAGCCCGGCCACCAGCAACACCGGGCCGAGACGAATGAGCCGGGGACGGATGCGAGCGGGAACGCCGGCCACGCCGATGGCGATGGTGCTCCAGGCGACCGACATCAAGGCGCCCACCAGCCCGGCCAGGGTTGCGCCATAGCCAAAGATGTTCTGGAGCCCATAGACGAGGAACACGGCAGAGCCGGCCTGGGCCAGCGGCATCAAGAGGATCACCCATAGCCCTGCGCCCACCGTATCGCTCAGCCGAAAAGCCTGGGTGGGAAATAGCGGCGTCGCGGCGGCCTCGTCGCGTCGGATAACAGCGACCAGCGTGACCGCCGCAGAAACGAGACAGACGCCAGCCAACCAAGCGGAATTGAGCACACCACCCAAAGAGACCGCCATGATCGCCCCGCCGATCAGCAACAGCCGCACGATGGGCAGCGGCCCCGGTGCACTGTCGCGCTGGCCTACCGGGACGATGAACAGCACCAGCGCCATGAAAATGGCGCCCAACGGCAGATTGACCGCAAATGCGGCCCGCCACGAGAGGGTCTCGGTCAGAACACCCGAGAGCACCGGCCCACCAAATGCAGCCAAGGCCCAAACGACCGATTCTGCGCCGAAGACTTTCGGCACCAGCACCGAGGGGAACAATTCCGGGATCAGCGCATAGCAAATGGCCGCGACAATGCCTTCCCCCAGCCCTTGCAACGCCCGCCCGAACAGCAATTCGGGCATCGATCCGGCAATTGCCGCAAGAAGCGAGCCGACCAGAAACACCGACGCCGCGGCAATCAGCGCCGTCCGTGCCCCGAGGCGCGCCTTGAGCAGCGCCGCCCCGGCGCCGCCCATGATGGCGAAGACCAGGAACACGGTGGTTGCCCACGACAATAGCTCAACACCGTCAAGCTCAACCACCGCCGTAGGCATGGCCGTGGAGACCAAAAAGCCGTTGAAGGCAAGCAACGCCACCCCCAGACACAGGGTGACGGTCGCGCCGAGATAGCGGCGGGACACGATGGCGGCCCAGCCGGAGGCAGAATCAGACATTGAAAGACCCTTAACCAAGCCTTAACTTGCTAAATTAACCGAAGCCTTGCGGCAAGCGCTATTGTGGGGCTTTTTAGCCGTGCCGATTTGGTATAGGCAGGCCTTTTAGCGCCCTTGTCGGGCCAACTGCAGCAATTTCCGGAGAAATCCCCGTGAGCGTCGCCCCCACCGGCTATAAAAGCCGCCGAACTTTCGCGATTATTGCCCACCCTGACGCGGGCAAGACCACGCTGACCGAAAAGCTGCTGCTCAATTCCGGCGCTATCCACCTGGCGGGCGAAGTCAAGGAGCGCGGCGAACGTCGGCGCACCCGCTCTGACTGGATGGAAATCGAACAAAAGCGCGGCATTTCCATATCTTCGTCGGTCATGACCTTCGAGCATGACGGGCTGACGCTCAATCTGCTCGATACACCCGGTCACGCTGACTTTTCCGAGGATACCTACCGTACGCTGACCGCCGTCGACTCGGCGATCATGGTGATCGACGCCGCAAAGGGGATCGAAGAGCAGACCCGGAAGCTGTTCGAAGTGTGCCGCCTGCGCGATATCCCGATCATCACCTTCGTCAACAAGATCGACCGCGAAGCCCGCGACACGCTCGAAATCCTCGACGAAATCATGGAGACTCTCGCCCTCGATACCGCTCCGATGATGTGGCCGGTCGCGGCGGGCGGGGATTTTTCCGGGTTGATCGATCTCGAACATGGCCGGTTTATCAGCCCCGACGGCACGCCGGAAGCGGACGCGCCGGGCGTCGAGGCGGTGGCTGCACGATTTGCCGGCACCCAGAACCGGATGATCTCGACGGCGCTGGAAGGGCTGGAACTGGCGCGCGAGACGCTGCCGCCCTTCGAGCGCTCGGCCTATGACGCGGGTCACCTCACGCCAGTCTATTTCGGCTCGGCGCTCAAATCGATCGGCGTACGGCAATTGCTCGAAGCGGTGTGCCGCTTTGCGCCAGCGCCGCGCATCCAGCCGGCCCGGCCCGAGCCGGTCGATCCGTCCGATCCGCACTGCACCGGATTTGTCTTCAAGGTGCAGGCCAATATGGACCCCAATCACCGCGACCGCGTGGCGTTCGTCCGGGTCGCCTCGGGGGCACTGCGGCGCGGGATGCGCCTGAAAAACGTGCGCACCGGCAAAGACCTCAAGGTTGCCAATCCGATGTTCTTTTTCGCCCAGGAGCGGGAATTGGCCGACGAGGCGGTGGCAGGCGATGTGGTGGGCATCCCCAATCACGGCACGCTCAGCGTTGGCGACACCCTTTCGGAAGGCCCCGACGTGACCGTGACGGGCATTCCCAACTTTGCCCCTGAAATCCTGCGCCGGGTGCATTTGTCCGATGCCTCGAAAACCAAGCAGCTGGCCAAAGCGCTCTCGGACCTCGCCGAAGAGGGCGTGGTGCAGGTGTTCAAGCCCACGCTGGGCTCGGGCTATTATGTCGGCGCCGTGGGTCCTCTCCAACTCGACGTCCTCACCAGCCGCGCCTCCGCTGAATATGGCGTACCGATCCGCATCGAGCCCGCGCAATACATCACTGCGCGCTGGGTGAAGGTCAATGACCAGGCCCAGTTCGAAAAATTTGCCGCCCTGCACCGGCTCAATATCGCCGAAGATCGCTATGGCGACCCGGTATTTCTGGCGCCCAGCCAATGGGAAATCGACCGTTGCGCCAAGGATTTCCCCGAACTGGTCTTCATGGCGACCAAGGACCGCGGGCTGGCCTGATCCTGTGGGTCCCGCTCAGGCGTGCTCCATATTGATGCGATAGCTCAACGCTTCTGCGATATGGGGCCGGCTGACAGCGTCAGCACCCGCCAGGTCGGCGAGCGTGCGCGCCACCTTGAGCACCCGGTGATACGCCCGCGCCGACAGCCGGAAAGCCTCGGCGGCCTTTAACAGAAGGTCCTGACTTTCCGCGTCCGGCGCAACGATCTGGTCGATCAGGTTGGGGGGCGCGGCAGCGTTGGTATAGATGTCCGGCAGATCGAGGGCCGCGTACCGTGCGCGCTGGGCGTTCCGCGCCCGCGCCACCCGTTCGGCAACCACCCTGCTGGCTTCGCCCGGCGCCGAACCGATCATATCAGCGGCCGATACCGCGGGAACGTCGATGCGGATGTCGATCCGATCGAGAAATGGCCCCGAAACCCGTCCCTGATAATCAGCAGCGCATTTGTCGCCCCGGCGGCAAGTGTGGCCCGGCGTGCCGGCCAGCCCGCATTTGCACGGGTTCATGGCAGCGACAAGCTGGAACCGGGCCGGATAGGTCACCCTTGCATTGGCGCGGGCAATCATCGTTTCGCCGCTTTCGAGCGGCTGTCGCAGACTATCGAGTGCCTGGGGCTGGAATTCGGGCAGTTCATCGAGAAACAGCACGCCATTATGGGCGAGGGACACCTCGCCGGGGCGCACCCGCAATCCACCACCCACCAGCGCCGCCATGGAGGCGGAATGGTGCGGGGCGCGGAAGGGACGCCGATCGGACAGCAGCCCGCCTTTGAGTTCACCGGCAATCGAGGCGATCATCGAGACATCGAGCAGTTCGCGCGGCTCCAGCGGCGGCAGGATCGAGGGCAGGCGTTGGGCCAGCATGGATTTTCCTGCCCCCGGCGGACCGACCAGCAGCAGATTGTGACCTCCCGCCGCCGCCACTTCCAGCGCCCGCCGGGCCACGCTCTGCCCGCGCAAATCGGAAAGATCGGGGCCGGTTTCGTTGGAAAGGGCGCGCGCCGGGACGGGACGGGCGGCAATCTGGCGACCGGAAAGATGATTGACCAGCGCAAAAAGGGAATCGACCGCGATGATATCGATACCCTCACCGGCCCAGGCCGCTTCCGAGCCACACGAGGCCGGACAGATGATCCCCAGGCCGCGCGCATTGGCGGCAATCGCAGCAGGCAAAACCCCGGTCACGGCGGAGACCCGGCCATCGAGGGCCAGCTCGCCCAGAACCATGAAGCGCTCAAGCATATCGCCGGGAATGGCGCCCATCGCGGCCATCAGCCCCAGCGCGATGGGAAGATCGTAATGGCTGCCTTCCTTGGGCAGGTCGGCGGGGGCCAGATTGATGGTGATGTGCTTGACCGGCAGCGCCAGCCCCGAGGCAATCAGCGCGGCGCGCACCCGTTCGCGGCTTTCGCCCACCGCCTTGTCGGGCAGGCCGACAATATTGAAGCGCGGCAGCCCGGGCGAGACCTGCACCTGCACATCGACCGGCACCGCCTCGATGCCCTGAAAGGCCACAGTGGTAATCCGCGTAGCCATGCCGTCCCCTCGCGCGCATGGATCGAAAACCCCGTGACGCTAGCAGGAAAGCCAACCCCCGACAAGAACGTTTGCGGAACATCGGCAATGATGATGTTCACGATCAGTTGCCTCACGGTTTGGAACCGCTGTGCTGCCGCCCGCATTTAACGACAAACAGTCAGCCCGTCACGGGTCTGAGCAGTACCAGGCGATCAGCAGACGGGAGGGCACGACCGAAAGGCCGGGGTCCGTTTTGTGCTGTTTCGTCTGAAATTGTGGAGTCACAGACATGGACACGCACACGAACGGGCCGCTGGTTCTGGTGGTCGAAGACGAGCCTCTGGTGCGCCTCGACATTGCCCTTGCCATGGTGGATGCCGGGTTTGCGGTGATCGAGGTTCCCGATGCCGAACAGGCCCTCGATCTGCTCGAAAGCCGCCAATCGATAGGCCTGGTGTTCACCGATATCGAACTCGCTGGCCCCCTCAACGGCCTCGATCTGGCCCGCCGGATCAAGCAGCGCTGGCCGCATATCCCGGTGCTGGTCACCTCCGGCCGAACGACGCTTCAGGACCGGCCGGGCGACGGATTCATCGCCAAGCCGTATTCAACCCAGGCGGTGATTTCCCGGGCGCGGGTGCTGGCGGCCTGAGCGCGGGAATTGGGAGCCTGCACTATGGGGCATTACGGTCACAATATGCCGTTTTTACCCCATGTTAACCAGCCTTGTGAGGGCCGTGTTAAGGAGAAATGGGCGAGACAATTTGTGTTGGATTTCAATCAAATTGTCGGAATTTCTCGTCCATGCCGTCTGCGCCCGCGTCCCGCCCTTCCGTTCTCGCCCGCCTTTCGGCGCGCGCGCGGTCATTGCTGCCGCTTGCGGTGGGAATCGCTGTGATCGGGGCACTGGCAGCCTGCGGCCATAACTATTATCCCACCAAGGGCGACAACAAACCCCATCCCGGGGTAGCCCGCGCTCATTCCCTTCCGATCCACGGCATCGACGTCTCGCGCCATCAGGGCACGATCGACTGGCGGGCGGTGGCGCAGTCGGGCACCCGGTTCGCCTATATCAAGGCCACCGACGGCGGCGATTACCTCGACCCCAACTTCCGCACCAACTGGAACCAGGCGCGGGCTGCAGGTGTGCCGCGCGGGGCCTATCACTTCGTTTACTGGTGCCGCCCGGCCTCTGAGCAGGTTGCGTGGTTTGCGGCCAATGTTCCGGCCGAACCCGATGCGCTGCCACCGGTGCTCGATCTCGAATGGAATAATGGCTCATCGTGCAAGCACAACCTGTCGCGCGACGAGGTTCTTGAAAAGGTCCGGGTCTTGCTGGCCGGGATGGAAGCCCATACGGGCAAGGTGCCGGTGATCTATACCGACATCAATTTCCATCGCGACGTGCTTGAAGGCGTACCGCTCGACAACCCCATGTGGCTGCGCTCGGTCGCCGCCCAGCCCCATGAGCGCTTCACGAACAGGCCCTTCGCCTTCTGGCAGTACACCCAGACCGGCACCGTGCCGGGCATCCGCACCGAAGTGGACCGCAACGCCTGGTTCGGATCTGAAAGCGACTGGATCCAGTTTTTCATCACCGGATGCGATCCGCGCACCTATTCGCGGCTCGCGTCGCAAGGGCGCTGCGCACCGCTGAAATAGAGCGTTTTCCGGTTGCGACCCAAAGACCCGCAAGCGAAATGTGACAAAACAAGGGTTAAAGGTTAGCCGAGCAGGCCGCTGTCGCGCACGCCATCGAAGACGAACTGAACGGCGAGGGCGGTGAGCAGGATGCCGACCACCCGGCTGACCACCGACATGCCGGTCAGTCCGAGAAGGCGCTGGATAGGAATGGCGACCAGAAGCGTCAGCCAGGCGACTAGCATCGTTACGACCAGCGCCGCCACCACCATCCAGAATTCAAGGTCCGTCCGCGCCCCGGTGGTAAACAGCACCACCGCTGAAATCGATCCCGCCCCGGCCAACAGCGGCATGGCGAGGGGAAATACCGAAATATCTTCGCGGGTCATGCCCTCCGCTTCTTCCTCGGTGGTCGTGCCGGTGCCGCCGGTGTGGCGGGCAAAGACCATATCGATGGCGATCAACAGCAAGAGAATGCCGCCGGCGACCCGCAGGGCTGGAAGCGTGATCCCGAACACGTCGAGTATCACATTGCCGACAAACGAGAAGAACAACAGGATACCGGTGGCGATCAGCACCCCACGGGTGGCCGCGACAAAACGCTGGCGCGGCGTGTAGCTGCGGGTCAGCCCGGCGAAGATGAAGGCAATATCGGCCACCCCGACGGTGGCGAAAAACGTGGCGAAAGCCACGAAAAAACTCGATGACATCCCGCCCCAAACCGCGCTGTTCCACGTGAATCAGGCCAGCCTAGAGCGTTTCCGCGAAAAGTGGAACCGGCTTTCCGGTACGGATGCGCGACAATGCAGGGCGTTAGAGCATTTCCCCGGTCAAAGGAACGGGGAAATGCTCTTGAGACGGCGTAGGGCTAGCGGCGCTTTTCGATCGCGTCCCAGATCATCACGGCGATATCGGGCCCGCCGAACCGCTTGACCTCGCGGATGCCGGTCGGGGAGGTGACGTTGATCTCCGTGAGGTAATCCCCGATCACGTCGATGCCGACAAAGATCAGGTCGCGCTTGCGCAGTTCCGGCCCGATCGCTTCACAGATTTCGTGCTCGCGCCTGGTCAGCTCCGAGAGTTCAGGCCGTCCGCCCACATGCATGTTGGAGCGCACTTCGCCTTCGGCTGGCACCCGGTTCAGTCCTGCCGCCGGCACCCCATCGACAAGGATGATCCGCTTATCGCCCTTGCGGACCTGCGGCACATAGCGCTGCACCATGAACGGTTCGCGGAAGCTGGCGTCAAACATTTCCAGAAGTGCGCCAAGATTTTCATCGTCGGGGCGGATGCGGAACACCCCCGCGCCGCCATTGCCGAACAAGGGTTTGACGATGATATCGCCGAACTCGGCTCGGAAATCACGGATTTCGCGCTCATCACGGGTAATGAGGGTTTCCGGCATCAGCTCGGGAAAGCTCATCACCAGAATCTTTTCCGGCGCGTTGCGCACCTCCGCCGGATGATTGACCACGAGGGTTTCGGGGTGGATGCGCTCCAGCATGTGGGTGGTGGTGATGTAATTCATGTCAAACGGCGGGTCCTGCCGCAGCAGAACCACGTCGAAATCGCGCAGGTCGGTCTTCTGCCAGTCCTCCAGCGCGAAGTGCAGACCCTTTTCCTTGTCATCAACGCTGATCTTGTGGACGCGGGCGGTCACGGTATTGCCGCGCTGGGCCAGCGTGTCGGGCGTGTAGTAGGAGAGCGAGTGCCCGCGCGCCTGTGCTTCGAGCATCAGGGCAAAGCTGGAATCACCCAAAGGGTTGATCGTCTCGATGGGGTCCATCTGAACGGCGACGGAAAGCGGCATGGAAAAACCTCAAGGCTCAGGCAGAAAATGCATTGACCAGATGGTGCGGCCAGCGGCCGGGTGCAACCGATACCACGTCGAAGCGGAAATCAAACCCATGATAATGCGGATGGTGGGTTTGAAACCACTCAGCCGCCCGCACGATCCGCGCGGTATTGACCGCTTCGAGCGCCCGGTCCCGGGCCATCTTCCCCCCGGCGCGGTGCTTGACCTCAATGAAAACGATCAGCCTGCCCCGGCGCGCCACGATATCGATTTCGCCCACCGGCGTGCGATAGCGCTGGTTGAGAATGCGATAGAATTTCAGCCGCAGCATCCACGCGGCCAGCGTTTCGGCGCTGCGCCCGGCCTGTTCGGCGCGCTGGCGCCGGTCAGGTCCCGGCCTTGATCCGGAGTGCCGCATCATAGACCTGCTTGCGCTTGAGCCCGAACCGGGCAGCGATGTCATCGACAGCGGCGCGCAGGGGGTGTTCGGCCATCGCCGCGCCCAATGCCGCTTCCCAATCGCCGGCAATTTCGGCCGTGCCTTCGGGCGCGCCGGCAACAACGATCACCGCCTCTCCCTTGGTCTCGGGCGGAAATTTTTCGGCAAGGTCATCGAGCATCCCGGCTTCAAAGCGTTCGAACCGTTTGGTCAGCTCCAGCGCCACCACAGCGGAGCGCTCGCCACCGAACGCTTGCCCCATATCGGCCAGTGCTGCCCCAAGTCGTCTCGGGGATTCATAGAACACCAAAGTTTCGGACCGGGTTGAAAGCCGGGCGAGGGCGTTAAGACGCTGGCCGGATTTTGGCGGCAAAAAGCCCAGATATGTAAAACTGTCGGTGGGCAGGCCCGCCCCGGTCAGCGCCGCCAGCAGTGCCGATGGGCCGGGCACCGGAAAAATTTCCAGCCCCGCCTCGCGCGCGGCCCGCACCAAAGGGAAACCGGGGTCCGAGAGCAACGGCGTCCCCGCGTCGGAAATCAGCGCAATCGCCTTGCCTGCGCTAATTTGATCGAGAAGCGGCTCGATCCGCGCGCGCTCATTGTGTTCATGCAGCGCCGTCCGGGGCGTTTTGATGCCATAGGCCTCAAACAGCCGCGCCGAATGGCGGGTATCCTCGCACAGCACCAGATCGGCCCCCGCTAGGGTTTCGAGGGCCCTAAGCGTAATATCCTTGAGATTTCCGATGGGGGTGGCGACCGGATAGAGACCCGGCGCGAGGGAATCGGCAACAAGGCGCTGACCGGCGATCGTGAAAGACTTCTCGTGCGGCACGGCGGTCCCTTTTTCTGCCCAATGGTCTTTTATCATCCGGGCCCCGAATGTCGAGACAACGACAATTTCCGATTCGCCCGCGAATCAGAAATGATTCGCACCTTCAGATCAAAGGAGCCTGAGTGCGCGCCAATCCGATCCGAACCGTTTTCTGCGCCATGGTCCTCCTGGCGCTAGCGGCCTGTTCGCCCGCGTCGCGCTCCGGCATGCCGCTCGATCCCATGCCTGTGCCCGAGCAGACACAGGTGACAACGGGGCCGTTCGCCCCGGCAGCGGGTGAGGTGATCGGGGCCGGGCCGGTTCGGGTCGCGCTGCTTCTGCCACTCACCGGCAGCAACGGCGCGGTGGGACGGGCGATGGCCAATGGTGCAAGGCTGGGGATGGACCATGCCCTGAGCCAGGGCGGGCAGAATATTCATCTGATCCTCAAGGATTCCGGTTCGTCCACGGCCTCGGCGCGTCTCGCCACCCAGGAGGCGATTGCCGAAGGATCGAGGCTCATTGTTGGCCCGCTCACCGCCGATGCGGTGGCCATGGCGGGTGCGCTGGCCAAGAGCGCCGCCATACCGCTGATCGGGTTTTCCTCCACCGCCAGCATTGCCACTGATGGGGTTTATCTGCTCAGCGTGCTGCCCGAAGCCGAGATCCTGCGCGCCCTTGGGCATGTCCGGGCCAAAGGCAACGCCACCATCGCCGCCATCATTCCCGATACGCCGCTTGGCCGAGTGCAGGCCGAAGCCTTGCGGCAGGCCGCGGGGGAAGTCGGCATGCGGGTGGCGGGGATCGAGCTGTTTGATGACGAGGCCCGCGCCCGGCTGGCCGTCGAGCGCCTGGCTCCGGCGTTGCGCTCAGAGCAGATCGATACGCTGTTTCTCCCCGACCGCGCCACCGCGCCCAGTTTCGGCACTCTGCTCGACGCAGCCCGGGTGCCGCGCGAAAAGCTCACGCTTGTCGGCACCGCCGAATGGGAAGGCGATCGCGCCATCGCGGCGCAGCCCTATCTGGCCGGGGCGCTCTACCCCGCCATCGATCCTGCCGGACTTGCAGCACTCGCTCCACAATACCGCGCCCGCTTTGGCAGCGACCCCCATCAACTGTCAACGCTGGCCTTTACGGCGGTGCAACTGGCCAACAGCGCCACACTCACGCAAATCAATCCGCCCTATGGCAGCGAGTTGCTTGCCCCCACGGGGTTCAGCGGCATGGATGGGCGGGTACGATTTCACTTCGATGGACGCGGCGAACACGGACTGGTGATGCGCCAGGTGCAGCCCGGTGGTGCAATCACCATCGATGGCGTGAAACTGGGCGGGCTGCCGCTGGCGTCGAGCGGCGGGATCAGCATGGATGCGGGGATCCCGCCGGCAGCGGAATATCGCTAGGCACGGGACGATCTAAGCCGCCAGATCGGCCACCACGGCGTCGAGCACCGGCCAGCCCTTGTCGGTCACCCGCAACCGTCCATTGGTCAGGGTCTCGATAAACCCGATTTCCTTGAGGAAATCGATCTGGACGGCGGTGAGCGGCCTGCGGGCGAGAGCCTGATAGCGCGCCGGATCGATCCCCTCGCGCAGCCGCAAGCCCATCACCAGATATTCGTCGCCTTCCTCGTCCCAGGTCAGGATGTCGTCAACGACCAGCCCGTCGCCGGTCTCGATCACCTTTTCCCACCATTTGAACGGCATGCGTTCGGCGGCGGTGGCATGACGCGCGCCGCCGGTGATCAGACGGCCATGGGCACCCGGCCCGATGCCGGCATATTCGCCATAACGCCAATAGATCAGATTGTGGCGGCTTTCCTGTCCCGGGCGGGCATGGTTGGAAATCTCATAGGCGGGCAGCCCATAAGAGGCGGTCAGCTCTTGGGTCATCTCGAACATGTCCGCCGACAGATCGACCGATGGCAGCTTGAGTTTCCCGGCCTGAAACAGATCGAAATAGCGCGTGCCGGATTCGATCGACAATTGATAGAGCGACAGGTGCCCATTCGACAGAGCCAGCGCCTCGGTCAGTTCCTCTTCCCATTGATCGAGGGTCTGATCAGGGCGGGCATAGATGATATCGAAGCTCGACCGGGGAAAGATCGATTGGGCCAGCCGCACCGCCGCCACCGCTTCATCGACAGAATGCAGGCGTCCGAGCCGGGCCAGCGGTTCGGGGCGCAACGACTGCACACCGAGCGAAACCCGGTTGACCCCTGCCGCCCGATAGCCGCGAAACCGATCCACCTCAACCGAAGTGGGGTTGGCCTCCAGCGTGATTTCCGCCGTATCGGAGACCTGCCAGTTGCGGGCGATGGCGTCGAGAATGGTTCCCACCGACGAAGGCTTCATCAGCGAGGGGGTGCCCCCGCCGAAAAAGACTGATTCGACCAGCCGCTCCGGTGCGCGGCGCGCAGTGGCCTCGATTTCCTTCACATAGGCGGAAACGAAGCTGTCTTCGTCGAATTTTCCGTGATGGACATGGGCGTTGAAGTCGCAATAGGGGCATCGGGCCGCGCAGAACGGCCAGTGCACATACACACCGAAGGCGGTGTTAGCACTCAAAGCACATCCTTTACGAATTTCGCGAAGGCGCGGGCCCGGTGGGACAACCCCTCCTTGCCCGGGGCCCAGGAATGTTTTTCGGCGGCACTCATCTGGCCGAACGTCTTGGCATGACCATCGGGCTTGAACATCGGATCGTACCCGTGCCCCATGTCCCCGACCGGGGGCCAGACCAGGGTGCCGGGCACCACGCCCTCAAAAATCATATCGTGGCCATCGGGATGGGCAAGACACAAGATGGCATTGAATTGGGCCCGGCGCTGATCGGGCGTCACAGCGCCCTTTTCAACCAGCAAGTCCTCGACCTTTTGCATGGCATTGGTGAAATTGCGCGGCACACCGGCCCAATCCGCCGTATAGACGCCCGGCGCGCCATCAAGGGCGTCAACCGCGATGCCAGAATCATCGCTGAGCGCGATCTGTCCGGTCGCCTTGGCCGCCGCATGGGCCTTGAGCCGTGCGTTCTCGACAAAGGTCGTGCCGGTTTCCTCGGGCTCGGGCAGGCCCAACTCGCCAGCCGAGACGATATCGAGACCGAAATCGGCTAGCATGTCCTGAAATTCGGCAAGCTTGCCCTTGTTGTGGGTCGCCAGCACCAGCCGGTCGCCGCGCTGGAGGCGAAACCCGCTCATGCCAACGGCTCCAGCACGGACCGCTGCAGGGCGACCAGTTCGCCAATGCCCTTTTGCGCCAAGCCGATCAGCGACGACAATTCATCCATGTCGAATGGCTGGCCCTCGGCCGTGCCCTGAATTTCGACAAACTTGCCCGCGCCGGTCAAGACGAAATTGGCGTCGGTCTCGGCTTCGCTGTCTTCGAGATAATCAAGATCGAGCACCGGCGTGCCGCGATAGATGCCGCAGCTGACCGCCGCCACATGATCGCGCAGCGGATTGCCCTTCAACAGCGAGCGCTCCTTCATCCAGGCGATCGCTTCGCCCAGAGCAACATAGGCCCCGGTGATCGCTGCCGTACGGGTTCCGCCATCGGCTTCGAGCACATCGCAATCGAGGATGATCTGGTTTTCGCCCAGCGCCGCCATATCGACAACGGCGCGCAGAGACCGCCCGATCAGCCGCTGGATTTCCTGGGTGCGGCCCGACTGCTTGCCGGCGGTGGCTTCACGCCGCGTACGCGATCCGGTGGCGCGCGGCAGCATGCCGTATTCGGCCGTGACCCAGCCGACGCCCTGCCCCCGCCGCCAGGGCGGAAGGGAGGTCTCGACGCTTGCTGTGCACAGGACGCGGGTCCGCCCGAAAGCCACAAGGCACGATCCCTCGGCCTGCGGTGCGACACCCCGCTCCAGCGTTACGTCGCGCATCTGGTCGAAACCCCGTCCGCTTGGCCGCATGAAGCTCGAATCCTTTTTTTATTTCCAGTTTGGTTACCCGCCTCTTAACGCGTCATGGAAAGCCGAACAAGCGGCGCTCTCTTGGCTCCAAAGCTGTTTTCTCCTAAATGGTGAATATGGATCGCCAGCCCCGCCAATCACCGGACTTTCTCGAAGCGCTTTCAGCGCGCAGCCAGGACATCTTCCGCCGGCTGGTCGAGCGGTATCTGGAGACCGGAGACCCGGTGGGTTCACGGGCGCTTTCGAAAATGCTCGACATGCAGCTCTCACCCGCTTCGGTACGCAATGTGATGGCCGATCTTGAAGAGCTGGGACTGATCGCCGCGCCCCACACGTCTGCCGGCCGCGCGCCAACCCAGGAAGGCTTGCGGTTTTTCGTCGATGCCATGCTCGAAGTGGGCACCATGGACGAAACCGAACGTGACCAGATCGCCCGCACGGTATCGGGCGGAGCGCGGGGCGGACGCGTCGAGGACCTGCTCAACGAGGCCAGTGCGCTGCTGTCGGGGCTGTCGCACGGGGCGGGGATGGTGATCGCCGCCAAATCGGACATGATGCTCAAGCATGTCGAATTCGTGCGCCTCGACCCCGAACGCGCCATGGCCATTCTGGTGGGCCAGGACGGGCAGGTGGAAAACCGCATCATCGACCTGCCACCCGGGCTCACCGCCAGCGCGCTGACCCAGGCCTCCAACTTTCTTGCCCGCCATATCGTCGGCAAGACCCTCAAGGAAGCGCGGCAATCGATCCGCCGCCAAAGCGAACGCCAACGCGCCGAACTCGATGAGATCGCCCAGCGGCTTGTCGAATCCGGGCTCGCCTCAATGATCGAGGCGGAAACCTCGACCCCGACTTTGATCGTGCGTGGGCGCGCCAACCTCATCGACGACGCCATGGCCTCCGATGACCTGGCCCGGGTGCGCCAGTTGTTTGACGAGATCGAGACGCAAAAGGGACTGCTTGAACTGCTCGATGATGCGGAAACCGCGCAAGGGGTGCGCATTTTCATCGGTTCGGAAAACAAGCTGTTTTCGCTCTCGGGCTCCTCGGTGGTGCTCTCGCCCTATAAAGACGCCAACGACAAGGTGATCGGCATCCTGGGCGTGATCGGCCCGACCCGGCTCAATTACGCCCGCATCGTACCGGTGGTCGATTATACCGCCCATGTGGTGTCGCGGCTGATTTCCAAGAAGGGCGAGTTGTAATGGGTCTCATGCGGGGGCCAAAAATCCGGTGCCGATTGCTGCCAAGGGTTGAAACTTGCCGTCCCTTGGCCGATATGGCGGCAACAAACATCCCAAATCGGTGAAAGAGCAATGATGAGCGACGACAACACGACGCCCGAGCCGACCGACGAGAATATTGCAGCAACTGCAAATGCCGAGACGGCGCAGGACACCTCCTCCCAGCTTCACGAGCGCATCGCCGCACTTGAGGCGGAGGCAGCGGACCTGCGCGACCGGCTGCTGCGCTCGGCGGCGGAGATGGACAATCTGAGGAAACGCACCGAACGCGAGATCGCCGATACACGGTCCTACGCCATTTCGGGCTTTGCGCGCGACATGCTGGTGGCGACCGACAATCTGGCCCGCGCCCTGACAGCCATTCCCGCCGAAGCGCGCGGCACCGCTGATGGCACGCTCAAATCCCTTATCGAAGGGATCGAGATGACCGAGCGCGAAATGCAGCGGCTTTTGCAAAAGAACGGGGTCAGCCCGATCCTTGCCGAGGGCGAAAAATTCGATCCCCATCTGCATCAGGCGATGTTTGAAGTGCCCGATCCGTCGGTCCCCGAGGGGACCATCGTGCAGGTGGTTCAGGCCGGTTACGCCATTGGCGAGCGCGTCCTGCGCCCCGCCATGGTCGGCGTTGCCAAGGGGGGCGGCAAAGCCGCGCACCAGCCCGAATCGGCGCCCGGGGAAGGCCTCGATAAATCGGTCTGAAACCGATCCAGTTTGCGGGGGCGGTGCGCTTGAAGGCGCCCGCCCCTCTGCCTATATAGCCAGAAAGCCCGGGAAACCGGGATAAATCCATCCCAGAGGGGTCCGGTCCGAGACGTCGATGCGATGCCGCACTGTTTTAAAGGGCGCATACGCGGATCGTGACCAGTCATCAGGGCTCGCTCGAGAAATGAGGTTTCGGTATGGGAAAAGTTATTGGTATTGACCTGGGCACGACCAATTCGTGCGTCGCCGTCATGGACGGCAAAACCCCAAAAGTGATCGAGAACGCCGAAGGCGCGCGCACCACGCCGTCGATGGTGGCGTTTTCCAGCGATGGCGAGCGCCTTGTCGGCCAGCCCGCCAAGCGTCAGGCGGTCACCAATCCCGAAGGCACGCTGTTTGCCTTCAAGCGCCTGATCGGGCGCCGCTACGATGATCCGCTTGTCACCAAGGACAAGGATCTCGTTCCCTATCATATCGTCAAGGGCGACAATGGCGACGCCTGGGTCGAAGTCGATGGCAAGAAGTCCTCGCCTTCGGAAATTTCGGCAATGATCCTGACCAAGATGAAGGAAACCGCCGAAGCCTATCTGGGCGAAAATGTCACCCAGGCGGTGATCACCGTCCCGGCCTATTTCAATGACTCCCAGCGTCAGGCCACCAAGGACGCCGGCCGCATCGCCGGTCTGGAAGTGCTGCGCATCATCAACGAGCCGACCGCCGCTGCGCTCGCCTACGGGCTGGAAAAGCGCGAAGCGGGCACCATCGCCGTCTATGATCTGGGTGGCGGCACGTTCGACATCTCCATCCTTGAAATCGGCGATGGGGTGTTCGAGGTCAAATCCACCAATGGCGATACCTTCCTTGGCGGCGAAGACTTCGACATGCGCCTTGTCGATTATCTCGCCGACGAGTTCAAGAAAGAGCAGGGCATCGACCTGCGCGGCGACAAGCTCGCGCTGCAGCGCCTCAAGGAAGCCGCTGAAAAGGCCAAGATCGAACTGTCCAGCGCCAGCCAGACCGAAATCAACCTGCCGTTCATCACGGCGGATGCTTCCGGTCCCAAGCACCTGCAGCTCAAGCTGACCCGCGCCAAGTTCGAAAGCCTTGTTGAAGATTTCATCAAGCGCACCATCGAGCCGTGCAAGGCTGCCCTCAAGGATGCCGGCATGTCTCCTGCCGAGATCGACGAAGTCGTTCTGGTCGGCGGCATGACCCGCATGCCCAAGGTACAGGAGGAGGTGAAGGCCTTCTTCGGCAAGGAGCCGCACAAGGGTGTGAACCCGGACGAAGTGGTTGCCATGGGCGCGGCCATTCAGGCCGGTGTGCTCCAGGGCGACGTCAAGGACGTGCTGCTGCTCGACGTGACCCCGCTGTCGCTGGGCATTGAGACGCTGGGCGGCGTGTTCACCCGGCTGATCGACCGCAACACCACCATTCCGACCAAGAAGAGCCAGGTGTTCTCGACCGCCGAGGACAACCAGTCCGCCGTGACCATCCGGGTGTTCCAGGGTGAGCGCGAAATGGCAGCCGACAACAAGATGCTGGGCCAGTTCGATCTGGTGGGCATCCCTTCGGCCCCGCGCGGCGTACCGCAGATCGAGGTCGCCTTCGATATCGACGCCAACGGCATCGTCAATGTCTCGGCCAAGGACAAGGGCACCGGCAAGGAGCAGCAGATCCGCATCCAGGCGTCCGGTGGCCTGTCGGACGAAGACATCGAGAAGATGGTCAAGGACGCCGAAGCCAACGCCGACGCGGACAAGAAGCGCCGCGAAGTGGTTGACGCCAGGAACCAGGCCGAGAGCCTTGTGCACTCGACCGAAAAGTCCCTGTCCGAACATGGCGACAAGGTTTCCGCGGATATCCGCACCGAGATCGAGACCGCCATTGCCGACACCAAGGCTGTGCTTGACGGCGATGACGCCGAGGCCATCAACGAGAAGGCCTCTGCCCTTGCCCAGGCTTCGATGAAGCTCGGCGAAGCCATGTACAAGGCCAGCCAGGAAGAAGCCGTAGCCGCCGCTTCGGGAGCGGACAGCGACGACGATGACGTCGTTGATGCCGATTTCGAAGAAGTCGGTGACGACGACGACCAGAAGTCGGCCTGATGATTAATCGGGAGATGGCGGATTTGACGGTATCTCCCGATTCTTCCAACGCCATTTCGGTGGGCCAGCTCGCTGAAATGGCCTGGAAGGACTACCAGTATAAGCATCACAATTTCTGGGCGATCCTTTACCGCGCCGTTTTGGCCTATGCGGTGATCATCTCAGTCCCGGTGCTTTACGATGGCGCTTTAATCGAGCGCTATCTGCTGGTGTTTCCGCTCATTGCCCTGTCGATCTGCTTGATGTCCACCTGGATTCTGTTCGCCGAATACCGGCTGGTGCGACAATCTTTCGAGATCTTCATCCATATCTTCAGAGGCCAGCTTCAGCCGCTCTATGAGGGCCATCCGCACTGGCGACCGCGCTCGTTTGACCGCGATCCGCTGCGGCCCTTGGGTTTTGCTGTCGGGCATCTGGCCGCGACCGCGTGGCTGATCCTTGGCACGGCCATCGGAATGTTTGCCATGGTGGCACTGTCCGGGCATTGATGGCTCTCGTTTCACGTGAATCAGCCGCAGACGCTGGCATTTTACGGGCAGCCTATGGTAACAGGCGGCAAGAATGCTTACCTCACTGCGCAATGGGGAACCCAAAGTGGACATCCCCATGCTGTTTGAATCGCTGCTTTGCAACCGGGGCTGGCTTGAGCTCGCGCCGGGTCGAAGCACCAGTCGCAACAAACCGGGCCGTTTCTCTGAAACGCGCACCACAAGAACGGTTGGTTTGGCACAAGAGATGATCTTGCATCCGTCCTTTATCCGCCCCCATCCGATTTGGGGAAAACTGTAAGACCATGTCCAAGGCTGATTTTTATTCGGTTCTCGGTGTCGAGAAATCCTGCGACGCCGCCGGGCTCAAAACCGCCTATCGCAAACTCGCCATGCAATTCCATCCGGATCGCAATCCGGGGGACAAGGATGCCGAGCACAAGTTCAAGGAAGTGTCCGAGGCCTACGACACCCTCAAGGACCCCCAGAAACGCGCCGCCTATGACCGGTTCGGCCACGCGGCTTTCGCCAATGGCGCGGGCGGAGCCCAGGGGTTCGGAACGGACTTTTCCTCGTCGATGTCCGATATTTTCGAGGACATTTTCGGCGACTTCATGGGTGGAGGGGGCCGCCAGCGTCAGCGCGACGGCCGCCAGCGCGGTTCCGACCTGCGCTACAATCTCGAAATCAGCCTCGAAGATGCCTTTACCGGCACCACGGTCGATATCGACGTGCCCACACTTGTCCATTGCGACACCTGCGAAGGCTCCGGCGCCAAGCCCGGGACCGGGTTCTCCACCTGTCGGATGTGCAACGGCCACGGCAAGGTGCGTGCCAGCCAGGGCTTCTTCACCATTCAGCAGACCTGCCCGCAGTGCCATGGGCGCGGCGAGACCATGGACCAGCCCTGTACCGATTGTCACGGTCAGGGACGGCGCCAGACCTCGCGCACCCTTTCGGTCGATGTGCCCAAGGGCATCGAGGACGGCACGCGCATCCGCCTGGGCGGAGAGGGCGAAGCCGGCGTCCGCGGCGGGCCGGCTGGCGACCTCTATATCTTTGTCTCCGTCAAACCCCACGAGCTGTTTTCACGCGATGGCGCCGATCTTTACGCCAAGGTGCCCATCTCGATGATCACTGCCGCATTGGGCGGTGAATTCGAAGTTCCCACCCTTGAAGGGACCCGTGCCAAGGTGCGGGTCGCCGAAGGCACCCAGCCCGGCCAGCGCGTCCGCCTCAAGGGCAAGGGCATGCCGGTCTTGCGCTCCAGCCAGGTGGGCGATCTCTACGTTCAGCTCGATGTGGAAACCCCGCAAAAATTGTCCCGCCGCCAGCGCGAACTGCTCGAAGAGTTCCAGTCGATCTCCAGCCGCGAAACCTCTCCGGGCTCGGACGGGTTCTTTGACAAGCTCAAGACCATGTTCAGCAATTGATGGTTGGTTTAAAGGCCCCCTGTTCGTCAGGGGGCTTTTTCATTTCCAGTGCTTGCCGATCAGGCCCACTCGGGTTACGGCATCGTTGAACACTGCTGGCAGTCACGATCGGAGGGGGCGCATCATGGCCACCGCATTGACCTTGTGCGGCTCGATCCGCGCTGGATCAGTCAACAAGATGCTTCAGGACACTGTTGATGCGCGGCTCACTGCCGCCGGGGTTGCGGTCAATTCCATCTCGCTACGCGATTTTGAGATGCCGATCTTCAACGAGGATCTTGAGCCCGACAACGTGCCCGAAGCCGCCATGCGGCTGGCAGAATTGTTCCGCAGCCATGATATCGTCTTCATCGCCACTCCCGAATACAATGGCGGCCTGCCGCCGCTGCTGGTCAACACCATCGCCTGGCTGTCGCGGCAGCGGCCCTCGCCCTTCCGCCACGCGGTGTTTGGCATCGGCGGGGTGTCCTCGGGCAAGTACGGCACCATCTGGGCGCAAAGCCATTTGCGCGATTCGCTGTCAAAGATCGGCGCGCTGGTGGTTCCCACACTGCTCGGCATCGGCCCCGCTTCCCTTGCTTTCACCGAAGACGGCGGCATTGCCGAGGCGGCCATCGAAGCCAAGATCGGCCAGATCGTTCGCGAAATGACCCATTTTTCCCGCGGCGGCATCTGAGACTCTCCCAACCGCTTGCGCTCGCGACCAACTCGTGGCATCGAGCCCCCCAACGGGACTGCGCAGGAGAACACAATGGCCGGAGATCTGATCGTCGGGCTCGATGTCGGTACGCGCTATGAAGCCGAAACCATCATTTCCCGCCTCGGCGACACCGTCGATTTCTACAAGATCGGCTATCAGCTGTTTTATGGCGGCGAGGGGCTGACCGTGGGCAAGGAACTGCTCAAGGCCGGCAAGCGGGTGTTTTTCGATCTCAAGCTGCACGATATCGACAACACCGTCGAAAAAGCTGTCGGGGCCATCGCCGATACCGGCGCCACCATGCTCACCGTCCACGCCTATCCGCGCACCATGCGCAGCGCCGTCCGGGCAGCCGCTGGCTCTGATCTTTGCGTCCTTGGCGTCACCGTTCTCACCTCGATGGATCAATCCGATCTCGAAGAGGCCGGCTACGCCATGACCATCTCCGATCTGGTAGCCCGTCGCGCAACGCAGGCCCGCGAGGCCGGCATGGGCGGTCTGGTGGCTTCTGCCTTCGAAGCCCAGCAGGTGCGCGCCCTTGTCGGGCCGGACATGGCCATCGTTACCCCAGGCATCCGCCCGACAGGATCGGAACAAGGCGATCAGAAGCGGGTGATGACCCCTTCAGAAGCCCTGCGCGCCGGGGCCAGCCATCTGGTGGTCGCGCGCCCCATTGTCGCCGCGCCTGATCCGCGGCAAAGCGCCGAGGCGATCCTGGCCGAGATGGCGACGGTCTAAGCACAGCAAAGATAAAAGAGGCTGCAATGGTCCTGAAAGTTGGAGTGGTGGGTGCCGGTGGCCGTATGGGCCTGGCCAATATCCGCGCGATCGCAGCGCAGGCCGAAATGGTTCTTGCCGCCGCCACCGAACGGACCGGCGCACCAGCGCTTGGGAAAGATGCCGGTGCTCTGGCCGGGATCGACCCGTTGGGTATCACCATCGGCGATGATATCGCCGCTCTGGTCGCCGCCTGTGATGCTGTGATCGATTTCACCGCCCCCGCACTCAGCGTCGAGCTGGCGGGCCGCATTGCCGAAGCGGGCAAAATCCATGTGATCGGCACAACCGGTTGCTCACCCGACGATGACTCCGCCATCGCGGTCGCAGCCAGTACCGGCGCGCGGATCGTCAAATCGGGAAATATGAGCCTGGGGGTCAATCTGCTGGCAGCCCTGGTGCGCCAGGCCGCAGCCAGTCTCGACATCGATTTCGATATCGAAGTGCTCGAAATGCACCATCGTCACAAGGTCGATGCCCCTTCGGGCACCGCGCTATTGCTTGGCGAAGCGGCGGCAGAAGGGCGCGGCATCGCGCTTGACGCCAATTCCGTTCGGGTGCGCGATGGTCATACCGGACCGCGCGAACCGGGCTCTATCGGTTTTGCCACCCTGCGCGGTGGCGGCGTGGTGGGCGAACATTCGGTCCTGTTTTCCTCCATGGCCGAAACGCTGACCCTGTCGCATTCGGCCCATGACCGCTCGCTGTTTGCCGAAGGCGCGCTCAGGGCGGCGCTCTGGGCCCAGGACAAACCCAAGGGACTGTATTCCATGGCCGATGTGCTCGGCCTCAAGGCAAGGGACAACTGATGACCGGAACATTGATTCTCGTTCGCCATGGCCAGAGCGAATGGAACCTCGAAAACCTGTTTACCGGCTGGCGCAATCCGGGCCTGACCGAGCAAGGGGTCGCCGAGGCCCGCCGGGCCGGGCAAGCGCTCAAGGCAAAGAACCTCGTGCCCGATGCCTATTTCACCTCGGCGCTAAGCCGCGCCCAGCGTACCCTCGACCTCATGCTTGAGGAAATGAGCATCACCGACCTCACCATCGTGCGCGATCATCGCCTCAACGAGCGCGATTATGGCGATCTGTCGGGGCTCAACAAGGACGATGCGCGCGAGAAATGGGGCGACGAGCAGGTCCATATCTGGCGCCGGTCCTACGACGTGCCGCCGCCGGGCGGGGAAAGCCTCAAGGATACCGCTGCCCGGGTGCTGCCCTATTACGCCGCCGCGATCGAACCGCTGGTCAAGGCCGGCAAGACCGTGCTGGTCACGGCCCATGGCAATTCCCTGCGCGCTCTGGTCATGAAGCTGGAAAATCTCGACGAAGAGGCCATTCTGAGCCGCGAAATCGCCACCGGCGCTCCGATCATCTATGGCATCGATGCCGACGGCAAGCGGGTGTCGACCGAGGAACTTTAGGCCTATCGCAAACTCAGCGGGGCATTCAGCCAACTCTGCCGGTTACTGGATCCCGGGTCATCCCGTAGACTCCCCGCTCGTGCTCTCCCCGAAGCGCCTATGCCAATCCGTCTCCCCTTGAGGGAGACGGTGGCCGCGAAGTGGCCGGATGAGGAGTAGGCCGCCGATCGGCAAGCAAGCACGCCAGCGCCCTACTCCCCCGCCACAAGCCCCGCTTCCCATCCCAAAATCGCCCGTTTGCGCACGATGCCCCAGTGATAGCCGGTCAGCGCGCCGGTCGAACCGACAATCCGGTGGCAGGGGATGACAAAGGAAATCGGGTTGCGGCCCACCGCGCGCCCGATGGCACGGGCCGCATGGGGCCGTCCGATGGCGCGGGCCACTTCGCCATAGGTCGCGGCGCGTCCGGTCGGCACCTTCAACAGCGTTTCCCAGACCTTGACCTCGAACTGGCTGCCGATCATCACCAGCCGCACCGGCTGATTGGGGTCCCAGCGTGACGGATCAAATATGCGCGCCGCCTCTGGGACAACAGCTGCGTCGTCGCGGACATATTGCGCGTTGGGCCAGCGCCGCGCCAAATCCTCGAACGCATAGTCCTCACGGTCCGGGTCGGCAAAGGAAATTCCGGCCACCCCGTATTGCGTGGTCATGACGCAAGCCAGCCCGAACGGGGAGGGCGCATAGCCCCAGATAATGTCGAGGCCTGCCCCTTTGGCGCGATAGATGCCGGGGGGCACCGCATCATGGGTCACAAACAGATCATGCAGTCGCGATGGGCCGGAAAGGCCCACCTCATAGGTGGTGTCGAGCACGCTCATATTGTCGCGCAACAGCTTGCGCGCGTGATCGAGGGCGACGGCCTGGGCAAAGCTCTTCGGCGTCAGTCCGCACCAGCGGCGAAAAATCTCCACCAACTGGCGCTCGCTGACCGAAAGCGCATGCGCAAGGCCCTCGATATCGGCAGCCTCGGGCCCCGGGGTCGACAGATACTCGATGGCCCGGGCGATGATCCGATAGGTGCTGTCATCTCCCATTTGGGGAGGGGTCATAAAGGGTGCGTTCGCGTTCATAATCATCACCCTACCGCCGCAACCCGTCTCGAACGACCCGATTTTCACAGGGCCTGATCGTCTTGGGCACGATCAGTGCTTGGCGCGGCTCAGCGCCGGCCCAAACGTGCGGGCAAAATCGGCCTTGTCGTCTGGCGTCAGGAACTTGCCGATTTCGGTCTGGCCGTGCCTTCCTTCGATCCGCAAGGCCGTCACCCGGTCATCATTGTCCCGCACCACGGTAAAGCGAACAAAAAACGGATTGAACGACAGGCGCTTTTCGCGGCCCCGTTCATTGACCCGACGGATATTGAGTGCATCCGGCCAAAGGGTGATTTCCTCGAACGCATCGCGACCTTTGAGCGAGTACGATAGCGCCCAGTAGAGCGCCAGTACGTCCAGCCCCATCAGCCCGACCACCGGCCACGCTCCCATGGCGAAAAACACCATGCCCGGAATCGAAACCATGATGGCGGTGAACGCCATGACCCAGCGCAGGCCCACCGGCGAGAGCGAGCGATGCGGGGTCAGCAATGCGGCATAGAGCGGGTTTTGAGACATCTTGGCTTGCCTTTTATCCTTGTGGCCAGTCTAACGGGTGGGCCTTCGAATTCCAAATCACTTCATCATCGCATATCCATGTCCAAACCGCTCACCCGCGCCGAGATCGAAGAGATCTTCAAGACCTTCGCCGCCCACGATCCCGATCCGGAAGGCGAGCTCGATTTCGTCAATCTGTTCACCCTTCTGGTGGCGGTCGTGCTTTCGGCCCAGGCCACGGACGTCGGGGTCAACAAGGCGACCGGCCCGCTGTTTGCCATCGCTGATACGCCGGAAAAGATGGTGGCGTTGGGCGAGGACACGATCCGCGATTATATCCGCACCATCGGGCTCTATCGCACCAAGGCGAAAAACGTCTTTCTGCTCAGCCAGATGCTGATAGAGCATCACGGCGGCGCGGTCCCCGACACCCGCGAGGCGCTTGAGGCCCTCCCAGGAGTGGGCCGCAAGACGGCCAATGTGGTGCTCAATATCGGGTTCGGCCAACCCACCATCGCGGTTGACACCCATCTGTTCCGGGTCGGCAACCGCACCGGCATCGCCAAGGGCAAAACGCCGCTGGCCGTCGAAAAAGCCCTGCTCAAAAAGGTGCCGCCGCATTATCTGCTGCGCGCCCATCACTGGCTGATCCTGCACGGACGCTACGTCTGCAAGGCCCGCAAACCAGAATGTTACCGCTGCATCATCGCCCAATGGTGCCGCTACCCTGACAAGACCATCGCGTGAGCCATGGTTGCGCCCTGCCGGACTATGGCTTAAGCGAGGGCCGTATCCGTGAAAAATATTGTTTCATGAGCCGTCCTGGAGGCAGCCGATGACCACCCGCTTCGACGTCCTGACCATCGGAAATGCCATCGTCGATGTGATCGCCCCGGTCGAGGACAATTTCCTTGTCGATGAGGGCATGCGCAAATCGATCATGCATCTGGTCGATGCCGAGCGCTCCGCCGATCTCTACGCCAAGATGCCACATGACAAGACCATCATTCCCGGTGGCAGTTCGGCTAATACCGCTGCGGGCGTCGCCGCGCTGGGCGGTCGCGCCGCGTTTGTGGGCAAGGTCGCCGAAGACGAACTGGGCCTCGTCTTCCGGGACGATTTCGACACGAATGGCATCAGCTACGATACCGACTATCTGCGCGATGGCCCCGCCACGGCACGGTGCATGATTCTCGTCACCCCCGATGGCGAGCGCACCATGAACACCTATCTGGGTGCCTGCCAGCATCTGACCGAGGACGATATCGTCGAAGAAACCATCGGCGCCGCCGCCATCACCTATATGGAAGGCTATCTGTGGGATCCCCCGCTCGCCAAGCGCGCCTTCGTCAAGGCTGCCCATTTTGCCCACAAGCATGAGCGTGCCGCCGCCATTACCTTGTCCGACCCGTTCTGCGTTTCCCGGTTCCGCGAGGAATTCCTCGACCTCATCCGTTCGAAAACCATGGATTTCGTCTTTGCCAATATCGAGGAGGTCAAGGCGCTTTATGAGACCGACGACATCAATGTCGCCGTGCGCCATCTGGCCGAGGATGCGGAAATCGCGGCGGTAACCATGGGCGCGCGCGGCGCCATGGCGATCCGCAATGGCGAGGTGGTGTCGGTTCCCGCCTATCCGGTCGACACTGTGGTTGATGTCACCGGCGCGGGCGATCTGTTCGCCTCGGGCTTTTTGCTCGCCACGGCGCGCGGCCAGTCGATGGAAGAGGCGTTGCGGCTCGGCTGTCTCGCCGCGTCGGAAGTGATCTCGCACTATGGCGCGCGGCCGGTTGCAGACCTCAAGGAACTGGCGCGCGGCGAGGGCATCGCCGTCTGACTGTCAGACCTTGCGCAACGCCACTTCGTGGATGGCGTGATCGGCGCCCTTTTTGAGGATAAGGTCGGCGCGTCCGCGCGTCGGCAGAATATTCTCGCGCAGATTGGGCAGGTTGATGTTCTGCCAGATGGTTTGCGCCGTGCCGATGGCCGCCGGTTCGCTCAACTCGGCAAAACGGCGGAAAAAGCTCTTGGGATCGCGGAAAGCGGTCTCGCGCAGTTTCATGAACCGCTCGACATACCAGTTTTCCAGCACATCCTCGTCGGCATCGATAAAGATCGAGAAATCGATGAAGTCTGAGGCAAACACGATCGGGTGCCCGGAGCTTGGCAGATCGCCGGGCTGCAAGATATTGAGCCCCTCGACAATCAGGATATCGGGGTTTTCGACGATGATGGGCTCGTCGGGCAACACGTCATAGACCAGATGCGAATAGGTCGGCGCGGTAACGCGGGGGCGGCCCGACTTGATCGCTGCCAGAAAATCGACAAAGGCGCGGCGGTTGTAGCTTTCGGGGAAGCCCTTGCGATCCATCAGCCCGCGCCGAGTCAGCACCGCGTTGGGGTAAAGAAACCCGTCGGTGGTCACCAGATCGACCTTGGGTGAGGTCGGCCAGCGGCGCAGCAGAGCGCGCAGGATGCGGGCGGTGGTCGATTTGCCGACCGCGACCGACCCGGCAACGCCGATGATGAACGGCACTTTGGCGCCGTTATGGCCCAGAAACCGGCTGGTGGCGTGATGAATGCCCTGGATCGCCTCGACATAGAACGAGAGCAGCCTTGTGAGCGGCAGATAGACGATTTCGGCTTCAGCCAGCGAAATCGGGTCATTGAGGGTGCGCAAATGCTCGATGTCTTCCGCATCGAGCGTCATCTTCTCATCGGCGCGCAGCCGTGCCCATTCCTCGATGGTAAAAGTCAGGTAGGGGGCAAAGGCCGGCGTCTTGTTCATCTGGTCAGTTCCCGGCGCGTCCGGCCTTTTCGGCCAACCCCGATTGGGCGGTGCGCCGGTCGAGTTCCGCCATCACCTCGGCGAGGGACACGCCGCCGTCCCGAAGCAGCACCAGCAGGTGATAGAGGAGGTCGGCGCTTTCCTTGACCAGTTCGTCGCGGTCAGCGCTCATCGCCGCGATCACCGTCTCCACGGCCTCCTCGCCCAGCTTTTGGGCGCATTTGGCAGTGCCCGCCGCCAGCAGCTTGGCGGTGTAGGAGCTTTCAGTCGAGGCTGCGGCCCGTTCGGCCAGTCGCGCGTCGAGCGCTTCGAGGGTCAGTGCCATGGCGGGGTCTCCTTGCCCAAAGCTCAGACGCGGTCGAGCCGCATGGGAATTCCGGCCGCCGCCATATACGCTTTGGCCTCTTGGATGGTGAAGGTTCCGAAGTGGAAGATCGAGGCGGCCAGCACCGCAGCGGCGTGCCCTTCTTTGATCCCATCGACCAGATGGTCGAGCGTGCCCACCCCGCCTGAGGCGATCACCGGCACCTCCACAGCATCGGCCACGGCGCGGGTCAGGCCCAGATCGAAGCCAGCCCGCGTGCCGTCGCGGTCCATCGAGGTCACCAGCAATTCGCCCGCGCCCAGTTCCACCGCCCGCACGGCGAAGTCGACAGCGTCGATCCCCGTGGGCCGGCTGCCCCCATGGGTGAAGATTTCCCAGCGCCCCGGCTCGATCGCCTTGGCATCGACCGAAACCACGATGCACTGATTGCCGAACTTGTCGGCGGCGCGGGCGACGAATTCGGGATCGGTCACGGCGGCGGAATTGATCGACACCTTGTCGGCCCCTGCCAGCAGCAGCTTGCGGATGTCTTCGACCGTCCTGATCCCGCCGCCCACCGTCACCGGCATAAAGCAGTTTTCGGCGGTGCGGGCCACCACGTCGAGAATGGTGTCGCGGCCTTCCTGTGACGCGGCGATATCGAGAAAGCACAATTCATCGGCCCCGGCGGCGTCATAGGCGAGCGCCGCCTCGACTGGATCGCCCGCATCACGCAGGTCGACAAAATTGACCCCCTTGACCACGCGGCCGTCCTTTACATCAAGACAGGGAATAATGCGGGCTTTAAGGGTCATGCTGCGGCTCCACGCAAGACGGCCAGTGCTTCACGTGAATCAATGCGCCCGTCATAGAGCGCCCGACCGGAAATCGTCCCTTCGAGGATTTGCGCGTCTGGCGCTGTCATGCGCGTGATATCGTCCATCGAGGCCAGCCCCCCTGAGGCGATCACCGGGATCGCCGTCGCGCGGGCCAGTTCAAGGGTCGACTCCCAATTGATACCCTTCAAGATGCCGTCGCGGTCGATATCGGTGTAGATGATCGCCGCCACCCCGGCGCCCTCAAACCGCTGCGCCATTTCAAACACCGACAGCTCGGACGTTTCGGCCCAGCCTTCCACAGCCACCTTGCCACCGCGCGCGTCGATACCGACCGCGACCTGACCGGGAAACGCCTTGCACGCCGCTCGCACCAGCTCCGGATCGCGCACCGCAACGGTGCCCAAGATCACCCGGGCGAGGCCCTTATCCAGCCAGCTTTCGATATGGGTCAGAGAGCGGATGCCCCCGCCCAGCTGCACCGGAAAATCCACGGCCTTCAGGATGGCCTCAACCGCCCCGCCATTGACGCTTTCGCCAGCGAATGCGCCATTGAGATCGACCACATGGAGATATTCGAACCCTTGATCTTCAAAGCTCTTGGCCTGGGCGGCGGGATCGTCGGAAAATACCGTCACCTGCTCCATATCGCCGAGCTTGAGCCGAACGCACTGGCCATCCTTGAGGTCGATTGCAGGAAACAGGATCATGGGCGCCACTTGAGAAAGTTGGAGATCAGCGCCAGGCCCAGCGCCTGGCTTTTTTCAGGGTGAAACTGGGTGCCAAAGATATTGTCGCGGCCAATGGCGGCGGTGATCGGCCCGCCATACTGCGCCGTGGCAATCACATCTTCGGGAGTGTCCACCCGCATCTGGTAGGAGTGGACGAAATAGGCGTGCAACCCGTCCGGACCGGTCGGGATGGTCTCGAACAGCACGTGCGGGCGGACCACATCGATTGTGTTCCAGCCCATATGCGGCACCTTGAGCGCCCGATCAGCAGGCGTGATCGGCCCGACGGTTCCGGCAATCCAGCCAAGGCCGGGCGTTTCGGTCTTTTCCCGGCCCTGCGTCGCCAGCAATTGCATGCCCACGCAGATGCCCAGAAACGGCACGCCCCCCTTGAGCACTCTGTCCTCAAGGGTTGCGATCATGCCATCGAGGGCCCGCAGTCCCGCCATGCAATCGGCGAAGGCCCCGACGCCGGGCAGAACGATCCGATCGGCCTTGCGGACCCGGTCCGGCTCGGAGGTGACGATGACCTCGGTGCCACTCTCGCCCGCGGCGCGCAAAAACGCCTTCTGCGCCGAGCGCAGATTGCCCGCACCGTAATCGATGATCGCGACACTCGTCACACCCGCGCTCCATAGACCTGGTCGAGCCAGATCCGTTCAGCCGAGGCAGTGTCGCTGGCCACCAGCTCACCCATGGCGATCCAGTCGCGTCGCGACAGTGCCCGCGCATGGACGGAAGGAGCCGCGAACCCGGCCCACAGTGCGAAAACGCCATAGAGCGCAGAGGCCGCGCCGAAGCCGATCACAGGCGCCGCCCAGACCAGCGCGCCCGCCACCACCAGCCACAACACTACAAAAGCCAGAGCGCCGCGTGAAAATCCCCAGAGCGGGGGCAGCACAAACGCGCTCCAGCTGAACCTGTCGGCCAGAAAGGCGAGGGCGTCCGGGCCCTTTTCGGGTTTGGCATAGATCGCGTAAAGCGTCATGAACCGGTCCGTTCGGGCCATCGGCCCCTGGGTGATTTACAATACGCCCTTGGTCGAGGGCACTTCCCCCGATGCTCTGGGGTCGATCTCCACGGCCTGGCGCAACGCCCGCGCCAGCGCCTTGAACAGGCTTTCGGCGATATGGTGGTTGTTGTCACCATAATAGGTCTGGGCGTGCAGGGTAATGCCGGCATTGATCGCCAGCGCCTGGAAGAACTCGCGCACCAGTTCGGTGTCGAAATTGCCGATCTTGGGGGCATTAAACGCCACCTTCCAGACAAGGAATGCCCGCCCGGAAACGTCCAGCGTCACCGAGGAGCGTGTCCCGTCCATCACGAGATCGCTTGCGCCATAGCGCACGATGCCCTTTTTATCGCCCAGCGCTGTCTTGAGGGTCTGGCCGATGGCGATACCCACATCCTCGACGGTGTGGTGATCATCGATATGCAGATCGCCCTTCGCCCGGATCGCCATATCGATCAGCGAATGGCGCGAGAGCTGGTCGAGCATGTGGTCAAAGAACCCCACACCGGTTTCGATCTGACGCACACCGGTGCCGTCCAGGTCGATGGCGACCGAAATATCGGTCTCATTGGTCTTGCGATCAAGCTTGGCCTTGCGCATGGCGGACCCTCCGGAAAATATCGGCCCTGCTCTAGCAGGTCGGCAAGGCCAGGAAAAGCCCGCCCGCTCGTCTGCATTGCATTTGGCGTCGCCGACCCTAAATAAGGACCAGATACTGATCCAACAAGGATATCCCAGCCTCCATGACGACAATCGTTTCAGTCCGCAAGGGCAATCAGGTGGTGGTCGCGGGCGACGGACAGGTTTCCCTCGGCCAGACAGTCATCAAACACAGCGCCCGCAAGGTGCGGCGTCTGGCCGGGGGTACGGTTCTGGCCGGCTTTGCCGGGGCCACCGCCGATGCGTTCACCCTGTCCGAGCGCCTCGAAGCCAAGCTCGAACAATATCCCGGCCAGCTGATGCGGGCCTGCGTCGAACTCGCCAAGGACTGGCGAACCGATCGCTACCTGCGCCGGCTCGAAGCCATGATGATCGTGGTCGACAAGACCGATTCGCTGATCCTGACCGGCACCGGCGACGTGCTCAGCCCAGAAGATGGCATCGCCGCCATCGGTTCGGGCGGCAATTACGCGCTGGCTGCGGCCCGGGCGCTCAGCGACAGTGCCAAAAGCGCTGAAGAGATCGCCCGCAAAGCGATGGAGATCGCTGCCGATATCTGCGTCTATACCAATTCCGATATCACAGTGGAAACTCTGGACACCGACACTTGACCCTCGCCATCCGGCAGATCGGTCCCCGTGACGCCGGGGCCTATAGAACGATCCGGCTCGCTGCCCTTGCCGGCGACCCGGCATCGTTCGCGTCGGATGCGGAGCTGGAACAGACCCGCCCGCTGGACTGGTACGAGACCAGCGCCGCCCGCAACGCGATCCTTATCGCGTTCGAAGATACGGTGCCGGTTGGGATGGCGGGACTGGTCCGATCCGACCGTCAAAAGACCCGCCACATCGGCGCGGTGTTCGGGGTCTATGTGGCTCCGTCCCATCGCCGGACGGGCGTAGCCACCGGGCTGATGGACGCAATCATTGCCACTGCCCGTCCGCCGATCCTGCAATTGCACCTTGGTGTCGCCGCCAACAATCTTGCGGCGCTCGCCCTTTATCACCGGCTCGGGTTCACCACCTATGGCACCCAGCCCCGCGCCCTTCATGTGGAGGGGCGGTTCATCGACGAGCACCTGATGGTGCGTTTTCTGGACAAAGAGTTCTGATCCATGAGCGAAAGAAGTTTTTCCCCGCGCGAAATCGTCTCGGAACTGGACCGCTATATCGTGGGCCAGGCCGGGGCCAAGCGCGCCGTTGCCATTGCGCTGCGCAACCGCTGGCGGCGGCAGCAGCTTCCCGAGGATATCCGTCGGGAAGTCTCGCCTAAAAACATCCTGATGATCGGGCCGACCGGGGTGGGCAAGACCGAAATCTCCCGCCGCCTCGCCCGTCTGGCCCAGGCGCCCTTCGTCAAGGTCGAAGCCACCAAGTTCACCGAAGTGGGCTATGTGGGCCGCGACGTCGAGCAGATGATCCGCGATCTGGTGGAAGCGGGCATCGTGCTGCTCAAGGAAAAAAAGCGCGCCGAGGTCAAGGCCAAGGCGCATTTGAACGCCGAAGAGCGGGTGATCGATGCGCTGGTCGGACAATCGGCCACGCCCTCGACCCGCGAAGCGTTCCGCAAGAAGCTGCGCGCCAACGAGCTTGACGACAAGGAGATCGAAATCGAGGTGCCCGCAACCCAGGGCATGCCGATGTTCGATATGCCCGGCATGCCGGGCGGCGGCATGGGCATGATCAACCTCTCGGACATGTTCGGCAAGGCGCTGGGCGGGCGCACCCAAAAGCGCTCGGTCAAGGTCAAGGACAGCTATGAGATCCTGATCAACCAGGAAGCCGACAAGCTGCTCGATCAGGACAAGATCAATCTCGAAGCCATCGAACTGGTCGAAAACCACGGCATCGTGTTCATCGACGAAATCGACAAGGTCGCGGTGCGTGAAGGCGGCGGCGTTTCAGGCGGCCCGTCCCGCGAAGGCGTGCAGCGCGATCTGCTGCCGCTCATCGAAGGCACCACCGTCGCCACCAAATACGGCCCGGTGAATACCGACCATATCCTGTTCATCGCTTCGGGTGCGTTCCACGTCGCCAAGCCCTCGGATCTGTTGCCCGAACTTCAGGGCCGGCTGCCGATCCGGGTGGAACTGCGGGCGCTCACCCGTGAGGATTTCATCGCCATCCTGTCGGACACCGAATATTCGCTGATCCGGCAATATGTGGCGCTGATGGGCACCGAGAACGTCACGCTTGAGTTCACCCCCGACGCCATCGAGGCCATTGCCGACATTGCCGTTGCGGTCAATTCGAGCGTTGAAAATATCGGTGCCCGCCGTTTGCAGACAGTGCTGGAAAAGCTCGTCGAGGATATTTCCTTTGAAGCCCCCGACAAGGCCGGTACGTCGCTGACCATCGACGGCGATCGCGTCCGCAACACCGTGGGCAAGATGGCCGGCGACGCTGACCTCAGCCGCTACATCCTGTAGCGGCCCCTTCCCCTCACCAGCGCCGGGCGGTAGCCTACTTTTCCTTGACCGCCCGCCGCATCACCTCGTCGCGGATCGCCTTGAAATCTTCGGCCGACAGCCGATCCATTTCGCGGGCCAGCACATTGGTCAGCTCGGTCGCCTCGGGCGCAAAACCGGCGGTGTCGATGGTGATCTTGGGATCGGAAATCTCGGCGAGGCGCTGAATTTCCTCGGCTTCATCCCAGATGACGTTGAAATAGGCGATGATGCGCTGGACCATGAACCAGGTCGGCTTGCCGCGCTTGCCATGTTCGAGCGCCGAGAGATAGGCGCTCGATACCTCCAGCGCACTCGCCATATCTTTGAGGGAAATGCCCCGCTCGGCGCGCAGCTTGCGCAATTTTGCACCCAGCGGGGTCACAGGGCGCGCCTGCGCTTGAGGCGCACATAGAGCGCACCACCGCCCCCATGGCTCTGATGGGCCGGATCGATCCCCGCCACCAGCGGCGCAAGATGCGGGCCGTTGAGCCACAGCGGCACCATGGTGCGCAGCACACCCTTGTGCTCAAGCTGGAGATAGCCGGTTTTCTTGATCCCCTTGCCAGTGATCACCAGCAAGGTGCGATCACCGCGTTTGGCGCACACCGCCACAAACCGCTCCAAGGCATCGCGCGCCCGGTCCTGCGTCAGCCCGTGCAGGTCGAGGGTCGCATCGATCGGTTCGTGCCCCCGCGCCACGCGGCGCTTGAGATTGGGCTCGATCGGCTTGTCGGAGGCCGCGACCCTGGAGGCGGCAATCATCGGCCGGGTTGAAGGAAGCGGCGCGCGGGCAAAGGACGGCACGGTCTGGCGCGGTGTCTGGACGGGCTGGTCCTCCACTGCGGTCGATACGCGGTCCAGCGCCTCAAGCAGGGATTTGGGATCGGCGCTTTTGCGCTTCAAAAGCGGGTCGACCGAGCGGCCCACCGCGTTCCACAAATGAAAATCGGGCAGGGCCCCGGGCTTTTTCGATCGGGGTCCGGCCGGTTTGCGCGCCATGGCGAAAAGCCTTTTCGCGCGTCAGTCGAGGTCGTTGGTGGCGACCAGCTTCCAGTTGGGATCGCGCGAGCGCGTGCTGCGCACAAACGTCCACTCGTCAGCAATTGCCACGACCTGACCGGGCGTCCCCTCGACGATCTCGCCTTCGCGATCCTTGGTGATCGAGACCACTTCGGCATCGATCCGCAGGGTCACCACCGCGTTGCGCTTGTCGAGTTCGGCTTCCACGAATTCGATGTTGGAGAGGCCCACAAAGGTGAAGTCCACTGTCTGGCCCGCCGCTTCGCGCTCGGTGATCGCCGCATCGAAGCTGTCGAACACATCCTTGTCGAGCAGGTTGCGCAGGCTCTTGCGGTCCCCGGCGGCATAGGCCGATACGATCATTTCGTAAGCCGATTTTGCCCCTTCAAGGAACTGCTTGGGCGAAAAGCCCGGATCGACCTGGGAAATGGCGCGCAGCCCGTCTTCGATCTCGGTCTTGCCCGAGGAATATTTCTCGATCTCGGCGTCGAGCTTGCGCTGGGCGCGTTCGGCTTCGGCCGCGTCCTGGGGCGTCTTGCGCACCGGCAGGGGAACGACGGTATCGTCGTTGTCAGGGCGGGTGCGCGAAATCGATTCATAGCGCACCGAAGGCGGGCGCTCGTTGCCGGTGCGGGTTCCGAGCACCGACCGCAGCCGCAGCAGCACAACAATGGCCACCACGATGACGATGAGGGTGGGAAAGTCGAGAATTTCGCCCATGGGTGACGTCCGGCTCCGCAATCAGTCTGAAATGAATTTCCGCCCTTCTGGCGGTCGCAAATAGCGCGCTTTGTCCTATATATAGGTAAAGCGCCCCTGCAAACCAGTTTGCGGTGGCATTATTGTGATTTGCATCGCCGCGCTCCGCTCTGGTTTCTCCCAAGTGACCAGCGCGCCGGGTGGCCCAAGGAGACCAAGCCCCGTGGCCCGCCTCGTCCTTTTTGCCGTTCTCGCCTTTCCGTTTCTCGAAATCGCCGGCTTTATCTGGGTCGGCGGCCGGATTGGCGTCCTCGCAACCCTTGCCGCGATCATCGCCTCCGCCGTGCTCGGCCTTCTCATCCTGCGCCGGCAGGGGCTGGGCATGCTCATGGACAGTCAGACCATGCTGGCGCGCGGCGAATTGCCCACCCAGCAGTTTTTCGAAATGATGGTGATGGCGGTGGCCGGATTGCTGTTGCTGATCCCCGGATTTTTCAGCGATATCGTCGCCTTTGCCCTGCTCATCCCGCCGCTGCGCGGATGGCTCTATCGAAGTCTGAGCCGCAATATGGTGGTGGTCACCTCCTATCGTCCCAGCGGGGGCGGGCCCGGCATGCGCTCCATCGATCTCGACCCGGACGATTATCGCTAAAGCGTTTCCGGGAAAAGTGGGACCGGTTTTCCGGTTCGGAACGCGACAAAGCAAGCTGCTAAATCAGGGATAGAGCCCCAAACCTTGTGACCGGGCGGCAAAAGTGATAGCCAGACCCGCAGTTTTCGCGGTCCGGGCTTCCGGATCGCCTCGCCGACCAGATATGAAGGACCTAGTGGCCAATGGCTGACAACAACGAGAATACAGCCGCTCCCGCGGCAGCTGGTGAAGGTGCAACCGATCCCGCTCAGGCCCCGGCCTTTGGCATCGCGGGACAATATGTGCGTGACCTGAGCTTTGAGAACCCCAACGCGCCAGCGTCGCTGGTTCCCGGCACGACCAATCCGGCCTCGAACGTCAACATCAACGTCCAGGTCAAAAAGCAGGCCGACGACGCCTATGCCGTCGAGATCGGGCTCAACGTCAAGACCGAGCGCGATGGCAAGGTGCTCTATGCGGTCGAACTGGTCTATGGCGGCCTGTTCCGCACCCGCAATATTCCGGAAAACCAGCTTGGTGCCCTGCTGATGGTGGAAGCGCCGCGGCTGATCTTCCCGTTTGCGCGTCAGGTTCTCGCCCAGACCATCCAGGGCGGCGGCTTCCCGCCGCTGATGCTTGAGCCGGTCGATTTCCTCGCCCTGTACCGCCGCAACCTCGCCGCCGCTGCCGATAAGGCCAATCCGGACGGCACCGCTGCCGGCGAAGCCAAGCCGACGGTCAATTAAGGCACTTCGCGCACAGGGCTGTCCCTTTGCACGGCTGAAATACCAAAGGCCCCGGTCATCCCGGGGCCTTTTTCATACGCTCACTCGCAAAGGTCTTGTGCCGTTCAGTTTTCCCCGACGGCGATGGCGTGCGCCTCATAGTGAAGCCACAGGGCTTTCTCGCCCATCTGGCCGATAAACTCCGCATGGGCTTCCAATTCCTGCGCCGTCACCCGGGTGCCAAGCGGCACCGGACGCTGGCGGGCAGGCGGGCGCGCCGCGCCGGAGCGCGATCCGAATTCGTTTTCCGCAGAAAGCGCCAGCGCCACCTGCCGTCCGCCCAAAAGCTCAAGATAGACTTCGGCCAAAATCTCGCTGTCGAGCAGCGCGCCGTGCAGGGTGCGGCGCGAATTGTCGATGCCATAATGCTTGCACAGCGCGTCAAGGCTCACCCTTGCACCCGGATGGCGCTGGCGCGCCAGCATCACCGTGTCGATCACCTCATTGGCGAGCCGGGGCAGGCCACAGGCTCCAAGCTCGGCATTGAGAAACCCCATGTCGAACGGCGCATTGTGGATGACCAGCACATCATTGCCGACAAAATCGAGAAAATCCTGCGCCACAGCGGAAAACAGCGGTTTGTCGCGCAAAAACTCTTCCGACAATCCATGCACCCGAAAGGCTTCTTCGGGCATGTCGCGTTCGGGGTTGATATAGACGTGGTGGTGCCGCCCGGTCGGCACGTGATTGATCAGTTCCACACACCCGATCTCGACCAGCCGGTCGCCGCCGGTCGCCGAAAGTCCCGTGGTTTCGGTATCGAGCACGATTTCGCGCAACAAACTCATGGCGCGGCCTCCGCCAGCAATGTGTCAATAACCGCGTCGGTGCGCGCGAGCGTTTCGTCCATGGTGCCCGACGTGTCGATCACGTGGTCGGCGCGGCGGCACTTTTCCGTCTGCGCCAGTTGCCGGGACAAGATGAGATCGAGTTTTTCGACGCTCATGGCCGGGCGGGCCAGCACGCGCTCGCGCTGAATGGCCGGATCGCAATAGGTGGTCACCACGAGATCGATGGAATATTGCGAGCCCGATTCAAAAAAGACGGGAATTTCCGCCACGGCCAATGCCGCCCCCTCAGCTTCCGCTGTGTTGAAAAAATCGACGGTCTTTTCGCGCACCAGCGGATGGATCACTTCCTCAAGCTCGGCCATGCGCTCGGGCTCGGCGGCCAGCGCCGCGCTGAGCCTGGCGCGGTCGACAGCGCCATTGCGCACGGTTCCGGGAAACAGCGTCTCCACGAGGGGCGCAGCCTGCCCCCCATAGAGTTCATGGACGGCCTCGTCGGCGGAATAAACTGCAATGCCGCGCTCGGCAAACCGTGCCAAAACGGTGGATTTGCCCGTGGCGATCGAGCCTGTGAGCACTACGCGAAGCATGATGTGTCCAAAACGATTCCCTAAGCCAGCCCCATCGCCGCGATCACTTTGGCCCGCAGTTCCGGCGTCACCGAAGGTTGCGGACCAAACCAGGCGGTAAACCCCGGAACCGCCTGATGCAACAGCATACCCAGACCGTCAACCGAGGCAAAGCCTTGTGCCCGCGCTTGCGCCAGAAGCGGGGTGATCAACGGGGTATAAACGATATCGGTGACCACCGCACCGGGACGCAGCAGTTTCAGATCGATCCCGGAAAACCCTGTGCCCTCCATGCCCACCGAACTGGTGTTGACCAACAGCCCCGCGGTGCCCGCCCGGGCGGCGAAATCGGCAAGCGGGCCGGGGTGGATCGTGGGGCCGAATTCGGCCGCCAGCGCCTCGGCCCGGGCCGGGGTGCGGTTGAGCAGATGGATCGCCGGCACCCCCCGATCGATCAGCGCCACCAGGATGGCCCGCGAAGCGCCACCCGCACCCAAAACGACCGCGCTGTCGAGCCCTTCATCCCAGCCCGGCGCGCTGGCATCGAGGCTGGCAAGGAATCCCAGATAATCGGTGTTGGTGCCGAAAAGACGCCCGGCGTCGGCGACGACGGTGTTCACCGCCCCGATCTTTTTGGCCAGCCGGTCGACCTCATCGACGAGGGCCATCACTGCTTCCTTGTGGGGGATGGTGACGTTGCCGCCGACAAATTCGCCTTGTCGCACCCGGTCGATAAAACCCGCGAGCGCTTCGGGAGCCACATCGAAGGGCTCGTAACTGGCGTCAAGACCGTGTTCGGCAATCCAGCTCCCATGGATCAGGGGGGATTTCGAGTGGGCGATGGGATGGCCGATGACGAAGGCTTTTTTCATGATTGGATACACTTGCGCAAAGAAAATGGTGGATGCCGCCCGGGGCCTGTGGATCAGAAAACCTCGGGGGCATGGCGTTCGAGCGCGTCGAGCAGCGCCAGCATCGGCAGGCCCAGAATGGTGAAATAATCGCCCTCAATCGCCTCAAACAGCCGCAGCGATGGCCCTTCGAGCCGGTAGGCGCCAACCGACCCGAGGATCGCGTCGCCTTCCAGGTCGAGCACCGCGTCGAGGGTTTGCCGCGAAAACGGCTTGAACCGCAAGATCGCGCTCTCGACCGTACTCCAGACGATCCGTCCGTCCCGGGCCAGCGCGACCCCTGAATGCAGCGCATGACTGGTGCCGGCTATGGCCATCAATTGCGCTGCCGCCTGATCGCGTGAGACGGGCTTATGGATTTCGCGCGTGTCAAAATCGAGGGTCTGATCGGCGCCGATGACCATCGCGTCCGGCTCGGTCCGGCTGACCACGAGCGCCTTGGCTTCGGCCAAACTACGCGCCAGTGCCGCCCGATTCGAATCTTGGGTCAAGGCATCGTGTTCGGCTTTGCGCTCATCGATCGGTGCCGCCATCGCGGTAAACCGCAATCCGGCATTGTTGAGCAGGGTTATCCGCGTCGGGCTTTGAGAGGCAAGGATCAGCATTAGCGGGGCTTTTCGCGTATGACGAAGGAAAATTGTTCACAGGCTCATGCACAGACATCGCCATTTGCCCGGTTTAGCCACGGGAGCTGCGATTTATCCCCAAAGCCGGAAATTGGGTTAACAGCCTCTTAACTGGGGACAGTTTGAGGGGGCTGGGGACAAGTATGGGGATAAGCTTAGCCGCGCGCCCTCAGCAAGCCTTAACCTTTTGTTAAGGTTTTGCACAAGGGACGTGTTAACGAACCCTTAACGATTGCGGCGATCAGCGCCGTTCTTCCCCAATTGCAGAGCTTTGCCGCAAACCGCCCTCGCCGCGCGCAACTGCCGCAAGCCCTTTTCAGCCCCCAAGGTTGTGACCTCGCGCCAATTGTTGCAAAACACAGCCATAAAGAAGAAACAAACTCTTATTAGAGTCCTTTTTTAAAAAGACAGGGTCTCCATTGGATCGTCAAATTTCCTCTCCGCAAGCCACCGGCAAACCGCTCCTCGATACCGCACTGGGCATCAAGCAGCCGACGCCTCCCATCTGGATCATGCGCCAGGCCGGCCGCTATCTTCCCGAGTATCGCCAAGTCCGCGAGAAGGCCGGTGGGTTTCTCAATCTGTGCTACACACCGACGATGGCGGCTGAAGTCACCCTTCAACCCCTGCGCCGGTTCGATCTCGATGCGGCAATCCTGTTTTCCGATATTTTGGTCATCCCGGACGCTTTGGGACAAACGGTTCGTTTTGCCGAAGGCGAAGGCCCGATCCTTGAGCCCTTGGATCCTGCCGGTATCGCAGCGCTCGATCCGACCAACGCTCTGGAAAAGCTAAGCCCGGTTCTCGAAACCATCGATCGGGTCAAACTGGCGCTCTCTCCGAACAAGACCCTGATCGGGTTTTGTGGTGCCCCCTGGACCGTTGCCACCTACATGCTGGGCGGACGCGGTTCGTCGGATCAGGCCAAGGCCCGCATTTTCGCGCTTGAGCACCCGGAAGCCTTTTCCGCATTGATCGACATGCTGGTCGAGGTCTCTGCCCAATATCTGGTCGCCCAGTTCCGCGCCGGTGCCGATATCGTGCAGATCTTTGAAAGCTGGGCCCTCAATCTCGACGAGGAATTTTTCGCCGCCTATGTGATCGAGCCCAACCGACGGCTGGTCGAACGGGTCCGCGAATTTATCCCCGGCGCGCCGATCACCGGCTTTCCGCGCGGTGCCGCGGGCATGCTCAAGACCTATGCCGAGCAGACCGGGGTGTCGGTCCTGGGCCTCGATTACGCCCTGCCGCTAGGTTTTGCCTCGGACACGCTGCCCAAATCGCTGCCGGTGCAGGGCAATCTCGATCCGCTGCGGCTTGTCGCCGGCGGCCAGCAGATGGAAGATCGCGCCCGCAAGATCATCGCCGCTTTTGCCGATCGTCCGCATATTTTCAACCTCGGGCATGGCATTGTGCCGCAAACCCCGATCGAAAATGTTGCACGACTCGTCGATCTGGTGCATGGCCGGGTGTAGGGTTTCTAACGCGGGGGCATGATCATGCTCGAATGGGTCAAGGCATTTCACATTATCTCGGTCATCGCGTGGATGGCGGGGTTGCTCTATTTGCCGCGTCTGTTCGTCTATCATGCCGACGCCGAGCCCGGTTCGGTGCAGTCCGAGACCTTCAAGGTGATGGAGCGGCGTCTGTACCGGGCCATCACCACCCCGGCGATGATCGCCACCTGGGTATTCGGCTTGTGGCTGCTCCACCTTTACGGTTCGGCGATTTTTTCCATGGGCTGGCTGTGGCTCAAACTGGCGTTTGTCCTGGCGCTGTCGGGATTCCATGGATTTCTGGGCAGCAATTTGCGGGCTTTTGCCAAGGACACCAATACGCGCCCGGCAAAATTTTTCAGGGCAATCAATGAGATACCGACGGTCCTCATGATCGTTATCGTCATTGCCGTGATCGTAAAGCCGTTCTGAACCGTCGAAAAATTCCGGTTCCGCTTGCAAAAAGCGCGCTGAATGGTTTATGAGGGGCGAGCAACTCGCGCATTCGCCGTGAGACGGGCGGCACAAGGTCCGCCCCACCTTCCCCTATCCTTATATTTTTCCCTCCTCCATATCCCTTAAGAAGGCTGGTCATGGAATTCATGAAGCTCAGGGACCTCAAGGCCAAATCTCCGGCCGAATTGCAGTCCTTTGCCGAAGAGCTCGACGTCGAAAATGCCAATATCCTGCGCAAGCAGGAATTGATGTTCGCCATTCTCAAGCAGTTGGCCACCCGCGAGGTCGATATCACCGGCGAAGGCGTTGTCGAAGTCCTGCCCGACGGGTTCGGATTCCTGCGCTCCCCTGATGCCAACTACCTGCCCGGTCCCGACGACATCTATGTTAGCCCTTCGCAGATTCGCCGCTTTGGCCTGCGCACCGGCGATACGGTTGAAGGCCAGATCCGCTCTCCCAAGGAAGGCGAGCGCTATTTTGCCCTGCTCAAGGTCAACACAATCAATTTCGAGGACCCCGAACGGGTCCGCCACAAGATCAATTTCGACAACCTTACCCCGCTCTATCCCGATGAGCGGCTGCACATGGAAATCGGCGATCCGACCGTCAAGGATCGCTCGGCAAGGGTGATCGATCTGGTCGCGCCGCTCGGCAAGGGCCAGCGTGCCCTGATTGTTGCGCCGCCGCGTACTGGTAAAACGGTACTGTTGCAAAATATTGCACAGTCGATCGCGACCAATCACCCCGAATGCTATCTGATCGTGCTGCTGATCGACGAACGCCCCGAAGAAGTCACCGACATGCAGCGCTCGGTGCGCGGCGAGGTGATTTCCTCGACTTTTGACGAGCCCGCCTCGCGCCACGTCCAGGTTGCCGAAATGGTGATCGAAAAGGCCAAGCGTCTCGTCGAACACAAGCGCGACGTGGTGATCCTGCTCGATTCCATCACCCGGCTGGGCCGCGCCTACAACACCGTGGTGCCGTCTTCGGGCAAGGTCTTGACCGGGGGTGTCGACGCCAACGCCTTGCAGCGCCCCAAGCGGTTTTTCGGAGCAGCGCGCAATATCGAAGGCGGCGGGTCGCTGACCATCATTTCCACGGCGCTGATCGATACCGGCAGCCGCATGGATGAAGTGATCTTTGAAGAGTTCAAGGGCACCGGCAACTCGGAAATCGTGCTCGATCGCAAGGTTTCCGACAAGCGCGTGTTCCCGGCCATCGATGTCACCAAGTCGGGCACCCGCAAGGAAGAGCTGCTGGTCGAACCCGATGTGCTGCGCAAGATGTATGTGCTGCGCCGGATTCTGAGCCCGATGGGCACTGTCGACGCGATGGAATTCCTGCTCGACAAGCTGCGCCAGACCAAGACCAACGCCGAATTCTTTGAATCGATGAACACTTGAGCGCAGCGTTCGCTCACTGACGTCGCGGTGGCGGTCCCGAGCCCAAATCTGGGGACCGCCCGCCCGTACGGAGGCGCTGTCGCTGCTCAACCAGCCAAAGTCGCACCGTGCCCAATACACCCACCATTGTTGCCCTTTCCTCCGGCAGTCTTCCCGCCGGCGTCGCGGTGATCCGGTTGTCGGGCCCGCAAAGCTTTGCGGCGGTCACCGCGCTCACCGGAGCGCTGCCCCCACCCCGCACCCTCACTCTACGCATGCTGCGCGATCCCAAGACCGGGACGGCGCTCGATCAGGGCCTGGTGGCAATTTTCCCCGCACCCCATTCCTTTACCGGGGACGATTGCGCCGAGTTGCAAATCCATGGCTCCCCTGCCGGGGTCAAGGCCGTATTGGCGACGCTGCTGACCCTTACCGGGATCACTCTGGCCGGTCCCGGCGACTTCACCCGCCGCGCCTTTGAAAACGGCAAACTCGATCTCACTGCCATCGAGGGACTGGGGGATTTATTGGCTGCCGAGACCGAATCCCAGCGCAAACAGGCGCTGGCACGGCTTGAGGGCGGTCTGGGGCAGCAGGTTGGTGTATGGCGCGATATCCTGCTCGACGCCCGGGCTGAAATCGAAGCTCAACTGGACTTTTCCGACGAAGACGACGTCCCGTTTTCGCTGCCGCCGCACTTTCGCGAGGATTTGACCGCGCTGAGCACCACGCTTGGGGAGGCTCTGGCGGGCTTCGAGCGCGGACGCTTGCAGCGCGAAGGTTTTCGCGTCGTGCTGGCCGGCGCTCCCAATGCCGGAAAATCAAGCCTGCTCAATAGGTTGGCCGGCTCGGATCTGGCCATTGTTACCGCCGAGGCCGGCACCACCCGCGACACCAAGGATGTGTCCATCGATCTGGGTGGGGCGTTAGTGACGCTCACCGACACCGCGGGCCTGCGCGAGACTGACAGCCTGGCTGAAGCCGAGGGCGTCCGCCGCGCCCATAGCGCCATCGAAGCGGCCGATCTGGTGCTGCATCTGCTCGCCCCCGATACGGAAACCACCCATCTGGGCAACATTGCCGTTCCGATCTGGACCCTCGCGAGTAAAAGCGATCTTGGGGCCCAGGCTCATCCTGTCGATCTGGCCTTTTCGGCCCATACCGGTGCTGGCATCGAAGACTTGCTTGCCCGGCTGAAAACGCATATTGAAGCGCAGATCGGCAGCGAACCGATGCTGGTCAGCCATTTGCGCGATCAGCAGGCGCTGGCGGCAGCGATCACCCACATCGATCAGGCCATTGCCCGCATCGACCAGTTGGAATTGTGCGCCGAAGAGCTGCGCCGCGCCGCGGACACATTGGCTGGTTTGATTGGCCTGATGGACAGTGAAGCCGTGCTCGACCGCTTGTTCGCCGGCTTCTGTATCGGAAAATGATTCACGTGAAACACGGCGCCGTCGATCACACAGATGGATTCACGTGAAACACGGAGTTTAACCCGCTGCTGGATTCACGTGAAACAGACCAAGGATCAACCATGACCGCATATGGCGTCATCATCGTTGGGGGTGGACACGCCGGGGCTGAAGCCGCGGCGGCTTCGGCACGGCTGGGCATTTCCACGGCTCTGATCACCCACAAGCGCGCCACCATCGGTGAGCTGAGCTGCAATCCGGCCATCGGCGGGTTGGGCAAGGGCCATCTGGTCCGCGAGATCGATGCGCTCGATGGCGTGATGGCGCGGGTCGCCGATCAGGCTGGCATCCAGTTCCGGGTGCTCAACCGGCGCAAAGGTCCCGCCGTGCGCGGTCCGCGGGCCCAGATGGATCGCAAGCTCTATCGCGCCGCCATGCAGGCTGAACTTGCCGCAACGGACCATCTCACCATCATCGAAGGCGAGGTCGATGATCTCACCCTCACCCATGGCAAGGTTTCCGGCGTCGTGCTGCTCGATGGGCGCAGCTTTGACGCGGAGGCCGTGGTGCTGACCACCGGCACGTTCCTGCGCGGCTTGATCCATTGCGGGCTGGACTCTTATCCAGCCGGTCGGGCCGGGGAGGGGCCGGTTCTCGGGCTGTCCAATCGCCTCGAAGCCCTCGGGCTGCGGCTCGGGCGTCTCAAGACCGGCACACCGGCGCGGCTTGACGCGACGACGATCGATTTTTCGGTGCTCACCGAACAGTTGGGCGACACCCCACCAGAACCGTTTTCTTCGCTCACCGACACCATCTCCACGCCGCAGATCGCCTGTTACGAAACGCGCACAACAGCCCGGACCCACGCGATTATCGCCGATAACCTTGATCGCTCCGCGCTGTATTCCGGGCGTATTGCTTCGCGCGGCCCGCGCTATTGCCCCTCGATCGAAGACAAGGTGGTGCGGTTTTCGGATAAGGATAGCCATCTTGTGTTCCTCGAACCCGAAGGGCTCGACGATACGACCATCTATCCCAACGGGGTCTCCAGTTCCCTGCCCGAGGATGTGCAGCTCGAATTCCTGCGCACCATGCCGGGATTGGAAAACGTCGTTATCAAGCAGCCGGGCTACGCCATTGAATATGATCACGTCGATCCACGGGAGCTTGACCCCACTTTGATGTTGCGTGCCTTGCCGGGCCTCTATCTGGCCGGGCAGATCAATGGCACCACCGGTTACGAGGAAGCCGCTGCCCAGGGCTTGCTCGCCGGCGCCAATGCCGCCTTGGCCATCCTGGGCCGCGATCCGCTGATCCTGTCGCGGACCAATTCCTATATCGGGGTGATGATCGACGATCTGATCACGCGCGGCGTTACCGAGCCCTATCGCATGTTCACCTCCCGCGCCGAGTTCCGCCTGCATTTGCGGGTCGATAATGCCGATCAGCGTCTGACGCCAATTGGCATGGAGATCGGTCTCGTCGGTCCTGAGCGGCGCGAGCATTTTACCGCCCATAGGACTGCGCTCGACCGTAACAAGGAGCTGTTGCAGTCGCTGTCGGTCACCCCGACCCGGGCCCGGTCTGTGGGCGTCAACATCAATGCCGATGGCGTGCATCGCTCGGCCTTTGATCTGATGAGCTATCCCACCACCACCCGTGCCGATCTCGAACGCATCTGGCCCGAGATCGCGCAGATCAATGACAAGATTTTCGAGCAGCTCAGCATCGATGCCCAATACGCGGTTTATCTCGAACGCCAGCGCGCCGATGTCGAAGCCGTGCGCCGTGATGAATCGCGGGCCATTCCCGATTGGTTCGACTATGAGCGCCTGTCGGGTCTTTCCAATGAAATGAAGCAAAAACTCATCGATGCGAGGCCAAGGACCATCGCCCAGGCCCAGCGGATCGAAGGCATCACCCCCGCTGCGGTGACGCTGGTTCTGGCGGTGATTCGGCGCGGGCGCATGGATCGCAAGGCGTCATGAGTGATTTTTCGACGGAAGCGGCCCGTTTGCAGTCGCTGGGCCATCTTGAGGCGTCAATTTTTGGCCAACTCCCGCAGAAATCATCACAACTCCACGATTTTTGCACCCAAGTTGAGCGCTGGCAGCGGGTGCAGAACCTGGTTTCACGTGAAACACCGGGGGACCTGTGGTCGCGCCATATCCTTGATTCGCTTCAGCTTTTGCCCCTGATCGGCCCGCAAACCGGCCCTTTGACCATGCTCGATATCGGCAGTGGCGGCGGTTTTCCGGCGATTCCCGTCGCAATTGCCCTCAAAGGCCGCGATTTTTCCATGCATCTGATCGAATCCAACGCCCGAAAAGGCGCGTTTCTGCGCGCCATGGCGCGGGACTTCGATCTGCCGCTCACCGTTCACACGGCGCGAATCGAGGCCGTCGACCCGCAAACTCTTGGCCCCATTGACCTCGTGACCTCTCGCGCCCTGGCCCCCTTGCCGCTCTTGTTGCGCTATGTGCACAGGTTCTGGGGGCCCAGCAGCCGTGCGCTGTTGCATAAGGGCCGCGAATTCGGGGAAGAACTGCAACAAGCGGATTCAGATTGGGTTTACGATGTGTTAAAGCATCAGAGCGCCACGGATGAAAACGCAGTGATCCTCGACTTTACCGCGTTGCATCCCCGGCCCTGAATTCAAGTGGTTGAAACCGAACCGGTTTCGGAGGCAAGATGCATCCGCGTATTCTCACTCTCGCCAATCAAAAGGGGGGCGTCGGCAAGACGACGACGGCCATCAACCTCGCCACGGCGCTGGCCGCGATTGGTGAACGGGTCCTGATCATCGATCTCGATCCACAAGGCAACGCCTCGACCGGGCTCGGCATCGATCGTAACCAGCGCGAGCGTTCGTCCTATGATCTGCTGCTCAACGAAGCCAGCGTCAGTGAAGCAGCCGTTTTGACCAGTGTGCCCAATGTCGCCGTGGTGCCCTCGACCATGGACCTGTTGGGGGTGGAGCTGACCATCGCCGCCGAGCGCGATCGTGCGTTCCGGCTCAAGGAAGCCCTCAAATCCCTGCACGATCTCACCATTGATGGCAAACCGATCACCTATGTGCTGATCGATTGCCCGCCCTCGCTCAACCTGCTCACCATCAACGCGCTGACCGCCGCCGATGCGGTTCTGGTGCCGCTGCAATGCGAGTTCTTTGCGCTTGAAGGGCTCAGCCAGTTGCTGCAAACCATCGAGCAGATCCGCACCACCCTCAATCCGCGCCTCTCAATCCAGGGCGTGGTCATGACCATGTTCGACAAGCGCAACAATCTGAGCGAACAGGTGCTCAACGACGTGCGCAGCCATATGGGCACGCTGGTGTATGATACCGTTATTCCCCGCAATGTGCGGCTATCGGAAGCGCCGTCCTATGGCAAGCCGGCGCTGCTTTACGATCTCAAATGCGCCGGCAGCCAGGCGTATCTGCGGCTGGCCACCGAGGTGATCAAGCGCGAACGCCAGTTGCGGGCGGCCTGATGGAGAACCCCATGAACGACAAACCCACGCGTCTTGGTCGCGGCCTCGCCGCCCTCATCGGAGATATGCCCCCGCTTGAAGCCCCGCGCCAGGCGGATTCGGCGACGGGTACGCGGCGGCTCCCGGTCGAATTCATCATCGCCAGCCGGGCCAACCCGCGCAAGGATTTCGATGCGGATTTGCTTGATGATCTGACCAACTCGATTCGCGAAAAAGGGGTGATGCAGCCGCTGCTGGTCCGCCCCAGCGATCAGGGACCCGATATCTACGAAATCATCGCCGGCGAACGCCGCTGGCGCGCCGCGCAGCGCGCGGGTCTGCACGAAGTGCCGGTGATCATCCGGGAAGTCGACGACCGCGAAGCGCTGGAACTGGCGATCATCGAAAACGTCCAGCGCGCCGATCTCAATCCGCTCGAAGAAGCGCAAGGCTACGGCCAGCTGATCGAGCAGTTCGAATATACCCAGAACGATCTGGCGCAGGTGATCGGTAAATCGCGCTCGCATGTCGCCAACACCTTGCGGCTGTTGCGGTTGCCGGGTGAAGTGCAGGCCATGCTCGAACGCGGTGAATTGACCGCGGGGCACGCGCGCACATTGATCACTTCGGAAGAGCCGCTGGCCCTGGCGCGTCGCATTGTCGATGCGGGCCTTTCAGTGCGCGAAGCGGAAGCCCTGCATCAGCAGGACGCCGAAGTTCGTCGGCCATCGGCGGGCGGAGAGCGTAAGCCCAGCACCAAAGATGCCGATACGCTGGCGCTGGAAAAGCAGCTTTCCGATGCTCTTGGGTTGTCAGTGACGCTGGAGCATCGCGATCGTGGCGGACGCCTCGAAATCCGCTATCGCACCCTGGAACAGCTCGACGCGGTGTGCAGCCGATTGCTGACCCGCTGATGGCGATGTTGCACATGAAACATGCGCCGCTGATCTGCTAGATCAGCGGCGACGTTTTCGCTGCGATCAGCGCCGCGCCGCGGCCATGCATACGGCGAGCATGGCCTGACGGCCAATCGCCATCGCCAGCGGCCCGGTCTTGCGACTGTCGGCGATCCCCGTCGCCAGCCGATTACAAGCCGATGCCAGCGCGCTGTCGGTCCACAGCCGCAATTGCTGCTCTACGCTTGCTTTGCGGGAAAAGTGAATGCGCGGTGTTGCCCGGGCGACGACCTGATCGAGCCCGGCCCCTGCATCGATCTGCGCCCGCATGGCGCGCAGCCTGGAAAAATGCTGCATGGTGACGATTAATAGCCGCTGCGGATCGGTTCCGGCGCTGAGCGCCCTTGTCATCGCGTCATCGAACCGTCTGGCGTGACCGGTGGCAATGGAATCGACCACGGCATCAATGGCCAGGGCGGCGTTGTCACCACAGAGGCGCGTCACATCTTCGCGGCTGAGCTTTCCGCCTTCTCCGGCGAACAGCACCAGCTTTTCCAATTCCCGCCGGGTGATCTGGCGGTCATTGCCCAGCATGTCGCGCAGCATGGGTACGAGATCGGTTTCAAGCGAAATGCGCGCTTGGGCAAAGGTCTCGCGAATCAGTGAGTCGATGGTCTGGCCGCTATCGGCGTAGCAAGGGACGGCCCGGGCATCGCGGCGCGCTTCGGCCTGTTTGCGCAAAGCGTCAGACGGTTTGAGGTCGCCACCCTCGACGATGATGATGGAGTCGGCACCGGTCTCGAACAGTTCGACCAATCCTGCAGCCAGCTTGTTGCTCGCTCCGCGCACGCGAATTGTGGTATTGCCCCCAAACAGCGACGGACTGCGCGCCAGGATGCCCAGCCGCTGGGGATCGGCGTCGATCTCGCTCATATGCAGCTGGATCAGACTTTCCGGATCGGGCGGATCGCCGGCATAGTGGCGCGTCAGCCGCGCTGCGGTTTCGTTGACAAGCCCGGCATCGGGGCCATAGACAACAACGAATCCGCTCCGCAAATCCGGGCTGGTGATAAATCTCTCAATGTCACGGCCCTTAAGGGCCGTCATCGGGCCGGGAGGGCGGCAATAAGTGCGAGCCGCACGGCGTCTGCGGCCGCTCTTGCCGCCTGGTCTTCCGCCTTGCGCAAGGCGGCGTCATCGGCGACGGATTGATCCGTGGTCTGGTACAAGGCGGTCGCCGATCGCGAGCCGCTGGCCACAACCGTGTTGTTCTCCGTGACCTCAAAGACAATGGTGACATCGATCTGGCGATCGGTCACCGGGCTTGCGACGCGAGACAAACCGATCTGCGATGATCGGGCCGAAACTCTTGCCCACACAACCGGGCTGGTTGCGTCGCCCGAGCGGAACCGCGCGCCAAGCGTCTGGTAAACAATCTGTTCGAGCCGGGATTGTGGCTCGGCATAATTAAGGGCAATGGGGGCAATTGTGCTACCTGTGCTGCTGCCATGTACCGGCGCCAGCGTACACCCGGCGAGCATCAGCGATGCTGCCAGGGCAAGTCCGGGCATGGTGCGCCGCACGGCGCTAGCCGACCACATTGACGATCCTGTTGGGCACGACGATCACCTTTCGGGGGGCTTTGCCGTCCAGAATTCGCGCTACCGCTTCCAGTGACAAGGCTGCAGTTTCCACCTGGTCGGAGGGCGCGTCCTTTGGCATCTCGATTTCCCCACGTCGCTTGCCGTTGACCTGCACGGCCAGCACCACAACGTCCTCGGCAAGATACGCGGGATCTGCTTCCGGCCACGGCGTGTCGCAGGCCATGGTCGTGTGCCCGAGCTGCTTCCAGCAGGTTTCCGCCAGATGCGGCATCATCGGTGCGATGAACTGGATCAGCCGCTCGATGGCAGAGCGCAAGGCATTGATGCTGTCGAGGGACGGGGCGGCAGCCACCACCGGGATGAATTTCTGGATGGCGTTGGCCAACTCGTAAATCTGTGCCACGGCCCGGTTGAACCGCAGACCGGCAAGATCGGCGTCGATATGCGCCGTGATCCGGTGGGCGGCGCGCAACATGTCAACCGTGCGCGAATCGTCCGTTTCGAGCATGACCGGGTCGGATGCAAGCACCGACGTGGCTTCGCCGACCAGCTTATAGATGCGCTGCACGAAGCGCCAGGCGCCTTCGATGCCGGATTCGGTCCATTGCACATCACGCTCGGGGGGGGAATCCGAGAGCATGAACCAGCGCGCGGTATCGGCCCCGTAAGTGGCGATCATGTCATCGGGATCGACGACGTTGCGCTTGGATTTGCTCATCTTTTCGACGGAGCCAATCTCGATCGGGTCGCCCGAGCCCAGGGCGCGCGCCACCCTGTGGCCGTCGATTGTGTCGAATTCGATATCGGTGGGCGCCACCCAGTCGCCGCTGGCATCGCGATAGGTTTCGTGGGTCACCATGCCCTGGGTGAACAGGCCCTTGAACGGCTCATCGACATGCATGTGTCCGGTACGGCTCATGGCGCGGGCAAAAAAGCGCGAATAGAGCAGATGCAGGATCGCGTGCTCGACGCCGCCAATATACTGATCGACGGGCAGCCAGCGGTCGGCCACCTCGGGAATGGTGGGCGTTTCGGCGCGGGGCGCGGTAAAGCGCACGAAATACCAGGACGAATCGACAAAGGTGTCCATGGTATCGGTTTCACGCCGGGCCGCCGATCCGCACGTGGGGCAGGGAACGTGCTTGAATCCCTGGTGGCGGTCGAGCGGGTTGCCGGGCGTGTCGAATTCGACATCTTCAGGCAGGCGCACCGGCAATTGGTCGCGGGGCACCGGGACGATGCCACAGGTGTCGCAATGGATCACCGGGATCGGGCAACCCCAATAGCGCTGGCGGGAAATACCCCAGTCGCGCAGGCGGTAATTGACCTGACGGCTCGCCTGCGGATGGCCATCGACTATGCGCTGTTCCAAATATGCGGCCATAGCCTCCTTGGCCGCGTCGATCTCCATGCCGTCGAGGAAGCCGGAATTGAAGGCCATGCCGGCGCCGGTATAGGCCTCGGCGTCGATCGCAAACACCTTTGGATCGGCATCGGCCGGCAGCACGACCGGGATGACCGGCAGATCGTATTTGCGGGCGAAATCGAGGTCGCGTTGGTCATGGGCGGGGCACCCGAAAATGGCGCCGGTGCCGTAGTCCATCAAGACGAAATTGGCGACATAGACCGGAAGCGTCGCGCCCTCGATCAGCGGATGGCGCACCTTGAGCGCAGTGCGATATCCGCGCTTTTCAGCGGTTTCGATCGCTTCGGCAGAGGTGCCCATCCGATGACATTCAGCGATGAACTCAGCGAGTTCCGCATCGCCGCGTGCCAGTTCAGCCGCCAGAGGATGATCTGGCGACAACGCCACGAACGAAGCGCCAAACAAGGTGTCTGGGCGTGTGGTGAAAATCTCGATGGTTTTTTCAGGCGCACCCTCTCCGGCAATCTCGAACAGGATGCGCAGCCCATCCGAACGCCCGATCCAGTTGCGCTGCATCAGCCGCACCTTGTCGGGCCAGTTGTCGAGCCTGTCGATGGCGTCGAGCAGGTCCTCGGCGAAATCGGAAATCTTGAAGAACCACTGGGTGAGCTCGCGCTGTTCGACCAAGGCGCCGGAGCGCCAGCCGCGCCCGTCGATCACCTGTTCGTTGGCCAGCACGGTGTGGTCCACGGGGTCCCAATTGACCTTGGATGTCTTGCGCGTGACGAGGCCAGCATCGAGCATGTCGAGGAACAGATTTTGCTGCTGGTGATAGTATTCTTCATCGCAGGTCGCGAACTCGCGGCTCCAATCGAGGGAAAATCCCATAGATTGCAGCTGTTTGCGCATTGCGGCGATGTTTTCGTACGTCCATTCGCGCGGATGCACCTTGTTGGCCATGGCGGCGTTTTCGGCCGGCATGCCAAAAGCGTCCCAGCCCATCGGGTGCAGTACATTGCGCCCCTTGGCCCGCTGAAACCGGGCGACCACATCTCCCATGGTGTAGTTACGCACGTGCCCCATATGAATCCGCCCGGAAGGGTAAGGGAACATTTCAAGAACATAATAGGGAGGGCGCGAGTCGTCGTTGGACGTCTCGAAGGTCTTCTTCTCGGCCCAGACCTTTTGCCAGAAGGGTTCTTGTTCACGCGGATTGTAGCGCTCGGGAGCGTTTGCCATAGAAGTACCGGTTGGCGTCCTATACTTGAGAAGAGATGAGAAATTGGGTAGGCGACCATCACCAGAAAAGTGCCGGAAGGTCAACAGTGCCATGAGTTCCAACGCCCCGGAAACCGCTGCCCAACGCCTTGATGCCATCAAGCAGCGCATCGCGCGCGCCGCCGCGCGTGTCGATGGCGCCACGGAGGCTCAATTGATTGCCGTCTCCAAGACCTTTGGGCCGGAGGCGATTGAACCGCTAATCGCTGCCGGTCAGCGCCATTTCGGCGAGAACCGCGTCCAGGAAGCGCAGGCGAAATGGCCCGCGCTCAAGGCGGCGCACCCCGATCTCGTCTTGCATCTGATCGGCCCGCTGCAAACCAACAAGGCCGCCGATGCCGTGGCGCTGTTCGACGTGATCGAAAGCGTCGATCGCGACCGGTTGGCACGCATTCTGGGGACAGAAATGGAAAAGCAGAACCGCCGACTGCCCTGTTTCGTGCAGGTCAATATTGGCGGCGAGGAGCAGAAGGCCGGGATTGCCGTGGATGAGGCTGTCGCTTTTGTCGCGCGGTGCAAGGATCAATATGGCCTCGATATCGTTGGTCTGATGTGTATTCCTCCGCTGGAGGCGGCACCGGGGCCGTATTTTGCGCAACTGGCCGAATTGGCGCGCGACGCGGGACTGGCCGAGTTGTCCATGGGGATGAGTGCTGATTTCGAAACGGCGGTATTGATGGGGGCGACACAGGTTCGGGTGGGGTCAGCGCTGTTCGGAACGCGATAACGCGCATGTGATTGGCGCGGTGCAGGCCGGACCCTAAATTGAGCCAGAGCTTTGTTCCGCAAGCGACTATGTCCGGGACCTATCGGGAGTTTGAACATGAACAAGCGCCGTTTGCTGATCGTCGATGACGACGCCGATCTCAGGGCTGCCCTCGTCGGCCAGTTCGAACCCTATCGTGAATTCGATATCGCTGAGGCCGATACCGCCGGCGCGGCGCTGAAAAAGGTCAAGGACGGGCATTTCGATATGCTGCTGCTCGATGTCGGCCTGCCCGACATGGACGGGCGCGAGGCACTCAAACAGATGCGCGCCGATGGGTTTCGGGCGCCGGTCATCATGCTCACCGGCCAGGATAGCGAAGCCGACGAGATAAGCGGCCTTGAGAGCGGGGCCAATGACTATGTGACCAAGCCGTTCCGCTTTTCGGTGTTGTTGGCGCGGATTCGCTCTGCATTGCGGCAGCACGACCAGAGTGAGGACGTGGTGTTCACCATCGGCCCATACAGTTTCCATCCCGCCGCCAAGCTCATGGATGCCGGGGAAGGCAGCAAGATCCGGCTCACCGACAAGGAAACCTCGATCCTCAAATTCCTCTACCGGCAGGGACCGCGGACGGTATCGCGCGACGTGCTGCTGTCGGAAGTCTGGGGCTATAACAACCGGGTCACCACGCATACGCTTGAAACCCATATCTATCGCCTGCGTCAGAAGATCGAGCGCGACCCGTCCAACGCACGGCTGCTGGTGACCGAGGAAGGCGGCTATCGTCTGGTCCCCTAACTTCGGTCGCTGAGCGAAGAGGCTCTCCCGTCTTTTTGTTGCGCTTCCTTGGAGAACACGTGGTATTCCCTTGTTCTCAAACCGCGCCAAGTCTTTGCGTGAGCGTCAATTTATGGCATTCATGGGGCCTCAAGGCTTGCTTGGGGGCAGGTATGGACGAAGCGGCGGCCATGGCCGCGTTCCGCACGCTGGATATGTTTGCGGGTTTTTCGGACGAGCAGTTGCGGCTCCTTGCCTTTGTGAGCGAGGACGTCTCCCTGCGCGCTGGCGATGAGCTGTATGCAGCCGGAGATACTGCGGACGGCGCGTATGTGCTGGTGTCGGGAACGCTCGAAGCTGGCCCCCAGGCTGACCAGACCGGAAACCGGTTCCGGATCGAGCCGGTCTCGCTGATCGGAGAATTGGGGCTGATGCTCACCCGGCCCCGCTCAACCACGGTCTGCGCAATCCGCGGTAGCGAGTTGCTGCATGTACCGCGCGAGCCATTCCTCAAACTGCTGCGCACCGATCCGGCGCTCGCCGAGGACGTAGCCGCAACCCTGCGCGCCGAACTGGCGCGTTATCTCGATACCATCGTGCAGCTGGATGGCCGCTTTTCCGGGTAGGGGCGGAAACCCTCAGCCGAATTCGACAATGACCGGCACGTGATCGGAGGGTTTGTCTGACCAGCCTCTTGCAGGACGCAGGATGTGGGCAGCGCTGGCCCGGGCGGCGATGTCCCTTGTGCCCCAGATGTGATCGAGACGGCGGCCCCGGTCGGAGGCATCCCAGTCCTTGGCACGATAACTCCACCAGGAATAGATCTTTTCCTCGATCGGGATGTGTTGACGCACCAGATCGACCCAGTTGCGGCGCGACAGCAGCCGATCAAGCGCCTCGGTCTCGATCGGCGTGTGGGACACCACCTTGCGCAATTGCTTGTGGCTCCAGACGTCGTTTTCATGGGGGGCGATGTTGAAATCACCGCAGATCAGCTGCCGGTCGTCGAATATGAGTTCGTCGAACCAGTCCTGCATCTCCGCAAGGAAATCGAGCTTGTGGCGGAATTTCGGATTGATGTCCGGATCGGGGACATCGCCCCCGGCTGGCACATAGAAATTATGCACGGTTACCGGCCCGCTGCCCAGATCGACCCGGGCCGACACATGCCGGCAATCGGGGATATCGCAGAACCCGCGGGCGTTGATCTCGTCGAGGGGGAATTTCGAGACGATGGCAACACCGTGATAGCCCTTTTGCCCGTGCACCGCCTGATGGGGATAACCCGCCTCGGCCAGCGCCCGGGCGGGGAACTGGTCGTTCATGCACTTGATTTCCTGCAGGCACAGGACATCAGGCGAATACTGGGCGAGAAAATCGACAACGATCGGCAGGCGCAGACGCACCGAATTGATGTTCCAGGTGGCAAGAGAGGACATGGACGACTCGAAATGGACCGAAAGAAGGACGGGCCGTCTTTATGGCCGTCCGGTCCGGCGCGGTAAAGCCCGGACCGGGGCAGGGGGGTCAGTTGGGCGCGTTCACCGAGCGATAGGTGGGATCGATGCGGAAATAATGGTCCGGGATGTCGATGTTTTTTTGCGTTTCGTAGATCGAAAACGTGGTTTCGACACCCGAAGGCTCGATCAGGCTCCATTGCACAAGATCGAGGCTTTCACGCTCGAAGATCAGCGAGACCTGCACCGTGCCGATGGGGCTGTCATCGGTGATCATTACCGAGACATGGCTTTCGCTCATCACCACATCGGAGAGGTTCGAATTGATCAAGCTCACCTGATCGCCCAGAAACTGGCGCAGCGGTACGTGTTCCTGAGCATAGGCGTATTGCGTCTGGGCCTGGCGGTCGATGACGTAAAACCCCGAGCCTTGCGAGATGATCTCTTCGCGGCTTGGCGGGGCGTAGCGGAACCGCACCATATTGGGGCGCTTGAGCCAGAAAGTGCCCTCGACACGTCCGCCCTGGCTGTCGATCTGCATGAAGCGTCCGGCCATGGAACGGATTTCGGTATTGTGCCGGGAAATCTCCTGCAACACGAACTCCTCGTCCGGGGTCAGCGTCCGGGACTGGGCAAGGCCCGGCCCGGCCAGAACAAGCCCGAACAGCAGGGCGGTAATCATGGCGGTCAAGCGAATCATCGCGGCACTCCAAAGCGATGGAAGCGAAATTGCCCCTTGCCGGATTGGGTAAGACCCAATTGCGGCAAGAGCGCGAACGGCGCGGCTTGCGATCGTGTGCGTCGTGAAGGCTAATATCCGTCCGCGTTGTCGCCAATCAGCACTTCGCGCTTGCCGGCGTGATTGGCGGGCGAAATGATGCCTTCCTGCTCCATGCGCTCGATCAGCGTCGCCGCCCGGTTGTATCCGACCGAGAGCCGGCGCTGGATATAGGAGGTCGAAGCCTTCTTGTCGGCAAGCACGATATTGACCGCCCTGTCGTAGAGGTCATCGCCGGATCCGCCGAAACCGCCATCGCTGTCAAAACTTCCCTGACCGTCCTCGTCCTCGGCGGTGATCGATTCGAGATATTCGGGCGTGCCCTGGCTCTTGAGGTGGGTGACGATATCTTCGACTTCGTTATCGGCGACAAACGCGCCGTGCAACCGTTTGATGCGTCCGCCACCGGCCATATAGAGCATGTCACCATTGCCCAGCAGCTGCTCGGCACCCTGCTCGCCCAGGATGGTGCGGCTGTCGATCTTGGAGGTCACCTGGAAGGACACGCGGGTGGGGAAGTTGGCCTTGATCGTGCCGGTGATGACGTCAACCGAGGGGCGCTGGGTGGCCATGATGATGTGGATGCCGGCGGCGCGTGCCATCTGCGCCAGGCGCTGGATGGTGCCTTCGATATCCTTGCCCGCGACCATCATCAGATCAGCCATCTCATCGACAATGACGACGATATAGGGGAGCGGTTCGAGGTCGAACTCTTCGGATTCAAAGATCGCTTCGCCGGTCTCGCGATCAAAACCGGTCTGCACGGTGCGGGTGATGGTCTCGCCCTTGGCGGCGGCCTCCGAAACGCGGGCGTTGAACCCATCGACGTTGCGCACGCCGATCTTGCTCATCTTCTTGTAGCGGTCCTCCATCTCGCGGACCGCCCATTTGAGCGCGACCACCGCCTTGGCGGGATCGGTCACCACGGGAGTGAGCAAATGGGGGATGCCATCATAGACCGAGAGCTCAAGCATTTTGGGGTCGATCATGATCAGGCGGCACTGTTCGGGGCTCATCTTGTAGAGCAGCGACAGGATCATGGTGTTGATGCCCACCGACTTACCCGAGCCGGTGGTGCCGGCAATCAGAAGGTGCGGCATACGGGCCAGGTCGACGATGATGGGCTCGCCGCCAATGGTCTTGCCAAGGCAGATCGGCAGCTTGGCCTTGGCCTTGTCATAATCGGCAGAGGCCAGAAGCTCGCGCAGGAATACGGTCTCGCGGGTCTTGTTGGGCAGTTCGATGCCGATGGCGTTGCGGCCGGGAACCACCGCGACGCGGGCGGAAATTGCGCTCATCGAACGGGCAATATCGTCGGCGAGCGAGATGACCCGGCTCGACTTTATACCGGGGGCAGGTTCGAGTTCGTAAAGGGTGACGACCGGGCCGGGGCGCACGTTGATGATGTCGCCCTTGACGCCAAAATCTTCCAACACGCCTTCGAGCAATTTGGCGTTGCTCTCCAGCGCTTCCGGGCGGTGTTCGGCGGGCAATTGATTGGCGCACGGCGCGGCCAGCAACTCAAGCGGGGGCAGTTCGAACCCGTCCTGAGAGAAAAACGAGGTCTGGGCTTCCCGGGCTTGCCGCGCGGAGGGTGCGGGCCGGGGCGCCGGAGCGGCGACGCGGGCGCGCCCGACGGGGGTCTCTCCGGTGATCAGGCGCGCAATATCATCAGCGTCATTGCGCTGACGCGGCGCGATATCCAGATCGTCCTCATCGTAGAAATCTTCTCGCTCCTGGTCGTCCTCTTCACGATACAGCGGCGGCTCGCTGCGGTGGACGGCGATCGCGCGGTCGAGTTGTGGTTCGAAATCGCCGCCCTGCCAGTGGCGGGCGGGAAGGGTTTGGTCCTTTGCATTGCCACGGAACAGACGTTTGAATGTGGCCCGTGCGCCATAAAAGGAGTGCGCGACAAAGCCCATGCCAATGGCGAAAATGCCAGCCGAATCGATATCGCTCTCAGCTTCCGGCTCCGGTGCGCGCTGGCGCTTTTTGGACTTGGAAGGGGCGGGCCTGTCCATCTCGAAGGGCGGACGGGTCCGGGCCGAGAGCAATATGAGGCCAAGGGCCGGAGCGCCCAGCACCAGACCGAAGGCAATCGCGCCCCATCCCTGTGGAGCCTGCCCGAGGACAAAACCATACAGCGCGCTGAAGCCCGAGCCAACAAACCCGCCCAGCCCGAGCGGCAGCGGCCAGGTTTCGGGCGTCGGGATACAGGCGAACATTCCGGTGGCCAGCAGCGTTCCGCTGAGCCAGCCGCCGAACCGCAAGCCCAGATAGGAGGGCACGATGCGGCGAATCATCGACCAGGACCAGAACAGCGGCGGCAACAAAAGCAGCGGCGCACCGAGGCCTAGAAGCTGGAACCCCATGTCGGCAAAGGCAGACCCGGCAAACCCGAGCCAGTTTTCGACCGGTTTGTCGGTGGCGTAGGAAAACGAGGGATCATCCACCGACCAGGACGCAAGGGCGACAAGACCCAGCAAACACGCCAGCGCAACCAGAACACCAACCAGTCGCACAGGAATGGCGATGGCCAGAACGGGCGCGGAGCGGTGGTCATCGAGATTCGAAGCAGGGTGAAGAGTCATCGAAACAGCCGGTCGGTTACGCAGAACTTTCGAGCAACCTAGCCGGGCATGGTTAACCTTGGATTAGCAAACGCGCGCATTGTGTCGCGTGGTTCGCCGTGGACCCGACAGTCAGGTGCGCAATGGCGCATTCTGTTGGTGTCGGGGCACTTGGCTATGCGGCAATCGTGCCCTTGTCACTGGTCCTGCGGCGGCGCATGGTGCTGCGGATGCACCCCCCTTCAAGGAGCACTAGGCATGGCGGAAAACAACGCAGTCGGACCTTTCGATGTGTTGATCGTTGGCGGTGGGCCGGTGGGGATGACCCTGGCCATCGCGCTGGCGAAATTCCTGCCAGGCATCAAGCTGGGCCTGCTTGACCGGCGGGCGCTGACCGTGCCCAAGGATTTGCGCGCCTCGGCGATCTCGGCCGGGGTGCGGCACCTGTTCGAAGCCATCGATGTATGGCCCGGCATGGCCAAGGAGGCCAATCCGGTCGCCCGGATGCAGATCACCGATTCAGGGACCGGCGATATCGCGCGGCCCGTCCTGCTCGATTTCGGCGGCCCCGAGGCTCCGGGCCAGCCCATTGCGCATATGGTGCCCAACACCGCCAGCGCCGCCGCGCTGATTGCCGCTGCGAAGGACCGGATTGAAATCCTTGACCCGGGAACGGTAGCGCAGTTTTCGACCGGTCCGGCAGAGGCGCAGGTGGTTCTGGAAGACGGGCGGCAGATTGCGGCGCGACTGGTCATTGCCGCCGATGGCGGGCAGTCGACGCTTCGGGGGCTGGCGGGGATCAGGACGTTTACTCGCGATTATCGCCAGGCCGGTCTCGTCACTACCATCCGCCATTTCCAACCTCACAATGATATTGCCTACGAACATTTCCTGCCTGGCGGACCGTTTGCCTCCCTGCCGCTGCGGGGCAATTATTCCTCGCTGGTCTGGGCCGAACGCGCGGACACGGCCAAAGCCTTGCTCGCTATGAGCTCCGAAGGGCTGGCTGGCCGGATCGAAGCGGCGATGGGCTCGGTTCTGGGCGCTGTCGAGATTGTCGAAACCGTGCAAAGTTTTCCGCTCCGCCTGGTGCTGGCGCACAAGTTTGTCGCGCCGCGCCTGGCGCTAGTGGGCGATGCGGCCCATGTCATTCACCCGTTGGCCGGGCAGGGCCTCAATCTGGGCCTGCGCGATGTTGCCGTGCTCGCCGAAGTGCTGGTCGAAGCGGTGCGGTTGGGTGAGGATTTCGGCGGATTGGGGGTTCTGGAGCGCTATGAGACGCGGCGGCGTGGCGATACCGCGCTGATGGCGCTGGCCACCGATGGGCTCAACCGGTTGTTTTCCAATGATCTGCGGCCCCTGCGGGCGATGCGTGATCTTGGCCTTTCCGTGGTCGATCGCCTCGATCCGCTCAAGCAAGCTTTCGTCACCCATTCGGCTGGCACGACCGGCGCCAAGCTTCTCAAAGGCCTTGCTCCATAAATGGCGTCAGTCGGGATCAGCTGGCCGGTTGCGCAGCGCCTCGACTTCGTCCTCGTCGATGCGCCGTGCGGCATCGATGACCAACAGCGGCACACCCTTGCGGATCGGGAACGCATAGCGCGCGACGATGGAAATCAGTTCTGATTTGTCGGAAGACAGGATCAGCCGCGTCTTGCTCAAGGGACACACCAGCATCTCCAGCGTCCGCGGATCGAGCCGGTAGCGTTGCCGCTCGGCGTCAGAGCGCTGGAGTGGCTTGCGGGTCATTGCAGAACGACACCCGAGTGGGCGCGCGCCATTTCCATTTCGGCGAGGGCCATCAGGGTTTCGGCGCGTTCAACGATGGTCTTGGCTTCAAGCAGCGCTTGTTTTTCCGGCGCCCCATGCGGGCTGAGCATGGCGGCGAGATTGACCAGTTCACCGGTTCCCAGATCCTCGATCTCGTCCCAATCGACCTCGATGCCGGAAAATTCCGCATAAGCCTGCAAGACCGAGAGCAGTTGCGTGCGGTCGATCGCATCCTCGCCCAAATGGGGCGTGAAGTCGGCGGCAAAGGGCGAGACGTCGATGAGCACCTGCCGATAGGGCGTTTCCGCCGCCAGTTCCTCGCCCGGGTGAAACCGGCAAACCCCGGCCAGTATGATGAAATAGCGGTTTTCGGCCTGTTCCTCAAAGTGGATGATGCGCCCGACACATCCGGTTTTTTCCAGCGGCACCTGTCCGCGCGGCGCTTCCTGGGTGGTGTCCGTGGGCTGGATGACGCCCAGCAGCCGGTTGGTCGCCAGCGCGTCATCGACCATGGTGACAAAGCGGGGCTCAAAGACGTTGAGCGGGCGGTGGGTTCCCGGCAAAAGCAGGGCGCGGCTCAGGGGAAAGAGAGCGAGCCTGTCCGGCAAGTCGGCGATCGAGCCCGGCGGGCGCATGATGATACCTCTTTTATGCGCGCTCAGCGAAACAGAACCGTCGATAACATCCGGCGGCCCTTGAGCGTTGCGGGGTCTTTGGGGCCCCAGGCTTCAAAAAGTTCCAGCAGTTTGCGGCGCGCGCCGTCGTCCTGCCATTCGCGGTCGCGCTCCATGATGGCGATCAGGTTCTGGGCGGCGTCGAGTCTCTCGCCTTTCGCGTTGAGGATCAAGGCCAGGTCGAACCGGGCCTGATGATCGGCAGGATCGGCTGCGAGTTTTTGTTCCAGCAGCGCGCTGTCGCCAAGCTGGTCGGCCTGCTCGTCAAGCGCAATGGTCTTGAGCAGGGCATCCGCGCCGGGATGGCTTTCGCCCTCCGGCAACATGGCGAGGGTCTGTCGCGCGCCCTCGCGGTCGCCGGTCTTGTGCTGCACGGTGGCGATACCGACGAGGGCATCGACGGAATCAGGAGCGTGGCGCAGAACGCTGGCGTAAATCTGATAGGCGTGGTCGAAATCGGACGCATCGAGGGCTGCTTGGGCGGCGTCCAGCGCGGCGGCAATCTGGGCCTCGGCGTCCGTTGGCCCGCCGACACCGGCCTGAGTCCCCATGTCGATCAGCTTTTGGGCAAACCGGGCGACCTCGCTTTCCGGAAGCGCGCCCATAAAGCCATCGACCGGACGTCCGCCGACAAAGCCAAACACCGCCGGGATCGACTGTACGCCCATCTGGCCGGCCAAAGCCTGGTTCTCATCGACATTGATCTTGACCAGCGCCACCTTGCCGCGCAGCGCCGTAACGACCTTTTCGAGAACCGGGGTCAGCTGCTTGCATGGGCCGCACCAGGGGGCCCAGAAATCGACAAGGACGGGCCGCTCCAGCGAAGCGTCGAGCACATCGGCCTGAAAACTCGCCGTCGACGAATCGATGATAAGCGCCGCGTCTGGCTGGGCCGAGGGGGAATTGAGATTGAGGTTCATCGTGAGGTGCCTTTAATGATCGCTTCTGGCCCGCGCCTGCTTGTGTGCCGAGCCATACACCAACCCGGCAAACCGTGCAAAAAACCCCAATCCCGACGGGGAAAAAGTTTTCAACATTTTCATCGGTCATCGATTGCAAGATTGGGGTTGCAATTGTCATTTTGGTTGGGCATATAAGCGCGCATCGCAGTGCCGCCAAGGGCAGCGCTGCAAATTGGAGTGCGGGCGTAGCTCAGGGGTAGAGCATAACCTTGCCAAGGTTAGGGTCGTGAGTTCGAATCTCATCGCCCGCTCCAAAAAATACAATGGCCGGAAGGCCGGGTGTTGAAGGGCCGAAAGGCCCTTTTTGCTTTTCTGCGCTACCGTTGCATCAGAACGCCCGGGACAATCGCCCGGCGCAAGGGTTTGCGCCGGTGATCCGATTGCGCTAGCAGGGACAGGCGCCGACGGGCGTTGATCTTGTTTAAGGGCACCTTTCGGAACGTCATGGATTTTCAAACGCTTGCCCTCATCGTCGTCGCCGTGGGCGCGGGATCGGTGGCCAAGGGCGCTACCGGCATGGGAATGCCGCTGATCGCCATTCCTATTCTCGCCAGCCTCATCGGGTTGCAACATGCCATCTGTGTTCTGATCGTTCCCATTCTGGTGTCCAATGCCTGGCAAATCTGGGATTTCCGCAGGGCCCGCACCGATCAGCGGCTGGCGTTTCTGGTGCCCATGCTGGTGGCTTGCAGTGTCGGGGTGGGAATCGGCACGTGGTTTCTGACCACCGTTCCCGAACGGGGCCTGGCGTTGACGCTGGGACTGCTGTTGCTGGGCTATCTGGTGTTGCGGCTTGCCAACCCGCATTTCACCCTCGGGCCAGACCTTGCCCGCCGCTGGGCGTTGCCCGCAGGACTGGGGGCTGGGGTATTGCACGGATCGACCGGGATTTCGGCGCCGATCGGGGTAACGTTCATTCATGCGATGCGCCTTGGCCGTGACGCGCATGTTTATGCGACCTCGGTGATGTTTCTGCTGCTGGGGATCAGTCAGGCGCTCTCGTTGTGGCTGGCGGGTGTATTGCGGCCCGAATGGCTGGTGCAAAGTGCTTTTGCCCTGCTGCCGACCTTCCTGTTCATGCCGTTGGGCCAATGGCTCGCCGCAAAATTGTCGAGCACGGCGTTCGACCGGATGATTCTCGTCTTTCTCGGGGTGATCGGCGTCAAATCCGTTTTGGGTCTTTAAGCCCTAAGTTAAACCGACAGACCGCAGGACACAAAAAAGGGCGGCTGGTGCCGCCCTTTCCAATGGATTTTGCCTGCCTGCTTAGGCGGCGACAAGGTTGCGCAGCACGTAGTGCAGGATGCCGCCGTGGCGGTAATATTCCAGCTCGTCGAGGGTATCGATGCGCAGCAGCACCGGAACCACCTGCTTGCGGCCATCGGCAAAGGTGATGTCGAGCTCAAGGGTCTGGCGCGGCTCGATAGTGGCCAGCCCGCGGATCGAGATGGTTTCATCGCCGGTGATCCCAAGGCTCTGCCAGCTCGCACCATCGGTAAATACCAGCGGCAGCACACCCATGCCCACGAGGTTGGAGCGGTGGATCCGCTCAAAGCTCTGCGCGATCACGGCGCGCACGCCCAAAAGGGTCGTGCCCTTGGCCGCCCAGTCGCGTGACGAGCCGGTGCCATATTCCTTGCCGGCAAACACCACCAGCGGCGTCCCCTGAGCCTTGTACTCCATGGCCGCGTCATAGATGGGGACGGTCTCGCCTGAAGGCGATTTGGTAAATCCGCCCTCGACATCGTCGAGCATCTGGTTGCGGATGCGGATATTGGCAAAAGTGCCGCGCATCATCACTTCATGGTTGCCGCGACGGGCGCCATAGGAGTTGAAATCGATGGGCTTGACCTGATGCTCGACCAGATAGCGCCCGGCCGGAGTTCCCGCCTTGAACGAACCCGCCGGGGAGATGTGGTCGGTGGTGATCGAATCAAGGAACAGCGACAGGACCCTGGCGTCTTCGATATCGGTGATCGGGGCGGGGGTAAGTGTCATGTCCTCGAAATACGGAGGGTTCTGCACATAGGTGGAGGAAGAGTTCCACCTGTAGGTCTCGCCGCCATCGACCTTGATCTGCTGCCAGCGTTCGTCACCCTTGAACACGTCGCCATAGCGGCGCTTGAACATCTCGACCGAAATGGCGGTGCGCAGCACGTCTGCGATCTCGGCGGATGTAGGCCAGATATCGCGCAGATAGACGGGGTTGCCGTCCGAGTCATTGCCCAGAGATTCGGTGGTGATGTCCCGCGTCATCTTGCCGAGCAGCGAGTAGGCGACGACTAGCGGGGGCGAGGCGAGATAGTTGGCCCGCACATCGGGATTGACCCGGCCTTCGAAATTGCGGTTTCCAGACAGCACCGAGACGGCGACGAGGTCGTTCTCGTTGATGGTTTTCGAAATTTCCTCATCAAGCGGCCCGGAGTTGCCGATACACGTGGTGCAGCCATAGCCGACCGTGTTGAAGCCCATGGCGTCGAGGTCTTCCTGCAGCCCCGATTTGGTGAGGTATTCGGTCACCACCTGGCTGCCCGGCGCGAGCGAGGTCTTGACCCACGGCATAGGGGCGAGGCCCTTTTCGCGGGCCTTGCGGGCCACCAGTCCGGCGGCGATCAGCACCGAGGGGTTGGAGGTGTTGGTGCATGAGGTGATCGCCGCGATCACCACCGAGCCATCGGAAATTTTGTAATCGCACCCGTCCACCGGGAACCCGGGATGCCGGTCATCTTCGGGGACATCGTGCACGCCGGTTGCGCCTTCATTGACGAAGCGGCTTTCCTCGCGGCTGGTGGGGAGCTTGGTGGTATCCTTGCGTCCACCGGCCAGATCGTCGAGCGCGGTGGCGAAAGCCGAGGCGGCATCGACCAGCGCCACACGGTCCTGCGGGCGCTTGGGGCCGGCCAGCGAGGGCACGACCGATGCCAGGTCGAGTTCGAGCGTATCGGTGAACACCGGGTCTTCGTCGGCGTCGGTGCGGAACATACCCTGTGCCTTGGCATAGGCCTCAACCAGCGCCACCCGATCTGGCTCGCGGCCCGAATCATTGAGGTATTTGATGGTTTCGCGATCGATGGGGAAGAACCCGCAGGTCGCGCCATATTCGGGCGCCATGTTGGCGATGGTCGCCTTGTCTTCGAGCGACAGGTTCGAAAGCCCGGCGCCATAGAATTCGACGAACTTGCCGACCACGCCCTTCTTGCGCAGCATTTCGGTGACGTGCAGCACAAGGTCGGTGGCGGTGGTGCCTTCGGGCAGCCTGCCGGTGAACTTGAAGCCGATCACTTCGGGAATCAGCATCGAAATCGGCTGGCCGAGCATGGCTGCCTCCGCTTCGATGCCGCCCACGCCCCAGCCCAGCACAGCCAGGCCGTTGACCATCGTTGTGTGGCTGTCGGTGCCGACCAGCGTGTCGGGATAAGCGATTTCTTCGCCGTTTTCGGTCTTGGTCCAGACAGTCTGGGCGAGGTATTCGAGGTTGACCTGGTGGCAGATGCCGGTTCCGGGGGGGACAACGCGGAAGTTTTCAAACGCCGACTGGCCCCAGCGCAGGAATTCATAGCGCTCGCCATTGCGCTCATATTCGCGTTCCACGTTCTGTTCGAACGCCTGTGGCGTGCCGAAATAATCGACCATGACAGAGTGGTCGATCACCAGATCGACCGGCACCAGCGGGTTGATCTTTTGGGGGTCGGCGCCAAGCTGTGCGGTGGCGTCGCGCATGGCGGCGAGGTCGACAACGGCGGGAACGCCGGTGAAATCCTGCATCAGGACACGGGCCGGACGATAGGAGATTTCGTGACCCGCTTTGCCGCGATCGTCAAGCCAGGCCTGAACGGCGGCGACATCGGCGGCCTTGACGGTGCGCCCGTCCTCGAAGCGCAGCAGATTTTCCAGCACCACCTTGAGCGAGTGCGGCAGGCGGGCGATGCCGTCCAATCCGTTCTTTTCCGCTTCGGGAAGCGAAAAGATCGCATAGGCCTTGTTACCAACGGTGAGGGTCGTTTTGGCTTTGAAGCTATTGGATGTATCGGTCACGCGGTCCGCCTTGTCTTGGAAAGGATTGCGGGCGCCTCCGAAAGAAACCGGGCCAAACGGCCAATTTGGCGCCTTTTGGGCGGCGTCTAAATCAGGGAAAACGCTCTTTCCCAAGACCGCTCAAGAAAACGCTGCAATGGCCACCGCACGTCCGGAGGCGTCTGACAGGAGAGATTCGTCACCTTCCCTGTCATTTTCGTCCTTTCTATAATGAATCCAATTTACACTTGCCAGCCCGGACTTTGGTTCAATAGAGCTTTTGGCAAGATAACGAAGGGCTTTCCTGTATGGTGGAACCTGGCCTCAGCGTCGACGCGCTGACCGTTGTGCGTGGCGGACGGGTGATTTTGACCGATCTGAGCTTTGATGTGGCCCCGGGCGAGGCCTTGCTGGTGCGTGGGCCCAACGGCGCGGGAAAAAGTTCGCTACTCATGGCGCTGGCCGGTTTGCTCGATCCCGAGGCCGGGCGCATCGCGCATGCAAAGCCCGATCCCGAGGCACCGGTTCATGCCCATATCCATTATGTCGCCCAGACGCCGGCCATCAAATCGGGCCTGAGCGTTCATGAAAATTTGCGCTTCTGGGCCGATGTGTTCGGCGCAAGGGGTGCTGATATTGCCAGTGCCCTGAATCGTGCCGGGTTGGGGAGGCTCGACGGGATCGATGCCGGGCTGCTGTCCACGGGCCAGACCCGCAGGCTGGCCTTGGCACGGCTGGTGGCGGTGCCCCGTTCGCTGTGGTTGCTCGATGAACCTACCAATGCCCTCGATGCGTCCGGTGCCGCGTGGGTTGCCGATCTGGTATCGGCCCATCTGGCCGGGGGCGGGATGGCGGTGATCGCCACCCATCTTGATGTTCCGCTCGTTGGTGCCGTGAAAACGCTCACTCTTGATCGGGGGCGGGTATGACGGGTTTTTTCGCCGTCATCGGTCGCGATCTGCGGCTGGGTCTGCGGCAGGGGGGTGATCTGCTCACCCTTGTGCTGTTTTTCGTAATTGTCGGTGTTTTGATGCCGTTTGCAGTGGGGCCGGACAAAACGCTTCTCGCCCGGCTGGCCCCGGCCATTGTCTGGGTCGCGGCTTTGCTGGCGCAGCTTTTGTCCCACGACCGCTTGTTCCGCACTGATTTCGAAGATGGCAGTCTGGTGCTGTTCCGTCATGCAGCGCTGCCGCTGGAGGCGATCGTGGCTGCCAAGCTGATCGCCCATTGGCTGCTGACCTGTCTGCCGCTGATCGTTGCAACGCCGGTGCTTGCCCTGGTTCTGGGCATGGACGGGCCCGCCTTCAGGCTGGCGGCGCTGTCGCTGGTTCTGGGCACGCCCGCGCTGGCGGGTTTCGGGGCAATCGGCGCGGCTGTGACAGTTGGCCTCAAGCGGGGCGGACTGGTCGCCCCAGTTCTTGTCTTGCCGCTGAGCCTGCCTGTGCTTATTTTCGGAACGGGCGCGTTCGATGTCGCGCGGCTGGGCGGATCGTCCCAGGCCCTGCTGCTTCTGGCGGCATTGAGTCTTTTGAGCATGGTCCTTGCGCCGTTTGCCGCGGCGCTGGCGTTAAAGATTTCCGGAGAATAAATGGCCGATACTCACGCTAAGACGGTCGAACCGGGATGGTTCACCCGCATTGCCCATCCGGGCATGTTCATGGGGTGGTCGCGCCACGTGATCGTGCCGCTGATCGTCATCACCACTCTCGCCTTCGCAGTGGGACTATTTTACGCGTTTTACGGTTCGCCCGCCGACTATCAGATGGGCGATACGGTGCGCATGATGTATGTGCACGTGCCCAGCGCCTGGCTGAGCCAGTTTTGCTATGCCATCATGTTTTGCTCGGCCATCGGGACTTTGGTCTGGCGGCATCCCATGGCCGATGTGAGCCAGAAGGCGGCAGCGCCGCTGGGCGCGGCGTTCACGGCGCTGGCCCTGTTCACCGGCTCGATGTGGGGCCGCCCGACCTGGGGAACGTTCTGGGAGTGGGACGGGCGCATGACCTCGACCCTGGTGCTTTTGTTCATCTATCTGGGGCTGATCGCCCTGTGGCGGGCTTTCGACGACCAGCTCAAGGCAGCGCGCATCGTCGCGGTGATCACCCTCGTTGGCGCAATCAATATCCCGGTCATCAAGTTTTCCGTCGATTGGTGGCAGACCCTGCACCAGCCCGCTTCGGTATTCCGTCTCGATGGCCCGACCGTGGACAGCAGCATTCTGATACCGCTTCTTGTCATGACCCTCGCCTTTTCCCTGCTGTTTTTGACGCTGCATCTGGTGCGCATGCGCACCGAAATAACGCGGCGCCGGATTCGCTCGCTGGAAATCGCACAGGCTCGCGCCGCTGGAGATGCCGCATGATCGCGCTTGGACAACATTGGGAATTTGTCGCGGCCTCCTATGGCGGCACCCTCGCCGTAGTGGGCGTCTTGATCGTGTGGACGGTGCTGTCGGCCCGTCAGGCGAAGGCACGAGTTGCGGTGCTTGAAGCTGCGCGGCAGACGCGCCGGGCACAATGAAGCCTGCAATGAGAATCGGACTGGCGGCGCTGCCGCTGGTCGTGCTCGCCGGGCTGGTGGCCATCTTTGCCAGCCAGATGGGCCGTTCGACCAGCTTCGTGCCGTCTGCTTTCATCGACAAGCCGGTGCCGGTGTTCGACCTGCCGGCCGTCGAGGGCCATGACCAGCCCGGCTTTGCCACAGCCGATCTGGCTGGCAATGGCGTTGTCGTCGTCAACGTCTTTGCGTCCTGGTGCATCCCCTGCCGGGACGAGCATCCCGTCCTGATGCAGCTCACCGGCGAGGACGTCGAGATTTTCGGGATGAATTACGACGACCCGGCGGACAATGCCCGGGCTTTTCTCGCCGAACTGGGCAATCCCTATGATCGGGTCGGTGCCGATCGCGACCGGCGGGCCGGGTTGGAATGGGGCGTCTATGGAGTTCCCGAGACCTTTGTGGTCGATGACGCCGGGATCATCCGCTTCAAGCATGTCGGCCCGCTCGACCCCGAGAGTTACCGCGAGCACCTTCTCCCGGCCATCGAAGCGGCGCGTCAGCCGCTTTAAGCCTTTGTCGCCGCGCTGTCTTGTGCGGTGGCCGGTGCGGGACTTTCCTCGTCCGGGGCGTAGCGGGTGAGCAACGGGATCTGGCTCATGGTGAAGATCATGGTCAGCGGCATGATCCCCCAGACCTTGAACGATACCCAGAAATCGTCGGAAAAATTGCGCCAGACGATTTCGTTGAGCGCGGCGAGGGCGAAAAAGAACAGGCCCCAGCGCAGGGTCATCAGATACCAGCCGCGATCCTTGAGCCGATAGACTTCGCCGAATACATAGCGCAGCAGCGAATGGCCGAACACGAGGCCCCCCAGCAGCACCGAACCGAACAGCACATTGGTGATGGTGGGCTTGAGCTTGATGAAGGTCGCGTCCTGGAAATAGAGCGTCATCCCGCCAAAAACGAGGACCACGGCGCCGGTCACCAGCGGCATCACCGGAATGCGTTTGAGGATCAGTTTCGACAGCGCCAGCGATATGGCCATGGCGACCATGAACACCGCCGTGGCAAAGATGATCGGCTGTGAAAACCAGGTCTTGAACGCGGGCACCGCGTTGAGAATTCGCTCGCCCTGGGCGTTGACGATGAAAAACACCACCAAAGGCCCCAGTTCGAGCGCCAGCTTGGTGAGGGCGGGCCGCAGGTCTTCGACCTGGCCTTCAGCGTGCGGCTGGGCCGCTTTGGTGTCGGTTTGCGGCATGGATCACTCCTTGCCCGCGATGGCGCGGGCGAAATCGGCGGCGCGGAACGGTTCGAGATCCCCAATGGATTCGCCCACACCGATAAAATGAATAGGCAGGCCGAAGCGCCGGGCGATGGCGACGAGAATGCCGCCTCTGGCCGTCCCATCGAGCTTGGTCATAACCAATCCGCTGACCCCGGCTTTCTGCCCGAAAATTTCGACCTGATTAAGGGCATTCTGTCCCGTCGTTGCGTCCAGCGTCAAAAGCGTCGCATGGGGCGCGTCGGGAATGCGTTTCTTGATGACGCGGATGATCTTTTCCAGCTCATCCATCAGTTCCGTGCGGTTCTGCAACCGGCCTGCGGTGTCGATGATCACCACATCGGTGCCGGTCTCCTGCGCCCGGGCGACGGCGTCGAAGGCAAGGCCGGAGGCATCGGCCCCGGTTGGTCGGGTCACCACCTCCACCTGATTGCGCTCGCCCCACACCTGCAGCTGTTCCACCGCCGCGGCGCGAAACGTGTCGCCGGCGGCCAGCAGCACCGATTTGTTCTCGGCTTTGAGCTTGGCGGTCAGCTTGCCGATGGTCGTGGTCTTGCCGGATCCGTTAACGCCGACCATCAGGATAACGAAGGGGTGTTTGCCCGGATCGATGGTGAGTGGCTGGGCTACCGGTTCGAGCACGGCTTCCACTTCGGCGGCCAGCGCAGCGCGCACGTCGTCGGGTGCAATGTCCTTGTCGAACTTGTCGGCGCGCAGCCGTTCGGCGATGGCGGTGGCGGTATCGATTCCCAGATCGGCGGCGATCAGCGTATCTTCGAGGTCCTGAAGCGTAGCCTCATCGAGTCTCCGCTTGGTGAAAATAGCGCCGATCGAGCTCGACAGATTGTCCGAGGAGCGTTTGAGCCCGCTGCTGAGCCGTTGCAGCCAGCTTTGGGGACGGTCCGGCTCTGCCTCTGCGCTCTCCTCGGCGCGCTGGTCGGTTTCCACATGCGCGGGGGTTGGCGGCTCGTGTTCGGGCGGATTGGGTCGCCCGGAGCGAATCCATTCAGCCTGCATTTCCGGGGGCGCAGCGTCGCGGCTGTCGGGTTGATCAGGCTGCTGGCCTTCGATGTCAGTTTCGACTTCGACTTCGACTTCGGCCTCGACCTCGGGCTCCGGCGCGGGCGTGGCGTCTTCGACGGTTTCAGGGGCCTTGCCCTTGTCGCTGCCAAACAGCCGGTCCCAGAAACCGGGTTTTTTATCCTGACTCATGCGGCCACCCTTTTAGGACGGGCCACCAGCCCGTCCGCCATAACGGCTTGGATTTCGACATCGACGATGTCGCCCGGCGCGCCTGTATCGAGGTGCACCGGCACAAATTGTTCACTGCGGCCCATGCCGTCATGCTCGACCAGCACCGATTCGTGCTGGCCGACCCGGGATGCGCAGAGTTTGGCAAACTGGGCGTCGCCTAAAGCCCGCAGCCGGGCGGCGCGGTCTCTGGCGATGCGCTTGTTGACCTGCGGCATGCGCGCCGCTGGTGTTCCCTCACGCTGGGAAAACGGGAAGACGTGCAGATAGGTCAGCTCCGCTTCGGTGACGAAGCGGAAGGTATTGTCAAACATGGCATCGGTTTCGGTGGGAAAGCCCGCGATGATATCGGCGCCAAACACCATGTCGGGGCGTAAGGCCCGCAGCTTGTCGACGATCTCCAGCGCATCGTGCCGCAAATGGCGGCGCTTCATGCGCTTTAAAATCATGTCATCGCCCGATTGCAGCGACAGGTGCAGATGCGGCATCAGCCGCGGATCGGTCACCGCCTCATAGAGCGCGGGGTCGGCCTCGATGGAATCGATCGAGGAAATGCGCAGGCGCGGCAGGTCCGGAACGTGGCGCAAGATCGCTTGCGTGAGCTTGCCCAAGGTGGGGGCACCGGGCAGGTCGCCGCCATAGGAGGTGATATCGACCCCGGTCAGCACCGCTTCCTTATAGCCCTTGCCGACAAGGCGTTTGATTTGCTCGACGACCATGCCCATCGGCACCGAACGCGAGGGGCCCCTGCCATAGGGGATGATGCAGAAGGTGCAGCGGTGGTCGCAGCCATTTTGTACCTGCACGAAGGCGCGGGCGCGCCCGTCCAATCCGTCAATCAGGTGGCCGGCGGTCTCGACGACGCTCATGATGTCGTTGACCTGCACCTTGTCGTTGAGCGGAACGCCAAAGGCGATGGGCTGGTAGCTCTCGGCCTTGAGCTTGTCATCGTTGCCGATCACCAGATCGACCTCGGCCATGTCGCCGAAATCACGGGCCTGGGTCTGCGCCGCGCAGCCGGTGACGATGATCTTGGCGTCCGGACTTTCGCGTCGCGCCTTGCGGATGGTCTGCTTGGCCTGCCGCACCGCCTCGGCGGTCACCGCGCAGGTGTTGATGATGATCGCGTCGGTGAGGCCTGATTTTTGTGCCTCGGCCTTGATCACTTCCGATTCATAGGCGTTGAGGCGGCAGCCAAAGGTGATGGTTTCGATGCTCATGCCGCATCCTCCGCCAAAAGAGCGGGAGGAATGACGCCCTCGCCATCCAGCGCCCAGGGGCCGGTCATCAGCACGTGATCGTCGCTTTGCCGCCAATCGATGGAGAGAGTACCGCCGGGCAATTCAATGGTGAGCGTACGGCCGGTCAGGCCCTTGCGCGCAGCAGCAACGGCGGTGGCGCAGGCGGCGGTGCCGCAAGCCTGCGTCAGCCCCGCCCCGCGCTCCCACACTCTGGCTCGGATGCGTTCTGGGGAGAGCACTTGCGCCAGGGTGATATTGGCGCGTTCGGGAAAGATCGGATGGTTTTCCAGCAATGGCCCGAGGCGGCCCAGATCGTGGGCATCTGGGTCAGCAACCCAGAAGATGGCATGGGGGTTGCCCATGCTGACAACGGACGGGGTGTGCAGCACAGGGTGATCGATGGGTCCGACCTGCAATTCGATGCCGGTGGTATCGGCAAATGGTTCGGCCAGCGGAATGTCCTGCCAGCCGAATTTGGGCCGGCCCATATCGGCGGTCACCATGGCACCATTGACGCGCGCCGTGATGAGGCCGGCATTGGTACGCACGGCGACGGTCGCAACGCCATTTTCCTCAGCGATCAGCCCGGCGACACAGCGCGTGGCATTGCCGCAGGCGTCCACTTCGTCGCCTTGCGCATTATAGATGCGCATGAACACATCGATGCCGTCGATACTGTCGTGTTCCATGATGATAAGCTGATCGCAGCCGATGCCCGTCTCGCGGTTGGCGATGGCCCGGATGTGTCGAGCAGTCAGCGCAATTTTTTCCTGGCGCGCGTCAAGGACGACGAAGTCGTTTCCAAGGCCGTTCATCTTGAGATAGGGCAGCGGCGCGGTCATCGAAAAAAGGGCTCGGGCTCGGTTGCGGTGTGATCCCGGCCTATATGGCGTAAAATCCATAAGATTTCCACCTTTGCCGAGCTCATGCGGCAATTGACTCTCGCCGGGCTGAACCGTATAAGCCGCCACGACCTTCTGTCAGGACATGATGGATTTCGAGTCACTGGGCCCTCTTGCGAGGGGGCCGGTCAACACCCGCCAGCGCGTTGCGCCCGCGGGTGTGTTTTGCATTTGACCGGTTTTTACCCATATTCGAATTCTTCCTGCTGACTTAAGACCAGTGAGCCGATTGCATGTTTGAAAGCCTGTCAGACCGTCTGGGCAAGATTTTTTCCGGTATCACCGGAAGGGGTGCCCTCAGCGAAGCCGATGTTCAGGCCGCGCTGCGCGAAGTGCGCCGCGCGCTGATCGAGGCCGACGTCTCGCTCGAAGTTGTGCGGGCCTTTACCGAACAGGTTGGTGCGCGCGCCGTGGGCGCCGAGGTCACCCGCTCGGTCAAACCCGGCCAGCAGGTCGTCAAGATCGTCCATGACGAACTGATAGCCGTTCTGGGCGAGGAGGCGGCCCCACTTTCGCTCAATGCGCCCGCGCCGGTGCCGATCCTCATGGTCGGGCTCCAGGGTTCGGGTAAGACCACCACCACCGGCAAGATCGCCAAACGGCTCAAGGAGCGCCAGAACAAGAAGGTTCTGCTCGCCTCGCTCGACACCCGCCGTCCGGCGGCGATGGAACAGCTCAAGACGCTGGGAAGCCAGATCGGCGTCGATACGCTTGATATCGTTCCCGGTCAGTCCGCCGTAGAGATCGCCAAACGCGCCATCGCGACGGCGCGGACCGGCGGCTACGATGTGGTGATGCTCGATACCGCCGGGCGCACCCATATCGACGAAGAGCTGATGGCGGAAACCGCCGAGATCAAACGCGTCGCCGATCCACACGAAATTCTGCTGGTTGCCGACAGCCTCACCGGTCAGGACGCGGTCAATCTGGCCCGCAGTTTCGACAGCCGCGTTGATATTACCGGCATCGTGCTCACCCGCGTCGATGGCGACGGGCGGGGTGGTGCAGCGCTGTCGATGCGGGCCGCTACCGGCAAGCCGATCAAGCTGATCGGTGTCGGTGAAAAGATGGATGCGCTGGAAGATTTCCACCCCGCGCGCATCGCCGACCGCATTCTGGGCATGGGTGACATCGTCTCGCTGGTCGAAAAGGCGGCCGAGACGGTCACCGCCGAAGACGCCCAGAAGATGGCCAAGAAGCTCAAGAAGGGCCAGTTCGACCTCAACGATCTGATGGGGCAGCTCCAGCAAATGAAAAAGATGGGCGGCATGGCGTCGCTCATGAAGCTGATGCCGGGCATGGGAGGGATGGCCAAGAACCTTCCTGCCGACAAGCTCAACGATAAGATGTTCGACCGTCAGGTGGCCATCATTCAGTCGATGACCCTTAAAGAGCGGGAAAAGCCCGATCTGCTGAACGCCTCGCGGCGCAAGCGCATTGCCGCCGGGGCCGGGGTCGAAGTCTCCGAGATCAACAAGCTCATCAAGATGCACCGCCAGATGGCCGACATGATGAAAAAGGTCTCGCGCGGCGGCGGTGGCGGGCTGGCCAACATGTTCGGGGGCATGGGCAAGTCGATGCTGGGCCGGGGCGGTATGCCCGATATGGATCCCGCCCAGATCGAGCAGATGGCCAAGCAGATGGGCGCCGATCCCGCGGGCCTTCCCGATGATTTTTCCAAACTCGTCAAGCAGGGGGGCTCGGGGCTGTCCGGTCTTCCCGGTCTGGGCGGGTCGAAATTCCCCGGTCTTCCGGGATTGCCCGGCCTGCCGGGAAAAAAGAAATAACCGCAGTTTTTAAAACCAGAGAAAGTTCAGAGAACACCCATGGCTATCAAGATTCGCCTGGCCCGCGCCGGCTCCAAGAAGCGCCCTTATTACCACGTGGTCGTTGCCGAGGCGCGTTCGCCGCGCGACGGTCGCGTCATCGAGCGTATCGGCTCGTACAACCCCATGCTGGCCAAGGACGATGAAAAGCGCATCGTGCTCAACACCGAGCGCGCTACCCATTGGCTCAGCACCGGTGCCCAGCCGACCGACCGCGTCGAGCGCTTCCTCGATGCCGCTGGCCTGCTGAAGCGAGAAGCCCGCAACAACCCCAACAAGGGCAAGCCCGGCGCCAAGGCCATCGAACGCCTTGAGGAAAAGAAGGCCGCTGAAGAGGCCGCTGCCGAAGCTGCTGCCGCTCCGGCTGAAGCGCCTGCTGAAGAAGCGTCCGCCGAGTAAGACCGGTGAGCGAAGGCTTTACGCCTGACAAACCTATTCTCATGGGCCGGATCGGTGCGGCCCATGGGATCAGGGGTGAAGTGCGGATCACCCCCTTCACCCAGGATCCGCTGGCGCTTGCCAGCTTCGATCCGCTGGAGACCGACCGGCCGGGCCTCGTGGTTTCCATCACCAGGGCCCGATTGGCCAAGACCGTTTTGATCGCGACCCTCAAAGGGGTCACCGATCGCAACGCCGCCGAAGCGCTCAACGGCGTCTCGCTCTATGTGGCCCGCGATCGGCTCGATGCACCCGAGGACGATGAGTTCTATCACGCGGACCTGATCGGGCTTGAGGTGCGTCTCGACGATGGGGCGGTGCTGGGGACGATCTCCGCCGTCGAAAATTTCGGCTCCGACGATCTTTTGGACGTCCGCCTGGCTGGCGGGCGTAAATCGGTCTATCTGCCGTTCACGCGGGCGGTGGTGCCCGAGATACAGATTGCCCAAGGCTATGTGGTGGCCGTTCCGCCCGAGGGGTGGCTCGACGATACGCCGCGCGACCCGGATGATGTGGACCCGCAATGAGCTTTCGCGCTTCGATCATCACGCTGTTTCCCGAATTGTTTCCGGGGCCGTTGGGGGCTTCGGTGATCGGGCGCGGCATGGACAACGGCGCCTGGTCGCTCGATACCCATTTCCTGCGCGATTACGCCAAGGATCGCCATCGCACCGTGGACGATACGCCCTCGGGCGGGGGGGCGGGCATGGTGCTGCGCGCCGATATCCTTGCCGCGGCGCTTGATGATGTCGCCCCAGCCACCGATCCGCGGCCAAAGCTGGTGATGAGCCCGCGGGGCACGCCGTTGACCCAGGAGCGGGTGCGCGCCTTGGCAAAAGGGCCGGGGGCGGTGATCGTTTGCGGGCGGTTCGAGGGCATCGATCAGCGGGTGATCGAAGCGCGCGGCCTCGAAGAAATCTCCATTGGCGATTATGTGCTGGCCGGTGGAGAGGTTGCCGCGATGGTGCTGCTCGAAGCGGTGGTCCGGCTGTTGCCCGGCGTTCTGGGGGCCGCTGAAAGCCATGCGGATGAAAGTTTCGAGCACGGCCTGCTCGAATATCCTCACTATACCAGGCCGCAGAGCTTTGAGGGCCGGGAGATTCCCGAGGTGCTGACATCGGGGGATCATGGGCGGATCGACCGCTGGCGTCGCGAGCAGTCCAAGGCCCTCACGCAGGAGCGCCGGCCGGACCTGCTGGAAAAGCCCTGACCTCGAAAATTTCTGGACTCTTGGGCGCTGTGCGTGTATAGCGCGCTCGACTTTAGCGGGAGTTGTCCCGTGCCGTCCAAACAAGACCGGGCCCTCAAAGGGCTCCAGCGAAAAGATAGAACGGATAGATAGATGAACATCATTCAGCAGCTCGAAAAAGAGCAGCTCGAAGTTTTGGTCGCCCAGCGCGCCCTCCCCGAGTTTTCCCATGGCGATACCGTCAAGGTGTGGGTGAAGATCCGCGAAGGCGAAAAAGAACGCCTGCAGGCCTATGAGGGCGTGGTCATCGCTCGCAGCGGTGGCGGCGTGATGGAAAGCTTCACCGTCCGCAAGATTTCCTACGGTGAAGGCGTGGAACGTGTGTTCCCGGTCCACTCGCCGATGATCGATCGCATTGAAGTTCTCAAGCGCGGTAAGGTCCGGCGCGCCAAGCTGTACTATCTGCGTGACCGTCGCGGCAAGTCGGCCCGTATTTTTGAATCGACCAGCGCCCGCACCAAGCGGATCGAGGCCGATGAGCGTCAGGCCGCAGCCGATGCTCGCGCCGCCCGCGAAGCGGAAAAGGTGGCAGCAGCAGAGGCATTGGCCGCTGAGAACGCAGCCCGCGAGGCCGCTGAAAAGCAGGCCGCCGAGGAAGCCGCAGCAGCCGAGGCCGCAGCCGCTGAAACCGCTGAGGCCCCTGCCGACGAGAACAAGGGCGAATAAGTCGCTCTCAAGAATTGTTTTGATCAAGGCCCGGCAGTTTGTCGGGCCTTGTTTTTTGGGCGCAAGCCTGTTGGCACAGAAGGAAACTGGCTGGTGACCTCCCGTTTCAAAGGCGCAACGGTTCATGCAGATCTGGGTGAGGCGTTTTTCGATGCCGTCAGCCCGGCCGGCTTTCCCAAGACCATCCTGCGCTATCGCAATCAGCGCTGGGCGGAGCGCATGGGGCTCGCCACGCTCGGTGATGCGGAATGGATTGCCCATTTCGGGCGGTTTTTGCCCTTGCCGGGCAGTCTGCCGGCCCCGCTGGCGCTGCGCTATCACGGCCATCAGTTCCAGAGCTACAATCCTGATCTAGGCGACGGACGCGGGTTCCTGTTTGCGCAAGGGTATGATCGCGTTGATGGTCGGTTGCTCGATTTCGGCACCAAGGGGTCGGGAACCACGCCCTGGTCGCGCGGCGGCGATGGGCGGCTGACGCTCAAGGGCGGGGTGCGTGAAATTCTCGCCACGGCGATGCTCGAAGCTTTGGGGGTCGAAACTTCGAAAAGCTTCTCGCTGATTGAAACCGGCGAGGATCTCTATCGATCCGATGAGCCATCTCCGGCCCGCTCCTCGGTTCTGGTGCGGCTTTCCCATTCCCATATCCGCATCGGAACCTTCCAGCGCCTCGCCCATCTGGGCGATCATGCCGGTCTGGCCCGTCTGGTCGAGCATGTGATCACCCATTATTACCCGGCGCTGACCGATCTGCCGACCGATGATCGGGTTCCGGCGCTGCTCGGAGCGATGGCCGAGGCGGTGGCGCGGGTCACGGCGCAATGGACCGGGGCCGGGTTCGTGCATGGTGTTCTTAATACCGATAACACCAACATCACCGGAGAGAGTTTCGATTACGGCCCGTGGCGGTTCCTGCCCCGCTACGATCCGCGGTTCACCGCCGCCTATTTCGACACCACCGGGCTCTATGCCTTCGGACGGCAGCCCGACGCCATGGCCTGGAACCTGACGCGGCTGGCGGAATGCCTCCTGCCGCTGTCCAGCGTCGACAGGCTCGAACCCGAGCTTAATCGCTTCTGGCCAGCCTTTCAGGCCCAGCTTGGCGCGGTTGTTGTCCGTCGGCTTGGACTGGTGCCACAAGGGGAAACGGCGGATATGGGGCTGAGCGGAGCGGTATTTGCGTTCATGGCGGCTCAGCGGCCCGCCTATGAGCAGATGTTTTTTGACTGGCGCGGCGGCCTCGTCTCGCTAGAGCGGGCCCTGGCCGGGCCGCAGGCATCCCTCTATACCGGCGAGAGCTTTGAGGCCTTCAGGCGCGTGCTTGAAGCGTATGATGCCGCCCCCGAGGCCAATCTCGATCACGCCTATTTCCAAGGCGATCGCCCAAGGACCATGCTGATCGAGGAGGTCGAGGCGATCTGGGCCGCGATTGCCGAGCACGACGATTGGTCGGCGCTTGAAAACGCGCTGGCGGAGATCGAAGACATGGGCCGGGCCAGCGCAGCGGTGGATTTCACCATCAATTGACTGGCGGGCCGGGGCGCCAGCGCCTACACATTTGGACCATGTTCGCCCGTTCCGTCCCCTTTTGCGCCGTTCTCCTGGCATCAATGGCCCCCGCCGCTCCCGTCGGCGCCATCGAGATTCGCTCCCAGGCCGAGACTGTCCTGGAGCTGTTCACCAGTCAGGGCTGTTCGCGCTGCCCGGATGCCGACCGGCTGCTGGCCGAATTTGCCGCACGCGAGGATGTGGTCGCGCTAGGCTATCACATTGATTACTGGGATTATATCGGCTGGAGCGACACCTTCGCGCTCGCCGAAAATACCGAGCTGCAAAAGGCCTATGCCCAAAGCTGGGGCAAGGCACGCATCTATACCCCGCAACTGGTGGTGAATGGCCAAATCGCCGTGGTGGGCTCCGACAGAGCAGAGGCCGAGCGCGCCGTTGGCGCTGCCAGCATGCCTTTGCCGGTGAGCCTGCGCGCCGATGGTTTGGATGCGGTGGTCCTGAACGCACCGGCCGATGCCGATCTGCCGCCAGCCATTGTCTGGCTGGTCACCTATCGCGACGCGGCGGATGTGGTGATCGAGCGGGGTGAAAACTCCGGCCAGAGCCTCACCTATACCCATATCGTCACCGGACGGCAGGCTATCGGCATGTGGGATCCGGCGCGTGGCGCCGACATTGCCATTCCGCTCGATGAGGTTCTGGGCACCAATGCCGACGGCGCGGCGGTGATCGTGCAGGAAAGGAACGGCCAATGGCCGGGCCGCATCCTCGGGGCGTCCGCCTTTTCGCGTTAGCCGACGATAAAGCGGTTGGAAAGCGGGAATTTTTGGGGAAAGGGCGCCGACCTGCCGGATCCAAGGTTTGGGGGCTCGGTGGATCCGACAGGCCGGCTACTGGAGGCAATAGACGTACGCTATTCGCCCAATGGGGCATGAGAAGGGACGGATTGTGTCGTAAATCCGGTCAATTGGGGGAAAGTTTAAGCCCAAGCCGCCCGCGCCAAATCTCTTGCCAGCCGATCCGAACGGGGCGATCATCACCCAGCCGATCACGTCAGCAAAGGGCAGGCCGGGTTTGGATAAGCGCTACGACAACCGCAAGACCGGCATGAGCAGCCTGTCGGCTGCGCCGTCCCAAAGCCGTCCCGCTCCCGTCGTCAGTTTCGATCGCAAGGAGCTTTCGCTGATCCTCAACGTCTATGGCCGCAAGGTCGCGGCGGGCGAGTGGCGCGACTATGCCCTCGATTTCGGACGCGATCTGGCGATGTTCTCGATCTATCGGCACACCTCGGAACGCCCGCTGTTCATCGTCGAAAAAGATCCGCAACTGGCCCGCCGGCAAGGGCAATACCGGGTATTGGGGACCGATGGCCGGGTGCTCCGGCGTGGACATGATCTGGCCGCCGTCCTGCGGGTTTTCGATTCGCAGCTCTACCTGGTGCGCTAGAGCGTTTCCTGCAAAAGTGGACACCACTTTTGGAGTTCGGAAACGCGTTATATCAAAGACTTAGAGCCCCTATTTTGATGGAATTAAAACAGGGGCGCTAGGCGTCGGGGCACAACCAATCAAAAAATGGGGTAAGGCATGAAGCTGGTTTCCTTCCGGACAGCGGCGGGGCAATCGTTCGGGGCGCTGACGGCGGATGGCATTGTCGATCTGGGACGGCGCACGGGGTTTGGCTCGCTCAAGGCGCTATTGACGGCGAATGCGCTCGATACCGCCCACGCGCTCGTTGACCGCGTCGCGCCCGATTTCGCGTTGGACGCCGTGACCCTGCTGCCGGTGATCCCCGATCCCGAAAGGATCATTTGCGTGGGGCTCAATTATCACGACCATGTCGAGGAAACCGGCTTTGCGCCCACCGAGCGCCCCACTTTGTTCACCCGGTTTGCCTCGACCCTCACCGGTCATGACGCGCCCCTGGTGAAGCCCGCCGCTTCGGAAAAATTCGATTATGAGGGCGAGCTTGCGGTGATCGTGGGCAGCCCGGGGCGCCATATCGCGGCCGACGACGCTCTGTCCCATGTCGCGGGCTACGCCCCGTTCAATGACGGGTCGGTGCGCGACTGGCAGATGCACACCAGCCAGTTCACCCCGGGTAAGAATTTTTCAGCGACCGGCGGGTTCGGCCCTGCCCTTGTCACCCCGGATGAAGCCGGGCCGCTCGACGATCTGGTTCTGAGAACGCGCTTTAACGGCACCGTGGTGCAAGAGGCGCGGCTGGGCCAGATGATTACCCCTATCGCCGACCTGATCGCCTATATTTCGACGTTCACGCCGCTCGTGCCCGGCGATGTCATCGTCACCGGCACGCCGGGCGGGGTGGGTGTCAAGCGCAGCCCGCGGCTCTACATGAAGCCGGGCGATATCGTCGAGGTGGAGATCGACAGGATCGGCCTGCTGCGCAATCCGGTCCTTGCCGAGGACGGTTGATTGACAGGCATCAGCCAAACAAAAAGGGCCGCAGGTGGTGTTCCTGCGGCCCTTTTGTGTGTCTGATGTGCTGAATGCTATTCGCGGTTGCCGAACAGGCGCAGCAGCATCATGAACAGGTTGATGAAGTCCAGATAGAGCGAGAGAGCGCCCATGATGGCCATCTTGCCCAAGCCTTCTTCACCGATATGCTCGGCATAGGCTTCCTTGATCTTCTGGGTGTCATAGGCGGTCAGCCCGACAAAGATCAGCACGCCGACCGCCGAGATGGCGAAGTCGAGGGCCGAAGAGGCCAGGAAGATATTGACCACCATGGCGATGATCAGGCCGATCAGGCCCATCATCAGGAACGATCCCATGCCGGTCAGGTCACGCTTTGTCGTGTAGCCATAAAGGCTCATCGAGCCGAACATGGCGGCGGTGATGAAGAACACCTTGGCGATCGATGCCCCGGTATAGACGAGGAAAATCGACGACAGGGATAGCCCCATCACGGCGGCAAAGCCCCAGAAGGTCATCTGCGCGGCTGAAAAGGACAGCTTGTTGATCCCGAAGGACAAGACCAGCACGAAGGCCAGAGGCGACAGCGCCACCACCCACATCAGCGGGCTGGTGTAAAGCAGCACACCCCACTGGGTCAGATAGGTGCCATCGGCCAGCTGGGCGGCTGCCCCGGTTGCCTGTCCGGTCACGGCCATCTGCGCGGCAAAGAACGCCACCAGCCCGGTAACCACCAAGCCGATGCCCATGTAATTATAAACACGCAGCATATGGCTGCGCAGACCTTCATCGATGGCGGCGGCCGTGCCTACGCGACCTGCGACGGTCTGACGGTCGTATTGTGCCATTTCGTGTTCCATCCTCGTTGCAAATGTAAAGTTCCGGCCAGACAGTGAGGCATCAATGTGCCACGACATCAGCCAGTTAAGGCACAATATGGAGACGAGACTTTGCAATTACAAGCGAAACCGGGGCACTTCGGGCCGCCGATTGTCGCTTTCTGACGCAATTTTGATAGGCTTTGCTCCTGCTGATCCGGATTGACCGGATGGCAGATGAGATAAAGGTTTCGATCATGCCCAGGCTGTTTACCGGTCTTTCCCTGCCCGCCGATATAGGGTTTGCGCTGTCTCTCAAGCGCGGCGGGCTCGCCGGAGCGCGCTGGATCGACCCGGAAAATTATCACATCACCCTGCGCTATATGGGCGATATCGATGGCCGCGTGGCCGACGAAGTGGCCGAGGGGCTCGATATGCTCACCGGCATCGAGCCGTTCCCGCTCACGCTGTCCCATCTGGGGGTTTTTGGCGGCAACAAACCCCGGGCGCTCTATGCGGGGCTCGATCCGTCCGAGCCGCTCGATCGGCTGCAAGCGAGCCAGGAGCGGTTGCTGCAACGGCTGGGCCTCGAACCGGAGGGCCGTAAATTCGTGCCCCATGTCACGCTGGCCCGGTTGCGCGAAACGAACGCCGCCGATCTGGCGCGACACATTGCCCATGCCGGCCAATTCATGCCCCTGAGCTTCACCGTCGATCGGTTTGTCCTGTTTTCCAGCCGCGAATCGGTCGGGGGCGGGCCCTATGTGGTGGAAGAGGACTATGTTTTCCAACCCTGAGCTGGCCCTGCCGTTCAGCGCGCGTTCAGCCCGCATGGGGCAAAACACCGTGGACAGGCCGATAGGGCAGATGGCCCAATTCCGGCCCAATTCGTCCCTATTTTGACGCCTGTCAGGAAAAATCGCCGTGCGTATTTGCTCCTTGGTAACCATAAGGGTGCAGAGTCGGCGGCACTCGAGTGCAGTTTAAGAATAAGGGGAAGGGTTTGGCGATGACGTCACCGTTTCGCAGCCATATCCGTCGTACGCTTGCCAGTCTGGTCAGTGGTGCGGTCGTGCTTTGTGCCAGCCCGGCGGCTTTCGCTGCCACAAATCTGGGAACGTTCGATTTCTGGACAGCCTGGACCGATACCGACGGGGGCGGCAAGATCTGCTACGTGTCCTCCACGCCCCAGACGATGGAGCCGACCAACGTCAACCGCGGCGCGATCCATTTCATCGTCACCATAAGGCCCACCAACCGTAATGAGGTGGCGACGATCGTGGGCTACCCCATCCATGAAACCGATCCCAAGGCCAGTGTTTCGGTTGATGGGCGCTCCTATCCGATGGTCACCCAGGGTGAATCGGCCTGGCTGGCCTCTATCGAGGATGAGCCCGGCTTTGTCGGCGCCATGCGGGCCGGGTCGGCGATGGTGGTCCGGGCAACGTCCCAGCGCGGCACCAACACCGTTGATACCTATTCGCTGCGGGGCGTCACCGCCGCGCTCAACAAAGCCAATCAGGAATGCCCGCAATAAGGCATGTCTCCCGGATGGCGGACAGGCAAAGGTCGGGGCTACCCGGCCTTTTGCCGTTCTGACCGAAAATTCAGGAACGGATCATGATAACGCGCAAAATATTGTCCCCGGCCTTGTTTGCCCTCGCTTTGACGGTCGCGGCCACGCCGGCTTTTGCGCAATCGGTGCGGGTGCTGGGTGAGCACAACGCGTGGTCTGCTTATGCGACTAGCGAAAGCGCGGGACAGATTTGTTTTGTTTTATCCCGGCCCAGCGCCACCGAGCCGGTTCCCGCCGGGTTCACTCAAGGCTATTTCTACATTACTCACCGCCCGGCCCAGAACATCCGCTCCGAAATCAATCTGGTCGCCGGGTATGAATTTGCGCCCGAGAGCGTCGCAACGCTGTCGGTCGGCAGCCAGAGTTTTGATCTTTTCACCGAGGGTGACAGCGCTTGGCTCGCTGATCCCAGCCAGACGGCATCTGCCGTCGCCGCGATCCGGGCGGGCTCGACGATGAGCGTCTCGGGCACCGCCCTTTCGGGCCAGACCGTGCGGCAGAGTTTTTCGCTCTCGGGCGCAACGGCAGCAACCCGGGCCATCGACGCCGCCTGCTAGCGGGATAAGGGGCGCGACGGATTGCGCTTTTGCGTCGGCATTGGGCTTGTGCTAGTAGCTGGCGCGCAAGAACGGCTCGCATTCTTGGTGCCGCCTGCTTATATTTCCCGCTATACCCACAATAATGGACGTCCTGGCCATGAGCCTTGCGCTGAACATCGATCACGCCACCGCGCCGCGGCCCACACCGTCGGGCCCGCTCGATCTGGTTGGGCTCGACAAGCGCGAGCTGGCCGGGCATCTGGGTCAGCTGGGCCTGTCTGAGCGCGACGCCCGGATGCGGGCCAGCCAGTTGTGGAACTGGATCTATGTCAACGGGGTGCGCGATTTCTCGGCGATGACCAATATCGCCAAGGGCTTGCGCGCCGATCTGGAGCAGGCGTTCACTATCAACCGTCCAGAAATCGTCTCCGAGCAGGTGTCGGTCGATGGCACGCGCAAATGGCTGTTCCGCTTTCGCGACCCCGTCCATCCCAACATGCCGCCGGTTGAGGTCGAGACCGTCTATATCCCGGAATCGGACCGGGGGACGCTGTGCGTATCCTCGCAGGTGGGCTGCACGCTGACCTGTTCGTTCTGCCATACCGGCACCCAGAAACTGGTGCGCAATCTCACGGCGGGCGAAGTTCTGGCGCAGGTGATGATGGCGCGCGAACGGCTGGGGGATTTTCCCGGCGGGGTGCGCCCCACCGATGGCCTCGTGCCCTCGGGGGACACGCGGGCCATCACCAACATCGTCATGATGGGCATGGGCGAACCGCTCTACAATTACGATAACGTGAAAAAGGCGCTGCTGATCGCTTCGGATGGCGAGGGCCTGTCGCTGTCCAAACGCCGGATCACGCTCTCGACCTCGGGGGTGGTGCCCCAGATCGAGCCGACCGGGCGCGAGATCGGCGTCATGCTGGCCATTTCGCTGCATGCGGTGCGCGATGATCTGCGCGACGTGCTGGTGCCGATCAACAAGAAGTGGCCTATCGAGCAATTGCTCGACGTGTGCCGCACCTATCCGGGCGTCTCCAACGCCCGCCGCATCACGTTCGAATATGTGATGCTCAAGGATATCAATGATTCGGATGCCGATGCGCGCGAACTGGTGCGGCTGCTCGCCAAAATCCCCGCCAAGATCAATTTGATCCCATTCAATCCCTGGCCCGGCAGCAATTATGTCTGCTCGGACTGGGACCGGATCGAAGCGTTTGCCGACATCGTCAACCGCGCCGGCTATGCCAGCCCGGTCCGCACCCCGCGCGGGCGCGACATCTTTGCCGCCTGTGGCCAGCTGAAATCGGAAAGCGAGCGGCTGCGCAAGAAAGATCGCGAAGCCTTCATGCTGTGATTGGCCGGGGGCAACTCGTCCCCAGCCTTAAATCCCGTAGCGCGCGTTACAGCGCGGCGTTTTCGCGCGTCCGGTAGGCGGCGATGATCCAGATGGCGTGGATCAGGCCCGGCACATAGCCGAACAGGGTCAGAAGGATATTGAGCCAGAACTGCAGGCCGAACCCGACCCGAAAGAATACCCCAAGCGGCGGAATCAGGATCGAAAACAGCACCCGGATAAAGTCGCCAAACGTCATGTGTCGCGGTCCCGTGGTTTTAAGTTGTGCGTGCGATATGGGGCAAAATCGCCGTGCGACAAGATGCACGGGGAATTTTTATCGCCGCGTTTCGGCGAAGAGAATCGTCACTGCAAAACCGGCAAATACGGCGGCAAAGCTCCAGTTGAGGATTTTCTGGGCCCGCTCCGAGCGCAGCAGTGTATCGGTCAGCCAGTGTGCACCCAGCACGATGGCAATGACGACAGGCAGCGAGAGCACGAGGAATTCGAGGCCCAGGAACACCAGCTTGGCGCTGGCCGCCGGATCGTCGGCGGAGACGAACTGGGGCAGGAAGGTCACAAAAAACAGCGCCACCTTGGGGTTGGTGAGGTTGATGCCCAGCCCGGCCAGAAAGCTGCCCCGCAGCGTGGGCGTGCGGCCACCGGCCTGGGTGACGGCCAGCCCGGTGCCGGAGCGGATCGCTGTAACCGCCATCCAGAGCAGGTAAACCGCCCCCACGATCTTGAGCACAAAAAAAGCGGTGGGTGCGGCAATGATCAGCAGCGAAATGCCAAAAGCCGCCAGCATGGTATGAACCGCCACCCCGGTCAGGGCACCAACGACGGTCATGAAACCGTGGGTGGTGCCGAAATTGATGGTGCGCGAGACAAACAGGGCCATATCCGGCCCCGGGGTGATGGCCAGAACGATGGCCGCCACGGCATAGGTCGCGATCACGGTCAGGCTCGGTATCATGTCGATCATGGCGGGGGCTCATCACTGCGGGCTGGCGATCAGTTAGGCATTCCCGCCCGCGCCGGGCAAGCGCGAAATGATGGGCTGTTGCCTAAAGTGGACCGATCTGCTTACTGTCGCGACCAGTTTTTAGCCCACAACTTCAGGTCCCAAAGCCGGTCATGAGCAACGACATCAAGAAAGTGGTCCTCGCCTATTCGGGCGGGCTCGATACCTCCATCATCCTCAAATGGCTCAAGCAGGCCTATAATTGCGAAGTGGTGACCTTCACCGCCGATCTGGGGCAGGGCGAAGAGCTCGAACCGGCCCGCCAGAAGGCCGAGATGATGGGCGTCAAGGACATCCGCATCGAGGATTTGCGCGAAGAGTTCGTTGCTGACTACGTCTTTCCCATGTTCCGCGCCAATGCGGTCTATGAAGGGGTGTACCTGCTGGGCACCTCGATTGCCCGGCCGCTGATTTCTAAGCGGCTGGTCGAGATCGCCGAGGAAACCGGGGCCGACGCCATCGCCCATGGGGCGACCGGCAAGGGCAATGATCAGGTGCGGTTCGAGTTGTCGGCCTATGCGCTCAATCCCGGCATCAAGGTCATCGCCCCCTGGCGCGAATGGGATTTGCAGAGCCGCACCACGCTGATCGAATTTGCCGAAAAAAACCAGATCCCGGTGCCCAAGGACAAGCGCGGCGAGGCCCCGTTCTCGGTCGACGCCAACCTGTTGCACACCTCGTCGGAGGGGAAGGTGCTCGAAGACCCGGCGGTGGAAGCCCCGGACTATGTCTATCAGCGCACCGTCGATCCGGTGGATGCGCCCAATGAGCCCGAAACCATCACCATCGGCTTCGAAAAGGGCGACCCGGTCTCGGTCAATGGCGAAAAGCTCTCGCCTGCGGCGCTTCTGACCCGGCTCAACGAGCTGGGCGGCAAGCATGGCGTGGGCCGGCTCGATCTTGTCGAAAACCGCTTTGTCGGCATGAAGAGCCGGGGCATTTACGAGACGCCGGGCGGCACCATCCTGCTCGCCGCCCATCGCGGCATCGAGTCGATCACCCTCGATCGGGGCGCGGCGCACCTCAAGGACGAGATCATGCCGCGCTATGCGGAACTGATCTATAACGGCTTCTGGTTCTCGCCCGAGCGCGAAATGCTGCAGGCGCTGATCGACAAGAGCCAGGAATATGTGGCCGGGGAAGTGACGCTCAAGCTCTATAAGGGCTCGGCCAATGTGGTGGCGCGCACCTCGCCCTATTCGCTCTATTCGGAAGATCTGGTGACCTTCGAGGAAGGCACCGGCTCTTACGATCACCACGACGCCGAAGGCTTCATCAAGCTCAACGGTTTGCGCCTCAAGACCTATGGCGCCCGCAAGATCCGGTTGGCCCGGAGCTAGGCTCACACCGATTTGATGCGAAACGCCGCCTCCCGACACGCGCTCGGGGGGCGGTACATGGCCGCCCCGATGCAGGGGCGCTTGTTTACAGGCCTTTGGTGCTGTAAAGGGAGGGCCAACGAAACTCCCGAAATGGCTGTTCCCCCTATGAGCTTGCGCAATATTGCGATCATTGCACACGTCGACCATGGCAAAACCACAATGGTCGATACCCTCCTCAAGCAGTCGGGCACGTTCCGGGAAAACCAGCGGCTCGATGACCGGGTCATGGATTCGGGGGATCTGGAAAAGGAACGGGGCATCACCATCCTGGCCAAGGTGACCTCGATTTCCTGGAACGACTATCGCATCAACATCGTCGATACACCGGGTCACGCCGATTTCGGCGGTGAGGTCGAGCGCATCCTGTCGATGGTCGATGGCGCGGTGATCCTTGTCGATGCCGCCGAAGGCCCGATGCCGCAAACCAAGTTCGTGCTGTCCAAGGCGCTCGAAATCGGCTTGCGCCCCATTGTTGCGATCAACAAGATCGACAAGCCCGATGAGCGCCACAATGAAGTGCTCGACGAGATTTTCGACCTGTTCGTTTCCCTCGATGCGACCCCCGAGCAGCTCGACTTCCCCGTGCTCTATGGCTCGGCCAAGCAGGGCTGGATGGCTGCCGATCCGACCGGCCCCCGGGATTCGATCGACCCGCTGCTGCAAAAGATCGTGGAACATTTCCACGCACCTGAGGTGGCCGAAGGCCCGTTCCGGATGCTGGTCACCACCATCGAGCGCAATCCGTTCCTGGGCCGTATTCTGACCGGCCGCATTCATTCGGGTACTGTGCGTCCCGGCGATGCGGTGCATGCGCTTTCGCGTGACGGCAAGGTGGTTGAGAAAGGCCGGATCACCAAGGTTCTGGGCTTCCGTGGCCTGGAGCGTGAGCCGGTTGACGAGGGCGTGGCCGGCGATATCGTCGCCCTTGCCGGGCTTGAGGACGCAACCGTCGCCAACACCATCGCGGTGCCGGCGGTGACCGAGGCGCTCGAAGCCAAGCCCATCGATCCCCCCACCCTGTCGGTGACCTTCCGTATCAACGATGGTCCTCTGGCCGGACGCGAGGGCGACAAGGTCCAGTCGCGGGTGATCCGCGAGCGGCTGATGCGCGAAGCCGAGGGCAACGTCGCCATCCGCGTGACGCCGGGCGAAGACGGCGATTCCTTTGACGTGGCCGGTCGCGGCGAATTGCAGCTCGGTGTGTTGATCGAGACCATGCGCCGCGAAGGGTTCGAATTGTGCCTGGGCCGTCCACGGGTGCTGCTGCGCGAAGAAGAAGGGCAGCGTTTCGAGCCGGTCGAAGAAGTGATCATCGACGTCGATGATGAATTCTCTTCTGTCGTCGTGCAAAAGCTCACCGAGCGGCGCGGGGAACTTGTCGAAATGCGTCCTTCGGGGCAGGGCCGCACCCGGCTGCGGCTGTATGTGCCCACGCGTGGCCTGATCGGCTATCAGGGCGAACTGCTCTCGGACACGCGCGGCACGGCGATTTTCAACCGCGTGTTCCACGATTATGTGCCCTATAAGGGCCCGCTGCCGTTGCGCCGCACCGGGGTTCTGATCTCCAACAGCGATGGTCAGGCCGTGGCCTATGCGCTGTTCCATCTGGAAGATCGCGGCGCGATGCTGATCGATCCGGGCGTCGACGTCTATGAGGGCATGATCATCGGCGAGCACAATCGCGAGAATGATCTTGAGGTCAACGTGCTCAAGGGCAAGCAATTGTCCAACATCCGCACCACCTCAAAGGATGAGGCGATCCGGCTGACGCCGCCCAAAAAGCTCAGCCTCGAACAGGCGCTCTCCTATATCACCGATGAGGAATATGTGGAGGTTACGCCCTCGTCTATCCGGCTGCGCAAGATCCATCTCGATCCCCATGACCGCAAGCGCGCGGCACGGGCCGCCGCAGCGGAGGCATCGGCGAGTTGATTTGCCGTCGGCAGCCCCGGTGCCCTATAGTGGGCATCGGGCTGCCAACCAGCTGATGGAGGTAAAGCCTTGAGCGATATCTCGACAAAGCAGCGCACCGAGACGCGGGTGAAGACCGAACGCCCCAAGCTGCACAAGGTCATCCTGCTCAACGATGATTACACGCCGCGCGAGTTCGTGGTCAAAGTCCTCCAGTCGGTGTTCCGGCTGTCCGAGCCGCAGGCGCAGTCCGTGATGATGACGGCGCATCAGAAAGGCGCGGCGGTGATCGCCGTCTATACCCAGGAAATCGCCGAGACCAAGGCGGAAGAGGCCATAGCCCTCTCGCAGCATTTCGGCTTTCCGCTGATGCTGACCACTGAGCCAGAGGAATAGGCGCCGGTTTCGGAACGGTCATGGCCTCTCATTGGGCAGGGCGAATTCCGAGCGCGCCGCCAGCCGCAGGCAATCGCCTCCGGCCCGCTGGGCTTCGTCCAGCGCCCACAATCCCCTCGCCAGCAGGTCTGCATAGACATCGCCGGGTTCGCGCTCGGTGATGCCGATGCTCAACGCCACCGGGCGGCCGATATCAGCAAAATCGGTGGCGAGCGCCGTGCGCAGCGCCTCGGCGACATCGCGGGCGGCGAACAGATTGGCTTGCGGCGCGAGAATGGCAAAATCGTAATCGGCAACGCGTCCCACCAGGGACCCGGCCGGGGCCAATGCGATGATGCGCGCGGCGATGTCTGTGGCGGCAAGTGCGGGGGCCGCTGGGATCACCGGATGGTCCACCGCAATCAGCGTCAGCGCCATGTCGACCCGCTCGGGCAGGTCCGGCCTTTCCGTTTCGGCCAGGGCCACCACCATACGCCGGGCGTGGGCGGTGAACCCGGCCCGGTTGAGCAGCCCGGATTCCGCATCACGTTCAGCCCGGCGGATCAGGCGTTTGGCGGTGTCGCCCAGCACCAGCACCAGTCCGCAGGCGGCCAGCACCAGCAACAGCACCGCGCCCAGCGCTGTCGAAAGGCCCGCATAGGAGGTCTGGGCGAAACTGCCGGGCGAGGTGCCCACGCCTCCAACCCATTGCGCCAAAAAGGGTTTCAAGACGAAATGGACGGCCAGCAGGCCAAACAGCACCAGCAAGACCCGGTCGAACCACGCCTTTTCCCGGGCGCGGGCGATCACCGACAGGCCGAACAGGCTCAGCAGCGCATAGGGCAGCTGATAGAGCATCTGGCGCAGAAAATCGGAGCGCGGCAGGTCGAGGATCAGCCAGTACAGCAGCGCCGATGCGGCGATGATGGCGAAACCGCCCCCGGCGGGAAGCGGCACGTGGTAGTGACGGCCAAGGCCATAGGCCAGCAGCACCAGCATCACGACCATGGCCATAGCGATGGTCATGCGCACCGGGCCCGGCCACCAGCCGGTGGAGAGAACGATTTCTCCACCAAAGCTGAGCGCCGCCGCAAGGAACGCTCCGGAAAACCACAAGGCTGCGCGGTTGAGGCTGTCGAACCGGGCGACAGCGAGGAAAACTGCCGACTGCAGCAGGCACAAGGCGACAATGATCCAGGAAATGAGGACTGCGCCGCTCATTGCAATACATCCACCCAAGGGGGCCGCCCTGTGATCGTGAACCGAAGCTGGTTGCGACCACTTTTTGGCGGTTTCCTTCGGTAATCCCATATGGCGGCTTACGCAAGCGGGTTTGTGGCAACCGTTCTGCTCCAGTACCGTTGATCCTCAAAACCCAGCAACGAGGAGAAACGGCAATGGCGCAAGTGCTCACCGATCTGGCCGATATCCGGCAATGGACCGAAGCGCGCGGGGGCAACCCGATCATGGCGGACATGCCCGATGTCGGCGGCAAGGATCAGCATCTTTTGGGGCTGACCTTCGATCAGCACATGCTCAACGCGGACACCAATGAAGGGCCCGACCGTCCGGGGCCCCATTATGATCTGGTCGATTGGGACGCCTGGTACACGGCGCTCAAGGTGCAGGATCTGGTGCTGGTGGTCGATGACGATCTGGAGGGCGATCTCTACCCCAATTATCGCTTCATGAGCCGGGGCGAGGCGGGCGAGGGCGGCTAACGTGTCCCGTCGTCGATCGCGTACATGTCGTCGTCGGACAGCCCGAAATGGTGCCCGATTTCATGGACGAGGACGTGGGTGATGATGGCGCCCAGCGTGTCGGTGTGCTCGGCCCAGTAATCAAGGATGGGGCGGCGATAGAGCCAGACCCGGTTGGGCATCTGGCCGGTGAACGGGGTGATCCCGTCATCGGTCAGCCCGATCCCTTCGAACAGCCCCATCAGCTCGAACGGGCTTTCCAGTTCCATGTCGGCGACAACATCGTCGGCAGGGAATTCGGCGATCCGGCATTCGACCTCGCGCGCCAGCGAGCGGAACGGTTCGGGCAGCGCGTTCAGGGCCTCGATGGCGAGGGCTTCAAGATCGTCGAGGGAAGGGGCCGCGAGCGGCCCCCACAGTTGCGCGTTTCCGGTGGTATCGCCGGTCATTGGCCTCGCGGCCACTCGCGGATATCCACGAAATGACCACGGATGGCGGCGGCGGCAGCCATGATGGGCGAGACCAGATGGGTGCGGCCCTTAAAGCCCTGGCGGCCTTCGAAGTTGCGGTTCGAGGTCGAGGCGCACCGCTCGCCCGGGGCCAGCTTGTCGGCGTTCATGGCCAGGCACATCGAGCAGCCCGGCTCGCGCCATTCAAAGCCCGCATCGATAAAGATCTTGTCGAGCCCTTCGGCTTCCGCCTGGGCCTTGACCAGCCCGGAGCCTGGCACGACCATGGCGCTGATCCGCTCATGGACCTTGTTACCCTTGACGATGGCGGCGGCGGCGCGCAGGTCCTCGATGCGACCGTTGGTGCACGAGCCCAGGAACACCCGGTCGAGCGCGATATCGGTGATTTTGGTGCCGGGGACGAGGCCCATATACTCCAGCGCCCGCTTTTTCGACGCGCGGCGGTTGGCGTCGTCGATCGCGTCGGGATCGGGCACGGTGCCGGTCACCGAGATCACGTCCTCGGGGGACGAACCCCAGGAGACGATCGGCGGCAGATTGGCGGCGTCGAGCACCACTTCCTTGTCAAACACCGCGCCTTCGTCGGTATAAAGGGTCTTCCAGTAGTCGAGCGCCATGTCATAGGCCGCGCCTTTCGGCGCGCGCGGACGGTCCTTGACATAGGCAAAGGTCTTTTCGTCGGGGGCGATCAGGCCCGCTCTCGCGCCACCCTCGATGGTCATGTTGCAGATCGTCATCCGGCCTTCCATCGACAGTTCGCGAATGGCCTGTCCGGCAAATTCGATGACGTGCCCATTGCCGCCGGCGGTGCCGATCTCGCCGATGATGGCAAGGATGATATCCTTGGCGGTGACCCCGTCCGGCAGCGAGCCGTTGACGGTGACGCGCATGTTCTTGGCCTTTTGCTGGATCAGCGTCTGGGTGGCCAGAACGTGCTCGACCTCCGAGGTGCCGATGCCATGCGCCAGGGCCCCGAACGCGCCATGGGTCGAGGTGTGGCTGTCGCCGCACACAATGGTCATGCCGGGCAGGGTGAAGCCCTGCTCGGGGCCGACGATGTGGACGATGCCCTGACGGATATCGAGTTCGTTATAATATTCGACACCGAAATCGACGGCGTTCTGGGCCAGGGTATCGACCTGAATCTTGGATTCCGGATCGTCGATGCCGTGGGTGCGGTCGGTGGTCGGAACGTTGTGGTCGACCACGGCCAGCGTCCGCTCCGGCGCGCGCACCGTGCGGCCGGCAAGACGAAGACCCTCGAACGCCTGCGGGCTGGTGACTTCGTGGACGAGGTGGCGGTCGATATAGAGAATGGCGGTGCCATCCTCATTATAGGCTACCACGTGGTCGTCCCAAATCTTGTCGTAGAGGGTCTTGGCGGTCATGGATCGGTCGTTTCCGGCTCGGTGAGGGAACAAGCCGTACCGGTGGGTACGGTCTATCACTATTTACGCGCGCTGGCGGGTCAAGGTCAAGGGTGGCGGGGTTCACACAAAGGTTGACTGGACGGTCCGCCCCTTTCTTTCCCCTCTCCCGGCAGGGGAGAGGGGAAAAGAGCGGGCGGTGGTGCTCAGCCCTTGTTGGCCATCGCGATGGCGTCGAGGATCACCTTGCGGGCATCTTCGACATTGCCAATGCGGTCGATCTTGGCCCATTTGTTGGGCTCAAGGTCCTTGTAGTGCATGAAAAAGTGCTTGACGCGCTCGACCTGGATTTCCGGCAGATCGGTGATGTCACGGATGCCGTCATACATCGAGGTCAGCTTGGAGACCGGCACGGCAAGGATTTTTTCGTCCTGTCCGCCATCGTCTTCCATAAACAGCACGCCCACGGGACGTGAGCGCACCACGGCACCGGGGACCAGCGGGCGCGAATTCATCACGATCACGTCGAGCGGATCGCCATCGCCGCACAGGGTGTGCGGCACAAACCCGTAATTTCCCGGATAGCGCATGGGCGTATAGAGGAAGCGGTCGACAAACAGCGCGCCGGATGCTTCGTCAATCTCGTATTTGATCGGCTCGCCCCCCAGCGGCACCTCGATGATCACGTTGAGGTCTTCGGGCGGGTTCTTGCCCACCGGTATGGCGTCGATATTCATATGCCGTTCGATCCTGAAATTGAAAGTAGGGGTCGGGCGCTATGTGCCCACCGAAGCAGGCAATTGCAAGACATAAACGGCGCCGCGACACTGTGGGCGGCGGCGCCGGACAAGGATGAGGCCAGCGTCAGCTGCTGGCCAGATCGCTCAGCAGACCAGCGGCGACAGAGAGCCGGGAAATGGTCAGTTCGCCGTCGATCAGGTCTTTGAGCGTATCGGCCAGCCGGGTGATCGCGGTCTGGCGCGCGGCGTTCCACGCGACGATACGGTCATCGACCGACCCGGTCCCGGACGCGATGATATCGCCAGCCAGATCGCGCAAGGCGCGGTTGAGGTTGGCCAGCGCCCGGTCGATCGCCATGCGGTCGAACCGGTCCGCCGCTTCGATATCGGCGCCGTGCTCGGTCAGCCGCCCAAGCCCGAACCTCTCGATCACCGCGAACATCGCCCGCGCGGCATCGAGCACGTCGGCACCGCTCTTGTGGGCCACCAGCACCGCGTCGGGTGCCAGCGCCAGCGCCGGCAGCGCCGCGATCTGGCGGGCCTGGTCGGGGGGGGTGCCACCGGCCTCGAACGCGGCCTGCTGGTCGGCCATCGATTGGGCATAGAACGGAGAAACCAGATCGGGGAGCGCGGCGCGAATGGTGGCGATCCCGTCACGATAGCGATCGATCTGGGCGGACAGCCCGCCGGAAAAATCACCATTGCGCAGGAACCACAACACACCGCCCACCTGCAGGGTCTGGATCTGGGCATAAAGCGCCAGCTGGCTGTCGCCCGAAACGATGGTGTCGAGTGCATCGACTGCGCCGTTGAGCGCCTGGATGTCAAAGCTGTCGCGCGCCGCGGCATAGGCCAGGGCAATCGTTCCGGCGTCGGCGGCGGTCATTGCCGTCAGGCGGGTGACAAAGGCCGGGCCGCCGCGATTGATCATGGCGTTGGAAAGCACCGTGCCGATCACATCGCGCCGCAGGCGGTGGCTGTCGATGGTTTGCGGGAACCGCTCCTGCAACTCCGTGGGGAAGTAGCGATACAGCTCCCGGGCCAGATACGGATCGTCGAGCACGGGCGAATCGAGCAGCTGGGCATGCAGGTCCAGCTTGGCATAAGCCATCAGCACGGCCAGTTCCGGCCGGGTGAAGGCTGTGCCCGCTGCGGCGCGGGCCGCCAATTGCTCGTCATCGGGCAGATATTCGACGGCCCGATCCAGCTCCCCGATGGCTTCAAGTCCTTCCATCAGATCGACGAGGTCGGAGAAATCGCCCATGCCCCGCCGCTGGGCCAGCGATAGCGCCAGTGATTGCAGGTAGTTGTTGCGCAGACACAGGGCCGCCACGTCATCGGTCATGTCGGCAAGGAACTGCGCGCGGGCTTCGGCCCCAAGCTCGCCCGAACGCGACATGTCGGAAATGGCGATCTTGATGTTGACCTCAAGGTCGGACGAGTTGACGCCCGAGGAGTTGTCGATGGCGTCGGAGTTGATGCGTCCGCCATTGAGGGCATATTCGATCCGCCCCAGCTGGGTAACGCCCAGATTGGCGCCTTCGCCCACCACCCGGGCGCGCACATTGCGTCCGGCTACGCGGATCGGATCATTGGCCCGGTCGCCCACGCTGGCGTCGGCTTCATTGGAGGCGCGGATATAGGTGCCGATGCCGCCGAACCACAAAAGGTCGACCGGCGCGCACAGGATGGCCGACATGATCTCCGTCGGGGTGGCGGTCGCTCCGCTCAACCCGAGCAGGTCCCGCATCTGGTCGGAAAGCGTGATGGCCTTGGCCTGGCGCGAGAACACGCCACCGCCCGCCGAGATCAGCGCCGGATCGTAGTCCTGCCAGCTGGAGCGCGGCAAGTTGAACAGCCGCTGGCGTTCCGCATAGCTGGTTTCGGTGTCCGGGTCGGGATCGATGAAGATATCACGGTGGTCGAACGCCGCCACCAGCCGGGTCTTGTGGCTGAGCAGCATGCCGTTACCGAATACGTCGCCGCTCATGTCGCCCACACCGGCAGCGGTGAAGGGCTGGGTCTGGATGTCGATATCGAGTTCGCGGAAATGGCGTTTGACCGTTTCCCAGCCGCCGCGGGCGGTAATCGCCATGCCCTTGTGGTCGTATCCGGCCGAGCCGCCCGAGGCAAAGGCGTCGCCGAGCCAGAAGTCGCGCTCCAGCGAAATGGCGTTGGCGGTGTCGGAAAAGCTTGCGGTGCCCTTGTCGGCGGCGACCACAAGATAGGGATCGTCGCTGTCGCGGCGGTACACCATTTCGGGCGGCAGCACCGTGTCGCCCACCAGATTGTCGGTGATATCGAGCAGCGCCGAGATGAAGATCTTATAGCACGCGGTGCCTTCGGCCATCATGGTGTCGCGGTCGGGATTGGCGGGCATGTGGCGCGGGACGAAACCGCCCTTGGCGCCCACCGGCACGATCACGGCGTTCTTGACCATCTGGGCCTTGACCAGCCCCAGGGTTTCGGTGCGGAAATCCTCAAGCCGGTCCGACCAGCGCAGGCCGCCACGGGCGATGGGACCGCCGCGCATATGAACGCCTTCGACGCGGGGCGAATAGACATAGATTTCGCGCCAGGGGTGCGGCTTGGGCAGCCCGTCGATGCGGGTGGTGTCGAATTTGAGGGCGAGGGCCGGACGCGGTGCGCCGTCGACGCGCTGATAGAGGTTGGTGCGCAGGCTCGCTTCGATGAGGTTGAGCAGGCGGCGCACGATGCGGTCTTCGTCGATCGAGGCGACGGCATCGAGTTCGCTGGTGATTTCGGCCCGGCGGGCGTCGGCTGCCGCCTCGCGGTCGCCGTTGAGTTGCGGATCGTGCAGGGCATGGAACAGCCCGACCAGCGCCTTGGCAATGGCGGGATGGCTGGCCAGCGTCGTCCAGATATAGGTTTGCGACCAGGCGACGCCGACCTGCTTGAGATAGCGGCCCAGCGCGCGCAGCACCGCCACGTCGCTGTGGTTGAGGCCCGCGGTAAGGGTCAGGCGGTTGTAGCCGTCATTTTCCACGGTGCGGCGCGATACCGCCATGATCGCATCTTCGATGCGGGCCGCGTCCCGAGCCACGTCGATCCCGGTGCCATCTTGGACCCGCAGGGTCATGGCATGCAGGAAACGCGGTGTGCCGTTGCGGGGGCGGATGGTGTAGGTGCGCTCCTCGACCACCGAGAAACCGAAATTTTCCAGCACCGGCACCCGCAGCGACAACGGAATCGGCTCGGCGCGGTTATAGACGTTGAGCACCGGCCCGCTGGCGTCGTCGGTCGAGACCAGCCGGACGGCCAGGGGGGCGTCGGGGCCCAGCGCGCGCAGAATGGCGATATCTTCAAGCGCATCGGCGTCCGAATGGCCGGACTGGTAATCGCCGGGGAACGCGTCGGCGTAATCGGCGACATTTGCCGGTTGGTTGGAGGCTGAGAGCACCCGGTCGGCAAAGGTGCGCGACAGGCCGGAAATCTCCGCTTCCAGGTCCTCGCGCGCCGGGCGCGGGGTGGGGCCGCCATCGCGCCCGATGATGAAATGGACGCGCACCAGTTCGCCTTCGGCGAAATCGGGGGTAAAGGCCGAGACCCGCCCCTCATAGCGCCGGGCGAGATGGTCGCCGATCCGGGCGCGGACCATGGAATCGAAGCGGTCGCGGGGCAGATAGACCAGCACCGAGACGAAATTGTCGAACCGGTCGATGCGCGGCAGAACCCGCACCCTTGGCCGGTCGGGCAGGGTGGCGATGATGGTGGCGAACTCGGCCAGTTCGGCCTCGGAAATCTGGAACAGCTCGTCGCGCGGATAGGTGTCGAGCACGTCGGCCAGCGCCTTGCCCGCGTGAGAGCGCGCGTCGAACCCGGCGCGGCGGGCCACGTCGGCGATCTTGCGGCGAATCAGCGGCACTTCGGCGGTCGGGGTTGCGGTGGCTGCCGAGGTGAACAGGCCCAAAATGCGCAATTCGCCGGTGATGGTGCCGGTTTCGTCAAAGGTCTTGATGCCCACATAATCCATATGGACGCGGCGATGCACGAGGGCGCGGCGGTTGGCCTTGGTGACCATCAGCGGCTCGTCGGTGCCAAGGAACGCCAGGTGCTGGTCGTTCATGTCCACCAATTGGGCGTTCTGGCGCAGATAGCGGTAATCAGGGTCGCGCAGGATGCCCAGCCCGGAGCCCTCGACCGGCACCAGGGTGCGGGCGTCGCCGTCACCGGTCAGCCGGTAGTCGCGCATCCCCAGGAAGGTGAAATTGTGATCGGCCAGCCAGGCGAGGAAGTGAATGGCCTCGGTCAGCGCGGCTTCGTTCATCTGCGGCGGGTTGGCGCGATAGGCCACCACCTGGGTGCGCAGCTTTTCGAGCATGTCGCGCCAGTCGCCCACGGCGGCACGTACGGCGCGCATGGTCTGGTCGAGTTCGCTGGCAATCGCCGTGAGGGTTTCGGGGTCGGCCGGGGTGTCGATATGAACCTGGAGCACGCTTTCGGTGCGCGCGCCGTCCCGGGGCGCCTCAAGCACCTGCCACGGGGTCGCGGTGGCATCGACCGAGACCACCGGATGGCTGATAAAGCGGATGGTGCCGCCAGCAGCGCGGATCGCGGCCAAAGCGGAATCGACGATGAACGGGGTGTCGGCGGAATAGATGTCGATGATCGTGAGCCCGTCGGCGATGCCGGTGTCCGGGGCCCAGATGCGGATATCCGCCTTGCCGGCGGCGCGTTCGCCGATATGGGAGAAGGTCCGCGTCAGCAGGCTTTCGAGCACCTCGGGCCGATAGAGCGCCAGGTCCTGCTCGTCTGCCGATTGCACAGCATTGGTCAGGAAGCGGGCAAGACCGGGGTTTTGTGTTGAAAGAGCTGAAAGACGGTCGCGCCATTCGCGCATGGCTGCCTCGGTCGTTTGGAACATGTCCGGCGGATTCCCTCAATGCAATTCGGCATCGCGGGCACACTATGCCCCGCGATTTTGGAAGTCCAACTACCAGCTTTGATCTTCAAAGACATGCAAAATTTAGCCGCACCACCGAACCGGACGGGTTGAGGTTGCGCCAAACACAGCCGGGCCGCATGGGTCCGGCTGTAAAGATGATGGCTCAAACCGGCCTAATAGAGCACCGCCAGCAGCAGTAATGCGATGATGTTGGTGATCTTGATCATCGGATTGACCGCGGGTCCGGCTGTGTCCTTATACGGGTCGCCCACAGTGTCGCCGGTCACCGACGCCTTGTGGGCGTCCGATCCCTTGTGGTGGGTCTTGCCGGTGGAATCGGTGAACCCGTCCTCAAAGCTCTTTTTGGCGTTGTCCCAGGCTCCACCCCCGGTGGTCATCGAAATGGCGACGAACAGGCCGGTGACGATGACCCCGAGCAGCATGGCCCCGAGCGCAGCGAAGGCAGCGGCCTTGCCCGCGATCAAAAGGATGGCGACAAACACCACGATGGGCGAGAGCACCGGCAGCAGCGAGGGGATGATCATCTCCTTGATCGCCGCCTTGGTCAGCATGTCGACCGCCCGGCCATAATCGGGCTTTTCGGTGCCTTCCATGATGCCGGGGCGCTCCTTGAACTGCCGCCGCACCTCGACCACCACCGCCTGGGCAGCGCGGCCCACGGCGGTCATCGACATCCCCCCAAAGAGGAAGGGCAGCAACCCGCCAAACAGCAGCCCCACGACCACATAGGGGTCGGCGAGCGAAAAGCTCACCTGGCCCACGCCATAAAAGAAGCTGTCGGGCGTGGCGCTGGAGATGAAGTAGGAGAGGTCCTGGGTGTAGGCGGCAAACAGCACCAGCGCCCCCAGCCCCGCCGAGCCGATGGCATAGCCCTTGGTGACGGCCTTGGTGGTGTTGCCCACCGCGTCGAGGGCGTCGGTATTCTTGCGCACCTCGTCGGGCAGGCCCGCCATTTCGGCGATGCCCCCGGCATTGTCGGTCACCGGTCCGAAGGCGTCGAGCGCCACCACCATGCCGGCCAGCGCCAGCATGGTCACCACCGCAACCCCGATGCCGAACAGTCCGGCGAGCGAATAGGTGACGATGATCCCGGCTATGATGACCAGCGCCGGCAGGGCGGTGGATTCAAGCGAGATCGCCAGCCCCTGGATGACGTTGGTGCCGTGGCCGGTGATCGAGGCCTCGGCGATCGAATTGACCGGGCGGTAGCCGGTGCCGGTGTAATATTCGGTCACCCAGATGATCAGCCCGGTGATGACCAGTCCCGCCGCGCCACAGCCATAAAGGGCCCAGGGGGTGAAGCTCATGCCCCCCACGGTGATGATCATGCCCATATCGCCGAACATCAGCCACATCACCGGCAAAAGCGCCACCAGCGACAGCACTCCGGTGGCGATGACGCCCTTGTAAAGCGCGCCCATGATGTTGCCCGAAGCGCCGAGCTTGACGAAATAGGTGCCCGCGATCGAGGTCAATACGCAAGCGCCGCCGATGGCGAGCGGCAGCACCATGCCGATCAGCTTGAGGTTTTCCGGCAGGATGATGGCGGCGAGCACCATGGTGGCAACGATGGTCACCACATAGGTCTCGAACAGGTCGGCCGCCATGCCGGCGCAGTCGCCGACATTATCGCCCACGTTGTCCGCGATGGTGGCGGGGTTGCGCGGGTCGTCCTCGGGGATGCCCGCTTCCACCTTGCCCACCATATCGCCGCCCACGTCGGCCCCCTTGGTGAAGATGCCGCCGCCCAGCCGGGCAAAGATCGAGATCAGCGAGGCGCCAAAGCCAAGGGCGACCAGCGCGTCGATCACCACCCGGTCGGTGGCGGCAAAGCCCATGCCCGTCAGGACGAGGAAATAGACCGTGACGCCCAACAGGCCGAGCCCTGCCACCAGCAGGCCGGTCACGGCGCCGGATTTGAAGGCGAGATCGAGCCCGCCGGCCAGTGAGGAGGAGGCCGCCTGGGCGACCCGCACATTGGCCCGCACCGAGACGTGCATGCCGATGAACCCGGCAGCTCCCGACAGCACAGCGCCGATCAGAAAGCCGATGGCCGCGTAAACGCCAAGCAGGAACCAGGCGATGATGAGGATCACGACGCCGACAATGGCGATGGTGGTGTATTGGCGCTTGAGATAGGCGACGGCGCCTTCGCGCACCGCGTTGGAGATTTCCTGCATGCGCTCCGAGCCGGCATCGGCAGCCAGAAGCGCGCGTGTGGTCACGATGCCATAGACGACCGACAGGACGCCGCAAGCAACGATCAGCCATAAGGCCAAGGTCATAGTGTTGTTCCCCTCACTTTTCGTGCCGAACAGCACTAAGGGGTTGCGACACTACTGTCGGAACCCGTAGGGGCCGCCCGGATTGTCGTCGACACCGCCAGTCAGCGAAATGTTTCCTCTCCATCTCGCCCGGCGCAAACCGGCGTAAACGGGCCGGTCGCCATGAGGATAGGCGGAAGTCGCGCGCCGAAGCAACGGCTATTCTTGCGCTCTATTTGGGTCAGTATTGCTGGCTTGTTTGGGTTTAGTGACTTGAAACCGCTCACAATTGCCGCGGCATGACTATTGACCTAAGTGCCGCTTACAAAGCGTCGAGCGCAGCGGCAAGCTGCGCGCTGTCTCCGGCTACAACGATTATCTTGGAGCGGGCGGTCTGGCCGCTGTGCAGCGTGAAGGCCGATTTTGGGCGGCCCAGCGCCTTGGCGAGCAAGGCAATGACGGCGGAGTTGGCGGCGCCCTTGTCGGGCGGGGCGGTCACCCGCAGCTTGAGGGCGCAAGAACCATCGGCCCGCAATTCGGGACCTTCAATGGCGCTGGTGCGGGCATTGGGGGTGACGCGCAGGCTCAGCCGCGCGCCATCCGGGATGAGGGTATAAAAGCGGTCTTGGTTCACAGGCCCTGCATGGCGACCGTCCGCATCAGCGGATACAGGATCACCAGGCGAATGAAATAGATGCCCAGGAACAGAACGATGGGGGAGATATCCAGCCCGCTGAAATTGGGCAGGAAGCCCCGGATCGGGCGCAGCACCGGGTCGGTCAGCTGATACAGCGCGTTGGCGAGGGTCGCCACGAACCGGTTGGACATATTGAGGATGTTGAAGGCCAGCAGCCAGCTCACGATCACCTGGGCGATCATGACGAAGATGACGAGGCTCAGGACCACGTCGACAAATTGCAAAAGTCCAAACAGCATGGGTCGTCCCTTCTTGCGATCGGCCCTGTATAATGCGGGATGAGGGGAAAGGAAATGGGCGTGCGGTGCTCCCGGCCTGCCAATGCAGAGGAAAAAAAGGCCCGCCTCGGATACGCGAGGGCAGGGCCTTTGCAAGAGTTTGCCCGGTACGCAACACACAAAGATCCGGACGCCATCTACAATGCACGAAGCGTGCCAATCATGCCGTGCCCTATATGGGGTATGGTTGGTGCAATTTGCTTCAATATGTAGGCATTGGCCTGGGCACCGATGCGCGCGCGTTGCAATTTGCAAGGGTCATGCGTTGCAAATTGCAAAAAGCGGGAGCGGTCGGCTGGGTGTCTGTCAGGCGTTGGCCGGATCGGCGGGCCGGGCGGATCGTTTTGCCTCGCGGCGCAGCAGAGTGCGCTGGCGCGAGGAAATGCCGATCATCTCGGCCACCCGCCACACCATATTGTCTTCCAGCTCGTGATTGCTGTCATCGGCGAACACCACCTGCCACATCATGGCGATGATCTCGATCTTTTCCGCTTCCTCCAGCCGGGCCAGCCGCGCCGTGAACTGATAGAGGTCGACCGCGTCGCGGTCCCGGCGGCGGGCTTCGACCATCAGCCGTTTCACCTCGCCCTCATCAAGGCCGTAATGGGTTTTCAGCGCCTTGGAAATCGCCTCGGTTTCCTCGCGGCTGGACGCCCCGTCCACGGACGCCAGATGGATGAGCAGCGCCGCCACCGCCAGCCGGGGCTCCAGGACCTGGGAATCGGCTTTTTCCGTCTGGCCGAAAAATCTGGCGATGGTCTCGAACATGGGCGCGCCTTTCGGTTTGAGCTGAGGCCTGCATTGGGACTTCCAAGAGTAAGAAGTGCCGGGGCCGGGCTCAAGCGCCCGCGCCGTCCCCGCCCAAGGAATTTTTCCGCTGTCGTTTGCGGGCCACAGGGGGCGCGGTCCGCGGCCTCGGGCCGATTCGGGCAGGAGGGAGCGGCAAGCGAAAAACCCTGTCTTTACCTTTGCGCGTTACGGGTTTGTGACCAGCCTTTCCCCGATCCGGCAGGTCTTGCTCTAATCAAGCAGGCCTTGCTCTGATCGCGGAAAGGCCCTTTGCGGTTCGCAAGCGCACATCTGGAGAGCGCACACAATGATTGCGGCATGGGCAATGATCGTGGGCGGAATCCTGCGCGGGGCGGGTGAGGTCCTCGAAATTCTTGCGGGGCACCATACCGGGCCGAGCGGCGCCTGCGCCGGGCTTGCTTTGGTTTTCGTTGCCATCGGGTTTGCCGGGCTGTGGCCCGAAGCGCGCATCAGCCGCGCCGGTCGCGCCGCTGTCGTTCTGGTCGGCGCCGGTGCCCTAGCCTTTACGGCGGTGGCGATCTGGTCGATCGGGCAGGGCGTTCTGCCCTTGGCGGACATCGTGCGCACCCCCGGTTTCATGGTTGCGGCGGCCATTGCCTTGGCCGGTGCGCTGGCCCTTGCCGCCTGGCTGATCGCCACCCCGGCTTACCCGCGCTGGATAGGAATCGTGATGAGCGTTTCCATCGGCTTGTCGCTGGTGAGCAGTTTTGTCGCGTTCCCAGCGCCCGTCCAACCGCTTATCGACATGGTCATGGCTCTGACCTTCATCCAGCTCGGGCTTTCGATGCGTGAACGCCGCAAATTTGGAACATCCCTGCCATGATCCTTGCCGTGACCCTGCTGTTCGGGTGTGTCCTGTGGGCCCTGGGGGAAGCCGCCATGCTGGCCGGCGGTCAGGTCACCGTGCTCAGCGGCACCATGGTGACCGTGGGCATGGTGCTGGCCGGGTGCGGGATCTGGACGCTCAAGGACCTACCGGGCATGGTCAAGCCGGGCCGGGTGGGCATCGTGCTCAACGCCTTCGGGGTGTTCAGCTTCGCCATGGTGATGATCATCGTGCTCAGTTCGGGCGTTCTGTATGAGCTGCAACTGGGCACCGTCACCTTCGGCGATATCGTCTTCACCCCGTTCTATCTTCTGGCGCTGGGATTCGTCATTGCCGGGCTTGTCGCCTTTGCCGTCCATTTCCGGGCCGCGTCCGGGGCGCCGCTGACGGCGGCGCTGGTTCCGGCCGCCCTGGCGGCGGGCCATGCGGCGCGGCTGTTTACCCCCGATCTTGTCGCCTATCACGAAACCCTGTCGATCGCGCTGGCGCTCTATCTGGGCTGGCTCGGGGTGCGCCGGGTCGCGCTGGCGCGGCAGCAGCCCGACAGTGATCTGCGCGCCCCCTGATCGGCGCTCACAGCGCGTCGATCGCCTCGGCGAGGGCAAAATCCTTTTGGGTCACCGCGCCTGCATCATGGGTCTTCAGCGCGATCTCGACGCGGTTGTAGCTGTTGGACCAGTCGGGGTGATGCCCGGCCTTTTCGGCCAGCAGCGCCACCCGCGTCATGAAGGCGAACGCGTGGGAAAAGTCCTTGAATTTATAGCTTTTTGCAATCGCGCCCTGGTCGGAAAGGCTCCAGCCGGGCAGCCGGGCCAGGGCCGCGTCACGGTCGGCATCGCTTGTGGGGGTCATCTTTTCTCTCCAAAACTCTGTCCTCCCGGTCAAACGGTTTGGGGGCGCATTGGTGCCATCGCTCCCCGCCCCGCGATAAGGAAAGTTTTAACCACTTTGCAAGTTCGCGCTGCAACCGAATGTTTGAGACGCCATTGTCAACCTGCTGCATACCGATCGCAATCCATGATCGATCCCACCCTGTGCGAAATCCGGTCGTAGTTGATGCCGAACGCCGATACCAAGAATCTTCCCACGCTCGATTACGTTTCGATCGTGACATCGCTGTACAAGGACAAGCGCGCGCTGCTGGTTGGCTCGGGGGCGACCGTGCTTGCCGTCGTGGCCGCCGCGATCAAGGCCGATGCGCCGGTGTTCTATGTCGTGGCGATGGCGTTCGTCCTCTCCACCGCCATGCGCTATTACAACATGCTCGCGTTCGAGAAGGACCCGCCCCGGCCCGATGACCGCGCCGCCGCCCAGTTCTGGGAGCGCCAGCAGATGGTGCAGGGGGTGTTTTCGTCGCTCACCTATGGGGTGTGGTGTTTCATTGCGCTGGTGTATGTGCGCGAACCGTTCGCCGAATTGACCGCAATCTCGGTGACCATCGCCGCCATGATCGGCATTTCCACCCGCAATTTCGGCATCGACCGCATCGTTACCGCCCAGTCGCTGACCTCGGCCGCACCGATCGCGCTGGGGCTGGTCCTGGCCGGGGACGTGTTTCATTTCCTGCTGGCCGGGCTGCTGGTGCCGCTCATCATCAGCTTCCGGTTTCTGGCCGCCGATGTGCGCGGCATGCTGCTGGCCGCCGTTCACGAACGCACCGCCGCCTCGCGGCTGGCCGAACAGCTCGATACCGCGCTTGAAACCATGCAGCACGGGCTGTGCATGCTCGATGAAAACGGGGTGATCGCGCTGGCCAATGACCGCGCGCAACAGACCTTTGCCGGCATCGCCGAGGGGGCCTGGGTCGGGCGCACCTTTGCCGACCTGCTTGACGAGGCCATGGCCAAGCGCGCCCTGCCCCAGGCCACCGCCGAGCGGCTCAACCGCACCATCGCCCAGCAATCGGGCGGCAAGATCATCATGAAGCTGTCGGGGGATTACCATTGCGAGGTGACCGTCTCCTCGCGCGGCGACCGCACGGTGCTGCTGTTTGAAAACGTCACGGCCCGCATCCTGGCCCAGGAGCGCATCAATTTCATGGCGCGCTACGATGCGCTGACCGGCCTGCCCAACCGCTCCTATTTCACCGAGCAGGTCGACGCCGATCTGGCGGCCCGCGAGCGCGGTGGTGCCTACGAACCGGTGATGCTGGCCATCGTCGATCTCGATGATTTCAAGCACGTCAACGATTCGCTGGGCCATCTGGCCGGCGACAAGGTGCTGGCCGAAACCGCCCTGCGCATCGCGGCGGTGATCAATCCCGCCTCGCAACTGGCCCGGCTGGGGGGCGACGAATTCGTCATCTATCGCGCCCGGCATGCGGGCGAGATGGCGGTGGACGCCGAAATCGCCGCGATCATGACGGCGCTGACCCGGCCCTTCGACATCGATGGTGAGCCGGTCGATCTGCGCGCCTCGATCGGGCTTGTCACCCATACCGGCGGGCCGATCGAACTGGACGAATTGATCACCCGGGCCGATCTGGCGCTCTATCGTGCCAAGGCGCGCGGCAAGGGGCAGTCGCAGGCGTTTTTGGAAGAAATGGACACCGAGTTCCGCTACCGCCAGCGGCTCAAGGCCGATCTGGCCGATGCGATTGCCGGCAACCAGCTCCGGCTGGTCTATCAGCCGCTTGTCGATTTGCGGACGCGGCGGGTCGCGGCCTGCGAGGCCCTGGCGCGCTGGGATCACCCCGAACTCGGCCCGATCCCGCCCAGCGTCTTCATCGGGCTGGCGGAAGAAACCGGCATGGTCTCGGCGATCACCCGCTTTGTGCTCGAAACGGCGACCGCCGAATGCGTCCACTGGCCCGAGCCGATCATGGTGGCGGTCAATGTCTCGGCGCGCGATCTGCGCGGCGGCGGACTGGCCCAGTCGATCACCTCCGCGCTGGAAGCGAGCGGGCTGCCCCCGCAGCGGCTGGAGATCGAGGTCACCGAGACGGCGCTGATCGAGGAACGCGAAGGCGCGGCGGCCCAGCTTTCGGTGCTGGCCGAACGCGGCATCGCCATAGCGCTCGACGATTTCGGCACGGGCTATTCCTCGCTGTCCTATCTCAACACCATGCCGTTTTCCAAGCTCAAGATCGACCGCTCGTTCATCGCCGATATCACCACCGATGCTCGCTCGCTTAATCTGGTGGCCAATGTGGCGCGGCTGGGCCGCGATCTCGATCTGGTCGTCACCGTCGAGGGCATCGAGACCGAGGAACAGCTCGAAACCATTGCCCGGCACACCCAGGTCGATCAGGTGCAGGGCTTTCTGTTCGGCACGCCGCTTCCCGCCGCCGAAACGCGCGATCTCATCGTTCGCATGCACAAGACCGGGGGCGCCCCGGTCCGTGAACGGCCCCGCCGTCCGGTCCTCGTGAGCAAGTAAACCGCCCGTCTGCCGATGAAGGCGCTTCGGGCTTTCCCAAATCATTAAAATTTTATTAACATTGTCCCTTATGTGTTCGGGGGTAATGTGAAATGCGTAATCAGACCAGCAGAACCGGCGCGACCTCGCGCTTTGCAACCAGCCTTATGGACATCCTCGAACGGGTCGAGTACCGGCGGGTCCGGCTCGAAGAGCAGTTCGACCCGGTGTACCGGCTGCGCTACGAGGCCTATCGGCGCGAAGACGGCATTGCGAGCAATGCCGACGAGGTGGCGCGGGACGCACTCGACGATGTGCCCAACGCCATGTGCCATGGGGTCTATATCGATGGCGTGCTTGTTTCTTCGCTGCGCCTGCATCATGTGACGCCCGCCCATCCCTATTCCCCCTGCACCAGCGTGTGGCCGCAGGTGCTACTGCCCCTGCTTGATGCGGGCAGGACCTTTATCGATCCCTCCCGGTTCACCGCCGATCGCGAAGCGACGCTGGCCCTGCCCGCGCTGCCGTTTCTCACCCTGCGCATCGCGGCGATGGCGTGCGAATATTTTGCCGCCGATTTCTGCCTTGCCGGGGTGCGCGAGGAACATGCGGCATTTTACAAGCGGGTGTTCGGCTCGCGTCAGATCGGCGAGGTCGGCCATTACGAGGGGCTGAATTTCCCGGTGCATCTCTATTCGGCGGATGTGTCGGAAATCCGCAATCGGGTCGCCGACCGGTTTCCGTTTTTCATGTCGACGCCGGAAGAGCGCGAAAAAATGTTCGGGCCGGACGCGGGGGCCAGCTATCTGGGGCTGATCCAGCCCACGGCGCGGCAGGCGGCCAAGGCCGAGGATCGGTTCGTGCCCGCCGAATAGGCTGGAGCATTTTCAGGAAAAGTGGATCCGGTTTTTCGCTTCGAAAATGCGACCCAAAAGGATTCGGAGCGCCTGATCTTATCCCCTCAGATCAGGCGCTTTCCTGCGGCCCGTCCTGATCACGGCTTGAACGTCAGCCCCTCGCTCATGCGCACCATGTCGTCCCGGGCGTTGGGGGCAGCGGCAAGCACCGCATCGCCCCGGGCCAGATCGCCGTCGGGGCAGAACGACGCCACCCAGCCGCCGGCTTCCTCGACCAAAAGGATCGCAGCCATGCAGTCCCAGGCGTTGATATGGGGCTCGAAATAGCCTACCAGCCGTCCCGCCGCCACATAGGCGATCATCAACGCGCCCGAGCCGTTGCGGTAGAACATGCCCCCGGCGTCCATCAGCCGGTCGGCAAAGGTGAGGATGTAGTCGCGGGGAATGCGGTAATTGGCGCCCATGCCGACCAGCCCCGAGGCGACGCCGCGTTCGGGGTCGGCGGCCAGTTTCTGCCCGTTCAGCCATGCGCCGCCATCGCGCACCCCGTGATAGAAATCCTCGACGCGCGGCGCATAGATGGCGCTGGCCACCGGCTGGGTGCCGTCATGGACGGCGATCGAGACGCACCAGTCGGGCAGGCCCATTAAAAACGGGCTGGTGCCGTCGATCGGATCGATGATCCAGGTGTAGCCGCTTTTGGTCGGCACCGGCGCGTGCTCTTCCCCCAGAATTCCGTCGTCGGGAAAGCGTTCGGCGATGCGGCTGCGGATCAGGGTTTCCACCTCCCGATCGGCGATCGAGACGATATCCTGGGGGTTGGCCTTGTCCTCGATCACCAGTTCGGATCGCGTGTTGAAATAGCGCAGGGCAAGTGCGCCCGCCTCGCGCGCGATGAGCTGCACGGCCTCGTGGCGCAGGGCATGATCTTTAATCGGCACTGTTATGAACTTTCAACCAGAGTGAACCCGTCTTCGGGAATGACTATGCCCACTTGCGCGCCGGGGGCGATCGGCGTGGAGGTGATCGGCGCGGACACCAGCAGGCTCCCATAGCCCGCGCTGACCATATATTCATAGCGCGAGCCCAGATAGGTGGCGCTTTGGACGGTGCCGCCGTGTCCTGCCGGATCAAGCCCGATGCGTTCGGGGCGGACCGAGATGGTGGCCGCGCCCTCCTGGCCTGGGTCGGCGAACGGCAGGGTCAGGCCCTCAGCGACGAAGCGCCCGTTTTCCAGCCGCCCGGAAATCAGATTGGCATCGCCGATGAAGTCGGCGACGAAGCGCGAATTGGGCCGGTTGTACAATTGATCCGGGGTGCCGATCTGGGCGATGCGCCCCTGGTTCATCACCACGATCCGATCGGAGACGGCCAGCGCCTCTTCCTGATCATGGGTCACATACACCGCCGTCAAATTGAATTTGCGCTGGAGGTCGCGGATTTCCTCGCGCACCCGGCGGCGCAGCTTGGCGTCCACATTGGACAGCGGTTCGTCAAACAGCAGCACGTCCGGTTGCTGCACGATGGCGCGGGCCACCGCCACCCGCTGTTGCTGGCCGCCCGACAGTTCCGAGGGCAGGCGCTTGCCCAGCCCGTCCAGCCCCAGCATGGCGAGGATTTCCTGCCCGCGCTCGGCGGCTGCCTTCTTGTCGTCGCCCCGGATGGTGGGCCCATAGGCGACGTTTTCAATCACGCTCATATGGGGAAACAGCGCGTAGGACTGAAACACCATGCCCACATTGCGCTCGGAGGCGGCGCGGGTGGAGACGTCCTGCCCCGCGATGCGCACACTGCCCTCGCTGGGCAGTTCCAGCCCGGCGATCAGGCGCAGCGAGGTGGTCTTGCCGCAGCCCGAAGGCCCCAGAAACGTCACCATCTCGCCGCGTTGAATGGAAAAGCTGATGCGGTCCACGGCGGTCACCATGCCGTAACGCTTGACCACATCCACAAACTCAATTGCCGTTTCACTCATGGCCTGCCCGGTGCGCTCCTTGATCCGTTCATCCCCACAATCCGCCTATCCCCATTGCTTGCCTATTCCGCCGGCACGACGGTTGGTGCCCCCTGCAACTGGGCGCGCCGCCCCAGCTCCCGCCGTCCCACCAGCACATTGATGACCAGGATCGAGGCGACCATGATGATCATCAGCACCGCCGAATAGGCGATGGCTAGCGGGTATTCGCCGTTCTCCACCCGTCCCATGATGTAGGCGGTGGCCATGTTGTGGCGGGCGCTGACGAGAAAGATCACCGCCGACACCGCGGTCATCGCGGTAACGAAGGCATAGACCATCGAGGTGAAGATGGCCGGGCGGATCAGCGGCAGCACCACGGTGCGCAAGGTGGCAAAGCCATTGGCGCCCAGGGTCTGGCTGGCCTCCTCCATCGAGCGGTCGATCTGCGACAGCGCCGCGATGCCCGCCCGCATCCCCACCGGCATGTTGCGGAACATGAAGCAGATCACAAGGATCGCCATGGTGCCGGTGATATCGACCGGCGGCACGTTGAAGGCCACCACATAGGAGACCCCCACCACCGTGCCGGGGATGGCGAAGCTGAGCATGGTGCCGAACTCGAACACCCCTTTGCCGACGAAATTTTGCCGCGACACCAGATAGGCGGTGAGAATGCCCAGTATGGTGGTGAGCGGCGCGGCAATCGCCGCGACCACCAGAGTGGTCTTGAGCGAATCCCAGGCCGAGCCGTAAAGCTGCAAGCCGAATTGCCCGATCTCGAAGGCAAAGGCGGTGTTGAGGTGACGGAAGGTCGGGGCCAGATCCATGCGCGCCACGTCGGTGACAAAGCCGCCGATCAGGACGATGGCATAGACCCCCAGCGTAAAGACGATCCACGGGATCACCACGGCATAGACCAGCCCCTTGAGCGGGCGCGGCAGGGGCGCGGCGAGGCCGGAATCGGATTTTCCGGTCACCGTGACGTAGGATTTCTTGCCCAGCCAGCGGGTTTGCAGCCAGAAGGCCCCCAGCGTCAGGGTCAACAGGATGATCGCCAGCACCGCCGCGTTGCCCAGATCGTAGCGCGCGCCGACCACGGCGAAAAAGATGCGGATCGAGAGCACGTCATAGCCGCCGCCCAGAACGATCGGGTTGCCGAAATCGGCGAGGCTTTCGATGAACGCCAAAAGGAACGCCGCCGCGATCCCCGGACGCAGCAATGGCCAGGTCACCGTGCGGAAGGTCGCAAGGGGCCGCGCGCCCAGCGTTTTTGAGGCTTCTTCGAGGGTGGGGTTAATGGCCTCCACCGTGCCGAGCAGCACCAGAAACGTCACCGGGGCAAAGGCCAGCACCTGCGCCAAAAGGATGCCGGGCAGCCCGTACACCCAGCGGGTGCGGGGCACGTCAAACAGCACATCGAGCCAGCCGGTCACCAGCCCGGTGCGCCCGAACAATACGATGATGGCGACGCCGACCACGAAGGGCGGGGTGATGATGGGCAGGATGGAGATGGCGCGCAGGGTGCTTTTGAAGCGGAACCCGGTGCGCGCCACGATCAATGCCAGCGCCAGGCCCAGTGCGGTCGAAAATCCGCCCGAAAGCACCCCCAGCACCAGCGTATTGATGACCACCCCGCATTTGCCCTGCCCCACAAGGCAGTTGAGTCCCCACAAATCGGGGGCGGTAAAGCGGGTGACGAACACGCCGGGCTGGAACACCCCTTCGGGGGTGAACAGCGCCGCCGCGCCCAGCCGCAGGATGGGGAAAAACACAAACAGCGCCAGCAGCACCACGACGAAAACCACCGCATTGGCGGCAAACCGCTCGCCGCGGCAGAACCCGCGCACCGCCAGGCAATCGGCGAGGATGCCGGTGATGGCGATGCCGAAGGCAAAGCCGCCCAGTCCCAGCCCGGGCTGGCCCGGCGCGGCGGCCGGAAACAGCGTGGCCACCCACTCAAAGCCCGGCCCGCGCAACCCGATGCCGAAGGCTTGCAGCAAAAACAATATCGCCCCGCCGCCGGCCAGCCAGGGCACGGCGGGGTGGGTCTGCCAGCGCAGCCCCCCGGCGAGCCGCAGCCCGGCCAGCGCCAGCATCACCAGCACCGGCGGCAGCAGCCACCAGCGTCCGGCCAGCATCTGGGTGAGGGCCGAGCCCGGCGGCAGCACCCCCGCCCCGAGATCGGGCGGGGGCAGCTTGTACCATGGCAGCACCAGCACGGCGATCAGCCCCAGCAGCAGCCAGGGTGCGCCGAGCCGGAGGCCCAGGCCGCGCAGGGCCGTCACCTTGAGCCGATCTCGCTATCCCAGCGCGACAGCAGCCGGCTGCGCTCCTCGGACGAGCCATACAGCTCGAAATCATAGTCGATGAGCAGGATGTCTTCGAGGTTGGGCGATTCGTCCGGCGTCTTGGCGCCCGCGTTGGAGGGCACCTGGAACGAATTGGCCTGGGCTCCGAGTTCCTGCGCCGCCGGGGTCAGCACCCAGTCGTAGAACAGCTTGGCGTTTTCGGGGTTGGGCCCGCCTTCGACAAGGCTCATCGAGCCCACTTCATAGCCGGTGCCCTCGCAGGGCGCGACGGTCTGGATGGGCGAGCCGGTCACCGCCTGGGTCACGGCGTCGTGCATGAAGACGATGCCGATGCTGGTTTCCCCGGTTCCCGCCGCGCGGATCGGGGCCGAACCCGAACTGGTATATTGGGCGATATTGTCGTCGAGCGCGAGCAGGTACGCAAAGGCTTCCTCTTCGCCCATCAGCTGCACCAACGTGGCCAGCATCGTATAGGACGTGCCCGAGGAATTGGGGTTGGCCACCTGGATTTCGTCGCGATAGCGCTCGTCGAGCAAATCGGCCCAGCATTTGGGCGCATCGGGGCTGGCCGGATCGATGAGATCGGTATTGTAGCCATAGCCCAGCGCGCCGGCATAAACGCCCACGGTGCGATAGTCGGCCGTTTCGGCCTGGCGCACGGCCCAGTCCTGCAACTCGGCCAGCATCGGCGATTGATAGGCTTCGGTCAGGCCCTCCTGGGCGGCCTGCAGATGCGGGTCGCCGGTGCCGCCCCACCACACGTCACCGCGCGGCTGGCCTTCCTCGGCCTTGATCTGGGCATAGGTCTCGCCCGAGGATTTGCGGGTCATCAGCACGTTGATGCCGGTCTCGCGCTGAAACGTTTCGGACAGCAGGCGGCAAATGCCCTCGTCGGCGGCGCAATAGAGCACCAGTTCGCCCGATTGGGCATAGGCGGCACCGCTGGCCCCGAACAACGAGGCAGCCGCGACGCCGGACATGGCTATCGCTCGGATCATGGTCTCTCTCCCTTGGTGACCGGTTTTCCGGTCGTATTGGTCGCTGGCGCAGCCAGCACACCAACGAAGCTTAGCAGCTATGCACGGGCGTGCAAGAACTTGATCACGGGTTCCGCGTCGACCCCGGTGCTGCCATCGTTTGGTGCCAAACTATCTCCCGACCCCAATCGCGACCCCGGAAAGGCCATCGCCATGGACTATCACGTCGGACGTCTCATCGATCACATCCACCTGCGCGTCGCCGATCTGGAGCGCAGCCGTGCCTTTTATCGCGCCGTGCTGGCCGCTCTGGGGCGCGAGCTGACCTATGACGGAGAAAAATCCTTCGCCTCGGACGAATTATATGTCGATGCAGCCGATGATTATGTCACCCGCGTGCATCTGGCCTTCCAGGCCGATGGGCCGGAGATGGTCGCCCGCTTTTACGAAGCGGCGCTGGCCGCCGGCGCAAAAGACAATGGTACGCCGGGCGAGCGGCCCTATCATCGCGGCTATTACGCCTGTTTCGTCCTCGATCCCGATGGCAACAATATCGAGGCGGTGTGGCACGGACCCTCAACCCGCAGCGCGGCGTCGGTGGTGTTTCACACCCCGGACGAGCCAGCCTGAACCGCCCCTGGTCCCACAACCGCCATATTGGCCACACTCATTAACGCAATCGTGGTCGCGGCGGCCGCGGGGCTTGTGTCGTGCTGGTGTTGCCGTCATAAAGCGGGGCCGGGGCACACTTTTTGTAGCGATCTTCGGTCGGGGGGCTGGCCGGTGATCCAGCCTGTGGAGCCGATATGGTTGGAACATTGCAAAGATCCCTGGGCGTTGCCGTCATGGCCTGCTCGCTGGGTGTTTTGGCGGCCTGTTCGCCGACCGCGTTCGGGCGCTCCGCGCCCAGCGCCCCCATGCCGCTTGCGCCCCCGCCTGTCATTCAGCCGGTGCAGACCGGCACCGTCCAGAGCACCGACCTGCCCCCGATCGGCGGCGCGCCGAGCACCGCCCCCGTGGTTTCCACGCCAGCGGTTCCCGGCAATACCGCCGCGCTCGATACGGGCGGCGGCTTTGCTTCGGGGCCCGGTTTTGTCACCGACGACGCGGGCGGGCCGGGCAATACCACCGGCGGGCGCGACCTCTCGGGTGCGGTGACCATGGAGCAGCTTTTGGGCGGCTGGACCATTCTGGTCAGCGACCAGCAGTGTCGGCTCAATCTCACCTACACCGCCAAGGGCGCGACCGGGCGCTATCGCGCTTCCACTCCGGCCTGTCCCGAACCCACCCTGGCTGCGGTCACCTCGTGGCAGCTGCTGGGCAACCAGATCCAGCTCTACAATGAAGCGGACGAGCTGGTCGGCACGCTGCTCAAGAGCGGCAATCGGTTCGTGGGCACCCTTGCGGGGGGCCAGGCCATTTCGTTGGTCGGCTGATCTTGACGCAGACCGGGGCAGGGGGCGGGGGAACCGGTGGTTCCCTTCTGGATCGTTATGCAGACATGGTCGTTTCGGGCCAGGTCCGGCCCGATGCCGCGCAAAAGCGCGCTGTGGAAAAACTTCAGGATGTGGCCGATGGGCTGGCGCGGCTCGAAGGGCAGGGGGGATCGGTGATCTCCGCGCTGTTCCGGCGGCGGCGCGAAGCCCCCAGGGGGCTTTATATCTGGGGCGAGGTCGGTCGGGGCAAGACCATGCTCATGGACCTGTTTTATGCCAACGTCCCGGTCGCGGCCAAACGCCGGGTGCATTTCCACGAATTCATGAACGAGGTGCATGCGGCCATCGCCCGCTTCCGGGCGGAAAATCCCGGCACCAAAGGCGCGCGTGATCCCATTCCGGCGGTGGCGCGCCCGATCACCCGCTCGGTGCGGCTGTTGTGCTTTGACGAGTTCTTCGTCTCCGATATCACCGACGCCATGCTGTTGAAGCGCCTGTTCGAAATCCTCTTTGCCGATGGGGTCGTGGTGGTGGCTACCTCCAATATCCCCCCGGAAAAACTCTATTGGAACGGGCTCAACCGCCAGTTGTTCACCCCGTTCATCGATCTGCTCAAGACCCATGCCGAGGTGTTCAACCTCGACGCCGACACCGATTACCGGCGGGAAAAGCCCGATACCCAGGACATCTACGCCTTTGGTACCGGGCCAGCGGTCGATGCGCGCATGGACGCGCTGTTTAATACGCTGTCGGGCGGGGTCGAACCCCAGCCCGATGCCATCGAAAATCTGGGACGGGTGATCACCGTGCGGGCCCAGGCGGCGGGCGTTGCCCGGTTCGACTTTGCCGATCTGTGCGAACGCCCGCTTGGCGCGCGCGATTATCTCAAGATCGCCGAAACCTATCGTGTGATCGTGCTCGATCATGTGCCGGTGTTTTCCGGGCTGCGTTCGGACGCGGCCAAGCGCTTTATCCTCCTGGTCGATACGCTGTACGACCGGGGCGTGAAGCTGGCCGCGAGCTTTGCCGCGCCGCTCGATCAATTGGCGCAGGACGAGCGGACCCGCTTTGAATTTGCCCGTTGCCTGTCGCGGCTCGAAGAGATGCGCTCGGCGCAATATCTGGCCAGCAAGCTGCGCCACGAACCGGCGCAGTAGCGCTTTCCCCGCACGGAAACCGGGCGCGCTTGCCCTGCCGGGACCGCGCTGGCGCCAAAATCGATCTCAATAGGGTTCATACGAAGGGTTCACTTGCGTCCATTGGTCACAATGGGTAAGGAGAGCGCGGGAATTGCTTTACTTTACCTATAGGGAAACTTGCTTATGGCGCGTAAGAAAATCGCTCTGATCGGTGCCGGTCAGATCGGCGGAACGCTGGCGCATCTGGTGGCGCTTAAGGAGTTGGGCGATGTCATGCTGTTCGACATTGTCGATGGCGTGCCGCAGGGCAAGGCGCTCGATCTGGCGCAGTCCGGTCCCGTCGAGGGCTATAACGCGTCGTTGAAGGGCACCTCCGAATACAAGGACATCGCGGGCGCCGATGTGGTGATCGTCACCGCCGGGGTGCCGCGCAAGCCGGGCATGAGCCGCGACGACCTGCTCGAAATCAACCTCAAGGTGATGGAGCAGGTGGGCGCGGGGATCGCCAAATACGCCCCCGAAGCGTTCGTCATCTGCATCACCAACCCGCTCGACGCCATGGTCTGGGCGCTGCAGAAGTTTTCCGGCCTGCCGGCTGAAAAGGTTGTCGGCATGGCCGGCGTTCTCGATTCGGCGCGCTTCCGGCACTTCATCGCCGAAGAGCTCAACGTATCGGTGCAGGACGTCACCGCGTTCGTCATGGGTGGCCATGGCGACACCATGGTGCCGCTGGCCCGCTATTCCACCGTTGCCGGCATTCCGCTTCCCGACATGGTCAAGATGGGCTGGATGAGCAAGGACACGCTCGACCAGATCATCCAGCGCACCCGCGATGGCGGGGCCGAGATCGTCGGCCTGCTCAAGACCGGCTCGGCCTTTTATGCGCCCGCCGCCTCGGCGGTGGAGATGGCCGAGTGCTATCTCAAGGACAAAAAGCGCATCCTGCCTTGCGCCGCGCGGCTCACCGGCCAGTTCGGCGTCGATGAGATGTATGTGGGCGTTCCCGTCGTCATCGGCGCGGGCGGCGTCGAGCGTATCGTCGAGATCGAACTCAATGGCGCTGAAAAGAAGATGTTTGACGCCTCGGTCGCCTCGGTCGAGGGTCTGATGGACGCCTGCAAGGCCATCGCGCCCAAGCTGGGCTGATTTCCCGGGCCCGGGGACAGTCCTCTCCGGGCCTCCAGTTCTGAGGCGGCGCCCCCAGCGCCCCGGACGAAAACTCTCCAGATGCGAAGGTTCGCCACACGATGAACATTCACGAATACCAGGCCAAGGCCCTGCTCAAGGGTTTTGGTGCCCCGGTGGCCGAAGGCGTCGCCATCACCAGCGCGGACCAGGCGGAAGCGGCGGCGCGCGCGCTCCCCGGCCCGCTCTATGTGGTCAAGAGCCAGATCCATGCCGGCGGACGCGGCAAGGGCAAGTTCAAGGAACTGGGCCCGGACGCCAAGGGCGGGGTGCGTCTGGCGCATTCGATCGAGGATGTGGTGGCCAACGCGCGCGACATGCTGGGCAACACGCTGGTCACCAACCAGACCGGTCCCGACGGCAAGCAGGTCAACCGCCTCTATATCGAGGACGGGGCCGATATCGCCCGTGAACTCTACGTCTCGCTGCTGGTCGATCGCTCCAGCGGCAAGGTCGCCTTTGTCGTTTCCACCGAGGGGGGCATGGACATCGAGGCAGTGGCCGCGCAAACGCCGGACAAGATCGTGACCCTGCCGATCGATCCGATCACCGGCGTCACCAATTCCGATACCGAAAAGCTCGCCACCGCGCTGGAGCTTTCGGGCAAGACCGCCGATCAGGCGCGCGACGTGTTCGCGCTGCTCTACAAGGCCTTCACCGAAAAGGACATGAGCCTATTGGAGGTCAACCCCTTCATCGTCATGGACAATGGCGATGTGCGCGTGCTCGACGCCAAGGTGAGCTTTGACGGCAACGCGCTGTTCCGCCACCCCGATATCGTCGAATTGCGTGACCTGTCGGAAGAAGACGAAAAAGAGATCGAGGCCTCCAAGTGGGACCTCGCCTATGTGGCGCTCGATGGCACCATCGGCTGCATGGTCAATGGCGCCGGTCTGGCCATGGCGACCATGGACATCATCAAGCTCTACGGCGCCGAACCGGCCAACTTCCTTGATGTTGGCGGTGGCGCGTCCAAGGAAAAAGTGACCGCCGCCTTCAAGATCATCACCGCCGATCCCAACGTCAAAGGCATTCTGGTCAACATCTTCGGCGGCATCATGCGCTGCGATGTGATCGCCGAGGGCGTCATTGCCGCGGTGCGTGAAGTGGGCCTTGCGGTGCCGCTCGTGGTGCGCCTCGAAGGCACGCGGGTCGAGGAGGGCAAGAAGATCATCGATGAGAGCGGGCTCAATGTCATCTCCGCCGATGATCTCGATGACGCGGCCCAGAAGATCGTCGCAGCGGTCGGCAAATAGGCCAAACGCCCCCGTCACAGGGGCGCCGCATCGCGGCGTCCGAACACGCATTTTCCGGAGCATCCGCAGCAATGTCCATTCTCGTCAATCATGACACAAAGGTCCTGGTGCAGGGCCTCACCGGCAAGACCGGGACCTTCCACACCGAGCAGGCGCTGGCCTATTACGGCACCAGGATGGTCGGCGGCATCCACCCCAAAAAGGGCGGCGAAACCTGGAGTTCGGGTGTCGATGGCACCGAGTTGCCGGTGTTTGCCAGCGTCGCCGAAGGCAAGGAGCGCACCGGCGCCAATGCCTCGGTGATCTATGTGCCCCCCGCCGGGGCCGCCGCCGCGATCCTTGAGGCGATCGACGCCGAGATCGAATTGATCGTGTGCATCACCGAGGGCGTGCCGGTCCTGGATATGGTCGAGGTCAAGGCGCGCCTCGAAAAGTCCAACTCGCGGCTGATCGGCCCCAACTGTCCGGGCGTCCTCACCCCCGAACAGTGCAAGATCGGCATCATGCCCGGCTCGATCTTTTCCAAGGGCTCGGTGGGCATCGTCTCGCGTTCGGGTACGCTCACCTATGAGGCCGTGTTCCAGACCACCAATGAGGGGCTGGGCCAGACCACGGCGGTCGGCATCGGCGGCGATCCGGTCAAGGGCACCGAGTTCATCGATATCCTGGAAATGTTCCTCGCCGATGACGCCACGCAGTCGATCGTGATGATCGGCGAGATCGGCGGCTCGGCCGAAGAAGACGCGGCGCAGTTTTTGATCGATGAAGCCAAGAAGGGCCGCTCCAAGCCCATGGCCGGGTTCATCGCCGGGCTGACCGCCCCCGAAGGCCGCACCATGGGCCACGCGGGCGCGGTGATCTCGGGCGGCAAGGGCGGCGCCGAGGACAAGATCGCGGCCATGGAAGCGGCGGGCATCAAGGTCTCGTCGTCCCCGGCCCGCATCGGGCGCACCCTCGTCGAGGTCCTCAACGGCTGAGCGTTGCCATAAGGTCCGGGGCCGGCGTCTGGCCCCGGTTAACAAAATCGAGACGCGGGAACTGTCATAGTTCCACCCAATTGACGGCCCCTAAAAGCGTTTCCAGGAAAAATGGAGCCGGTTTTCCGGTTCGGAAGCGCGATAAAACAATGACTTAGAGCATCTGATCTGATTTCACTCAGATCAGGACTTGCTCTAAAGTGCCCGGGGCGGAAGCGGCCCGCTTCTGCATCCTCCGGGCGCGGGGAAAATCGGGGTCGTCACCATCCGGCGTCTGAGCAAGACGCCGGGGCAATCCAGCGGGCCGCGCGGCAATGCGGATGGGCACCGGAGCAGACGGGTTTTTCCGGGGGGATCAGGACCCCCAATAGAGAGCGAAATGGCACGACACGATCAGAACGAAGCGTTTCTCCTCACCTCCTTTCTGTATGGCGGCAACGCCGATTATATCGAGGCGCTGTATGCGCGCTATAAAGCGGACCCCAACAGCGTCGATGCGAGCTGGGCGGAATTTTTCGCCAACCTGTCCGACGACGCCGAGGCGGTAAAGCAGAACGCCGAGGGACCGAGCTGGCAGCGGCGCGACTGGCCGCGCCCGGCCAATGGCGAACTGGTCTCTGCCCTTGATGGCGACTGGGGCGCGATGGCGGTCAAGGTCCAGAAGGCGGTGACCGAAAAGGCCAGGGCCGAAGGTACGCCCGTCACCGCCGAGGCGGTGATGCAGGCCAGCCGCGATTCCATTCACGCCATCATGATGATCCGCGCCTATCGCATGCGCGGGCATCTGCATGCCAATCTCGATCCGCTCGGGCTCGAAGTGCCCGACGCCGCCCCCGAGCTCGATCCGGCCACCTATGGATTTTCCGAGGCCGACTACAGCCGCGAAATCTTCATCGACAATTATCTCGGGCTCGAATTTGCCACCGTCCCGCAGATGCTCGACATCCTCAAGCGCACCTATTGCGGCACGCTCGGGGTCGAGTTCATGCACATCTCCGATCCCGAGGCCAAGGCCTGGATCCAGGAGCGCATCGAGGGGCCGGACAAGGAAATCAGCTTCACCCGCGAGGGCAAGCGCGCCATTCTCGCCAAGCTGGTCGAGACCGAGGGGTTCGAAAAATTCCTCGACGTCAAATATACCGGCACCAAGCGCTTTGGCCTTGATGGCGGGGAAGCGCTGGTCCCGGCGCTGGAGCAGATCATCAAGCGCGGCGGCGCTCTGGGGGTCAAGGATATCGTTCTGGGCATGCCCCACCGGGGCCGGCTCAACGTGCTCACCCAGGTGATGGGCAAGCCCCACCGGGCGCTGTTCCACGAGTTCAAGGGCGGCGCGTTCTATCCCGACGACGTGGAAGGCTCGGGCGACGTCAAATACCACCTTGGCGCGTCCTCGGACCGCGAGTTCGACGGCAACAAGGTGCACCTGTCGCTGACCGCCAACCCCTCGCATCTCGAAATCGTCGATCCGGTGGTGCTGGGCAAGGCCCGCGCCAAGCAGGACCAGCTCTCTGCGGTCGATGGGCGGTTCCTTGAGGACACCCGCGATACCGATCGCAGCGCGGTGCTGCCGCTGCTGCTGCACGGGGATGCGGCCTTTGCCGGTCAGGGCGTGGTGGCCGAATGTTTCGGGCTGTCGGGGCTCAAGGGGCACCGCACCGGCGGGTCGATCCATGTTGTGGTCAACAACCAGATCGGGTTCACCACCAGCCCGCACTTTTCGCGCTCCTCGCCCTATCCCACCGACGTGGCCAAGATGATCGAGGCGCCGGTGTTCCACTGTAACGGGGACGACCCCGAAGCGGTGGTCTATGCCGCCAAGATCGCTGTCGAGTTCCGCCAGAAATTCGGGCGGCCGGTGGTCATCGACATCTTCTGCTACCGCCGGTTCGGGCACAATGAGGGCGATGAGCCCAGCTTCACCCAGCCGCTGATGTACAAGGAAATCCGCGCGCACAAGACCACCTTCGAGCTCTACAGCGCCAAGCTGCTGGACGAAGGGGTGGTCACGGCTGAAGAAATCGAGCAGATGAAAGCCGATTGGCGCGCCCATCTCGATGCCGAATTCGAGGCGGGGCAGGATTACCGCCCCAACAAGGCCGACTGGCTTGATGGCGCGTGGAAGAACATCAAGCTTCCCGAGGTCGAAGGGCCGCGGCGCGGCATCACCGGCGTCCCGGTCGAGCGGCTGCAGGCGCTGGGCGAAAAGATGACCGCGGTGCCCGCCGGGTTCAACGTGCACCGCACGGTGCAGCGGTTCCTCGACAATCGCCGCAAGATCATCGAGCAGGGCGAGGGCGTCGATTGGGCGACCGCCGAGGCGCTGGCCTTTGCCACCCTGCTTGAAGACGGCCATCCGGTGCGGCTGTCGGGGCAGGATGTGGAACGCGGCACCTTCAGCCAGCGTCACTCGGTGCTCTACGATCAGGAAAACGAATCCACCTATACCCCGCTCAACAATCTGGGCGGCGATCAGGCCCGCTACGAGGTCATCAACTCGATGCTCTCGGAAGAGGCGGTGCTGGGCTTTGAATATGGCTACTCGCTGTCCGAGCCCAACGCGCTGGCCATCTGGGAGGCCCAGTTCGGCGACTTCGTCAACGGCGCGCAGGTGGTCATCGACCAGTTCATCTCGTCGGGCGAGCGCAAATGGCTGCGCATGAGCGGGTTGGTGATGCTGTTGCCGCACGGCTATGAAGGCCAGGGCCCCGAGCACTCCTCGGCCCGTCCCGAGCGGTTCCTGCAGCTGTGCGCCGAGGACAATATGCAGATCCTCAACTGCACCACCCCGGCCAATTATTTCCACGCGCTGCGCCGTCAGCTCAAGCGCGATTTCCGCAAGCCGCTGGTGATCATGACGCCCAAATCGCTGCTGCGCCACAAGCGGGCGGTGTCGGGCCTTAACGAGCTGGGCGCCGAGAGCTATTTCCATCGCCTCCTTTGGGACGATGCGGAAGCGCCGGGCGTGCCCAAGACCGACGTTAACCTCGTCGCCGACGACAAGATCCGTCGCGTCGTGATCTGTACCGGCAAGGTCTATTACGACCTGCTCGAAGACCGCGAGAAGCGCGGCATCAACGATGTGTATCTGATGCGGCTCGAACAGCTCTATCCGTTCCCGGCCAAGGCGCTGATCGACGAGTTGAGCCGGTTCATCAATGCCGATGTGGTCTGGTGTCAGGAAGAGCCCAAGAATATGGGCGCCTGGGCGTTCGTGCAGCCCTATATCGAATGGGTGCTCGAACAGATGGGCCGTCCGGGCGCACGGCCGCGCTATGTGGGCCGTCCGGCTTCGGCTTCCACGGCCACCGGCCTGATGCGCACCCATATCGCCCAGCTCCAGGCGTTCCTGGACGAAGCGTTCGAGTAACCCGTTTTTCTCCGTCCGGCGGTGTGCGCCGGACGGGACAGCAGCTACTAGAAGGATACGAGAGATGTCCACCGAAGTCCGCGTCCCGACCCTTGGGGAAAGCGTTACCGAAGCCACCATCGGACAATGGTTCAAAAAGGTCGGGGATGCGGTCGCCGTCGATGAGCCGATCGTCGAATTGGAAACCGACAAGGTCACCATCGAGGTGCCGTCCCCGGTTTCGGGCACCCTTGAGGCCATTGCCGTCAATGAGGGCGATACCGTCGAAGTCGGCGCGCTGATCGCGGCGATTGCCGCGGGCGCTGCCCCGGCCAAGGCCGCCAGTGCTCCCGAGCCCGCCGCTGCCGCTCCTGCTGCATCGGCCAGTGCGCCCGCTGCCGCGGCAAAGACCGAAATGCCGCCCGCCCCCTCGGCGGCCAAGCTCGCCGCCGAACAGTCCATCGACACCGCAGCCCTCGCCGGATCGGGCAAGCGCGGCCAGGTGCTCAAGGAAGATGTGCTGGGGGCCATGGCGCGCACCGGCGCTGCCCAGCCCGCTGCCAGCGCCCCCGCGCCGGTTCCCGCAGCGGCGCGCGCGCCCTCGCGCGACGAAGACGCCCCGCGCGAGGAACGGGTCAAGATGACAAGGCTGCGCCAGACCATCGCGCGGCGGTTGAAGGATGCCCAGAACGCCGCCGCCATGCTCACCACCTTCAACGAGGTGGACATGAAGCCGGTGATGGACCTGCGCAATTCCTACAAGGAGCTGTTTGAGAAAAAGCACGGGGTCAAACTTGGCTTCATGGGCTTTTTCACCAAGGCGGTGGTCCATGCGCTCAAGGAAATCCCGGCGGTCAACGCCGAGATCGACGGCACCGACATCATCTACAAGAATTTCGCCCATATCGGGGTGGCGGTGGGCACCGACAAGGGCCTCGTCGTCCCCGTGGTGCGCGATGCCGACCAGATGAGCATTGCCCAGATCGAGCAGGAAATCGGACGGCTGGGCCGCGCGGCCCGCGATGGCAATCTGTCAATGGCCGACATGCAGGGCGGCACCTTCACCATCTCCAATGGCGGGGTGTACGGCTCGCTGATGTCGACCCCGATTCTGAACGCGCCCCAGTCGGGGATTTTGGGCATGCACAAGATCCAGGAGCGTCCGGTCGTGGTCGGGGGGCAGATCGTCATCCGTCCGATGATGTATCTGGCGCTCAGCTACGATCACCGCATCGTCGATGGCAAGGAAGCGGTCACGTTCCTCGTCCGCGTCAAGGAAAGTCTCGAAGATCCGCAGAGGCTCGTTCTCGACTTGTGATCTTTTGGCCAACTGGCAGCTTGAACCATCACAAGTCCATACATTTTTCACTCAATGTTTGCTCCGAGTTGGGTCGTTTTTGAGGGGTGGTGATGACTTTTGAAATCTGGATGGTTCTTGCGTCCGTGGTTGTGTTGTTCGTCCATATCGGCGTGCAATCGATCTCGTTTACCAGTCAGACCGGCCGCGATTACAATGCCGGCCCGCGCGACGAAAACCTCCAGCCCACGGGGGTTGCGGGCCGCGCGCGCCGGGCGTTCGACAACTTTTTAGAGACCTATCCGGCCTTCATCGCGCTCGCTCTGGCGGCGGTGGTGAGCGGGGGTTCGGACGGGCTCACCCAGTGGGGCGCGGGGCTCTACATCGCCGCGCGCCTTGCCTATATTCCGCTCTATCTCATTGGAATCGTTTATGTTCGCTCGCTCGCCTGGGCCGTTGCCATGCTTGGCCTGGTGCTGGTGGGCGTAGGTATTGTCGTCTGATCGGTGTGATCGGACGGGGGATTTGATCTGAGGAAAAGACAGATGGCCGAGAGCTTCGATCTGACAATCATCGGCACCGGGCCGGGCGGTTATGTGTGCGCCATTCGCGCCGCGCAGCTGGGCATGAAGGTGGCCGTCGTCGAGAAATGGCCAAGCTTTGGCGGCACTTGCCTCAATATCGGCTGCATCCCCTCCAAGGCGCTGCTGCACGCTTCCGAGATGTTCGAGGAGGCCCATCACAGCCTGCCCCAGCTCGGCATCGAAGTCGGCACCCCCCGCCTCAACCTGCCGGCGATGATGGCGCATAAGGACGATACGGTTGCGTCCAACACCAGCGGCATCGAATATCTGTTTAAAAAGAACAAGATAACCCCCTTCAAGGGTACCGGGAAAATCACCGCGCCGGGGGCCGTTTCGGTGCTTGCCGAGGATGGATCGGTCACCGAGATCACCACCAAAAACATCGTCATCGCCACCGGTTCGGCCTCGGCTAACCTGCCCGGAATCGATATCGATGAAGAGCGAATCGTCACGTCCACCGGCGCATTGGCGCTCGACGCCGTGCCCGAAAACCTGCTGGTGATCGGGGCCGGGGTGATCGGGCTGGAGCTGGGCTCGGTCTGGGCACGGCTTGGGGCCAAGGTCACGGTGGTCGAATATCTCGACCGCATCCTGCCGGGCATGGATGGCGAAGTCGCCAAACAGTTCCAGAGAATGCTGTCGCGCCAAGGGTTTAGCTTCAAGCTGGGCACCAAGGTCACTGGCATCGAAACGACCGCCGAGGGGCTGGTCGCAACGCTTGAGCCTGCGGCCGGCGGCGAAAAGACCACCCTTGCGACCGACATCGCGCTGGTTGCGGTGGGCCGGACGCCCTACACGGAAGGGCTGGGCCTCGAAGCGGTCGGTGTCGCGCTGGACGGGCGTGGTCGGGTGGTCACCGACGAGGCTTATCGCACCAATATCGAAGGCATTTATGCCATCGGCGATGTGATCACCGGCCCGATGCTGGCGCACAAGGCCGAGGACGAAGGCATTGCGGTTGCTGAGCTTTTGGCGGGACAGGCCGGGCACGTCAATTACGGCGTGATCCCCGGCGTCGTCTATACCAATCCCGAAGTGGCCTCGGTCGGGCGCACGGAAGAAGAGCTCAAGGCCGACGGGATCGCCTACAAGGCGGCGAAATTCCCCTTCACCGCCAATGGCCGCGCCAAGGCGATGCTGGCCAGCCAGGGCTTCGTCAAAATCCTCGCCGACGCTGCCACCGACCGGGTTCTGGGGTGCCACATCGTTGGCAAGGGGGCCGGCGAGATGATCCACGAGGCTGCGGTGTTGATGGAGTTCGGTGGCTCCGCCGAGGACCTGGCACGCACTTGCCACGCCCACCCGACGATGAGTGAGGCGGTCCGGGAAGCCGCGCTCGGCCTTGGGGACGGGTCGATCCATATCTGACACAAAAAGGACCGCATCCAAAGATGCGGCCCTTTTCATTCAGAGCAGTGCTTTGGATCAGGGATCGTAGGATACGGTCCCGGCTTCATAGGCCGCCCGGCAGTCGGTGGCATCGGAAAGAATATTGATTTCAAGCAGTTCCAGCGCACCGCCACGGCCCTGAAAACGGGGATCGTCGCACACGCCGTCATAGGCCGAGCGGCTTGAATCGTCGCCGAAATTGATGCGGAAATCGCCCGATTGCCCGGTTTCACCAGCGAGGCGCACGGTGCCGTTGAGATAGGCCACCGAGCAGTCGGTGGCGTCGGCCATCAAATGGTCGTCCAGCGCAACGCCGACCCCCGAGCCGATAAAGCGCGGGTCGTCACAGGCGTTGTCACGCGACCAATTTCCCGAATCGTCGCCGAAATCGATGCCATCGATGACAATCGGATATGCGGGCTCGTCACTGGCAATATAGGTGACCTCACCGGCTTCATAGGCGGCGCGGCAGTCGGTAGCGTCGGCCAGCCGGTGGCTGCTGAGCGAGCCGCCAAAGCGCGGGTCGTCGCATTCGCCGTCCCGCGCCCAGGTGCCGGAATCGTCACCGAAATTGATGCGCATTCCGTTACTGCCGGCGGTATCGTCGTCAAGGGTGACGGTGCCTGCCTGATAGGCCGCCGAACAATCGCTGGCATCGGCCTTGAGGTGATCGTCGAACGCAACACCGACGCCCGAACCGGCAAAGCGGGAATCGTCACATTCGCCATCAAAGGCCCAGTTACCCGAATCATCGCCGAAGTCGATATCGTCAATGATGATGGGATAGTCGATTTCATCGGGCGTCTGATACGTCACTTCGCCAGCCTCATAGGCGGCGAGACAGTCGCTAGCGTCGGCCAGCCGGTGGCTGTTGAGTGAGCCGCCAAACCGTGGATCATCGCACTCGCCGTCATTGGCCCAACTGCCGGAATCGTCGCCGAAATCAATGCCATCGACCACCCCCACCGACGAGGGGGCCCAGTCCGGCTGGGTAAAGGCGGCGGTGCCGTCCTTTACCGCGGCAAGGCAGTCGGTGGCATCGGCAAGAACGCCGCTCTCATTGGCACCGTGCCAGACGTTGGTTCCGGTGAACCGCGGGTCGTCGCATTGGCCGTCGCGGGGATACCCGCCACTGTCATCGCCATAATCGATGCCATCGACAACGCCTGTGTGGACGAGCGGCGGGGCAAGGGTGACCTCGCCCGCTTCGAACGCCGTTCGGCAATCGGTTGCGTCGGCCTTGGTGTGGCTGGCGAGTGTGCCGCCAAACCGAGGGTCATCGCACTCGCCGTCCTTGGCGAACATGCCCGAATCGTCTCCAAAATCGATGTCGTCGGGCGTCTCGATTTTTTGAACGGTTGCGGTGGTGCCAGAAAGGGTGACCTCTCCGGCTTCAAAGGCCTGCCGACAATCGGAGGCGTCGCGCAGTTCATCGGCGGGGCTGCGTAGGATGGCCGCGCCCGGGCCCTCGAAGCGCGGGTCGTCGCACTGGTTGTCGTGGGCCCAGGTGCTGCTGTCGTCGCCGAAGTCGATATCCTCGGCCAGCGCGGCTACGCCGGATGCCAAAGCCAGGGCCAAAACGGCGCTGCCCAGCATCATTGAGGTTTTTTGCATAACTGTTCTCGCTCTTTCAAAGACCGGCGCGGCGGTCGCGTCCCGCAGGTGTCGTTGAGCGAGTGAACAGCAAAATCCCGGAAATTACCAGTATGGTTCCAACGCCGTGAAAAGCGGTGAAATGCTCGCCCAGGATGACAATCGCGAGCAGGATCGTCACGATGGGGGAAATATTTCCAAACACTGCCGTGCGTTCGGCGCCGATAAGGCCGATGGCCGTGGAAATGGCAAAGGCGGGAACCACCGTCGCGGCGATGGCCAGGCCGAGCAACAGGACCACCACGTCGAACGGAACCGCGAGGGCGGCCAGCGGATGGGTCAATAGAAAATGCACCACGACCACGCATCCGGCCGCAGACATGGCAACGGCGGTGAACAGACGTGCCCCGAGCATATCGATCAGGGGCTTGGCATAGAGCTGATAGGTGGCATAGGCGAGGGCGCTGGCCAGCGCGAGCAGGGTGCCGGTGAGGATCGACCCGCCCTCAAAGCGCAGGTCATGGGCAAAAATGAGTGCAATCCCCGCATAGGCCAGCAGCGCGGCGCCAATGGCCAGGGGCGGCAGCCGGCGGCCAAACAAGAGCGCGCCCAGAATCAGCACCATGAACGGATAGGTGAGCAGTACCAGTCGGTTGAGCTGGGCGGTGATCAGGTCGAGGCTGAGGAAATCAAGCAGGCTGGCGCCGTAATACCCCAAGACGCCGATCGCTATGGCCCCCAGAACCGCACGCCGGGGGATGGCGATCCGCTGCTGGCGTCGATCGCGAAATGCGGTCAGGCCGACCAGCCCGAAGACCGGCACCGCAAGGATCATGCGCCAGGCGAGGATGGTGATGGCATCAAGCCCGTGGGCCAGACCCAGCTTGACGAAGATACCCTTGGTGGCAAACAGCGCGGCACCCAGACACGCCAGGCCAAGGCCGAGCAGCTGATGGCGATCGGAGGAAAAAACTGGGGGCATGATCCGGATTCGCGAAGAAGGAAGGGCGAGGAAGCAAAGCCCCAGCGTATCGCCCCAGGGCCTGCGCCGCCAGCCTTGCGTTTCATCCGCGCGGATGGGCGGCGCGATAGGCTTCGAGCAGGCGTTCGCTGTCGATATGGGTGTAGATCTGCGTGGTCGAAAGCGAGGCATGACCCAACAGTTCCTGAATGGCGCGCAGATCCCCGCCCTTGGCCAGCAGGTGCGTGGCAAAGGAGTGGCGCAGGGTGTGCGGGGTGGCAGAGGCGGGAAGGCCCAGCACACCGCGCAAATGTTCGAGGCGCAGTTGAATCAGGCGCGGGTTCAGCGGGCCGCCCCGCACCCCGCGAAACATCGGTTCGGTGGCGCTCAACGCAAACGGGCACAGCTTGAGATAGGCTTTGACCGCCTCGCGCACCGGCGCAATCAGCGGGACCAGGCGAATCTTGTTGCCCTTGCCGCGCACGCGCAGGGTTGTGCCGTCGAGATCGATCCGGGTGAGGGCGAGCGCCTCGGAAATGCGCAGGCCAGCACCGTAACACAGGGCAATCACCGCGGCGTCACGGGCGCCAACCCAGGGGCGGTCCTCGCTCTCGATTGCTGCCGGTCCCGCCGCGCGGGCCTCAAGGACAGACAGTGGCCGGGGCAGACCGCGCGCCAGTTTGGGCGTCCGAACGACGGACAGTGCTTCGAGGGCGACAAGATCTTCGCGTTCAAGATAGGAGAACAGGGATTTGAGGCCCGAAAGGGTTCTGGCAAGACTGCGCGATCCGATATCCTCGCGCCTGCGGGCCGCAAGAAAAGCCCGCAGGTCGGCGGGTCGCAGCGCCGCCAGATCGGGAACATCGATAGGGCCGCCGATATGACCGGAAAGGAAGACCAGGAACTGATGGACGTCCCGGCTGTAGGATTCCACGGTCTTGGGAGCGAGCCGCCGGATGGTCGACAGCTCCCGCTGCCAGCCGGCGATGTGGGCGCGCAAGGTGTCAGAGGTGGCAAAGCTGGCGTCGGTCATGAGAGCGACGCTATCACAGGCAAGGTTACCAGAGCGGCAATAGTTTATAGCCGAATCGGATTTGGGCAGTATGGTGCGGGCAAATCCGGCCCCCTTTCGTTCTTCCAAGGCACAGCTTGAAATGACACCGCTCGGCCCGGTTGTTGCAGTGATGGTTTCGGTCGCCGTAGATGGCCCCTACTCCTATCGGGTGCCCGAGGGAATGGAGGTCGTACGCGGGTCGATCGTTGTGGTGCCGCTCGGGCCGCGTCCGACGCTGGGCGTGGTGTGGGGCGAGCCCGACAGCACTTTTGCGCATAACCGTTTAAAGGACATCGCCGAGGTTTTCGGTGTGCCGCCGATTTCCGATGAGTTGCTCAAAACCGTCGATTGGGTGGCGCGCTATACGCTCGCTCAACCCGGTATGGTGCTGCGGGCTGTGCTGCGCAGTCGCGAGGCCCTCGATCCGCCGCGCCCGATCATCGCCTATAGGCTGGCGGGCCCGCCGCCGGAGCGCATGACTGCGGCACGAGCGAGGGTTTTGGCCTTTATGGAAGACGACCCCATGCCCTGGGCGCGGTCGGCGCTGGTCGGGGCCACCGGCGTGTCGCCCGCCGTGGTGGACGGTCTGGTCAAGGCTGGCGCCCTTGAAGCGGTGCAGACCCCGCCGCCGCCTCCGGTATTGCCGCCGGACCCCGATTTTGCTCCGGCGACGCTTTCCGATGGCCAGCAGCAGGCCATCGACACCATCCGGGCGCATGACACCGGCGGGTTTTCGGTCGCGCTGCTCGATGGGGTCACGGGGTCGGGCAAGACCGAGGTGTTTTTTGAGAGCGTGGCCGATGCGTTGCGGGCGGGCCGGCAGGTGGCGATCATCCTGCCGGAAATCGCCCTGACCCACACCTTTCTCGATCGCTTCGAGAAGCGGTTTGGCCAGCGGGCGGCGGAATGGCATTCGGAAATGACCCCGGTGCAGCGCGCGCGTGTGTGGCGCGGGGTCTTGACCGGTGAGGTGCGGGCGGTGATCGGGGCGCGCTCGGCGCTGTTTCTGCCATTCCGCGAACTGGGACTGCTGGTGCTCGACGAAGAGCATGACGGGGCGTTCAAGCAGGCCGACCGGGTCAATTATCACGGGCGCGACATGGCGGTGGTCCGGGCCTCACTGGCCGGGGCGCGAGTCATTTTGTCGTCCGCCACCCCAGCGGTGGAATCGCGCAACAACGCCCAGACCGGTCGGTATGCCCATGTCCGGCTCGAAAGCCGGTTTGCCGACGCAGCGCTTCCCGATATCACAGCCATCGATATGCGGGCCGAAGGCCCTGAAAAAGGCCAATGGATCGCGCCGCGTTTGTCGCGGGCGGTGTTCGATGCCCTCGATCGGGGTGAGCAGGCCCTGCTCTTTCTGAACCGGCGCGGTTATGCGCCGCTGACCCTGTGCCGGGCGTGTGGTCACCAGTATCAGTGTCCGGACTGTTCGACCTGGCTGGTCGAGCACCGGTTTCGCGGCGTGCTCATGTGCCACCATTGCGGGCATGAGGAGCGGGCGCCGGAGGTGTGCGGATCGTGCGGCGCAACCGATTCGCTGGTTGCCGTAGGACCGGGCATCGAAAGGCTGGCCGAGGAGGTTGCCGAGCGGTTTCCCGGCGCCCGCCCGGTGGTTCTTTCGTCGGACATGGGATCGATGCGTCAGATTCGGGATCGGTTCGCGGAAATCGCCCGGGGTGAATACGACATCATCATCGGCACGCAACTGGTCGCCAAAGGCCATCATTTCGAAAAGCTCAGCCTTGTCGGGGTGATCGACGCCGATCTGGGGCTCGCCCATGGCGACCCGAGGGCGGCAGAGAAGACCTTCCAGATCCTGACGCAGGTGACCGGACGGGCGGGGCGCGAATCGCGGTCAGGCAAGGCATTCCTGCAAACCTATCATCCCGAGCACGCGGTGATGAAGACCATGGTCAGCGGTGACCGCGAGGGCTTTTATGCCCATGAACTGGGGGTACGCAAGCAAGGCGGGCTGCCGCCCTTCGGGCGGTTGGCGGCCCTGATCATTTCGGGCGCGGACCATGAGCAAACCATGGGGCTGGCCCGTGCGCTGATGGCGGCGGCGCCCCTGGCCGACGCAGTGCGACGCTTCGGGCCCGCAGACGCCCCGGTCGCCATGGTCCGGGGCCGGCACCGGGTACGTATTCTTGTCCAGAGCCCCAAGGATTTCGATCTTTCGGGCTATGTACGCTTCTGGCTCGAAACGGGTCCGGCGGTGAAGGGAAACCTGCGCATTCAGGTCGATATCGATCCGATGAGTTTTTACTGAATTTGCGGTATTGGGCTATCATATGAGGAATGCGACATTTGAGTCGGCCCGATTTGGCCCTGCCGCGCTTGCGTGGGGGTTTTTCGCATGGTAAGGCCAGCCCGGAATTCTTGGGCGGATCGAACGTCTTGACCGCCCTGCGATCTGAAATCGAATGAACACCAAGTCTCGCCGACGCCGGACCACCGGCGTGGACGACGGGCGGGGCACGCAGCGAAGGTTGGATGGCTTGAGCGCTACACGATCCGTTCTCTCAAAGATTGCGCGACCCTACGCGTCAGCGCTCTTTGATCTGGCCAGTGAAGCTGGCGCACTGCCCGCGGTAGAAGCAGATCTCGATACCGTTTCCGGGCTCATCGAGTCTTCTGATGACTTTTCCCGTTTTCTGGTGAGCCCGGCGATTACCAACGACGTCAAGAGTGCGGCGCTGGCGTCGATCATCGAGAAGGCCAAGCCGGTCGAGCTGGTGGCCAATACCCTCAATCTGGTCGCCCGCAATGGGCGGCTGTTCGCGCTGTCCGCGATCATTGCCGAATTCAAGCGCCTTGCTGCTGAGGCGCGCAATGAAATCAGCGCCGAAGTGGTTTCCGCTTCTGCGCTGACCGATGCCCAGCAGGCCGAACTTGCCAAGGTTCTCCAAGGCAAGGTCGGCAAGAGCGTTTCTCTCAATACACGTGTCGATGACAGTCTGATCGGCGGCCTTATCGTCAAGGTCGGCAGCCAGATGATCGATACCTCTCTCAAGACAAAACTTTCGGCCATGAAGATCGCCATGAAAGGGGTCAGCTAATGGATATCAAGGCTGCGGAAATTTCCGCGATCCTCAAAGACCAAATCAAGGATTTCGGCAAGGAAGCCCAGGTTTCCGAAGTCGGGCAGGTGCTCTCGGTCGGTGACGGCATTGCGCGTGTGTTTGGTCTCGACAATGTGCAGGCAGGCGAACTGGTTGAGTTCCCCGGCGGCATCAAGGGCATGGCCCTTAACCTGGAAGCCGACAATGTCGGTGTCGTGATCTTCGGAACCGACCGCGACATCAAGGAAGGCGACACCGTCAAGCGGACCGGCGCGATTGTCGATACGCCCGTGGGCAAGGGTCTTTTGGGACGCGTGGTCGACGGGCTGGGTAACCCCATCGACGGCAAGGGCCCGATCGAATACACCGAGCGTCGTCGTGTCGACGTCAAGGCGCCGGGCATTCTCCCGCGCAAGTCGGTGCACGAGCCGATGTCCACCGGCCTGAAGGCCATTGACGCCCTGATCCCCATCGGGCGCGGCCAGCGCGAGTTGGTGATTGGTGACCGTCAGACCGGCAAGACCGCCATCATTCTCGATACCTTCCTCAATCAGAAGCCGGCGCATCAGGACGGCGCTGCCGAGAGCGACAAGCTGTATTGCGTGTATGTGGCCATTGGTCAGAAGCGCTCGACAGTGGCGCAGTTCGTCAAGGTCCTCGAAGACGCTGGCGCTCTGGAATATTCGATCGTGATTGCGGCAACCGCCTCGGATCCTGCGCCCATGCAGTTCCTTGCGCCGTTCACCGGTTGCGCGATCGGCGAATATTTCCGCGACAACGGCATGCACGCCGTGATCGCCTATGACGACTTGTCCAAGCAGGCCGTCGCCTATCGTCAGATGAGCCTCTTGCTGCGTCGTCCTCCCGGACGTGAAGCCTATCCCGGTGACGTCTTCTATCTTCACAGCCGTTTGCTTGAGCGCGCCGCGAAGATGAACGAGAGCCACGGTTCGGGTTCGCTCACGGCTCTGCCGGTGATCGAAACGCAGGCCAACGACGTTTCCGCCTACATCCCGACCAACGTGATTTCGATCACCGACGGTCAGATCTTCCTTGAGACTAATCTGTTCTTCCAGGGCATCCGGCCTGCGGTGAACGTGGGGCTCTCGGTGTCGCGGGTGGGTGGTAGCGCCCAGATCAAGGCGATGAAGCAGGTTGCCGGTTCGATCAAGGGTGAGCTTAGCCAATATCGTGAGATGGCGGCCTTTGCCCAGTTCGGCTCCGACCTCGATGCGTCGACCCAGCGTCTGCTCAATCGCGGTGCGCGCTTGACTGAGTTGCTCAAGCAGCCGCAGTTCTCGCCGCTCAAGACCGAAGAGCAGGTCGCGGTGATCTTTGCGGGCGTCAACGGCTATCTCGACGATCTTCCGGTGCGGGGTGTGCAGGCTTTTGAACGGACCTTGCTGTCGACGTTGCGGTCCAAGCACGCTGACATTCTCGGTGACATCGCCAGGGAAAAGGCACTGACCGATGGCATTCGCGAGCGGCTGGTTGCAGCTCTTGATGCCTTCAAGAAGACCTACACTGCTTAATACCAGCGGTTTGGCTGGCAGGGAGCTTTCGGCGTAATGGCCTCTTTGAAGGACTTGAAAAACCGGATCGACTCGGTCAAATCGACCCAGAAGATCACTAAAGCCATGCAGATGGTCGCGGCGGCGAAACTCCGCCGCGCCCAGGAAGCAGCGGTGGCGGCGCGGCCTTATGCCGAACGCATGGAAGCGGTTCTGGCCGGACTGGGTGCTGCCTATGAAGGCCGGCCCGACGCGCCGGTTCTGCTGTCGGGAACAGGCAAGGACAGGGTTCACCTTCTGGTGGTGGCCACTGGTGAGCGTGGTCTGGCCGGAGGGTTCAACTCTTCGATCGCCCGGCTTGCCCGCGAGCACGCCAACCGGCTGATCGCCGAAGGCAAGACGGTCAAGATTCTGACGGTTGGCCGCAAGGGCGCCGATATTCTGCGCCGGGGGCTCGCCGACAAGATCATCGAGCAGGTCTCGCTGCGCGATATCAAGCAGATCGGCTACAGCACCGCCCAGGACATCGGGGAAAAGGTTCTCTCGATGTACAGGGACGGCGAATTTGACGTCGCCACCCTGTTCTATGCCCGGTTCCAGTCGGTGGTGAGCCAGGTGCCCACCGCGCAGCAGATTGTGCCGGCCAGGTTTGAAAAGACCGATGGCGAGCCAGACCTCAAGGCCGGTTCGGCCATCTACGAATACGAGCCCGACGAGGAAGCGATCCTCGAAGACCTGCTCCCGCGCAATGTGAGCGTGCAGATTTTCCGGGCACTGCTTGAAAACAACGCATCGTTCTTTGGCGCGCAGATGTCCGCAATGGACAATGCGACCCGCAATGCCGGCGAGATGATCGGCAAGCTGACGTTGAGCTACAACCGCCAGCGTCAGGCGCAGATCACCAAGGAACTGATCGAAATCATTTCGGGCGCCGAGGCGCTCTAGAGTAAGGGAAAGACCATGGCAGACAAGAAAACCGGCCGCGTTTCCCAGGTTATGGGCGCCGTTGTGGACGTCACCTTCGACGATCACCTGCCGGCCATCCTGAACGCGCTCGAAACTGACAATAACGGCTCCCGCCTCGTTCTCGAAGTCGCCCAGCACCTGGGTGAAAACACCGTGCGCACCATCGCTATGGACACGACCGAAGGTCTGGCGCGGGGCGTTGCGGTGAGCGATACCGGCGAATCGATTTCGGTGCCGGTCGGCGACGAGACGCTGGGGCGGATCATGAACGTCATCGGCGAGCCGATCGACGAGGCAGGCCCGGTCAAGACCGCGACCCGCCGCGCCATTCACCAGCCGGCTCCGGAATTCGTCGATCAGGCAACCGAAGCGCAGATCCTGGTGACCGGCATCAAGGTCATCGACCTGCTCGCGCCCTACGCGCGTGGCGGCAAGATCGGCCTGTTCGGCGGCGCCGGCGTTGGCAAGACCGTTCTGATTCAGGAACTGATCAACAACGTGGCCAAGGGCCACGGTGGATATTCGGTGTTTGCCGGGGTCGGCGAGCGGACTCGTGAAGGGAACGACCTTTACTACGAGATGATCGAATCGGGGGTCAACAAGGACCCCAAGACCAATAATGGTTCGACCGAAGGGTCCAAATGCGCCCTGGTTTTCGGTCAGATGAACGAGCCCCCGGGAGCCCGTGCCCGCGTGGCGCTGACCGGCCTGTCGATTGCGGAAGATTTCCGTGACAAGGGCCAGGACGTGCTGTTCTTTGTCGACAACATCTTCCGCTTTACCCAGGCCGGTTCGGAAGTGTCGGCTCTGCTGGGTCGCATTCCCTCGGCCGTGGGCTATCAGCCGACGCTGGCCACGGACATGGGTGCGCTCCAGGAGCGGATCACCACGACCAACAAGGGTTCGATCACCTCGGTGCAGGCTATTTACGTGCCGGCTGACGACTTGACCGACCCCGCGCCGGCAACCTCGTTTGCGCACCTTGACGCGACTACCACCCTCAACCGCGCGATCTCGGAAAAGGGTATTTACCCGGCCGTGGACCCGCTCGATTCGACTTCGCGCATGCTCGATCCCCAGATCATCGGGGAAGAGCACTATGAGGTGGCCCGTTCGGTGCAGGAAATCCTGCAGCGCTACAAGTCGCTCCAGGACATCATCGCCATTCTGGGGATGGACGAGCTTTCCGAAGAAGACAAGCTGACCGTGGCCCGCGCCCGCAAGATCGAGCGCTTCATGAGCCAGCCGTTCCACGTGGCCGAGGCGTTCACCAACACGCCGGGCATCTATGTCGAGCTCGAAGACACCATCAAGGCCTTCAAGGGTCTGGTGGCTGGTGAATACGACCACCTGCCCGAGCAGGCTTTCTACATGGTCGGCACCATCGACGATGCGGTCAAGAAGGCACAGAAGCTGGCAGCCGAAGCTGCCTGACCTTGAATATCGGGGAGCGGGTTGTTTACCCGCTCCATTCAGGAATGCGAGAGGACGGCTAATCCATGGCTGAAGGCGTTAAAGTCGAAATCGTATCGCCGGAAGTACTGGTGCTCAGTGCCCAGGTGCGCTCTGTGGTTGTGCCCGGAGCAGAGGGCTATCTGACGGTGGTTGGTGCACACGCCCCGCTGATGAGTGTTCTAAAGCCTGGCTTCATCACGGTAACCGATACGGCCGGAGACAAAGCCAGCTATTTTGTTGGCGGCGGGTTCGTCGACATTTCCGACGCTGGCGTCACCATCCTTGCCGAGGAAGCGCGCCCCGCCGCTGAGTTCGGGCGCTCCGAGATCGAGGCTCGCGTCGCGTCTGCTCAACAGGCCCTTTCGGGTGCTGTGGAAGCCGAAGACAAGGCTGCGGCCCAGAATGACCTCGATGTGTGGAAGAACCTGCTGCTTGAAAGCAGTGCAATACATTAAAGCTGTCAGATTTAAATATCTCAACATCAAGGGCGCCACAGGGCGCCCTTTTTTATTGCTGAATTATCAGTGCCTGTTGGCCAGTCAGTGGCAATAAGCAACAATGATTTAATCATCTATCAGTAGCTTTGCGGCGGCTTCCCGCAGGGGAAGGGGGCAATTTATCTAAAAGGAGCGGGGGACCATGCAGGGTTGGGCCAGCAGATTCCTGGGACGCATTCCCATGACAACGACCATAGCGGCGATGGTGGTCGCTGCGGTCGTGTTATCGGTTGGTGCTGTGGTGGCGGCCGTTTACGTCAATCTCTCGGCAAATACCGATACGGTGGCGAGGGCCAGCCAGCAGTCCAATATCCGCACGGCAGCCACCATTCTGGGGGGGATGGGGGGCATTCAGGTTGATTGGGGCGCCGATGGTGATGTGGCCAGCATCGGCACGTGGGTCATGCCCCGCTTCTACAATGACGATATCGCCGATTCTATTGCACGGGTAACTGGAGAAACGGCAGCGATCTTTGCTTGGAACGCTGAAACCAACGTCTTTGAGCAGGCGACCACGTCGATGACGGACCCCGATGGGGACAGAATCGTTCAAGAGCCGATAGTCGTCGGGAGCAGCTTGCATCAGGCGATCCTCGAACAGGGCGCGGTCTATACTGAGACGACCATCAACGGTGAGATTTACTATTCGGTCTATCAGCCCATTACGTATTTATCCGGCACGGATGTGCTGGGATTGCTGTATGTCGGCGTCAGCCAGGGCGCGATCACCGCTGTCGTTACGGAAACCATGAACCTGCTGTTGATTGTCAGCGCCATTGCCCTGGCGGTGATGTGCGTCCTCTCGATCATCGCTTCGCGTCTGATTGCCCGGCCGGTGCCGATGCTCAGCGGTGTGATGGGCCGTATTGCGCAAAACGAATTCGAGGTTGCCGTTCCCTATACCGGGCAGCGCAATGAGGTGGGCGAAATGGCGCGCGCCGTGGAAGTGTTCCGCGAAAATGGCCAGAAGGTAGCGCGGATGACCGAGGCCGAAGCCGCGCGGATCATCGCAGATGAGCAGGCGCGCCGCGTCGTGATGGGCGAGTTGCAGGCCGCATTTGGCACGGTGGTGGACGCTGCCATTGCCGGGGACTTTTCCCAAAGGGTCGACGCAAGCTTTGCCGATGCCGAACTCAACGCTCTGGCCGGCTCGGTCAACGATCTGGTCTCCACGGTGGATCGTGGCCTTGCGGAAACGGCCGAGGTGCTGGAGGCGCTGGCCAATACCGATCTGACGCCACGGGTTCTCGGTGAGTATCAGGGAGAATTCGCGCGTCTGAAGGCCGATACCAATGCGGTCGCGGAAAAGCTGTCCGATATCGTGCTGGAATTGCGCGGAACGTCCCGGACCCTCAAGACGGCCACGGGTGAGATCCTGTCGGGGGCCAATGACCTTTCGGAGCGCACAACGCGCCAGGCGGCCACGATCGAGGAAACCTCGGCGGCCATGGAGCAATTGGCGGCGACGGTGATGGAAAATGCCAGACGCGCGCACGATGCCAGTCAGACGGCTGTATCTGTAACCACGTCTGCCGAAGAGGGCGGGCAGGTGATGGAGGCGGCGACCAGTGCAATGGAACGGATCACCACCTCTTCGGCCCGGGTCTCCGATATCATCAAGATGATCGATGATATCGCCTTCCAGACCAATCTTCTGGCGCTCAATGCATCGGTGGAAGCGGCGCGCGCCGGGGAAGCAGGTAAGGGCTTTGCGGTTGTGGCCGTCGAAGTGCGCCGGCTGGCCCAAAGCGCGGCCGAGGCCTCATCGGAGGTCAAGGCCTTGATCGAGCAGAGCGCTACGGAAGTGGATGGCGGCTCCAAGCTGGTGGCACAGGCCGCTGAACAGCTCATGGCCATGCTCGAAGCGGCCCGCACCAACACCCGTCAGATGGAAGCCATCGCCAGGGACAGTCGAGAACAGGCATCGTCGATTGAAGAGGTCAACGCGGCGGTGAGACAGCTCGACGAGATGACCCAACACAATGCTGCTCTGGTGGAAGAGACCAATGCGGCCATCGCCCAGACCGAGGCGCAGGCAAGTGCGCTTGACGATATCGTTGACATCTTCCGGCTGGACGACGTTGTGCCCCCTGCACGGGCGAGTGCGCCAGCGCGGGCCGGAGATGCGCGTGATCTGCAAAGCACCATCCGCCGGGCTGCTGGCACTTATCTCAGCCATGGCGGCGCGGCGCTGGAAAGCGATTGGAGCGAATTCTGATCGGATGCGTTGTGCCGCGACTTCAAAGAGCGCCCTCGTGGCGCTCTTTTTGTGTGAGCTATTGCACCGACATAACGGTCGCCAGCGCGGCTTCCACATGTAGGGCGGCAGCGTCGTAAAGGGGAAGCGGGCTATCGTCATCGGAAATCAGCAGCGGGAGCGTCGTTGAAGCCAGTACGACCGCCTGAACGCCGCGCGCGGCAAGCTGTTCGATGGCAGCGATATAGACCTCTCGGGAGGCGTCGTTAACGATCCCTTGATTGAGTTCTTCGCCGATGATGCCGTCGAGATTGGTTCGGCCCGTCTCCGGCACCAGTGTTTCGATGCCACGAGCGTGCAACCGCGCACTGATGGCATCGGTTTCCATGATCTGCCGTGACCCGAGAAGCCCGCAAGTTGAAGCACCGTCACAGATCAGCGTCTCGGCCACGACATCGGCGATATGGAGCAGCGGTATCGAGACTGGTAGGCTTAGGGGGAGCGCACCATGCAGGGTGCTGCCGGCCAATATCACCAGCCCGGCGCCGGACGCTTCCAGTTGCAGGGCCGCTTGGGTCAGTCGCGCGCCGACGTCGTCCCAATCGCTGCTGGATTGCACAAGCCCGATGTCGGAGACTTCGATGGCTTGGACCTGAACGGCCGGGCGAAGTTCCCGATTGCTCAGGCGATCCATGAGATTGTGGTAGCGTGACAGGGCCTGCGTGTTGGCGATACCAACAAGGCCGATGGTCTTCACGGTGCCTTCGCGCGGATTTCCGCCGGCAGGTTCGCAAAGACAGACTGCACTTGCAGATAGGCCGGGCGCTTGAAGGGCACGATGATGTCGGCGACCGTGTCGAAACGCTCCCAGCGCCAGGCATCGAACTCCGGATCGAGGCCGGGCGTGTTCTGGTTGAGGGTAATTTCGGCCTCGTCGCCTTCAAACAGGAAGGCGAACCATTTTTGCCGCTGACCCCGATATTTGCCACCCAGAGCGATGCCCAGAACATCCGCCGGCAGATCGTAACAGATCCAGTCCGGCGCCTGTGCGAGCAGGCGGATGGTGCGGATGCCGGTTTCCTCGTAGAGCTCGCGATAGGCCGCCCGCAACGCATCTTCGCCGTCATCGATACCGCCTTGTGGCATTTGCCAGGGCGCGTCGACTTCTGAAGTGTCGGGACCGGGAGTGAAAATCCGCCGCGCCAGAAAGACGTCGCCGGAGGCGTTGAACAGGGCGATGCCGACGCAATCGCGATACGGCAGGGAAGTCATGGGGCGTCCTTATGGTTGGAGATCGCGCTGATGGGTACGAGCAGATAGCTGTCTTCATCAAGGGCTGCCGCCCAGTCCGCAAGGGTGCGAATCGAGACGGGCAGTGCCGACAGGATGCCGACCGCCTGCCCGCGTTCATCCGCAACGCGCTTGAGGTCGTCAAGGGCGGCCAGAATAGCGGTTTGCGATGGATTGGTATCGACCCAGCTATCGACCCTGCCATAAGGAACACTGTTCTGGCGCGCGAGCTGCGGCGCCACCGATCGGCTGGAACTGCCGTCATCGAGATAGGCCAGCCCGCGCAGGCCCAATTCTTCCATCACCGGCCCAAAATCGGCGGCGGATGCGGTGAACCGTGCTCCCATATGATTGAGTACGCCCGTATAACCGGTCATGCGCGAGAGCAGGAAATATAGTTTCTCTAGATTTTCGCGCGGGGGCTGTTCGACCAGAAGGGTATGGGGGCCGGGGTCGTTTTGCGGATAATCAAATGGCTCCAGAGGGATTTCGAGCATCAGTTCATGGCCGCCGGCGCGCGCAAGGTCGGCAAGCGCATTGAGATTGCTGCCATAAGGGGCAAATGCCAGGGTGACTGCGCCGGGCAAGGCCGTGATCGCCTCATTGGTGGTGGCTTCGCTCAGGCCAAGGCCGGACATGATCACGGCGATCAGTTTGCGCCCACCTGCCGCTTGCGGCGATATCGAGGGCCGGGCGTAGGCCTCGTAGGGCTTGAGGCCAGAACTGCTGACCCGGGGCAAAGGCCCGTCCGAGGTCATTTCGAACAGGTCCTCGGCCGGAGCGAGCGGATCGAGGGGATCAGCGGTCTGCTGCGCATCGCCCAAGACGATGATCGAGGGCCCGTCGATGGCACGGGCCTCAGAGACCACGATCGGGTCGGGCGTGGTGGCGAGGTCCCTCGCCACGGGGTTGGGTGCGGGCTGGAGATTGACCGGGGCCTGGGCGACCGGACGGCCTCCCATCGGATCATCGACGAGCAAGATCCACGCACCGACACAGAGAACCAGGAGTACGAGCAGGACTGCACCGATACGGCCCCAGGGCATGGTCCATGTCGCGGCGGCGCTTTGGCCGTCGCGCCGTTTGCTGCGACGGTTTTTTCCGAGTGGTGCGTTCAACTCGTCCGTCATTGGGATTGGCCGTTTCCACTTTTCGCTGGAAGCGCTCTGAAGCTGCATCGGATCGGTGCGCGACTCAACCCGATGCAGAGATTCTCAGATCCTATCACGGGTCAGGGCGTTGCGGATGCCTCATCGGGCTGCTCGACCGGCTGGGCGATGATCGCATCGGGGTCAGGCGGGAAGGCGGGGTCCTGTACTTCGCCCAGAATGAGATCGATCGCATATTGCAGCTGGTTGTCGTCCTCTCGGTTGGCGGGGACATAGACCGATGATCCGACCGTCGCCTCTTCCTCAGTCTCGCCCTGAATGTGCCCGGCCAGCCCGGCTTCGCCGATGATCAGGTCGCGCCCCTGGAATTCTTCGGGCACGTCCTGGAACACTTCGACATCGGGGGTGATGCCCAGTGCCTGGATCGAGCGATTGTTGGGAGTGTAATAGCGCGCCGTGGTCAGCCGCATGGCGCCGTCAAAGCCCAACGGGACGATCGACTGCACCGAGCCCTTGCCGAACGAACGCGTGCCCACGAGCGTCGCCCGGCCCTGATCCTGCAACGCTCCGGCAACGATTTCGGCAGCGGAGGCCGAGCCGCCATTGATAAGCACGATCATGGGGACATCGGCGAGCATGGCATCGAGCTCGTCTGGCCGGGCGTCGTAACGCGAATTCTGGCTTTCGATGCGGCCACGGGTCAGCACCACGGCTCCCTTGTCGAGAAAGGCATCGGCGACGAACTGCGCCTGATCGACCAGACCGCCGGGATTGTTGCGCAGATCGAGAATGAGGCCCGCCGGGGCTTCCCCATCGTTTTCTTCGAAAATTTCGCGGATCGCGGTGTCGAGCCCGCCATAGGCCTGACCGGAAAACCGCGCGAGACGGATGACCGGCACGTCGCGCTCGAAATTCCAGCGCACGACAGTGAGCGCGATGATGTCGCGCGTCAGTGTCATGTCGATCAGCTGATTGACGCCCTCGCGTGAAATGACCAGATCGACGTCGGTGCCGATTTCCCCGCGCATCTTTTCCACGGCCTCATCGAGCGTGAGACCCATGACCTGCTGGCCATCGATTTCGACAACATAGTCATTGGCAAGAATACCGGCGCGCGACGCGGGGCTGTCGTCGTAGGGGGTGACGACCTTGACGAGGCCATCTTCCATGACAACTTCGATGCCCAGGCCACCGAACGTTCCCGAAGTGTCTTCGCGTACATCGGCGAAGCTTTCGGGCGAGAGGTAGGCGGAGTGGGGGTCCAGCGAGGTCAGCATGCCCTGAATGGCGGCGCGGATGAGTTCGGTTTCATCGGGCGTTTCGATGTATTCCTCGCGGATCCGATCGAGGACGAGACCAAACAGTTCGAGCTGACGGTAAAATTCGTCCTGCTCGGGCTGGCCTTGCGGCGCCTGCGCCGTGACCGGGCCGATAGAAGCGGCGATTGCCACCAGGGCGATCAGAACCCGTTTTAAAACCACCGCCATCAGTTCGTTCCACTTTCCTGTTGCAGGGCCTGGCTTGTCCACCAGCCCTGGATATCGATGGGGCTTCCGCCCTCCCGAAGTTCAATATACAGCGCGGGCCCCGAACCGCCAGCGCTCGCTTGCGGGCCGCCAGCGCTTCCCATCGTACCCACCGGGCTGCCCATCTTGATGAAGGCGCCTGGTTCGACGGACAACGTCTCCAGACCCGCAAGGACGATGAGATACTCCTGTCCCGCATTGAGAATCAGGATTTGGCCGTAATTGAGGAAAGGTCCGGCAAAAACAGCCCATCCATCTGCTGGCGCCACGACCGTGGCCCGATCCCCGGTTTCGAGCGTCAGCCCCTTTGACGTGCTGCCAAATCCGTCGGCCGCGCCAAACGTGGTGCGCGGTGTGCCCGCTACCGGAGCGGTGAGATATCCTCTGGCTGCCGCCAGCGGCACCGCGGGTTCGGTGCGTGCGTCATCGGCAAAGGCCAGGGCGATGGTCTCGGGGTCGAGGGTCGGTATCTGCTGGCCTGAATTGGCGGCGCGGGTTGCCTCGTCAGCGGCGGTGATTGCGGCAATGCGGCTTTCCAGACCCTCGATCAATTGTTCGAGAGAGGTCGCCCGATCGGCCAGCGCCTGGGCCTCGGCCTCTTCGCGCAGCAAATCTTCGCTGAGCCATTCGAGCCCGTGCTTGCGCGCCTCGATGATGGTGGCAATGCGCAGGCGTTCCTCGTTCAGCGTCGTCAGATTTGCGTTGAGGCGCTCGGCCTCCTCCAGCGCGGTCTGCTTGAGAGCCAGCAACTCCCCTAGACTGTCTGTGACCGTCTGCGCCTTTTCCTGCAATTGCGGCAAGACCGCCCCGAGCAGCAATGCGGCGCGGGCCGAGCCGAGCGCATCGGCGGGATCGACGATGATCGCTGGAGGCGGTTGGGCGGAAATGCGTTGCAGGGAGGCCAGCAGGTTGGAGATAGCCCTGTCATGGCCATCGAGGCGCAGACGTACGGTCCGTTCTGAAGCAAACAGGGCTTCGAGGCGCTCTTCCACCAAGCGGATATCATCATCGGCCAGATCGACCCGCTGGGCGGCGGCCACAAGTTCGGCTCCCAGTCGCGTGGCATCGCCATCGAGCGCTTCGATCTCGGCCCGGATTGCTTCGATGCGCTCGTTACTGAGGTCGATTTCTCCGCGAACGGTATCAAGGTCGCCCTGGGCGGTGACGGCTGCCCCTTCGAGTTGAGGTGAAGGGATCGTATCGGCGGTGATATCGTCCTGCGCAGAGGGCTGTGCGATGCACAACGCCATGCCCAGCGCTGCAAGCAGCACGGTATGTATCGGGCGCAAATGGAACGGTCCCACGGTCAGACTCAAACCGACAAACTCCGAATCAGCGCGGACAATAGCAGACACACGGCCATCAATCGCCCCGGTGATAGGGGTGTCCGGACAAAATTGTCGTCGCCCGATAGAGCTGTTCGGCGACCAGGATGCGCGCCAGCTGGTGCGGCCAGGTCATGGCGGAAAACGAGAGCACCAGATCGGCGGCAGTCCGCAATTGCGGAGAAAGGCCATCGGCCCCGCCAAGGACCAGAACCAACGCGGTCCGACCCATGTCTCGCCACTGGCCGATGCGGTTGGCAAAATCGAGACTGGAAACAGATTTCCCACGCTCATCGAGCGCAATCAGCACGGCCCGTTCGGGGAGAGCATCTTCAATGGCGCGTGCTTCTTCGGCCTTGCGGGCATCGGCGCTGGATGCTCGGGATTCGGGGAGTTCGGTAACAGAAAAACCCGATAACCCGAGCGCCTTGCCGCTGGTGAGCGCCCGGTCGAGAAAGCGCGCCGCAAGCTCCCGCTCGGGTCCGGCCTTCATCCGCCCTACAGCGACGATCGAGATGCGCATACGGGCCTAAGCGCGGTTAGTGCGCGTCGGTGCCGAAATCCGCTGCCCACATCTTTTCGATGTTGTAAAACTCACGGACTTCGGGGCGGAAAATGTGAATGATCACATCGGACGCGTCGACAAGCACCCAGTCGGCAGCGGGCAGCCCTTCGATGCGGGGCTTGGCGTAGCCAGCTTCCTTGAGCGCGCGGACCACCTGGTCGGCAACAGCCGCCACGTGACGGTTGGACCGTCCCGAGGTTACGATCATGTGATCGGAAAGCGACGACTTCCCGGTGATATCGATGGCGACGGTGTCTTCGGCCTTGGCGTCGTCGAGAGCCGTCAGGATCAGGTCAAGAAGGGGGGCTTTGGGCGCGGGGTCGGGCGCGGTATCGATCGAAACCGGCTTGTGGTGGGTCGGAGCCATTACGAGTGGTCCTCCGTCCGGTGGGGCATGTGCTGGGTCATCAAGCCTGTACAGTTTCCTTGTCCTGGCGTTGTCCATATGGGGTTGGCCCAATATGCGTGTCACGCGGCGCTTTGCCAAGAGCAGCAATCAACGTCATCATGACTTAATGTCGTTAATGAGACGGTTAATCGGAAGGGGCGGTTTTGGGGTCAAGCGCTGTCCCGTCCCGCAATTGCGTTGACGATAGCGGGCTCATCAATCCATGCAGGAACACCCAGGCGGGGGCCGGCATTGTGGCGAGGCCAACGGCGTCGGCCTCCTCGATCCGCGCGTTGGAAAAGCGCAGTGCTGCCTTTGAAAACGGCGCGCGTCGGGTTGAGCCGGGACGCACATAAACGGCAATGGGAACGAGGGAGAAAATGTCCTCCCACCGCTCCCACAGGTGAAAGCTCGAAAGGCCATCGGCCCCCATGATCCACACGAACCGGCGATCGGGAAGAGTGCGGGTCAAATAGGCAATCGTCTGATATGTATAGGTAAATCCATGCGCTGCCTCGAACGCTGTCACTTTGACACGCGGGTGGTCGGCAATCGCGCGCGCCGCGAGCACGCGGTCGGTCAAGGGGGCCAGCTCCGTGCGGTCCTTGAGCGGATTGCCCGGGGTCACCAGCCACCAGATCGCATCGAGCTTGAGACGCTTGAGGCTTTCATGGGACACCAGCCGATGCCCGGCATGCGGCGGGTTGAAGCTGCCGCCGAACAGCCCAATGCGCATGCCCGGCGCTGAGGGCGGCAGGTCGGTGATGCCGGGGATGACGACAGGATTCGTCAAGGGCGGGTCTGCCCGGTGCCGCGGACGAGGTATTTGAAGCTGGTGAGCTGTTCGACGCCGACGGGGCCGCGGGCATGCATCTTGCCGGTGGCGATTCCGATCTCGCCGCCAAAGCCGAATTCGCCGCCATCGGCGAACTGGGTGGAGGCGTTGTGCATGAGAATCGCCGAATCGATTTCGTTGAAGAAACGCTCTACAACCGCCGGATCCTCGGCGATTACAGCCTCGGTGTGGTGCGAGGAATAGTGCTCGATATGAGCGATGGCCTCGGAGACGTCGGCCACGGTCTTGACCGAAATGATGGCGTCTTCGTACTCGGTTTTCCAGTCTTCCTCGGTCGCGGGACGGGCTTCTGCGATAAGGCGCTGGACGGTTTCGTCGCCCCGAACCTCGCAATTGTTGGCTAAAAGTTGCTGGATAATCGGCGCAAGATGGGTGGAGATAGCGTCTTGATGGATGAGTAAAGTTTCTGCCGCACCGCAAATGCCGGTGCGCCGCATCTTGGCGTTGGTGATGACCTTGACGGCCAGATCGACATCGGCGCTCTTGTCCACATAGATGTGGACCAGGCCTTCAAGGTGGGCAAAGACCGGGACGCGGGCTTCAGCCTGTACGCGGCTCACGAGACCCTTGCCGCCGCGCGGTACGATGACGTCCAGAGTGCCGCCCAGCCCCTTGAGCATTTCGCCCACGGCAGCGCGGTCGGTGGTGGGCACGATCTGGATCGCGTCTTCGGGCAGGCCAGCGGCGCGCAGCCCCTCGACGAGGCAGGCGTGGATGGCGCGTGACGAGTGGACGCTGTCCGAGCCGCCGCGCAGGATGACGGCGTTGCCGGCCTTGAGGCACAGCGCGCCTGCATCGGCGGTGACGTTGGGGCGCGATTCAAAGATCACCCCGATCACCCCCAGGGGAGTGCGTACGCGCGAGATGTCGAGACCATTGGGACGCTGCCAGTTGGCAATCACGGTGCCGACCGGGTCGGGCAGGGCCGCGACCGTTTCCAGCGCTTCGATGATGCCATCGAGGCGCGCATCATTGAGCACCAGCCGGTCGATGAAGGCGGCGCTCATGCCGCCAGCTTTGGCCGCCTCAACGTCCTGCGCATTGGCGGCAAGGATCGTTGAGCGGTTGGTGTCGATGGCGCGGGCCGCGGCCTGCAACGCCGTGGTCTTCTTGTCGCTGGAGGTATGGGCAAGCACCGACGCAGCAGCGCGCGCCCGGCGACCGAGTTCTGCCATGACGGTGATCAGGGTATCGGACTGAGGTGCAGCTGCACTCATTCTAGCCTCCAGGTCTTTATGTAGCGCTATTGGGTCAAAAGCACGAGGTTGTCGCGATGGACCAGTTCGGTGCGCGTACCGGCTCCGAGCAGGTCCTTGATGGTTTCGCTATTCTTTCCGATGACCAGATCGGCGGCGTCGCGATCGAGGCCAGCAAGGCCGCGCGCCACTTCATGGCCGAGCTGATCGCAGACCGCGACGGTATCGCCGCGCGTGAAAGCGCCTTCGAGCCGGACGACGCCGATGGGCAGCAGCGAACGGCCCGCCTTGAGGGCGCGGACGGCACCGTCATCGATGGTGATGCGGCCCGACAGATCGAGCGTGCCCATGATCCAGCGTTTTCGCGCGGCGCGGGTGCCTTCTGCCGGAGCAAAAAACGTGTGGCGTGCGCCTTCGGTCAGGCTGCGCAGCGGGTTAGGAGCGGTGCCCAGCGCCACGATCATCGCCGTGCCGGCCTGGGTGGCAATCTGGCCCGCGCCGATCTTGGTGGTCATGCCGCCGCGCGACAGATGGCTGGCGGCTCCGCCGGCCATAGCCTCGATCTCGGGGGTGATGGCAGCCACATGGGGAATGTGACGGGCATCGGGATTGCGCGCCGGAGGGGCGGTGTAAAGGCCATCGATATCGGAGAGCAGGACCAGCAGGTCCGCCTCGATCATGGTGGCGACGCGCGCCGAGAGCCGGTCATTGTCCCCGTAGCGGATTTCGAAGGTCGCCACGGAATCGTTTTCATTGATGATCGGCACGGCCCCCAGCCCCAACAGGGTCTTGATGGTCGTGCGGGCGTTGAGGAAATAGCGGCGCTCTTCGGTAATGTTGGGGGTGAGCAGAATCTGGCCCGTGGTGATCCCGTGCTGGCCCAGATGGCTGGCCCAGGCCTGGGACAACGCGATCTGGCCCGCGCTGGCAGCGGCCTGGCTCTGATCGAGGGGCAGGGACTTGCCGGAAAGATCGAGCAGCCGTCGACCGAGCGCGATCGCTCCCGACGAGACGATCACGATGTCGCGTCCTTCGGCCTTGAGATCGGCGATATCCTTGGCCAGCGCCGCGAGCCAGTCGGCGCGCAGCTTTCCGGTTTTTTCATCGACCAGCAGGGCAGAGCCTATCTTGACGACGATGCGCCGGTAACCGGCCAGAGCGTTGTCGTGTTGCGCGCCAGTCTTCATCAGGGGGTCCATTTTTCCCGAGTCGCTGCGCCTGCGGCGTCGTCGAGGTCCATGCGGTTCTGGTCCAGCACGTCGAGCACCGCATAGAGCACGGCGTCGACAGAGTTGCCGGTGGCGGCGGAGATGGTGAGAACGTCGCCGCCCGATTCGTGCTCCAGCGCCGATTTGCGCTCGGCCAGCGTTTCGGGATCGAGGGCGTCGATCTTGTTGAGGCACAGGATTTCCTGCTTTTCGGCAAGGCCTCCGCCATAGGCCTCCAACTCGCCCCGGATGGTACGATAGGCCCCGACCACATCCTCCTGCGTGCCATCCACCAGATGGATCAGCACGCCGCAGCGCTCGACATGGCCAAGGAACCGATCGCCCAGACCGGCCCCTTCGGACGCGCCTTCGATGAGGCCGGGAATATCGGCCAGAACGAACTCACGCGAACCGGCGCGCACAACCCCCAGCCCGGGATAGAGCGTGGTGAAGGGATAGTCGGCGATCTTGGGCCGGGCGGCGGTCACCGCCGACAGGAAGGTCGACTTTCCCGCGTTGGGCAGGCCCACAAGGCCCGCATCGGCAATCAGCTTGAGGCGCAGCCAGATCCACTTTTCCTCGCCGGCGAGGCCGGGATTGGCCCGGCGGGGCGCCTGATTGGTCGAGGATTTGAAATGCGCATTGCCAAAGCCGCCATTGCCGCCTTCGAGCAGCACGTGGCGCTGGCCGACTTCGGTGAAGTCGGCAATGAGCGTTTCGCCGTCTTCTTCAAAGATCTGGGTGCCGACCGGCACCTTGAGGATTGCATCGGGTCCATCGGCTCCGGTGCGGTTCTGGCCCATGCCGTGCATGCCGGTGCCGGCCTTGAAGTGCTGCTGATAGCGATAGTCGATCAGGGTGTTGAGCCCGTCGACGCATTCGACGATGACGTCGCCTCCGCGCCCGCCATTGCCACCATTGGGGCCGCCAAATTCGATGAATTTTTCCCGCCGGAAGGCAACTGAGCCTGCCCCGCCATTGCCCGAACGGGTGTAAACCTTGGCCTGGTCGAGGAATTTCATAGTGTTTCAAGCGCCTTATAGAAGGCGTCCCGTGTCAGTTCGGTTTCGATATGGTCGATGTCGGTGTTTTGGGCAAGGCAGATTCGCTTGCCCAGCCCGGTGCGGGTGAACCCCAGCTTTTCCTGGATCGCCAGCGATGCGGCATTGAAATAGAAAACCCCCGAGACCATCCGCCTGGCACCGGTGATGGAAAAATACCAGTCGATCACGGCGGTGGCGGCCTCGGTCATATAGCCCTTGCCCCAATAGGGCTCGCCCAGCCAATAGCCGATTTCGGCATCGGGGCCTTCCCGGTGCATGCCGCAAAACCCCATCAGGCCCCCCGCATCGCAGATGGCAAAGGTGATGGAATCGGGTTGCCAGTCGCGCTTTTGCCGCACCAGCCAGTCGACCGCCATGTTCAGGGTGTAGGGATAGGGCACCCGGGCCAGGTTTTTGGTGACCTCAAAATTGTTGAGCAGCGCCGCAATGCGCGGCGCATCGCGCAGTTTGGGGCGGCGCAGGGTGAGGCGGGGGGTGACGATCTGCGGTTGGTCGATCATGCGGCGCTCTCCGCTCCGGCGAAGGCCTTTTCCCCCTGTGATCCGTCGAAGCGCACGATTTCTCCTGCCGGCGAGAGCACTCGCCGGGGGAAAGCAGCGCTGCGATGACAAACCAGACCCATGCTCACAAATCCGGGGCAAAGAAAAAGGGGAACCGTCGCCGGCTCCCCCTGATCCATATCCGAGGGCACCGCCGGCGAAAAGGTCCGGCGGGCCGAAATCGATCCGCCGCCTTATTCAGCAGCCTGAACTGGCTCGACCGAGATGAAGCTCTTGCCGCCTGCCTTGGTGGCAAAGCTCACCTTGCCATCGACAAGGGCGTAAATGGTGTGGTCGCGGCCCAGGCCCACATTGGTGCCCGGATGCCACTTGGTGCCGCGCTGACGCACGAGAATGTTGCCGGCGACGACAGATTCGCCCCCGAACTTCTTGACGCCGAGGCGACGGCCAACGCTGTCGCGACCGTTGCGGGACGAACCGCCTGCTTTTTTATGTGCCATGGTTCAAAATCCTTGGAATTGGTCGTTACTTCTGGTCGATCTTGGCGCGCGGGGGCTTGCCGGCGATCAGTTCCTTGGCCTGATCGACCCACTCGTCGCGCTGCACGCGGCCACGCAGGTCGAGCTCTTCATCGATCTTGGCGATGTCGGCGTCGGTCCACTCGGCGATCTGGTTCAGGCTGGTGATGCCAGCGGAAGCGAGCTTCTTTTCCAGCGCGGGGCCAACGCCACCGATCAGCTTGACGTCGTCCTTGAACTCGGCCTTTGCAGCGGTTTCGGCCTTTTCGGCCGCGGGTGCGGCTTCAGCGGCGGGTTTTGCTTCGGCCTTGGCAGCCTTTTTCGGTGCGGCAGCCTTCTTGCCCGAGGGCTTGGCGCCGCCGGTCAGAATTTCCGTGATACGCACCAGGGTCAGTTCCTGGCGATGGCCGTTCTTGCGGCGATAGCCCTGACGGCGCTTCTTTTTGAAAACGATGATCTTCTTGTCGCGGAACTGCTCGACAACTTCACCGGCAACCAGAGCGCCTTCGACGAGCGGGGTGCCCAGGGTGACATCGGCATCGGCGCCCACCATCAGCACGTTTTCAAACGTGATGGCATCGCCAGCTTCGCCGGGGAGCTTTTCTACGCGGACCAGATCATTGGCAGCAACCTTGTACTGCTTGCCACCGGTCTTGATGACTGCAAACATGTTTCTATCGGCCGGGTTACACCGGTTCCCTTGATTTTCGCACCTGACGGCGCTGCGGAAAAAGCCCTTGTTCCGCAGACTTTGCATAAGGCCGGATGCGGACATCCGGCGGGCGGCCTTTGGCAACGTGTTTCAACCAACGCAAACAGCGCACGAGCAAGCCCATGCGCATCTGCGCGCCGCTTATCGGTGGAAACGGGGTTTGAGTCAAGCCCCGATGCCGGAACGGAACGCGTTCAGACGGCCTTGTACCAGTCGCGCGCGACGATCTGAACCTTCGAGCCCTCGGGCAGTTCCGCTTCGACCTCGACGGGCTCTCTGGCAGGCTGGTCGTATGGGAAACGGTAATGGAAGGGATAGACGTAGCGCGGGGCGGTGATCGCGATGCACTCGGCCACCTGATCGGGGGTCATCGTATAGGGCAGGTTCATGGGGAAAAAGGCGATGTCAATCGGGCCCAGTTCTGCCATTTCCGGGGTCGGCTCGGTGTCGGAGGCGAGGTAAACCACCGTGCCCGCGAAATCGAACAGATAGCCATTGCCCACGCCCTTTTCGTGGAACTTCTGCCGCTCGGGGGTGGTGTTGTACATGGGGATGGCGGTGATCGTGATGCCGTTCACGCTGGTTGTGTCGCCATTGTTCATCAGCCGTGTACGGGACTGGAAATCGGCAGGCATCTGATCATAGACGATGCGGGGCGCGATGATCGTGGTCTCCTCGGCAAGGATGGCGTCGAGGGTGGCGGGGTCGAAATGGTCGCCGTGATGGTGGGTGAGGATCACGAGGGTGGGCGGGGGCAGGGGTTTGAACCGCTCCGGGCCGCCAACCGGGTCGCAATAGAGCGTCTGGCCGTTCCACTCCATGACAAAGGTGGCGTGATGAATGGGGAGGATGGCCAGGGGGCCGGCGTTTGTGTCGTAAGTGTCGCGGTCATACATGGCGGGGCTCCGTGCCGTGGGGGGCAAGCTTTTCCCTATGGTTGCCATCGGCGCGGCAAACCGCAAGCCCCTTGCAGGGCGGGTGGCGATGCACTTGGTTGGGTGGAATGCAAACAAGGTGTTGCCCGGCGCAAAGGGCTATGCCATATAGCGCCCACCCAACGACCTGCGCGGCGACTCCTCAGTACGCTGTGTCACCAAGACGGAGAGGTGCCGGAGTGGTCGAACGGGGCGGTCTCGAAAACCGTTGAGCGCGTGAGCGTTCCGAGGGTTCGAATCCCTCCCTCTCCGCCATCATGTCTAAGCTATTGGTATCATTGAGAATTTTGCCCTGAAGGGGTGCCGTTGGCTTCGGGTTCGGGCAGGCGGCCGGCGCTGATGTTGATTTGCAGCGCGTGCAGGATCAGCGTGGGCCTTGGCAGGGGCCTGTCGTGGGCATCGCGCGCGGCCACAACGCTTTTCTGGTCTTGAATTTCGACATGTGGGTGTTGGTCGCCTGCTGTTCGGCATGGTTCGTGGTTACCACCTCGATCACCAACGATGCGATCAAAACCTCCGACGTCATAGTCGCCGTGGGGTGAAAATTCCGTATTGGCACATCGATATGTTTGAACAGACATATCGATGTGCCATAGTGCGATTGAGGACATCATCGTGCAATCGGGAAAGTAGATATGCTGATCAGATCATGCGTGCTCGCGGCGGCGCTGCTCACCACCACCTCTGTCCTGGCCCAGGACAGAACATTCACCGACGCTGGCGGCCGTGTGGTCGAAATCCCGGAAACGATCGGGACCGTGCTCACCGCCGGCCCTCCCGCAGCGGTGCTGGTCTATACCCTCGCGCCTGAGAAACTGGCCGGATGGGTGAGCGAGCCCTCGGAAGCGCAGCGCGAATTCCTGTCCCACGAGGTTCAGGACCTGCCCACATATGGCCGGCTGACCGGACAGGGCGGCACCGCCAATATGGAGGCCGTGCTGGCCGCGCAGCCCGATATCATCCTCGATCTGGGCACCGTCAACGACACCTACATCTCCTTGGCCGATCAGGTGCAGGAGCAGACCGGCATCCCCTATATCCTCATTGACGGCAGTTTCGCGACGACCGCCGAGACCTACCGGCTGCTGGGCGATTTGCTGGGCGTCGAGGAGCGGGCGGAAATTCTCGCTGCCTATGCCGAGCAGACCCTGGCCGATATCGAAGCCGCGGTTTCGGCGGCGCCGGAGGACCAGCGGCCCCGCGTCTATTACGGGCGGGGCGCGGACGGGCTGGAGACCGGGCTTGCGACCTCGATCAACCTTGAGCTTCTCTCCTATGCGGGTGCCGAGAACGTTGCGGCGGCAGCCGGGCCCGGCGGGCTCACCAACGTCTCGCTCGAACAGATCCTCGACTGGAACCCCGATGTGATCATCGCCGCCCGGCCCGACTTCGCCGAAACGGTGCGCAACGATCCGCTATGGGCCGAAATCGCCGCTGTCCAGCATGGCGCAGTCTATGCTGCGCCCTCGCGGCCCTTCGGCTGGTTCGACACGCCTCCGGGCGTCAACCGGCTGATCGGGGTGCGCTGGCTTCAGAACCTGTTCTACCCTGAGACCGTTGCCGAACCGCTCCAGGAGCAGGTCAAAACGTATTTCGATCTGTTCTACCATGTCGACCTGACCGATGCACAGGTGGAGGATCTGCTGACCGGTGCTCTATAGCCGCGCCGACCCCCAGGACGAGGTGACAGGAAAGCGTGCCCCCGTCCGGCTTTGGCTTGGACTATCGGCGCTGGCATTGTTTGCGCTCGCCCTGGTTTCTCTCATGGTCGGCAAGTATCCGGTGGCGCCCGCCGATGTCTGGCGGGCGCTGCTGGCGCCGCTCACCGGGAACCCGCCCGAGCCCATCGTTACAACGGTGATCTGGAATGTGCGCCTGCCGCGCGTTCTGGCCGGGCTGCTGGTGGGCGCGGTGCTGGCGGCGGCGGGGGCGACCTATCAGGGCCTGTTCCGCAATCCGCTGGTTTCGCCCGATATTCTGGGGGTGTCGTCCGGCGCCAGTCTCGGCGCGGTGCTGGGCATCTTCCTGTCGCTGCCCGTGCTGCTGATCCAGGCCTCGGCATTCGCAGGCGGCCTTCTGGCGGTGGCCGCCGTCTATGCCATCGGCGCGGCGATCCGCAACCGTGATCCCGTTCTGGTTCTGGTGCTGGCCGGCATCGCCATCGGCGCGCTGGTCGGGGCAGGCATTTCCCTGATCAAGATCCTCGCCGATCCTTACGACCAGCTTCCCGCCATCACCTACTGGCTGCTGGGCAGCATGACTGCGGTGACGCGCGGCGAGGTTCTCTCCATCCTGCCGGCGCTGACGATCGGGCTGGTGCCGCTTGTCCTGCTGCGCTGGCGCATCAACCTCATGACGCTGGGCGAGGAGGAAGCCCGTACGCTGGGCGTCAATACACGGGTGTTGCAGCTGGTGCTGGTATCTGCCGCGACCCTGATGACCGCCGCGACCGTCTCGATCACCGGGGTCATCGGCTGGATCGGCCTCGTCATCCCCCATATTGCGCGCATGCTGGTCGGCCCCGATTTTCGTGTGCTGCTGCCGGCCTCGCTCATGCTGGGCGGTGGCTATCTGCTGGTGGTGGACATGCTGGCGCGCACCATCGCATTGACCGAAATCCCGCTGGGCATCCTGACGGCGGTTCTGGGCGCGCCGTTCTTCCTGTGGCTGCTGGCTTCGGGCCGCAAGGGGTGGCAATGACGCTGCGGGCCGAAAACCTGTCCTTCGGCTACGGGCGCAGGCTCGTGGGCAACAATATCGGCCTCGATCTGGCTGCCGGCGAAGTGCTGTGCCTGCTCGGCCCCAACGGCGCGGGCAAGACCACGCTGTTCAAGGCCCTGCTGGGCCTTATCCGCCCCTCACGCGGGGCGGTGACCCTTGCCGGGCGGCCGCTCGAACGCTGGTCGGGGCGGGACCGGGCGCGGCTGATGGCCTATGTTCCCCAGGCTCACGCCGCGACCTTCCCGTTTTCCGTGCTCGACGTGGTGCTCATGGGACGCGCGGCGCGGATCGATCTTTTTTCCGCCCCCGGTGAACGCGACAGGACGATCGCGCTCGATGCCCTGGAAACCCTGGGCATCGCCCATCTTGCCCACCGCCCCTATACCGAGGTCAGCGGCGGCGAGCGCCAGATCGCCCTCATCGCGCGGGCGCTGGCGCAGGAGCCGACCCTATTGGTGATGGACGAACCCACGGCCAGCCTCGACTATGGCAACCAGATGCGGGTGCTGTCCCATGTTCGGGCTCTCGCACACAGCGGCATCGCCGTGGTGCTTTCGACCCATAATCCGGACCACGCCTTTTTATGCGCCGACCGGGTGGCCCTGATGCACGAAAATCGCCTGCTCGCCGTGGGGCCGGTTGCCGATATCCTCACGCCCGAGGCGATCGAAAGGCTGTATGGCGTGCGCGTGGTCATCGGCAGGCTCCCCGCGAGCCTTGCGTCCAGTTGCGCGCCGCTTGCTCCCGATCCACAATTCCCCATAGAGGAAGGCCCCCGATGACAGCCCTCGATGATTTGCGCAGGAACGAGGTTGCGGTGACCCTGCCGCCGCCAGCCGATGCCGGCCTGATCTATATCGGCCGCATCACAACGCCATGGACCTCCCGCAAGGAGTGTCCCCGGCAGGGGCGGCACGACGGGCCGGTCTGCCGTATCAAAATCTTCGAACCCTGGGTCGCGGCCCTTCAGGACGTGGGGCTCTATGAGCGCCTGGAAGTCCTTTACTGGCTCGATCGCGCGCGGCGTGACCTCGTCCTCCAGAGTCCCAAAAGCGACGGCGAGGTGCGTGGCACCTTCTCGATTCGCTCGCCCGTCCGCCCCAACCCTATCGGCAGCTCCATCGTCAGGCTGGTCGGCGTCGAGGGGCCGGTCCTGCTCGTGCGGGGCCTCGATTGCCTCGACGGTACCCCCCTGCTCGACATCAAGCCCGACCGCTCGGTCTTCAGTCCACTCGCCGCCGCGCAGGCCGGGGATTTTCATGTAGAGGACGACGCCGACAGCGATGGTGGGAAGCGATCAAAAGGGTGAAGCCCCTTGACGGCGTGCGATGCCTTCCTACTTGGGCGAAGCCGAAGGCCTTTGTGCTGGGCTATCCGCCCGGCGATCCGGATCGTCACCCTCCAAAATGAAACGTCTGCATCATGCGTCCTGTCAGTGCCTCCATCACTCTTGATATCGCGGTGATTGGCGCCGGACAGGCTGGCTTGTCGTCTGCCTATCATCTGGCGAAGCTCGGGCTTGAGCCAGGGCGGGATTTTCTCGTTCTCGACAAGAACGCCCAGCCCGGAGGCGCCTGGCAACATCGTTGGCCCTCGCTCACCCTCAGCACGGTCAACCGCATTCACGATCTGCCCGGCCTGGCCATGGCCGATATCATCACCCCACGCCAAGGCCAGGTGCGCGCCGCCAGCGCGGTGCCTGACTATTTTGCGGCCTATGAGGCGCGGTTTGGCTTGCCGGTCTATCGCCCGATCTCTGTTAAAGCCGTCAGCACACGGGGCGAGCGGCTGCGGATCGAAACCGATCGCCAGACATTCACGGTCCGCGGCCTCATCAACGCCACGGGCACCTGGGATACGCCATTCATCCCGCACTATCCCGGCATCGAGACGTTCAAAGGGCGGCAACTCCACAGCGCTGACTATCATTCGGCGGCCGAATTCTCCGGACAGCGCGTTCTCATCGTTGGCGGCGGCATCTCTGCGCTCCAGCACCTCGGTGGAATCTCGCAGATCACGACCACCGATTGGGTGACCCGTCGCGAACCTTATTTCCGGGAGGGCGCATTCTCCCCGGAAGATGGCCGCGCCGCCGTGGCCCTTGTTGAAGACCGCGTGCGCGCAGGTTTGCCCCCAGACTCTGTGGTGTCGGTGACGGGGTTGATCTGGACCCCGGAACTGCGGGCGGCGCAGGCGCGCGGCGCCCTGCACCGCCGGCCCATGTTCAGCACAATCACCCCGCATGGCGTACGCTGGCCGGACGGTTCCGAGCTTCAGGTCGATGTGATCCTATGGGCAACGGGCTTTCGGAGCTCGATTGGTCATCTGGACCCTTTGGGTTTGCGCGAGGACACGGGCGGCATCACCATGACCGGGCGACTGGCCACCCAAGTTGCGCGCGATCCTCGCATTCACCTTGTCGGCTATGGCCCATCGGCCTCGACCATCGGCGCCAATCGTGCCGGGGGTGCTGCGGCGCGCGAATTGACGGCCCATCTGGGTCTGTCGAAAGCGCCAGATCGAACCGGCGCAGCAATCGCTCAGCAAGGGTGACGACCACGTGGCCTACACACCGCTCCAGCCAACCCCTGCCCTTGCGTTCGGATCGGAAAGCCGCTTTCTGGTGAGGCTGATGGGCAGCTCGCACATGAGGTCGAAACCATGACAACCGGCATTCATCACGTCACCGCCATTACCGGGAACGTCCAGAAGAACGTAGATTTTTACGTTGGGTTTCTGGGTTTGCGCCTGGTCAAGCAGACCGGCGGGTTCGAGGATGCCGAGCAGTTGCATCTCTTTTACGGCGACCGGCTGGGCACCCCAGGGACCGTCATCACCTTCCTTGTATGGCAGGACGGCACTCGGGGCGGCGTCGGGCTGGAGCAGGTCAGTGAAATCGGGTTTGCCGTCCCGCCCGCCAGTATTGGCGATTGGCTGCAACGGGCCATCACGGCAGGCGTTCCTGTCACCGGCCCGGCACGCGAACTGGGCGAGACCGTGCTGCGCCTGCGTGATCCCGACGGGATTATTGTCAAGCTGGTGGGCGCGGATATGCCGGCGCTGGCGCCCTTGCCCGATCCGCTGGCCCCGACGCGGATTCGATCGGTCACCATCCTGACGGCAGATTCCGCGGCGACAGCGGCCTTCGCCGAACGCTTTGGCTATCGCGAAATGCTGCGCGACGGGCCTTTTATCCGCATGCAATCGGACACGGACGTGATCGATTTGCGCCAATCGGCAGGATTTGTCGTGGGGGCACCCGGCGCGGGCGTCTTCGACCATGTGGCCTTTCGGGCACCAGATGCCGACGCCGTGCGGCAGATGCGGCTCGACCTGCGCGATCATGCCGGTGTCACCCACGTTCACGATCGAAAATATTTCTTGTCGCTCTATGTTCGGGAGCCTGCGGGAACGCTGTTTGAATATGCGACCGATCAACCGGGCTTCACCGTCGACGAGGATGAGGCCCATCTGGGCGGCACACTGCAAATTCCGCCCCATGACGCCTCCCGCACTGACGATCTTCGCGTGATGCTGCCGCAATTTGCCCTGCCAGGCGAGGAGCGCATCCCGATGCGCGATCTGCCGTTCATTCACCGTTTGTACGTGCCAAAGGATCCGGACGGGTCCGTTACTGTTTTGCTGCATGGCACTGGTGGCGATGAGGCTGACCTGATGCCTCTCGCCGCGCGCCTGAACCCGCGCGCCACACTTTTGGGCGTGCGGGGGCGCTCGACAGAGGACGGGAGTCTGCGCTGGTTTCGGCGGATCGATGCCTTTTCCTATGATCAGGCCGACATCGCGTTCGAGGCCGAGGCCTTTGCTGCCTTCATCGCGGGGGCCGTGTCGAGCTATGGCTTTGACCCGGCCACCATGACCTATCTGGGGTATTCGAACGGCGCGAATTTTCTGGCGGCCTTTGTGCGCCTGCATCCTGGCATTGTACGCCGGGCCATGCTGCTGCGGGCCGTCGATGTGCTCGATGCGTCCCCTGCAGCCGACCTGTCCGACACGCAGATCGCGCTGCTGACGGGCACACGCGATCTCTTTGCCGGGACCGCCCCGCAACTGGCGAAGGCGCTGACTGCCGCCGGCGCAGACCTCGATGCGCTCCTGATCGATGCCGGCCACGAACTCTCGCCCAATGATTTGCCCGCGCTCAAGACGTGGGTGGAGCTCAGATCATATTGAGCGCACAGCCGTGAAACACTTCTCGCGCTGAAGGTCCCGCGGAGCGGCGGGTTTTTCTGCTTTGGGGCGCTGTGGGTGGGGTCAAACCCAATCCGAAATTGGTGCGCATGGCTGCGGTTATCAGGTCGAGGGGGCGCGGTTCTTTTGGCGGTGGGAGGATGGTCGTGATACGGGCGAGGTCATTTTCCCGTGCCGCGATATTGCTTGATCACCGTTGGGCAGGCAGCTTAAAGTTGCTTTTGAGTGGCATTTTTATGCTCTGACATAAACCTTGAAAAGGGAGTGCATGTATGGATTTGCCAGTCGATTTATTACATTGGTCTTTATCCATACTTCCCGTAATCATACTTGCGTTATTGCTCATTCAGTTGCGCTGGACAGCGCAGCAGGCGGGGGCGTTCGGGGTGTTCGTGGCCGCTGCGATCGCGCTGTTTGCCTTTAGAACCCCGTTGGAAACCCTGGCCGTTGCCGGCGCCAAGGGGATATGGGACGCGATTTTCATCCTGCTGGTCATCTGGCCGGCATTGCTCCTCTACCAGATCATGGACAAATCGGGCGGGTATGAAGCGATGCGGCAAGGCATCACCCGCTTGAGCAAGAATGAATTGTTCATCGTCATCGCCCTTGGTTGGGTTTTTACGTCGTTCCTTCAGGGGATCGACGGCTTTGGGACGCCGATTGCAATCGTTGCGCCCTTGCTGGTCGCCTTTGGACTAAAGCCCGTCTATGCCGTGGCGATACCCATCATCGCGCATATCTGGGCGAAGTTTTATGGAACGCTCGGGGCCGGTTGGCTGGCAACCCTCCAGGTGGTGGATATCGACCAGGCCACCATGATGGCGACAGCCTACCAAATCGCGATCCTCGTCGTGATCCAGACCGTTCTCGGTGGTTTGATGGTGGTTTGGATGTATGGCCGCTGGCCGGCAGTCCGCCATGGTTGGCCGCTTGTTCTGGTTATTTCGGCGATTCAGGGGCTTGGCCAGATCATTGCTGTGGCGATCGATCCTGCGCTGGCGGCGTTCCTGCCGGCCACGGCGGCGCTCCTGGCTCTCTTCCCGCTGGCCCGCTGGAAGCGTTTCGCCCTGCCTGCCCCCTCTATTGTCGATCGACCGGCAATGCTGACCAGCGCCATGGACACGACTGACGACAAAGTGCCTCCGATGTCCACGACAATGGCTTTTCTGCCCTATATCGTCCTCAGCATCATTGCGGTGGGTACGTCGGTTATCGAGCCTTTGCGAGCGGCGCTCTCGTCCTTTACGTTCGGATTTCCGTTCCCAACCGTGTCGACTGGTTACGGCCTGGTGCTCCCCGGAACGGATGCATATTCCGCGCTTCGTCCATTCTCGCATCCGGGGGCCGGGCTGGTCATCACCGCGATCCTGACATGGGTTCTCTTTCAGTTTCGCGGGTATTTTTCGAAATGGGCGCAGACCACACAAAAAGCCAGCCAGAGCATCGTGGGAGGGCTTGTCGAAACCGCCGTTCCCGCGTCGGTGCCAATCATCGCTTTTCTCATCATGGCTTCGATCATGAACCATTCCGGGCAGAACGAAGTTCTGGCGCTCGGCATCTCGGCCGTGGCGCCGGCCTATGCTTTCGCCTTCCTCTCCAATGGCATCGGTGTCGTCGGGGCCTTCACCACGTCGAGCAGCACATCCTCCAATGTCTTGTTCTCCGATCTCCAGATCACGATCGCCCGTCTCAAGGATCTGCCCGAAGCAACGATCCTTGCGGCCCAAAGCGCTGGTGGGGCGATCGGTAACGCGATCGCGCCAGCCAACGTCGTCATGGGGGCAAGCACGGCAGGAATCAGCGGCAAGGAAGGTGAAATCATGCGCAAGACATTGCCCTGGACCATCGTGGCCTTCCTGCTGACGGGCGTTGCGACAGTCCTTCTCGTCGTGATCGCGTGATAAGGGGCAGGCCATGCAGCGGTTACTGAAAAACCGAGTCGTTTATCTGAGCACGTCGTTTGTGTTGTTGCTCGGTTCGTTCCCCCTCATCAGCATCGGGACGACTGAGGGTCCAGAATTTCTTTGGTGGCTCGGCCTTCTGGCCCTCTCGGTCGGGGCGATGATCCCTCCGGCACAACGGCTGTTATTTCCCCCAAAGGAGAAATCCGAGCAACCCTGATCATAAGAGGAAAGCCATGATCCATTCAAACGGTCCCCGGACCGGCCGTCCCCCCACCCTTGCGTCGCGCGGCATGGTCTCCACGCCCCATCATCTTGCGTCAGCCTCGGGTCTGGATGCCTTGCGGCGGGGCGGCAGCGCGGTGGATGCGGCCATTGCGGCCAATGCCACCTTGTGCGTTGCCTACCCGCACATGGCCGGGCTGGGCGGCGATGGCTTCTGGCTGATCGCCGGGGCGGCCATCGAGGGTGTTGAGGCGCTGGACGCCAGCGGTCCGTCCGCCAAGGCGGCAACCCGTCAATATTATCATGCGCGTGGCATTTCGGACCGTATCCCGATGCGCGGCGCCTTGGCCGCTCTTACTGTTCCAGGCACCATCGACGGGTGGCGGCTCGCCCATGAGCGCCATGGCAAGCTGCCTTGGGAGACCCTTTTCGCTGACGCTATCGCCTATGCGCGAGATGGGGTTGCCATAACCCGGTCGCTGGCCGACTGGCTCGCCCAGGACGCCGAAATCCTGGCTCGGGACGCCGGCATGGCGGCAACCTTCATGCCCGACGGGATGCCGTTGCGCGAAGGGACAGTGCTGACGCAGACGGACCTGGCGGCAACCCTCATCGAGCTGGCGGCCAAGGGAGCCCGCAGCGGCTTTTACGAAAACGATGTCGTCAAGCGCATCTGTGAAGCCCTTTCTGCGGATGGCTCGCCACTGACGCCCGATGATTTCGTCAAATATCAAGCGCGCTGGGTTGAGCCGGTTTCGACCACCTATCGCGGATATGACGCTTATCAATTGCCGCCCTCAACCCAGGGTTTTGCGGCATTGCAAATCCTCAATCTACTTGACGGGTTCGACGTCAGCAGCTGGGGTGAGGGGACCGCCGACTACTACCACCATATCGTTGAAGCGGTGAAGGTCGCCTTTGCCGATCGCGACGAGTGGCTGACTGACCCCGCCTTTGTTGATATTCCCCTCGATCGGCTGCTGTCCAAGGACTATGCGGACGAGCGCCGCTCGTTGATTTCGAGGGACCGCGCGTTGGATCTCCAGAGGCTGGAGCCGGGGGTGCGCTATGGGACAAACTTCGACAAGCGCGGCCCTGATGGTGGCACCATCTATTTGTGCGCTGCGGATTCGGATGGCCTCGTCGTCTCAATGATCCAGTCGATCTACCATGATTTTGGCGCGGCCGTGATGGGCGGGGACACCGGAGTCGTCATGCAAAACCGGGGCTCATTCTTCTCGCTGGATGAAAATCACCCCAACTGCCTTGAGCCCGAAAAGCGCACGTTCCATACCATCATTCCGGCAATGCTGATGGAGGACGGCAAACCGGTTCTCGCTTACGGTTCGATGGGGGGTGAAGGCCAGCCCCAGACCCAGGCCGCCATGCTGACCCGTCTGATCGATTTTGGCTTTGACGTGCAGCAGGCGATCGAAGCGCCTCGCTGGCTGATGGGAAGGACATGGGGAACAGAATCCAGCGATCTGGTGCTTGAATCGCGAATTTCCGATGAAACGGTGCGTGAGCTGCGGCTGCGGGGCCAGCCGGTCAAAATGGTGGAGCAATGGAGCGGCACGCTGGGCCACGCACAGGCGATCCGCATCCACCCCTCAACCGGCATGTTCGAAGGCGGCGCCGATCCGCGGGGCGATGGAGCGGCAATGGGATATTAGAGCACTGCCTGATCCGACTGAAGCAGATCAGGCGCCCTAACTTCTCGTTTTAAAACGTTCACTCGTGCCGGGCCTGTTATTCGCCCGGCAGCCCATACACTTGGAGGATATCTGCAAGATCGCCATTGGCGCGATGACCGTATCAACGAGAATGCGTTCGAACGGCTGATCAAGGTCCAGTGATCGCGGATTGCGGTGGCTTTGCGCTCTACTTTCTCGTGGGCTCGCTGCGCACAGTCCTGATTCCCTGGCACGAAAGCGCCCGACCAGCGACGGTCTGACGCAATACAAAAGCCCGGTCATCGACCGGGCTTTTTTGGTGTCTATCTCCGGATCAGGAGGCCGGTATAGCCAGTCCCCAGGCGTCATAGCCGTAAACCCAATCGGCATTGCTATGGCCCTTGAGCCAAGTGTTGGCGCGTGATCCTTCCTGGATCTGGCTGGTGCGGGGTTTGCGCAATTTTTCATAGGCTTTCAGACGCAGCGGGATTTCGGCCAGCGAAGCGCCCTCAATTGACCGCGCAAGGACGATGGCATCCTCGATGGCCATGCAGGCACCCTGCGCCATGAAGGGCACCATCGGATGGGCGGCATCCCCCAGAATCGTCGCGCCGCCACGGCTCCAGTGCATGAACGGCTCGCGCACATAGAGCGCTGACTTGGTAACGCTGGCGCAGGCGGCGAGGATTTCCTGAACCTCAGGGTGGAAATCGGCATAGATCGCGCGCAATTCCTCCACATCTCCCGGCATCGTCCAGCTCTCGTCTGTCCATTCGGGTTGCGAGGTGGTGGCAAAGATAAAAAGTTCTTCTCCGCGGAGCAGGGGAAACGTGACGATCTGCATGTCGGACGTCGGCCCCCACCATTTGGTGAAGCAGTCGAGATTGGGCACGTCAACGTCCTTGCTGGCGATAACCGAGCGGTAAGACACCAGCCCTGTGAACTCGGGTGCGTCGGTGCCGAACAGGCTGGTGCGGACCGCAGAATGGATGCCGTCGGCGCCGATCACCAGATCGAAACTCTCCGTATTGCCATCCGCAAAGGCAACGACCGGCCGTTCTCCATCCACATCGACCGCAACGGCGTGATGGCCTAACCGGATGCATCTGGCATCAATGGCCTGTTCCATCGCCTGAAGCAGGTCGCCGCGGTGGATGGTGAGTTGGGGCGCACCATATTTTTCTCGGCAGCCTTGCTCATGGGCAAGCGTGATGTTTCTTCCCCCGTGTCCCACGTCCGGCTGATGCGATAGGTGGGGCGAGCCGCGGTCTGGCGCAGAGCATCGCCGATGCCCAGTCCGTCCAGCGCCTTTACGGCGTTGGGCGTGAGATTGACGTCGGCGCCGATGCGCAGGAATTTTTCAGCGCGCTCGAACACCGTCACCTTGTGTCCCGTTTTGATCAGCGCCAGCGCTGCGGTCAAGCCGCCCACGCCGCCACCGCAAATGGCAATTTCGAAACGATCCATGTCTTTTTCTTATGCTGTCGGCGGTCGCATGCCGGATTGGAAATATGGGATGAAGCGAGGCAGCCGCTTTGCGGTTTTCAGGGCAGCCGGGCATGTTCAAATATAAACGCAACGTTCATGGTTGCGCATGGTGGCGATGGAGTCAAGTCTCTCTATCCGCACCCAGAATCCGCGCGGCAGAAAGCAGCGCCGCCGCTGGCGACGGGGAAAAGGAGACTCGCTATTGCGCGGGGAAGGCTCTTCCGACGGGCTAACCGCGGTAGCCGAGGCCCTTGGAAATTTCGGCTGCCGCCGCCTTGATGGCGCCCTCGATCTGCAAGGCGGTGTTGCTATAAGCGCTGAATTGCTCTTCAGGGCCGGTAACGTTGATGCCGGCGATGGGGCGGGAACGGTGATCGAAGATGGCCCCGGCACAGGAGCCGATTCCCGGTTCGAAGTGGCCCAGGCTCCAGGCAACGCCCTGTTTTCGGTCCTCGGCAACCTGCGTGATGAGTTGAGCCAATGTCGTCGAGGTCTTGGGGGTATGGGCTTCCAGATCGACGTCCCTGTAGAGATCGAGCAATTGTCTTTCAGGCATATAAGCGAGCAGGATGCGCCCGATCGTGGTGGCGTGGGCAGGCAGGCGAGAGCCCTCACGGATATTGCTGATCAGGTGGGAATTGGGCGTCTCGCGCAGCAGATAGACCACCTCATGCCCATCGAGTACGCCCAGATGAACGGAGAGGTGCAGCTCAATGGCAAGTCTGGCCATGATGGGCTGAGCGATCCTTGTCACATCGCGCGATTTAAGCGCGTCGGCGGCGAGGGAGATCATTCCCACGCCGAGTTGCCAGCTCGCGCCGTCGTCGTCTGATTCGATAATCCCTTCTGCTTCCAGCGTGTGAAGAAGGCGGATCAGTGTCGTCCTGTTGATGCCCAGTTCCCGCGCGGTGGCTGCGGCATTGCGGCAGCGTCCGCCCGCCGCGATGTGGCGGAGCAACCGGAAGGCACGGTGAACCGGCGGCACCGAATAGGATGGCCCCGGTGAGGTTTCATCATCGATCACGGTCGTGTCGTCGGCCACGCGAAGCTCCAGCCAGAAGTCTCATGCTTTTTAATAGTCCATAGCGCGTGCGCGGGCAATGTGTGCCCTTGACACAGAGAGGTTTATGCATAATCCTGAACACAGTGTGTATATTTGAACGATATGTTGCGCGAGGAGATTGCGTTCGAAATGGTGTCGATCATCAAAACAGGACCGTTTCCGACAGGCGGGTCGGCTTGTCCGGCCGTGCGTTGGTATCCACACGGCATGTCCACCCTAAGCCTTGCCCGTACTCCATCAAATCCATTTTTTCCGAACCATCAGCACAGGAGTTCCTGATGTCCGTAGCGCCAAAAAAATTCCCATCGATCGAACCGGACGACGTGGTGGTCCCTGAAGGGAAATCACTCTCCGAGTGGATCGAAAGCCGCGTCGCCCGCTACGAAACCCGCACGATCGATTGGAATGCGCTGAAGTTCCAAGCCGATTATGATCCGATCTACCGCCGTGCGCAGATGCGCTATATCGGCACTGGCGCCACGGGCGTGGCCGATGATGAGAATGTGGTTCCGGCGGAAAACTTCACCTTCTCGACCATGGTCCTGCCGGCCGGTTGCGAAGGTCCGCTGCACATCCACCGCGATGCTGAGGAAGTGTTCTTCATCCTCAAGGGACATAAAATTCGTCTCTTTATCGAGCATAAGGGCGAGCTCGTCGAAACCGTCCTCACCGAAAGGGACATCATCTCGGTCCCGGCCGGTGTCTATCGCGGCCTGCGCAACGAAGGCATCGAAGAAGCCCTCATGTGCGTGATGATCGGCAACCCCAAGCCGGTCACCCCGACTTACCCCGAAGACCATCCTGTTTCCAAGATTCCGCGGCCTGCTGGAAGCAAGGCCGCAGGCTGACACACAGCTTCGGGAGGGGCCTCTGCCCCTCTCGCCTCCAACCACGGGCTTTTCGTTTCGACCATGTGCCAAACCCTCACCAACGGCATTGAATGGCGTGAGCGCCCCGGGAGCGGAGGCGTTCTTGTATGCCTGCATGGCATCGGATCGCTGGCTTCCGCCTTCGATGACCTGCTCGCTTATCTACCTTCAGAGCTGCGCGTCATCTGCTGGAACGCCCCGGGCTATGGGCGGAGCGAACCGCTGGCTTCCGATTGGCCAATGGCTGCCGACTATGCAGAGGCGCTGCTTTCGCTCTGCGATGCCTTGCAGCTCGAACACGTCCATGTTCTTGGCCATTCCCTGGGCACGCTGATGGGCGCGGCATTCGCTGCTGATCATCCCGACCGGGTCGCCAGCCTGACGCTCGCCGCCTGCGCCCAGGGCCGCGCCACTCCCCACGGCGGCACACTTTCCGAAAATGACGCGCAGCGCCTTGTCGATCTCGAACGCTTGGGGACGGCGGCATTTGCAGCCGTCAGGGCCCCGCGGCTGATCCATGCTTCCGACCGCAACGCCGGGCTCGTCGCCGCCGTGCGCGAGGACATGGCGCAGATTGCCGTGCCCGGTTATGGCCAGGCCACGCGCATGCTCGCTTCGGGCAATCTCGCCGCCGATTGCGCGCGGGTCCGTGTCCGCACTTCGGTCATCGTCGGTGCCGAAGACGTGGTGACGCCGCCGGCGCAGTCTCGTGCCGCCTTCGACGCGCTCAGCGCGTCCGTCCGCGGGGACTATGTGCTGGTGTCAGGTGCCGGGCACGCCATTCACCGCCAGGCCCCCGCGGCCCTGGCTCACACCATCGCGTCAACGATGAGAAATACGCTGCCTATGACAGGCACAGTACAATAGGGAGACGTCAGATGAGCGAACCCATTCGCGTGGATGCCTTGCGCGGCATCGTCATGCGCGCGCCAGGCATCACTGGCACCAAAGGCTTTTACGAGAACAATTGGGGTCTCACCGCTGCCCATGAGGAGGACGGATTTGTCTATCTGAGGGGTACCGGTAGCGAGCCGTTCATCTACGGCCTCAAGGATGGTCCGGTCTATGGCATCGAATATGTGCACTTTTCGATGCCGAACCGTGCCGCCATGGATGCGCTTCACCGCCAGGCCGCAGCGAGAGGCGCAGCTGTGCTGGGCGATCCAGCCAAATTTGACGATTTTGCGGGTGGCTATGGTTTCGAGGTGCTCGATCCCGATTTGCGCCGCCTGCGCTTCCGCACAGAGGCAAGAGTGGTCGAAGCACGAGACGAGTGGGCGCGTCCGCGCAAGGTGAGCCATGTTGTTCTCAATACCGCCGAAATGGACAGGGTCGAGAAATGGTATGTGGACGTGCTCGGATTCCGGGTCTCCGATTATTCGGCCGACCAGATGGTTTTCCTGCGTTGCGCAACAGATCACCATTCGATCGCGCTCGTGCGGGGCCATTACCCCTCGGTCAACCACGTGGCGTTCGAATTGCCCTCGATCAATGAATTCATGCGCTCGATCGGCCGGATGAAGGAAAAGGGCATCCACCCCACCTGGGGGCCGGGCCGTCACGGCCCGGGCGATAATCCTTTCGCCTATTACGTTTCGCCCTCGGGCTTCGTCATCGAGTTCACCTCCGAAATCCAGCAGATCGACGAGCAAACCCATGAAGCGCAGGTCTGGCCACGAGATGTGCCCGAAAAGATGGACCAGTGGATGACGGCCGGGCCGCCGACCAGCGCCCAGCGCGCCATCATGCAGGGCCGTCCCGATCCCGGCTTCCCCGATCTGAGAGGAAACAACACATGACATTGCCTTATGAGGGACGGGTCGCGGTGGTGACCGGCGGCTCGTCCGGTATCGGTCTCGCGACGGTTCAATTGCTGCTTGAGCAGGGCGCCAGGGTCGCGCTGTGCGCCCGCGGCGAGGGCCGGCTCAAGGACGTGGTTTCTGTCCTGGGGCGCGATCACGGCCCGGACCGCTTGCTGGCGCGCGCCTTCTCGGTGCTCGATTCCGATGCCGTCCGCGCCTTCGCCGCAGATGTCGAGACGGCCTTCGGACGGAGCGACCTACTGGTTAACAATGCCGGCCAAGGCCGTATCTCGTCCTTTGCCAATACCGGCGACGACGACTGGCGGGAGGAATATGATCTCAAGCTCTTCAGCCAGATCTATCCCATTCGTGCTTTCCTGCCGATGCTGAAGACGGCAAGAGGGGCCATCGTGGCGGTCAATTCGCTGCTCGCCTACCAGCCCGAGGCGCATATGGTCTGTACCTCTTCGGCCCGGGCCGGGGTCCAGAATCTGCTCAAGTCGCTCAGTCTCGAACTGGCGCCCGATGTCCGGGTCAATTCCGTGTTGCTCGGCCTGGTCGGGTCCGGCCAGTGGAGCCGCCGTTTCGCCGAACGCGAAGATCAGTCGATGAGCCGTGACGAATGGTACGGCAATCTGGCCCGCAGCAAGGGCATTCCGCTCGGGCGTCTGGGCGATCCGAGCGAAGCTGCCGCGGCAATCGCCTTTTTGGGGTCTCATGCCGCCAGCTACATCACTGGCGCGCAACTCGATGTTTCGGGCGGTCTCGCCCGGCACATCTGATATCAGTCCATGGAAGCCGATATGAAACTCGATTACACCACACGCCACCAGACAGTGGGCGAGGTCATTGCCGCCTATCTCGCAGACATCGGCGTCGAGGTGATCTTTGGCGTCATCTCCATCCACAACATGCCGATCTTGGATGCGATCGCGCGTCAGGGGCGGGTGCGGTTCGTGCCAGCGCGCGGCGAGGCTGGCGCCATGAACATGGCCGACGCCTATGCGCGCGTATCGGGCAAGCTGGGCGTCGTTATGACCTCGACGGGTACGGCGGCGGGCAACGCAGCGGGCGCGCAGGTCGAAGCCCTGACGGCGGGCACATCCTTGCTGCATATCACGTCAACCGTCGACATCCAGTTCATGGACCGCGATCGCGCACCGATCCATGATGTTCCGCGCCAGCCCGACATGCTCAAAAGCATATCCAAGGCGTATTACCGTCTTTGGGATGCAAAGGGTGCCATCGGCACGCTGACTGCTGCCGTCTCGGCTGCCATCAGCGCCCCCAGAGGGCCGGTCACCCTTGAAATACCGATCGATGTCCAGCGCAGTGCCCCTTCCCCTGCCACACGCGTGTTTGCGCCGCAACCGCAGAGCCCCCGGGCAGACGACGCCGCGATCGAGGAGATCGCTCGCCTTGTCTCAGGCGCGCGGCGGCCCATGCTCTGGCTCGGCGGCGGCGCGCGCGGAGCCCACAGGCAGGCAGCAGAATTGGTTGAACGCGGTTTCGCGGTCGTCACTTCCACCAATGGCCGCGCTACGGTGTCGGAGGACAGCCCTGCCAATCTGGGTGCCTTCAACATGGCCCCTCAATCGCAGGTGCTCTACGAGACCATCGATCTGATGATCGTCGTCGGTTCCAGGCTGCGCGGCAATGAAACCCTCAACAACGCCATGCGCCTGCCTCGGCCCATCATCCAGATCGACGCTGAGGCCACTCAGGGCGGACGCAATTATCTCGTGGACATGTTCGTCCATGGAGATGCCGCCGACACGCTTCAGCGGCTGCTCGATCGCCTGCCGCAAAAACTGGCGGTCGATCCCAATCTCGTTTTCGACGTCGCCCAGACACGGGCCCAAGCGGAGGGAGCGATGCGCGCTGCCATCGGCCCTTATGGCGCCCTCGCCGACGCCTTACTCGAACGCGTGGCGCCGGGTGGCCACCCCTGGGTGCGCGATGTGACCATCTCGAACTCCACTTTCGGCAACCGCTACGTCAAATTCGCCGATCCCCGTCATGGCGTCCATGCGTTGGGGGGCGGTATCGGACAGGGCATCGCCATGGGCATCGGTGCCGCCATCGCATCACCCACTGCCAAGGCGATAACGCTACTGGGGGATGGCGGCGCCCAACTGGGCATCGCCGAAATGATCACAGCCGTCGAGGAGCGCGCGCAACTGGTTTACGTGCTCATGAATGACCAGGCTTATGGTGTGATCCGCAACATCCAGGACGCCCAATACAATGGCCGCCACCATTATTCCGTTCTGAATACCCCAGATTTCGCCGCCCACTGCGCTTCGATCGGCATGCCGCACCGAAAGATCAGTGACATCGCCGATTTTGCCGCTGCACTTGATGGCGCCTTGGCAGCGGACGGGCCGCAGGTCATTGAGATCGACATGCTAGCGATCGGGCCCTTCACTGAGAGTTTTTCCGGCCCGCCGGCCGGCGCCGCCGGCAACAAGGTCTGATCGCATGCATCTGGGGCTGATTGGCTATGGCAATATCGCGCGCACCCTGATCGGGATGGTAGTGCGCGAGAACGTTCCGCTTTCAGGAGCAACCGTATTGTGTCGGCCCGGGGCCGCTGATGAGACTCGCACGCGGCTGGCCGAGGACTTCCCGGGGAGGGGTGTCGTCGTCTCCGAGACGCAGGCCTTGATCGCCAGAAGGCCCGATCTGGTCGTTGAATGCGCGGGCCATGATGGAGTCCGCCAGCATGCTACGGCCGTGCTCAAGGCGGGCATAGAAGCGATCATCGTTTCTACAGGCTCGCTCGCCGACCAGAGCCTGCATGACGCCGTGATGCAGGCGGCGCGTGCCGGGTCCACCCGGTTCATCCTCCCTGCCGGTGCCATCGGGGGCATCGATATTCTCTCGGCCCTTCAGATGTCGGGGATTGAGGCGGTGACCTATACGGCCCGCAAGCCCCCGTTGGCCTGGAAGGATACCCCCGCTGCGGCGCTCCATGATCTGGATTCGCTTGCAACCGAAACGGTCTTGTTTTCAGGCAATGCCCGCGAGGCGGCCACACAATATTCCAAGAACGCCAATGTTGCGGCAACGCTGGCTCTGGCCGGTCTGGGGTTTGAAAACACCAATGTGAGGCTCATTGCGGACCCCGCTGTCAGGAGCAATGTGCACGAATACAGCGTGCGCGCCTCCGCTGCCGACTTCACGATGAGGATCGAAGGCAAGCCATCCCCGGACAATCCGAAAACCTCGGTCGCCACCGTCTATTCGGTGGCGCGGGAAATCTTCAACCGGTGCCGGGAGCAAGCCATATGAATCGTTTCGAACTGCCTTCTTCGGAGCTCTATATCGGCGGACGATGGGAAACGGGGACCGGCGCTGAGATCGTTTCGGCCTTTCCTGGCGACGGATCGATCAACCGCATCATCCCGGGGGCTAGCCGCGCCGATGGCGAACGCGCCATCGAGCGTGCTCTTGCGGCCCAGGCCGATCCCGCCTGGCGCAATCTCAAGCCTCATGAAAGGGCGCGGTTTCTCTACCGCATTGCCGAGGGCATCGATACCAACGCCGCCCGCATCGCCTATATCCAGACCCGCGACACCGGCAAGACGCTGCGCGAAACCACGGCGCTCGTTGCGTCCGCGGCGGCGACGTTCCGCTATTTTGCCGGTGCTTTGGAAAGTCTCGACGATACCCTCACCGCGCCACGCGGCGACTATCTCTCCTTGTCGGTCCACGAGCCGCTTGGTTTGGTCTCTGCCATCACGCCCTGGAACTCTCCCATCGCATCCGACGCCCAGAAGGTCGCTCCGGCGCTCGCCGCCGGCAATGCCGTGCTGCTCAAGCCCGCTTCGTGGTCACCTCTTGTCTCGCTCGAACTCGCCCGCATTGTCGAGGCGGCCGGCCTGCCCCAGGGGCTGTTTTCAGTCCTGCCCGGTGCGGGTCGGGAAATAGGCAATCTTTTGGTCGAGCACCCCTCCATCGCCCGAGTGAGCTTCACAGGCGGCACCGCAACGGGCCGCATGCTGGCCCGTCAGGCGGCTGAAAAGTTGATGCCCGTCTCGCTTGAGCTGGGAGGCAAGTCTCCAACCATCGTCTTCGCAGATGCCGATATCGACCTCGCCATTGCGGGCATCCTGTTTGGGGTCTTTTCCTCCAGCGGTCAGAGCTGCATCGCCGGGTCACGCCTCTTTGTCGAGCGTTCCATCTATGAAAGTTTCGTGGGCCGTCTCGTGGCGGCGACGAAACGGCTGGTTGTGGGCGACCCCTTCGATGAGCACACCCAGGTCGCGCCTCTTGTCCATGTCGATCATCGCAACGCCGTTGCCGCCCAGGTCGCCGCTGCCGTCGCAGGGGGCGCGCAAATTCTGTGTGGTGGCGCCATCCCCCAAGGGTCAGCTTACGACCAGGGCGCCTATTATCTGCCAACTGTTCTCGCCGGCCTTTCCAACGACGCGGATATCTGCCGCGAGGAAGTGTTTGGTCCGGTTCTGTGCGTCTTGCCGTTCGATGACGAAGCCGATGTGATCGCCCAGTCCAACGCCAATGATTATGGCCTGGCGTGCGGCGTCTGGACCCGCGATTTCCCCAAAGCGTGGCGCACTGCCCGCGCCATCACCACCGGCACGGTCTGGGTCAACACCTATAAGCAGTTCTCAATTTCCACGCCGTTCGGGGGTGAAAAGGATTCCGGAACCGGACGCGAGAAGGGCAGGGAGGGTATCCGCGCCTACATGGCCCAGAAATCGGTCTATGTGGATTTGACCGGCGCTCCCCATCCCTGGGCCCGTTGGCCCGAAGGAAGTGCCTGAGTCCGGGCTGTCGGAGCGTCCCCGAACAAGCGAACCTATCGCTTGTTCGGCTCGGAAGCACGACAAAACAACGACTTAGAGCGACCCGCCATTCAGCGGGTTGGAAAGACCATCCAGCCCTCGGGGCGCGTCGCCACAAAGACACGCTCGCCGACCGGCAGGGCTGTGCCCTCATGGTAGATGGTCATCATGCCGTCCCCGACATCGACCTTATTGCGGCGCATCTGGCCTTCGAGATGGCTTTCCGCAACGGTCCCGGCGATGCCGTTCTCCGCGAAGCTCTGGCTCAAGGGGCGGGCTCCCAGGACTACGGTCTGGCCGGTTTCCATCCAGAGCTGCCGCTTGACAGAGAAGACCTGGCTCGCCACGGCGATCTTGGCATGTCCATCATCCAAGGCGGCGACATGTCCATCGAGGGTGTTCACCTCCCCGAACAGGCGGGCGATGAATAGCGAGCCCGGCTCGCTCATGACGTCGGACGGGGCGGCCTGCTGCAAGATCCTGCCCTTATCCATCACCCCCACGCGGTCCGCTAGCCCCAGCGCGTCGTCGCGATCATGAGTGACGATCACTGCCGTGGTCCCAAGGTTCTTGCAAAGCCTGCGGATTTCACCACGCACATCGGACCGCAATTGGGGATCTAGATTGGAGAGCGGTTCGTCCATCAGCAGGATCCGGGGCTGCTGGGCCACAGCGCGCGCAAGGGCCACGCGCTGCTGCTGTCCGCCCGAAAGCTGGGTTACGCGCCGGTCGGCGAGGTGACCGATCTGCATCATCTCAAGCACATCCCTGGTGCGTGCCACGGCCTCGGCCCGCGCAAGCCGCGTCCGCCCGCGTTCGAGGGTGAACCGGACATTTTCCATCACCGTCATCGTGGGCCACAGGGCATAAGATTGAAACACCATGCCGATAGGGCGCCGCTCGGGGGCCACCCATATCCGGTCTGCGCGCGAATAGACCGCGTTACCGCTGATGGTCATTTCACCGCCAGTGGGTTCTTCCAGTCCGGCCATCATGCGCAGTGTGGTGGTTTTTCCGCAGCCCGATTGACCGAGCAGGACGTAAGATTCGCCTTCCCCGATCGTGAGATCGAGCTTATCCAGCACGAGAATGCCATTCTGGCCGCCGAATCTTTTCTCGATTTTTGCTAGTGCAATCGCTGTCATGGATGCCTTGAACCGTTTTTTATCAGGCGCGTGGGCGCCGTGTGAGGTAGAGGAAGCCGGCGAGAAACACCGTCACGATGGCAAACAGCGCCACCGACAGCGCGGCCGATTGCTGGGTCTGGCCCGAGCTGTTGTAGAGAAAGATGCGCGAGGCGAGCGTTTGCAGGTCGTAATTGCTCATGATGAGCGTAATGGGCAGCTCCCGCAGCGTCAGCAGCGCAACCCAGAACCAGGCGAAGATCAGCCCGGTGCGCGCGGCCGGAATGGCTATGGAAAACAGAGTCCGGCCCGATGTCACTCCCGCGGTCCGCGCATATTCGGCCATTTCGGGGTTGAGCTGGCGGAAGGCGTTCTCGGTGATGCGATGGGCCGTCGCCACATAGCGGGTGCCAATGGCGATGACCAGCAGCCAGACCGTGCCGAATAGGGGAACGTAGCGGTGCACGGCCAACCCGCCGATATTGAACACCACGGCGATGACGATGGAGGGGACGGCAAGGCTGACCACGGTGACGAGATTGATCGTCCTGCCCAGGGTTGGCGTGCGCATGGCAACCCAGGACATCGCGATCGTGAACAGCAGGACGCACGTGGGCACGAACAGAGTAATAAACAAGGTCGTTCCGCCCACATTGGCCAGTTCGGCCCAGAACTGCGCTCCGAAACCGGTCAGCGAAAGCTGTGACAGCGCCTCCAGGCTGGGCGGTTGTGGCACGGGCAGCAGCGCCGTCCAGACCAGCATCAAGAACGGCAGGCCGATGCCCATGAAAGCGTAGATGGCAAACCCGGTCAAAGCGGCCAGTTGCGCGCCCTTACCCAATCGTACCGAGGCGACTTTTGCCCGTCCGCCGATCGTCCCGGCTTCGGTGCCGCGTTTGAAAACCAGCATCTGGACGAGGATCAGCGCCAACAGAATAGCCGCTGTCATGGTCCCGATGGCTGAGGCGTGCCCATACTGGGGCAGGGTCATGGACGATTGGGTGAATTGATAGATCCATGTGGCCACCACGTCGATCCGCGCCGGCATTCCCAGCATGCCGGCATAGTCGAAGGTTTCCACTGAAATAACGAGAAAGAACAGCGCTGTACTGATCAGCGCTGGCGCCGTCATCGGCAAAAGGATTCTGAACAGCGCGTCGAATTTGCTCACGCCATGGGCGCTTGCCGCCTCCTCCATGGCACCGTCCACATTCGAAAGCGCCGGCGCAAGGAAATAGAAGGCCGGGCCGACCATGGTGAGGCCCTGGAGCAGGATGATCCATGGCATCGAATAGACGTTGATGAGTGATCCCTGGCCGCCGACCTCGCGCCACCAAAGGTTGACCAGGCCGTTGGAAGGATTGAGCAGAAAAATATAGCCAAGAGCAACAAGGAAACCCGGAATGGCGATCTGGCTGGTGGCGGCGATGAGGATAGCCCCGCGCCAGCGGAAATCGGTTCGGGCATAGAGCCAGGCGAGGGGAATCGCGACGAGAAACATCACCGCAAGACTGCCGAAGGCGAGGATGGCGGTATTGGTGACGACAGTGACGAATTTGCGCGATCCGATGATGGACTGATAATTTCCCAGCCCGAACGCTGCGGTATCATCGGAAAACAGACTGCTCAGGACAAGGCCGGCTATGGGCAGCAAAAGCAGGGCCAGGGCAATCACCGCCAGAACGACGACAAGCTTGCCCAGAGGGTCTTGGCGGCGCCCTGATATCGCAGGCGCCCGACCTAAGGAATATGACATGGGCCTAGACTATCCTCATGTGCGGCGGCAGGCGGGAAGCCCCCGCTTGCCGCCCGGATCGCTCAGATATCCTGCAAAAGCCGGGCTATCGCATTGCCCGCTTCCACGCCTGTGGTCATCCACCACTCGGCGGGGGCAGAATAAAAGCCGTCGGTCAGTTGCGACATCTCAAAGAGATCGGTTCCCGGCGTCGTGTGGCGGGGCCAATCGAGCACTTCGGCCGAAAGGGCCTGGCCAGCTTCGGTCTGGGACAGCCACCATGCAACCACCGTGGCCGCATTCTTGTTGTTCGACTGCTCCAGGACCCCGGCGAAGCGCGGAACCAACGGTGCCTTGATGGGGACGTAGGCGACGGGGGAGTTGTTGGCGACCTGGTCGGCGGAGATGCGGATGCCGAAGCCGATCGGATATTCCCCGCTTTCGACAAGGGTGCGGATTGCCGTGGGCGCGGGGGCAATACCCGCGCGCAGGTCAACGAAGAGGGTTTCGACCATGTCCAGCGTCTCGTCCTGGCCCAGTCCGATCGCCCAGGGCGAAAAGACGTCTGGCAAAGCAGCTGTCACGATCCGGCCTGCCCATTCCTCGCGCAGAAGATCCTCGATGCTGGTCGGCACTTCCTCTGCGCTCAACAGATTGGTGTTGTAAAAGATCGGGCGCGCGAACTCGGCCACGAATAGACCATGCACCTGTTCGGCGATTTCATCGGGATTGGCGTCGAGCGCCGCCCAATCGGTGCCCGCGATCGCGCCTGCCTCGTTGAGAATGCCGAGCAGAGTTGGAACCGTGACGAACAGATCCACGGGGGCCTCGACCCCGGCATTATGCTGCTGCACCACTTGCTGGATATAGACCGGGTCGGGCGAGCCGCTGACCAGCCGGATATCGATGGCGATGCCAAGATCTTTGGCGATCCCTTCCTCGAGACGCACTTCATCCTCGGCGGTTCGCGCGTCGGTGCTGACAAAAAGCGAAACGGTGCCCTCGGCTGCTGCCGCCTCCAGAAGGGCCGCAACACCCTCCGGCAGGTCGGTCTGAGCCAGTGCTGGGGCCGCAGACATCGCAGCCAGCATCGCCATGCCCGCGGTTGCCAATGACAGCTTGAAACGATCGAGTTTCATGATTTTTCCTCTCCTTTACGTTGCGTGCCCTCCCTGGCGCGTAATTGCGCCGCGGCGGGATATGCGCGGGCGGTCCCTCAACCGCCGGCTCCGCTATTAATCGATATGGTTCATGCGGGTGGACAGTGTGTTGTAGCTCTCAACGCCATCCCCCGTCACCGCAACGACGCCGCCAATCAGCGACCAGTAGCGACCGAATCGGCAGTCGGGCTGGAGCGAGAATGTCATTCCCTCCTTGATTTCGTAATCGAACGGCATGCGCTCCCCGCCATCGACCAACGGGTATTGCGAGGCCATGTCGGGAAGCTGGTCGCGAATTCCATCGGCGGACGGCCCACCGCCCAGCAGCGGGTTCAGCGCTGCGATCTGCGGCGTCAGGTGCCAGGCGCCAGCGCGGCGCGTCGGCTCTTCCATCGCTTCGAAGACGTCCCTGAAACTCGCACCAGGGCGCAGCATTTGCATCCCGATCTCAAAACTTTCACGCGCGATCTCGTGGCAACGCTGCGTCTCATCGGGAACCGTGCCTAACGTAAAGCTCATGTTCACATGGGTATTGAGTTCGGCGAAGTTGGGGAAGATTTCGGCGCCAACCATGTCGTTGGCTTCGAGAACGCGGGGTTTGTGACCCCGAATGAGCCATGTTGGCTCGCCCCAGGAGGGGTTTTGCAGCCCGGTCTGGAACAGCATCCAGGTCACGCGCATGCCGAGCTTGAGTTGCGCGGCGTAGCCGGCCGCATAGACTTCCGTTTCCGTCACTCCGGGGCGCGCAACCGCCATCATGGCGCGGATGGCCTCGTCACCGGCTTGGGCAGCGCGGCGTAGATGCGCGAGGTCCGCCTTGCTCTTTTCCGCCATCACCAGCCCATATTCCTGGGTGATGGGCACGATCGTGGCATCGGGCAATCCGGCCTGCACGGCTTCCCAGGCGTCCTTTGGTACCCACCCATATCGGAAGAACGGGCCGCCCCAGCCCGCGCCGATTACCCCGATTCTCCCCTTGTGGAGGCCCTTCTCCTTGAGGATTTCGGGGCCGAGATGGGTCACTGCGCCGGTGCGAATATCAGTGATCCAGCTGCTCTGCCCACGTTCGCGGGCCACCATGTTCTGGGTAGCCACTTGGGCCGCAAATGCGATCATTACCGGCTCGCCCTCACGCGGGAAGACGAGGTGCTGATAGCGCCGGTCATAGGTCAGATACTGCCCGGCATCATAGCGGTCGCTTCGGTCTGACCCAAAGATCAGGAGCGCGTCGAGCCCGTGGTCGTCCATGAACGTGCGGGTGCGGCTCCAGCGATACTGGCGCTCTTGCTCGGTTGCTGTGTTGGGGCTGGATAACGCCGTCACCATACTCTCCTCAATTAGGCAATCTCAGCAATAGGATATCAGTTAAGGATGAATATGCAACAGTAAAATGTTACTGAGCCTTGAGGGGCTTTAGCTGCCATGCCCCAGCTTCCCTTCCGCTCGCGGCTTTGGTATCTGCTCTCAATCGCGATCTAGAGGATTTTCGTGGTCCATGAATAATCATGAAGGTTACAGCGTTCCGAGCGCGCTGCACGCACGGTCGCTAGCCGTTTCCGCCAAGACGCTGGCCGACAAGGCTTTTTTCCTGATCAAGGCCGATATAATCGATTGCGTTCTGCCGCCCGGGGAACTGCTGTCCGCCCAGCAATTGATGGCGCATATCGGCATGGGCCTTTCGGCTGTCCGCGCGGCCATGGAGCGGCTAGTGGCCGGCCATTGGGTCACGTCCGCGCCCAACAAGGGATACCGGATCGACGGAATTACCCTTAAGGACGTCATCGAGCTCTATGATCTTTCCGAGATGATCTCGCCCCAACTCGCCCGCATGAGCTGTGGTCGCATCGATGACGTCTATGACCAGCTGGTGTTGCTTGCCGAGGAGGCCAATGGGCCACGGCAAGCCCGCAACGAAGAGGAAGAGCATGGTGTGCTGCTCGCGACCGGGGAAATCCTCCGCACCATTCGGATTGCCTCGAACAATTCCTACGCCATTGCCCTGACCCAGCAGATCACAGAACGGCTTGATCGGGTGGTTGCCGCCCGCCGCCATTATTCATCCGCGCCTATCGACTTCCGCCGTGATTTCCGTCCGCTGATCGAAGCCTTGCGGGACAATCAGCCCGACGCGGCGGATGCGGCGTCTCGAAGCAATGTTCGTCGCATGCGCTCGATCGTCATCGATCACATTTTGCGGGCCGAGGCTTTTGCCAATTCGCGTATTCTTGCAGGGATGTAGGGCCCGTCGCTTTCAACGCGCCATTGTGGACGGGTTAGCCCATCTTGAACGGCCGAATATAAGCAAAAGGGTCAGTCCGGCACGACGGGCACGAGAATCGCGCAGGATGCCTCTTTGCCCGTTACGGGTGGACTGGTGTGGATTTCGGCGACGTAGTCGCCCCCCAGCCGATAGCGGCTCTGGGCCAGCCAGGTGTCGAGCAGCCAGATATTCTGGACGCCGCTTGGTGAGGTTTCAGCCATGTGATAGCCGCGATAATCGGGCTACCATAGCTGGCGGGCGGCAAGGGGAGGGAGAAAAAATCTGCCCCGGCGGCGGCCATCTCATAGTCAAGCCCATCGCTCATGGTCACGCAGTAATCCTAGCGTACCTGATCGGGTGGCACGAATGTCGTCGCGTAGCAGGCCGACGATTAAATGCCTGTTGGCCTCGCCCACACCCTCAGGCAGCGCGCTCACGAAGCGCTGCCAATATTTCGGCACATAGCAGGGTGGGCCGGTATGGCGGCGGCCAAACAGTCGGAGCCCCGGACTGTTTGGCCGCCCTACGCTAGTGCTTGCCGCCTTATCCTGCATGCCATTGGGCCATTGTTCGTGCACCCGGCGAAAATCGGGAGGGCGTTATGCCGTAACGCTGCCTGATGAACGAAGATTGGCTGGCATAGCCCAGATTGACGGCGATGGACGGGCAGGCGGTGGTGGAGCAAATCGTGCTGGGCCGCCCGGTGCCCGAGCTGCCGGTCAAGCTCATCGTGCTGTTGCCGGCCGAGGTCTGGCTACCGGCCCACGTGGCCCTCATCGCCGCTTCGGGCGAGACGGCGACCGCCAGATTCACCCGCTGTGTCCAGCTCTGCGTCGCCGACATCGATGCCGACGCCGCGCTGCTGACGCCCTCAAGGCGGCGACCAAGCCGGCCCAGCCGGTTTTCGAGGACGGCAACTGCCGGTCCATCGAGCTCTCCATCTCCCTCAACGGCTTCACCGCAGCTGTAGGGGCAGCTGTGCAGTAGGGGAGGACCTTTCTGATCCTGCGCTGGAAGCGGGTGGTAAAGATGATCTCGGGGACGCGGCGCAAAAGGCTCCTATGCCGGCACGGATGACGCATTCGCTGATCTGATCACCGGGCGCATCCCCGATGCCGTGGGGTCTTTTCCTGCGCCGGTCATCATTGCCCCGGCGCGGTTTCCTCGATTTCGATCAAGGTGCCGTCGAAATCCTTGGGATGCAGGAATATGACTGGCAGCCCGTGTGCCCCGATCTTTGGTCGCCCGTCCCCCAGAACCCGCGCCCCGCCTTCGGTCAATTGCCGGACTGCGGCGGAAAGATCGGCCACCTCATAGCAGATGTGATGCATGCCCCCGTCCCGGTTGCGTTCGAGGAAGGCGGCAATCGGCGAGTTGGGGCCCAGCGGTTCGAGCAATTCGATCTTGGTGTTGCCCGTATCGACGAACACCACCCGCACGCCGTGCTCGGGCAGGGATTTTGGCGCGGAAACCTGGGCGCCCAGCAATTGGCGATACCGCCGCGCCGCGCGATCGAGGTCGGGAACGGCGATGGCGATGTGGTTGACGCGCCCGATCATCGGTTCGACAGCCGCCCCTCGATCCTGTCGAGCACCGCGAATGCGGCGTCGAGCACATTGGTGCCCGGCCCGAAGATGTCGACGACGCCCGCC